>JAAIGF010065023.1_pt1 | contig 244493 bp, 192 predicted proteins | sample 6487441 | NCBI WGS metagenome assembly JAAIGF01 (sample SAMN13974129, study PRJNA590717) | phyllosphere metagenome | biome: pepper field; feature: multiple bacterial spot infested pepper fields; material: pepper leaves; isolation source: leaves from pepper fields | host: Capsicum annuum ... | reverse complement strand
CCGAACACTGGCTTGCCGACTACAACCAACAGATCCCGCACGACAGCCTGGGCGGACTAACGCCCGCTGAGTTCCGTGATCAACATCAACCGCAGACCTCTAGTTTTAGCTGGCATTGAATTGCGGGGAGTCGACACCGGGTTTGCCCAGCAGCTGGCCGTCCAGGTCGGCGACCTGATCCGAGCCGATCACCCAGGCGGCGGGGAAGCGGGCTGCCACCGCGGCGGCTTTTTCCACGGCCAGGCGGCTGGCCAGTGCGCTCGGGGATTCGCCCGGCTGCGCCTGCTCGTCGACCTCCGGCCGGACGGTGTCGAAGTCGAGTTGCAGACGGGCGAGCAGCTCACGCCGATAGACAGAGGTGGACGCGAGGATCAGGCGTGGCATCATGGCGCGCTACCGGGGTGGTCACGGGAGTCTGCCGTCCTGCGGCCCATGCGGCAATCGCATGAATGGGGTCATTTGACAGGGCTGCCGCGGGTCTTTAACATTCTGCGGCTTATGTCCGCGAACGTGCCCGAAATGCTGGATGCTTGGCGGATGGTCGCAGCGCGCAGGCGCTTCGATGGCCGCATCCCGCTATCTGCGATGACCCGCCTGCAGGGAAGCCTTGTCGATACCGATGGCGAATGTGTCTATTCGCTTCAATTCGATCAAGACCCTCTGCTCAAGGTCGCCTATGTCGAACTCAGTATCGATGTGGAGCTTCCGCTGGCCTGCCAGCGCAGCCTGCAACGCTTCCTGTATCCGGTGCAAATCAGACAGCGTCTTGGTTTGATCCGTGACGAGGCCGACGAAGCTGCATTGCCGGCCGAGTACGAAGCGTTGCTGGTACCGGAAGATGGCATGCTGCGGGCCGTCGACATGGTCGAGGACGAACTGGTGCTGTCGGTGCCAGTGGTGCCGGTGGCGCCGGTGGCGCCGGGCAGCGAAGCGATCGACGCCGAATGGGTTCCGACCCAGGAAGAGCAAGACAAGGCCAGTCCGTTCGCGGCGCTGGCAGCGTTGAAGAAACAGTAACCGCCGCTGTTAAGGGCGGTAAGACAGGTCGACGCGGGCGTAGAGCGTGCTGTTCGACTCAACAGACAAGTTATCGAACTAAAGTTGGAGCAATCCCATGGCTGTGCAGAAATCCCGTGTCACCCCGTCCCGTCGCGGCCAGCGTCGTTCGCACGATGCCCTGACCGCCAAGCAGCTGTCGACCGACCCGACCAGCGGCGAGATCCATCTGCGCCACCACATCACCGCCGACGGTTACTACCGTGGCAAGAAGGTGATCGCGACCAAGTCGTCGGCCGTCCAAGAAGATTGATCCGTGGCGCCCGCCGCGTTCGACGCGGCCGGGTGACTCTCGCTTCTTCAGGAGCCGCCGGTCACCGCGGCTCTTGCAACAGGGAACAGTATGAGCAAGCGGATCTATTCCAGAATCGCGGGCACGGGTAGCTATTTGCCCGAAAAGGTGTTGACCAACGACGACATGTCGAAGATCGTCGACACCAGCGATGAATGGATCTTCTCGCGCACTGGCATCCGTGAACGTCACATCGTTGCCGACGACCAGACCACCAGCGATCTGGCGTATTTCGCCTCGCTCAAGGCGATGGAAGCGGCCGGTGTGACTGCCGAGGAGATCGATCTGATCGTCATCGGCACCACCACCCCGGACCTGATCTTTCCGTCGACCGCCTGCTTGTTGCAGGCCCGGCTGGGTAACGTCGGTTGCGGTGCGATGGACGTCAACGCTGCCTGCTCGGGTTTTGTCTACGCGCTCAGCGTGGCCGACAAGTTCGTGCGCAGTGGCGACGCCAAGACCGTGCTGGTGGTGGGCGCAGAAACCCTGACCCGCATCGTCGACTGGACCGATCGCACCACCTGCGTGCTGTTCGGCGATGGTGCCGGCGCGGTGATCCTCAAGGCCGACGAAGAAACCGGCATCCTCAGTACCCATTTGCACGCCGATGGCAGCAAGAAAGAACTGCTGTGGGACCCGGTTGGGGTCTCGGTGGGCTTCGGCGAAGGCAAGAATGGCGGCGGCGCGTTGCTGATGAAGGGCAACGACGTCTTCAAGTATGCGGTCAAGGCGCTGGACTCGGTGGTCGATGAGACCCTGGCGGCCAATGGCTACGACAAGCACGACCTGGATTGGCTGATTCCGCATCAGGCCAACCTGCGCATCATCGAAGCCACCGCCAAGCGGCTGGAGCTGCCGATGGAGCAGGTGGTCGTCACCGTGGATCGCCATGGCAATACGTCGTCTGCGTCGGTGCCGCTGGCGCTGGACGAGGCAGTGCGCTCCGGTCGCGTGCAGCGCGGCCAGTTGCTGTTGCTGGAAGCCTTCGGCGGCGGGTTTACCTGGGGCTCGGCGCTGCTGCGCTACTGACGTTTCTGCGTCCTGCGCCGAGCAGGTGCGCACGTTCACTCACGCGGATGCGTGCATGGCGGGACACTCGTCTTTCCTTGCGATGGTGGCAATCTTGCCGCCTGGGGCCTGTGTAGGTTTCCGGAGCGCTTGAATTCCGTGAAGGGTAGCGCCCGGTTTTAGGTCACGTGAGTGGCTTGATTCGCTGGATGCGACCCGTCTGCGGGCCGGTGCGTCGGACAGGCCGGCCGGCAAGTAAAGTCAGCGCATGCACCCCGCCCACGACCCCGTTTTCGTCGCCTTGCTCACTGGCAGTTACCAGCGGTTTGCAGGCCGCCCGCTGGTCGCAGATCGACAGATCGAGCCCGATTGGCTGTATCGCGATGCGCCGTTCGCCCTGCTTGCGCACGATATCGCGGCAGATCCGCGGTTTGTCTATGCGAACCAGGCGGCGCAGCGCGTATTCGGCCACAACTGGGGCGAGTTCGTCGGCATGCCATCGCGGCTATCGGCAGAATTGCCGGAACGCGCGGAACGTCAGCGTTTGCTCGATGCGGTCACCCGCGATGGCGTCGTCAGGAACTACGCGGGTGTGCGGATCGCGAAGGATGGTTCCCGCTTCCGGATCGCCGACGGTGTGGTCTGGCAACTCGTCGATGAGGACGGGATGCTGCGTGGACAAGCGGCAACATTCCCATTGCCAGGGTAGACGAGGCGCAGGTGGCAGCACCGGGTGCGCCTGGCCCTTCACTTCCTCGCCCGCCGGCCTTGCGGGCGCTGGCCGCGCCGCCTTTGCCGGCAACGCTTTCACCATTGAACCCGAATAGCGGCGCGTCAGCGCGACGGTTGCCGTTGCGCGCGCCCGGCCCGACCAGGCCCGGTGTGCGGTTTCGCGACGTCGCGACACGTTCGCGGAGCCTTCTGCATACGCGGCAGTACAGACGCCGGGGCGATTTCGCACGTATGATCCCGGCTCGATTTTTGTAGGCAGCAACGCGTGACCGAATCCACTCTCGCCTTCGTGTTTCCCGGCCAGGGCTCGCAGTCCTTAGGCATGCTGGCCGAACTGTCCGAACTGCACCCGCAGATTCGTGAAACGTTCGCCGAAGCCTCCGAGGGCGCCGGCGTCGACTTGTGGGCATTGTCCCAGGGCGGCCCGGAAGAAATGCTCAATCGCACCGAATACACCCAGCCCGCCTTGTTGGCTGCGGGCGTGGCGGTGTGGCGTCTGTGGACTGCCCAGCGCGGGCAGCGCCCGGTGCTGCTGGCGGGACACAGCCTGGGCGAATACACCGCGCTGGTCGCGGCTGGCGCCCTGTCGTTGCACGATGGTGCGCATCTGGTGCGGTTGCGCGGCCAGTTCATGCAGGCTGCGGCACCGGCGGGCGTTGGCGCGATGGCTGCGGTGCTGGGCGCCGAAGACGCCGTGGTGCAGGAGGTCTGTGACCAGGCGTCCGGTAGCGACGTGGTGGTGCCGGCCAACTTCAATTCGCCCGGTCAGATCGTGATCGGCGGCCACGCTGCGGCGGTGGATCGCGCGTTGGCGCTGCTGGCCGAGCGCGGCGTGCGCAAGGCGGTCAAGCTGGCAGTGAGCGTGCCCTCGCATACCCCGCTGATGCGCGATGCCGCCAATCAGCTTGGCGAGGCGATGGCCGGGCTGACCTGGCACGCCCCGCAGATTCCGGTGGTGCAGAACGTGGACGCGCGCGTGCATGAGGGCAACACGGCCATCCGCCAGGCCTTGGTGGAGCAGCTCTACCTGCCAGTGCAATGGACCGGCTGCGTGCAGGCGCTCGCAAGCCGGGGCATCACCCGCATTGCCGAATGCGGCCCGGGCAAGGTGCTGAGCGGGCTGATCAAGCGTATCGACAAGAGCCTGGACGCGCGGCCGCTGGCAACGCCTGCCGACTATGCCGGCGCGCTCGACGCGTGGGCGCACTGATCCAACGCCGCTGCCGGCCGTGCCGGCATCCCTCGACGTTCGCGGCCACGGTTGCGGCGTCCCCCATTGAGGAACAGCAATCATGAGCAAGCCCCTGCAGGGCGAAATCGCCCTCGTCACCGGCGCCAGTCGCGGCATCGGTGCGGCCATTGCCGATACCCTGGCCGCCCAGGGCGCCACGGTCATCGGCACCGCCACCTCGGCCTCCGGCGCCGCGGCGATCGGCGAGCGTCTGGCCGCCCACGGCGGACACGGCCGTGAGTTGAACGTCACCGACGCGACTGCAGTCGATGGCCTGATCGATGCCATCGGCAAGGAGTTCGGCGCCATCTCGATCCTGGTCAACAACGCCGGCATCACCCGCGACAATCTGTTGATGCGGATGAAGGACGACGACTGGCAGGCGATCATCGACACCAACCTGACCAGCGTGTTCCGCACCTCCAAGGCGGTCATGCGCGGCATGATGAAGGCGCGCAAGGGTCGCATCATCAATATCGCCTCGGTGGTGGGCGTGACCGGTAATCCTGGCCAGACCAACTATGCCGCCGCCAAGGCCGGCATCATCGCGTTCTCCAAATCGCTGGCCAAGGAAATCGGCTCGCGCGGGGTGACCGTGAATGTGGTGGCGCCCGGTTTCATCGATACCGACATGACCAAGGCGCTGCCGGACGAGGCCAGGACCGCCTTGCTGCAGCAGATTGCGCTGGGCCATCTTGGCGAGCCGGAAGACATCGCCAATGCGGTGGCGTTTCTGGCCGGCCCGACGGCCCGCTACATCACCGGTGAGACCCTGCACGTCAACGGTGGCATGTACATGCCGTAAGCGTGCGGCGCCGGGAGGCGCTAAGTGGCTGATCGGCCGGGAGTTGTGATGCAATGCAAGGCCCGGTCGCTTCCACTACACTATCCAACGCGGCCATCGCAGCGGCGATGGCGTTTTGTGAGTCCCTCACAGGAGCACCGCACATCCGTGTGCGGGGATCCTAAAACTCGAACCACCACTACTCCAGCTGGAGCGATATCCCCAATGAGCACCATCGAAGAACGCGTCAAGAAAATCGTCGTCGAACAACTCGGCGTCAAGGAAGAGGAAGTCACCACCAGCGCATCGTTCGTCGATGATCTGGGTGCCGACTCGCTGGACACCGTCGAGCTGGTGATGGCGCTGGAAGAAGAGTTCGAGTGCGAGATCCCGGACGAAGAGGCCGAGAAGATCACCTCGGTGCAGCAGGCGATCGACTACGTCAAGGCTCACGTCAAGAGCTGATGCGTTGTTCCTGATCGTGGCGGCGTGCATCAAGCCGCTGCCGCATCAGACATTCCATGGGGCCGCTGATGCGGCCCTGTGTTTTTCAAGTGTCACCCGCAAACCCCAAGCACCGTCCGTTCCGTGGTGAGGAGATCTGCAATGAGTCGTCGTGTTGTCGTTACCGGCATGGGCATGGTGTCGCCGCTGGGCAATGATCTGGCCACCAGCTGGGATGGAATCGTCCACGGCCGCTCGGGCATTGGCCCGATCACGCAGATCGATGCCTCGCAGTTCACCACCAAGATCGCCGGTGAAATCAAGAATTTCGACCCCACGCTTTTTGTGTCCGCCAAGGACGTCAAGAAGATGGATTCGTTCATCCACTACGGTGTCGGCGCCTCGTTCATGGCGCTGGACGATTCCGGCCTGGAAATCGACGAAAGCAATGCCGAACGCGTGGGCGCCATTCTCGGCTCCGGCATCGGCGGGCTGCTCGGCATCGAAGAGCAGACCATCAAATTCCATGAGGGCGGCGCGCGCAAGATTTCGCCGTTCTATGTGCCCAGCACCATCATCAACATGCTGCCCGGCCAGGTGAGCCTGATCAAAGGCCTGAAAGGCCCGACGTTCTCGGCAGTATCGGCCTGTGCCACGTCCAACCACTCGATCGGTACCGCGATGCGCATGATCCAGCACGGCGATGCCGATGTGATGCTGGCTGGCGGTGCCGAGCGCGGTTCGTCGCCCAGTTCGGTGGGCGGCTTTTGCGCCATGAAGGCGATGTCCACCCGCAACGACGACCCGACCGGCGCTTCGCGGCCGTGGGACAAGCAGCGCGATGGCTTCGTGCTGGGCGACGGTGCCGGCGTGCTGGTGCTGGAAGAGTACGAACACGCCAAGGCGCGTGGCGCACGCATCTATGCCGAGCTGGTGGGCTTTGGCGCCAGTTCCGATGCGTTCCACATGACCGCTCCAAGCGAAGACGGCGAGGGCGCGGCGCGCAGCATGGCGGCAGCGATGCGCGATGCCAAGCTCAACCCCGAGCAGATCGGCTACCTCAACGCGCACGGCACCTCCACGCCGCTGGGCGACCTGGCCGAAACGATGGCGATGAAGCGCGCCCTGGGCGATCACGCCTACAAGACCATGGTGAGCTCGACCAAGTCGATGACCGGGCATCTGCTCGGCGCGGCCGGCGGTGTGGAAGCGATTTTCTCGGTGATGGCGCTGCACACCGGCATCATCCCGCCGACCATCAACCTGGAAGAGCCAAGCGAAGGCTGCGACCTGGATTACGTGCCGAACGTGGCGCGCGAGGTACAGGTGGATGCGGTGATGTCCAACGGCTTCGGCTTTGGCGGCACCAACGGCACGCTGGTGTTCAAGCGCGTTTGACCCTGCATATCGGTCGCGTGGCCGTCATCGGCGCGCGACCTGCCTGGCTGCCGCATGCACTGCCGGCTTGCGGGTTGATGTTCACTCCTGCGATCACCCTTTGATTCACTCCTCGCGCGCGCTGCGTACGGCAGCGGCGCGTCTGTATCCCACGCCATGCCGGACCGATGACGCTTACCCGATCACTGCACGCGGACATCGACCTGCTGGCGCTGCATCGGCTGTCACCGCAACGTTATCCGGCCCTGCTGGAATCCAGCGCTTCCGGCACCGAGCACGGTCGCTGGGATGTGCTGCTGCTGGCAGAGGGGCCATGCCTGCGGCTGGATCCGGACGGATGCACGCGCGATGGCGCTGGGCAAGTGCTGGAGGGCGGCTTTCTGGCGGCGCTGGATGCCGCCTGGCAGGCCGAGCGGGTGCCGCACGCGCCTGCAAGCCCCTGGCCGTTTCGCGGCGGTTGGGCGGTGCTGCTGGATTACGAACTGGCCGCGCAGGTCGAACCGATTCTGCAACTGCCGACGCGCGCCGATGGCTTGCCCACTGCGCTGGCCTTGCGCGCGCCGGCAGCGGTGCTGCGCGATCGCCTGCACGGGCACTGCGTGGCGCTGGCAGAGCCGGGCCGCGAGGAGTTGTTGCAGCAGATCGGCGAGGACATTGCTGCCTGCGCCGCACTGCCGCCGCTGCCTGCCTGGGCCGGGCCGCTTGCCGTGGACGAAGATGCTCCCGAGCGTTTCACCGCGGCGGTGGAGCGCGTGCTCGATTACCTGCGCGCCGGCGATGTGTTCCAGGCCAATATCTCGCGCGCGTGGCACGCGGCATTCGCTGCGGTGGTCGATCCGGCCGCGTTGCATGCGCGCCTGCGTGCCGCCAATCCGGCGCCGTTCGCCGGCCTGTTCGTGGCGGCCGGGCGTGCAGTGGCCAGTTCCTCGCCCGAGCGGCTGGTCTCGGTACAGGGCGATGTGGTGCAGACGCGCCCGATCGCCGGCACCCGCGCGCGGTTTGCCGGCGACGACGATGCCGCACGTATCCGTGAGCTGGTCGGGCATCCGAAAGAGCGCGCCGAGCACGTGATGCTGATCGATCTGGAACGCAACGACCTGGGCCGCCTCTGCGCGCCGGGCACCGTGGAGGTGGACGAGTTGATGTGCGTGGAGAGCTATGCCCATGTGCATCACATCGTCAGCAACGTGCGCGGGCGCCTGCGTGCCGGAGTGACGCCTGGTGAGGTGATTGCCGCGGTGTTCCCCGGCGGCACCATTACCGGTTGCCCGAAGGTGCGCTGCATGCAGGTCATCGCCGAGCTCGAACAGACCGCGCGTGGGGCCTATACCGGCGCATTCGGCTGGCTCAATCGCGACGGCGACATGGATCTGAATATTCTGATCCGCACGGCCGAGGTGGCCGGTCACCAGGTGCGGTTCCGCACCGGGGCCGGGATCGTGGTGGATTCGGATCCGCAGCGCGAGCTGGACGAAACCCGCGCCAAGGCGCGGGGCGTGTTGCGTGCGATCGAGCAGACATGAGCGCTTCAACGGGACATCACCGGTGCGCGGTATCCTGCGCGGCGCAGGGGCAATGACGAGGTGGGTGTGGCGGTGACTGGCAAACGCGGATGTCTGGCCGTGCTGGGCACGGCATTGCTGCTTGCAGCGCTGCTGGCGATTGCCGCCGTGGTGGCGTGGCGGCATTACCTGCACTTCGCCGATACCCCCGTGCCTGCGAGCGCGCCCAGCGTGGTGATTGCGCCCGGCGATTCGCTCAAGGCCACATTGCGCAAGCTGCGCGCTGCCGGCCTGGTGCAGGGCGCCGAGCTGGAGTGGCAGCTGCTGGCGCGCCAGGTCGATGCGGCCGGCAAGCTCAAGGTGGGCGAATACGCGCTGTCGCCAGCGCTGTCGCCGCGGGAACTGCTGACGCGCATGCGCCAGGGACGGGTGATCCAGTACCGCTTCACGATCGTGGAAGGCTGGAATTTCCGTCAGCTGCGCGCCGCACTGGCGACCGCCACGCCGCTGCAACATTCCATCAATGCGCTGGACGATGCGGCACTGATGGCCCGCCTGGGATTTGCCAAGCAGCATCCGGAAGGGCGCTTCCTGCCGGAAACCTATGTCTACCAGCGTGGCGACAGCGACATCGATGTACTCAAGCGCGCGCATGCGGCCATGGACAAGGCATTGGCACAGGCCTGGGAGCAGCGCGCCCCGAACCTGCCGCTTGCCTCGCCGGAGCAGGCATTGACCCTGGCCTCGATCATCGAAAAGGAAACGGCGCTGGCCTCCGAGCGCCCGCTCATTGCCGGGGTGTTCCTGCGCCGCTTGCAGCTGGGCATGAAGCTGCAGACCGACCCCACCGTGATCTACGGCATCGGCAGCAGCTACGACGGCAATATCCGTCGCCGCGACCTGACCACCGATACGCCGTACAACACCTATACCCGCACCGGCCTGACGCCGACGCCGATCGCCATGCCGGGGCGCGAGGCGCTGCTGGCGGCGGTGCGGCCGGCGCCCGGCGAGGCGCTGTATTTCGTGGCGGTGGGCGATGGCACCGGCGCGCACGCGTTTTCGGCCACGTTGGCCGAACATAACGCAGCGGTGGCGCGCTATCTGCAGCGCCGCCGCCTGCCGAGTACGCCGCAGACGGAGACCACGCCATGACCGCCGCATTTTCGCCCTGGCAGCAGCGCGCCTTCGACCAGACCGTGGCTGCGCTGGATGCGGGGCGGCTTGGACATGGGCTGCTGATCTGCGGCCCGGAAGGATTGGGTAAGCGTGCCGTCGCCCTGGCCCTGGCCGAGCACGTCCTGGCCGCCTCGCCCGACCCGACGCTGGCGCAGCGCACGCGCCAGCTGATTGCCGCCGGTACCCATCCGGACCTGCAACTGGTCTCGTTCATTCCCAATCGCACCGGCGACAAACTGCGTACCGAGATCATCATCGAGCAGGTGCGCGAGATTTCGCAGAAGCTCGCGCTGACCCCGCAGTACGGCATCGCCCAGGTGGTGATCGTCGACCCGGCCGATGCGATCAATCGCTCGGCCTGCAATGCCTTGCTCAAGACCCTGGAAGAACCGTCGCCGGGGCGCTACCTGTGGTTGATCAGCGCGCAACCGGCGCGTCTGCCGGCGACCATCCGCAGCCGTTGCCAGCGCCTGGAATTCAAGCTGCCGCCTGCGCACGAGGCACTGGCCTGGTTACTGTCGCAAGGCGTGAGCGAGCGCGCCGCGCAGGAAGCGCTGGACGCCGCGCGCGGCCACCCCGGCCTGGCCGCGCAGTGGTTGCGCGAAGACGGCCTGGCCGTGCGGCGTGCGGTCGCGCAGGATCTGGAACAGATCGCCAGTGGACGCGCCGGCGCAGTCGATGTCGCGCAGCGCTGGACCAACGATGGCCAGGCCGACCAGCGCCTGCGCCATGCCGCCGATCTGGCATTGGCACAGGCATCGGCCGGCTTGACCGATCCATCGCGGTTGCACAAGCTGGCGACCTGGTTCGACGCTGCCAACCGCACCCGCGATCTGCTGCGCACCACCGTCCGCGCCGACCTGGCAGTGACGGAATTATTGCTGTCCTGGCGCGAGGGAGAGCGCCAGCCACGTTCTAGGGGAACTCGATGAGTGCAATGAATGCACGCCAAGGCATTTTGTCGCTGGCGTTGAAAGACAAGCCAGCGCTTTACAGCGCCTACATGCCGTTCGTGAAAGGCGGCGGCATCTTCGTGCCCACGCCCAAGCGCTACATGCTGGGCGACGAAGTCTTCCTGCTGCTGACCCTGCCGGACTCCAGCGAGCGCTTGCCGGTCGCCGGCAAGGTCATCTGGACGACGCCTGCCGGCGCGCAGGGCAACCGCGCCGCCGGCATCGGCGTGCAGTTCCCCGACGGCCCGGAAGGCGAGGCGGTACGCAACAAGATCGAGACGCTGCTGGCCGGATTGACCACCTCGGACAAGCCGACGCATACGATGTAAGCGCCAGGGGCACGGCAAGACGCCAGTGAGGCTCGCGGTGAAGCTGCTAGGTCATCGCGGCAGACCTGTGCGATGAAGGTGCGATCTGGCTGGCGTGAAAGAGGGCAGGTAAACAGTTGTTGACGACCGCCGCCGCTGCCCTATAATGTGCGGCTCGCGTCACCGGGCGGTTAGCTCAGCGGTAGAGCATTGCCTTCACACGGCAAGGGTCACAGGTTCGAACCCTGTACCGCCCACCATGAATTCAGAGTCAAACAAAAACCGGCGAAAGCCGGTTTTTTCGTAGTTGCAGGGCATCAGCCACAGGCTTGGTGATATGACTACGCGGCAGTCACCTTTCGATGCAGCGATACAGGCAGTCACCGCCGCCAACTCGGCGGTATGGCATGCGATCGCTGGCTTCCGCTACATGCGGGAGGCGGGGGATGCAGGGGTCCCCTTTGAGCTCATTCTCGACGGCGACGACATTGCCACCGAGCCATTCCCAGTCCTGGCGTGAACTGGACCTTTAAGGTCTACCCGGAGCAGTGGCGCGAGCGTGCGCAGGAAGTGGTTCGATATACCGCGCGTCAAGCAATCGTCGACATCTCTGATGCCATGTGAAGGTATGCGCATCAGGCCCCAAGCGGAGCTATCAAAGTGAGCCCGCCGTTGTCTTGCTGCGCGCCTTGCGCAACGCATATGCCCATCGTAGGGACGACTGGAATTTCGGGAATGCAAAGTTGCCGCTTCGGTGGCGGCAGCTGGATCTTGTTGCTGGAATGCAGGGTCTGACAGTCAGCGAGATGATTTTTCTCAATGAACAACTGCTACTCATCAACGACGCGATCCATCTGCTCGATCCCGACAACGCTTTGACGACACAGGTTCATCGTTGAACTGGGCGCTGCACAGTTTGCTTGGCCTATCGACTGCCAGAGCAACTGGCTCCGGTGCTGGTATCACCATGCTGAATTGAGAGCGGCGTTCGGCACTATTGGCGACAGATGCTGCATTTAAGCACTTTTCGCTAGGGCCGGTGCCTTGCGAGCTCGACAGGGACTTGCCATCCTGCAAGGCCCCGGATCGAGATGGAGTGGCGATGAAGACGCTGCTTGGAAGTGCGCTGGTTGCGACATTGCTGTTGGCCGGGTGCGCGCGCGACGTTGGCGAGCAGTACGTGGGCAAGTGGGTCAACGTGAAGTCGGAAAAGAATGTACTGAGCATCGAGCACAATGGCGAGAGTTTCATCATTCGCGACACCCAGCCGGAGCTGTTCGGCAATGGCGTCAAGACCCGCAACCATCCGGCGCTGCTGACCAAGGGCGTGTTGCAGGTGTCCAACGGGGTCGGCACGGTCAACTACGCGATCGATGAGGCGACCGGCAAGTTGAGCACGGGCGATACCGAGTACACGCGGGTCAAGTGACGGCGAGACGCTTTTCAAAGACATGCGATGAAGGCGCGCGGCGTTTGCGGTCGGCGAGTTGATCGTTTCACCAGATCGCTGCCTCGTGTCGTTCTGAGTGCGTCCATATCGCGATCAGCGTGGCTCGGGCATTCATGCGCCGAGCGTGCATGCCATTCATTGTCGCCTGAGTGTGGAAGGCCGCGCCTCTATGTGTGGCCTGGTCAGCCGCGCGAGTTCGCGCTTGCCTTATGCACGCGATGCCACCGCCTGCGCCTGCATCCAGCGCCACAGCGTGGTGCGCGAGACGCCGAGCGCTTGCGCGGCAAGGGCGCGGTTGCCGTTGGCGCGGTCGAGCGCTGCGCGGACTGCGGTGGCAGTGAGCTGCAGGCGAGAGGTTGCCAAATCGGCAAGCTCACGCGGTGCTTCGTGGTTGCCGAAATGCGTATCGAATAATTCCGGCGCCCAGCGTTCGAGTTGTTCTAGGCTGAGGCTGTCGTGCGGTTGGGATTTCCAGTGAATGCACAGGCGTTCGACCAGGTTGCGCAGTTCGCGTACGTTGCCGGGCCAGGTGTGCTGTTGCAGGCGTTGCAATGCCGCTGGCGATAACGGCGATGCGATGCTGCCGAGTTGCTGGAAATAATGCGCAAGCAACAACGCAATGTCGTTGCGGCGATTGCGCAACGGAGGCAGTGCGATGCGCAGCGCGGCAAGGCGATAGAACAGGTCGCGGCGGAAGCGGCCTTGTTCGACCAACTGCTGCAGGTCCAGCAGGCTGGCGGCGACCACGCGCACGTCGATCGCAACGGGCACCGTTGCGCCGACACGCACTACTTCACGTTCTTCCAGGACGCGCAGTAGCCGAGTCTGCAACGGCACGGGCAATTCGCCGATTTCGTCGAGGAACAGCGTGCCGTCCTGCGCGGCTTCGATCAGGCCGGTGTGGCCGCCGCGACGTGCACCGGTGAAGGCGCCGTCGCTGTAGCCGAACAGTTCCGCCTCCAGCAACGATTCGCTGATGGCGCCACAGTTGATCGCCACGAAACGGCCGCGGCGACGACTGCCGGCATGCAGTTGTCGTGCGACCAGTTCCTTGCCGGTGCCGGTGTCGCCGCTGATCAACACGGTGCCGGTATGCGGTGCGTAGAGCTGCACCAGCTCGCGCACGCGCCGCATTGCGCCGTCTTCGCCCAGCAGGGCGTCGGCGCGTCGTGCGCGGCGCGGGGCGGCACGGCCGGCGACGCGATCGATGCTTGGAGCGGTGCCCAGCGTGATGGCCTGTTCCAGCGCATGACGCACCGAATCGGCCGAATACAGCAGCACGCCAGGCAGCCCGGCCTGCTCGGCGAAATCGATCGCCATGCCGGTGCCGACAATGACCTGGATGCCGCTGGCGCGCAGATCGGCAATGCAGTCGCGTGCGTCTTCGGCGGTGACGAAACGGCGGTGTTCGATCTCCAGATCGAAGCTGTGCTGAAACGCGCGGAACGACGGCACATCGGTGGCGTGGGTGACCACGCCGATGCGTGGCGCAATGCGGCGCGCACGCGCCAGCGCTTCCATCAGATCGAACCCGGTGGCCTGGATGGGCGCCAAGGGCAGCGCGAGCCGGCTGCGCAGGTACGCCGCATTGGATCCGCCGGCCACCAGCGCGTCGCAGCGCTCGCGGCGCAGGCGCTGGCCGATGACCTCGACCGCTTCGGCAAAGCCGAGGTTGATCTGCTCGATGCGCGCGCGCTGGTCGAACTCGGGGATGACATCGGCCAGCAGGCCGGTCAGGCGCGAGACGCTGACGGTCCAGATGATGGGCAAGGAGGCGTCTGCGGTTTCCGGAGGGGCAGGGGGGCGCATGACGGTGTCGCGTTTCAATGATGTTTCATAGTGGATCAGCCGTTGCATTTTTGCAACAATTGGCGTGTGGGATTGTCATCAAATCAACGACTTGTACTTGGCATGGTGCTTGCGCCTGTACGGTGGATCCCATCCAAGGAACCGCCATGACGTCCTCGTCCACTCCCTCTGCTGGCACGCGGTTTCGCGCTGCACTGGCTGCCGAATCGCCGCTGCAGGTGATCGGCGCGATCAATGCCAACCATGCGCTGCTGGCCCAGCGCGCCGGCTATCGGGCCATCTACCTGTCCGGCGGCGGCGTGGCGGCCGGGTCGCTGGGGTTGCCGGACCTGGGCATCAACACGCTGGAAGACGTATTGATCGACGTGCGCCGCATCACCGACGTGTGCGAGCTGCCGCTGCTGGTGGACGTGGACACCGGCTTCGGGCCGAGCGCGTTCAATATCGAGCGCACCATCAAGTCGCTGATCAAGGCCGGCGCGGGCGGTTGCCATATCGAAGACCAGGTGGGCGCCAAGCGCTGCGGTCATCGGCCGGGCAAGGAGATCGTGAGCCAGGGCGAGATGGTGGATCGGGTCAAGGCCGCGGCCGATGCCAAGACCGATGCGGCGTTCTTCCTGATTGCGCGCACCGATGCAATCCAGATGGAAGGCGTGGATGCGGCGATCGAACGCGCCATCGCCTGCGTGGAAGCGGGTGCGGACGGCATCTTCGCCGAAGCTGCCTACGACCTGGACACCTATAAGCGCTTCGTCGATGCGGTAGGCGTGCCGGTGCTGGCCAACATTACCGAGTTCGGCAAGACCCCGTTGTTTACGCGCGACCAGCTGGCGCAGGCTGGCGTGGCGATCCAGCTGTTTCCGCTGTCGGCATTTCGCGCAGCCAACAAGGCGGCCGAGGCGGTCTATACCGCGATTCGGCACGACGGTCATCAGCAGGGCGTGCTGGACAGCATGCAGACGCGCGAAGAGCTGTACGAACGCATCGGCTATCACGATTACGAGCAGCGCCTGGATGCGTTGTTTGCGCGCAAAGGCGCATGATTGCGCGCTGCTGATCATCTCATTGCCACCTCGCACGCCACACCGCGACACCACACAGTTTGGGAGCTCATCGCATGAACGACACTGCTACTGCTGGTTTCAAGCCGAAAAAGTCCGTTGCCCTGTCCGGCACTGCCGCCGGTAACACGGCCCTGTGCACGGTGGGGCGCAGCGGTAACGATCTGCATTACCGCGGTTACGACATTCTCGATCTGGCCACCACCAGCGAGTTCGAAGAAATCGCGTACCTGCTGGTGCACGGCAAGCTGCCCAACAGCGGCGAGCTGCGCGGTTACAAGGCCAAGCTGCGCTCGCTGCGCGGTGTGCCGGCAGCGGTGAAAACTGCGCTGGAACAGTTGCCGCCGTCGGCGCATCCGATGGATGTGATGCGCACCGGCGTGTCGGTGCTGGGCTGCCTGCAGCCGGAAAAAGACGACCATAACCACCCGGGTGCGCGCGACATCGCCGACAAACTGATGGCCTCGCTCGGTTCGATGCTGCTGTACTGGTATCACTACAGCCACAACGGCAAGCGCATCGAGGTGGAGACCGACGACGATTCCATCGGCGGCCATTTCCTGCACCTGCTGCACGGCTTTGCACCCAAGGATTCGTGGGTGCGCGCGATGCATACCAGCCTGATCCTGTATGCCGAGCACGAATTCAATGCATCCACCTTTGCGAGCCGCGTGATTGCCGGGACCGGCAGCGATATGTACAGCGCCATCGCCGGCGGCATCGGTGCGCTGCGTGGCCCCAAGCATGGCGGCGCCAACGAAGTGGCGTTCGAAGTGCAGAAGCGCTACGACGCCCCGGACGAAGCAGAAGCCGATATCAAGGCGCGGGTGGAACGCAAGGAAGTGGTGATTGGCTTTGGACATCCGGTGTACACGGTGTCGGACCCGCGCAACAAGGTGATCAAGGAGGTGGCGCGCGAGCTGTCCGATGAGCAGGGCAGCCGCAAGATGTACGACATCGCCGAGCGTTTGGAGAGCGTGATGTGGGACATCAAGAAGATGTTCCCGAACCTGGATTGGTTCAGTGCGGTGAGCTACCACATGATGGGCGTGCCGACGGCGATGTTCACCCCCTTGTTCGTGCTGGCGCGCACAGCCGGCTGGAGCGCGCACATCATCGAGCAGCGCATGGACGGCAAGATCATTCGCCCCTCGGCCAATTACACCGGGCCGGAAGATCAGGTGTTCGTGCCGCTGGATCAGCGCAGCTGAGGACGCTTTGCGCAGCCGCTGATTTCTGGGCTTCGGTCGCCTTCCATGAAGGCGATCGGACCTCGCAAGCCAGGTCAGCAGCAAGACCTGCAAACCTCTGCAACGCCAAGTCCGATTCCCGATTCCCCCCGCCCGCTTCGATATCGCCAGCCATGAATAGCCAGTACCGCAAGCCCTTGCCGGGCACCTCGTTAGATTACTTCGATGCACGCGCCGCCGTCGATGCGCTGCAGCCCGGTGCGTATGCAACCTTGCCATACACCGCACGCGTGCATGCGGAGAACCTGGTGCGGCGGGCAGAGCCACAACTGTTGGAGGCGTACCTGCGGCAATTGATCGAGCGCAAGCGCGATCTGGATTTCCCGTGGTTTCCGGCACGGGTGGTGTGTCACGACATCCTGGGCCAGACCGCACTGGTGGATCTTGCGGGCTTGCGCGATGCCATTGCCGAGCAAGGCGGCGACCCGGCGCAGGTCAATCCGGTGGTGCCGGTGCAGTTGATCGTGGATCACTCGCTGGCAGTGGAATACGCCGGCTTCGACAAGCAGGCGTTCGCCAAGAATCGCAGCGTGGAAGATCGGCGTAATGCCGATCGCTTCCACTTCATCGAATGGACCAAGCGTGCGTTCGAGAACATGGAAGTCATTCCGCCGGGGAACGGGATCATGCACCAGATCAATCTGGAGAAAATGTCGCCGGTGATCTACACGCTGGACGGGGTGGCGTTTCCGGATACGTGCGTGGGCACCGACAGCCATACGCCGCACGTGGATGCGCTGGGCGTGATCGCGGTTGGCGTTGGCGGGTTGGAAGCGGAAAACGTGATGCTGGGGCGCGCCTCGTGGATGCGCCTGCCGGACATCGTCGGCGTGGAACTGACCGGCCGGCCGGCGCCGGGCATCACCGCCACCGACATCGTGCTGGCATTGACCGAATTCCTGCGCGCGCAGCGCGTGGTCGGCGCGTATCTCGAGTTTTATGGCGATGGCGCACGCGCACTGACCATCGGCGACCGCGCGACCATTTCCAACATGACGCCGGAATTCGGTGCGACGGCGGCGATGTTCTACATCGACCAGCAAACCATCGATTACCTGCGCTTGACCGGTCGCGACGATGCGCAGGTCGCGTTGGTGGAGACCTATGCGCGGCATACCGGCCTATGGGCAGACGATCTGGCCACCGCGCAGTACGAGCGCGTGCTGCAGTTCGATCTGGCCAGCGTGGTACGCAACATGGCTGGGCCATCCAATCCGCACAAACGCGTGGCCACTACCGAGCTGGCGGATCGTGGGATTGCCGGTGCGTGGGAGCAGGTGCCGGGGCAGATGCCCGATGGCGCAGTGATCATCGCAGCGATCACCTCGTGCACCAATACCTCCAACCCGCGCAATGTCATCGCTGCCGGCTTGCTGGCGCGCAACGCCAATGCACGCGGATTGACCCGCAAGCCGTGGGTGAAGAGCTCGCTGGCGCCGGGGTCCAAGGCCGTGCAGCTGTACCTGGAAGAGGCCGGCTTACTGGGCGAGCTGGAGCAGTTGGGCTTCGGCATCGTGGCGTTTGCCTGCACCACCTGCAATGGCATGAGCGGGGCGCTGGATCCTGCGATCCAGCAGGAAATCATCGATCGCGATCTGTATGCCACGGCGGTGCTTTCGGGCAACCGCAATTTCGACGGGCGCATCCATCCGTATGCCAAGCAGGCGTTCCTCGCCTCGCCGCCGCTGGTGATTGCCTACGCCATTGCCGGCACGGTGCGCTTCGATATCGAGAAGGATGTGTTGGGCATCGACGCCGCCGGCGTGCCGGTCACGCTCAAGGACCTGTGGCCGAGCGATGCCGAGATCGACGCGGTGGTGGCGCGCAGCGTCAAGCCGGAACACTTCCGCAGCGTATACGACCCGATGTTCAAGCGCAGCGTGGGGCAGGGGGTCAGCGTGAACCCGCTGTACGACTGGCGCCCGACCAGTACGTATATTCGGCGTCCGCCGTATTGGGAAGGCGCGTTGGCCGGTGCGCGCACGCTACGCGGCATGCGCCCGTTGGCCGTGCTGGGCGACAACATCACCACCGACCACTTGTCGCCGTCGAACGCGATCATGGCCGGCAGTGCGGCCGGGCAATACCTGGCGCAGATGGGCGTGCCGGAGGAGGACTTCAATTCCTACGCCACCCATCGCGGCGACCATCTCACCGCACAGCGCGCCACGTTCGCCAACCCCAAATTGATCAACGAAATGGCGGTGGTCGATGGGCAGGTCAAGGCCGGCTCGCTGGCGCGGCTGGAGCCGGAAGGCCAGGTGCTGCGCATGTGGGAGGCGATCGAAACCTACATGACGCGCAAGCAGCCGCTGATCGTCATCGCTGGCGCCGATTACGGGCAGGGGTCTTCGCGCGACTGGGCGGCCAAGGGCGTGCGGCTGGCCGGTGTGGAGGTGATCGTCGCCGAAGGCTTCGAGCGGATTCACCGCACCAACCTGATCGGCATGGGCGTGCTGCCGCTGGAGTTCAAGCCGGGCACCGATCGCAAGACCCTGGGCATCGATGGCAGCGAAACCTTCGACGTGGTGGGTGAGCGCACGCCCGGCGCCACGCTGACGTTGTCGATCCACCGGCGCAATGGCGAGCAACTGCAGGTGCCGGTGACTTGCCGCCTGGATACTGCAGAGGAAGTGTCGATTTACGAAGCCGGTGGCGTCTTGCAGCGGTTTGCGCAGGACTTTCTTGAGGCAAACAGGGCCGCATAGGGCAGCACCATGGCCGATTCTTCGCGATTGATCTTCATGCTCAAGCCGCCACCGCAGGTGCTTGAAGCGATGGCCGGTGTCGTGGCCGCACACCGCCTGGATGCAATGCTTGCGGACGCGTACTTCGATCCAGGCAACTGGCATCAGTCGGTTTCGGATCGGTTTGAAGGGTCGGCTGCGCGTGCCGCAATGCTGCGCGCGGGCGATCGTCTCGATGCTCAGGCAGTGACGTTCTGCTTGAACAGGATCACCAGTGGCGGAACCGACCCGGTGCATTGGGCATTCCGGGCAGAGGGCACGCCATTTGCCTTCGTTGCATTGCAGGCTGCCATCGCAGCAGCCCTGCGTGCGGAAGGCCTGCATGTTGGGGGCGGACACACGCCGCACGTAACGATCAGCTATGCAGCGCCCGGTAAGCTCAACCAGCCAATCGTGCCCATCATCTGGCACGCCACCGAGGTGCTGTTGGTTGAAGGCGGTGGGCGACCGTATCGCTATGGACCCATCGGATCTTGGCCATTGCGACCTGAGGGGCTCATGCCGGAGCAGACGCAACTGCCGCTATGACCTGAGCAGCAAGGCGTGCCTGCGACTGTCATGGTGACGCTTGACCAGGCCGTACAGATGCATTAGGCAAAATCATTGACATCACGTCCGCACGTCGTTTCCAAGGAACATGCATGGCATTCGCTCCCCAACTCCGCATCCCCGCCACCTACATGCGCGGCGGTACCAGCAAAGGCGTGTTTTTCCGTCTGCAGGATCTGCCCGCGGCCGCGCAGCAACCGGGCGCTGCACGCGATGCGCTGTTGTTGCGGGTGATCGGCAGCCCGGATCCGTATGCCAAGCAGATCGATGGCATGGGCGGTGCTACTTCCAGCACCAGCAAGAGCGTGATCGTGTCGGCCAGCACGCGCGATGGGCATGATGTGGACTACCTGTTCGGGCAGGTGTCCATCGACAGCGCGTTCGTGGATTGGAGCGGCAACTGCGGCAATCTGTCGGCGGCGGTGGGACCATTCGCCATCGCCGGCGGTTTGATCGATCCCGCACGCGTGCCACGCGATGGCGTAGCCACGGTGCGCATCTGGCAGGCCAATATCGGCAAGACGATTGTGGCGCATGTGCCGATGGCCGATGGGCTGGTGCAGGAAACCGGCGACTTTGAACTGGACGGCGTGACCTTTCCAGCAGCCGAAGTGCAGCTGGAATTTCTCGACCCGGCCGACGATGCCGAAGGCGAGGGCGGGGCGATGTTTCCCACCGGCAACGTCATCGATCAACTGGAAATTCCCGGGCTGGGCACGCTCGATGCCACGCTGATCAATGCGGGCATTCCCACCATCTTCGTCAACGCGCGCGACCTGGGCTACACCGGGGCCGAGCTGCAGGACGCCATCAATGGCGACCCGCGCGCCTTGACCATGTTCGAGACATTGCGCGCGCACGGTGCGGTGCGGATGGGTTTGATTGCGAAGGTGGAAGACGCCGCGACACGGCAACACACGCCCAAGGTCGCCTTCGTGGCACCGCCGGCCGACTACACCGCGTCCAGCGGCAAGCCGGTGCACGCGGCCGAAATCGATCTGCTGGTGCGTGCGATGTCGATGGGCAAATTGCATCACGCGATGATGGGCACTGCAGCAGTGGCGATCGGCACCGCTGCAGCCGTGCCGGGCACGCTGGTCAATCTGGCTGCCGGCGGTGCGGCGCGCTCGGCGGTGCGCTTCGGGCATCCATCCGGCACCTTGCGCGTCGGCGCGCAGGCGCAGCTGGTCGAGGGCCAGTGGCAGGTGACCAAGGCGCTGATGAGCCGCAGTGCGCGGGTGTTGATGGAGGGGTGGGTCAGGGTGCCGGCGCCTGTTGCCGAGGTTGGATAGGCCTGCGCAGGGTGTTGGCGCGCGTGGATGCAGGCGACACATGCCTGGCGTGCGAGGCGCTTCATCGGTGCTGGTGTGCGAGATGTGCATCGCGTCGGTCGGGCACGCCTGGTGGCGATGCGGAGCCGGCGTCGCGCTGCCCGCATTAGCCGGATCTGCTCCGCATCGGCTCTTCCAGGCATACGCGTAGAACCCGGAACATCTGCGTTTCAGTCCGGCGTGTGTCCACGCTGGATGGTCATTCCCGATGCCATTGATCGATGTTGTTGCGCCCCCAAGTGATTGGCGCTGGCCACCACAGCGCAGTAAATGGCAGCGTGGCCAGCGTCGCTAACGAGCCTCCGTTTTCGCCATCGTGTAAAACGCACTGCCGTGTTGCATTAATTCGAACGCTATTTCGAATTATGGAAACTTTTTCGCACGCGCCCTGCCATAATTGTGTAAATCGTGTTAATTCTGTTGCACCGCGGCACGCAGGCCGGGCCGCCCCGCCACCAGAATCCGGAGTTCTTCCCATGTCCGCCAGCCGGTCGCTCAAGATCAGCGCGCTTGCCGTTGCCGTCGTTTCCCTTCTTCCGCTCCATGCCGCTGCCCAGCAGACGCCCGGCGACGACGGCGTCGTGCGTCTGGATGCGGTCAAGGTCACGGTCGAGCGGCGTTCGGAAGACTCCAAGGACGTGCCGGTCTCCGCCTCGGTATTGCGCCCGGAGTTCCTGGACGCCATCTCCACCAGCGGTTCGGACATCCGCGTGCTGGCCGGCAAGGCGCCCAGCCTGAACATCGAATCGTCCAACGGCCGTGTGTTTCCGCGCGTGTACATCCGCGGCTACGGCAATACGGACTTCAACACCTACGCCTCGCAGCCGGTGTCGTTGATCTATGACGACGTGGTGCAGGAAAACGCCTTCCTGAAGGGCTTCCCGATCTTCGATCTGGAAGGCCTGGAAGTGCTGCGCGGCCCGCAAGGCACGCTGTTCGGCCGCAACACGCCGGCAGGCGTGGTCAAGTTCAATTCGGTCAAGCCGACCATCGGCGCCAATGACGGCTACGCCAGCCTGTCGTACGGCACCTACGGCACCATGACCCTGGAAAGCGGCCTGAGCATCGCGATGGGCGACCATTGGGCAGCGCGTCTGTCGACCCTGGGCCAGCGCCGCGACGATTGGGTGGAAAACCGCGACGGCCGCGACCTGGAAGGCTATACCGATTCGGCCGTGCGCCTGCAGCTGCTGTACCAGGCCAGCGACGACTTCAGCGCATTGTTCAATGCGCATGCGCGCCATCTGGACGGCACCGCGCGCCTGTTCCGCGCCAACATCATCCAGCCCGGTACCAATCAGCTGGTGGATGGCTTCGATGCGGAAAAATCCTTCATCGACGGTGCCAACCGCCAGGAACTGCAGACCTACGGCGGCAGCGCCAACCTGACCTGGGACCTGGGCGACATCGCGCTGCACTCGATCACCGCCTACGAAGGGATCGGCAAGTACTACAGCCGCGGCGATATCGACGGTGGCTTCGGCGCGGTGTTCGCGCCGCCGTCGGGCCCGGGCGTGATTCCGTTCCCGGTGGAAACCGCCGGCGGCATCAAGAGCCTGGACCAGTACAGCCAGGAAGTGCGCGCCGAATCGCAGTACGACGGCCCGCTCAACTGGCAGGCAGGACTGTACTACTTCCACGACGATGTGGAAGGCGAAAACTACACCTACAACACCCTCAGCGGCGGTGATCTGGCCAGCTATCAGCTGACCCGCCAGCGCAATACCTCCTGGGCGGCGTTCGGCTCGTTGAACTACGCGGCCACCGATCGGTTGAGCCTGCGCGCCGGCATCCGCTACACCTACGACAAGAAAACCTTCGACGTGCTGGCGCTGGACCGCGTCACGCTGGTCGAACCGTCCAGCGGCGAGACCGACAACTCCAAGGTCACCGGCGATCTGGCGGCCACCTTCTCCATCAACGACGCCGTCAATGTGTACGCACGTGCCGCACGCGGTTTCCGCGGCGCCAGCTTCGGCGTGCCGTCGGGCACCGCGCCGCTGACCGTGGCCGAGCCGGAGACGGTGGACTCGTTCGAGGTCGGCATCAAGTCGGACCTGTTCGACAACCGCGCGCGCCTGAGCTTTGACATCTACGATTTCCGCGTGAAGAACCAGCAGCTCACGGCGGTGGGTGGCGCGTCCAACGACATCCGCCTGCTCAATGCCGACAAGACCAAGGCCCGCGGCGCGGAGTTCGATTTCGAAGCCTTGCTCACCCAGAACCTGCGCGTCACCGCCGGCGGCGCCTACAACTGGACCCGCATCGACGACCCGAACCTGTCGGTGGGCATCTGCCGTACCTGCACGGTCACCGACCCGATCAACGCGGCCGGCCGTGCGGTGATCGACGGCAACGACCTGCCGCAGGCAGCCAAGTGGATGGCCAACGCCACCCTGCGTTACGGCATTCCGATGGGCAACGACGGCGAGCTGTTCTTCTACACGGACTGGTCGTACCGCAGTGAAGTGAACTTCTTCCTGTACGACTCCAAGGAATTCACCGGCCAGCCGCTGGTCGAAGGTGGCGCCAAGATCGGCTACAACTGGGGCGCGGGTGCGTACGAGTTGTCGGTGTTCTGCCGCAACTGCACCAATCAGATCCGCGTGACCGGTGCGATCGACTTCAACAACCTCACCGGCTTCATCAACGACCCGCGCATCGTGGGTGCGCAGTTCCGCGCCAACTTCTGATCGGCATTTTTGGTGGAGCACTATCGAACCGCCGGCGATCATGCCGGCGGTTTTTTTCATGGCAGCAGGAGTGGGCAGATGCAGCGGACCTGGCAACGCGCGTGGGTAGCGATGGCGATGTGGTGCGTGGCGACAACCGCGGGGGCGCAGCAGTCCGCCGCGGCCGTGCAATCCACGCTGGCATCGGTGCAGGCCGAGAAAGTGGTGGTGTCTACCGACGTTGGCGACGATATCGACGATGCCTTCGCGTTGGGGCTATTGCTGCGTCGCCCGCAGTTGCAGGTACTCGGCATCGCATCGGCATGGGGCGACACCGCGTTGCGTGCGCATTTGCTGCAGCGGTTGTTGCAGCAGGCCGGGCGCAGCGAGATTCCGCTGGCAGCGGGCGCGCGTACCACCAGCACCATCGCCTTCAGCCAGGCGCGCTGGGCGGCCAAGGGGCAGTTGCCGGCGGCACTGCCGGATGCGGCCGCGATGATCCTGCAGCAGGCGCGCCAGCATCCGGGCGAGGTCACCTTGATGGTATTGGGGCCGATGACCGATGCGGCGCTGGCGCAGCAACGTGACCCGGCCGGCTTTGCCAAGCTCAAGCGTGTGGTGGCGATGGGCGGATCGGTGCGGGTGGGTTATGGCAAGTCTGCGTATCGTCCGGCCAGTGCGCCGGCGCCGGAGTACAACATCCTGGCCGATGTGCCGGCAGCGCAGCGCGTGTTCTCATCTGGTGTGCCAATCGTGCTGTTGCCACTGGATGCCACGCAGATCACCCTGGAAGAACCCGAGCGCATCGCACTGTTTGCGCATGGCGACGGGCTGACCGATGCGCTCACGCAGCTGTACTACCAGTGGCGCAACACCGACCAGCCCTGGGCCAGTGCCACGCCCACGTTGTTCGATGTGGTGCCGGTGGCCTGGTTGCTACGCCCGGCGCTGTGCCCGACCACGCCGTTGCATCTGGACGTGGATGCGCAAGGCTATACCCGCGAAGGGGCTGGTGCGCCCAATGTGCAGGCCTGTTTGCACGTGGACAAGCCGGCGCTGATCGAGATGTACATGCGTGCGTTGTTGGAGTTGCACTGAGAGTGAGGAACACAAAGAGTCATGCCTGAGTCCCGCGGCGAGTGCTTCTTTGCAGCTCTTTGTGATCTAGCCAAAAGCCGGGTTGGTCGACAGCGCGGTGCCCTCACCGATCACGGGACACGCCGTGAACCTGTCCGTGGGGGCTCGATGGCGGCAACCATGCCGCCATCGGTCCCGCAGGCGGTGAGGGCACCGCGCTAGACAGTTGGCTGGTGGCCAACTGAAAGCGGGTCACTCGGCTCGCGTGCTGCCGTGGATCGATTGTTTGGCATTCGATGGACGCGACGACAGAACGAGCGAGGCCCTGCAGGCAAGTCGCAGTCCAGCTGCCTGCGCCAGGCGGCATGACGTGGTTCGGCGGTCGCTCCAAGCGCGGGTACCAGACCACTGCGTTCACCGCCAGTCTGCCATCGCATCGCTCGCCAGCAGCGCACGCTTGCCGCCCATCGGCAAGCAGCCACGTCGTCGCATCGGCGCCATCAGCCAGATGCGCAGCGTCGTTATACTTGCGTTCTCACATTGCGAGTAGCACGAATGGACAGCCAGGGATCACGGATGATGCGGTCGGGCACGCGGCGGGTTGTGCTGTGGGCGGTGTTGCTGGCCGTGGCGATCGGCGCGGTGGCGTGCAAGCGCAACGAAAGCGGTCAGCTACCCGCCGCCAGTGGCGAGGCGATCAAGGCCGAAAAGCAGGCCATCACCGGTTTCGCGCTGGCGCGTGCCTATCCCGACCAGACCAGCGACGGCCTGTCGCTGGCACTGGAATTCTCGCGGCCACTGGTCGGCACGCAGGATTTCGATGCGCTGGTGCGCTTCGAAGAAAAGGTGGGCACGGGCGACAGTAGCTGGACGCTGTCCGAGGACGGCAAGACGCTGCGCTACCCGTACGTCGAAGCGGCCAAGGACTACACCGTCCTGGTCGACGCCAACCTGCTGGCCGCCGACGGCAGCCGCCTGGGCAAGCCGCTCAAGCAAAAGGTCTACACCGGCGAACTCAAGCCTGTGGCCGGGTTCGCTTCGCAGGGCAGCGTGCTGCCGGCGCGCGAGAGCCGTGGCCTGCCGGTGGTGTCGGTGAACGTGCCGGAAGTGGACGTCGAGTTCCTGCGCGTGCGCGAGAAGTCGCTGCCGGCGTTCTTCCAGCAGTTCCAGCGTGGCGGGCGCCGTGGCAGCTGGGATCTGGAGAGCGAATACAGCGGCAACCAGCCGTTGTCCAAGCTGGCCGACCCGGTCTACGTCAATCGCTTCATCCTTGGCGGCAAGCAGAACGAGCGTGTGCTGACCTACCTGCCGACGCAGGACATCAAGGAGCTGCAGGAACCGGGTTTGTATTTCGCGGTGATGAAGCGCGCCGGCAGTTTCGAGAACGAATTCGACACCGCGTTCTTTACCGTCAGCGACATCGGCCTGCATACGCGCGCCTACAAGGACAAGTTGTTCGTCCACACCGCCTCGTTGCAGAGCGGCGAGCCGGTCAAGAACGTGGAGCTGCGCATCCTCGATGCCAAGGGCGAGTTGTTCCTGAAAGGGGCGACCGACGGTAACGGCAATGCGCTGCTCAACTACACGCTCGACGCCGGCCATGTGCTGACCGCACGCAGCAAGACCGACATTACGCTGCTGCCGTTCAACCAGCCCGCACTGGATCTGAGCGAGTTCGCCGTGGCCGGGCGCCAGGGCGCGTGGTTCGATGTGTTCGCCTGGGCCGGTCGCGATCTGTATCGCCCCGGCGAGACCATGCGCGTCTCGGCGATCCTGCGCGACAACGACGGCAAGCCGACCAAGCCGCAACCGGTGTTCCTGCGTCTGAAGCAGCCGGACGGCAAGACCTTCCGCGAGACCAAACTGCTGCCGGGCGAGCAGGGCTACTTCGAATTCGCCCAGCAGATCCCGGCCGACGCACCGACCGGCCGTTGGCAGGTGGAATTTCGCACCGATCCGGCCAGCAAGGATGCCGTGCAGGGCATGACCGTGCGCGTGGAAGAGTTCCTGCCCGAGCGCATGAAGCTGGACCTGGACAGCACGCAAAAGACCTTGAGCGCCGGCCAGCCGTTCAAGCTGGTGGCCAATGCCGCGTATCTGTACGGCGCACCGGCCGCTGGCAACCGTTTCACCGCCAAGCTGGCAGTGAGCGTCGAGCAGCATCCGCTCGAAGCGTTGCCCGGCTGGTTCTTCGGCGACCCCACGCTGGAGCTGCCGCGCGAAGCCAGGGATGTGATCGACACCGAATTCGGTGGCGACGGCATCCTGCGCGAAGACATCGCATTGCCGGACGAGGCCAAGCCGGTCAGCACGATTGCCGCGGTCGTCTCCGGCAGCGTGTACGAAACCGGCGGGCGCACGGTCACCCGCACCCTCAAGCGCGTGCTGTGGCCGGCCAAGGCCCTGGTCGGCGTGCGCCCGTTGTTCGACGACGCCGACGGCGCCGATGCCAATGGGACGGCGCGCTTCGAAGTGACCCGCGTGGATGCCGATGGCAAGCCGCAGCCGGCCAAGGGCCTGAAGGTCACGCTGGTGCGCGAGCTGCGCGATTACCACTGGAACTACACCGACAACCACTGGGATTACGACTTCACCCGTCGCTTCGAAAACAAGGACACGCGCACGCTGGATGTGGGCAGCGTCAATGCCAAGATCGATTTCCCGGTGGAGTGGGGCGAGTACCGCCTGGACGTATTCGACCCGGCGAGCGGGCTGACCACGCGTTACCCGTTCCGCGCCGGCTGGAGCTGGAACGAAGAAAACCGTGGCCTGGATGCGCGCCCGGACAAGGTCAAGCTGGCGCTGGACAAGACCGGCTACCGCGCCGGCGACACGCTCAAGGTCACGCTGACCCCGCCGCATGCCGGCAAGGGCGTGCTGCTGGTGGAAAGCGACAAGCTGTTGTACGTGCAGGACATCGACGTCAAGCCCGGCAGCAGCTTCGAGATTCCGGTGACCGAGGCGTGGGAGCGCCACGATGTGTATGTCACCGCACTGGTCTTCCGCGGCGGCAGTGCGCCCAGCAAGATCACCCCGGCACGCGCGGTGGGCGTGGCCTATGTGCCGATGGACCGCAAGGCGCGGCGGGTGGCGGTGGGCTTGTCCGCGCCCAAGCAGATGCGGCCCGAGCAGCCGTTGCCGGTGACGGTGAGCGTGCCCGAACTGGCGGGCAAGGCCGCGCACGTGACCATTTCGGCAGTGGACGTGGGCATCCTCAACATCACCCGTTTCCCGGTGCCCGATGCCAACGCACAGTTCTTCGCGCAGCGTCGTCTGGGGACCGATGCGTACGACATCTATGGGCGTGTGATCGAAAGTTTCGAAGGCGCCAGCGGCAAGCTGAAGTTCGGCGGCGACATGGCGCTGGAAGCCTTGCCGCAGGCCAAGCGCCCGACCGCGCGCGTGCAGACGGTTGACCTGTTTTCCGGCTCGGTAAAACTCGACGCAAAGGGCAATGCGCGCGTGCAACTGCCGGTGCCGGATTTCAACGGCACCTTGCGCGTGTCGGCGTTGGTGTACTCGGATACCCGTTACGGCAACCGCGATATGGAAACCATCGTGCGTGCGCCGATCCTGGCCGAAGCCAGCATGCCGCGCGTGATGGCACCGGGCGACCGCAGCACGGTGACGCTGGACGTGCAGAACTTCACCGGCAAGCCGGGCGAATTCAACGTGCGTGTGGAGGGCATTGGCCCGCTCGCCATCGGCGAGGCGTCGCGCAGCGTCAAGCTCGGCGTGGACGCCAAGCAGACGCTGAGCTTCCCGCTGAGCGCCACCGAAGGCTATAGCGTTGCCAAGGTGCGCGTGCGCGTGGATGGCAATGGCTTCAAGGCCGACCGCAGCTACGAGCTGCCGGTGCGCGCCGGCTGGCCACAGGTGTTGCGGGCACAGACCCGCGTGCTCGACCCGCTGGCGCCGATCACCCTGGACAGCGGCTTTGCCGATGGCCTGATGGCTGGCTCGGTGACCGCGCGCATGGTGGTCAGCGCGTTGCCGCCGATTCCGTTCGCCAGCGCATTGCAGGGCGCGTTGGAGTATCCGTACGGCTGCGCCGAGCAGACCACCAGCAAGGGCTATGCGGCGCTGCTGCTCGACGATGCCACCGCCAGAACGCTCGGCACCAAGGGGCTGGAGGCGGCCAAGCGCCGCGAGCGCATGGAAGGCGCGTTCGGGCGTCTGGCGTCGATGCAGATCGCCAGCGGGCATTTTTCGATGTGGGGCGACGATGGCCACGTCAATCCGGGCCTGACCCCATACATTGCCGAATTCCTGCTCGACGCCAAGGACGCCGGTTTTGCGGTGCCCGACACGGTGCTGCAGAAGGCGCTCAATCGCCTGAGCGAAGATCTGTTGTCTGGTGGCAACGAGTTCTATGGGCAGGACCGTCGCGACAACTTGAAGTTCGCCAATCAGGCCTGGTCCGGCTACGTACTGGCACGCGTCAACCGCGCGCCGCTGGGCACGCTGCGCGCGCTGTACGACAACCAGCGCGACAAGGCGCTGACGGGCCTGTCGCTGGTGCATCTGGGCATCGCCTTGTCGCTGCAGGGCGATACCAAGCGTGGCGATGCGGCGATCAAGGCCGGGTTTGCCAAGGACAGCAGCGAGCGTCCGCCGTACTTCGGCGATTACGGCAGCGCGATCCGCGACGACGCGTTGATGATGGCGTTGCTGCACGAACGCGGTTTGTCCAAGCCCGAGTACGACACCCGCGCGGTGGCCCTGGGCCGCGCGCTGGATGCACGTCGTGCGACCGGTTGGTTGTGGCTGAGCACGCAGGAGCAAGTGGCGCTTGCGCGGTTGGGCAAGGCGTTGATGGCCGGGCAGGGCAAGCAGGTGTCCGGCAGCTTGACGGTGGGCGACCAGGTACAGCAGATCGCACCGGCACGCGTGTTCGGGCGCAGTTTCGACAGTGCCGCCCTGGCGCGCGGCGTGCAGTTCGCGCCACAAGGCGAGGCGCCGATGTACGCCAGCCTGGAAGTGGCCGGCATTCCGCGCAGCGCACCGGAACCGGACACGCGCAATCTCAGCGTGGAGCGCAGCTGGTACACCACCGACGGCAAGCCGTGGACCCCGCGTCCACTCAAGGAAGGCGAAGCGTTGATCGTGCGCGTCAGCATCACTGCCAACACCAGCATGCCCGACGCCTTGCTCACCGACCTGTTGCCGGCCGGTTTGGAAATCGAGAATTTCAATCTCGGCGATGCCAAGCAATGGGCCGACGTGGTGGTGGACGGCATTGGCATCAGCGAGCGGTCCAGCGCCGCCGACGTCAAGCACGAAGAGTTCCGCGACGACCGCTATGTGGCCGCGCTGGCGCTGTCTTCGGGCAGCAAGGCGCAGGTGTACTACCTGGTGCGTGCCGTCACCCCGGGGACCTACACGGTGCCGCCCTCGCTGGTGGAAGACATGTACCGGCCGGAGCTGCGTGGTGTGGGGCGCAGCACGCCAGCCACGATGACGGTGGTGCAGCCGTAAGGTGACGCGTTCGCTCTTCTCCGTCGGGAGAAGGGGCCCTGCCAGGGGCGGATGAGGGGACGAGCGAAGCCTGGTGCCGTTGGCATGGCATGAGTGGCTTCGCCCGTACCCTCACCCCAACCCCTCTCCCGCAAGTAGAGGGGCTTTTGCAGCGTGCTTGCGATGTTTCCCGGTAGCCGCTGAGTGCTTGCTTCGCATGCAGCGATATCGCTGCGCCTTGTCTTTTCGGTGCGATGGTAGCGACACGCAAAGGTCATTTTTACGCTCTACGGTGGCGTGCTTTCTCATCAGCGCAGCATGATTGCTGCGCGACTTACGGGATTCCATGCAGCGCTTCGATCCGTACCGTATGCACCTGTCCGTTCTCGCTGTGGCCATCGCAGCATGCTCGCCTGGCGTGCAGGCTCAAAGTGTCGCTACCTCATCCGACTCCGCGCGCCTGGCGTCATCGATGCGCCCAGCCGGTGCTTCATCCAACGAAAGCCAGCGACCTGTCGAGACAGCGTCAGCCTTTGAAAAACTCTCTGGCCTCGCGACCGCAGCCTCGCCGAGCGACGCACCCAACAGCGACGCACCTAGCAGAGATGCAACTGCCGCAGACATCGCCAAAACCGGCGTACAAACCCTCGATGCCATGCAGGTCACCGGCGTGCGCCGCGCCAACGCGGCTGCGGTGGAAAGCAAGCGTGCGGCCACCAATATCACCGATGTGATCAGCGCCACCGACGTGCGTGCCTTGCCCGACAGCACCATCGTTGAGGCATTGCGGCGCGTGCCGGGCTTGTCCGTCTTGCCTGCCACCGACAACGAGCATCCGCGCGATGAAGCGGCCACGCCGGTATTGCGTGGCCTGGGGCCGTCATACAACAACGTCACCATCGACGGGCTCACCATCGCCTCGCCCGGTACACCGAACGGCACGCTCGGTTCGATCACCCGCGGTGTGCGCCTGGATCTGTTGCCGGCCTCGATGGTCAGCGAATTGCAGGTGGTCAAGACCTTCACGCCCGACCTGGACCCCAACGCCACCGGCGGTGCGATCAACCTGAAAACCCGCAGCGCGTTCGAAAACGGCGGCAAGCCGTTCTTCAGCGCCGAGGCGGCGCTAGGCCACGCCAACGATGTGGGCAAGCCGCGCGATCAGGACGATCCGGGCTATCGCGTCAACGCCACCGGCAGCCGCACCTTCGGTAGCGAGCAGCAGTACGGTCTCACCGTGTCTGCCAACTATCAAACGCTGAGCAGCTACACCGAAACCCATATGACCACCGACACGGTGCACTACGGGTTCTACGACAACAGCGGTGTGTTGCAGACCGGCGACAATCTCGGCAATGGCTGGGCGGTGCCGCAGCAGGATAAATACTGGTACGTGCAAGATCAGCGCGACCGTTATGGCCTCACCGGCAAGTTCGAGATGCGGCCCAGTGCGGCGCTCGAAGCCTACGCCATGGCCGGCTACTACTATTTCAAGGACGACATGGAGCGCAACGAGGTCATCATCGACCCGCGCAACCGTGGCCAGGTCTTCAATCAAACCGCAACCTCCGGCAGTTATCCCGGTGGCGACATCGAGGTGGGCTATTCGAACCAGATCGTCACCACGCGTACCAAGGTGGCGCAGCTGGGAACGATCTGGCGGCCCACCGATCGCCAACAGCTTTCCGCGCGTGGCGCGTGGTCGGATGCGACCTATGACGAGCCGATTCGCATGATCAAGTACGCCACCGGCATCACGCGTCCGGCACCGGTGCCGGTGGGCCAGACCGGCAGTGGCGTGACCATCAATGCCACGCCCAATTATGCGTTCAATTACGACACTTCCGGCCTGGATCAACGCTTCGGCGTGTCGCCGCAGGCGTATGACGACCTGGACAATTACAGCCTGTCGTACTGGCGCCCGGACTATAAACGCACCGCGTCCGACCGCATCCTCACCGGTCGGCTCGATTACGGTTTCAACCAAGGCGAAAGCGATCAAGGCATCGGTTTTGCGGCAGGCGTGTCGTATACCACCGACAAGCCGTCCTATGAGATCTATCGCGTCGAGTATCAGCCCAATACGACGGCGCCGGCGTTCGGCCTGGCCGACGTGGTAGGCACCGGCAGGGCGCCGATGCGCTATGCCGGTTTGAACCTGCTGAGCATCGACCCGAACAAGGCCAATCGCGTGCTGGCGGCCACGCCGTTGAGCGCATTCAACAGCACCGACCAGCAGGCCTTCAGCAACCAGGATAATTTCACGCATACCGAAAAAATCTTCGGCAGCTATGGCTTGGTCAGCTATCGCAGCGATCGCTTGAACGCGCAGGCCGGTGTGCATTTCGACAGCACCAAGCTCGACACGGTGGGCCGCCAGCGGCAGCTGGATGCGGCAACCAATCACTACGTGTACGTCGATAACCCGACCAGTGCGGATTACGACTATCTGCTGCCTTCGGCGGTGATGACCTATCACCTGACCGATGCGCTGGATCTGCGTGCCGGTGCAAGCCGCACGTTGGGCCGCCCGCCGTACGACGCCTATGCGGCGCGCACCTCCATCGGCTTTGTCAATACGACAGACGCCGGCAACCCGAATGCGCAGGGCGTCACCGTCACCATCGGCAACCCCGACATCAAGCCGCGCGTATCCAACAACCTGGACCTGTCGCTGGAATGGCGCCTTCCCGGCGATTTCGATGCGTTCGCATCCGCTGCCGTCTTCGACAAACATATCCAGGACGAGATCTTCACGCTCTCGCGCACCGATAGCTTCACCTTCGACGGCACCACGTATGCGAATGCGTTGATCAGCACACCGGCCAATGCCGCCAAGGCGCGCATCCGTGGTGTGGAGTTCAACGGCATCGTCAACACGTTAGGGCCGGTCGCGCCGTGGTTGAGCGGCGTCGGTTTCAGCGCAAACCTCGCATTGCTCGATGGCAGCCTGGACGTGCCTTACAGCGTCGGTAGCGGCAGCAGCCTGACCCAGCGCGAGCGCACGCTCGACAATCTGGTCGGTCAGCCCGATTACACCGCCAACGCGACGCTGTTCTACAACACCGGTGGGCTGGAACTGCGTGCGGCCTACAACCGACAAGGCAAGGCGCTGCGCGCGGTCGTCAGCAATATCGCCTGGCAGGACCTGTATTGGTCGCCGCGTTCGCAACTGGATTTCACCGCCACCTATGCGGTGAGCAAGCAGTTGAGCCTGATCGGCCAGGTCAGCAACATCACCCACAGCCGCATCACCAGCGTGACCGGCCCCGGGCAGAATCTGCTCAAGGACAGTTACTCGGTGCCCACCACCTATTGGGTGGGTCTGCGGTTCACGCCCACGTTGTGAGGTCAGCCGGGCAAGAGGTGGCGGAGCCTGCCATCCTGAAATCGATGCCTGCCGTCCACCCGCTTAATTTCAGCCGCGTGTGCGACGCGGCAACGCCGGTCCGCCGCGCTACCGTTTGCAAACATCTGCTTGGAGTTGTTCGATGACATCACGCCCCATTGCCGTCCTCGCCGCCGTGCTGTGCACAGTCGTGACCACTGCAGCAAGTGCCGCACCGACAGGCGTGGCCGCGATCCAGGCGCGCCTGACCAACCCGCAGGGCGGCCTCGTCGTGGTGGCGCACCGCGGATGTCATGCCGCCGCGCCACAGCATGGCTTCACCGAGACCGCGCCGGAAAATTCGCTGGCGGCGTTGGAGCGCTGCATCGCCATCGGCGCCGATGTGATGGAAACCGATGTGCGGCGTGCCGCCGACGGCAGCCTGGTGATGCTGCATGACGCCACCGTGGACCGCACCACCGATGGCACCGGCAAGCTCTCCGAGTTGACCCTGGCCGATCTGCAGAAGCTACGCCTGCGCAGCGACGAAGGCGGTGCACAGGCACCGCTGACCGACCAGCGCGTGGTCACGCTCGAGCAGATGCTGGCCAAGGCCAAGGGGCACATCCTGCTCAACCTGGATGTCAAAGACGCGATCTACGTGCAGGTGATCGAGGCGGTCGCACGCGCCGGCATGCAGCATCAGGTGATCGTCAAGGCCGAAGCCGGTATTTCTACCGCGCCACTGGCTGTGATGCCGCCCTTCAACACCGTGTACTTCTTCCCGATCCTGATCAACGCGCATGGCAATGCCGATCTTGCGGCCATTGCAACGGCACAGACGCGCAATGCGCGTCCGATGGCATTCGAGTTACCCAAGATGACTGCCGCGCAATTGCCGGCCCTGGCAGCGGTGAGCAAGGCGCACAACGTGCGGCTGATGGTCAATTCGTTATGGGAAGGCTTCATTGCCGGCTATGGCGGCGATGCGGACGCCGAGCGCGACCCTGACAAGGTCTGGGGCCGGATGTACCGCGACGGTGTGTCGATCATCCAGACCGATGCACCGGAAGCCTTGTTGCGCTACCGCGCCACGTTGGAAAAGCGCTGAGCGGAAGCAACTAGGCCGCCGTCCCAAGCGGCGGCAACCAGGTCTGGCACGGCGCGCTGTGCACCAGACAACTCGACGGACGAGACATAACGTCTACCGAAGTGCGCACGTGGGCATCGCCACCAGCTGCCGCCAATGCGTGCTGCTGCCGAAGTGCGCCGGCCGCGCCTTCGGCGTGAGCGGCTGATCATCGCAGTCACCTGCATGCGGTGGCCACAGGTAGGATCAGACGGTTGCGCGCAGGCAGGTCCGCATGTCGCTCACGGGCTGTGCCTGGCCTTGCGCCCGTCGCTTGTCCGGCTGGCTGTGCGGCTGATCGCGCTGCCGATACGCCAGGCCCGAGCCGCGTAGGAGTGGCCGAAACGCGTTTTGCCTTGCATGCTTTGCGCAATGGATGAACAGCCGCAGGCACCAACAGGGATGGACCGCACGCAGCCGCGCCCGCAAGCGCCGAACCATCAGGCCCGCAACCGACGCCGCTGGCTGCGGTGGCTGCGCTTGAGTGCGGCGGCCTTGCTGAGCGTCATGCTGCTGCTCGATCTGGCTTTTCCATTGCCGTTGCCCAAGTCCCGCGATACCTCCACGTTGGTGGTTGCGCGCGACGGCACGCCGTTGCGTGCATTCGCCGACCGTCATGGCGTATGGCGCTATCCCGCCACGCCGCAGAGCGTCTCGCCGCTGTATTTGCAGGCGCTGCTGAACTACGAAGACCGCTGGTTCTGGCGTCACCCGGGCGTCAATCCCTGGGGTCTGCTGCGTGCCGGTGGGCAGTGGATCGGGCAGGGCCACATCGTGTCCGGCGGCTCCACACTGACCATGCAGGTGGCACGCATCCTGGACCCGCATACGCGCACACCGTGGGGCAAGGCCAAGCAATTGTTGCGCGCGTTGCAGCTGGAAGCGCACCTGAGCAAGCACGAGATTCTGATGCTGTATCTGGAGCGTGCGCCCTATGGCGGCACCATCGAAGGGGTGGAGGCGGCCAGCTGGGCGTATCTGGGCAAGCCGGCCAGGGCCTTGTCGCACGCCGAGGCCGCGTTGCTGGCGGTATTGCCGCAGTCGCCCAGCCGGTTGCGCCCGGACCGTCATCCCGAAGCCGCGCAGCGCGCGCGCGACAAGGTGCTCGATCGCATGGTCGAGCTGGGCGTGTGGTCGCGCGCGCAGGTGGACGATGCGCGCATCGAACCGGTGGTCACCCGCTCGCTCAAACCACCGTTGCATGCGGCCTTGCTGGCGCAGCGCCTGCACAGTGCGCAGCCGCGTGCGGCGCGTATCGTCACCACGCTGGATGTGGAATTACAGCGCACGCTGGAAGAGCGCGTGTCCACGTATTTTTCGCAGCTGCCGGAGCGCACTTCCGCGGCATTGTTGGTGGTGGACAACGCCACCATGGAGGCGCGCGCCTATGTGGGCTCGGCCAGTTTCGGCGACCGCAAGCGCCTGGGTCATGTCGACATGGTGCAGGCATGGCGCTCGCCCGGCTCCACGCTCAAGCCCTTCCTGTATGGCATGGCGCTGGACGATGGCCTGATCCATTCCGAAAGCCTGCTGGTGGATGCGCCGCAGAGCTTTGGCGACTACCGGCCCGGCAACTTCGATGCGGCGTTCAACGGCCCGGTGAGCGCGGCCACGGCGTTGCGGCTGTCGTTGAACGTACCGGCGGTGGATCTGCTTGATCGCATTGGCCCGGCGCGCTTTGCTGCGCGACTGTCCAATGCCGGGATTGCGCTGCATTTCCCCTCCGGCAGCACGCCGTCGCTGGCCTTGATACTGGGCGGCACTGGCGCACAGTTGCAGGAGTTGGTGGGCGCGTTCGCCGCGCTCAATCGCGGCGGCATTGCCGGACGTGTGCGCTATACGCCGGATGACGCGCGCATTGATCGGCGCCTGATGTCGCCGGGTGCAGCGTGGATCGTGCGCGAAATCTTGCAAAGTAATCCGCGGCCCGGATACGGCAGCGGTACTTTCGACACTACTGCACGCCCAGGCGTGGCGTGGAAGACCGGCACCAGTTACGGCTACCGCGATGCATGGGCCATTGGCGGAACGCGGCGTTACACCGTCGGCGTCTGGGTAGGACGGCCGGACGGCACCCCGTTGCCGGGCCAATACGGTGCGGTCACCGCATTGCCGTTGATGTTCGAAGTCATCGATGCTTTGCCCCGCAGTGCTGGCGACAGTGCGCCATTGCCGATGCCGTCCTCGGTGCAGGCAATCGACATCTGCTGGCCGCTGGGCGGCGCTGCCGATCAGACGCCACCGGCTCTGTGCGCACGTCGTGCCGATGCATATGCACTCGACGGTGCGGTGCCACCCACCTTTGCCGAGCGCGATGCGCGCCTTTGGCAAAGCGGGCAGGTGCGCTTCGAGGCCGATGCGCGCAGCGGTCAGCGGTTGTCGCAGGAATGCAGCCAACCGCATGCGCGTGCACCGCGCGCGGTGGCGCGTTGGCCAGCGTTGGTCTCGCCCTGGCTCAGTACATCCGAACGCGCCGCCGCACAACTGCCGCCGTTGGCTGACGATTGCATGCCGGACGGGCGCATGACCGGTGGCGGGGTGCTACGCATCGACGGCTTGAGCGACCGCGCCACGCTTGCGCGGGCCAACGACGCCGCGCACCCGGTGCGGTTGCAGTTACGTGCGCTGGGCAGCGAGGCGCGAATCGATTGGCTGCTGGATGGCCGCTGGATTGCGCAAACCACCGGAAGACAAGGGTTTCAGCGCGATTTCGAAGAAGTGGGTTTGCACACGCTCACCGCAATGGCCAGCGATGGCGCATGGACGCAGGTGCGCTTTCGCGTGTTGCGCTGACCGGGTCGCCAACCAGGTGCGGCCGCCCCGTGCTTGGCGGCAGACCTGCTGCGCACGACAAACGTGTAGGAGCGCACCTGGGCGCGAAGAGGCCTTACCGGGAATGCGTCATCGCGCCCAGGTGCGCTCCTACAGAGGCGTTGACGAAGGCGGCGGCGTGTCGGGATCTGGCCGCCTCATGCGGTCGTTGCTCATTCGGGACGCGACCGTTTACGCGCAATCTGGCGGCACAAAAAAAGACAGACAGGGCGCTCGAGGCGCTGCCCTGTCTGTCTCATCATTGAATCGATTTCAATTCAACTCGCTGCGATCTTCATCGCAACGCAGCGCTACATCGCAGAACTCAACTCACTCGCCAATCCAGCCTTCCAGCATGTCGGCAAATTCATCGGCATGCTCTTCTTCCTGGGCCAGGATGCTTTCGAGAATGCGCTTGGTGGTGGTGTCCTTGTCGCCGATGAAGTCGATCATCTCCCGGTAGCTATCGATGGCGATGCGTTCGGCGATGAGATTTTCCTTGACCATGTCGCGCAGGTCGGTGCCTTCCTTGTATTCGGCATGCGAGCGCTTGGTCAGGGTGTCCGGATTGAGATCCGGTTCGCCGCCCAGCTGCACGATGCGCTCGGCCAGCTTGTGCGCGTGCTCTTGCTCCTGTTGCGCATGCTCCAGGAACTCGCCCTTCACTGCGTCGGCAAGCATGCCCTTGGCCATGAAATAGTGGCGGTAGTAGCGCAAGGTGCACACGTATTCGGTGGCAAGCGCGGTATTGAGCAATTCGATCACCTTCTCGCGATCGGCGTGGTAGCTCTCGGTGATGGCGCCGTCTTCGATGCTCTGGCGCGCGCGGGCGCGCAAGGTGGCAGTGTCGGTGATACCGGCGGGAGTTTTGGTGGCTGGCTGATCAGACATGGCTGGCCGTTTCCTTCTGAGTGATGGGAGAAAGGGGTCTCAATCCGGCAGATGCTGCAGCACGTAATCGGCTGCAGAGACTTTGAATTCGCCGGGTTCTTCAACAAACAACGCCTTGACCACGGCGTCGTCTGCATACAGCGCGTAGCGGCGTGAGCGCAGGCCCATGCCCGAGCCGCTGGCGTCGATTTCAAGGCCCAGGGCGCGCGCCAGTTCGGCGTTGCCGTCGGGTAACAGGTGCAGGCCGTCGGGAATCAGCTGGCTGCGTCCCCAGGCCTGCATCACGAACGGGTCGTTGACCGCGGTGCACAACACCTCGATACCGCGCTTGCGGAATTGCTCGAAGTGTTCCACGTAGCCCGGCAGGTGCTTGGCCGAACAGGTGGGGGTAAAGGCCCCCGGTACCGCAAACAGCAACACCTAGCGGCCTGCGAACAGACTATGGGTGTCGATGGCCTCGATGCCATCGCGCAGGCGCTTGAGCACGACTTCGGGAATGCGGTCACCAACGTGGATGGTCATGCGGCTAGCTCCTGTGGCTGAACGGATTCTAGAAAGGGGTAGGGGAAAAGCGCGTCAACGCGCTTGAAATCCGTGCGGCCACGCCTATCTGACGCACATGGCCGGCGCAACCGCGCACCGCGTAGTCGCCGGCCCCGTCATCAACCTGTTTGGAGGCTTTCAATGAACATCGTTCGTTATCCCCAATTTCCCACCCACGCGCTGCAGAATGAGATCAAGCATGTGTTCGATCGCTTCTTCGAGCAGAACGGCGACACCGACGAATCGGCCGTGGTGACCGCGCAGTGGGTGCCGCGCGTTGACATCAAGGAAGAGCCCAATCACTTCGTGCTGTACGCCGATTTGCCGGGCATCGACCCGAGCCAGATCGAGGTGCAGATGGACAAGGGCATCCTGTCGATCAAGGGCGAGCGCAAGAGCGAATCGAGCACAGAAACCGAGCGCTTTTCGCGCATTGAGCGCCGTCACGGCAGCTTCCATCGCCGCTTCGCGCTGCCCGACAGCGCCGATGCCGATGGCATCACGGCTGCGGGCCATAACGGCGTGCTGGAAATCCGCATTCCCAAGCGCCCGGCCGCCACGCCGCGCCGTATCCAGGTGGGCAACGGTCAGAGCACCAGCGGCAGCACGGTGCAGTAAGCGTAAGGAACGTCGCGGCGGCGCGCTGTGCAGGCGCGCGGTGTCCGCTGGGCCGGCCTGTACTGTGCGTGCAGGCTGGCCAGGCGCCCGGCAGTTTCGCATGGCACCTCATGCCATGCCGGAACTGGCCGTCGCGCGACGCTGGACCTGGAGCGAGGCCGCAGCTTCGCTCTCCGGCGACAGTCGCGCCGTAGAATAGGCGCGGTTGCCCGCCCGGCTGCGAATAGATTGGCCAACAGCTCCATGGCGTGACCGCTTGTGGACGCGGCTGGTATGCGAACCCGGCACGTACGTCCGTACGGTGCAGGGTTGCGTGCCTGCCGCGCCGCACTCGCGCTGTCCGCCGCAGCGCTGGCCGTTCGGACTGGCTCGTGGCCTCGGCTGCGGGCCGTTTTTTTTCCAGAGGTGATTAGATGGAATTCAAGGATTACTACGCAACGCTCGGCGTGGAGCCCAGTGCAGGCGATGCGGAGATCAAGACCGCCTACCGCCGGCTCGCACGCAAATATCACCCCGACGTCAGCAAGGAAGCCGGCGCCGAAGACAAGTTCAAGGCGATCAACGAAGCCTACGAAGCGCTGCGCGACCCGGCCAAGCGCAAGGCCTACGACCAGTTGAAGGCGCAGGGATTCCGGCCGGGCGACGAGTTCCAGGCCCCGCCCAATTACGGTGGCGGGCAGGGCTTCGATTTCGAAGAGGTGTTCGGCAACGGCGGTGCCGGTGGCGGCTTCAGCGATTTCTTCGAAAGCCTGTTCGCCGGCCAGCGCGGTGGCCGTCCGCGCGGCCCGGGCGCCGGGCCCGGTGCAGGTGCCGGCCCGCAGGCGCGCGGCGACACCCGCGCCAAGCTTGCGGTGCCGCTGGAAGCGGTGCATTCGGGCGACAGCGTGCGCATCACCATCAATGGCAAGCAACTGGACGTGCGGGTGCCCAAGGGCGTGCAGCCCGGCCAGGTAATCCGCCTGAGCGGGCAGGGCAACGGCGGCGGCAACCTGTTGCTGGAGATCGAATACGCGGCGCATCCGCATTTCGAAGTGGACGGGCGCAACATCCTGTACACCTTGCAGGTCATGCCCTGGCAGGCAGCGCTGGGCACCACCATCAGCGTGCCCACCTTGGGCGGCTCGGTCGAATTGAAGGTGCCGGCCGACTCCGACGCCGGGCGCAAGCTGCGCCTGCGCGGCCGCGGCCTGCCGGGCACCACCCCGGGCGACCAGATCGTGGAACTGGAAATCCTCGCCCCGGCCCCGACCGACGACGCGCAGAAGAAGGCATACCGCAATCTGGCCAAGGCATTCGGCGAGACCGTGAGCTGAGCCGGTCGGCGCGGGCTGGATCAGCTGTGCGCGTACGAGGGATGAGGCAGGCTAGGGTCGTCCTGCGATGCAGCCGTTGATGTCGACGACCAACAGCGTCGAGTCTTGGCCGCACCCTCAGCCGGCCCCGGAGAGGGGAGCCCGCCCCTCTCCCTTGGGCGAGCGGGGCAGGGGATTCGGTTGCTCCGCAACGTGATCATCAACTCGATTTGCCCCCGGCGCATCGGGATCCCGCCCCATCCAGCGCCACGCGCCCCTTTCCCTGCCCCGAAAGGGGAGTAGGGGGGCAGCGAATCGACGCGGTGGCTCGGTAAGCCCTGTATTGAATCCAGCCTGGGCTATTGGACGTAATGGCTCCAGCGACTCGCAAAAACAGCGCCTCGCTCCATCACCTCTGGCCTCGCTCGCAAACCTCGAACCAGCACACAACTCACCTGGCCCAGCTATCGAAAGCGCGGCCGGCGCACTACACTCGCCGCGCACACTAGGGGAAACACATGGCACGTATTTTGATCGTCGACGACTCGCCGTCGCAGCTGCTGGGGATTCAGCGCATCGTCGAGAAGCTGGGCCACGAAACCATCACCGCCACCGATGGGGCCGCCGGCGTGGAAGCGGCCAAGGAATCGCTGCCGGATCTGGTGCTGATGGACGTGGTGATGCCCAACCTCAACGGGTTCCAGGCCACGCGCACGCTCAAGCGCGAGCCCACCACCCAGCATATTCCGGTCATCCTGGTCACCACCAAGGATCAGGACACCGACCGCATGTGGGGCATGCGCCAGGGGGCCCGCGCCTACATCACCAAGCCGTTCTCCGAAGACGAACTGCTGGAAGTGATGGAGCGCGTGTTCAACCAGAAAGACGAGCCGCCGAAAGCGTAAGTGCACCGGCCAGCCGTGATCGCAGTCGGATTTCGGCAACGCAAAGGTGGGATTAGCGGGAGACGGGCCAACCCTCTCCTGCGCACTGGGGAGCCGGTGTGAGTCGGCAGCCCGGCGATGCGCAACTCGACCTCGTCGTGCACCATCGCTTGGCAACTGGACCCCTCAGCCTGCGCCGAGCGCCATCTTCTGCCAACGGGCCAGGGGAGATCAGTTGGGGTGAGGCGGTGCAGCCGTCATTGCCTGGGAACAAGGTGTGCTGGGTGCCAGGGACGCAATCGCCGCTTGGCCCGCACGTGTGCGACGTCCCTCCCATCACCATCCGTGCCCCAAGCCCTGCCAGCAGGCATGCGCCCGGTAAATGGTCTTCAGCCGCCCAAGACCAATCAGGTACCCGGCTGCATCCAATGGACGCGCACGCAGCGCTCGGCAGGCGCACCGGGTGCCCGGCGCCGCCACGTGCATCCTTAGTCTCCAGGTCTTCAGCGCAAAGGCCCCTCCCGGCCAGCCGCTGCGTGTGTCCCCAGTCGGCCCGATCCGCCCCGCCGGCTAAACCAACAATGCATCGCACCGGGCCTTTCAAAACGGTGGGTCTGCCCCATCTAGTAGAATCGGCGAATCAAACAACATGGCGGCACTGCGGGACTGGCCCGCACAGCCCCTCGATCATGGAGCGTGCATGGCCTGGAACACACCCGGCAACAAGGGCGGAGACGGCCCGGATCCCAACCGTCGCAGGTCCTGGGGCCCGCGCGGTGGTGGCAACGGTGGCGGTTGGGGCAATCTGCCCGCTCCGTTGAAGGAGCTGTTCGATGGCGGCGTGGGGCGCTGGATCCTGGTCGCGGTGGTGCTGATGGTGCTGTTCTCCAGCTTCCAGCTCATCGGCGAGCAGCAGCGTGGCGTGGTGCTGCGCTTCGGCCAGTTCTCGCGCATCCTGCAGCCCGGCCCGAACTTCAAGCTGCCCTGGCCGATCGAGTCGGTGCGCAAGGTCAATGCCACCGAGATCAAGACCTTCAGCAACCAGGTGCCGGTGCTGACGCGCGACGAGAACATCGTCAACGTCTCGCTCAACGTGCAGTACCAGATCAGCGACCCGCGCAAATACCTGTTCGGTTCGCGCAACGCCGATCTGGTGCTGGAGCAGGCCGCGCAAAGTGCCGTGCGCGAGCAGGTGGGGCGTTCGGACCTCAATACCGTGCTCAACAATCGCGGCCCGCTGGCGATCGCGTCCAAGGACCGTCTGCAGGCGGCGCTGGATGCCTATAACACCGGCCTGGCCGTCACCGGCGTGACCCTGCCCGACGCCCGTCCGCCGGAAGAAGTGAAGCCGGCCTTCGATGAGGTCAACGGTGCCCAACAGGTGCGCGAGCGCCTGATCAACGAAGCCCAGGCGTATGCCGCCAAGGTGGTGCCGGAAGCGCGCGGCCAGGGTGCGCGCACCCGTACCGGCGCCGAGGGCTACAAGCAGGCCACCATTTCCAAGGCCGAGGGCGACGCCGATCGCTTCACGCTGTTGCAGGCGCAGTACGCCGGCGCGCCGGAAGTCACCCGCAAGCGTCTGTGGCTGGAAACCGTGCAGAAGGTGCTGTCGGAGAACCGCAAGGTCATCGGTAGCGATGGCCGCCAGGTCATCTACGTGCCGCTACCGGCCGACGCCAGCAAGCCGGCCACGACCGGTGGCAATGCCGGCATGCCGTCGATGGTGCCCCAGGACGTGCTGTTGAATCCGCCGCAAAGCGCCAGTAGCGAGGCCATCCGCAACCCGGAGCGCGGCCCGCGCCCGACCGGCCGTGAGGGAACCGAATAATGAAGAATTCGCTAGTCATCGGCCTGATCATCGCCGTCTTGCTGACCCTGATGGGCTCGGTATTCGTTGTGCGCGAAGACCAGACCGCCATGGTGCTCAACCTGGGCCGCGTCGTGCGTGCCGACCTCAAGCCCGGCCTGCACTTCAAAATTCCGGTGGTGGAATCGGTGCGCGTGTTCGACCGCCGCTTTCAGGTACTGGACACCGCGCCGGCGCGTTACTTCACTGCCGAGCAGAAAGACGTCAGCGTGGACTTCTTCGCCATCGGCTACATCTCCGATGTGCGGGCGTTCTATCGTGCGACCGGTGGCGAGGAATCGGTGGCCAACTCGCGCCTGGCCCCGATCATCACCGATTCGCTGCGCAACCAGATCAACTCGCGCACCCTGCAACAGCTGGTTTCCGGCGACCGCAGCGAACTGATCGCCAACCAGCTCAAGGGCATCAATGGCGCCATCAAGGGCTTAGGCATGCAGATCACCGACCTGCGCATCAAGCAGATCGACCTGCCGACCGACAGCCAGGTGATCACCGACGTCTACGAGCGCATGCGCGCCCAGCGCAAGCAGGAAGCCAGCAAGCTGCGCGCCGAAGGCGAAGAGCAGGCCCTGACCATCCGCGCGCAAGCCGATCGCGAGTCCACCGTGATCGTGGCCGACGCCGAGCGCGACGCGCAGAAGCTGCGTGGTGAAGGCGATGCCGAAGCGGCCCGCATCTACGGCCAGGCCGGTTCCAAGGACCCGTCGTTCTATGCGTTCTACCGCAGCCTGGAGGCTTACCGCAGCTCCATGGCAGACGGCAACGGCGTGGTGGTGCTGGACAAGAACGACCCGTTCCTGCAGTACCTCAAGAGCGACCGTTGATCGCTCTGTCTTGAAACATCGCTCTGCCTTGAACCAAGAACGCCCGCGTCATGCGGGCGTTCTTGTATGTGCCTGTCACCGCAGGGAGACAGACGCGCGCGCCCCATCGTAGGAGCGCACCTGGGCGCGACGGCCTCACCGGTCGACCCCGCTGACGGCCTCTGACAGTCAGTCGCCACATGGATTCCTAGCGCAGAACACGGCAACCGCCGATATCCCGCGTGGTCCAAGGCCATCAGCATTGCGGTATGGCCAATATCGACTCTCCCGGGCATCGCGCGCTGCGCCGCGGTAGGCAGTCTTCGCCCAACAGCGCTTACCTGCTGACTACCGCGACATGGCAGCGTCGCGCCGTGTTCGCAGATTTTCTGATTGCGGCAACCGCCTGTCGAGCATTCACCAAAGCGACGCCTTGCGATGCCAGGCTGCTGGCCTGGGTGTTGATGCCTGATCATGTCCATTGGTTGTTGCAACTTGGGAGCGACACCGCATTGAGCGACGCGGTTTCACGCATGAAAGCTTGCTCAGCCCGCGCAGTGAATGCGCAGCGTCAGTCTCGTGCACCGGTCTGGAGCCGCAGCTATCACGACCATGCATTGCGCACGGACGATGATCTGCCCGCTGCGGCGCGCTACATCATTGCCAATCCGCGACGGGCCGGGCTGGTGACGCGGGCCGGGGACTATCCGTTCTGGGACGCAGTCTGGCTGTGAGACACATCTGCCGTAGGAGCGCACCTGGGCGCGATGGCTTCACCGGTAATGCCTGTCGCGCCCGGGTGCGCTCCTACGGGGTGGTTTTATCGGGGTGGTGGTTAGGGCTGCCCGTCGTGGATCGGGCGATGGCCGCTTTGGGCGGTCTGCAGGTTTGCCAAGGCTCGCTACGTTGCCGTCCCTACGACCCAATCGGGATTGTCGCTACGGTGACCCGGCAGGCTAGGGGCCTTAGGGACCCTGGTGGCCGGCAGCGCTCGGAGCACCACGCAACCGACTGCCAGCCGCAATCTGACCCGCCCCCCGATCCGCCGTCCGCCAGGGGTAGTGCAGGCCAGCGGAAACCCGGATAATGCACAAAAGCCGGCCGGGCACGCTCCAACCAGAGCACTCGGTTCGGCTTTTTCCGTGTCAGGGCTACGCGCCACTGCAACGCTCCCCGATGGAGCCGCGCGCAGGGTGTCGCGGCCAGCCCTGCAGCGGTCCCATCCCGCGGCCCCGATGGCCGCAGCAAAACTTAGGAGTTCACCCGTCATGGGTCAGTCAGTTGTCGTGCTCGGTGCCCAGTGGGGCGATGAAGGCAAAGGCAAGATCGTCGATCTGCTCACCGAGGAAATCGGTGCGGTGGTCCGCTTCCAGGGCGGCCACAACGCCGGCCACACGCTTGTCATCAATGGCAAGAAGACCGTCTTGCATCTGATTCCGTCCGGCATCCTGCGCGACGACGCGCTGTGCCTGATCGGCAATGGCGTGGTGATCTCCCCGGCTGCCTTGATCAAGGAAATCAGCGAGCTGGAAGACGCCGGCGTGGAAGTGCGTTCGCGCCTGAAGATCTCTCCGGCTGCGCCGTTGATCATGCCCTACCACATCGCCCTGGATCAGGCGCGCGAGAAGGCGGCCGGCGGCAAGGCCATCGGGACCACCGGTCGCGGTATCGGCCCGGCGTACGAAGACAAGGTGGCGCGTCGCGGCATCCGCATCGCCGACCTGCATTACCCGCCGCAGCTGGAAGAGCTGCTGCGCACCGCGCTGGATTACCACAACTTCGTGCTGACCAAGTACCTGGGCGTGGAAGCGGTCGATTTCCAGAAGACCTACGACGAGGCGCTGGCCTTCGGCGAGTACGTGCAGCCGATGAAGTCGGACGTGGCCGGCATCCTGCACGACCTGCGCAAGCAGGGTAAGCGCGTGCTGTTCGAGGGCGCGCAGGGTGCGTTGCTGGACATCGACCACGGCACCTATCCGTACGTCACCAGCTCCAACACCACCGTGGGCGGCGCACTGGCCGGTACCGGCGTTGGCGCCGATGCGATCGACTACGTACTCGGCATTGCCAAGGCGTATGCCACGCGCGTCGGCGGCGGCCCGTTCCCGACCGAACTGGACGACGAAGTGGGCCAGGGCATCCGCGACCGCGGTGCCGAATACGGCGCCTCCACCGGTCGCCCGCGTCGCTGCGGCTGGATGGATATCGTGGCGCTCAAGCGTGCCGTGGCCATCAACGGCATTTCCGGCCTGTGCATCACCAAGCTCGACGTGCTCGACGGCATGGAGAAGCTGAAGATCTGCATCGCCTACGAATATCACGGCAAGCGCACCGAGTACGCGCCGCTGGACGCGCAGGGCTGGGAAGAGTGCACCCCCGTGTACCTGCAGTTCCCGGGCTGGAGCGAGAACACCCACGGCATCACCGTGTGGGATGACCTGCCGCCGGCCGCTCGCGCCTACCTGCGCGCGCTGGAGGAACTGGCCGGCTGCCCCATCTCGATCGTTTCCACCGGCCCGGACCGCGACCACACCATGGTGCTGCAGGACCCGTTCGCCTGATCGGCTGATGCGTGATTGAACCGACGAAAGCCCTGCGAAAGCGGGGCTTTTGTTTGCGCAATGCCATTGCGTTGCCTGGCCACGCGCCCGGCACCTGTCTGACGGCCGCTGATGAGGTGTTGCTGGCCGCCCCCGCCTGATCGATGCGGGGCGGGTTCAGCATGGCCGTGTAGCATGCTCGCGCCAGCCGGGATTGCCTTGCCCTGGTTTGATGCATGCGTGCCCTGTCGTTGCCGTGGCTTCTCTTTGACGTGTGTGCCTTCGCGTCTGTCAGGCAGGCGCATGACTTTCGGCCGTGTGTGGTCTTGCCGGCCGGCGCCATGATGCTGGCCGCTGTACGACTTCGTTTACTTCATTACTCTTTTTAGGAATGTCATGCGCCAGATCCTGGTGACTGCTATTGCGCTGGCCCTGGCCAGCACCTACGCCGTTGTGCCGGCTCACGCTGCTGTGGCTGCACCGGAGGTGGTCAGCGCATCGGCCGCGCAGGTCACCAGCCAGTTGCCGCGCACGGCCAAGCCCACCCACTACGCGGTGGAGATCACCCCGCATGCCGACAAGATGACCTTCGACGGCAAGGTGGCCATCGACATCGTGGTGCTACAAGCCACCGACCGCATCGTGTTGCAGGCGGCCAACCTCAGCTTCGCGCGCAGTACGTTGGCGCAGCGCAAGGGGGGCAAGCCGCGGATGGCCAAGGTCAGCACCGATGAGCAGGCGCAGACCGCCACCTTCGCCTTCGACAAACCGCTGGCACCGGGCAACTACGTGTTGTCCATCGACTACAGCGGTGTGATCAATACCCAGGCCAACGGCCTGTTCGCACTGGATTACGCCACCCCGCAAGGCCAGCGCCGCGCGTTGTTCACCCAGTTCGAAAACTCCGATGCACGCCGCTTCATCCCCTCGTGGGACGAGCCTGATTTCAAGGCCACCTTCGACCTGGCAGTCAATGCGCCGGCCGCGCAGATGGCGGTGAGCAACATGCCGGTTGCCTCGTCCAGCAATGCTGCTGGCGGCATGAAACGCGTGGCGTTCCAGACCACGCCCAAGATGTCCACGTACCTGTTGTTCCTGAGTGTCGGCGACTTCGAGCGGGCGACGCGCAAGGCCGACAACGGCACCGAGATCGGCGTGATCGCGCAGAAGGGCAAGGTGGACCAGGCGCAGTTCGCACTGGATTCCGGGCGCGACGTGCTGCATGAATACAACGCCTATTTCGGAATTCCGTATCCGTTGCCGAAGCTGGACAACATCGCCGCACCCGGGCAAAGCCAGTTCTTCAGCGCGATGGAAAACTGGGGGGCGATCTTCACCTTCGAGTACTCGCTGCTGCTGGACCCGGCCACATCCAACATCAACGACAAGCAGGACGTTTTCACCGTTGCCGCGCACGAGATCGCGCACCAGTGGTTCGGCAACCTGGTGACCATGGCGTGGTGGGACGACCTGTGGCTCAACGAAGGGTTCGCCAACTGGATGGAGGCGCGCACCACGCACAAGCTGCACCCGGAGTGGGATATCGACAACACCGGCGCAGCCTTCAAAAGCCGGGCGGCGATGCCGCGCGATGCGTATGTCACCACCCACCCGGTGGTGCAGCACGTCGCCACGGTGGAGCAGGCCAGCCAGGCATTCGACCAGATCACCTACGACAAGGGCGAAGCGGTGATCGCCATGCTCGAAGACTATGTGGGCGCGGACAACTGGCGCAGCGGCGTGCGCAGCTATCTCAAGCAGCACCAGTACGGCAACGCCGTCACCGATGCGCTGTGGCAGCAGATCGATGCAGTGGCACCGGGCAAGCAGTTCACCCAGGTGGCGCACGACTTCACGTTGCAGCCGGGTGTGCCGTTGATCCAGGTCAGCGCCAGCTGCACGGCCGGCACCACGACCGTGCAGCTGAAACAAGGCGAATACACTGTCGACCGCCCCGACAAACAGCCATTGCGCTGGCATGTGCCCGTCACGGTGCGCGGCGCCAAAGGCACGCCGGTGCGCGTATTGGTGGATGGCAGCGCGCAGGTGCAGTTACCCGGCTGCGATGCGCCTGTCGTGGTCAATGCCGGGCAGAAGGGCTACTTCCGCACGCTGTATGCACCGGCGCAATTCACCGCGCTTACCAAGGGGTTCGACGCCTTGCCGGTGGTCGATCAGTTGGGTGTGCTGATGGATACCGCTGCGCTGGCACCGGTGGGGCTGCAGCCCGAAGCGGACCTGCTTGAGCTTACCGCCAAGGTGCCGGTCGGTGGCTCGCCGGATCTGTGGAAAGTGGTGTCCGAAACGTATTCCAATATCGATCGCCTGTTCGCGGGCGACCTCAAGGCGCAGGCCCGCTGGCGGCGCTTCGCGCGTGCGCGGCTTGCTCCCGAGTTCGCCACGCTCGGCTGGGACGAGCGCAATGACGACAGTGCACAGACCAAGCAGCTGCGTGCCAGCCTGCTCAACAGCCTGAGCGCGCTGGACGATGCACAGGTGATTGCCGAAGCGCAGCGTCGTTTCGCTGCGTTCCAGGCCGACCCGGGCACGCTGTCGCCGGAGCTGCGTAGCACTGTGCTGCGTATCGTCGCCCGCCACGCCGACTCCGCCACCTGGGACGCATTGCATGCCATGGCGAAGAAGCAAACTTCCTCGATGCTGCGCGACCAGTCGTATGCGTTGCTCGCCTACGCCGAGGACCCGGGGCTGGCGCAGCGCGCCCTTGAACTTGCACTCACCGACGAGCCTGGCGCCACCACTGGCGCCAGCATGATCGGCGATGTCGCCAGCGAGCACCCGGAGCTGGCATTCGACTTCGCACTGGCCCATCGCACCCAGGTAGACACATTGATCGACTCCACCTCGCGCGCCCGCTACTACCCGCACCTGGCTGCAGGCTCGAACAAGCTGGAGACCATCGACAAGATCAAGGCGTATGCCGACACCTACCTGGCCCCCACCTCACGCCGCGATGCCGAAACCGCCATCAGCACCATCCAGACGCGGGTGACGTTGCGCGAGCGGCGCGTGCCGCAGATTGCGGCCTGGTTGAAAAAGCGCAAAGCCTGACGCGTTGCATGGAGCAACAAAAAGCCCGGTTTTTCCGGGCTTTTTGTTTGGTGCAGGGGCCGCCAGTGCAGGTGAAGCGCATTGGCCAGCAACAGTAGCGAAGGGATCCGGCGGCTGGGTGCCTGAAAAATGCACGCGCGCGTGGTGACTACCGATTTCGGTGTCTAGCGATTCCGCGCGGTGCGGCGTGCTGCATCTTTGTGAGCTGTTTCTGGCTCCGGCGCGCTGGCCGACCGGCTGCGGTTGGCTGCGTGCATCACGTCATGCGCATCGACATATTCTCGCGAACCGGATTGTCCATGTCTTGCTGCTGGCTCTGCGCCAGCGCCTGCTGCCGCTCCACGCTGGCGGTTTCCAGTTGTTGCAGCGACTGCTCAACCGGTGTGCGCACCGCCACATCGGTGGACATGGCAGCACGCAAGTGGGCAGGGTTAAGCACCGACCGGATGACATCATGCGCATTGGTCAATCCATTGCTGGGTTCGTCGCGAACGATAGGCAATGCAGGGTCAACAGGGTATGCAAGCTCAAGCCAGCGATTGCATGTGCAATACGGCGCAAGACATGGGAAGACGATCCATCACGGCCAACAGCATCATGCGTGTGGATCACGATGCTGGCGATGCAACAGCAGCTCGCCCTGCACGTCGACGGAGGGCGCTTGCCGCCATGCGTTGCGCTACATGTCGAGCTGCAGTGGCATCAATCCAAGCGACAACGCGTCACGCCCCGAACGCACCATCGATGGTATGCATCGCGCCGGTTACAAAGCTCGCTTCCGGGCCCGCCAGCCAGGCCACCATGCCCGCCACTTCCTCGGTGCGACCGTGGCGCTTGATCGCCATGAAGCTGTGCATCAGGTCTTTCATCGGACCGTTTTCCGGATTGGCGTCGGTATCGATCGGGCCGGGTTGCACCACGTTGATGGTAATGCCGCGCGGCCCGAAATCGCGCGCCAGCCCACGGGCTAGCCCTTGCAGTGCGGATTTGCTCAGCGCGTAAGAGGCCATGCCGGGCAGCGGCATGCGGTCGCCGTTGACCGAGCCGATCACGATGATCCGCCCGCCAGGTGGCATCTGCCGCGCGGCCTCCACGGCGGCGTGGTAGGGCGCGTGCACGTTGATGCGGAACAGCCGGTCCACCGCGTCCGGATCCTGGTCCAGCGCATCGCCGAACAAGGCGATGCCGGAGTTGACTACCAGGACATCCAGCGGCCCACTGCGTCGCACCGTGTCGATGACCGCATCGCGATCGGCGCTGTCTGCCAGCACCGCGGTGCTGCCGGTTTCGCCGGCCAGGCGCTGCGCCGCTTCGGCGGAGCCGGCGTAGGTAAACGCCACTCGCGCGCCGTCGGCCACGAAGCGCCGCACGATGGCAGCCCCAATTCCCCGGCTGCCGCCGAGCACCAACACGGACTTGTCCTTGAACGCTGACATGCACCCACCTCGCTATTAATGTAGCGGGTAATACATAATAAATATCGTCTGCCGTCAAGAGTTTTGTAACAATGACTACAGAAATCTCCCGGTCGCGCGGCCGGCCGCGGGCGTTCGACCCGGATCAAGCGGTGGCCACCGCGCAGCAGCTGTTCCATGCGCGTGGCTACGACGCACTGAGCGTGGCCGACCTCACCGCGGCGCTGGGCATCAACCCGCCCAGTTTCTACGCCGCCTTCGGCAGCAAGGCCGGCCTGTATGCGCGCACCCTCGACCGCTACGCGCAGACCGGCGCCATTCCGCTGCCGCAGATTCTGGACGCCAACCGTCCGCTGGCCGACGCCCTGGCCGACCTACTGGAGCAGGCCGCCCGCTGCTACGCCGCAGACCCCGCCGCCACCGGCTGCCTGGTACTGGAAGGCACGCGCAGCAACGACGCGCAGGCGCGCGAGGCCGCCTGCGGCTTTCATGTCGCCGCCCAGGAGTTGATCCGCTCGCACATCGCCAAGCAGTGCCCGCACGACGCAGACCGGCTGGCGGATTTCGTCAGCACCACCATGGCCGGCCTGTCCGCCAGCGCCCGGCATGGGCAGAGCCTGGAGCGCCTGCTGGCGAGTGCGCGGTTGGCGGGAGAGGGGATTCGGGCGGCGCTGCGCGGGTAGGCAGGGTGTGAGTGGGCAGAAGCGTTCGATGGCGTGAGCGCACCTGCTCGCTAATCGAGGTGCGCTTGCCGCTACCCAGTGCGGTCAATGGGCGGGTGGTACGAGAGGGTCGTGGTCGGCCGTCGCTCAGGCAAAGTCGTTGTCGGGTGACCGGTGCTGCGAATCAGCAAGGGGCAGGTCAGCACCTATAGGCATCCATGTCCTAGGCTGGCTCTAACACGGGCCACTTCGACCCCTTTGTGCAATGCTGGGATCACATGGAGCCGCACGCAGCGTGTTGGTTGAACGTCCCGAACCATCCGAATTGCTGCTCACCCCGGACAGTCGCGCTGCGTCCATGCCAGATGGCGTCTTTGCGGGATGCAGTGTCTATTTCGGTGCCGAAATGAGAGTGTCGCTGAACCGTTTTCGTCTGCGCCCAGTCACTTGACCGAGCCTGCTCATACGGCCACAGTCCGTGGCGTTCGCCCTCTTCGTTCAAGGATGCCCGTGAAGAAGCTGACGCATTGCATCGTGGCGACCGCGCTGATGCCCATCATGACGCTAGGGTGTGCACGGCTTTCGATGGAACAGCCTGCCGCAAAACCCTCAAGTGGTGCACACGAAGCATCGTCTTTTCCTCAGGCGCCTGCTGCCACGCCTTCACCTTGGGTGGCCTTCAAACTGGAACGGCAGATGGGCGCCGTGTGTGTGGACCGTACGCAGTCACAGGGCTCCTCGCCTGCGCCTTTGCTCAGGGACGGGTTTTGCAAAGGCCCGGCACCTGCGCACATGGCGGCTGCATTGCTTGCCCTGCCTGCAGATGCGGTCGATGCCTCGCCGCAAGCGCGCGAAGCGAGCCTGCGCGATGCCGTATACGTGGCCGCACCCGGCCTGGGACGGCGCGCGGACTTCACCGTGGTGGCGGGTGATCTGACGATCCGTTCGTTTGAAAGTGCTGATCCCGGCAAAACGGTGTACTTGGTCTGGCCGGTGAAATGTGGCGCGGGCGAAGCTGGCCTCGCGTGCCAGTCAGGCAAAGGGCGAAAGGCGTATCGCGTCACCAAGGACGGCACCGCACGCGATGTCAGTGCAGCGGTGTTTCCACCAGCGCCTAGCCTGACTGCAGAAGATGTTGTCCGGCAAAACGACCACGGCGGCTCGGAGCTTTTTCTGTTCGATGACAAGCTGCCCTTGGCGCCGACAATGCGATGGTTGATGGAATTCGATCCTGACCAGCCGCTGGCCACCGATGATCCAAAGCGCGTCGGGTCTTACGCCCATTTTGGTTTTCTTCGGTGGACAGGCGAACGCTTCGAGCTGGTAGAACGAGTCGCTAGAGCGCAGTGGCCTTGTCGCCAGCAGCGCACAGGCGAACAGGCATGTGCGGATTGTCCAGATAGTGAGGACCGTTTAGTTTCCCGGTAATGCAATGTGGCAACGCAGATTGCCAAGCCATGGCTTGCGGCATAAGGTGAACCGATCGCGCGGGTCGCAGTACGCCAGAGCAGTACTCGGTGCCACAGCGCAATAATGATGTGGTCTGCTAAAGGTCAGTCGATCTTAAGCCAGGCCATTCAGACGGAGCAGAGCATGCATAATTGCCATTTAAACGGACTGGTCGTGGGTGTCTTGCTTAGCGTCGTAGCTGGATGCGCCCAAGATAGCGCGCGCTCGGCATCACGCTCTACTGCGGCCGCATCCGCCGCCGAAAATGTCTATCCCGCAGTGCCCTCGCTATCCCCAAAGCCCTGGAAGCGCTTCGCGCTGGAGCAAGGCATGGGGGCCGCCTGTTCAACCCGGTCGCAGCGAACCTCTTCTGGCCGTAGCGTCCTGTTGCCCGCTGACGAATGCATTGGCCCTGCGCCGCGTCCCCTGGCCGAGGTCATCTTGTCGCTTCCATCGTCTGATCTGGGCGTTGCCACCGAAGCACGCGTCGAGGCCTTGAAGCATGCCGCGTATGTTTCGTCTCCCGGTTTGGGGGCGCGCGCGGATTTCATGTTGGCTACCGACGCATTCTGGGTGCGCTCGTTCGAGTCGCGCGATTCACTTCATACCGTCTATCTGGTTGGCGGGGTGAGCTGCACCGATCGTGCATTGGACTGCAAGAATTCAAGAGGCGTGCGGGCGTTTCGGTATGAAAAGAACGGCCAGCTGGTAGATGTGAGTGGACACGTGCTGCCCCCTGCGCCAGCATTGTCCGAAAACGAAGTCCGGCACTATCAGGCCTATGCGGAGCCGATTCCCTTCCTGGATGTCTCGCGCCTGTGGCAAGTTCCCGTGTTGCGCTGGGTCATCGAGTCAGATCCGGATGCGCCGCTTGCCAATGACCCACGCTATTACAACGACTGGGCATATCTGCACTTTGGATTTGTGGTCTGGACCGGGCAACGCTTTGAATTTATGGACAAGGTCGATCGCACGCGATGGCCGTGCAGACCTGTGGCCGAAGGAGAGGCTGCTTGTTCGGGGCCGCTGGACAACAGAGGCGATCGTTTCGTCACTCCTTAATCGATGCAGGGAGAGCACAGATGGCGAGGGTCATAGAGTTCAATATCAAAGGAAGCGCGGACGAGGTTGTGGCGCTGTTCAACGCAAACCGTCCAGCAGATGCCGTGGCATTGCTGGAACGGCATCGGCAGGGGCAGCCAGAGGTCGTGCAAGAAAGCATGGATCGCTATGTCGGCAACCAGGCCCAGCGCAGCATCGCTGCCAGTACAGAACGTGCGCAGACGCCAAGTACAGCCGCAGGGCTGCAGCGCCTGCAAAGCGTCCAGACGACACCGCCGCGATTTCCATCCGAGAATGAGATGGCTTTACTCGCCGACGGCCAGAAATACGACGTCTACGCAAGCATCGCGCAACTTCGCGGCAATGCGGCAGCGGACCAGGCGCTAGCAACGCCAGAGCAGCGGGTAATCCTGGGGCTACGTCAAGAGAATTCCACGCTCGACGCGATGGAGGATTCGGCCCATCCAACCCAGCGGCGGGCAGATAACCCGGCGACTGCGCGCGACGAGTCGCGCGGCGGCAGCGGCATCTACAACGATCGTCTGGTCGTTCTTTGGAAGGATGCGGACGGCACCGCGCATGTGGTTGAGTCCAATCGCGCCAATACCGAGCCTACTGCACAGTACGATCACCATGCCGGCAATACGGGAGCCAGGCCGCTAGGCGAAGGCGGGCGTGAGAGCCGCAGATTCGAGCCATCTCCAGGATTTGAAAGCATTACGCGGCCCCGCAAGATCGAAGGCGACGATGTCAACGCTGACGGTGTGCGTGACCTTGGACGCCTGCACGAAGGCACGATCGAAATGCAGCCTGCGCAGCACCCCAATCCCCTGCTGGCCGGCACCATGGATAATGCGCTGAGGCCGACCCAGGCCGCAGTCGCCGCAGGGCGTGGCATGGTGCAACGGGATAGCAATGCGGATGGCTGGTTCGACCAGACCGATGTCAACGGTACACAGGATCTCAACGACACCTTCAAGATTCATCGGGGATCCCGTAGTAGTACGGATTCGGCCGGTTGCCAGACGATTCACGCGGACGACTACGACGCATTTTTGAATGCGGTGCAAGGCAACCCCGCGCAGACGCGCTGGCAGTACGTGCTGACCAACACCACACCCGGGCCGGTGCGGGTGCAGCAACGGGACCAGGGGCAAGGACATGAAGGGGCGCAGCCAGGACAGGAAGAGCGTGGGCCTCCGCCAGCCCAGCCGCTGCGGCAGAATGGCGGGCCTGCAGTGCCCGCGCATGGGAGGCCACGACAGGCAGACGCGGAAGGTGCCCAGCCCATGCCTCACCCGTTGCATGCACAGGCCAGCACCTTGATTGGTCAATTGGACGCCAGCATGGGCCGAGTCAGCGATGTACACAGCGAGCGGATGAGCGCCAGTCTTGCGCATTTGGCAAAGGAACATGGGCTTGAGCGGATTGACCATGTGTTGCTGAGCAACCAGACGCCACGCGCTGCCGCAGGGGCGACCGTGTTCGTAGTGCAGGGTGAGCCAGGCAATCCGGCCCATCTACGCGCCAGCATGCCCACTGACGTGGCCGTCAATACGCCGGTGGAGCAGTCGCTGGCAAAGTTGCAGGAGCTGGAGACCCGCACGTTGGCTCAGGCGCAGAGTCGGGTGCAGGAAAGATCGATGGCGCAGGAGGAGGCGATCAGGCCGCGAAGTATTGGGTGAGGTCGTCCGTTCTCAGCGTCGAGCACTAGACCCGCGATCAGGTGCGCTTTTGAAAACGCCGCTTGCAAAAGCCAGGCGCTCGTCGGATATTCCACATTCCGGAATATGGAATAAGGCGGTCTGGCCGTGGAACTGAAGCCCCAGGATCTGGTGGTGCTGTACAAGCAGGTCGCGCAAGCGGGCCAGGTCTGGACGTATGCATCGCTTGGAGAAGCGCTGGGCATGAGCGCCTCCCAGGTGCATCGCAGCGTCAAGCGCGCGGTGGCATCCGGCTTGGCGCTGGAAAAAAGTCGCGGCGAGTGGGAGACGGTGCGCACGGCGCTGCACGAGTTTGCTGTCCACGGCGTGCGTTACGCCTTTCCTGCCGTCATCGGGCCGCTAAGGCGTGGCATTCCTACGGCCTTCGGCGTGCCCCCACTGTCCATTGCCATTTCCAGCTCCCCAGGGGATGCACCGGTATGGCCAAGCGCGCAGGGCACGGCCAAAGGCCCGAGCTTGTCGCCGTTGTCGGCAGGTGCGCCCAACGCTGCGCTGGCCGACCCTGCCTTGCACCAACTGCTGGCGCTGCAGGACGCCCTACGCAGCGGGCGTGCCCGCGAGCGCACGCTGGCAGGGAGCTATCTCAAACAATTGCTGAGGCTTGGCGATGCGCTCTGACGATCCTAATTTGCCGCACCTGCTTGTGATTGCGAATGCATTGGGCGAGCTTTGCGAACACGTAGTCTTCCTCGGCGGAGCAGTTGTTGGCCTGCTGGTATCCGATCCATTGGCGGAAAGCGTCCGCGCCACCTATGACGTCGATGCGGTGGTCAATCTTGATTGGTCCCGGTTCCGCGGTATCGAGGCGCGCGTGGAGTCGCAGGGCTTTGCGCGCGAGATGCAGAGCGGTGTCGTCTGCCGCTGGGTACACCAAGCGTCGGGCGTCCTCTTCGACCTGATGCCGGTGGATGCCGGCGTGCTTGGCTTCTCCAACCGCTGGTACGCCCATGCTGTAGAGACGGCCCAAGTGGTGGCCATCCGCTTGGTGACAGCGACAGCATTCGTGGTGACCAAGCTCGAAGCCTTCGTTACCCGAGGCAACAGTGACTTCCTTTCCAGTCACGACCTGGAGGACGTCCTCAATGTCGTCGATGGCCGGACCGAGCTGGTGGAAGAGTTTGCCGTGGAGCATGCAGACCTCCGGCATTGGGTTGCCGACGTGTTCGTAGGGCTGGTTGGATAACCCGGCTTTTGTGAACGCGCTGCCGGGATTGGTCGCCGAACCGGAGCGCGCAAGCGTCGTGCTTCAGCGCCTACGCACCATTGCATCAGCGTAGCTGCGACATCGTGGGCTTAGGACTGCAAAGAAAACCTTGAAGCACCGGCGCCCGCTTGCGATGATGCATCGCAATTGCAACGCACTGGGCCTGCCATGAAATCCGCATCTCTTCCATCGCTCCGTGTGGACCCGGCGCTGCGCGAAGCGGCCGAAGCCGTGTTGCAGGAGGGCGAGACGCTTTCCAGCTTCGTCGAGCACTCCGTGCGCGCCCAGGTGCAGCAGCGCCAGCAGCAGGAAGCCTTCATCGCACGCGGGCTGGCCTCGCGTGACAGCGCCAAGGCATCCAACCAGTACATCGACGCGAAGGATGTGCTGGCCGGGCTGCAGTCCAAACTGGACAAGGCGCGCAAGGGCTAAGCCAAGGTGGGATTTTCTGTCCGCTTCACTCAGGAAGCGCGCGACGATTTCGCGCGCCTTTACGACTGGCCGCTACAGCGTGCCGAAGGCGACTTCACCCTGGCCAAGCGCGCGCTGCAGGCCGTCGGCGACGGCGTCACCGTGCTTGAACTGGCCCCTTTGAGCTGCCGCAAGGCGGGGTTGGCGGACCCGTTCTTGCGGGAGCTGGTGATCGGCTTCGGTGCAAGCGGTTATGTGCTGCTGTTTGAGGTTGAAAGCGATCAGGTCGTCACCGTTTTGGCAGTCAGGCATCGGCGTGAAGACGACTATCATTAAGCACGGCGTTAGCGCCAACGTCGCGCCACAGAGGAAGTAGATGGCCAATATCAGCAGGCGCCGCACGGGGGAACTGACCCGTGCGCTGTTCCATATCCTCAAGGCCCAACCGGAAGGCATGCGCGCCGCAGACGCGCTGGGCGCACTGGAAAAGCAGGTCGTGCTCACCGAGTACGAAGCGGGCGACTACGAAACCGGCGGCCGTCGCTTCGAGAAGATCGTGCGCTTCAGCACTGTGGCGCCGGTCAAGGCCGGCTGGCTGGTCAAGGACAAAGGCATCTGGACCCTCACGCCAGAGGGTGAAGCAGCGTTGCACGCCTACCCGGATCCGGAGCAATTCATCCGTGCGGTCGGCCAGCTGTACAAGAAGTGGAAGAGCGCCCAGCCCGTTGCCAACGAGGTCGACGATCCCGAAGCCGAGCTCACCGAGGAATCGGCCAGCATCACGCTGGAAGAAGCCGAAGAAATGGCATGGGCCGAGATCGAGGCTTATCTCGCCGCGATGCCGCCGTATGACTTCCAGGAACTCGTGGCGTCGCTACTGCGTGCGATGGGGTATCACGTTGCCTGGGTCGCACCGCCGGGCAAGGACGGTGGCACCGACATCATCGCCTACAACGACCCGCTTGGCACCCGCCCGCCGCGCATCAAGGTGCAGGTCAAGCGCAATGCCAACTCGCCGCGGATCGATGTGACGGGCCTGCGCAGTTTTATGGCCGTGCTCGGAGAGGGCGACGTCGGCCTGTATGTGGCCTTGTCCGGGTTCACCAAGGACGCCGAATACGAGGCGCGGCAGTCGCATCGGCGGATTAATCTGATCGATGCGCGCCGGCTCGTGGAGCTATGGACCACGCACTATGCGCAATTGGACGATAGCGCGCGTACCCGCCTGCCGCTCAAGCCAGTGTGGTTCTTGGCTGGTGACGATTAGTAGCGCGTCGGCTCAAATTTTTCGTCTGAATGAATCAGGCACGTTTTACACAATATCGACTAGCAGGGCGTAATGAATAATCAGACTCACGAGGAGCTCAAAGGGAAAATCTGGGAGATCGCCAATCGGTTGCGCGGTCCTTATCGGCCGCCACAATACCGTCTGGTGATGTTGCCGCTTGTGGTGCTGCGCCGTCTTGATTGCGTTTTGGAGCCAACTAAGGATGCCGTGCTGAAACAGCACGAGAAACTGCTGGCTAAGGACACGCCAAAACCAGCAATGCATAGGCTCCTTGGCAAGGCGGCCGATCCAAATCGGAAATTTCCGCTGTACAACGTCAGTGCCTACACCTTCGAGAAGTTGCTGGGCGACGCTGAAAATATCGCCCCCAATCTGTCGAACTACATCAATGGCTTCTCGCCAGAGGCGCGACGGATTTTCGAGCGTTTCAAGTTTGGCGATCAGATCGACAAGCTTGATGCAAGTAACCGGCTCTTTACCATCATCAAGGCGATGGCGAGCATTGATCTGCATCCGGATCGCATAGATAACCTGCAAATGGGCTACTTGTTCGAGCATCTTGTGATGCGCTTCAACGAGCAGGCCAATGAGGAGGCCGGTGATCATTTCACGCCGCGTGAAGTGATTCGACTGATGGCCAATTTGGTGTACACCGGCGAGCAGGAGGTCTATAGGCCTGGCATCGTCCGCAGCATCTACGACCCGACCTGCGGCACCGGAGGCATGCTGTCCGAATCCGAGAAATTCATTCTCGGGCAGAATGCCGCAGCGCATCTGCACCTGCACGGGCAGGAATACAACGACGAATCCTGGGCTATCTGTTGCTCGGACATGCTGATCAAGGACGAAGACACGGCCAATATCGTCAAGGGTGACACCTTGGGCGACGGCAAGACCAAAGATGGTTTTGAGGGCGAGCGGTTTCATTACATGCTTGCCAATCCGCCATTTGGCGTCGAGTGGAAGGACCAGAAGACGGTTGTCGAGAACGAGCATGCCAAGCTCGGTTTCGCCGGTCGCTTCGGAGCCGGCTTGCCGGCGATCAATGACGGGTCGCTGCTGTTTTTGCAGCACATGATTGCCAAGATGCACCCGTACGACGAAGGTCATCCTGACAAGCCTGGCTCAAAAATCGCAATCGTTTTCAACGGATCGCCCTTGTTTTCCGGCGACGCGGGGTCGGGGCCATCCAATATCCGGCGTTGGATCATCGAGAACGACTGGTTGGACACCATCGTCGCGCTCCCGGATCAACTTTTCTACAACACCGGCATCTATACCTACGTCTGGCTGGTCACTAATCGCAAGCCGGAAGAGCGTCAGGGCTATGTGCAGTTGATCGACGGTACGCGTTTCTTCCGCAAGATGAAGAAAAGCCTCAACAACAAGCGCAACGAAATTTCTGATGAGCAGATTGAAGCGCTGACAGCGCTCTATGGCAATTACGGCGATGGCGAGAGCGCTGAGGTGGTCATCGACCACAAGACCGGCGAAACCGAAAATCGCGTAGTGTCGCGGGTTTTTGAGAATCGCGAGTTAGGTTTCCTCAAGGTGACCGTGGAACGTCCGCTGCGGATGAATTTCGAGGCCACGCCCGGGCGTGTTGCCCGGCTGGATGCGCAGTCCGCCTTCGCCAATCTGGCAACCTCAAAAAAGCGCAAGGACGAAAAGGCTGCGCGGCAGGAAATTGCCGAAGGCCAGGCCATGCAGCAGTGCATTCGTGAGCTCCTCGTCAGATTGGCAGGGAAAGGCCTTTACATGGATCGTGAAGTATTCGAAGCCGATCTTGAAAAGGTGGCAAAGAAAGCTGGCATCAAACTGCCCGCACCCATCCGGAAAGCCATCTTCGCCGCGCTGGGCGAGCGCGACCCGCATGCCGAGATCTGTCGTGATGCCAAGGGGCGCCCCGAGCCCGACAGCGAGCTGCGGGATACCGAGAACATCCCCTTGCCGGAAGGCACCGAGCTGCCGCTCCCAATGGCCTTTGGTCCGGACAAGCCCAACGATGCCCTGGTCGAGGCATTCCGCGACACCATCGACGACTACATGCGCCGTGAAGTGCTCCCCCACGTGGCCGATGCCTGGGTCGATTACAGCAAGACCAAGGTGGGCTATGAAATCCCGATCAACCGCCATTTCTACGTCTACCAGCCGCCGCGTCCGTTGCCGCAGATCGAGGCCGACATCCGGCAACTGGAAGGCGAGATCGCCGATCTCCTGAAAGGACTGCTGGCATGAGCAAGGACTTGACTCCCGCCAAAGAGGGCGAACTGCTGATCTATGCCGCAGCGGAAGGCGGTATCCGGGTGCTGTTGGCTGGCGAGAGCGTCTGGCTGACCCAGGCCCAGATCGCCGCGCTGTACCAGACCACGCCGCAGAACATCACCCAGCACCTGAAGGCGATCTATGGCGAAGGCGAGCTGGACGAGGCGGCAACCTGTAAGGATTACTTACAAGTTCGCCAGGAGGGTGGGCGTACCATCTCCCGTCGGCCCAAGCACTACAGCTTGGAGGCCATCCTGGCTGTCGGCTACCGCGTCCGGTCGGCACGGGGCACCGAGTTCCGCCAGTGGGCCACAGCCCGGCTGTCGGAGTACCTGGTCAAGGGGTTCGTGCTGGATGACGAGCGCCTCAAGGGCAATGTGGGGCCGGCGGATCATTTCGACGAGCTGCTGGCACGCATCCGCGAGATCCGCGCCAGTGAGGCGCGGGTGTACCAGCGCATCCGCGAGATCTTCGCCATGGCGGTGGACTACCGCGAAGGCGACCAGGCCACGCAGCGCTTCTTCGCCATCATGCAGAACAAGGTCCACTTCGCCGCCACGCAACTGACCGCGGCGGAGATCATCCGCCAGCGCGCCGATGCCACCAAGCCCAACATGGGCGTCAACACGTGGAAGGGCAGACGCGTGCTGAAGCAGGACGTGGGCACGGCGAAAAACTACCTAGATGCGCGCGAGATCGACACACTCAACCGCATCACCGTGATGTTCCTGGACCAGGCCGAGTTCCGCGCCATGCGTCGGCAGGACATCCGGCTGGCGGACTGGGATGGTTTCCTGGACAAGTTCCTGCGCGATACCGAACTGCCGGTACTGGACAACGCGGGCAAGGTCAGCCGCCAGCAGGCGCTGGAATGGGCCGAAGGGCAATACGACGCGTTTGCGGAGCGACGGCGGCTGGAAGCCGAGCAAATCGCTGAAGCCCGGTATCTGGAGGATTTGCGAAGTGCGACTGACGCGTTGAAGCACTCGGTCAGTGTCAGCGCGTCCACGCTACCAAAAGATGAGAAAAAGCGAGTGTCACCGAAACCAGGAGACAAGGCATGACCGCACCACGTGCTTCCGTGCTTCCGCAAGGCTGGACGCGACGCCGGCTGCGCTTTGACTCCCGCTGCAACCCGGTGAAGTCGAAGCTCGACCTGCCGGACGATACCGAAGTGTCTTTTGTACCGATGGACGCGGTGGGCGAGCTGGGTGGCCTGCGTCTAGACCAGACCCGCGAACTGGCCGACGTCTACAACGGATATACGTATTTCGCCGACGGCGATGTCTGCATCGCCAAGATCACGCCCTGCTTCGAGAACGGCAAAGGTGCCATCGCCGAAGGATTGGTCAATGGAGTCGCCTTCGGCACGACAGAGCTGCATGTGCTGCGCCCATCGGCAACGCTGGATACGAAATTCCTGTTTTATCTGACTATTGCGCGTGATTTTCGCAGCCATGGTGAGGCGGAGATGCGCGGTGCTGGTGGGCAAAAACGTGTGCCTGAGGAATTTTTGAAAGACTGGACGCCATCGTTACCGCGCATGGATGTTCAGCAACGCATCGCTCGCTTCTTGGACGACAAGACCGCGCGCATAGATGCCTTGATCGAAAAGAAGCAGGAGCTGCTGGAGCGGCTTGAGGAAAAGCGTCGCGCCCTTATTACTAGTGCTGTAACGGGTGAAAGCAGGCTTCGAACACAAGCTAAAAATAAAACACAAAAATTTGGAAGCGCCTGGTTGGAGGCTGCTCCAAGTGATTGGAAAGTGAAACGGCTCAGGTTCGCCTTCGAGAGCTGCAAGAACGGTGTCTGGGGTGCTGAGCCAGATGACGAGGACTCGATTGTATGCATTCGTGCAGCCGACTTTGATGGCCAATCGGGTCGTCTGAATAATGGGAACAGGACGCTACGAACTATTGATAACTGGTCCTTTGAGAAAGTTCGACTGAATTTTGGAGACTTAATACTCGAGAAATCTGGAGGAGGAGACAAGCAATTGGTGGGTCGCGCCGTGCTATTTGATGGACATACTCCTAGTGTCTGCTCCAACTTTCTTGCACGCTGTCGCCCAAGAATTGGTTTTCACCATCGATTTCTGAACTATCTGATGCTGGCGATATATCTTGGTCGTGGAACATATCCGCATATCAAGCAAAGCACTGGAATTCAAAACATTGACACTGGAAGCTATTTCGATATGAGAGTGGCTATCCCAGAAGAAAATATTCAGATAGATATTTCAAATTTTCTTGATGAGTCTGTCGCCGCGATTGATGTTATTCGATCTTGCGTTATCCGCTCCATAGAGAAACTTAACAATTTTAGAAGTATTGTGATCACCGATGCCGTCACTGGCCAGCTCCCCGAGCTCAACGGATAAGGATTCCGCATGTCCGGCCACACCGAACACGCCTTTGAAACTGCCATCGAGGTCACCCTGCTCGCGGCGGGCGGCTACCAGATGCGCCAGCCCGCTGACTACGACGAAACCCTGGCGCTGTTTCCGTCGGACGTGATCGGCTTCCTCAAGGACAGCCAGCTTGCACGGTGGCAGCAGCTTGAAACGCTGCTAGGTACGCGTACCCAGGTGACCGTGCTGGAGGCGCTGGTCAAGGAACTGGAGATCAAGGGCGCGCTGCACGTGTTGCGCCATGGCTTCAAATGCTATGGCAAGACGCTGCGCCTGGCATACTTCCGTCCCAATTCCGGCATGAATCCCGAGGCCGCAGCAAAGTACGCGCACAACCGCCTGACCATCACCCGGCAGGTGAACTTTGCCTCGGTGCTCAAGCGGCCGGACGGCAAGTCAAAACGCTGCATCATCGACGTTACCCTGGCGGTCAACGGCTTGCCAGTGGTCACGGTAGAACTGAAAAATCCCTTGACCGGGCAGCCTGCAAGCGAGGCGATTTACCAGTATCAACACGACCGCGATGAGCGCGACAGGCTGTTCGCCTTCAAGCAGCGTGCGCTGGTGCATTTTGCCGTGGACCCGGACGAGGCCTGGATGACCACCCGGCTGAAAGGGCGTGAGACCGTGTTTCTGCCGTTCAATCGCGGCCATGCGCACGGTGCGGGCAACCCGCCTGTGCCAGGCAACTGGAAAACCCATTACCTGTGGGATGAGGTGCTGCGCGCCGATAGCCTGCTGGATATCTTGCAGCGCTTCATGCACCTGGAGATCAAGGAACGCAAGATCACCACCGACAAAGGCGTGCGCACGGTGCGCAAGGAAACGATGATCTTCCCGCGCTACCACCAGCTAGATGCGGTGCGTCGGCTGGTGGGCCACGCGCGTGCGCATGGCTCAGGCCACAACTACCTGGTGCAGCACTCGGCCGGGTCGGGCAAGTCCAATTCCATTGCCTGGCTGGCGCATCGGTTGGCCAGCCTGCACGACGCCCATGAGGAAAAGGTGTTCCATTCGGTAGTGGTGGTGACTGATCGCCGCGTGCTGGACCAGCAGTTGCAGAACACGATCTATCAGTTCGAGCACAAGACCGGCGTAGTGGAGAAGATCGACGAGGACACCCGGCAGTTGGCGCGGGCCTTGTCTGGCGGCACCCCGATCATTATCAGCACCATCCAGAAATTTCCCTTTATCGCGCGTGCGCTGGCGCGGTTGGAAGCCGATGGCGAGGACGTCAAGCTTGATACAGCAGGCAAGCGCTTTGCGGTCATCGTGGACGAGGCCCATTCCTCGCAGAGTGGCGAAACGGCCATGACCCTGCGCGGCATGCTCAACCGCGATGGCATCGAAGCGGCGGTAGCCGCGCAGCTGTCCGACGAAGAAGATGACGAGCTTGATGAGGCCACCCGCGCGGCGATTCTGCGTGAGGCACAGAAGCGTGTCCGCCAGCCCAACCTCAGCTTCTTTGCATTTACTGCCACGCCCAAGTTCAAGACCAAGGTGTTGTTCGATACGCCGGGGCCGTCAGGCGAGTCGCCGTTCCACGAATACAGCATGCGCCAGGCCATCGAGGAAGGCTTCATCATGGATGTGCTGGCCAACTACACCACTTACAAGCGCTTTTTCGGCCTGATCAAGCAGGTGGAGAACGACCCGGAAGTATCGCGCAAGCAGGCAGCCAAGGCGCTGACCCGGTACATGGAGTTGCACCCGGTCAACATCGAGCAGGTGGTATCCGTGATCGTGGAGCACTTCCGTCTGCATGTGATGCATGAACTGGGCGGCCGCGCCAAAGCGATGGTGGTGACGGGCTCGCGGCTGGCGGCAGTCAAGTACAAGCTGGCCTTCGACCGCTACATCAAGGACAACCGCTACGACGGCATTCGCTCGCTGGTGGCGTTTTCCGGAACGGTGGAAGACCCGGAGGATCCGGGTGCGAGCTACACCGAGGTGGCCATGAATGACGGCTTGGCAGAAAGCGAGCTGCCGGAAGCTTTTGAGCGCGACGACTATCGCGTGCTGCTGGTTGCCGAAAAGTACCAGACTGGTTTCGACCAGCCACTGCTGCAGACCATGTACGTCGTCAAGAAATTGGCTGGCGTGCAGGCGGTGCAAACGCTGTCGCGACTCAACCGCATGGCGCCCGGTAAGAAGCGCACCTTGGTACTGGATTTCGTGAACAAGGAAGAGGACATCCACAAGGCGTTCAAGCCGTACTATGAGAGCACGCCGATTGGCGAGAATGCCGGGCCGGAGAAGCTGTCCGAACTCCAACACAAGCTACTTGCGCCGGCGATTTTTACTCCGGCTGACGTAGATGCTTTCGCCCAAGCTTGGTACCGCCCGAAGCGCGAGCATTCCGGTAGCGACCACAAGCAGATGAACGCAGTGCTTGATGCTGTCGTGCAGCGCTTCAAGACGCAGTTAGAGGAGAAGCAGGACGAGTTTCGCGGACTGTTGATGGCTTACCGCAACCTGTATGCCTTCCTTTCCCAGATCGTGCCTTATCAGGACAGCGATCTGGAAAAGCTCTACACATTCGTGCGCAACCTGATGACCAAGCTACCGCCTGCCGATGATGGCAAGGCGTTCGTGCTGGATGATGAAGTGAGCCTGCGCTACTACCGGATGCAGCAGCTCACCGATGGTTCCATCGATTTGGCGCAAGGCCAGCTGTATTCGCTGAAGGGTCCTACTGATGTTGGTACGTCACGTGTGGCAGATGAGGAAGTGCCGCTGTCGAGTCTTGTAGAGAAACTTAATACTCGATTCGGCACCGACTTCAACGAGGCAGATCAGCTGTTCTTTGATCAGATCAAAGTGTCCGCCGAAGCCAGCGAACAGATCAAGGAGGCTGCAAGAGCCAATAATCTGAGCGACTTCACTGCGTACTTGGGACGAGTGCTTGATGAGCTGTTCATTGAGCGAATGGAGGGCAACGAAGAGATTTTCTCGAAGATCATGACCGATCGTGAGTTCAGGTCTGCGGCTAGTGAACATCTGGCTTTCGAAATTTTTGAGAAATCTCGCGTTTCCAGGGCTAGTGACGGCGCGACTTCATAGGCCCGTTGGGAAGGTCGGCTCGTTCAAGCATCTTGACGTGCCACCTAACCAGTAGCACGATCACCCCACGGAGCCTCGAAACTCCCCGAACAGCGGTACCCACCTCCGACAAACCGGTGGGTTTTTTGTGCCTGCAACTTTATAGGTGCAACCGACGTGATGCCTGCGTCGGGAGGGCGGCTAATACAACACCCGCAAGGGAAATACGCCCGCCGGCTGTTCGCGGTTTCGAGCCTCCCGACTTCCCGTCCGTCGCCTTGCGGCGGGCGGGGGCGATTCCATGGAATGAGGAGCAGGCCATGTCGGACGTTGTACGCGATGTGCAGTCACAACCGGGCTACTACCTGCCAGAGGGCGCGCAGTACCGCCTCCAGCAACTGCGCGACCACATGCGCTTTTTGGCACGGTTAGCGCAGCCACGCACGCAGGTTGAAGAGCAGGCGTGGCAGCCGGCTATCTGCATGGACGAGTTGGCGTTCTGCCTGGAGCTACTGGCCGAGCAGGTGGGCCGGGTGCTGGACGATGTGGAGTGCGCTGTCATCGAAGGGGCGCATCCATTGCCATGACGTGGTGTGCCGTCTGGATCACCGCCGAATGGACGCATTGATCGGCACCGGTATGGCAGCACGCAGCGGTGCCGATTGAATGCCCGAGTCAGCGCTCAAACTGCGCGCGTGTCTGCACACTTGCCTCACTTGTCTTTCAATCCCGCGCTTCCTAGGCGCGGTCACTACACCCTACGTGGTCCATCGGCTCGCGCTTGCCTGTAACCGTGGGCGCTGCTGAAAATAATTGCTGCTAAAAAGAAGGCAAGCGCTTCAGTTTTTCGTAGGTGCGGTGCATCCGATCACGGGGCGGGAGCGGCGGTTCGGTGAAAAAGGGGTCGCGCAGCAGTCTCTCTGCCTTGGTGCGCTCGCCGGTTCCGTCGTCCAGCATGCTGTTGAAGAAGCGGACCACAATGCGCTTGTGGTCGGCCGGGAGAGCCTGCAACGCATCCATGAAGGGGAAGGTGTCTGCGGTCTTGGCGCGATTGATCCCGATCATGCCCATGTTGTAGTCGGGGCGCTTGAGCACATGCACCAGCAATTGCGCCACGCTGTAGACGTCGCGCGCATGCCTGGCAGGGGTGCTCAAGTCGTAGAAGCCCGGTGTGCCGCCGCGGTTAGGGTCGCCTTCTTCTGCGCCGAGCCCCATGTCGATCAGCCGGAAGATCTTCATGGGTTGGTCGTACATGACGTTGTTGTGCGAGATGTCCTGATGCACGATGCCGGCGTCTTCGCAGCAGGCGATCCCCACCAGTACGTCGGCCATCAGCTGCCGGGCCAGGCCGAGATACTCCATTGCGCTGATGGCGCCTTGCTGCAGCGCTGTGCGTGCGCGGCCAATCATGCTGCGCACGCTGATGCCGTCGATTTTCTCCAGCAAAATGCCGAAGGTGTGTTCGATCTGCACCACGCCGTGGGCGCGCACGATATACGGCACTGCATCCACCGACCTGATCATTTGATACTCCTGGAAGATCATGGCTTTGCGCTCAGCGACCCGTTGCTGCAGCGCCGGTGCGTCTGCAGCGGTGGCAGGGTCGCACAATGTCGGCGGGATCGGCCGTTGCGGGTCGGTGCGCAACAAGGCCTTGAAGATGAAGTCGCGTCCGCAATTTTGCCCGCCCTGCCAAAGATCTTCGGCCAGCCGCACCGCGTAGGTCGAGGCGGATGCGCCGGTGCCGACGGTGGGCATGGCGTCCAGCGTTCCTGCAGTGCCTGCGTGCCCGGTTTCCAGGGTTACGTGGAGAAATCCATTGTCTACATCCAGGGCGCCGGGCTTCAACGCCGAGAGCTTCTGGATCAAGTCCGGGCGTTCGGAGCGGCTGGTCAGCGATTTCACCAGGCGCGGGCTCAGCACGACGTGCTGCCGGGCATGACGCGTATCGCTGACCAGCCGCCGTGCGTTGCGCAAGTTCTGGAATGCGTCACTGCTGTCGGCGCCCGCAAGGGCCGACAGGCGCGCCGGCGTCTCCAGCAGACAGGCCCAGGTCGGTGAGCCGGGTTGCGGGCCCAGACGGGGGCTGCGGCCGGTGACAGGCGTCGTTGGCGAGTCGCTACTGGATGAGGACCAGGTGTGCGGTGCCAACGCTGCCTGCAGGCGGGGCACCACGACTTCCAGACGCTTACGTTCGTCGGCAAGTACGCCGGTGATGCTTCTTCTTTTTTCCAGCAGGTTGAGCGGATGGTCTGCGACAGGATGGGGCGGGGTGTGTGGTTCGGGCGCCTGTGCAGTTTCGGGCGCATCGCGCTCTGCGTCTGCGCGCAGCGCCGTGGAAGGGAGAGTGAAGTTGCCGGAGATCTGTTTCATGGTCGAGGACAGTGTGGTCAACGATCAGGGGAGGTGGCTCTGGCGATTCGCTTGCAACACGCGGCAGCTGGAGTGAGCCGCTGGCACCAGGGGCCACTCAGCGGCGATGCCGGCTGCGTCACTTTGATCATCATTGAGGCAGTGGTGCATGCGGAGGGAGCAATGCACGAAGCAGTGCAGGCGTGGGCGAAGTTGCGCGGGTGCTGCATGTCTTGGCCGCTGGCGCGGCGGGATCGGCGCCGGCTGTGGTGGCCAACGTGCGCGTTCAACACGATCGCCAGCCACCCTGCTGGTTTGCCTGCAGCGATACGTGGCGCGTGCGTGCACCGCCTGCGCACTTTGGCAAGCTCCGTGCCGCTTGTTTCGTGTTCGGCAATGGTTTTTCGGCCGGATGCGTCATGCCCGATCACGCTGGGGAACAATGGCGCGCATCCATAGCGGAGAAGTGACGATGCGGCCTTTAGCATTGACGTCCGTCACGCGCCGAGGCGCCAGGCGCGAGCAGCAAGAGGGTGCGACCGTGGCAGATGCCGGCCCGCCTGCACCGGCCAACGACCCGCATGCCAATACGCAGTTGGCCCAGAGCCTGCCGCGGCGCCCTACGGCTATTTCAACGATGACCTGTATTACAAGAATCTTGCTGTAGTCAGTGGCTACCAGGCAGTGGGAGCGCTGGCCGCATTCCTGGGAATGGGGCTGGCCGACGTGTTGGCCGCGCGCTACGTGGAGGCGCAAAGCCGGTGGTACGAAGTGCCGACCAAGGCGCAGCGCGCGAGCGAGTTGGGAGCCACCGAGGCCTGCCTGGATCATGCGGTCGACATGGTGACCATATTCGACGCCGACCATCCTGGGCCTGCCATGGACGGAGGCGAGCAGCTGGTATTGGCCACGGATCTGCTGCACCTCATGACGGTGGAGCGTTCTCGCTTGCCGCCGGAATTGTGGCAAGCGGCCAGCGGTGTTGGCGACGATGCGCACAGGTTGGTCACCCAGCTTTTGCAGGCAGCCAGAGCCCGTGCAGCGGATGAAGCGTCGACGTCGTCGGCAGACTGAGTGAGCGCTGGCAAATGGCGGGAGCATGCGGCCCGCAATCGGCGAGCCGGTGCTGCTCGAGGATTACACCGGCGCCGACTTGAGGATGCCCGACAAACTCTCCCGCAGGATCAGCTGCAGATGCATGCGGTTGAGTTCCATGCCGCTGGTCATCACGCTGTGCAGGCCGCCGCACATGGCAGCGACGGCGAAGACGCGGGCCTGGAATTCGTGTTCGCTGCTGGCGGTGTCGGTATGGCCGCGGAGCAGGCGCTTGAGCAATGCGCTGAGGTGTTCGATCAGCGATGCGCTCTGCCGGCGCATGAAGGCGGCCAGCACCGGGTCGCGCAGGGTAGCCAGGTGCAGCTCCAGGTCGATGCGGGTGCGCTTGATGTTGATTTCCTGCAGCAGCCAGTCTTCGAGCAGGCCGGCGATGAAGTCCACCACGTGCACGTTGGCCGGGCGTTCCACCAGCCACATCTGACGGATGGCGCGCATGTAGTTGCGTTCGAGCAATGCGCGCACCAGCGCGTCCTTGTCTTCGAAGCGCTGCAGCAGACTGCCGCATGACAGACGGGTGCGTTCGGCGATGAGCTCGAAGCTGGTGGCCGAAAGGCCGATCTCGTCGATGCAGCGTTCGGCGGCGTCCAGTACGTCGTCTACCAGGAGCTCTTCGCGCTGTTTTGCGGTGCGCAGCTGAAGGACGTTGGACATGGGCGAGCGGTGTGTCGGGGGCCTGCAGTATACCGAGACAGGGTTATGCATCCGTTGGAGCCGCGCTGGTCCGAGCCATGGCGCATGTTCCTTGCAGCGTGCGCGGTGTGCGGGCTCATGTATGACACCGGTAGCGCGGCGGCGCATGCCGCGCGCATGGTCGACCACCTGTTCACGGCGGCTGTGCGACACGTGGTGCCGACGTGATGCAGGAGATGGGTGTGAGTGAGCACAGTGCGGTTGCGGGGGTGTCGGCGCAGTGGCCGGCGCGCCTGTGGGTGGTGCGGCATGGGCAAAGCGCAGGCAACGTGGCGCGCGATGTGGCCGAGTCCAATGGCGCGACGTTGATCGACCTGGAGCATCGCGATGCGGACGTGCCGCTCTCGGCGCTGGGCGAGCGCCAGGCCGAGGCCTTGGGCGCGTGGATGGCTGGGCTTCCCGAACACGAGGGGCCGACTTTGATCCTGAGTTCGACCTATGTGCGCGCGCGGCAAACCGCCGCTGCGGTTGCGCGTGCGCTCGGCCAGCCGACCGATGCGGTCAGCGTGGACGAGCGGCTGCGCGAGAAGGAATTCGGCGTACTCGACCGTTACACCACGGCCGGCATCCTGGCGACGTTTCCGGAGCTGGCCGAGCAGCGCAAGCTGGTGGGCAAGTTCTATTTCCGCCCGCCTGGTGGCGAGAGCTGGTGCGATGTGATCTTTCGCTTGCGCAGCATCGTGGGCGACCTGCAGCGCAACCATGTGGGGGCGCGCGTGCTGATCGTGGGGCACCAGGTGATCGTCAATTGCTTCCGTTACCTGATCGAGCGGATGGACGAGGCCACCATCCTGGCCATCGACCGCGAAGGCGACGTGCCCAATTGTGGCGTCACCGAATATGCGGCCGCGGCCGATGGGCAATCGCTGCAATTGGTGCGCACCAAGTTCGTACCGCCAGAGCTGGCCGACGAGCCGGTAACGACCGAATCCGATCGCCCGGCTGGAGCGCGCTGATGGCTGCCGCACGCCTTCGCATGCTGACCGCTGCCGCACTGCGTGCGATGCCGCTGCCATCGCCCGGCGGCGACAAGGAGCAGCGGGGGCGCGTGTTGGTGGTGGGGGGCTCGATGCGCGTGCCCGGTGCGGCATTGCTGGCCGGGGAAGCTGCATTGCGCGCGGGCGCCGGCAAATTGCAGATCGCCACCGCTGCCAGCGTGGCGCCGGCCATGGCCCTGGCGGTGCCCGAGGCATTGGTGCTGGGGCTGGGGCAGAACGGGCAGGGCGAGATTACGCGCGGGCACCGTGCATTGGACGCGGCGCTGGCAGCCTGCGACGCGGCAGTGATCGGGCCGGGCATGGCGTCGACCACGACGCCAACGGCGCTGGTCAAGCTGGCCGCTGCCAAGGCGGTCTGTCCCTTGGTGCTGGACGCCGGTGCGTTGTCGCGCAGCTTGCGTGCGCCGCCCGGGCGCCCATTCGTGCTGACGCCGCATGCGGGGGAGATGGCGACCCTCGCTGGCGACGACAAGGCTGCGGTGGAAGCAGCGCCGGGCGAGTACGCGCTGGCCTTCGCGCAGAAGATGCGCAGCGTGGTGATCGTCAAGGGGGCGGACAGTTTCATCGCCGGGCCGGATGGTGCGTTGTGGGTGCATCGGGGTGGCGTGCCTGGGTTGGGCACGTCGGGATCTGGCGACACCTTGGCCGGATTGATCGCAGGGTTCGCTGCACGGGGCAGCGATGCATTGACCGCTGCGCTATGGGGCGTGTTCGTGCATGCGGCGGCGGGCAAGCAACTGGCAAAGCGCATCGGCACGTTGGGCTTCTTGGCGCGCGAGATCCCGCCGGAAGTGCCAGGCATCCTGGATCGTTTGTCGCGTAGGTGATCACGCCCCTTTTCCTGCGGGAGAGGGGTTGGGGTGAGGGTGCTGTTGCTGGGATTGGTGCAGATTGAAGTCTTGTATTTCCTGCAGGTTGTGATGCATCACAAACTGCAGGCATCGCCACGTGTGCACGCACCCTCATCCGGCCCTGCGCGCCACCTTCTCCCCCATCAAGGGGGACGATGTCCCAGAGAGCAAAGGGAAGCTCGATTCGCGCTTGCGCTCGTTTGGAAGGCGATGTTGCGGCGCGTTGGTCGGTTAGGCTTGCGCGATCTACCTGGGAGGGTGCGCGGTGAAGCGAGCGATGACGTGGTCGGTGGTGGGAATGCTGGGGATGGGGCTGGGCACGGCGAGCAGCGCGAGCGCCGCAACGGCGGCCATGGCACACGCGGCAGCTCTGGCAGCATCGGATGCCAGCCCACCAGCGACGAACAACGATGGCGCGTTGCGTATCTACACCAGCTCTCAAGGCGCCACGCAACAGATGCGCGCCAGCACGGCGGCCGCTCCTGTCGCCGGCCATGCATTGACCGAAAAAGAAAACTCCATCTTCGTCAATCCGCAGCGGCAGTTTCAGCAGGTGCTGGGTATCGGTGGCGCGATCACCGATTCCAGCGCAGAGACCTTTGCCAAGCTGCCCAAGCGTACGCAACGTGCGTTGCTCACGGCCTACTACGATCCGCAACAGGGCATCGGCTACACGCTGGCGCGCACCACCATCCATAGCTCGGATTTCAGTAGCGGCAGCTACACCTACATCAAGGAGGGCGATGCGGCGCTGAAGAGTTTTTCGGTCAAGCACGATGCCAAGTACCGCATCCCGATGTTGCGCCAGGCGATTGCGGCGGCCGGCGGCAAGCTCACCACGTTTGCCAGCCCATGGAGTGCGCCGGCCTTCATGAAAGACAGCAAGACCATGCTCAAGGGCGGCAAGCTATTGCCCGAGTACGCGCAGTCCTGGGCAAGCTACTACACGCGCTTTATCGCGGCATACGAAAAAGCGGGCATCCCGATCTGGGGCATCAGCCTGCAGAACGAGGCGATGGCGGTGCAGACCTGGGAGTCGATGCTGTTTTCGGCCGAGGAAGAACGCGACTTTTTGAAGCATCATCTCGGGCCCACCATGGCCAGCGCCGGCTACGGCGATCGCAAGATCATCGTGTGGGATCACAACCGCGACATGATGGTGCACCGCGCGCATGTGATCTTCGACGATCCGGAGGCGGCAAAATATGCGTGGGGCATGGGCTTTCATTGGTATGAAACCTGGGCCGGATTCGAGCCGATGGTGGAGAACGTGGCGGCAGTGGCGCAGGCGTACCCGGACAAGCACTTGCTGTTGACCGAAGCGGCGGTGGAAAAGTTCGACCCGGCCAAGTTGCAGTACTGGCCCAATGGCGAGCGCTACGGCACGGCCATCATCAACGACCTCAATCATGGCGCAGTGGGCTGGACGGACTGGAACATTCTGCTCGACCAACACGGTGGGCCGAACCACGTGGGCAATTATTGCTTTGCGCCGGTGCATGCGGATACGCGCACGGGCGAGGTGATCTACACGCCGAGCTATTGGTATATCGGCCACTTTTCCAAATTCATCCGGCCGGGTGCACGACGGGTCAGCGCAGCCAGCAGCCGTAGCAATCTGGCAACCACCGCGTTTCTCAACACCGATGGCAGCCTGGCCATGGTGGTCATGAATGCCAGCGACGCTGCGATCGCCTACAACCTGTATGTGGGCGAGGCATCCAGCACGTTGGAGATTCCGGCGCATGCGATCCAGACCGTGGTACTGGCGCAGTAAACGAATCGACGCACTTGGTTGAGCTGCGTTCTGGCGCAGCTGCATCCACCGAGCGTGCTCCTTCTGCCGATGGGAGAAGGAGTTTGCGGCGATAACAGCCTGGTGAAGGCGACAGATGCTGCGCTGCGCTTATTCGCCATCCACGGCCAGCGCCGCGTGGATCAGCGCGAGGTGGCTCAAGCCTTGCGGGACGTTGCCCAGCGCGGCGCCCGTGCTCGTGTCCAGCATCTGCGGCATCAGCGCGACATCGTTGCCCAGCCGTTCCAGCAACTGTTCGAACAAGTGCCTGGCTTCAGCACGCTCGCCGAGCAGGCCATAGGCTTCCACCAGCCAGAACGAGCAGGCAATAAATGCGCCTTCGCGTTGTTGCATGCCGCTGTAGCGGTGCAGCAATGCGTCGCTGCCAAGTTCTGAGGCAATGGCATCGCGGGTAGCGATCATGCGCTCGCGGCGCGGCCCGCCCAGCCCAAAGCGCGAGGCCAACAGCAGGCTTGCGTCCAGGTCGTCGGTGCCCGCGTAGAAGGTGTAAGCCTGCTTGGCGTAGGACCAGCAGTGCATGTCGATCCACTCGAGAATCCGCGCCTGTTCGCGTTCCCAGCGTGGCAGCATCGCGGTGGAGAGATGGCCGGCCTTGGCCAGCTCGCTGGCGCGGCGCAGCGCCAGCCAGCATTCCACTTTGGACATGGTGTAATGCTCGGCGGTTTCCAGTTCCCAGAAGCCGGCGTCCTTGCGCATCCAGGTGTTGGCGCATTCGTTGCCGAGCTCGAACAACTGGCGTGCGGTTTCCTGGTCCAGGATGTGCCCGGCATCGAGAAAGCGTGCGGCCATTTCGAAGATATCGCCGTACAGGCACAGCTGCAGCTGGTTGTTGGCGGTGTTGCCAACCCGCACCGGGCGCGTATTGCAATAACCGGGAATGTCGATCTCGCGTTCGTCCGGCACCAACGCGCCATCCAGGGTGTAGCAGGGGCGCACGCCAGGCCGATGCTGGCGGATGGTGCGCATCAACCAGCTAAACGCGGCCTTGGCATCGGCCAATGCGCCCACGCGAAGGAAGGCCTTGGTGGTGTAGGCGGCATCGCGGACCCAGGCATAGCGATAATCCCAATTGCCATTTGCGCCAATCTGCTCCGGCAATGACGTGGTGACCGCAGCGGCGATGGCGCCGGTAGGCGAAAACCACAGGAACTTGAGCGCCAGCGCAGAGCGCACGACCGCATCGTGGTAACTGTTGGCGTAAGACAGGTTGCCGCTCCACTCGCGCCACTCCTGGTCGCTGCGCTCGATGCGCCCACCGATGTCTTCCAGGGCGGGCACCGGGAGCGCATCTTCTTCGGCGGCCAGCAACGCAACGACCTGTGTGTCGCCTGCGCGGATCGCCAGCGTGGCGTGCACACCGCGGTCGTCGCAGTGCACCAGCTGCGCTGCCTCCGTGTCGTAGCGCAGCATGGTCATGAGCGGGCCGACGTGATGCACACGGCCGTTCGGCGTCTCGCTTTGCCAGGGAGTGGCTTCTCCGGCACGTGTGCCGGGGCGGTAGATCAGGTCGAAGACAACGCGGCCTTCGAGACCTTCGATGCGTCGCGCAAGTTCCGACCACGGCAGCCGGCCGGCTTCGCCGCTGTTGAGCGACTCGGTCAGACGTGCGCTGCCGGTTGCGGTGCTGAAGGTCGTTTCGAGAATATTGCTGCCATCGCGGTATCGGCGTTGTACCTGCTGCAGCTGTTGCGGCGTGAGGGCGAAATAGCCGCCTTCGCCTGCATCCAACAGGCGATCGAACAACGGCGGCGAGTCCATCTTCGGCACGCACCACCAATCGATGCTGCCATCGGCACCGCATAGCGCCACCGAGCGCCCGTCGCCGATCGCCGCATAAGCGGCGATCGGCAAGGTGCCGGTGGCATCACGCTGAAACTCGGCGCAGGGGCGGCTCAAGACAACAGCAGACCGCCGGTGGCACCGAACACTTCACCGGTGACGTAGCTCGATTCCTGCGATGCCAGAATCACATAAAGCGGCGCCATTTCTACCGGCTGGCCGGCGCGCTTGAGCGGCGTCTCCGAGCCGAAATCGGGAATCTTTTCCGGCGGCTGACCACCGCTGGGCTGCAGCGGCGTCCACACCGGTCCGGGCGCGACTGCGTTGACGCGGATCCCCTTCTCGGCAACTTGCTGCGCCAAGCCCTTGGTGAAGTTGACGATGGCCGCCTTGGTGGAGGCGTAGTCGAGCAGCGTCGGCGAGGGCTGGTACGACTGGATCGAGCCGGTGTTGATGATGGATGCGCCCGGCGGCAAATGCGGGATGGCGGCCTTGCACAGCCAGAACATCGCATAGACGTTGGTCTTGTAGGTGGCGTCGAACTGCTCGGTCGTGATGTCTGCGATGTCTTTCACGGCGGTCTGTTTGCCCGCGATATTGACCAGGACATCCAGGCCGCCGAGCTCTTTCACTGCACGGTCCACCAGTTCGGTGCAAAACGCCTCGTTCTTGAGGTCACCCGGAACGCTGGTGGCTTTGCGCCCTTCTGCCTGGATCAGCTGCACCACTTCGGCTGCGTCCTGTTCTTCTTCAGGCAGGTAATTGAGCACGATATCCGCACCTTCGCGTGCAAAGGCAATGGCGGTGGCGCGCCCGATGCCGGAATCTGCGCCGGTGATCAGGGCCTTGCGGCCCTGCAGACGACCAAAGCCCTTGTAGCTGTGCTCGCCATGGTCTGCCTTGGGCTGCAGTTCGTGGATGGTGCCCGGAGCCTGCTGGGTTTGGTGCGGAAATTGCGGCTGCGGGAACTGGGTCAACGGGTTCTGCATTTCGTACTGATTCTTGCTGCCGGACATGCACACTCTCCTGCATTGGGGGAAGGGCAGGCACGCAGTCGTCGTGCGTACCGATGACGGGCAGTGTGGAAAGCGAGGCGATGCGTATCAGTGAACGAAAGTTGTGCATCATGTGAATGCGTGACGGCGGTGCACGCCGTGCGATCACCTCGGCATTGAAAACGTCGCATTCAGAAACCGGCGGCAGACAAGCGCGTGCGTCATGCAGGAATCGACGGCGCTGGCACTGCTGGCGACATGGCAGCGGTGGTGGAACGCGCTGCGTGCGGCTTGCGCATGCGGATCTGTTACCGAGTCAGAAACCGAGTGCCACTGCGAATGCCGCTACCGACCTAGCGAACATCAGCTCGTGGCCGCGCAGACACCGCATCTGCTGCGGTTGCATCGCTACAGTATCATCCGGCCGCTACCTTGCAATTGCGTTGGATCATTGCAGCTGCGCCGACATCGAATACGGCCGCTGCGCTGGGTCGGTGGCTCACTGCTGATTCGGTGTCGCCTGCATCCGGAAACGCAGTTCACCGCCGGCCTGGATTTCCTCGTGCGTAACGTAAGCGCGAGTCAGTGGTTTGCCATTGAGCGTGGCGCTACCGATGTAGCTGCGTGCATCGCTCAGGCTCTCGGCAATCACCGCGAAACGCTTCCCATTGGGCAGGTTGAGCGTGGCGCGCGGCAGGAACGGGCGGCCGATGATGTACTGGTTGCTGCCGGGCGCCACCGGGTAGAAACCCAGCGTGGTGAACACGTACCAGGCCGACATCTGGCCGAGGTCATCGTTGCCGGCCAGGCCTTCCGGTCCAGCGTGATACTGGCTGCGCATGATCTGGGTCAGGCGCGCCTGCGTGCGCCACGGTTGGCCGGCATATGCATACAGATAGGCGACGTGGTGGCTGGGCTCGTTGCCGTGCGCGTACCAGCCGATCAGGCCGGTGATGTCTTCCATGTGCTCGAAGATCTTCGGGTCCACCTTCGCATCGAACACCGCATCCAGCCGGGCAAGCAATGTGTCGTCGCCGCCATGCGCGGCAGCCAGCCCGGCCACGTCCTGCGGCACGTACCAGGAGTATTGCCACGCGTTACCTTCGGTGTAGTCGCTACCGTAGCCACTGGCAGACGGGTCGAACGGCTCGCGGAAGGTGCCGGCCCGGGTGCGCGCGCGCATGTAGCCGGTGGCCGGGTCGAAGGCATGCTTCCAGTTGCCGGCGCGCTGGCTGAATTCTGCGGCGATGGCGGGCTTGCCGAGCTTGTCGGCCATGCGCGCGATGGTCCAGTCGTCGAAGGCGTATTCCAGCGTCTTGGATGCGGCTTCGCCTTCTTCGTCGATGGGCACGTAGCCCAGCTCACGGTATTGCGCAATTCCATCGTACGGGCCGTAGTTGGCGCTGGCGACCATGGCCTGCAAGGCTTCCTCTGCGTCGAAGCCGCCGATGCCTTTCATGTACGCGTCGGCAATCACCGGGACGGCGTGGTAGCCGATCATGCACCAGGTTTCCAGGCCGTGGAATGCCCATACCGGCAGGATGCCGTAGGCGCTTTGGCGACGCGAGGCGAGCAGCGAATTGACCACGTCGCTGCTGCGTTGTGCCGGCTGCACCAGGGTGAGCAGTGGATGCAGAGCGCGGTAGGTGTCCCACAGCGAGAAGGTGGAATAGTTGGTCCAGCCAGTTGCTTGATGCACCGCATTGTCTGGCCCGCGGTAGCGGCCGTCGCTGTCCATGAACAGCGTTGGCCCCAGCAGGGTGTGATACAGCGCGGTGTAGAGCTGGGTGCGCTGTTGCGTGGTGCCTTGTGCATCGATCGCCGACAGCGCCTGCGTCCATTGCGCGCGTGCATCGGCGCGTACGCGATCGAAATCGAAGCCGGGCATTTCGGCATCGAGGTTTGCGATGGCACCGGCCTCGCTGACCGGCGAGAGCGCTACCTTCACCACCAGCGGCGTGCCGTCGTTGGCGACATCGAATACGCCGACCAGTTGCCGGCCTTCGATCTGCGCGCGCTGCGCAGGATTCTTTTCGCCCGGCGGTGGGAACCCTTTGTAGGGGATGTCCTGTTCGGTGTCGTGGAGTTGCGTGGCAGTGAGCGGGCGCGAGAAGCGCATGGCGAAATACAGCTGCCGGCCGGGCGCCCAACCGCGTGTCTCGCGAAAGCCGGTCACCGTGCCATCGCTGCGCACCCGCAGCCGCGACCACTGCACCTTGCCGGGGTAGTCGTACAGGCTGGTGCGCAGGTCGACCAGCACATGCGCCGGCGTGCTTTTCGGAAACTGGTAACGGTGCACGCCCACACGCGCGCTGGCAGTGAGTTCGGCACGGATGTTTCGGTCCTTCAGGGTCACTGCGTAATAGCCGGGCTGCGCCTGTTCGCTGGTGTGGTCGAACTGCGCGGTATAGCCGCTGCCCGGCTTGCTGGCATCGCCGCGTTCCAGCTTGATGGCGCCAGCTTGCGGCATCAGCAGGATGTCGCCCAGATCCGAATGCCCGGAACCGGAAAAATGCGTGTGCGAGAACCCGACGATGGTGGTGTCGCTGTGCCGGTAGCCGGCCGCCCAGCCGTAGGCGTCCTTGCGCGGCTTGATTTGCGTATCCGGGCTCAGCTGCACCATACCGAATGGCACCGTGGCGCCAGGATAGGTATGGCCTTCGCCGCCGGTGCCGATGAACGGGTCTACCGCGTCGAAGGCAGTTGCAGGCGTGCGCGGCGCAGCGTTGCCGAAAACTGCGACGACAGCGGCAAGCACTGCCAGCCAACGGGCCCGACGCGGGGCGATCAAGCGAGGCGACATGCAGATTGCTCCAGGCGGATGCAGCGCCGGACCGTAGCACAGCTGCATGGGCGCGCTACACCCTGGAGCCGCCAACAAAAGCCATTGCGTAGCCGCCAGGCGGGCGCGGCCGGTGCCCGGAATCGGCACGTACCACGCGGACACTGCGGTGATGAGCGCGCCTTCCGCGCCCGCCCGACGGCTGCGCGCTACGTTTTGTTAGCCGCTCTTGGAGGGTGCGATGGCCCTCGCGGCCATGGTTGGGTTCGCTGATCACTCACGGCGTCACGATGTGTGGCCGATCGGCATGCATGGCGGCGCACATGCTCGCTGCCGTGGTGTCGCATTGAGGCTGGTCTACTTTCCCGCGTTGCCGCAGCGTTTGGAAATCGCTGGCAAACGCGCAACTGTCGGCACGGCACTGCAGACTTCAGCGACTCACTTGCGTCGTAAAGCCAGCACTGCCAAACCCGTTACTGCTGCAGCGGCCGCACCGATCAACATCTTGTCGTGCGCAGAGCGTGCCCGCAACGCGGGGCGCCGCCGGTAGCCACCGTCGATGCCGCCGGCAATGCCGGGCGCTGCGAACACATTGCCGCTGGATCGCGCCACCTGTGGTGCCTGCGCAAGATACTGCTTGAAGATACGGTACATGGCGCGCGCCAGGGTCTGCGGTGCCAGCGCATGACCCAGGCGCATCGCATGGACAGCGGTGCCCAACACTACCGTGTTGCGTGGCCGGTCCAGCAGGCGCACGACAGCTGCCGCGACGGTGCGGGTGTCCAGCATCAACGGCGGCCCGCTGATGCGGCGGCCCACGTAATTGGCGCCATGGGTCAGGCCTGGCGTGTCGACGAAGTACGGGTACACATCGCACACGTGGATATGCGGGTAGTCGCTCAGCTCGGCGCGTAACGCTTCGGAAAAGCCGCGCTGGCCGAATTTGCTGGCGCCGTACGCCGCTGCAAACGGCGTGGATGCAAAGCCGCCCGAAGAGATCATGTTGACGAAGATGCCGTGGCCTTGTTCGACGAAGATGGGGATGGCGGCATGGGCGTCGTGCATGCGACCGAGCAGATTGGCGTGGATGACGGCCGCGCTTGCTTCCATCGGTACCTCGTGGAATTTGCCGACCGTGCCCACCCCGACATTGCCGAACCACAGGTCGATGCGGCCCAGAAAACTCTGCGCGCTGGTGGCCAGTGCCTTGACCTGTTCGGCCTGTTTGACGTCGGTGGGCGCCACCAAGACTTCGGCACCGCGCGCACGGCAGCGTTCGGCAACCGCATTGAGGGCTTCTTCGCCGCGTGCAGCCAGCACCAGGCGCGCGCCTTGTTCGGCGAATGCTTCTGCAGTGGCTTGGCCGATGCCGCTGGACGCGCCGGAAATCACCACGTGGGCAGGAGGGGTGCGATGCATGCGATGTCTCCACGAAAACGAGCAGGCATGCTTGATCGTCGTGCGTGAACACGGTGCGGCGCTTTGCGTACCGTAGCGTGAAGCTGAACTTGTCGGGCTGGCGCCACGCGTGATGACAGCGTGGCCCTGAAATCGGCGGCAGGCGCCCGCATATCGCGCTGATGGATCTGTTCAATGCTCCCATCGCACCGCTGCAGGTGCTGCACGACCAGCAAGGCGGCGTGCGCTACTGGCCGCAGCTGTTGCCGCCCGCACTTGCGCAAGGGGCGTTCGACGCATTGCGCGATGGCGCCGATTGGCGCAGCCAGCGCCGCGAAATGTACGAGCGGGTCGTGGACGTACCGCGCCTGCTGGCCTCGTATCGGTTGGATGATGCATGGCCTGCGGGATTGCCGCTGCAGCGCTTGCTCGATGCGGTGCAGGCGGTGCTCCCGGCGCCATACAACGCGGTAGGTTTGAATCTGTACCGCGATGGGCGCGACAGCGTGGCAATGCATCACGACGCATTGCACACGCTGGTGGCACCGCACCCGATCGCGCTGCTGTCGCTGGGTGCACCGCGCCGGATGCAACTGCGCGCCAAGGACGGCAGCACGCGGGCGGTTGCGCTGGAGCTGGCGCCGGGGAGCCTGCTGGCGATGAGCCACGCCTCGCAACACACGCACGCGCACGGCATTGCCAAGACCGCGCGCGCGGTGGGCGAGCGCATCAGTGTGGTGTTTCGCGTGCGCCCGGCCCAGCGCATGGCGGCCGGGCAACATGGGCCACACTGGGAGCCTGTGCGATCGTAAGGCACAGGCTTGGGCTCGATTGATTGGCAGCTTACAAACCGCCTGTACTGCTGCCAGGGACGCACGGTCGTTGCTTCGTGCCGGATGCACCGCACTGCGTTTGCCATGTGCGGTTCGCCCCCGGCCTGAGGACTGCTCGCTAGGTTATTTTCGTGCTGGATGTCCCGCATGCTGGGCGTATGCGGTCTTTACAGCAGCTGCGTGCGCCTGACCGGCAGCAGCGCTCGCTCGCCTACGCGTGCCTGGCGTCTGCGCGCTGTCGTGGCCATCAGTGACCATTTCGGGTGATTGCCATTGCCATCACCACTGCCCATGCTTGCATGTGATCCCCCAGCCGCGTCGCCCCTGCATGTCTTTGGACCAGACCCGCCACCATCAGATGTTTCCCGAGCTGGACGCGGGCCAGTTGTCGATCACCCGGCGCTTTGCCAGCGGGCCGGCGCAACGGTTCGACGCGGGCGACCCCGTGTTCGAGGTCGGCGATGCCCATGCGCCGGTGTGGGTGGTGCTGGAGGGCGCCATCGAAGTGGTGCGCCGCGACGGACTGGGCAACGAAAAGCCGATCACCCGGCACACGCCCGGCCAGTTCACCGGCGAGGTGAGTCAGCTGGCCGGGCGCGCGTCGCTGGCGGCTGGACGTGCCGGGCCGGACGGCTGCCTGGCGCTGCCATTCGATACCGCGCATCTGCGCGCGCTGATGATCAGTTCGGCCGAAGTGGGCGAAGTGGTGATGCGTGCCTTGATCCTGCGCCGCGTTGGGCTGATCGAGGGCGATGCGTCGGGTTCGGTGCTGATCGGCGAGCCTGACGATCCGCATCTGACCCGTTTGCAGGGCTTTTTGACCCGCAACGGCTACCCCAACACGGTGATGGATGTCTCCGACGACGAAGGCCGCGCGTTGGTGGAGCGCCTGGGTATCCAGGAGCACGACCTACCGGTGATGGTGTGCCCGAGCGGGCGCGTGCTGCGCCAGCCCAGCGATGCCGAAGCTGCGCATTGCCTGGGCATGACGCCGGACATCGACCCGGACAAACGCTACGACGTGGCGATTGTCGGCGCCGGCCCTGCCGGCCTGGCGACGGCGGTGTATGCCGCATCCGAAGGCTTGTCGGTGCTGGTACTGGACCAACGCGCCATCGGCGGGCAGGCCGGTGCCTCGGCGCGTATCGAAAATTATCTTGGCTTTCCCACCGGCATTTCCGGGCAGGCGCTGGCCGGGCGCGCCTACAACCAGGCGCTGAAATTCGGCGCGGAACTGGCGATTCCGATCGAAGCGGCCACGCTGGAATGCGGCCGCGACGATGGCGCGCTGAAGCTGGATCTTGCCGATGGCAAACAGCTGCTGGCCAGCACGGTGGTAATCGCCTCGGGCGCGCGTTACCGGCGCCCGGAGATCGATGGCCTGGATCGCTTCGAAGGCCACGGTGTCTCGTACTGGGCCTCGCCGGTGGAGGCGCGCCTGTGCGAAGGCGGCGTGGTGGCGCTGGTGGGCGGCGGCAATTCTGCAGGGCAGGCGGTGGCGTTCCTGGCGCCGCGGGTCAAGGAACTGCACCTGATCATTCGTGGCGATGGGCTGGAGAGCTCGATGTCGCAATACCTCATCGAGCGCATCGCCGCGTTGTCGAACGTGCAGCTGCACACCGGCACCGAAGTGGCCGCGCTGGACGGCGACCCCGAGCGCGGCCTGCAGGCCGCGGTGTTGCGCACCCGCAAGGACGGTGCAACCGCGCGCGTGGCGTTGCGGCACCTGTTCCTGTTCGTCGGGGCAGATCCCAACACCGGTTGGCTGCAGGACTGCGTGGACACCGACAAGCGCGGCTTTGTCATGACCGGCACCGCGCGTGGCGACGGCGTACCAGCGTGCCTGCCGCTGGAAACCAATCGCCCTGGCGTGTTCGCCATCGGTGACGTGCGTGCGGGTTCGGTCAAGCGCGTGGCGGCCGCAGTGGGCGAGGGCGCCGCCGTGGTCGCGCAGATCCATCAGTACCTCGCCCATCAGGCCAACCCGGTGCCGGTCTCCGAACTTGCCAGCGCCACCCAGGAGTCGACCAGCGCATGAGCCAGCACTGCCGCCATACTGATCAAATCCATGCAGTCACGCCCAGTGCGCGCGGCTGCGAGGAGTGCCTGGCCATCGACGGCGTCTGGGTGCATCTGCGCCTGTGCCGCAGCTGCGGCCATGTCGGGTGTTGCGACGATTCGCCCCACCGCCACGCCACCGCGCATCACCACGCCACCGGCCACCCCATCATCGAAGGCTACGATCCGCCCGAAGGCTGGGGCTGGTGCTACGTGGACGAAGTGGAAGTGGAGCTGCCGGATCAGACGCCGCAGCTGGGGCCGATTCCGCGGTATGTGTGAGCGGCGCCGCGTGGTGTTCGGCGGTCGCTGCTGGCTTGCGAGGCGGCCGGGAATCGGGAATCGGGAGTCGGGATTAGGGAATCGTAAGAGCGGCTTCCGCACGTTTCATTGCCGCTGTGTTCGGATGTTGTGGGTCTGTTACGGCGAGTGGCGCCTGCTGCTAGGTGCGCTGAGTTGTTTAGTTCATACGCACAAGCGTGAGCTTACTGCGGCCAATGCACCTTCGGCAGCTCGCCGATCTGCGGTCTGGCGAACAGATAGCCTTGCTGCAGGTGGATGCCCAGGTCGCGCAGGGCGCGGTATTGATCGGGTTGTTCGATGCCCTCTGCAATGACGGCGATGCCGAGTTCTTCGCACATGCGCGTCACGTGGCGCACGATGGCTTGGCGGCTGCGGTCGGTGTCGATCCCGCGGACCAGGGCGATGTCCAACTTGAGCAGATCCGGCTGGAACTCGGCCAGCAGGCCGAGCCCGGCGTAGCCGGCGCCGAAGTCGTCGATGGCCGTTTTCATGCCGCGGGCCTGATAGGTGCGCAGGATGCCGAGCAGATGCGCCGGATCGGTGAGATGTTCCTGTTCGCTGACCTCGAAGATGATGGCGTCGAGCGGCCAACCGTATTGCGCAGTGGCCGACAGCGTGGCGCGCAGGCAATGCTCGGGGTTATAGACCGCGTTGGGCATGAAGTTGATCGACAGCAGCGCCGGCAAGCCAATCTGCGCAGCGCATTCGATTGCCTTGATGCGGCAGGCCTGGTCGAATGCGTAGCGATTGCGCTCATCCACTGCGGCCAGGATGCTGCCGGCCGACTCGCCGTTGAGGCCGCGCACCAGCGCCTCGCCTGCGTAGATGCTGCGGGTGGACACGTCCACGATGGGCTGGAAGGCCATGGTGATCGCGGTGGGGAAGTCCTGGCCGTCGCGGCAGGCTTTGCAGACAGGAAGCGTGGTCATGGCGTCAGGTCATCGAACAGCGTAGGTGCAGCCTAGACCTATCGGCCGCAATCGCGTGGGATTGAGCCTGAATCGCTCATGGCAGCATCCTCACCTGTCGGCAGTCGGGCTCGGCGATACTAGGCGCATCGCTCGCATCGGATGCCCCATGACCGCTCTCACCGAACGCTACGCCCTGGCCGTGGACTACGCGCGCATCGCTCACGCCGGGCAGGTGCGCAAGGGCACGCAGGTGCCCTACCTGAGTCATTTGCTGGGTGTCTCGACGCTGGTGCTGGAATGCGGCGGCGATGAGGAACAAGCCATCGCCGGCCTGCTGCACGATGTGGTGGAAGACTGCGGTGGCGGGCACGAGGCCTCGATCCGTGCGCAGTTCGGCGATGCGGTGGCCGATATCGTGATGGCTTGCACCGATGCCACTGCCGAAGACAAGGCCGAGGTGGACAACAGCGAGCGCGCACGCAAACGCGATTGGCGCGAGCGCAAGCAGGCCTATCTTGCGCACCTGCGCAAGACGCCCGAGCGCGCGCTGCTGGTGTCCGGCTGCGACAAGCTCTATAACGCGCGCAGCATCGTGCAGGACCTGGAAAATCCTGCCGTCGGTCAGGGCATCTTCGATGTGTTCACTGCCGGGCGCGAAGGCACGCTGTGGTATTACGCCGCGCTGGAAGAGGTCTTCCGTACACGCAATGCCGCTACCGCGCGGTTGTTCAGTGGCGTGGTGACGCGCATGCATACCCTGGCCGACACCGGTGAGCAGGTGACGCCGGCACATGCGCTGGGCTGAGCGCCGCTGGGAGACGGCGGTACGTCCGGCAGCGGCAGGTACGACGCGCAGATGTGTTGCTGGGCCCTGTCCGCCCTCCATCTGATGAATGCGTCCCGTGCCTCGTCAGCCACCGCATGCGCCCTGCAGCGCCTGGCACCTTGGGTGTTGCCTGCGCTCGATCACCATCGCTGACACCGGCTGCATGGCGCGCACGCTAGGCTGGCGTCTTGTCGATCTCTGGTTTCGGTAGTCATGTCAAACGCGACGTCTTCCACTGGCCTGGTGCGCGTGCGCGGCGCGCGCGAGCACAATCTCAAGAACGTGGATGTGGATATTCCCCGCGATGCACTGGTGGTGTTCACCGGCGTTTCCGGCTCGGGCAAGTCGTCGTTGGCGTTCGGCACCATCTTTGCCGAGGCGCAGCGGCGCTATCTGGATTCGATCTCGCCGTATGCGCGGCGGCTGATCGACCAGGTAGGCGTGCCGGAGGTGGATTCCATCGATGGCCTGCCACCGGCAGTGGCCTTGCAGCAGGCGCGCGGCGCGCCGAGTGCACGCTCGTCGGTGGGCAGTGTCACCACCATCTCCAACTCATTGCGCATGCTGTATTCGCGTGCCGGCCAGTACCCGCCGGGGCAGGAGATCATCTACGCCGACGGTTTTTCGCCGAACACGCCTGCGGGGGCATGCCCGACCTGTCACGGCCTGGGGCGCATCTATGACGCCACCGAAGCGACCATGGTGCTGGACCGCAGCCTGAGCATTCGCGAGCGTGCGGTCGCCGCCTGGCCGGGCGCATGGCATGGGCAGAACCAGCGCGACATCCTCACCACGCTGGGCATCGATGTGGATGTGCCATGGCACACGCTGCCGAAGAAGACCCGCGACTGGATTTTGTTCACCGACGAACAGCCGGTGGTGCCGGTATGCGCCGGTTACGACCTGGTCGAGGTCAAACGCGCGCTCAAGCGCAAGGAAGAACCCAGCTACATGGGCACCTTTACCAGTGCGCAGCGTTATGTGCTGCACACCTTTGCCACCACCCAGAGCGCGCAGATGAAAAAGCGCGTGGCGCAGTATTTGCTCAGCACGCAATGCCCGCAGTGCGATGGCAAACGCCTGCGCCGCGAGGCCTTGTCGGTCACCTTTGCCGGGCTGGATATCGGGGAGCTGTCGCGGCGCCCGCTGGACGAGGTGGCCGAGCTGCTGCGCCCCGCCGCCGAAGCCGCCCCATCCAAAGGTACGCGTAAAGATGCGCGCCAACATCCGGAACAAGCGATCGCCGCGCGACGCATCGCCGCGGATCTGCGCGCGCGCATCGCCGTCGTACAGGCGCTGGGTCTGGGCTACCTCAGCCTGGAGCGCAGCACGCCCACCTTGTCGCCGGGCGAGTTGCAACGGCTGCGGCTGGCCACGCAGATCCGCTCGCAGTTGTTCGGCGTGGTGTACGTGATGGACGAACCATCGGCAGGCTTGCATCCCGCCGATGCGCAGGCGCTGCTGGGTGCGTTGGATCAACTCAAGGCGGCCGGAAATTCGGTCTTCGTGGTCGAACACGAAGTGGACCTGATCCGCCATGCAGACTGGATCGTGGATGTCGGCCCGGCAGCCGGCGTGCAGGGCGGGCAGGTGCTCTACAGCGGGCCGCCCGCGGGATTGGAGCAGGTGCAGGCCTCTTCCACACGGCGCTATCTGTTCGGCACGCCGCCGCAGGTGCATCGCCAGGCGCGCGCGGCAAGCGGTTGGTTGCAGCTGCGCGGCATCACCCGCAACAACGTCCGCGCGCTGGATGTGGACCTGCCGTTAGGTGTGTTCACTACCGTGACCGGTGTGTCCGGCTCGGGCAAATCGTCGTTGGTGAGTCAAGCGCTGGTGGAACTGCTGGCCGCCCATCTGGGGCAGGCGCAGGCAGAGGACGAAGAAGCACTGGATCCACTGGAGCGCGGCACGCAGGTGCCGTCGGAGGGTGCAATTGTTGCCGGGCTGGATCAGGTGCGCCGCCTGGTGCGCGTGGATCAAAAACCCATCGGCCGTACCCCACGCTCCAATCTGGCCACCTACACCGGCCTGTTCGACCCGGTACGCAAGCTGTTTGCGGCCACGCCCGCCGCACGCCGGCGCCGTTACGACCCAGGGCAGTTCTCCTTCAACGTCGCCAAGGGCCGCTGTGCCACCTGCGAGGGCGAAGGCTCGGTGTATGTGGAATTGCTGTTCATGCCCAGCGTCTACGCACCGTGTCCCACCTGCCACGGCGCGCGCTATAACGCCAAGACGTTGGAGATCGCGCTACGCGGTCGCAACATCGCGCAGGTGCTGGAAATGACGGTGGATCAGGCAGCCATCTTCTTTGCCGACGATGCCAGCGTGTTGCGCCCGTTGCAGGTGTTGCGCGAAGTGGGGCTGGGCTATCTGCGTCTTGGCCAGCCGGCCACCGAACTGTCCGGTGGCGAAGCGCAGCGCATCAAGCTGGCGACCGAACTGCAACGCGCCCAAAAGCGCGACACCGTCTACGTGCTGGACGAGCCCACCACCGGCCTGCATCCGTCCGACGTGGATACCTTGATGGCCCAGTTACAAGGGCTGGTCGATGCAGGCAACACCGTGATCGTGGTCGAACACGATATGCGCGTGGCCGCCAGCAGCGACTGGGTGCTGGATATGGGGCCGGGCGCGGGCGGTGCGGGCGGCAAGGTCGTGGTGGCCGGAGCGCCGGATGTCGTGGCGCGCCATCGTGGGAGCCGCACCGCACCGTTTCTGGCGCAGGTGTTGCGCGGACAATAGGCCAACAGTTTGGCTAGCCCGCGCCGCATCGTACGATGTGCCATGTCTGCGATCCCCGTCAGCCTACGGACGACGCTGACGGATGATGCCGGAAAGCTGTGATGCGTTGCGGGATGTATCTGGCATCGCGGTCGACTTGCCGCTGCCTGCCCATGCTGATCACCCGCATGCCTGCCTATCGATCACGACCGCTTGTGCTGGTGCGTACGAGCGGTATCGACACATAAGGCAGAAGACGCTGCGCATGACTGGGTTGCGAGTGGCATGCGCCGCATTTGCCGCGCTACCGTACGGCCATGCGTCTGACCGACATGGCAGCGGGCCCAATGCATCGCTGCATTGGGCCCGACTGTTGGGATCACTTCACTTCACTACCCAAGGCGCCAAGCATTGCCTGCAAGCGCAACGTACGCTGCAGGTCAGTCCGCCATCACCTTGTCCGGCGTCATCGGCGTGCTGCGGATGCGCTTGCCGGTGGCGTGGAAGATGGCGTTGCAGATCGCCGCAGACACGCCGACCAGGCCGATCTCGCCCACGCCCTTCGCACCCAGGCTGCTGACGACGCGGTCGTCTTCGTCGGCGAAGATCACGTCGATGTCGTGAATGTCGGCGTTGGCGGAGACGTGATACAGCGCCAGGTCGTGATTCATGAAGCGGCCGAAGCGATGGTCCGATTGGGTGTGCTCGTGCAGCGCCTGGCCGATGCCCCAGACCACGCCCCCCACAATCTGGCTGCGTGCGGTGATCGGATTGAGGATGCGCCCGGCGGCAACGGCGCTGACCACGCGGGTGACCCGCACCGTGCCCAGTTCTTCGTCCACCCGGACCTCCACAAACACCGCGCCGTGCGTGGCACGGGTGTATTTGCGTTGCTTGAGCACGTTCGGCAGCAGGAGGAACTTATCTTCGATCTGCTCCAGCCCTGCAGTGCGCAGCAGGTCGGTCAGGGCGATGGCGCTGCCGGCATCGGCCCGCAATGCCAGCGTGCCGTCGGCAAAGACCACATCGTCAGGTTTGGCCTTGGCAAAGCGCGAGTCGGGCAGGGCCTGGGCCAGACGCAATAGACGCCCGCGCAGCTTTGCGCACACGCCATCCACTGCCGAGCCCACCGTGGTGACGTGCGAGGAGCCACCTTCGATCGGCGCAACGGGCAAGGTGGAGTCGCCAAGTTGAAACGTCACCTGCTCCAAGGGCAGGCCCAGCGCTTCGGCAGCGATCATCGCCATCACCGTGTAGGTGCCGGTGCCGATATCGCTGGCTGCGCTGCTGACCACCAAACGGCCGTCGGCATGCAGCGCCGCATGTGCGCGCGCGAACATCTGCATCGCATCCCACTGCCCGGTGGCCATGCCCCAGCCCACCCACTCGCTGCCTTCCTTGCGCGCGCGCGGTTGCAGGGGGCGTTGCGCCCAACCGAAGCGCTCTGCCCCTTGCTCGTAACACTGGCGCAGCGCCTTGGTAGAGTAGGGCTTGTCGTCGGCCGGATTGACCTCGGCGTAGTTCTTCAGGCGCAGTGCCAACGGATCGATGCCGACCTCATAGGCCAACTCGTCCATCGCCACTTCCAGCGCATGCACACCATGCGCGGCGCCGGGCGCACGCATGTCGATGGGGCTGTATTGGTCCAGACTCACCAGCTTGTAGCCCAGGTGCACGTTGTCGCAGGCGTACAACTGACCGCTCCAGTTGACCACTACCTCCACGTAGTCTTCGATGCGCGAGGTTTCGGCGATGGCTTCATGCCAGACCGAGCGCAAGGTGCCGTCGCGGTCTGCGCCGAGCTTGAGCCGCTGCAGCGTTTCCGGGCGGTGGCCGAAGGTGAACATCTGTTGTCGCGTCAGCACCACGCGCATCGAGCGATCCAGCAGGATCGACGCCATCACCGCCAGCGGCAACTGATACTGCGGGCGCAGCCCGGAGCCGAACGCGCCTCCCACGTACGGGTTGCGCACGGTCACCTTGCGCTTGCTCAGCCCGAACACGTGCGACACGTACCAGCGGCTGTTCTGCGAACCCTGGGTTTTGTCGTAAATGGTGAAATGGCCGTCGGCGTCGCGGATGACGGTGGAAGCGAACAATTCCATCGGGTTGTGGTGCTCGACGCCGCTGTAGTAGTCGGCCTGTACCTGGCACGCGGCATTGTCGAATGCGCTCTGCGGATCGCCCTTGTCCTTGGGCGGCGGCGAAAATCCGGCCTTCAGCGGCTTGGGCGCGTGTGCACGGTCCAGGTTGGTCATCAGGTTGGTGTCGTGCGGGTCCTGCAACAGCTCCACTTCCACCAGATGCGCGGCATGGCGCGCCGCTTCAAAGGTCTCGGCAACCACCAGCGCGATGGGCTGGCCGCTGTACAAGATCTTGTTGTCGTACAACGGACGGAACGGCGAGCCGGCCGGCGCCGTCATGTCCTTGTAGAACAGGTCCATGCCGCGCATGTGCGGGCGGTTTTCATGGGTGACGATCTCCAGCACGCCGGGGACTGCGCGTGCTGCATCCAGATGGAAGGCAACGATCTCACCCTTGGCAATGCTGCTGTTGACCACCACGCCATAGGCCAAGTCCGGCACCGGCCATTCGGCGGCATAACGCGCCTGGCCGGTGACTTTTGCGCGTCCGTCGATGCGCGTGACGCCGGTGCCGGTGGGGCGATAGCCGGTGCCGCTGTCGGCAACCGGCGGGGTCAGCGCGCTGTCGGACAGGTCGGGGATGCGTGCGTTCATGGCGATTCCTCCAGCGCACTGGTGCGCCCGCGGTTGTCGATGGTGCCCTCGCGCGCAACGCTCAATGCGCGCACGATGGCGCGGCGTGCCAGCGGCAGCTTGAAGGCATTCTCGCCCTGCGGTTGCGCACCCTGCAGCAGCGCATCGGCCAGGCGGCCGAAGGTGTCGGCAGTGGCCGGCTGGCCGACCAGCGGTGCCTCTGCATCGGCATTGCGCCAGGGTTTGTGGGCCACGCCGCCCAGTGCCACACGCACTTCGCGAATGCTGCCGTCGTCGGCCAGATCCAGGGCCGCTGCCACCGACACCAGCGCGAACGCATAGGAGAGGCGCTCGCGGATCTTGAGGTAGGCACTATGCGCAACGAAGCGCTGCGCATCGGGCAGATCGATATGCACGATCAATTCGTCCGGCGCCAAGGTGCTATCCAGTTCCGGGTGATCGCCAGGCAGACGGTGGAACTGCGCGAGCGGAATGTCGCGCTCGCCATTGGCGCCCTGCACGTGCACCACGGCATCCAGCGCGGCCAATGCCACGCACATATCCGATGGATGCGTGGCGATGCAATGCGCGCTGGTGCCGAGAATGGCGTTGTATTTGGTCAGCCCGCCAATGGCCGAGCAGCCGGTGCCCGGGTCGCGTTTGTTGCACGGGGTGGCATGGTCGTAGAAATACATGCAGCGCGTGCGCTGCAGCAGGTTGCCGCCATTGCTGGCCATGTTGCGAATCTGCGGCGAAGCGCCGGCCAGAATCGCCGCGCTCAGCAAGGGGTAACGCGTTTCCACCTCCGGGTGATATGCAGTGTCGGCATTGCGCGCCAACGCACCCAGGCGCAGGCCGCCGTCGGGTTGGGTGCTGATGCTGTCCAGCGGCAGCCGATTGATGTCGATCAAACTGCTGGGGCGCATAAGCTGCAGTTTCATCAAATCGGTCAGATTGGTGCCGCCGGCGATGAAGCGTACCGGTGCCTCGGAGGGCACCGGCTGCGTGTCGCCGCTGCGCACTGCAATGGCGCCAAGCGCCGCATCGACGGTGTCCGGGCGTGTGTAGGTGAGCGGAATCATGCCGGCACCGTCCCGGGCGTCCACGGAGTGGCCGCGCTGTCGCTGCTGTCGCTGGGCTTGCCCATCACCTCCATCACGGCATCGGTGATCTGCGGATAGGCACCGCAACGGCAGATATTGCCGCTCATCAGTTCACGTACCTGGTCGCGGTCGTGCGCCTTGCCTTCGTTGATCAAGCCCACGGCCGAGCACAGCTGCCCCGGAGTGCAGTAACCGCACTGAAATGCATCGTTGGCGATGAAGGCGCGTTGCAGCGGATGCAGTGCGTCGCCATCGGCCAGCCCTTCGACGGTGGTGATGTCGGCGCCGTCCTGCATGACGGCCAGGGTCAGGCAGCTGTTGATGCGGCGGCCATCGACCAGCACCGTGCAAGCGCCGCATTGGCCATGGTCGCAGCCTTTCTTGGTGCCGGTGAGGTCGAGGCGGTCGCGCAGCAGGTCGAGCAGGCTCACCCAGGCTTCGAGCTGCAAGTGATACGGCTGAGCGTTGATGCGCAGGTTGACCGGGTAGGTCGGCGCACTGGTGGTGGCAGTGGCCGGCGCCGTGTCATGGGCAGTGGCGGGTGTGGCAGTCATGCGAACCCCGTGGCGATGGCTGAGGAGAAGGACCACCACCTTGACGGCGCTGTGGTCAACGCAAAGTGACCACGGCTACGATTGGCACCGATGCGACGCGGCGTACGCGCATTCAGGAGCGGCATCGTGATCGCTGCACGCTCGTGCCTGCATGGCGCGCGCGCGTGCATGCACTGTGTGGAGTGCCATGCCATGCGCTGAATTCGTCAGCTTTGCGCACGCGTCAGCGCGCTGGTGTCCCAGCTGTTGCGACGTGCCGCCGTTATCCTGGCGGCATGAAGACGAGGTGGCAGCAATGAGCCGGCGTGGTGGTAGTACGGATCTTCCCTTGCATGGAGGCCGCGTTCCGCGTTGGTTGGGTGAGCGGATGACGCGGCTTGGTGCAGTGATGTGCGAGGCGATCGTGCACAGCTATGGGCGCGATGAATTGTTGCGGCGGCTTGCGCACCCGTTCTGGTTTCAGTCGTTCGGTGCGGTCATGGGCATGGACTGGCATTCGTCCGGCATTACCACCAGCGTGATCGGCGCGCTCAAGCGTGGGTTGACGCCACTGTCCGGCGAACTGGGCATTCATGTCTGTGGCGGGCGCGGCCGGCATTCGCGTGCCACGCCTTCGGAGTTGCTGGCCGTGGGCGATGCGGTCGGGTTGGACGGCGCCGCATTGGCACAGGCCAGCCGCCTGGTCGCCAAGGTGGACAGCGCTGCCGTGCAGGACGGTTTCGATCTGTATCTGCACGGCTTCATCGTCAGCGACGATGGCCGCTGGGTGGTGGTGCAGCAAGGCATGCATGGGCAGCGCAAGCAGGCACGCCGATATCACTGGCTCTCCGAAGGCCTGAGCAGTTTTGTGGATGCGCCGCATGCTGCCATCGATGGCGCGCATCAAGGCAACATCGTCAATCTCGCCGACCACCGCGCCGCTGCCTCGCGCGATGCGCAGGTGGCACTGCTGCGCAGCACCGCGCCGGACCGGCTGGCACAGCAGTGGCAACGGATTGCGGGTGTGGAGGCGCCTGCGGCGCAAGGTCCGCTCACCGGCGATCTGTTCGCCGTGCACGCCTGGGACCCGGCACAACAACCGCATCTGTGCATGCCCGACCATCATGACGTGCGCAGCGAAAACGTGATCACACGACGGCTGCACGCCAGCTTGGCCGCCGCTGCCGAAGCGGGGCCGCGCGATTTCACCGCGCTGCTGCAAGTGCCCGGCGTGGGTGCGCGCGCCTTGCGCTCGCTGGCGATGGTGGCCGAAGTGATGCACGGCACGCCATGCCGTTTCAGCGACCCGGCACGCTTTTCGCTTGCGCATGGCGGCAAGGACCGGCAACCGTTCCCGGTGCCCACACGCGTGCTCGATCACACCATCGGCGTACTCAAGCAAGCGATGCAGCAGGCCAGACTGGGCAACGACGAACGCTTGCAGGCGATTGCGCGGCTTGACGCGCAGGCGCGTCGACTCGAAGCCAGCGCGCAAGGGCCGACGGTGGACGACTACATCGCGCAGGAACGTCGCGATTCGCATCGCTATGGCGGGCGTAGCGTGTTCGGGTGGGAACCGGCGCCGGAGGATGCGCGCGCGGTGCAGCCGACCCAAGCGCATGCAGGTCGCCGATGAGCGTGCGCGCGCCTGGCAGCACGCCAGTGGCCATCGACGGACGTTGCTTCACCTATGTGTTCCCATGCCAGTGGGAAGACCATTGCAAGATCGGTTTCTCGCGCGATCCGCTGGGGCGCATCGGTAGCCTGCATCCGCGCTGGTTCGATTTTTTCGATCTGGAGCACGGGCTGCTGGTGGAAACCGAGCGCGAGCGCGATGCGCGCGATCTCGAACTGCAACTGCGGCGCCCGCTGCTTGCGCACAACGCACCGGCACCGATGGCGATCCGCGCAGTGGCCGGTGGGCATACCGAATGGTTTCGGGGCGTGGGCGAGGCGTTGCAACGTGCAGTTGCGCAACTGCAGCAGGGCGGGTATCGCGTGTTCGTGTTGCGCGACTGGCTGCAGGCGGCGATGGCCCAGCGTATCGATCGCCTCTACGACTGGGCCGCGGTGCAGTTGAGTGCGGACGAACTGGATGGCCTGGTCGGCCCCACGCCAGCACAACGTGCGCTGCGCGATGTACTCGATGGTTACCGCGCATTGGATCTTCCCGTGCAGGCACATGTGCCCGAACATATTTGGGCTTGGTATTGCCGCAACGGCTGAGCATGTTGCCAGCACGTTGACGTGCGTCGTCTCAGCATCGCCTCAACCCGGAGGAGTGCCTTATGCAGATTGCACAACTGACATTGACCGACGCGTTCAAGGTGCTGTTTTCGGTGCGCCAGGTGCAAGCTGCCGAAATGGCGATTGCACCGGGCCAGGGCGAGGGCGGGCCAGACAATCGCCACCGTGGTGCCGATCAATGGCTGTACGTGGTGGACGGCACCGGCGAGGCGGTGATCGAGGGGCAGACGCATGCACTGCAGGCCGGTAGCCTGATCGCCATCGAGCGCGGTGAAACCCATGAGATCCGCAATACCGGGAGCACACCGTTGAAGACGGTCAATTTCTATCACCCGCCTGCCTACGATGCCCAAGGCGAACCCTTGCCAGCCGGTGAGGGGGCGTGATCGCTGGCGGTTTCGCATGTCGTTGAGTGGATCGGTCACTGCGCAGGTGCATGACCTGGAAAAAGCGGCAGGCATGCTTCAACGCCAGGTGAGCACCGCGCCCACTGCGCATTGACGCGGCGCTTGTTACATCGAGTTGCCATCCACAACAGGGGAAGTGCCATGCCACAGGCCAAGACACGCCGCGCTGCTGCCAAGGACAAGCGCGAAGGAAAATCGGCCAGCACCCAGGCCGGCGAATATGTCAAAGAAGAAATCGACCAGGTGCGCGACGGCGCGCATGGTGTGAAAAGTACCAAGCAGGCCATTGCGATCGGCTTGTCCAAGGCGCGCCGCGATGGCGTGGACGTTGCCCCGCGCAGTTCCGCGTCCAGGGCCACCAAGAAAAAAGCCGCGCAGGACAAGGCAGCGGCAGCCTCCAAAAAGCCGGTGTCGCCTACGCGCTCGGCCGGTGCCAAGAAAGCCCTCAAGACCGCCAGCAAGGGCACTACCGCCAAGAAGACAGTAGGCAAAAAGGCATTGTCCAAACAGACCACGGGTGCCGCAAAAAAGCGCACTGCCAGCGACCGTTCGACGGCAGCAAAGAAGGCGGCCAAGACCAAGGGCCCGGCAGTACGCAAGGCCGCTGCAAAGAAAGCGGCGGCGACGCGGAAGCTTGCCGAGTAAGAGCATCTGTGCCATGCAGCGACGTCAGTGCTGACTGGTTGCGGCGTGTGGATCCAAGACTGCGCATGCAATGCCAGACAAGCGCGTCGCGTGCCACAGGCCTGTTTTCAGCCGTAGTGGCCCTGCGGTTCGTGTACATGCGTGTCCGCGCGCAAACGCACGCGAGGTCGCAGCCATTGCGCAAACGTCGCTTCGCTCCACGCGCCATCGGCCAGGCCCATCATGGCAACGTATTTCTCTTCCTGCGAAGCGATGAGTTCGGCGCCGTTGAGTAGCAAAAAAACCCGATAGCACACATGGGCAGTCCGTTTGTTGCCATCTACGAACGGATGATTGCGCGCGAACCCGTAGGCCAGGCTGGCCGTCAGCTCTACAAGATCGGGTGGAGGATCGCCGTAGGAAAACAGTTGCTGCGGGCGTGCCAGTGCCGAGGCCAAGAGTGCCTCGTCGCGCACTCCGCTTGCGCCGCCGTGCTCGCTCAATTGACGTTCGTGGATCGCCAATGCAAGTGCGTGCGTGATCCAGACCAGCATGCGCGTGTTCACTTGGCCAGCTTGTTCAGCACTTGGCGATCCTCGCGCATCACCTGCTCGGCCACATCCATCTGCGCGGCCAACGTCGGGTCGAATGCGGTCAGCCTGATGCCGTCGGGCGTTTCCAGTGCATAGAGTTCGTCGCCCTTTCCAAGCCGCAGGCGGGCCAGCAGTTCCTTAGGCAGGATGATGCCGGCGGAATTGCCGATGGCGGTGATCTTGAGCTTCATGGCGGCATCTCGCGTTATTACGAAGGTTATAACCCTGTCGTCAGCCAGTCGCAAGTGGCGTGCTGAAGCGGCTCAGCACGCCAGTCTCGCCTGCTGCGATCGATTGGTGTACAAATGTACACCTTGTCCCGTCCTGCTGCCTCGCCCCGATGCCATCACTTCCCCCCCAACGTGCCGCCGTGTTGGCGTTCCTGCAGGAGCAGGCCCAGGCGGGCGTCTCGCCCAGTCTGGCCGAGATCGCGCAGGCCTTCGGGTTTGCCTCGCGCAATGCCGCACAAAAGCACGTGCAGGCGCTGGCCGACGCCGGATTGATCGAGCTGCTGCCCAATCAGAAACGTGGCATCCGTGTACCGGGAGGCGCCGGTCGCGATGCATTGCTGGCCTTGCCGGTGCTGGGGCGAGTGGCAGCAGGTCTGCCGATCGGTGCGGATATCGGCCTGGAGCGTCAGCTCTGGCTGGACCGCGCGCTGTTTTCGCTGCGCCCGGATTACCTGCTGCAGGTGCAGGGCGATTCGATGATCGATGACGGCATTCTGGATGGCGACCTGGTGGGCGTGCATCGCAGCAACGAGGCGCGCGACGGGCAAATCGTGGTGGCGCGGGTGGATGGCGAAATCACCATCAAGCGCCTGGAGCGCGGCGCCGAACGGATCCGCCTGCTGCCGCGCAATCGCGCGCATGCGCCGATCGTGGTGGCGGCCGATGCCGACTTCGCGATCGAAGGGCTGTACTGCGGCCTGATCCGGCAGGGCTGACATGAGCCAGGAGCCGGCGCGCATCAGACAGGACGGCAATGCGGCCGTGGCACTGCCGTTGGACGCCCTGCTGGCCGCGCGCACGGTCTGGCGTGCAGGCCAGGGCACGGCCACCGCCAATGGCGGTGAATCCACCGGGCATGTGGCATTGGATGCATTGCTTCCCGATGGCGGCTGGCCGCGGCGTGCCTTGACCGAATTGTTGTTGCCTGCGCATGGCATCGGCGAGATCGCCTTGTTGCTGCCCACGCTGGCACGCATGACCGCCAGCAGCAGCCGGGTGGTATTGGTGGCACCGCCGTTCATTCCCTACGCGCCGGCCTGGCAGGCGGGCGGGGTGGTGCTGGAGCATCTGGAAGTGGTGCAGGCCGAGCCGCGCGAAGCGTTATGGGCGTTCGAACAATGCCTGCGCAGCGGCGCATGCGCTGCGGTACTGGGCTGGCCGCAGACCGGCGATGCGCGTGCGCTGCGCCGGTTGCAGGTGGCGGCCGATAGCGGCAATTGCTGCGCGTTCGCACTGCGCGACCGCCGTCATGCGGTGAATGCATCGCCGGCGGCCTTGCGGCTGGAATTCCTGCCCGAGCGCGATGCCTGGCAGGTGCGCAAATGCCGGGGCGGGCAGGTGCCGTCGCAGCCGTTGCGGCTGGCGCATTGAGGCGCGCGCATGTTGTGGGCCTGCATATTGCTGCCGCAGCTGGCGCTGGACGCCGTCCTTCGGCGTCTGGAAGAACCGCAGGCGCCACTGGCGCTGGTGGAAGGCCCGGCGCAGCTGCGCAGCCTGCATTCGGTCAATGCTGCCGCTGGCGCAGCTGGGTTGAAGGCCGGCATGCGGCTATCGGCGGCGCATGCCTTGATGACGCAGGTACGCACCATCGATTACGACGCGCAAAACGAAGCGCGCACGCAGCGGTTTCTTGCGGCCTGGGCGTATCGGCATAGTTCGCTGGTCAGCCAGCAGTGGTCGCGCGCCATCGTGCTGGAAGCCGGTGCCAGCTTTCGCCTGTTCGGCCCCTGGCCGCGCTTCGAGCGTCGCCTGCGCGATGAGCTGCAGGCCTTGGGCTTCCAGCACCGGCTTGCGCTGGCGCCCACGCCGCGCGCCGCACGCGTGCTGGCTGGGCTGCGCGACGGCATGGTGGTGACGCAATTGCCGGCCCTGCACAGCACGCTCGACAAGGTGCCTGTACGCCGCGCTGCATTGCCTGACGATGCCGGCGAGCGCCTGCAGCACATGGGCGTGCGCACGCTCGCGGCGGTGCGCGGCCTGCCGCGTGACGGGTTGCGCCGGCGGTTTGGTGCGGACCTGCTCGATCACCTGGATCGCCTCTACGGGCAGGTCGACGACCCACTGGAGTGCTACGCGCCGCCAGACCACTTCGACCACCGCGTGGAGCTGGGCTATGAGGTGGAAACGCATCCGGCGCTGCTGTTTCCGTTGCGCCGGCTGATCGGCGACCTGTGCACGTATCTGTCCATTCGCGATGGCGGCGTGCAGCGGTTTTTATTGCGCCTGGAGCATGAAGAAGGCGCGACCGATGTGGAGATCGGTCTGCTCACGCCGGAACGCGCGCCCACCTTGCTGTTCGAGCTGGCCCGCAACCGGCTGGAGCGGGTGGAGATTCCGCGGCCGGTGGTGGCGATGCGCTTGCTGGCACGGCAGCTGCCACCGTTCGTACCGGCCATGCGCGACCTGTTCGATCAGCGCGCGCAGCAATCGGTGGAGTGGCCGCAACTGCGCGAGCGCCTGCGTGCACGGCTTGGCGATGACGCGGTCTATCGCGTGTTGCCGGCCGACGACCCGCGCCCGGAGCGCGCGTGGCGTCGCGCCATCGGCGATGCGGTGCGCGAAGCCGCTGCGCCGCCGCGTCCGCCGCGCCCCACCTGGTTGCTGCCGCAGCCGGTGCCGCTGCACGACCCGCACCTGCGCATCGTGTCCGGCCCGGAACGGCTGGAAAGCGGTTGGTGGGACGACGATGAAGCCCGTCGCGATTACTACGTGGTGGAGACTGCGCGCGGCCGGCGTGGTTGGGCCTTCGCCGCGCCCGGTCGGGTGGACGGCTGGATGCTGCATGGATGGTTCGCGTGAGCGCGCGTATGTTCGCGCGGTATCGGAGCAGGTACCGGCTGTCTGGTGGTTGCGGCTGGGGCGCGCGTGGCCGATGCCAGGGCTGCAGGCAAGAGCAGCAGCATCTGCAACGGCGCGATCTGCTGCGCATTGCAAAAACCGTCTGGCGCAGCGCGCTGTTGAAGGCAGCCGTCCATGAGCTGGGATGACGCCATCGATGGCGTAGACCGCGACACGCCCGGCGGGCGCATGCCGCGCGCCTGGAATGTGGCCGCACGGTTGCGCGCGGCCAACGACGACATCAGCCATGCGCACGTTGCCGATGGCTTGCCCGCCTATGCCGAGCTGCACTGCCTGTCGGACTTCTCGTTCCTGCGTGGCGCCTCCAGCGCCGAACAGCTGTTCGTGCGCGCACAACACTGCGGCTACAGCGCCTTGGCCATCACCGACGAATGCTCGCTGGCCGGCATCGTGCGTGGCCTGGAAGCGTCGCGCGCCACCGGGGTGCGGTTGATCGTCGGTAGCGAATTCGCCCTGGTCGATGGCACCCGCTTCGTGCTGCTGGTGGAAAACGCGCACGGTTACCCGCAGCTGTGCGGGTTGATCACCACCGCGCGGCGCGCGGCCAGCAAGGGCGCTTATCGCTTGGGGCGGGCCGAGGTGCAAGCGCAGTTTCGCGATGTGGCGCCGGGCGTGTTTGCACTGTGGCTACCCGGCGCGCAGCCGCAGGCAGAGCAGGGTGCCTGGTTGCAACAAGTCTTCGGCGAGCGGGCGTTTCTGGCAGTGGAATTGCATCGCGAACAGGACGATGTCGCACGCCTGCAGGTCCTGCAAGCGCTGGCGCAGCAGTTGGGCATGACCGCGTTGGCCAGCGGCGATGTACATATGGCGCAGCGTCGCGAGCGCATCGTGCAAGACACCTTGACCGCCATCCGCCACACGCTGCCGCTGGCCGAATGCGGCGCACACCTGTTCCGCAATGGCGAGCGCCATCTGCGCACCCGGCGCGCGTTGGGCAATATCTACCCGGATGGGTTGTTGCAGGCCACGGTGGAGCTGGCGCAACGCTGCACCTTCGACATTTCCAAGCTCCAATACACCTATCCCAGAGAATTGGTGCCGCAGGGGCATACGCCTGCCAGTTATCTGCGTCAGCTCACTGAAGCCGGGATGCGGGAGCGCTGGCCGGATGGAGTGCCGAAGAAAATACGCGACGACATCGAGAACGAATTGGCGTTGATCGCCGAACTGGAATACGAGGCTTTCTTTCTCACGGTACAGGATGTGGTGCGGTTTGCGCGTTCCAAAGACATCCTGTGCCAGGGGCGTGGATCTTCAGCAAATTCGGCAGTCTGCTATGCACTGAGCATCACCTCGGTTGATCCGAGCAAGACGCGATTGTTGATCTCGCGCTTCTTGTCCAAGGCGCGTAACGAGCCGCCGGACATCGACGTGGATTTCGAGCACGAACGCCGCGAGGAGGTGTTGCAATACGTCTACGCCAAATACGGGCGCGAACGCGCAGCGCTGGCGGCGACGGTGATCTGCTATCGCGGCAAGAGCGCGGTGCGCGACGTGGCCAAGGCCTTCGGTCTGCCACCGGACCAGATTGCCTTGCTGGCCAATTGCTATGGCTGGGGCAATGGCGAAACACCGATGGAACAGCGCATCGAAGAAGCCGGCTTCGATCTGGCCAACCCGCTGATCAACAAGATCCTGCTCGTGACAGACCACCTGCGCGATCACCCACGGCATCTGTCGCAGCACGTGGGCGGATTCGTCATCTCCGACGAGCCGTTGTCGTTGCTGGTACCGGTGGAAAATGCCGCGATGGCCGACCGCACCATCATCCAGTGGGACAAGGACGATCTGGAAACCATGAAGCTGCTCAAGGTCGATTGCCTGGCCCTGGGCATGCTGACCTGCATTCGCAAGACGCTGGACCTGGTGCGTGGCCACCGTCATCGCGACTACACGTTGGCGACCTTGCCGGATGAGGATGCGGCGACCTACAAGATGATCCAGCGCGCCGATACGGTCGGCGTGTTCCAGATCGAGTCGCGTGCGCAGATGGCCATGCTGCCAAGGCTCAAACCGGCAGAGTTCTACGACCTGGTCATCGAAGTGGCGATCGTGCGCCCTGGCCCGATCCAGGGCGACATGGTGCATCCGTACCTGCAACGTCGCAAGGACAAGAGCCTGATCAACTATCCCTCCGAAGGCGTAGAGCAAATTCTCGGGCCGACATTGGGGATTCCGCTGTTCCAGGAGCAGGTCATGGAGTTGGTGATCCACGCCGGCTACGACCCTGACGAGGCCGACAAGCTACGCCGTTCGATGGCGGCCTGGCGCCGCGGTGGCGACATGGAATCGCATCGCTTGCGCATTCGCGCATTGATGGAAGGCAAAGGCTACGCCTCCAGCTTCATCGACCAGATCTTCGAACAGATCAAGGGTTTCGGTTCCTACGGTTTTCCGCAGAGCCATGCCGCCTCGTTCGCCAAGCTCGTCTACGCCAGCTGCTGGCTCAAACGCCACGAGCCGGCCGCCTTCGCCTGCGGGCTGCTCAACGCGCAGCCGATGGGTTTCTATTCGGCCAGCCAGATCGTGCAGGATGCGCGCCGCGGCAGCCCCGAGCGCGAGCGTGTGGAGGTGCTGCCGGTGGATGTATTGCACAGCGACTGGGACAACACCCTGGTCGGCGGCCGGCCGTGGCGCAGCGCTGCCGATCCTGGCGAACAACCGGCGATCCGGCTGGGCATGCGGCAGGTCGCCGGACTGTCGCAAGTGGTGGCGCAGCGCATCGTTGCCGCACGCACGCAGCGGGCGTTCGCCGATATCGGCGATCTGTGCCTGCGCGCCGCACTCGACGAAAAAGCACGCCTGGCATTGGCAGAAGCCGGCGCTCTGCACGGCCTGGTGGGCAACCGCAACGCCGCGCGCTGGGTCATGGCCGGGGTGGAGGCGCGTCGTCCGCTATTGCCGGGCAGCCCGGAGGAGCGCCCGGTGGCGTTCGAGGCGCCGCGCGCCGGCGAAGAAATCCTTGCCGATTACCGCTCGGTCGGCCTGAGTCTGCGCCAGCATCCAATGGCCCTGCTACGGCCGCAGATGCGCCAGCGACGCATCCTGGGTCTGCGCGAATTGCAGGGCCGCCGCCACGGCAGCGGCGTGCATGTGGCCGGCCTGGTCACCCAGCGCCAGCGCCCGGCCACCGCAAAGGGCACCATCTTCGTCACCCTGGAAGACGAGCAGGGCATGATCAACGTCATCGTCTGGTCGCACCTTGCGCTGCGTCGCCGCCGTGCGCTGCTGGAATCGCGCCTGCTCGCCGTGCGCGGTCGCTGGGAACGCGTGGACGGCGTAGAGCATCTCATCGCCGGCGACCTGTACGACCTCAGCAACCTGCTCGGCGACATGCAGCTGCCCTCGCGCGATTTCCATTGACGCTTTTTAGGTGCATGGATTGCTGCTAGATTTCGCCATCGGTTTGCCTACAACACGGAGTCGTACATGCGGAAATGGATCATTCCTGCGGCCTTGGTGCTGCTGATGGCGGCCGGCACTGCCACGGCCCAGGTGGATGTCGGCGCCTATATCAAGAAGGACAAGTTCGCCGACATCAAGCTATCGCCCAGCGGCGCGTATTTCGCCGCGACCGTGCCGATGGAAGACAAGACCGCCCTTGCGATCATGCGGCGTTCGGACAACAGCATCGGCGCCACCTTCGTGCTGGAAAAAAACACCTACGTGAGCGATTTCGCCTGGGTCAGCGACACCCGCGTGTTGATCTCCATTGCACAGAAGTACGGCTTGCTCGACAAGCCGCTGCCGACCGGCGAGCTGTATGCCATCAATGCCGATGGCACCGGAGCCGAGTTGCTGGTGGGTTACCGCGCACGCGGCACCGGCCTTGGCACCAACATCAAGGTCAAGAAGACCGAAGCGGTGGCCGCATTCCTGACCGACCCCTTGCCCGACGACGACCGCAGCGTGATCGTGGCGATCTGGCCGATGTCGGGGCAGGATCCTTATACGCGCGCAGAAAAGCTCGACGTCACCACCGGCCGCCGCCTCCCGCTTGCGCGTGCGCCGATTCAGCGCGCCAGCTTCACCATCGACCATCATGGGCAGGTGCGCTTTGCGCAGGGGGCGGGCTCGGACAACGTCAGCAAGCTGTATTACCGCAAGGGCGCGGGCGACGAATGGGCGCTGATCAATGACGAGCAGGTCAGTGGCCATGTCGAAACACCGCTGGGTTTTTCGCAAGACGAGCGCATTGCGTACTTGCGCGTGCAAAGTGCCGACGGCCCCGATGCGATCGTCGGCTGGGACATCCAGGCCAATCGCCGTGAGCAGGTATTGCGCGACGCGGTGGCCGACCCCCTGGAGATCATCTACCGCAACGGCACCACCATCCCGGTCGGCGCCATTTTCATGGCCGACCGCCCCCGCACCCGCTTTTTCGACGAGCATGGGGCACAGGCGCGGATGTATCACAGCCTGGAGGCGGCCTTTGCCGGCAATGCGGTGCGCGTGACCTCCAGCACCAAAGACGGTCGCTACGTGATGCTTGAAGCCTATTCGGGCAGCAACCCTGGCGATTTCTACGTGTTCGATACGCAACAGAACAAAGCCCAGCATGTGATCAGTCGGCGCGACTGGTTCGACCCCGAGCGCACGGCCACCGTGCAGCCGATTGCACTGCAGGCACGTGACGGGGTGCCACTGCATGGGTATCTCACGCTGCCGCGCAGCGGGGGCGACAAACATCTGCCAATGGTGGTGATGCCCCATGGCGGTCCCTTCGAGATCTTCGACAGCTGGCAGTTCGACGACGATGCGCAGCTGCTGGCGCAAGCGGGCTATGCGGTGCTGCAGATCAATTTCCGTGGCTCGGGCAATTATGGGCGCCACTTCCAGCACGCCGGCGCGCGTCAGTGGGGCGGCACCATGCAGGACGATGTGACCGATGCAACGCGTTGGGCGATTGACCAAGGGTATGCGGATGCACGCAAGATCTGCATCTTTGGCGCCAGTTACGGTGCATACGCAGCCCTGATGGGGGCGGCCAAGGAATCGGGCCTGTATGCGTGCGCGGCCGGTTATGTGGGCGTCTACGACTTGCCGATGATGTTCACCAGCGGCGATATCCAGAAGCGCGGTTCCGGCGAGAACTATCTCAAGCAATGGTTGGGCGATCCGGCCACCCTGGCCGCGCGTTCGCCGGTCAATCTGGCCAGGCAGATCAAGGTGCCGGTGTTTCTGGCCGCAGGGGGCGAAGACGAGCGCGCGCCCATCCAGCACAGCAAGCGAATGGAAGCAGCGTTGCGCCAGGCCGGCACCCCAGTGGAAACGCTGTACTTCGACACAGAAGGCCACGGCTTCTACACCGAGCCCCATCGACGCGCGTTCTACACCCAGCTGTTGGCGTTTTTATCCAAATCGCTGGGTGGCGCCAAGGCCGACTGAGGGTCACCGAGACGGTCGCCTCGGTGAACTGTCCAGTTCGCTTGCCTCTCCTGTCAGTTGGGCCACGCGGTGAGGCAGTGCGCTGTACAGACCCAGCCAGAAGCCTGAGTGAATCATCCTGCCGTCGGTCATTGGCAGTGAACCGGTCCGTGCTACACCATGCAGGTCCGCGCAGCCGCGCTGGCTTGTCTTTCACCCACGAGGCGATCATGAAGTTGGAGGCGTTGTTCGACCAGTTGCACACCTTGCCCACCGTGCCCAAGGTGGCGCAAGACCTGATCCGTCAATTCGACGATCCGCAGACCGATATCGATACGCTGGCGCATAGTATCGAGCGCGATCCGGTGATTGCCGCCAAAGTGTTGCGGCTGGCCAATTCGGCGCGCTTCCATGGCTTGCGCGATTCCACCAGCGTGGAAGACGCGGCCATGCGGCTGGGCTTCAATACCCTGCGCACCCTGGTGCTGGCGTCGGCGATGACGGGCGCGTTCCGGGCTGGCCCGGGCTTCGACCTCAAGGCCTTCTGGCGGCACAGTTTCGAAGTGGCCGGCATCTGCCGCCTGCTGGCGCGCCAGCAGGGGCTGGACCCGGAGACGGCCTTCACCTGCGGGATGATGCACAACATCGGCGAGCTCTTGATCCAGTCCGGTGCGCCGGAATACGCCAGCCGCATCAATCACGAAACCTCCTCTGCCGGTCATGCGGCCGAAGAAACCCTGCAACTGGGCTTCGGCTACCCGGAAGTCGGGGCCGAGCTGGCACGGCGCTGGCAGCTGCCCGTGGTGATCCAGCACGCCATCGCGTACCAGGTCCGGCCCGCCGCGGCCCCGGACGGGGCACGCATGCCATTGCTGGTGGCCCAGGCGGTACTGGTCTGCGATGCGCTGCATGCACATGGCGGCGCCACCGCGGCGGCATTGGAAGCGATACGCAGCCCGCTGATGGACGGCGTGGATCTGGACGCGTTGTTCGCCGCGCTGCCGGAGGTCATCGAGGCCGATCGCGCCTTTGCCGAGTTGCTGCACTAACCCTCGGCAGGATGCGCTGCTACGTCATTCCCGGCGTAGCGGCGCACGCGCACTCTTCTGCGCCTGGCGTCGCACGCGCGGTGTCGGGCTGTTGCCGTGCAGTGATCGCCGCGCCGGGCGCAGATCCCGGCAGGCGCGTTAGCGCAATAACATCCACCCGGCAGCAGCTGACGCCAATTGCACGGCGCGGCGCACCTGTATCGACGCTGGGGGTGAACGTGGTTCGAAATATGCCCGCGTCCTCAACAGCCAACGCGCCGGATACCGCCGCGATCGGACAGATTGCAACCCAGCCGGCAGCGCGTGCGTCGGTTGCCCCTGCGACGTCCACCCGCCATCGCACGCACACTGTCACGCCGCGCCGCAGCTGGACTCGCGTGGACGCAGGCGCTAGCGTGGTGCGAATTTTTTGCCTACAGGGGAATGCCCAATGAGCCACGACGCGCAGCCGCGCCAGCTCACCTTCCGTGCCGTCGCGCTGGCCATCGTGCTGGCGGTCGTGCTTTCGGCCGCCAATGCCTACCTCGGCCTGTTCGCCGGCCTGACCATCGCCACCGCCATCCCGGCAGCCGTCGTGTCGATGGGTGTGCTGCGCCTGTTGGGCGGCGGCACCATTCTGGAGAACAACATCGTCCAGACCGGTGCGTCGGCCGGCTCGTCGATCGCGGCCGGGGTGATCTTCACCATCCCCGCGCTGGTGATCATGGGCTACTGGCCGGACTTCAAGTACTGGTGGGTGCTCGGCATCGCCGGCATGGGCGGCCTGCTTGGCGTGTTGTTCTCGGTGCCGTTGCGTCGCTCGATGATCGTTGAAGACCCGCTGCCGTTCCCCGAAGGCAAGGCGGCGGCCGAAGTGCTCAAGGCCGGCGAAAATCCCGGCCCGGGCCTGAAGATCCTGGCCATCTCCGGCGCCATCGGTGCGCTGGTCAAGCTGGCTGCGGCCAGCGGCCTGCGCGTGATTCCCGACACCTGGGCGCAGGCCACCTACCTGGGCAGCAGCCGGCTGGTGGGCTATATCGGCACCAACCTGTCGCCGGCGCTGCTGGGCGTGGGCTACATCGTCGGGTTGAACGTGGGCATCGTGGTGCTGTCCGGCTCGATCCTGTCCTGGCACATCGCCATCCCGCTGTATCAGCAGTTCTTCATGGGCTCGGACCCGGCCCTGGCGCAGAGCCTGGTCGATGCGTCGGCTGCCGATGCAGCGTTCGGCATCTGGGGCGCGAAGATTCGCTATCTGGGTGTCGGCGCGATGTTGATCGGTGGCGTGTGGACCTTGTTCTCGCTGCGGAAATCACTGTTTTCCGGCGTCAAGAGCGGCTTTGCCGCTGCGCGCAAGAGTGGCGGCGGCGTGGTTGCAGAGACCGAGCGCGATCTGCCGATGAAGTGGATGCTGGTGGCGCTGGTGCTGTGCACGCTGCCGCTGCTGGGCCTGTATCAGGCCATCGTGCAGCAGTGGCATGTGTCGATCCCGATGACCATCATCATGATCGTGGCCGGCTTCCTGTTCGTGTCCGTTTCGGGCTATCTGGCCGGTTTGATCGGCTCTTCCAACAACCCGGTGTCGGGCATCACCATCTCCACCATCCTGTTCGCCTCGGCGGTGCTGGTGTTGCTGCTCGGCAAGAGCGGCCTGGTGCCGGTGGGTATCGGCGCTGCACCGCTGGGCGCAGTGGCCGCGATCATGATCGGCGCGGTGGTGTGCTGCGCGGCGGCGGTGGGCGGGGACAACCTGCAAGATCTCAAGGCCGGTTATCTGGTCGGTGCCACACCGTGGAAACAGCAGCTGATGCTGGGTATTGGCGCGTTCTCGTGCGCGTTGATCATGGCGCCGGTGCTGAACCTGCTGGCTCAAGCCTACGGCATCGGCCCAGCAACGCCACAGCATCCCAACTCGCTGGGCGCGCCGCAGGCGACGCTGATGGCCTCGGTGGCCAAGGGCCTGTTCGGTGGCCAGCTGCCGTGGAGCATGATCGCGATCGGTGCCGGCGTGGGCGCGGCCATCATCGCGCTGGACGAATGGTTGAAGGCCAACGGCAAGCGCTTCCGTGTACCGGTGCTGGCCGCGGCCATCGGCATCTATCTGCCGCTGGAACTGATGGTGCCGATCTTCCTCGGCGGCCTGATCGCGCATCTGGTGGAGCGCTTCCACAACATCCGTGCCGACGACGAAGACGGCCGTGACCGCGTGCATCGCCCGGGCGTGCTGTTTGCCGCTGGCCTGATCACCGGCGAGGCGTTGATGGGCATCGCCATCGCGGTGCCGATCGTGCTGTCCAGCCGTGCCGATGTGCTGGCATTGCCGGCCGCGCTGCAGCTCAACCAGTGGGTCGGCCTGGCGATTCTGGCCCTGGTCGGCTGGCTGCTGTATCGCGTTGGCAAGCGCGGCGAACAGGCCGCCTGAGTGTGATGCCAGATGGCGCATGCGCCCCGCATGCGCCATCTGCAAGCCGCGCCTGGTTGTGCGCGCAGCTTGATCCAGCACAGCTGTGAGGGAACGGGAAACAGCTGTCTGGGCCCCCGGGCTTTACCTGGCGAAGACATGCCAGCGCTGCAATGGCGCCAGGTCCTGCGCACGATGGAGCTCGATTCGCCGTTTCGATTGCATCGCTGCCACTGCGTCCTGCACACCGCATGCAAACCGTGCAGCACTGCCGCATGCGGGCATCGCGGCCTGCACAGCCACCCGCTAACCCGCCATCCAGATTCAATGTCTTTGCGCCGGCTTTACGCCCTGCGCAACTGCCGTGCATAGCGACTTTATGCCGCTGCTGCTTATCGTGCCGTCTCCCGCACAACGGTGCGCTACGAGTGCTGCATGCCTGGACTGATCTGATCCCAACCACGCGGTAGACCGTGGTGCGCTCATGCGCTGTGCATGACGCCGCAACGCCAGGCAAGTGTCTGGCAGTGCAGGCCCGCGCACTTCCCTGCAGTGGGCGTGTGCATCGCATCGCGACCGCACCGACGCCGCCCCGAAAAAACCGCAGTTGCGGCACTGCAGACCAAGTGCAGCGCCGCCATACCGCGCGTCGTAACGCACCACCTCCCACTCTTCAGCGCGGCACGGTCATGCGATTCGTGCCGCGCTTTGCCCTGGAATCACCGCAATGCCCACCATCACCTCGCGCTCGTCTTCCCGCAAGACACTGCTCGCCGTCATCGTTACGGCAGCGCTGAGCAGCCTCGCAGTTCAGGCGCAGGCGCAAGACGCCACCGACGCGGCGCTTTGCACCGATCGGCCGACCAAGGCCAATGCCACCTGCACCGTGCCGGCTGGCGAGTGGCAACTGGAAACCGACATCGGCAATTACACGCGCGACAGCCAGCCCGGCACACGCACAGAGACGGCGTACTTCACCAATCCCACGCTCAAGTACGGCGTCAGCGACCGCATCGATCTGCAACTCAACTGGGCGCCGCAACTGCAGGTCAAGACCACCGACCGCGCCACCGGTGCGCGCAGCAGCCTGAGCGGCGGCGGCGATCTCTATCTGCGCATGAAGGCGCGTGTGTACGAGAGCGACACCGCCAGCGTGGCGCTGCTGCCGTTCGTGAAGGCACCCACCGCGCGTACCGGCCTGGGCAACGACACCTGGGAAGGCGGCCTGGCGCTGCCGGTCAACTTCGTGCTGCCCAGCAGCTTCTCGCTGACGTTCGGTCCGGAACTGGATTGGTTGGCCGACAGCGATGGCAGCGGCAAGCATGTGGCCATCGTCAACGTGATCAATCTGGCGCGCCCACTGACACCAAAGTTGTCGATGGCGGTGGAGGTGTGGTCCTCCATCAACCGCGATCCGGCGCAGACCGTGGAGCAGTACTCGGCCGATATCGCGGCGTCGTATCTGCTCAATCCGCTCCTGCAGCTGGACGTAGGCGCCAATTTCGGCCTCAACGACCGCACGCCCGACACCCAGGTCTACGTCGGCTTGTCGCACCGCTTCTAAGAGCAGCGAACAAAACGACTGCGCAGCCGCCAGGCGGGCGCGGCCGGTGCCCGGAATCGGCATGTACCACTCGTCCACGCCGGTTTTGAGTGCACCGTCCGCACCCACCTGACGACTGCTCGCTACGTTGTAAGCCGCTCTAAAGCGCCCAGCCGCCCGTGTCGCGTGCAGCGGCATGGGCGACGCATGCGTGCGCGGCGCACCACGTCGCGCCGCAGGACCTCTCTGCCTTTGCGCGTGCGCCGCAGCAACGCCTACCATCGACGTTTTGCCGTTGCCGGAGATCTCGATGAAGCTGCGTCACGCCGTACTGCCCCTGTGTTTGCTGGCTGCCCTGCCAAGCCTTGCCGCTGCGCGCGGTTTCGATGTGCGCGACATGGTGGCGCTGGACCGGGTGTCCTCGCCTACGCTCAGCCCGGATGGCAGCGTGGTGCTGTTCGCCAAGCGCCAGGCCAAGACCGCCAATGGCAAGCCGGCCACCAGCCTGTGGGTGCGCAATCTGCGCACGCGCGATCTGGCGCCGCCCAAGCGGCTCACCCCGGAAGGATGGAACGTCAACAGCCCGGCGTTGTCGCCGGACGGCAAGACGGTGTACTTCCTCAGCAGCAAATCCGGTAGCCAGCAGCTCTACGCGCAGCCGATGGCCGGCGGCACGCCGCAGCAACTCACCGCATTTGCGGTGGACGTGGACAGCTACAAGCTCTCGCCGGACGGCAAGCGCATCGCCTTCAGCGCGGGCGTGTTCCAGGACTGCGGCTCGGACCTGGGCTGCACCAAGAAGAAGCTGGGCGAGCTCAAGAACAACAAGGCCAGCGGCGTGGTGTACGACCAGTTGTTCGTGCGTCATTGGGACACCTGGAACGATGGCCGCCGCAACACCCTGTTCGTGGCCGAGTTGCCTGCGGCCGGTGCCAAGGCAGTGGTCGGGGCATCGGCGATCAGCGCCACGTTGGCCGGCGACGCGCCGTCCAAGCCGTTCGGCGGCAACGACGATTACACCTGGTCGCCCGATGGCAGCAGCGTGGTGGCCAGCGTGCGCATTCCGCAGCCGCATGGCCCGGAGGCGAGCAAGAATGCCAAGGCCAGCGGCAAGCCCACCGGCAACGACGAGCCGTGGCAGACCAACTTCGATCTGTACCGCCTGGATGCGACCGGCAAGTCCGCGCCGGTCAACCTGACCGCGGCCAACCCGGCCTGGGATGCCGGCCCGGTGTTCAGCACCGACGGCAAGACGCTGTACTACCGCGCCATGAAGCGCCCGGGCTTCGAGGCCGACCGCTTCGGCCTGATGGCGATGGATGTGGCCAGCGGCAAGACGCGCGAGATCGCGCCGAAGTGGGACCGCTCGGCGGGCGAGATCGTGTTGAGCGAAGACGGTGCCAGCCTCTACACCAGTGCCGACGAACTCGGCGAGCACCCACTGTTCAAGATCGATATCGCCAGCGGCGAGGCGACCAAGCTGGTAGGCGAGGGCAGCGTGCACGCCCCCACGCTGGCCGGCAATACGCTGGCCTTCACCCGCAGCTCGCTCAAGAGCGGCGACCAGATCTTCGTCAGCGACACGCAAGGCCAGGGGCTGCGCGCGATCAGCCAGAGCGCTGGCGAATTGCTGCCGGACGTGCAGTTCGGCGACTACGAGCAGTTCCAGTTCAAGGGCTGGAACAACGACACCGTGCACGGCTACGTGGTCAAGCCGTACAACTACCAGCAGGGCAAGACTTACCCGGTGGCGTTCCTGATCCACGGCGGCCCGCAGGGCAGCTTCGGCAATGGCTGGAGCAACCGCTGGAATCCGCAGACCTACGCCGGCCAGGGCTACGCGGTGGTGATGATCGATTTCCACGGCTCCACCGGCTACGGCCAAGAATTCACCGACGCCATCAGCCAGCATTGGGGCGACCGCCCGCTGGAAGATCTGCAAAAAGGCTGGGCCGCCGCGCAGAAGCAATACGGCTTCCTCAACGGCGACAAGGCTTGCGCATTGGGCGCCAGCTACGGCGGCTACATGGTCTATTGGATGGCAGGCAACTGGAATCAACCATGGAAGTGCCTGGTCGACCACGACGGCGTGTTCGACAACCGCACCATGGGCTATGCCACCGAGGAACTATGGTTCAGCGAGTGGGAAAATGGCGGCACGCCGTGGCAGAACCCGGCCGGCTACGAGAAGTTCAACCCGGTGCTCCACGTAGACAAGTGGAAGGTGCCGATGCTGGTCATCCACGGTCAGCAGGATTTCCGCATTCCGGTCGAACAGGGCCTGGCTGCCTTCACCGCGCTGCAGCGCAAGGGCATCGATTCCAAGTTCCTGTATTTCCCGGACGAGAACCACTGGGTGCTCAAGCCGGATAACAGCATCCTGTGGCATGACACCGTCAATGGCTGGTTGAAGCAGCATATCGGTCAGTGACGGACGACCGACACGCCGCCAGGCGCGGCGTGTCGGTTGCTTGAGCGAATGCGTTCCCTGGGCGATGGGCGTTGTCGAAGTCAGCGTTTTGGCAACCGCATCCTGCCCGTTGCGCCTGGAGTGCTAGCGCGCCGACTGCGCGCACCGCCAGAGCACGCAGCCGCTATTCCACCTCGCATCTGCCGCGCGTGCACTGCAGTCTTGCCGGCAGTCCATGCCCACCTGATACCTGCGCAGCGCTAGCCGCGCTTGGCCAGCTGGCCTTCCACGATGTCTAGAATTTCCGACACCGCAATCCCGAACGAGCCGGCACGCCCGGCGTCGAACGCGGCCTTCCACTCGGCATACCCGGGCAGATACGCCTGATTGGGCGTGCTGTCGCCGACGTGTTCGGCAGCGCTGCGCTCCAGCGTCTGTGCAATCACCGGAATGTGCGGCAGCGTGTCCAGCGTTCCGTTGGGCATTCCCGCATGACGGACCTGGACCTCGCTGATGGTCACGTGCAGGATCTGGCCACCCTGCGGATGCGTATCGATCTGGTTGATCAGCAGTAGCGGCGTTTCGGCGGCACTGCGCCCGCGGCAGCGCCATAGCTGGCCGACTGCATAGGTTGAAGACGTTGGGGTTGAAGCATTGGCAATGGCCATCGGGAACTCCGCGCGCAAACCGCAATGATGCAGCTTGCTTGCGACGATGGCGACCGGATCGGCGGTGGACGCGCTGATACCGATGAGTCCGCCGGCGGCAATCGTCGATCCGGAGCGTCTGGCCGTTCCACTGACATTCCGCGCGCTGGATGAGTACGCTTGACGTGAACCGCTTGCAACGCCGCGGTGCAGATCACGGGCCAATGCATCCCAAATGCAATTGCCGCAGCGCATCACAGGCATGTCAAACTAGCGCATCTTCCTCTTCCAAGTTCCCTGCCAGGACCGCAAGGACCGTTTGCATGCGCACGTCGTTCCGCCCCGCATTGTGGGTAATCGCTCTGATCTGCAGTCCCGCCCTGGGCGCCGCGTCGCGGCCTGCCGTTGCGCCCGCGCGCGCCCCGGTGGCGGTTGCGTCTTCCGAGCAAGGCGGCGATACGAGCGTGCCATTGCCGGCCGTGCTGAAATCCGGCATGGGGTATCGCGCGTTTGCGCAGGCGGTGATGGAGCAAGGCTGGCAACTGGTGGATCCCCTTGCGGCCGATAGCTGCATGGCCGCGGGCGACTGCGAGATCGAGTTCATCGCGCCCGGCGGCAGCGCGCGGCTGCGCGTGCAGGTGGGCTCACAGGCCGGTGCGGCGGTAGTGCAGAGCTGGCGTGCGCGACAGGTGCCGCTGGATCGCATCGGTAACCCGACCGCTGCGGCGGGAGATGCCAAGCCTGCACCGGCGGCAGTGGACGCAGGCAACACCTCGCGCTGAGTCCTCCGGCCGCAGGCCGATCGCGCATGCGGCGTATCATGGCGCGGCAGGGGCGAATCGTTTCGATCGCGCGCCTGGTTTGATGCGCCTTTCCCGGTCTCGAGCACCTTGCCCTGCATGAACCCTCTCGCATGAAGAGCATCGATCCTGCCGATCTTGAAGCGTTGTTCGATGCCGTGCCGGACGTGTTGTTCTTCGTCAAGGATCGCGAGGGCCGCTACACCCACGTCAACCAGACCATGCTGCGGCGGCTGGGGCTGAAATCGCGCAAGGACCTGATCGGCAAGCGTGTTGCCGAGGTCTATCCCAGTGGCCTGGGCGCCAATTACGCCAATCAGGACGAGCAGGTGCTGGCCGGCGAGGTGATCGACAACCTGCTGGAGCTCCACCTGTTCGCTAACCGTGAGCCTGGCTGGTGCCTGACCTGCAAGCGTCCGTTGCTGGTGAATGGCAAGGTGCAGGGCATCATCGGCATCTCGCGCGATCTGGGCCCGCAGGACGGGCACGAATCGCAGTACGAAAAGCTGCGACTTGCGCTGGCGTATCTCAACGCCAATTACGCGCAGAACGTCCGCATGCAGGCGCTGGTGGAGATCACCGGGTTTTCCATGTCCAAGCTGCAGCGCTCGTTCCGCAAGGTATTCCAGCTCACGCCGCAGCAAGTGTTGGCCAAGCTGCGTCTGCAGATGGCGATGCATCTGCTGCACGGAAACAAGAGCCTTACCGAAATCGGCCACGCTTGCGGCTTCAGCGACCAAAGCGCGTTCGCGCGGCAATTCAAGCAAGCGGTCGGCATGACGCCGCGCGAATATCGTGCGTTGGCGAATGCGCAGCAGTTTTCAGCCGAACCAGTGTAGAGGGCGGGGCGATCTCAACGTGCATGCGCAAGACGTGCGTTGAGCCTGAAAATTCTCTCGAACTGCCTGATGAGGTTTCCGAACAAGGGCTTGCCATGGATAGGCGTCCACCGGATCTGCAACATTGCGTCGTTTCTTGATTCCTGAGCGTTGTGCCGATGATTCAAAGGCATCGGACATGATGACGGGTCTTGAGAGGTGCCCAAGTTATTGGGAGATGCCTTGACCGCCTCGTCTGGTCATTGAACAACTGCATGCGCAGCCGGCTCGTCTTCGTCTCAGTCACCACGCATTCGCGCCGCATGCAAACCGCGCCGCATTCGGTGGTTTACTAAGGCAGCGATGTCACGCACATCGACATGAGTGGGTCGTGCTTCCTGCGTTGAAACGGCAACACGGTTTTCGCTGCACGTCATCCGCAATTGCATGATGAACAATGCCGGGTCGAGCCAGCAGTGAGTGAGGCAGGCACTGCAGCATGCAACACGATGAGGCAGGCGGTTCGAGCGCCATGGCACGGGTCACGCGGTGACTGCGCCACGCAGTGGCAACACGCATCGCTGCCGGCTCGCAAGGCCTGGCGTAAGGCGCCGCCACGTTCCACGCACATTCCGGGACGGGGAAAACTGGGCGCGGTGTGCGAGCAAATCGAATGGCGATATCGGAGGATGCACCGTGCCTAAAATTGAATCGACCAAGCAGGCCCCACCGGATCCCGCGCAATTGATTCAAACTGCACCGACACCATCGGGCTCGGGATCAGCCGCAAGTAGCTCTGCCGCCAGTGCGGCGCCCTCAGCGCAACTCGGCGGACTTTCCATCAGGCCGCGACGGCTGGGCCGAGCCTCCAGAGCCAATCTTCCAGCGGCATCGTCCACCAACGCACAGGACGTCATGGCGGCGCTCTTTGCCGCGGCGCCAGTTCCGCAAGGGCCAGATCCTTTCGAAGTATTGAGCAAGGCCTCATCCAGGCTGAAACGCTTCAACGACCTGGCACAAAAACGTGACGCACCAGCGGATATCAGAGCGCTGGAAGCAAGACTCGAATCCGGAAAGTCTGCGATCGAATCCGCTCGACAAGCCTTGCAGGCGCTGGCCGAGCTGAATATCCAAAAACGCATGCCGGTCGACAACGTCGAAGAACACGAGAATTTCCTGGTGCCGCATTTCGCAGTAGCCGCCTCGCTTCACTACGGCGCATGCGAGAAGATGATCGATCAGAAAATGGCCACCGAATTTGGCCATGTGAATACCCAAAGGGTCGAGATGGTGGTGTTGTCCGCTGACGCCATGCGTCTGCAGCAACCGGGACCATGGCTTGCGTTACGCGGGCATCTTCTGAATGCGCTTGCAGCGATGGAGGAGGTTTGCCAGCGCATCAGGTCGCCGATGACGGGTCAGGGGCCGCGTGACTCGCTCAATGACCATCTCCCGGTCGTCAGGGCGATGATGGGATCGTGCCATGAACGGATGCAGACCGTCCGCGGAATGCTCGTCGAAATACATTCAAGGCGACTTGCCGATGAGGCCAGCGAGTGCGGCCTGCCCCAGGTGCTTGACGGACTGAGGGAACTCGAAGAAATCGACAGCCTTCACCATGCTGAGGTGGGCGAAGCGCTCAAGCATGTGATCCAGGTCCATGTCGAACGCTTTTCCTCAACCGAGCATTCGCTCACCCCGGAGGGGCTGGCCCGGTGCAAAAAGGTACTCGTCGGATACGCCGAGATACGCGGCCGAGCCGGGATGCAGCTGTGTGTGGATGCCGCCGCGCTCATCGAAGCAGGTGAGCATGCCAGAGATCATCTATGGCCAACGATGCTCGATCTTGCACAGGCACTTGCCGACCAACGTCAGGCGATTGTTGACATGTGTGAGTTCGCCGTCCAGGACAGACAGCTGATTGGCGCAGCAGCGGCCTCGCCCGGGCAGGCACCGGCGTCGCTAACATCAAGCGTGCCGACAACCACGACGACAACAGGCAAATCGAGCCGGCCGCGCAGGGCACGCGTGCGCACGCCTGATGCTTCCAGCTCGGCGGCAGCGCCCGCGCGGCGGGTCATGGACGAGCGCAGCGCAGCGCAAAAGCAGGCCGACGAGATACTGAAAGGCACGCGTCTGGAGTCGTTGCCGGTAGCAGAACTCGGGGGCGATTTCATCGCGCTCGCCAAGCGCCTTGGCAAGGACACCACCGACGTAGAGCGGCTGATCGGCGACTCCAGATATGACGCGGCGACGGCCTTCGATTCTGCCAGGATCACCATGCAGGGCTGGTTCGGATCCAGTGAGCGTGTGCTGCAGCTCAAAGGCAAACTCCGTGCAGGAGACGCGCGCATCGACCACCTCGACACGCGGCTGCGTCTTCTCCAGAGGATCGAGCACGATTTCAAACGGCGCGAAGCCGATGCGCTCAAGACCGATCCGCAGCCACGTGCGCCGCATCTGGAGCGCCTGTTGGCGATGAATGGACTGGCACGCGTCACGTCGCCGCGCCGCCTTCGCTCGGAGGACGACATTGGCGACCGTGGCAGGCTATTCGAAGTGCGTATCGATCACACGCCGCAGTCGAATGGAAACATCCCGCGGCCCTGGTTCGTCCACGTACATGCCAAAAGACCGGTCACCCCCCGACGCGCTGCGCGCGCTCGACTATAAGGACTTGGCCGCCGTCCACTTGAAGACGGAGAGAGAAGTCAACCTGGGCGCACGCTGGGAGGAGATGATGCGCGCCCTCGGAAATACCGAGGCCAAGGTGCACCGGGCAACCATCGGCTCCAAGCTGCTTGGCCAGCTTTGGGTGGCTGGCGCTGGTGGGCAGCGCTAATCACGACACGTCGCCTGTCCTCACCAAGGAAGAGATCCTCGAACACACGGCTCAAGGCTCCACGGATCGCTCAACGTGAGTGGCCAGTTGCAGCGGGCCAGGCAGGGACCTGAAGACGGTGAGCATCTGATCGAGGCAATTCGGCGGGCAGGGAGCTCGGTCTTTTTGCCCGCCAACGCCGTGCGGAATGAAGCCGGTGTCGACGCGCGAGCCCGTGCACGCGCAGGCATTGGCGCGCGGCCAGGCGTGGTTCGCCTGACCGTCGCCGTGGGCGGTACTGGTATCGCGCACGTGCAGCCCGTGGCACGTACTGGTCGCAACCGTCATGTCCGGGATTTTTGAATCACATTGCTGAGGAAGGAGGAATTGCGTGCCAACACCTGATTCACCAGCGCGGCATCCGGCATCCAACCCGCGCCAGACATGTCTTTCAGCTGAGCGCCCAACGAGCGCAAGGAGGACGTGGCGGAGTCTACATCGAGCGCGGCGTACCACTGCTTGACCATTTCCACTTCAGGCGTGGCTTGCCAGGCAAGCGCCTCGCGTATCGCCTCAATCACCATGGCATGTACGCCATCCAGGCCTTTCGCATAACGGCTGCTCATCACGCTGGCATCAAGCAGCACTTGCAGCGCCCGTGCCGGGTTCTGGACGACGTCTCCCCAACCATACCGAAGCGGCTCTCGTGGATTTGCCGGGGTATCTTTCTCCCGGTCGTAGCGAAAGCCGGTTACGTCAATGCTGACGACCTTGTGGCGTGCATCTTCTCCGGGAATGACCAGCATATTGTCAGGGCCCAGATCAGACGCTTCGCCCAGGGTCAGCCTGGCCAGCAACGAGGCGAACAGCCCGTCCAGACCGCTGTGGCGCAAGGTATCGATCAACGCCTGTTTGCCCGAACGAAGATTGACCGGATCGTTGATCCGCGCAAGCAGCGCGTGGTCTGCGGCGAGTTCATCGGCCTGCGCACCGCTGCCGGCTGCGCTTTTCACACGGGCAGCGGCTTGCTTGCCTGCGCAAGCGAAACGTCAGGCGGCAAGAACGCCTTGGTCAGGAATGTATCCAGCGGCTCTGCATCATGAATCAGTCGCGAGGCGATGAAGGCGTTGTCGGGTAGTGTCAGCAGCGATGAGTCCGGAATGTGTTGCCGCGGAAGATGGCGTGCCTGTAGCGCGTTGACCAAATCCTGTGCGGCAGCGACGTTGATGATGTCAAACAAGGCCGGGATGCCAAGCGGATTGCGTAGACGAGGATCTGCAGCAACCAGGCTTTCGTGAATCTCGCAGACATCGTCGATGTCCAACGCATCCGTCTTCGCTTTTTCCGTCAATCTCTTACCTTTTTCGGTATCGAGAAAGGCATGGAAGGCCAGTGTCAGCCATTGCTGCGTGGCCTGCTTGTCCATGCTGCCCTCAAGCAGCCTGGCTGCCGAGCCGACGATGTAGCCCAAGCGTTTGTTGGCCTCCGCGCCTTGCCCCTTCGCGCAACATTTCACTGCCTGACCCAGCAGGCTGCGCGAAATTCCGGTTTTGACAAGATGCTCCTGGCCATCGAGCATCCCGACCATGCCCACATCGCTGCCTCCCAATGTCGCCTTGGAGCGCGAGAAGACAACAGCGCTTTCGGACAGGCTCATCGGGTGGCGATGGCCGCCGATGTCGGCCCTGGTGGCTAGAAACGCGATAGGCCGAATGATCGAGAATAGAGGTCTATCCGGGCGATTTACGACGGGAGCCGAGGCAGGCGCGCCGATGCTCCTGCTGCCGCGGCGTCCGGCATTACGCAATCGAGCGCGGTGGCTGTGCTGGTCCGCGCCGCGCTGCGGCGGGGCGTTAGTCCAGCCAATCGGGCATCAGTGCGGTGGTGCCGATCGTCGTCGGTCGCCGGGCTGCGTGGTAACGCCGCGTCATCGGCTGCAGGAAGCGGCAAGTTTGCTGCGCCAGAGGTCGGGGTGATCCGAGATTCCATACCGTGCTCCAGTGACTAGCGGCACATTCTGCAATGCGGCCAATCCCAAGCAACGCCAGTTGGCGTAATCGTCATCCGGGAAGCGAATAGCGACCGAGCGTCGTCATCGACGCGACCTACATGACCTTGGACGGGAGCGACAGGTAAACCTCGCTCGCGTCAGGGTGCTCCATCGCGGCCTGGTAACGAACATCGCGCAGTGCGCATGCTGGTTGCGCGATCGAAGCTGTGGCTAACGCGAAACAGCTAGCGCTTGACGTGGAAATGCGCAGTAACCTGCCGCTACCGCGCAAACGCGCGGTAGCGGCGAAAACTGAAGGGTTGGGGGCCGTCAGCGCGGCGAATGTGGCGTGCCTCGGTTTCAAACCCGGGTACCTGGTCTTCCCACGGTTACGCCAGCATGCGCACCTTCGGCTCGCGTGCCCACTGGCGGGTTTTCGCTGCGGTAATGAATGCCTTGGTATCGGCGGCCGGAACGACGCCCGCATCCTTGCCGACGTTGCCGGCCTTCAACAACAACTGCGCGCCTTCGTCGAATGCGATGGCTTTCAGATGCGCCCAGGCAAAGCTCACAAAATCCAGCGCCGCCGATTCGCGTGTCAGCAGCTTGGCCGCTTCCGAGGACAGCAATACCGCCACCGCGTCGAACACCACCGAAGGCGTCCCAGCCAGCTGCCCATCGGCGGCCAACGGCTTGCCGTCGCTAAGCTTGGCGCCGCCGAGCTTGGGCGCAACGATCTTGACCGTCGCACCCGCAGCTTCGGCCGCCTTGCGTACGGCCTTGATCGCCGCGGCATCGGAGCCGTCGTGAATCAGGATGCCCACCGTGCGCCCTTTCAGGGTGTCCTTCATCTTGCCGATGACCTGCAAGGCAGGCGAGAGCGGCATGTCGATCGGCGCCACTGCAGCCGGCGGTGCTGGCGGCAGGGCGGTCATGCCCATGCCATCGGCCACACGTTGCGCCAGCTCCTGGTCGATATGGCGCAGATGACCCACGATGGCCTCGCGTACGTGGGCGGTTTCCACCTTCGACAGTTCGAACACCAATGCCGAGGCGATATGAGCCTGTTCCGGTGCGGTCTGGCTGCGGAAGAACAGCCGCGCCTGGCTGTAATGGTCGGCAAAGCGTTCTGCACGCACCCGGCCCTTGGTGCCTTCTTCGGCCGCAGTTGCATGGCTGGGGAAACCACGCAGCGCTTCACGCGGCGCATCGGCCTGCAGCGAACTGGGCTCATAGGCGACGCGGCCCTTGGGTACGCTCATCTGCATGTGACCGTCGCGCTGGTTGTTGGCGAACGGGCACTTGGGTGCGTTGATCGGAATCTGATGGAAGTTCGGCCCGCCCAGGCGGCTCAGCTGCGTATCCAGATACGAGAACAGGCGGCCTTGCAGCAGCGGGTCGTTGCTGAAGTCGATGCCGGGCACGATGTTGGCCGGGCAGTAGGCAACCTGCTCCGTTTCGGCAAAGAAGTTGTCCGGCCAGCGGTCGAGCACCATGCGGCCGACGATTTGCAACGGCACAAGCTCTTCGGGAATGACCTTGGTCGAATCCAGATGATCGAACGGGAACGTTGCTGCCTGGGCTTCGGTGAACAATTGCACGCCGAGTTCCCACTCGGGGAAATCGCCGTTCTGGATTGCTTCGAACAGGTCGCGGCGGTGGAAATCCTGATCGGCGCCGGCGATCTTGACCGCCTCGTCCCAGATCGTCGATTGCAGGCCCAGCTTGGGCCGCCAATGGAACTTGACGAAGGTGCTTTCGCCCTTGTCATTGAGGAATCGGAAACTGTGGATGCCGAAACCCTCGATCATGCGGAGCGAGCGCGGAATGGTGCGGTCGCTCATCGCCCACATCACCATGTGCATCGATTCGGGTGTCAGCGAAATGAAATCCCAGAACGTGTCATGCGCGCTGGCAGCCTGCGGGAAGCCCCGGTCCGGCTCCATCTTCACCGCATGAATCAGGTCCGGGAACTTCATCGCATCCTGGATGAAGAACACCGGGATGTTGTTGCCGACCAGATCCCAGTTGCCTTCCTTGGTGTAGAACTTCACCGCAAACCCGCGCACATCGCGCGGCGTATCCACCGAGCCGGCGCCGCCTGCGACAGTGGAAAAACGGGTGAATAACGGGGTCTTTTCGCCCACCTCGGTAAAGATCTTGGCGGTGGTGTACTGGCTCAACGACTTGGTGAGCTCGAAATAGCCGTGGGCGGCACTGCCGCGCGCATGCACGATGCGCTCGGGAATGCGTTCGTGATCGAAGTGGGTGATCTTTTCGCGCAGGATGAAATCTTCCAGCAACGTCGGGCCGCGCGGGGTGGCGCGGAGCGAATTCTGGTTGTCACCTACCGGAATGCCCTGGTTGGTGGTCAGCTGCGGGTGCGTGCCGCCTGCCTTCTGGTGCAATTCATCGCCAGTACCGCGCGACCCATCGACGGTGGTGTTGGCAGGTGCGAGGGCAGGGACCTGCGCGGATTTGCTGGGGGACTTGGCCATAGGAACTCCACTCTGGCGGGCTTGGGATGCGGGCTGAGCAATAAAGCCTGGGAGTGGCGCTGTTAATTGCATGTGTCTGCTTGCGAACGAAAACTCACATGTGCAGCAAACATTGCGCGACGTCGCAGTTGCATGTTGCAGCGATCACGAGCACGCACACGCGCAGCCGTGCAGATGCGCAGACAAGCGGGCGCGACTATCCATGTTTTACAGCAGATCCAGCGGCTGTTTGCGGGTAGGCGGCGCGAAGGCGCGATCGATCTCGGCAAGATCGTCTGCGTGCAATTGCAGCGTGCAGGCCGCGGCATTGGCACGCACATGCGCCGGCGTTCCGGATTCGGGAATGGCGATGACATTGCCGCTGCGGATCGCCCACGCAAGCGCCACCGCGGTGGCTGCAACGCCACGACGCTCGCCGATGGCGTGCAAGACCGGATGATCCAGCAACGCGCGGCTGCCAAGCGGCGAATAGGCCATCACGGCCACCTCGTGCGCGGCGCACCACGGCAACAGGTCGAATTCGATACCGCGGCTGCCAGCGTGGTACAGCACCTGGTTGACCAGGCAACGCGAGCCGCCATCGATTGCCCAGAGCTCCTCCATGTCATCGACATCGAAGTTGGACACGCCCCAATCGCGGATCTTGCCGGCATCGCGTAGTGCTTCGAATGCATCCACCACTTCGGCCAGATCGCTGCCGCCACGCCAGTGCAGCAAATACAGATCCAAGGTGCGCACCCCCAGCCGTTGCAGGCTGGCTTCGCAGGCGCGTGCGATTCCGCGGGCGCTGGCATTGCCGGGCAACACCTTGGACACCACGTAGGGCGGCTGCGCACGGCCGATGGCCTGGCTGATCAGTTGCTCAGAGCGGCCATTGCCGTACATCTCGGCGGTGTCGATCAGCTGCATCCCCAATTGCTGACCGAGTTGCAGCGCCTGAATTTCCTGCTCGGGCGCATGCCGGCCCTGGCCCAGGTTCCAGGAGCCCAGACCTAATGCGGGCACGCGACGCCCGTTGCGCAGGCGCACCTGTGCGCAGGAAGGGGAAGACGATTCGGACATGATGGGTTCCTGTCGCGTTGGAATGAGGGTGGCGGTCGCATCACACCGATCGCCCTGTCACGGCGACGATGGCTGCACCGATGTTGTCGCAGTGTCTGCACGCGCATCCCAGAACGCACAACGATGACGCTGCACGAAGTCGGGCGTTGCGCCGATCCTGTGCGGCGACAGTGTCAGCGGCGTGTCGCCATCAAACAGCGGCCACCGCGGCCGCCCGCCACCGTTGGGATCGCCGGTGCGCGCGAACGCACCCCAATAATCCTGCACCGTATTGGCAAACGCCTGCTGCGCCGGACTGAACTGCGCCCGGCCACTGAGTACCCACGGGCGCTGAAACAGATACACCAGTTCAGAGGCGTGGAACGCGCCCAATGCAGGCGAAAACGGCAGGCGTAACAGACCGTACGGCGCGTGCGGGTCGTCGAACTCGTAGGCGTACACCGGCGCATGCGTGCGCAATGCCTGCCCCAGCCGGCGTGTGGGGCAGGCGAAGCCGCCATCGGTCACGATGTCGGCGAACGCCTCCCAGCGCGATTGCGCGGCAACGGCTGCGTATTGCGTCAGCACCGGGGCTGGAGAGGCATGCATGCGTTGCACGCGCGCTTCATATCCGCCGCGCAGGTTGAGCTTGCCGATGTAGGACAGCAATTGCGCAAACAAACGCCCTTCATCGCGATTGGTGCCCATCAGTACCGGCACCTGCGCATGCCGACCGCTGGCGATTGCGGCGGCCGGCGGCAGCGGCAACGCCTGGCCGCCGGACATCGGCGCCCACGCATCGCTGCCGGTCAGGCCGCGCCGTTATGGTACTGCATCGGCCAGCGTTTCGGCCGGCAGTGCGCGCAGGCATGCGGCAACATCGTGCGTGCGTGCGCAACCCAGGCGTTGCGCCATGCGGACGCCGCCACTTTCTGCCTCGCGCTGTGGCACGCTGGAATCGCTCGCCAGGCAACTGCCGCTTTGCAGGATGGCGCGTTGAAACAACCCCGCCGCGCCGGGCGAGGCGAGCTGATAACAGATGCTCCACGCACCGGCCGATTCGCCGAACACGGTGACGTTGTGCGCATCGCCGCCGAACGCGGCGATATTGCGTTGCACCCAGCGCAAGGCCGCTTGCTGGTCGAGCAATGCATAGGCGCCTTCGCCTTCGCCACGCAGGCCTGGATGCGCGAAGAAACCGAACACGCCCAGCCGATAGTTGGGTGCCACCACAATGACATCCTGGCGCGCAGCCAACGCGCTCAGGTCGTAGTCGACATTGCTGCCCAATTCCAGCGCACCGCCATAGATCCACACCATCACCGCGCGTGGATGCGCTGCTGCCGGGCCGGGCGGTGCGTAGACATTGAGCGTGAGGCAATCTTCGGACACATGCTTCTGCCCGAAGCGATAGCGCGGCAGGCAGGCCGGGCCGGCCTGGGTGGCATCGCGGACCTGCGTCCATGCGGCTGGCGGTTGCGGTGCGCGAAAGCGCAGTGCACCCACCGGCGGCGCCGCGAACGGCACCCCCAGGAATGCCCGACCCTGTGCACTGGCCACACCGCGCACCGGGCCGGCCGTTGTCTGCACCACTTCGGCACGCGCATCGGGCGCGTGCACCAGCGCCGGCACTTCGCCGGGACGGCGCGGTGCGCAGCCAATCAGCAGGCAGGCTGCCACCAGAACGGCACCAAGAAAGTTCAGTTCACGCATGCGCCAGGGTCTGCTGTGGGATGAAAGCGTCCGTCATCATCCTGGTGGCACGTGTAGGCCAGGAAAACGGCTGGCAGCGCGCTGGGGCGTGTATGGCATCCGGGCATTCACACGCAGCGCAATAAAAAACCCAGCCGTGTCACCGGCTGGGTTTTGTTGGCCATCGCGGGTGCGGCGATCAGGCCTCGACGTCTTCCTTGTATGCATCCACCGGGATGCAGGCGCACATCACGTTCTTGTCGCCGTAGACGTTGTCCACGCGCGCCACCGGCGGCCAGTACTTCTGCTGCTTGAGGCTGGGCAGCGGGAAGGCGGCCAGTTCGCGCGGGTAGGCATGCGTCCACTCGCTGGCCGACACCTGCGTTGCGGTATGTGGCGCGTGCTTGAGCGGGTTGTCCTCGCGGTCAAGGCGGCCGTCTTCGATGGCGCGGATCTCTTCGCGGATCTGGATCATCGCGTCGATGAAGCGGTCCAGTTCATGCTGCGATTCGCTTTCGGTCGGCTCCACCATCAGCGTGCCGGCGACCGGGAAGCTCAAGGTCGGCGCATGGAAGCCGAAGTCGATCAGCCGCTTGGCGATGTCCTCGGCGCCGATGCCGCTGGTCTTCTCCAGCGGGCGCACGTCGAGGATGCACTCGTGCGCCACCAGTCCGTTGCGGCCGGTATACAGCGTCTTGTAGTGCGGCGCCAGGCGCTTGGCGATGTAGTTGGCGTTGAGCAATGCCACTTGCGTGGCCTTGCGCAGACCGGCGCTGCCCATCATGGTCACGTACATCCAGCTGATCGGCAGGATCGAGGCCGAGCCGTAACTTGCAGCGCTCACCATGCCGACATCGCCTTCGCCGCCCAGCGTCTTCGGCAAATACGGGGCCAGGTGGGACTTCACCGCACACGGGCCCACGCCCGGGCCGCCGCCGCCGTGCGGAATGCAGAAGGTCTTGTGCAGGTTGAGGTGCGAGACGTCCGAGCCCCACTTGCCGGGCTTGGCGACACCGACCAGCGCGTTCATGTTGGCGCCATCGGTATAGACCTGGCCGCCATGCGCATGCACCGCTTCGCAGATCGCCACCACGTCTTCTTCGAACACGCCGTGGGTGGACGGGTAGGTGATCATCAGCGCCGCCAGGCGGTCGGAATATTTTTCCGCCTTGGCGCGGATGTCATCCACGTCCACATTGCCGTTGGCATCGCACTTGGTCACCACCACGGTCATGCCGCACATCTGCGCCGACGCCGGGTTGGTGCCGTGCGCCGATTCGGGAATCAGGCAGATATCGCGGTGCGCTTCGCCGCGGGAGCGGTGATAGGCGCGGATCGCCAGCAGGCCGGCGTATTCGCCCTGCGCGCCGGAGTTGGGTTGCAGGCTCACCGCGTCGTAGCCGGTGCACTCGACCAGCATCGCTTCCAGCTCGTCGATCAACTGCGCGTAGCCGGCAGACTGCTCGGCCGGTGCAAGCGGGTGGATCGCACCGAACTCCGGCCAGGTCACCGGGATCATCTCGGCGGTGGCGTTGAGCTTCATCGTGCAACTGCCCAGCGGGATCATGGTGCGATCCATCGCCAGGTCCTTGTCGGCCAGCGAGCGCATGTAGCGCAGCAGCTCGTGCTCGCTATGGTGGGTGTTGAATACCGGGTGGGTCAGGAACGGGGTGGTGCGCAGCAGGCCTTGCGGCAATGCGTCGGCGGTGGCGGCATCGAGCGCGTCCACATCCGCCTGCGCACCGAACAACGCAGCCAGTGCGACCACATCGGCGCGCGTGCTGGTTTCATCCAGGCTGATGCCGACCGCTTCGCTGTCGATCGCGCGCAGGTTGATGCCGGCCGCACGCGCACGCGCGTGGATGGCATTGGCATCGATCGCCTTGACGTGCAAGGTGTCGAAGAAGCGCTCGCCGACGGTAACGCCGGCGCTGCGCAGTGCCGCCGCCAGGATCGCGGCCAGGCGATGGGTGCGTCGCGCAATGCGGGTCAGGCCGTCGGGGCCGTGGTAGACCGCATACATCGACGCCATCACCGCCAGCAGCACCTGCGCGGTGCAGATGTTGGACGTGGCTTTTTCGCGGCGGATATGTTGCTCGCGGGTCTGCAAGGTCAGGCGATACGCCGGGTTGCCGGCGGCATCGATCGACACGCCGATCAAACGGCCCGGCATCGAGCGCTTGTAGGCATCGCGGCAGGCCATGAACGCGGCATGCGGGCCGCCGAAACCGAACGGCACGCCGAAGCGCTGCGAGTTGCCGACCACGATGTCGGCGCCCCATTCCCCCGGGGCGGCGATCAGCGTCAGTGCAAGCAGATCGGTGGCCACCGCGACCAGGCCGCCTTGTGCGTGCACGGCGTCTGCCAGTGCAGCGTGATCGCCGATATGACCGAAGCTGTCCGGGTACTGCAGCAGCACGCCGAAGCACTCGGCCTGCAGCGCTTCTTCCGGCGTGCCGACGCGCAGCACGATGTCCAGCGGCTCGGCGCGTGTGCGCAGCAGTTCCAGCGTCTGCGGATGCACTGCGTCATGCACGAAGAACGTGTTGGACCTGGACTTGGCCGAACGCTTGGCCAGCGTCATTGCCTCGGCCGCGGCGGTGGCTTCGTCCAGCAGCGAGGCGTTGGCGATCTGCATGCCGGTGAGGTCGGCGCACAGGGTCTGGAAGTTGATCAGCGCTTCCATGCGGCCTTGCGAAATTTCCGCCTGGTACGGTGTGTAGGCGGTGTACCAGGCCGGGTTTTCCAGGATGTTGCGCAGGATGACCTTCGGCGTGTGGGTGCCGTAGTAGCCCTGGCCGATGAAGTTGCGGAACACGGTGTTCTTGTCGGCGATGGCGCGGATCTTGGCCAGCGCTTCTTCTTCGGTGATCGCCTCGGGCAGCGCCAGCGGCGCCGGCGACTTGATGTTGCCCGGCACGATGGCATCGGTCAGCGCATCCAGGCAGGCGTGGCCGACCACGTCCAGCATCTGGGCGATTTCCGCGTCGTTGGGGCCGATATGGCGCTCGACGAACGCGCTGTGGTGTTCGAGGTCGCGCAGGGAAGACGGGGTCTGGGACATGGCGGGCATCCGGAGTAGGGGCAGACGAATGGTCGACCCGCATCACGGCCGGTATGACGCGCATGCGCGCACCACGACCTGCCGCAGCAGCAGTCTTCCTCGCGCCCCTCTGTCCTTTTGCCTGAGAGTTTAAAAACGCGGCCTGGCCCGCGGCCTGCCTGCGTTTCGTGCCCCTTCGGCGCCGGCATCGGCCGGTCTCTCCAGAGTTGTACTGCGGATGGTATCGGGCCTGAGCGATTACGGGCTGTTGCGCCTTCGGCAGCGGCAGTGCCGCTTCTCCCACCGTGTTGCCTGGCTAGTATAGCCAGCGTCCAGCCGCTTGGCGAAACGCTTTTCGGCGCCATGAAATGCCAAAGGCCGGGCGAGTCGCCTCATCCGGCCTCCGGGGTTTGAGCGGCGCTGTTCCCTCCGCTACCGGGTGGTCCGGCAACGGCAGCGCCCGCTCGCGACTGCCCGCGCAGGCGGATCAGTGGTGCCCGTTCTTGGGCGGCGGATCGTGCTTGGTATTGGCGCCCGGCGGGGGATAGTCCCCACCGCCGACATGCTTCCACAGACGCTGGTCCAGGGGCTCCAGCTGGCCCTTGGCCCCGGCGGGCCGCTGCAGCGCTTGCGCACCATTGGTTGGCGATTTTTTCGACAGATTCATGTTGACGTCCTCACGGGTTTTCCCTTCGTACGCAGCGTCACGCCGCCCGAAGGGACGACTGCGTGACCGCCTCGGCCATCTGCCCGTTGGCCGGTGAGGCGACAGTGGTCGCTGGACCGCAGAGCCGGGGACAGCACCATGCGATCCAGCGTGCGCGGGTGCCGTTGCGACCCAGGGCCGGCGCACGACGCTGTGTGCGCGGTAACGAACGTCGCATCCGCCAGGTCCGTGCCGGCATGTGCCGATGTGATGCCGGTCACGGCAAGCGCTCCCGACCGCTCGGCCGGATCGCTGGCATTCGCAAAGCGCAGCGCCTTTGCGCAGCGCGTCCGCGTGTGCTAGTGGCACGCGATGCAGGCTTGGCTGGCGATGCGTCTCGCCGGCATGCCGCCGCCGACCAGCATCGGACAGGGGAGGCGCGAGGTGAACTACCATTTCATTTCCGGGCTGCCGCGGGCGGGCTCGTCCTTGCTGGCCGCGTTGCTGCGACAGAACCCGCATGTGCACGCCGATGTCACCTCGCCGGTGGCGCGACTGTACGCGGCGATGCTGATGGGCATGAGCGAGGAACATCCCTCCAACGTGCACATCGACGACGCACAGCGGGTGCGGCTGCTGCGTTCGGTCTTCGACGCCTATTACCAGGATCGCCAGGGGCTGGGCACGGTGTTCGACACCAATCGCGCCTGGTGCAGCCGCCTGACAGGGCTGGCGACGCTGTTCCCGCACAGCCGCCTCATCTGTTGCGTTCGCGATGTTGGCTGGGTCGTCGATAGCTTCGAGCGCCTGGCGCAGACCCAGCCGCTGCGCTTGTCGGCGTTGTTCGGTTACGACCCGGAAGATTCGGTCTCGTTGCGCGCGGACCTGCTGACCGCGCCGCGCGGCGTGGTGGGCTATGCACTGGACGGGCTGCGCCAGGCGTTCTACGGCGAACATGCCGATCGACTGCTGCTGTTGCGCTACGAAACGCTGGCGCAGCGGCCGGCGCAGGCGATGGAGCAGGTCTACGCCTTCCTGCAACTGCCGGCGTTCGCGCACGACTATGCTGGTGTCCAGGCCGAGGCCGAACGCTTCGATGCCGCGTTGCAGATGCCGGGCCTGCATCGCGTCCGTCGCGGGGTGCAGTATGTCCCCCGGCGCAGCGTGTTGCCGCCGGCGCTGTTCGAGCGGTTGCAGGAGCTGGCCTTCTGGGAACGCGGGCCCTCGCATGGAGCCCTGCTGGTATGAGCAGGCGCGTGGCGTGGCAGCGCACGGCGACGCGGCGGCACTGCCGAGCAGGCGGCCAGCACGGGCCGGCGTCGGCGGCCGCCGGCGGATGACGACCCTGTTTCGACGCGAGGCGGTGGACTACCGGCAGCGCAGTCGGCTCGGGCCGGTGGTGCTGCGCCAGCATGGCGCGCTACGTTGGTGCGTAGGCCTGCTGATGACGACCGTGATCCTGCTGCTGGTCGGATTCTTCCGCCTGGGCTTCGCGCGCAGCGAGACCTTGTATGGCACGGTCGTCCCGGCGGGCGGACTGATCTCCGTCACCACACCGCAGTCGGGCGTGGTGGTGCAGGTCGGCGCCGTGCAGGGCCAGCGCGTCGCTGCGGGCCAGCTGCTGTTCGTGTTGTCGGCCGAACATCGCGACGATCGCGGGCGGCCGACCCAGCGCGCTGCTGTGGTGCTGGCCGAACAGCAGCGCCTGGCCGTCGAGGCGATGGCGCAGTTGCGTGCCCAGGGGCGCGTGCAGCAGCAGGCGGCTGCGCGGGCGCTGGCCGGCCTGCGCGACCGCTTGCAGCAGATCGACGCCGAGCTGGACTTGCTGCGCCATCGGCAGCAACTGACCCAATCGATCGAGCAACGTTACCGTACCGCGTTGACGCGCGGCCTGGTCAGCCAGCAATTCGTCGATGAGAAACAGGCCGACGTGCTCGACCAACGCGCGCATACCCTGGAGCTGCAGCGCGAGCGCATGGCCTTGGCCGATGCGCTTGCGCAGGCCCAGGCCGAGGTGCAGCAGTTACCGTCGAACTTGCGCCAACAATTGGCGATGGCCGGTGCCGGCCTGCAGGAGGACCGGCGTGCGGCGATCGAGCAGGCGGCCGCGTCGCGTTGGGAAGTGCGCGCGCCGCGTGCCGGGCGTGTAGCGCTGCGACCGCTGCAGCGCGGGCAGGCGGTCGCGCAGGGGCAACGCCTGGCCGATCTGCTGCCGACGTCGATGGCGACCGAGGTCGTGTTGTATGCGCCCTCCAGGGCCGCCGGGCTGATCGGCCCCGGCATGCCGGTGCAACTGCGCTTCGATGCCTTGCCCTACCAGCACTACGGTCAGTTCGCCGGGCAGGTGGTCGAGATCGCCGTCGCGCCCGAACCGCCGCGTGTCGACTCGGTCTCGGTAAGCGAGCCGTTGTACCGCGTGCGGGTGCGCCTGGCCGGGGATGCCGCGCTGCGTGCAGGACGCACGGCGGTCCTGCGACCGGGTATGCGCGTGCAGGGCACGCTGGCATTGGAATGGCGGCGCTTCTCGCAGTGGGCATTCGAGCCGCTGTCCAGTTTGCACGGCACGCTGCGATGAGCCGCTGGTGGGCGCAGTTGCGCCGAGCGTCCGGCGTGCGTGGATTGCCGATGATCCTGCAGGGGCAAGTCGGCGAATGCGGATTGGCGGCCATGGCCATGATCGCCCACTATCACGGTTGCCACATCGGCCTGGCCGAACTGCGCCGCCGCTTCCTGCTATCGCGACAGGGCACCAACCTGGCCAATCTGGTCGCGATCGCGCAGGCGCTCGGTCTGCAGGCGCGCGCGTTGCGGCTGGAAATGGACGCGCTGCCGGAGTTGCAGCTGCCCTGCGTCGTGCATTGGGATCTCAATCATTTCGTCGTGCTCAAGCGGGTGGGCACCCGTCGTCTGCAGATCCACGATCCGGCCAGCGGGCCGCGGAGCCTGACGCCGGGCGAATTCTCCCGGCATTTCTCCGGGATCGCGCTGGAACTCAGCCCGGCCGCCGACTTCCGTCCGCAAGCTGCGGCGCCGGCAGTGGCGTTGTCCTCGTTGATCGGTCGTGTCCACGGGCTTGGACGGGCGGTCTGGCAGGTGCTTGCGTTGGCATTCGCGCTCGAGGTACTCAGCCTGGGAATGCCGTTCCAACTGCAGTGGATCGTCGATCAGGCGGTGCCGTCGGCCGACATCGGGTTGATCCATGTCCTTGGCGCCGGGTTCCTGTTGCTGGTGGTCCTGCAATCCTGCATCGCCCTGCTGCGCGGATGGCTGATCGCCAGCGTGTCGGCACAGCTGGGTTTTCAATGGATGGGGCAGGTGTTTGCGCACCTGCTCGCGCTCCCGTTGGCGTATTTCGAGAAGCGTCACCTCGGCGGAATCCAGTCGCGATTCGCCTCGATCGTGCAGGTGCAACGCACCTTGACGACCGGATTCACCCAGACCCTGGTCGATGGCGTGCTGGTGATCGGCACCCTCGGCCTGATGCTGGTCTACAGCGTCGGCCTCAGCGCGATCACGCTGGTGGCGGTAACGCTGTATGCGGCGACACGCTGGCTGTGGCTGCGGAGGATGCGCGAAGCTGCCGCCGAGCAGTTGTTGTGGGACGCGCGCCAGCACACCCACCTGCTGGAGAGCGTGCGCGGCATCCAGGGCGTGCGGCTGTTCGGGCGCCAGCAGGTGCGGCGCATGGACTGGACCCATCTGCTGGCCGAACAGACCAATGCACAACTGCGCCTGGCGCAGGGCGAGGTCTGGCAGTCGTCACTCAAGCGCCTGCTGTTCGGATGCGAGCGGGTGCTGGTGATCTGGCTCGCCGCGTTCGCGATCCTGCGCGCAGAGCTTTCGCTGGGCATGCTGTTGGCATTCATGGCTTATCGCGAGCAGTTCGCCATGCGCTTGTCAGAGCTGATCGATCGGCTGGTGGAGTTCCGCCTGTTGCGCGTCCATCTGGAGCGGGTGGCCGACATCGTCCACCAGCCGCGCGAGGAGGCCGATCAGCGCATCGATGCGCCTGCCTGGAACGACACCACCATCGAACTGTGCGGCATCGGCTTCCGCTATGCCGACGATACCCCGGCCGTGCTCGAAGACGTCAGCGTGCGCATCGCCAGCGGGGAATGCGTGGCCATCACCGGCGCGTCAGGGTGCGGCAAGACCACCTTGGTCAAAGTGATCCTCGGGCTGCTGAAACCCAGCGCCGGACACGTAAAGATCGGCGGGCGCCCGCTGAGCGAGACGGCGCTGACGCCCTATCGCGCCATCGTCGGCACGGTGATGCAGGACGATCTGCTGTTCACTGGATCGGTCAGCGAAAACATCAGTTTCTTCGACCCGGAGCCGGATCAGGCGCAGGTCGAACGTTGCGCGCGCATCGCCGGCGTGCACCAGGAGGTGGAGCAGATGCCGCTAGGCTACGCCTCGTTGTTGAGCGAGGCGGGTACCGGGTTGTCGGGCGGGCAGCGGCAACGCGTCTTGCTGGCACGCGCGCTGTACAGGTCGCCACGCATCCTGGTGCTGGACGAGGCGACCAGCCATCTGGACGTCATGAACGAGCAGCGCGTCAATCGCGCCATCCAGGCAATGCAGGTCACCCGGATCATCGTGGCGCATCGACGCGAAACCGTGGCCATGGCCGCGCGCGTCATTACCCTGGAACAGGGGCGAGTGGTGAGCGATCAGCCGATCGCCGATTGGCAGCGGCTGCAGGAGCGCTCCGCCGCAGCCGACTGATCGCTGCCGTTGGCCGCTGGCGCCGAGCACTGCCGGCGCCGTCATTGCCGGGGGCGCAGCCGCTCGGCTGGGCAGGATGACGATGCCGTGCTAGGACGAAGCGGACGCGGCTGCGATTTATGTGCCTGCGTGCCGCGCATGCGCTCCATCGCTGGCCGCATGCGGTGGCAGTTGGCGTAAAGTGTCGGCTTCTTTGCCCCATGCCTGCCGCTGCGCTCGTTGGCCTGACCACCGCTGCCGGTGCCTGCGCGTGGGGAGTCCTCCGGATACCGTTGCGCATGACTTCTGCTGTTCCCTCCACCCGTCGCATGGCGCTGCTGCTGGCCGGGCTGGCGATGTTCGGCCCGTTTTCGATCGACACCATCTTCCCGGCGTTCTCGCAGCTGGGCCGCAGCCTGGCGGTGGACCAGGTGGCGATCCAGCAGACCATCAGCGTCTATCTGCTGGCGTATGGCCTGATGAGCATCGCGCACGGGCCGTTGTCCGATGCCTGGGGCCGCAAACGGGTGATCCTGGGCGGGCTGGCCTTGTTTGTCGCCGGCTCGATCGGCTGTGCGCTGTCGCAAGACTTGCCCACGCTGCTGGCATTCCGCGCGCTGCAGGGCCTGTCGGCCGGCGTGGGCATGATCGTCGGGCGGGCGGTGATCCGCGACCTGTTCCATGGCCCGGACGCGCAACGGCTGATGAGCCAGGTGTCGATGATCTTCGGGATTGCGCCGGCCATCGCGCCGATCATCGGCGGCTGGATCCTGCTCAGTGGCGGCGGCTGGCCGTTGATCTTCTGGTTCCTGGTGGTGTTCGGCCTGGTGCTGCTCATCGCAACCCTGACCTGGCTTCCCGAGACCCACCCGGTGGAGGCGCGCACGCCGCTGCAGTTCAAACGCCTGTTGCAGGATTACGTGCGCATCGGCTTCAACCCGCGCTTCCAGCGCCTGGCCGCGGCCGGTTCGTTCAACTTCGCCGGCATCTTCCTGTACATCGCGTCGGCGCCGGTGTTGATCATGCAGCACCTGAAGCTGGGCGAAGGCGATTTCGCCTGGCTGTTCATTCCCACCATCGGCGGCATGACGCTGGGCTCGTTCCTGTCCGGGCGCATGGCCGGGCGCATGCAGCCGGTGCGGCAGATCCGCATCGGCTTCATCTGCTGCGGGGTGGCGGCGCTGGCCAATCTGGCCTACACCTTTGCGGTGGCGCAGATCGCGCTGCCGTGGGCGGTGCTGCCGATCTTCCTGGCCGGCGTGGGCATGGCGCTGATCTTCCCGATCCTGGCGCTGGCAGTGCTGGACATGTACCCGCAGCAGCGCGGCCTGGCGTCCTCGCTGCAGGCCTTCACGCAGTTGATGACCAATACGGTGGTGGCCGGGGTGCTGTCGCCGCTGCTGAGTGAGCATCCGCGGCATCTGGCGATCGGCATGACCGGCTTTTTCTTGCTGGGCTGGCTATTCTGGCGCTGGGAGCGCCGCAGCGGCCGCCGTCTACGGCACCGCCAGGCCACCGAGGCAGTGCCTCTGGAGCCGGCCGACCACCTCTGACCTCACAGGAGCCTGCATGTCCACCGATTCCAAGTTGCGCCGTGATGCCCGCAAGCGCGCCGCCGAGCGCCAGCGCAACCAGGCCGCCGCCAATCCCGCGCCGGTGTCCCCGATCGAACCGCATGCCGAACTCCGCGACCAGCAACGCACCCTGTTGGCCGGCATCGTCCGCCGCGACGGTGAATGGGTGCTGGGCATGGATGGCCGCATCGCCGGCGAAAGCACCAGCGCCGCCCAGGTGCTGGCGCTGATCATGCGCGCGGCCGAGTTGCACGAACGCCAGGGCACCCCCGTGCGGCTGACCTACTCGGACGCCCTCAAGGACGCCGCGCACGCCGAAGCCCGTGCCGACGGCATGGAGTTCGAGCAGTTCAAGACCAGGTTGAGCGAACGGTTGCAGGGCGGCACCAAGCTCAACTGAGCCTGCTGGAACAAGCGCTGCTAGACGCACTGCCTGACACGTCTGCTGCCCACGACAGCGTTGGGTGTCAGTCAGGGCGTGTCACTGGACGCGCAACAGCGGGTGGACGATGCCGAAGTAGATGGTGCAGCAGCCTGCCGCAGGTCGCCAAAGCGATGAGCATGCTCATCGCGATCACGGTTTGATCAGTGGCAGGATGCCACCGCGCCATGCAGGCGGGAAACGCTGGCATCTGCGCGCTGTGTTGCGAGCCGATCAATCCCGGCCACTGCCAGCAATAAGCAATCGTCAGGTGCCACGCCAGCGACAACAGCACCGCCAACGCTGCGATGCACCCACCTGCCGTCATACAGACCAGCAACCACCACGTGCAACGCTGACCGATCATCGACGCAACACCTCGCTGTCAGAGAGCGCTGCACCTGAGCAATCTGCCGAAGCGACGGTTGGCCGGTGGTCGACGCTTTCCTTTGCCATGCGTCATCAGCGCGCCATCGCAGGCGCAGTCGTCGTGGTTGCCGGAGTGGCGGCCGGTGCCTGCCACCCGCACATCTGCCCTTGATTCTGCTGCTTGAGCCATTCGCTCATCGGCGCGAAGTATTCCAGCATCGGTCCGGCATCGAGTTTGTCGTTGCCGGTGAGTTCCTTGAGTGTGGTCTGCCAGGGTTGGCTGGAACCACGCTGCAGCATCGACCAGAACTTCTGCCCGGCGTCCTTGTTGCCGTAGAAGCTGCATTCGTACAGCGGCCCCTGATGGCCGGCAGCCTGGCATAGGCCTTTGTAGAATTGGAATTGCAGGATATGCGCCAGGAAATAGCGCGTGTACGGCGTGTTGCCCGGCACGTGGTACTTGGCGCCAGGGTCGAAGAATTCTTCGCCGCGCGCGCCGACCGGCGCCACGCCCTGGTACTTGGCTTTCAGTTCCCACCAGGCCTGGTTGTAATGCTCGGGCGTGATGGAGCCGTCGAACACGCCCCAGCGCCAGCGGTCGATCATCAAACCGAACGGCAGGAACGCCACCTTGCTCAGTGCCATGCGCATCTGCGAATTGATCAACGACTCGCGGCCGGTCTGTTGCTCGCCCACCATGCCGATCGACTGCAGGTACTTGGGCGTCATCGCCAGCACGATGGTGTCGCCGATCGCTTCGTGGAAGCCATCGTTGGCGCCGTTCTGAAACAGCGGCGGCAACGGGTTATAAGCCAGGTCGTAATAGATGTGGCCCAGCTCGTGGTAGATGGTGGTGAAGTCTTCTTCGGTCGGCTTGATGCACATCTTGGTGCGCACGTCCGCGCCGATGTTCTGGTTCGGCTCGCCGCCCATGTTCATGTCCCAGGCGCTGGCGTGGCACACCACATCGCGGTCCAGCGGCTTGATGAACTGCGAGCGCTGCCAATACGTGTCCGGCAGCTTGGGCATGCCCAGCGATGTGTAGAAATCCTGCGCGCGTTCGGTCATCTGCTTGGCGGTACGCAGCTGCGCCTCGCGTTCGGCGTTGAAGCGTGCGGCCGCGCCACCATCGCCGCCGGTATTGCGCGCCAGCACTGCGCTGAGGTTGCCCTGGTACTGCTTTTCCAGCGCGGAGGTGATGTCCAGATCACCGGCGCCAGGGTAGGGCTGCAGCAGATCCCACAGGTTGCTCCAGTCCTGCTGCCACATATTGCCCATCAGGTGTGCCGGCAACAGGCCGCCGGCGACCTCGCCCTTGTCCTTGCCGTATTGCGTATCGAGTTTGCCGCGCGCATAGCACTGCAGCTGCGCATACAACGGTTTGACCTGTTCCCACAGACGGTCGGTTTCGCTGGCCAGTTGCGCCGGCGGCATGTCGTAGCCGCTGCGCCATAGCACCCCGACGTCGGCGAAACCCAGCCCGCGTGCGCCCTCGTTGGCCAGTTCGACGAAGCGTTGGTAGTCCTTGCGCATGGGCTGCGCAGTGCTGTGCCAGCCCTGCCAGGCGTCGAGTTGTTCGTTGTAGTCGCGGCTGCTGGCCAGCACTTGCTCCAACTCGCCGAGCTGGCGGCAGCGGCGCTGCTCGCCTTCGCCCACGCAGTAGCTGCCCGCGCCGTAATCGCCTTCCATCTTGGCGGCGATGCGGGTGAGTTCGGCCAGCTTGGCCGGGTCGCGCGGTGCGGGCAGGGCACTCATCAATTTCAGCAATTGCAGCGCACGCGCACTGTCGGCCGACATCGGTGTGCCGGCGTACTGCTTGGATTGTTCGATCCACCGGTCCAGCTGCGCCAGCGAGCGTTCGTTGGCCTTGGCCGCCAGCAACTGCGAATCGCCGTTGATGTAGGTCGACGACAGCCACTGCGCCGCAGTGATTTCCGGATAGGCCGCCTTGTATTCGGCGCTGATGCGCGCAACGAACTGGTCGGCGCTTTCGGCCAGCGCGGTCTTGCTCGCCACAGGTGTGTCCGGTGGTGCCGCATCCCGGCGGCAGGCCGACAAGCTCAGGGTGCCGGCAGCCACAGCCAACGCCAGCAACAGCAAACGAGGATTCACGGGTGGTCCTTGCAGTGAAGTCCGGCGAAGGCTAGAGCGCGCCGGGGTTCAGGGCAAGGGGCAACGCACGCCACGCATGCGATGTGCGGCGCGGGCAGACGCAGGCGTTGGCGATCAGCGCAGCGTGGTGCCGGTGCACTTGGCGAACAGGTCGCGCTCGGGCGCATAGACGCTGGTCTTGACCTGCATCAACCCAAGCACGGACGGGAACAGCGCATCCTGATCGGTATATTGCCCTGCACGGTGGCGCAGGCAGGCTTCATCCAGGCCGCGATCGCGCGCGAACTCAGGCGAGAACCACATCACCATCGGCACATGGGTCTGCTCCTTGGGCGCGATGGCATACGGAACGCCATGCAGGTACAGGCCTTTTTCGCCAAGCGATTCGCCGTGATCGGAGAGATAGATCATCGCCGTGTCGTAGTCCGGCAGGCCACGCAGCGCGTGGATGGCCTGATTGAGGAAATGGTCGGTGTACAGGATCGAATTATCGTAGGCGTTGACGATGTCCTGGCGGCCGCAGCTGCCCAGATCCGCGGTCTTGCACACCGGCTTGAAGCGTTCGAACTGCGCCGGGTACCGTTCGAAGTAGCTCGGGCCATGGCTGCCCAGTTGGTGCAGCACCACCACGCGGTCGCCAGGCTTTGCGCGCACCTGCGCAGCCAGGTCGCTCAACAGGATCTCGTCCATGCAGCGGCCATCGGCGCACAGGCCCGGTGTGGTGGCATCGTCCAGCTTCTGGATCTCCAACCCGTCGCACACGCCCTTGCAGCCGGACTGATTGTCGCGCCACAGCGTCGAAATGCCGGCATGTTCCAGCACATGCAGGAACGACTGATGGCCACGAATCATGTCTTCGTTGTAGTCGCGACGCCCGTAGGGCGAGAACATGCAGGGCACCGAGACTTCGGTGCTGGTCCCGCACGAATGCATGTCGGGGAAGTTGATCACCCCTGCCTGTGCCAGCTCCGGCGTGGTCTGTCTGGCATAGCCGTTGAGTCCCCAGTTCTGCGCGCGTGCGGTTTCCCCCAGCACCACCAGCAACAAGCGCGGGCGGCTGCCCGGCGCGCGCGGCGTGGCCATGGCGTCGTGTTCGATCGGCTGTTTGGGAGCACGCTTGATCGGCGATTCGGATTTGAGGTTTTGCCGCAATGCCACGATGTAATTGATCGGCGTGGCCAAATAACGCGCTTCGCGGTGATTGCGCATCAGTGCGGAAATATCCTGCGACGAGAGCATGGCGCCAGCAGCGCCCACCACCGCCACCACCAGCAGGAAGCCCGATCGCACCAGCACCGCCTTGCCCGCACTGCGTGCGCGCAAACGTGTGCGCCACAGCAATGCAGTCGGAATCAGGAAGTAGCACACCAGCGGAAGGATCAGGCCCGGCGTGAGCAACTCGCGCGATTCCTTGTGATCGGTATGCAGCACGTTGCGCAGCATGTCCGCATCCAGATAGACGTTGTAGCTGTCCATGTAATGCGCGGCCAGCGCGGTGGTGAACAGCAAGAGCGTCAGCAGCGGCTTTGCATTCCAGCGCCAAACCAGGATGCCCAGGAGCAGCGCATGCACGGCCACCAACAGCGCCATCAACGAGATCGCGAACCCGATGCTGCCCGGATGCGTGGCCATGGCCGTGCGCCAGAACAACTGATTGCACACCAACGCAAAAAACAGGCTCGACAGCAGTACCAACGCTTCGGTCGACACCGTCGGCCGCGTACTCCACGTCAGCGCGCGCAGGCCACCACGCCTGCGCGGTTCCGGCAACCAGGTACTCATGCTGCATCCCCCGAGAGCAACATCAATCCAAGCGCGCGACGCGGCCGTTGCAGCATCACGCAGTACAGCGCCAGTGCGCTCACCCAGCACACCGCCAGCGACCACAGGTCGTGCGAGAGAAAATGCGCGCCGCGCAATTGTTGCGCAACACCGAAAATGAGACCTGCTGCCAAGCCTATGAACAAACCTGCAAACCGCCATGCAGGACGGAGCGCCAGCGCACAAAAATACAGTGCCACCCAGGCATAACCGGCACTGGCATGGCCGGCAGGAAAGCACCCGGACGCGGCGATGCCGTGGCGCGATTCGAATAGCCCGATCATCGCCTGCGTACCGCCATAGCGGCTCAGATCCCATGGGCAATCCATCGCCGTCCACGACTTGAGCAGCGACACCAGCGAGGTCGACAGCGCGACGGAGGCGGCCAGGTAGGTCAGCGGCCAGCGCAACACCTTCAGGCGCGGCCTGCACCACGCAACGATGGCCAGCACCAGCACGCCGACTCCGGCTGCCGTGCTCAACCATTTACCCACGCGGTGGATCACGCCGCTGGTGAACCAGTGGTCCTTGAGTAACCAGTGGCCGCCTTCCAACCGATACAGCGCATCGGCGATCCATTGGTCGCCACCGGCGCCCATCAGCAGCGCGCTCGCCAACAGGACGCAGGCCAGGGGCAGCCACAGATGGCGCACGAGGAAGTGCGTCTCCACGCCGCTGGCGGTATGCGCCACGGTCGGCGCACGGATGGGAAGCGTTGTCATCGAGATGGCGGCCTGTGTCAATGCCCGACATCTTCGAAACCCGGATGTCGGAAAGCGGTCGGACCGGGGTTGCCCGGCCGTTAACCCGACACCAAGCGTTCAGTCTGCATCGCCTTCGCCACCGGTTTGTTCGGCGTCGGACGCAGCGGCGATGCAACCGGCATGCCACGCCGTGCCGGGCAGCAACTGCCATTGATTGCGATTGGACTCGCCGATATCGATGCGTTGCGCCGGATCGATACATGCCGGCACCGCCTGCTTGAGCACGAACAGCCAGCGAGTGTGCGGCGCTTGCGCAAGCCACGGGCCGGCCTTGGCCCATTGGTCCTGCCAGCTCGCCTTGAAGCCGAAATCGGTCACCGGGCGATCGGCCTGCAGCAGGTTCTGCTCGCGCCAGGCCAGCATGCCCAGCTGCGCGTCCGGGCCGATGCGCTGGCCCACGCGCTGCATCAGACGTGAGGACGAACTATAAGGATCCAGCGCCGGCATCAACCCCAGGCCGAACACCGTCCACAGCGCGGCGGTCATCACCACCAACGCGGTGCCCGCGCGTTTACCGCGCGACCATGCACTCGCCGCCAGGCCGACCACGCCCAGGCCGATCAACCAGAAACCCACCGGCTGCAGCGAGGCAAGCTCCATGCCGCGCTTGACTGCGGTGTTCTCGGCCCAGTGCAGATGCAACGCAATGCCGCCGCCCAGCGCCAGGCCGGCGACGGCAAGCAGCAGCACATACCCGGTCAGCAGCGCCCGCACGCCGCGCCGGCGCAACAACCCCGCCAGCAACGGCGCCGCGGCAATGCACAGTGCCGGCAGCATCGGGAAGATATAGACCTCGCGTTTGCCCGGGCTGGCGCTGAAGAACAGCAGCACCAGCACGCTCCAGGCCAGCAGCAGCACATAGCGCGGGTCGCCGCGGCGCAGTCGCCGCCACCAGGCCGGCAGCAGCCACGGCAACAACAGGCATCCGGGCAGCCACAAGGTGGCGATCACCTGCAGGTAGTACCAGAACGGTTTGACGTGATGCCAGGCGTGCGCGTAGCGCGTGCCGGTCTGCTTGAACAACAGCTCGTGCGCATAGGCATGCAGCTGCGGGTCGTCGCTGTGCCACAGCGCGATGCCCAGCGGCCCCAGCCACACCGCCGTACCGGCCACGAACGCCGGCAGCACCAGTGCCCAGCTGCGTCCTGCCAGCGCGCGCGCCGGCAATACGCGCCAATGCGTACGCCGCAGCGCCATCCACGGCAGCAAAACCAGCAGCGGCAGAAAACCGACGCCCTTGGTCACCGTGCCGACGCCGGCAGCAAACAGGCCCAGCGTCCAGGCGCGCCAGTCCGGCCCGCGCAGCAGGTGCCGCAGCAGTCCCCACAACGACAGTGTGGTCAGCGCCACCAGCACCATATCGATCTGCGCACGCTTGGCCATCAGGCCGAACTGTAGCACCGTGAACAAGGCCAGCACCGCATGGGCCGCCACGCGCCGCGTCCAGAGCCGGCGCGCGATATCCCAGGTCAGCCACAACGTGGCCAGCGCGGCCAGCAGCGACGGCAGCAGGAAGGCCACCGGCCAGTGCGGTACCAGTTCGTAGGTGGCCGCCTGCAGCCACATGAAGGCCGGCGGTTTTTCTGCATACAACTCGCTGCCACGGTGCGGCAGCAGCCACTGGCCGGTCTCGACCATGGTGCGCGCGGCCAGCACGAAGCGCGGCTCGTCCGGCGGATTGGGTTGGCGCATGCCCAGCCCGGCCAGCAAGCTGACGACGATCGTCAGCAGCGCGGCCAGCAGTGCGCGCTGGCGGGATGAGGAGGCAGCGATGGCAGGCGACACGCGCACGCCCTGAGTAAATGCGGGCAGACACTATCTGGCAAGTGGGTCGGAAATTTGTCGGAGCCGAGCCTGCGTGATCGCGCATCGCAGCGCAGGCATCGCCATGCGCTGCTGCCGAAGCGCAACCGGTTGGAAGGCCGTGCCGGCGATAGCGGTCGCGTTTGGCCGGCCTCGGTTAGGATGCGCACACTGTGCCTGCCGGGCCGTCCTGGAACCCCGCTCATGCGGCTGCTGGTCATTGAAGACAACCGCAACATGGTTGCCAACCTGTTCGACTATTTCGAAGCGCGCGGGCATACCCTGGACGCCGCGCCCGATGGCGTCACCGGCCTGCATCTGGCGACCACCCAGCATTACGACGCATTGATCCTGGACTGGATGATGCCGCGCATGGATGGACCGGAAGTGCTGCGTCGGCTGCGCGAGCAGCACCAGTCCGAATTGCCGGTGATCATGCTCACCGCACGCGACGAGCTGCCGGACAAGATCGCCGGCTTCCGCGCCGGCGCCGACGACTACCTGACCAAACCCTTCGCACTGCCCGAGCTGGAGGTGCGCATCGAAGCCTTGCTGGCGCGTGCGCACGGCCGTCGCCGCGGCAAACTGCTGCAAGTGGCCGACCTGCGCCTGGATCTGGCCACGCTGGAAGCGACGCGCGCCGGCCAGGTGCTGCATCTGTATCCGGCCTGCCGCAAGTTGCTGGAGGTGCTCATGCAGGCCAGCCCGGCCGCGGTGACGCGGCAACGCCTGGAGCAATCGTTGTGGGGCGACGATCCGCCCGACGGCGACATGCTGCGCTCGCATATCTATGAGTTGCGTCGCAGCGTGGACGGCCCGTTCGCGCAAAAACTGATCCATACCTTGCCGCGGCTCGGCTACCGGCTGGCACAGCTGGATGCGGCCGATGCACCTGGCGCTGGCGACTGCAGCGATGTCTAAACAGCGCCCGTTGGGTCGCCGCGTGCTGGTGTGGTTGTTCGGCTACACGCTGCTGATGACCCTGGCGGTGTTCGGCACCGCGCAGTACCTGCACGAACGCGCCGAACACGGCGTGTGGCGCTCGCTGCTCAATTCCGAACTGGACAGCATTCTCGAGCGCAGCGTGCAGAATCCGGAGTATCACTGGCAGGACTCGGACACCTTGCGGCTGTACCGCGTCGACGATGTCGCGCGCACGCCGCCGGTCTTGCGCACCCTGCATCCCGGCCTGCACGACGGTCTGGAGATCGCCGGCCGCCAGAGTGCCGTGATGGTGCGCGACACCGCGCATGCCGGCCGCCTGGCCCTGGTGCTGGACATCACCGATTTCGAAGCGCTGGAAAAGTTCCTGACCCGCTGGATGCTGGCCGCTGGGATCGCGCTGATCGGCATCACCTTGCTGATGGGCACGTATGCGATGGCCCGGCTGGTGCGCCCTTTGGTGGAACTTGCGCGCGACATCGGCGCGTTGCGTCCAGGGCAGCGTGCGCAGCAGATTGCGGTCGGGCCACAGGGCAGCGCCGAACTGTACGTGATTGCCGATGCGCTCAACGATTATCTGGAACGCAACAGCCAGTTCGTCGACCGAGAGCGGGCCTTCATCGACAGCGCCAGCCACGAATTGCGCACGCCCATCGCGGTGATCGGCAATGCGGTGGAGCTGGCGCTGGAGCAACCCGGCACGCCGCCGGCGGTACGCCACCAGCTGCAGCGCATTGCCCAGACCAGCGCCTCGGTCGAGCAGTTGATCACCTTGCTGCTGGTGCTGGCCAAGGACCCCGGCCGGCTGGTGCGCAGCAGCGATGCGTTGCGGCTGGATCAGTTGCTGCCGGACATCGTGGCCGACCACACGCACCTGTGCGCCGACAAGGATCTGCAACTGGTCGTGGACCCGTTGCCGCCGTGCAGCCTGGTCGCCCCGGTCGCCATCGTGCAGACGGCCATCGGCAACCTGCTGCGCAACGCCATCGAAAACAGCGACCGCGGCATCATTCGCATCTCGCTGTCGGCGCCCGGCGTGGTCCGCATTGCCGACCCCGGCCATGGCATGACGCCCGAAGAGATCAGCGCCATCTACACGCGCCTGGCGCGCGGCAACGCACGTCAGGGGAGTGGCATCGGGCTGGAGCTGATCGGACGGTTGTGCGAGCACCTGGGCTGGCATCTGCAGCTGGATTCCAATGCAGGGCAGGGCACGGTGGCCACGCTGGATCTCTCCGGCGCCACGGCAACGGGATCCTGAGGCCGATCACTCGACCGACTGCGCTCAGCCCAGACGGCGCGTCCGCTATTCCGTACTGCAGGTGCCACACGTTCGCCGCTGCTGCTGCGAACGCCGCACTGCCCTGATGCCCGTCGCTGCTGACCACTGCTCGCTGCGGTTGGGCAGCCACTTGAACGCGCCGCGCAAGCTCAGGCAGGCAACAGGCCGCGTGCGTCCAGCCAGCTGCGCGCGTTCTCCGCGTCCTGCTCGAACCAGGCACGGGTGGAGCCCAGCCGATACGTATAGCCCCAGCTGTCCATGTCCGCCATCAGGCGCGCGCTGCCCACGCCGGGCAGTTGCTCGGCCAGCAGGATCTGCAGGTAACAGGTGGCGTCTTCTTCCTCCACCGAATCGGTGGCGTCGGTATGCACGGCGGCGCGTTTTTCCGCAGGCAGCACGATCAGATGTCCGGCTTCGTGCAGGAGCGAATGCACCGGGGTGTCGTCGCGCACGTACACATCGCAGCCGATGATGCCGGCCTCCGGTTCGCCCCAGAAACTGCCTGGAATCGCTGCACCACTGTCCACGCGATGCAGGCGCAAGCCATAGCGCGCGAGCAGGGCGGCAGGTGCGTCCAGGCCGATATCGGCCACGCACAGGACATCGGCAGCGGTGGGTGTGGCAGTGGGGGCGGTGGTCACGCGCAATGGCTCGCGGTCGGGTCACATGCAACAACGGCACCGTGCGAACGCGGTGCCGTTGTCGGCGCTTACTTGTCGCCGTCTTCCGGAAGGGCGACCGAGATGTCCAGCACGTCGTGTTCGCCGTCCTTGACCAGATCCACGCGCACCGCATCGGCATCGATGTTGACGTACTTCTTGATCACTTCCAGCAGTTCGCGCTGCATCAGCGGCAGGTAATCCGGCCCGCCGCGGTGGTTGCGCTCCTGCGCAATGATGATCTGCAGGCGGTTCTTGGCCGTCTCGGCGGTGTTTTTCTTGCTCTTGAGAAAATCGAGCAGGCCCATGCTTACCCTCCGAACAGCTTGCTGAAGAAGCCTTTCTTCTCCACGGATGTGAATCGCATCGGGCGCTCCTCGCCCATGATGCGGGCGACTGCGTCGTCATACGCCTGGCCGGCCGGGGACTCGGCATCCAGGATCACCGGCTCGCCCTTGTTGGAGGCGTTGAGCACGTCGCCGGATTCGGGAATCACGCCGATCGCCTTCAGGCCCAGCACTTCTTCCACGTCGGTGATGCTGAGCATCTCGCCGCCTTCCACGCGGCCCGGGCTGTAGCGGGTCAGCAGCAGGAACGCCGGCACGGCCTTGCCTTCTTCGGCCTTGCGGGTCTTGGAATCGAGCAGGCCGATGATGCGGTCCGAGTCGCGCACCGAAGAGACTTCCGGATTGACCACCACCACCGCGCGGTCGGCGAAATACATCGCCAGGAACGCGCCTTTTTCGATGCCGGCCGGCGAATCGCAGACGATGTAGTCGAAGCCGTCGGCGGCTAGGTCCTTGAGCACCTTTTCCACGCCTTCCTGGGTCAGCGCGTCCTTGTCGCGGGTCTGCGAGGCGGCCAGGACGTACAGGTTCTCGAACCGCTTGTCCTTGATCAGCGACTGCTTGAGCGTGGCTTCGCCGTGCACGACATTGACGAAGTCGTACACCACGCGCCGCTCGCAGCCCATGATCAGGTCCAGGTTGCGCAAGCCGACGTCGAAGTCGATGACCGCCACCTTCTTGCCGCGTTTGGCCAGCCCGCAAGCCAGGCTTGCGCTGGTGGTGGTCTTGCCGACGCCGCCCTTGCCGGAGGTGACTACGATGATTTCAGCCAAAGGATTTCTCCGAATATTTCTGTGGTTGGGCCGCGTCAATCAAGCGCAGCGATCTTGATCTGATCCTGCTCCAGCCAGACCTGGACGGCCTTGCCACGCAGGTCCATGGGAACATCGTCCAGCACCTTGTAGTGGCCAGCGATGGCAACCAGTTCGGCGTGGAAGTCGCGGCAGAAGATGCGCGCGTCGGGATTGCCCTGCGCGCCGGCCAGAGCGCGGCCACGCAGGGTACCGTAGATATGGATGCTTCCGTCGGCGATGACCTCGGCCCCGGCACCGACCGTACTGAGTACGGTCAGGTCGCAGTTCTCCGCGTACAGCTGCTGACCCGAACGCACCGCGGTGCGCTGCATCCGGCCCGGCGCCGGTCGCGCGGCCGGCGGTGCCGGCTCGGCACGTGCGGGCGGCGGCGGTGGCGGTGGCGGACTGACCGCGGTCGGCTCGTACTGCGCGCGAAATTTGGCCAGCAGCGGCACGCCCAACTGCTGGGACAGCAGGTCGATCTCGCTGGTGCCGTAGGCCAGCGCCACCGGCAGCACGCCGGCATCGCGCAGGCCGTCCAGCAGCGCCTTGGCCGTAGCCAGGTCCGGCACCTGCGACAGCCCGCCGAAATCCAGGATCACCGCCGCACGGCCGAACAACTTGGGCGCGCGGCTCACGCGCTCGCGCATTTCCTGCACCAGCCGCGGCACATCCAGCGTCCGCACACGCAGGTTGGCGATGCCCACCTGGCCGATCTTCAGTTCGCCGGCCTGTTCAAAATCCACATTCACACTTGCCACAACTCAGCTCCCCGTCGATGGGCTAGCGGTGGTGGCGGCATGACGCGGCCGGCCCACCCACGGCAAGTGGTCGGGCAACTTGCCGCCATAGGTCTCCTTGACCCACCGATAGCTGCACATGTCTTTCATCAGCATGCTGGCGCGCACTTCCACATCGGGCATGGTGTTCTGGCCAACCTCGCGGAAGCCGAAGCTGCCATGGAACAGCAAGGCCGCATCTGCGCCATGGTCCAGGAACACCTCGCACGCCAGCTGCGGGTAACGCAGCTCGGTATAGCTCTGCACATCGGCATAGAACGCCCGCCCGACGCCACCGCCGCGGCGGCGGCTGGCGACCACGATGCGGTCGATATAGAAGAATTCCGGGTGACGGTCCCGGAACCAGGCGAAATTGCTGCTGTCGTGCGCACTGCCGCTTCCGAAACCGACCAGAAACCCGGCCAGGTTGCCGTCGCGCTCGGCGACGCGGAAATACTCGGCCTGCTCGTAGAAACGTTGCAGCCTGGTTGAATCCAGCGGCAGGATCGCCAGTCCGGCATTGTTGTTCAGGGCCAGGACGGAATCGAGCTCGTGCTCGCGCACGTCGCGGATGACGATCGACATTGGGACTCCGTGGGGTAACGCGTCGACCCGAAATCGGATCTGCGTCGGATTATTACATGCGGGGCCTGAAGCGGCGACCCAGCGCATGCGATCGGCCGGCGCGCGGCAGGTGCCGGCGTGCAACGGCGCGTCAGCACAGGCGCTGCGCGGGCCCGACATCCGCCACCCGTGCACCTGCCGGCATGCATGACTTCCGGCAAGAGGGCAGCGCGGTCGCTTACGCCTAAGATGCGGGCATGTTGGGATACCTCAGTCACACGCGCGTCCTGCGCTTTGCCGGCCTGTTCACCTGGGCGATGATCGTCATGCCCTTGGTGTACACCTACTGGCCGCCGGCCGAAGAAGGCGACCACCGCAGCGTGGCCGAGGCGGTGATGATGTCGGCATTCTTCATCGGCTTCGGCGCCAGCTACTTCTGGTTGACCCGCGGCTTGAACAGCGGCGGCCACGCGCACTGGTACGACCGGTTGATCCTGTTGCTGCTCACCATCTGCGCGCTGGCGGTGAGCTATCTGAGCGGAACCGGGCTCGGCAGCATCCTGATGATGGTGGCGGCCGGGGTGATCCCGTGGCTGCTGCCGCTACGCGTGGGCGTGCTATGGCTGGTGCTGAGCCAGCTGGCGGTGCTGCCGGTGTTCTACTACCTGCGCCCGGACTTCACCCTGTTCGCGGCGCTGATGCAGTCGCTGTTGTACGGCGGCTTTTCGATGTTCATCTTCGTCACCAGCCTGGTGGCCCGCCAGCAGACCGATGCGCGCGAAGAGCAGCGCCGGCTCAACGCCGAACTGCGCGCCACCCGCGCGTTGCTGGCCGAGAGTGCGCGCATCAACGAGCGCACCCGCATCTCGCGCGAGCTGCACGACCTGCTCGGCCACCACCTCACCGCGCTCAGCCTCAACCTGGAAGTGGCCGGCCACATCACCGAGGGCCAGGCCCAGGAGCACGTGCGCCAGGCGCACACGCTGGCCAAATTGTTGCTCACCGATGTGCGCGAGGCGGTCAGCCACCTGCGCGACAGCGGCGCGATCGACCTGGAAGCGGCGCTGCGCCCGCTGGTCACCCAGGTGCCGTCGCTGGATATCCACCTGGACATCGCCCAGCCGCTGACCCTGGACGACCCCGAGCGCGCCCACGTGCTGCTGCGCTGTACCCAGGAAATCATCACCAATGCGGTGCGCCATGCCGGCGCGCGCAACCTGTGGATCCAGGTGCGCCGCGATGCCGATACGGTGCTGATCGACGCCCGCGACGACGGCCACGGCGCCGATGCGGTCGCGCCCGGCAACGGGCTGCGCGGCATGCGTGAGCGGCTGAACCAGTATGGTGGGAAGCTCGAAATTCAAACCCGGCGGGGTGAGGGCTTTGGCCTGCGCATCGCTGTTCCAGGCGCGCCGGCACTGATGCCTGCGGCCGTGACCCAAGGAGTGTTGTGATGATCCGTGTGTGCCTGGTCGACGATCAAACCCTGGTGCGCCAGGGGATCCGCTCGCTGTTGGCGCTGGACGACGGCATCGAGGTGGTGGCCGAGGCCTCCGACGGCAAGCAGGCAGTGGAGCAGATTCCGCAGATCCAGCCGGACGTGGTGCTGATGGACATGCGCATGCCGGTGATGTCCGGGCTGGAAGCGCTGCAGATGCTCTCGCGCAACGGCACCCTGCCGCCGACGATCATCCTGACCACCTTCGACGACGACCAATTGGTGCTGGCCGGGCTCAAGGCCGGCGCCAAGGGCTATCTGCTCAAGGACGTCTCGCTGGAACAACTGGTTGGCGCCATCCGTACCGTCGCCGAAGGCGGCTCGCTGGTGCAGCCGGCGGTGACCCAGCGCCTGCTGTCGGGTCTGGAGCACATGCGTAACGAGTTCGTCAGCCTGGACCGCCCCGATCCGCTCACCGACCGCGAAACCGAGATCCTGCGGCTGATGGCGAGTGGGTTTTCCAACAAGGAAATCGCCAACTCGCTGGGTGTGGCCGAAGGCACCATCAAGAATCACGTCTCCAACATCCTCTCCAAGCTCGGCGTACGCGACCGCACCCGCGCGGTGCTGAAAGCATTCGAACTGCAGCTGGTGTGAGCTCGGCCCTGCGCCGGCGAGCTCGACGCCAAGCCGGCCTGCAGCAGGCACCGGACTCGCATTCAGGACGCTGCGGCGCCGGTCGGACTGCGAAACGGGCGGACCGGTGCCGCCTGGCAACTGCAACATCACACGCACGCAGCACGTGATGTGCATGATAGCGGCGCGCAACCGCCCAAACCCTTGTGCAGGTTGGGATTGCGCATCCCCCACGCGCTGCGTTGCGCGGTGAATGACACCGCAAGACCGCGCTACCCGTCGCACAACTGAACATCTTTCTCGAAGCCTGCTAGGATGGTGGCTTCGCTTCACTCAACCCGGCCGTGGGATCGGCCCCGGAGACCTCCTGAATGACCCGTATTATCGAGTTCCTGATCGCCTTGGGGATCGTGGCTGGCTTGTTTGTCGTGGTGGGCTTGGTGTTGCCCTCGGAGCGGCAGATGTCCGAGAGTGTTGAGACCAACCGCAGGATGACGATTGTTTACGACACCGTGAACAGCTTCCGTCGTTTCAAGGATTGGAACCCGCTTGTGCTGCGTGACCCGAAGATCCAGCTGAAGCTGGCCGGCCCGGAAGAGGGCAAGGGTGCACGCGTCGAATACAGCTCCACCGAGGGCTATATCGGCAACGGCAGCTGGGAGATCACCAACAGCGTCAAGAACGAGCGTGTTGAGATCGCAATCGAAGATCCCACCAAGGGCTACGACAAGGTCACCAATTTCACCCTGGTGCCGACCGGCAAGAACAACAAGAACGTCAAGATCACCCAGGATTACAGCGTCAAGTACGGCTGGAACCTGTTTGGTCGCTATGCCGGCCTGTACGTCAGCCGCCACGTGGGCGACGACCTGAAGCTGGGTCTGTCGCGTCTGGCGACTGCGCTGGCCACCGTGCCGAACTTCGACTACCGCGCCGAGCTTGACGGCAAGCCGGTGTTGAGCGACCTCAAGATCGTCGATGTGCCGGCCGAGGACCTATTGGTCGTCACCGCGGGCAACATCGATCGTGACAACGAGACGATCAAGAAGTCGATCAAGGACAACCAGGAGTGGATCAAGCGCGTGATGGATTCCAACGGCCTTGAGGCGGTTGGTCCGGTGCGCATCGTGACCACCGACTTCGCTTCGGACAAGTACGCCTTCGACGTGGTGCAGCCGGTGCGCAAGCGCGCTGGTGGTGCTCCGAAGGCCGACGCCAAGGCCGACACCGCCAAGGCCGATGCCAAGAAGGACGACGCGGCTGCCGCGGCACCCGCCGATGCAACCCCGGTGGCTGCAACGGGCGACGAGTTGAAGCTCAACATTCCGTCCGAAGCACCGGTGAAGTACCAGCGGGTTCCGGCGCACCGTTCGGCCTTTGCGACCTACGCAGGCCACATGGCCGGTCTGGACGCAGTGCGTAACTCGCTGCGCGCCTGGGCTGCCACCAGCGGCATGGACGTGACCGATCGTCCATACGAAGCGTGGAAGGGTGGCGTGGACAAGTCGTTCACCCAGGACGGCACCTACGACGTCTACTGGGCCATCAAGTAATCGTCTCACCACGATGAGCTGATCCAGACGAAAACGCGCCGCAGTCTTGCGGCGCGTTTTTTTTTGCGCTGCGGCGCTGCCATGGAAGTTGCCTGCATGTCTTTGCTTGATCGTCGCAAGAAACACCCCTCGCTGCTGGCGTTCTGCGGCGGCCTGCTGGCGGCCACTGCCGTCGGTCTATCGGCCTATGCCTCGCACGGGGTTGCCGATGCGGTGGTGCAGTCGCGGCTGCAGCTGGCGTCGTTGTACGCATTCGGCCACGGCGCGGTCCTCACCGTGCTGGGCGCCACCGAAACGCGCGCGCTGGGCCGGGTGGGCTTGTACCTGCTGTTGCTCGGCACGTTGCTGTTTGCCGGCAGCCTGGTCGGGGGCGCGTTGCTGCAGTGGCCGACCACCCTGGCGCCGGTCGGCGGAGTGGGCCTGATGCTGGGCTGGGTGGTGCTGGCCATTGGTGCGCTGAGGCGCTGAGCATGCCGTGCCATGCCCGCGGATTCGATGTGGAGGCTGCGTTCGCGCATGTGTCCCGGCGCGATCGCGCGCTGGGTGCGTGGATGAAGCGCATCGGCCCGATCGCCCCGCAACCGGGCTGGCACAAACCCTTCGACCCGGTCGATGCGCTGGCACGCGCCATCCTGTTCCAGCAACTCAGCGGCAAGGCGGCGTCGACCATCGTGGCGCGGGTGGAAGTGGCGATCGGTGCGCAGCGGCTGCATGCGGACACCCTCGATCGTATCGACGATGCAGCGCTGCGTGCCTGCGGCGTTTCCGGCAACAAGGCGCTGGCGTTGCGCGATCTGGCACGGCGCGAACGCGAAGGCGAGATTCCCTCGCTGCGCAGGCTCGCTTTCATGGACGAGGACGCCATCGTGCAGGCGCTGGTGCCGGTGCGCGGCATCGGCCGCTGGACGGTGGAAATGATGCTGATGTTCCGCTTGGGCCGCCCGGATCTGCTGCCCATCGACGACCTGGGCGTGCGCAAAGGGGCGCAGCGCGTGGACAAGCAGGAGCAGATGCCCACCCCTAGCGAACTGGCCGCACGCGGCGAACGGTGGGGCCCGTACCGCACCTATGCCGCGTTCTATCTGTGGAAGATTGCCGACTTCAGTGTGGCGACCAAGGTGCCGACACCGCGTTCGCAGGAGTAGGGCGAACGCACGCGGGGCAGACGCGACGGGCCGTCCTGTCCAGCCGCGCTGCGTGGCGCATGACGTTCGACCGGCTCATCCCGCCGACCAACGCCAATGCCACGGTTCGTAGACGATGCCATGCGGGTTGTCGCGTGGATAACTCAGGCGGTAGCCGAATGCGTGTGCGTTGCTGCACAACCAGGCGAATGCGTGCGTGGCTTCGAAGGACTCTTCGGCCGGCGGCTCGCCCGGTGTGCCCAGATCCAGTGCGTCGCCGCTGTGATGTTCGCTGAAACCCGGCGCTGCGTTGACCGTCAGGACCTGTTCCAGGGTGAGTCCGCGCGCGAACTTGCGCTCGAAGATGCCCAGTTGGTAGTCGTGGCTGCGATAGCCTGAAATCGCATCGATCACGATGTCTGCGCGCAGCGCAGCCGCACGCATCTGTCGCCATGCGCGTGCAGCGCCGGCACTGAGCCATAGCGGGCGGCCGAAGCGATCGCGTCCGGCAAACTGCAGTGCGGCCGGTTCGGCAATCAACTGCAGGCCGGTCCGTTGCACATAGTCGTCGGCGGCGAGCCCGAGCTGGCTCAGCCGGCGCTGCAATCCGTCGATCGCCAGCGTGTCGTCGCGTACCTGGCCGATGCGGCCGGTTGCGGTCTGCAGACGGTCCAATGCTTCGTCCAGGCCATGCTCGCGTGCCAGCCGCGGGATCAGCGGCATCAGACCCTGCGGAAGATGTGCAGCCAGATAGCGTCCATCGCGTTTGCGCCGCAGTAGCCAGTCGGCCTGTGCCAGCACACGCGCATCCGCATTGCCGCGCGCGCGCAGCAGATCGGCCGGCCACAGCTCGATCGCGCTGGTATTGAGGAGTACACGTTGAAGATGATGCATCTACGCAGCTTAGCGGTTGCCTGGTGAGCGCTGCCAGTCCGGCCAGGCGCTGTGACCCGCACCGACCCAGATGGGCGAACCGCTACACCGGTGCGCAGTCGCGTCTGGATGATCGACGGCGCGTGATCAATTTTCGGATTGTTCTTTTTCGCCCTGCGGTTTCGGTAGCCGGCCAGCCTTGCGTAACGCATCGCGCAGCACGTATTCGATCTGCGCATTGAGGCTGCGCAATTCGTCGTCGGCCCAGCGCTGCACGGCGGCCAACACATCGGCGTTGATACGCAGCGGGTAGGCTTTTTTTTCGCTCATTTGCCGTCTCTGCGGCCGCCGTGACGGCGCAGGTGCATCACCATCGACACGATCAACGCGTTGACGCCGATGAGCATGCCGATCACCACGGCATAGATGCCGGCGCGATTGTCGCCAGCCCAGTACAGGCATGCGGCGCCGACCAGGATCACCAGGCTGATCAATGCCCAGCGCAGGCCCAGCCCGCGTGCACGGTCGTCATCGTCGGCGCCGATGGACGCGGCGATGGCAAGCGCGGGCAAGCCGGAAAGCGCAACCACCAGGGGCACCATGATATTCATCAGATCGATCTCGGAGTGGCTGACGCAACGGAAGCGAGCGCTTGCCAGGTGGCGTGGAGGGCGCGCCCACAAGCGCAGTGTACGAGTGGCGCATGCCGATGCCGAACCGCGGCTGCGCCCGGGCGGCAGTGAGCGCAGGTGTTTTATCGGCAGCCCTCAATACAGCGAGCCGGCGTTGACCACCGGTTGGGTCCCGCGATCGGAACACAACACGGTAAGCAGGTTGCTGACCATATGCGCCTTGCGCTCTTCGTCCAGCTGCACCACGCCATTCTTGTGCAGCTCCGACAGCGCCATTTCGACCATCCCCACTGCGCCGGCAACGATGCGCGAGCGTGCGGCAATCACCGCATTGGCCTGCTGGCGCTGCAGCATGGCCTGGGCGATTTCCGGCGCGTAGGCGAGGTGGCTGATGCGCGCCTCGATCACGTCCACGCCGGCCTGGGTCAGGCGCTCGTCCAGATGCCGCTTGAGTTGCTCGCTGATTTCGGCCGGATGGCTGCGCAGCGAGATCTGGCCGTCTTCGTGCTGGTCGTACGGATAGCTGGTCGCCATCGCACGCAGCGCCGCTTCGGACTGGATATGCACGAAGCTTTCGTAGTCGTCGACGTTGTAGACCGCTTCGGAGGCATCGAGCACCTGCCATACGATCACCGCAGCGATTTCGATCGGACTGCCATCCAGCTCGTTGACCTTGAGTCGCCCGCTTTCGAAATTGCGTACGCGCTGGCTGACGCGACGCTTGGCGTAGAACGGCACATTCCAGCGCAGGCCGGCGTCCTTGACGGTGCCGACGTACTTGCCGAACAGGCTCAGTACCGCGGCCTGGTTGGGCTCCAGCGTGTACAGCCCGGCCAGCATGAAAATGCACGCCGCCGCGACCAGTACCGCGGCGATGAACGCGCCCAGCGTGACGCTGTTGTCGGCCATCATCGTCAATACAACCCAAGACGTACCGACAAGGCCGGCGCCTGCGACGAGAACGACGGGAATGCCGGGTAACGAACCGATCGGCTTCTCTTTCATGAGCGCGAGTCCTTGTGGAATGGTAAGAAGATATCAATGTGATATCAGTTAAACAACAGCCGTTCGTCGGCGTGGCAGTGGGCAACCGTTAGAATGGCGGCCCCTCTCGTTCTGGACCGCGCTCATGACCACTTTCGGCACGCCGTTATCGCCTTCCGCCACCCGCGTGTTGTTGCTGGGCTCGGGCGAACTGGGCAAGGAAGTGGCGATCGAGCTGCAGCGTTTCGGTGTGGAAGTGATCGCAGCCGACCGCTATGCCAATGCACCGGCGATGCAAGTGGCGCACCGCTCGCATGTGCTGGACATGCTCGACCCCGCAGCATTGCGCGCGCTGATCGCCAGCGAGCAGCCGCATCTGATCGTGCCGGAGATCGAAGCGATCCATACCGAAACCCTGGTGGCGCTGGAACGCGAGCAAGGCCAGAAGGTCATCCCGACGGCGCGTGCCGCGCGCCTGACCATGGACCGCGAAGGCATCCGCCGCCTGGCAGCCGAAACGCTGTGCCTGCCGACCTCGCCGTATCGCTTTGTCGATACCGTCGAGGAGTATCGCAATGCAATCGCCGCGGTGGGGGTGCCATGCGTGGTCAAGCCGGTGATGTCGTCCTCGGGCAAGGGCCAGAGCACCCTGCGTAGCGAGGCCGATATCGATGCGGCGTGGGCGTATGCGCAGACCGGCGGGCGTGCCGGTGCCGGTCGCTGCATCGTCGAAGGCTTCATCGATTTCGATTACGAAATTACCTTGCTCACCGTGCGGCATGCCGGTGGCACCTCGTACTGCGACCCCATCGGGCACTGGCAGCAGGACGGCGACTACCGCGAAAGCTGGCAGCCGCAACCGATGTCGGCCGCTGCGTTGCGCCGCTCGCAGGAAATCGCCAAGGCCATCACCGACGAGCTCGGCGGCTGGGGCCTGTTTGGCGTGGAGTTGTTCGTCAAGGGCGATGAGGTGTGGTTCAGCGAAGTCTCGCCGCGCCCGCACGACACCGGTCTGGTCACGCTTGTCTCGCAGGACCTGAGCGAATTCGCGCTGCATGCCCGAGCCATTCTCGGCCTGCCGGTGGGCGCGCAGGACGGCGGCGTGATCCGTCAGGCCGGCCCCTCGGCATCGTGCGCGTTGCTGGCGCACGGCAATGGCGTGCCGGTGTTCGACAACGTGGCCGAGGCGCTGCGCGACCCGGACACCGCACTACGCCTGTTCGGCAAACCCCGGGTGGACGGCCATCGCCGCGTCGGCGTCACCCTGGCGCGCGCGGACAGCATCGATGCGGCGCGTGAGAAGGCGCGCGTCGCCGCTGCCGCGTTGACGATCCAGCTGCAGGCCTGAGTTTCCTGCCGACTCGCATTGGTGCAGTGACAAGGTTGCTGCACCGTAGACTATGGTTGCTGGCTCTGAGAAGTCAGTTAGTAGCCAACAGGTCGGGCGCAGGAGTGCACATCTGGCGACTCTCGTGCGGTCAGCTCATGGTCCGAGCTGCTGGTGCCTGCGTCTGCTCTTGTTGCAAGTTCCGATGCTGCTCTGCCTGCCCGCGTTCGGCTGCAGCCTTTGTCCATTCCTGACTGCTCTGCTCCAGCGGTGTATTGAGTGCGGCGACCGTATCGACATGGGCACGCAGCTGGTCGTGCGATCCGGCCGAGTAAGGATTGTTCTGCACTGCAAATGCGCGCGAGGCATCGTCGCTCAGCCTGACTTCGTCGATGCGGTCCATTCCCATCTTGCAGGACTGCACCGCCAGGCAGCCCGCAAGATTGGCGCTGCGCGCGTCCGTTTGTCGTCCGTGCTCGCGATCCAGTATCTGTATGTGATCCTTTGCCTGTGCAAACAGTTGGTAGCCGGGATGCGTGGGATCCTTTAACGATGGCGCGTGCCGCTCCTCGCTGAGAATGTGCTGCTGCAAAGACCTTTGCGATGGAAGCGGGTTACGGATTTCCCTGTTCAATGGACTGTCAGGAAATGGTGCCTCAATGCTCTCTACACCGTGGATATTGCGTAGCGGGCGGTAAGCATCTTTTCCAGGCCCTTCTAGCGGCAGAGGGATGCGAACGTCCGGAAGCAGTTGCCCGGCTCCTGGAATAAGTAAGCCATTTACATCAATGCTCTTGTTTCGATGGAGTCCGGCATGATTGAGGGCCGCCCAGGTGAAATCGACGCAATTGTTGCGTACGTCCCTGTATTGCGTGTCAAAACCAAATTTTTCTGGTTCTTCCCCAAATTTATGGAGTTTTTCATATTGTTCTTTGCTTATTTCGATGGTTCTTGAGTATGCTGGCCTGTGATATTCGCTTGCATCTGTGTCATAGATTTTTCCTGGGCCGTTCATTTGCCCATGAGTGATCGGGGCAAAGCCATAGCTGGCTGGCCTGCTTTTGCCATCGTCGAGTACGAAAAACATGTGCCCTGGGCCAGAGGTGGCTGGTTCACCATCCACCAATTGTTGCTTTCCCTTTGTATAAAGGGGCGTCCCGGGCGCGGCAATGACGACAGTTACTGTGTAATGCTGCCTGTCCATTAGATGCCCCATTCAAACTCATTTTTGATTATTTGGAGGAAGTCCATTCCCGTTGAACGGAAATTTGCGCAGACGGGTCTTTGAGTGCTGGATTTCCTGATTGAGATGAGACGTCGACGCGGTATCGGCCGTAGCTGTCTATTGGCAAATAGCAAACGGTCCAGTTGCTCGTATCTGAGGTGTGTGCGGCGACGTCAATGTATTTTTTTTCCTCGTTTCCGAACCGCCATTCAAAAAATTTACGTCTAGCTGGTTCTTTCTTGATGTACGCTTGAAACGCGTCTTCAGTGGGTAGTTTTTGGCATTGATCCCCGATCCATTTGCAGGCCTCGACATGGACCGCATATCGTGGCGGAGATTTCCCGTTATTTAAGAAAGTGACTGGATCGAGCTCGCCTTTGCGGTTCAAAGTCAATCCAACGATGTAGGATTGAGTGAGATTTACATTCTTCGGCGTTGCTTCGAATTCGAAGCGCACATGGGCATCGGTGGCATCCACCGGAAATGGCCGAATGAGGAGAAGGTCTTCTTTTTCAGAAGACGGTGGCTTGCTTGCGCTGCACGCGCTCGCAAGAAGCGCGAGCGCCAATGGCAGAAAAAAAGTACGCAGGAAACCGCGCGCGTCGTGGAAATGCAGTCTCATTCAACTTGCTCACGATACCTGTCTGCGAGGGAGTGTAAGCCTGTCGATCGGATCGGGACCACCAGATTCAATGGGGGCGCCCTCGGAGCCTTGTCGATCACTGCCTCAGTTGCCTCCGAAAGTCGTCTGCTCTTCCGGCATGGCGTTAGGACTCGGGGCGCTGAATCTTCCCTTTCTAGCGTATGGCCTTACTGTTATAAGCAGCCGTCGACACCAGGCCCAGAGCGTGACATCTCGGAGCCTCGGTACGATTGCTTAGTTGCTAGCCACATCCACCCACACCGCATGGTGGTCGCTGCCATCGGCAATCGCCGCTTCTGGTGCGCTGCTGGCCGGCCAGAAAATGCCGCTGCCGATCAGGGTGAACTGGCGCGACGGCAGCACGTAATCCAGGCGCATGGTGCCGGCTTGCGGGCCGAAGTCGCCGGTGACCTGGTGCGGGTCGCCGCTGTGGGCGATGCCCAGTGCGGCGTATTCGGCGGTTTTTTCCGGGCCGCCATCGCTGCGCGGGGTGGGGTAGTGAAGGACGCGCGGGTGGTTGATCAAGGCGCGGATCGCCGCATGCCGGCCGGCACCATCGACCGGGTCGTTGTTCAGATCGCCCAGGATGACGAAGCGCGCATCGGCAGCCAGGCCGCCGCAGCCCCCCTTGTCGTCGCAGAGCCAGCGTTGGCTTTCGGGTGCGTTGTCCAGATACGCGCGCCACAGCTGCAGTTCGTCGTGGTTGCGCGCGGCGTTGCGTTTCTCGGCACCGTCGAACACCGGCGGGGTGGGGTGCGACACCAGCGCATGCACGACGCCCAGCGGCGTGCGCACCGGCACATCCCAATGCGATTTGGACGAAAGCCGCAGCTGTGCCCAGATGGCATCGCTGTAGTACGACGTCTTGCTGGCCGGATCGATCGGCCGCAGTGCGCCGGGTAGCGCGCTCCACTTCAGCAGCTGGAAGCTTCGCACCGCCTGCGCATCGATCGGGTAGCGCGACAACACCAGCATGCCGTACTGGCCAGGATGCAGCCCGTAGCCCCACGCGTCGTTGCCACGCGCGCGGCCTTCGCCGCCGGTGCTGCCGTTGTTGTCCAGATCCAGGCCGCTCGGCACGCCGGTGTTGACCGGTGCCAGATAGCGGTACGGATAACGCAACGCCTCGCCGCCGCCCGGCTGGGCGACCTGCAGGTAGCGTTGCTGGAACAGATCGGCAGCGCGATGTTCCGGGTCGAAGTCGAATTCGTTGAGCAGCACCAGATCCGGGCGCACGCGCTGCAGGACCGCAGCAATCTTGCGCGCATGTGCGCTATCGCCCTGCAGCTCGCGAATCAGGCCGCCGGCCTCGTCCGAATACAGCGAGGTGTTGTAGGTGGCGATGCGCAGCTGTGCCGCGGCCGGCCGGGCGGCGAGGGTGTCGGTCTGCATCTTGGGCGAGGGCGCGGGGTGGGCGCAGGCCGCGCACAAGGCGGTCAGCGTCAGCAGCAGGAAAGGTTTGATCATTGCGAGATTCTCGCATGCGGGATGCGACACGCCGATGTCGCAATCCGGCGGTTCAGTCGACCGATGCGTGAGCGGGCAAGCCGCGCCAGTGGCGACCATCGTAGGCTTCCAGTGCACTGAAGCGGCGCTTGTAGTTCATCTTCGCGTGGCCATCGATCCAGTACCCCAGATACAGGTGCGCGCGTCGCTCGCGTTGCGCCCACTGGATCTGCTGCAGGATCGCGAACGTGCCCAGGCTGCGCGCTGCCGCCTCCGGCGTGTAGAACGTGTAGACCGCCGACAACGCATGCCCGGTGACATCGGTCACTGCAACTGCCAGCAGCCGGCCGGGCAGGTGGGCGATGGCTGGTTCGCGGATCTCCAGAAAGCGCCCGTGCGACCAGCCGCCGATCAGGAACTGGTCGAACTCGGTGGCGCCATGTTCGTCCATGCCGCCGCCGGGATGTCGGTGCTTGAGGTAGTGGCGATAGAGCGCAAGTTGTTCGTCGGTGCGCTCGGCGGCCACCACGCGGACCACCAGATCCTGGTTGCGCGCCAGGCAACGGCGTTGGCTGCGGTCCGGGTGGAACGCAGCCACCGCGATGCGTACCGGCACACAGGCACGGCACCGTTCGCAGTGCGGCCGGTAGACCAGGTCGCCGGAGCGGCGGAAGCCCCATGCCAGCGCTTGCGGATAGATCGCCCCCAGGCGCGGATCGTGCGGATCCAGCACCAGATCGCGCGCCTGCCGGTCGGACCAATAGCCACAGGCATGCTCGCCGGTCTGGAACAGGCGCAGGTCGTCGTGGGTGTCGGCATGGATGGCCATGGCCGAAGGATAGCGCCTGAGCGTCGCATCAGCGGCGACTGTCCGCCGGATGAATACGTCCGGCCTGGGCGTCAACGCGCGCATCGATGGCTCGTTGATGGGGGTGTTGGTGGCAGCGCACGGATGATCCGCACGCACCACCCACGCGATGCGGCCCATGCAGGTGCCGCGTGTGGTTCCTATCTTTCAGGAGTGTCTCATGACGTCACGCAAACCCTTTCTCGCCCTGGCCGTGCTGGCCGCGCTGTCCGCTGGCACCGCATTCGCCGCCACCGTGCCGGCTCCCGGCGATGCGCCGCGGCCTGCCAAGCTCGACAAGAACGGCGATGGCGTGATCGACCGCAGCGAAGCGGCTGCCGATCCGACGCTGGCCGCGCAGTTCGATACGTTGGACACCAACAAGGACGGCAAGCTGTCGCGCGACGAGCGCCCGCACCATCGTGGCCCGGGGCGCGGCGGACGTGGCGAATGGATGGCCAAGCTCGATACCAACAAGGACGGCCGTATCAGCCGCGAAGAAGCCAAGGCCGACCCCAAGTTCGCTGCGCGCTTCGACCAGATGGATCTCAACAAGGACGGATTCGTCGACCGTGCCGACCGTGAATTGCGCATGCAGCAGCATCGCGATGCGTGGTTCGCCAAGGCCGACACCGACAAGGACGGCAAGTTGAGCAAGGCCGAGTTCGATGCCGCGTCCAAGTGGCGTGGCGGGCACGGACCGGGTGGGATGGGCAGGCACGGCGACGATGGCAAGCCGGCACCGGCGAGCGCACCTGCGGCCAACCGCTGAGGCATCGCCGAGTGCGGCGCTCGCTGCGTATCGGCGAGTGCCGCTCGGGTGAGCGGTGAGTTCACCCCGCGATTTGCAGTACGTAACAAGGCGCCGATCGACCGCGCCCTTCCGCCTGGCGGGAGGGCGCTTGCGTTTGGGCAGATGCTGAGCGCGGCTACAACGCTCAGTCGTGCTTCCAGGACGTGGGAACCGGATTGGAGACGGTGTTCTTCTCCAGCGTGTAGGTGCCGTTCTGCTGCGCGATCGCTTCGCCGGTGTCGACGATGGCGTTCTGGATAAAGACATTCTGCTTGTCGCCGCGCACGAAGGTCAGCTGATGGAACGCGGTCTTGTTGCCCCAGTCTTCCGAGGGCAGGGAAATGAACCGGATGGTGTAGCTCTGGTCGTCGAACGTTCCCTGCAGGACATAAACGCCGTAATGGTTTTCGCCCTGGGAAATGATCTTGTACATGCCGTTGCTGAAATAATAGATTTCCGCATCGGGGAAGGGCTTCTTGTCGTAGAGCTTGCGATAGTGAAGCACCTGCTTGAAGGTGGGTGCTCCGAAACTCACCGATAGCGTCTTGCCATCGGGGGACTTGGTGAGTCCGTCCGCATGCGCGCTCATGCTGACCATCATCAGCAGACTGGTGAACAGGCTTGCCTTCACTTCATGACTCCGTAGTCTTGTTGAATCCTGCCTGCTTATAGCAGCGCGGGCGCTGCCCGATGACGGCGACAGTCGGATACGAACCCATCACTTCGGATCATGCGACGTTGCTTGCTACGGGCTCACCGCCGCACGCGCATCGCACTGAACCGGTTCTCATCGCCCATGCCACCAGGCTGCCATACGCAGGGTTGCTCCGTCTGCGCTCACTTGGCCCGCACCGGCGTGTCATCGTCTCCTGCGGTGATATCCGGTCGGCTCAGAGCATTCCCAACTGCATGTAGTGCCGCACGACGGGCACAATGACAGCCGCAGTGCTCACCAGCATCGCGCCTGGACTGAACATGCAGCGGTATAACAGCGGTGCCCGGGTGACGCCGCGTCTGCGCGCATCGCGCTTGAGCATGGGGCGCATGACACGTGGCAGGACGCGCAGGGATTGATAGTTGAGCACCGCCATGCCTGCGCACAGCGCCAGAACCGATGCCCATGCGCCCGCCTGCAGGTGTTTCAGCACCAGCGTGCTGCCGCACGCCAGCACCGAGGTCAGCGTGGTGACGTGCACGAACCGACGGATCGCCGCTGCCTCGCTGGCGCTCTGTGCGAAGCGCAGCAGGTACCAGTACGACCAGTAGGTGCCGATCCCGGCAACCAGCACTGCGCACGCAGCGAACAGGGCCGGCATGCCGAGCCAGAGGCTGAGTGCGCCCGCGGCGCCGCTCCCACCAAGCGCCGAGCCGCTCAACCCGCTCGCGCCTAGTTTGCCCGCGCCTCCGATGCCCGTCAGCACAACGGCCGCGCTAGCCTTGCCCGGCGCGCCCAACAGGCTGACCGAGCTTACTGCGCTGGCGAACGCCACGCCGGGGGCGCTGCCGCGCGCGAATTCGCCGAACCGGCGCAGCAGCTCGCTGCGTACGCTGGCACGTGCGCGCGACAGGCGCTTGCGCACCGCTGCATCGCTGAGTCCAAGCAGCGAGGCAACCTGTTGCGAGCGCTGGCCTTCGCGGTAATACAACAGCAGCGTTTCGCGACTTTCTTCCGGCAGTGCAGAAATGATGTCGAGCGCCGCGATCTCTTCTTCCACCTGCAGCAACTGGTCGGCGGGCGAGGGCGCCGGGTCGGCTGCCATCGCGATGGCAAGCTCCGCCGCCCCACCACCGAGCGCACGATGGCGGTTGGCGCGCAGCCAGTCGCGCGCCAGGTTGCGGGTGATCTGACGAAGCCAGGGCAGGAAGCTGGCCGGCTGATGCAGTTGCGCCAGCCGCTGCCAAGCACGCAGGAAGGCCTCCTGGGCAATGTCTTCGCTGGCCGCGAGATCGCGGGTGATCGCCAGCGCGATCGCAGTCACCGTGTTCTGGCAGGCAAGCACGATGCGTCCGTAAGCCTGCTGGCAGCCAGCCGCGGCGCTGGGCAGGTCGCGTTGCAACATCAGATTCAGCGTGTCGGCGTTCATCGGCGCAATCCATGTCCTGGTGCCAGCATGACGCAGGCCGGCAACGGATGTGACCGCGCCGACGAGCATGCTTGTCGTACCAGCGGATGGCCACGCTGGCCAGTTGCATTCAGCGGGTCGGCTGGATCCGTACGCGCACTTCGTCGTCTTCTGCTGCCGGTGGTGCGCCATCTGGCGTCGGCGTCCGTTGCGATGCCGGCTGGGCTGCTGGTGCCAGTTGCGTCGGCGCGCTGCGATGGCGCATCACCACCACCATCGCCACGGCGCCGATCACCAGCAGCAACACCAGGCGGATACGCCAGGCCCAGCTGCGCGCACTGGAGCTGGAGCCGTTTTCGCCGTCGCGGAAGGTGTATTCCACATTCGGCAGGTCGCGGCGGGTGGTGTCCAGCAGGCGGGCGTCGCGCAACAGCTCGCGTGCGCGCGGTTGGTCGTTGGCATGCACGATCCAGACGGTGGGCTGCGCCTGGGCGTTGCTCTGCTCCAGGTAGCTGAACTGGCCGCCGCGCTTGCTCTGATAAGAGCGACCGTTGCTGATGCGGATCTCGATTCCCGCATCGCGCAACAGATTGGCCACGCCTTCGGCGGTTTCGATACGTTGACTGCTGAAGATCTTGCGCATGGTGGAAAACGCCGTTGGGTCCGGAACAGATGGCACCGTTGAGGCGCCAGTTCAAGATGAAACATCAAGGTGCGGGTGGTGTGGTCAGGTGATCGCATGCGCATGCCCATGGCAGGCAAGCATGCCAGCTTGCGGCGTCTGCAGTGCGCGGGGCGCGTTGCTCGGCTGCCTTCGACCCGGCCAAGGGTGCGTGCTGGCATCAAGCAGCGTGCCTTACCGTCGCGGCGTGAGGTCTACTCCTTGGCCGGCACGGCAATCGCGCTGCCGTCAGGCACCACCCGGATCAGGCCTTCCTGCGTGGTGCTTGCCACCAGCACGCCGTCGCGGGTGAAAAACTGCCCGCGGGCCAGGCCGCGTGACCCTTGCGCGGTGGGGCTGTCGAGCGAGTACAGCAGCCAGTCGTCGGTACGGAATGGGCGATGGAACCACAGGGCATGATCGAGCGAGGCCATCTGCACGTTCGGCGTCTAATAGCTGATGCCGTGCGGAAATGTCGAGGTACCGAGCAACTGAAAATCCGACGCGTACGCAAGCAGCGCTTGATGCAGGCCCACATCGTCGCCGATGGGATCGTTCAGGCGCAGCCACATCTGCTGGAACGGCGGACGCTTGGGCGGCTTGAGTTCGTCGCGCGGAAAGACATGGCGAAATTCGAACGGGCCGCCGCGCGACAGCCAACGCTGCACCTTGGCCGGTAGCTTGGCCAACACTTCCGGTGCCAGCGGTGCGGCCGGTTCGATGTCTTCCGGTGGCGGCACCACCGGCATCGCCGACTGATGCTCGGCGCCATCTTCGCGCTCCTGAAACGAAGCTGCGCAGAAAAAGATCACCTTGCCATGCTGGATCGCGGTAACCCGGCGCACCGAGAAACTGCCGCCATCGCGGGTGCGGTCGACGTCGTAGACGATGGGGTGGTCGATATTGCCGGCACGCAGGAAATACGCATGCAGCGAATGCGCCTGGCGGCCGTTTTCGACCGTGGCCTGCGCTGCCGATAACGCCTGGCCCAGCACCTGCCCGCCGAACACGTATTTGGTGCCGATGTCGCGGCTCTGGCCACGGAACAGGTTGTCTTCCAGACGCTCCAGCGACAGCAGGCTGATCAGTTCGGAGACGACGGGTTCGGCGGTGGCGGACAAGGGGCTGGCCTGGACATGCGACGGAACGCGAGTATACCGGCCCGCCCAATGGGCGCCGCGAGGCAGGGCTCAGGCCTTTTGCAGGCGCGCCACCAGGCCATGCAGCGCGGCCTGCGCATCCGGCGCGTACCAGCCATCGATGAAACGCTCCAGCTGGATCAACTCCGGCGCCAATGCCGCGCGCAGGTCGGCACGCGCAATCGCGCGCGTGGTCAACATCGGTTGGCGGGGGAGCTGCTGCAGCTCCTGGAGCCACGCCACCGCACGCGCGGTGACCAGCTCGCCATCGACCAGTTCGTCCACCAGCCCGATCGCCACCGCCTGTTCGGCCGGCAGCAGTTGCCCGGAGATCAGCAGGCGTTCGGCGCGGTGCGCGCCCACCACGCGGCGCAATAGGCGTTGGATCCCCTCTGGCGCAGCAAGGCCAACCTGCACCTCGTTGAGGCCGATCGTATAGGGTCTTGCGGTATCGGCACTGCGTGCCATCACCCGGTAGTCGCAGCACAGCGCCAGCACGCAGCCGCCGGCCGGCGCATGCCCGCCGATGGCCGCCACCACCGGCACGCGGCTGTTGGCCAGCGCCTGCGCCGCATCGAAGAACGCGGTCCAACTGGCCAGTAGCGCGGCGCGGTCGGTACCGTGCGCCAGCAGATGCGGCACATCCATGCCGCCGGAAAAAATCCGCTCGCTGCCCGACAGCACGATGCCATCGACTTCCTCGCCCGCCTGCTGGACCGCGACGCTCAACGCCTGGCACAACGCGCTGTCCAGCGCATTGACCGGCGGACGCGCCAGACGGATTTCGCGAAGACGGCCATGGTCTAAGATCTGGATGCTCATTCGGGGCTCCTGGAGGTCAGGTCATGATAGACGGCAGTCGAAGCAGGCGGGTTAGGTGTGCCGGCGTGGTGCTCGCGGCGTTGGCGCTGGTGGCAAGTGCGGGCGTGTCGGCGCAATGCCTGCCCGAATTCAAGAATGGCTGGATCCGCATCCCGCCGCCCGGTGGCATGGGCATGGCGGCCGGGTTCGGGCAATTTCATAACGGCTGTGCGCAGCCGCTGAAGATCACTGCTGCCAACAGCAGCGTGTTTGCCGATGTTTCCTTGCACGAAACCACCCAGGTCAATGGCGTCAGCCGCATGCGCGCGGTGCCCGAACTGGCATTGCCGGCCGGCAAATCGGTGCCGTTGGCGCCGGGCGGCCTGCACCTGATGTTGATGGACGCCGATGCGCCACTGCAGGAAGGCGCGCAGGTGCCGGTGAGCTTCACCCTGCAGGACGGCCGCCAAATCAAGGCCACCTTGGAAGCACGCAAGCGCGCGCCCGGGTCTTGAGTGTTTGATGGCTGTTGCGCACTTGCTCCAGCATTGAAATGAAAGCGGCGGCTCCATACGGAGCCGCCGCCGATCTTTCGCGCTGCAACCTCAGCGAATGGGCCGATGGGAATTCAGCTGCTGGCCGCGCGCACCGCATCCGGCAGCGCGGCGCTTTTGCCGGTCTGCGTATCGATCCACACCACCACCACGTTGCCATCGGAGTACAGCTTGCTGTCGTCCTTCTGGTCGAAGATGCGGTGGCCGATGGTCACGCTGCTGGTGCCCAGGCGTTCGACGAACAACTCGACGGTGATGTCGTTGGGCCAGATCAACGGCTGCTTGTAGTTGACATTGGTGGCGGCCACCACCGGCGCGATGCGGTCGGTCATCGCCACGCCTTGCACGCCCAGCATCCAGCGCACCCGCGCTTCTTCCAGATAGGAAATGTACTTGGCGTTGTTGACATGGCCCATGCTGTCCATGTCGCGCCAGCGCACGCTGATCGGAATGCGTGCCAGTACCTTGTGTTCGCTCATCAGCTTGCCTTCTTCGCAGTCTTCTTGGTGGCGGATTTGGCGGCCTTGGCCACCTTCTCCGGTTTGACCTTGCGCGGCGGGCGCGCATCGGGCTTGTTGGCCATCGCCGCCGGACGCGTCTCGCGCGCCTTCACCGATGGCAGCATCTTGGCCAGGAACTGCCCGGTATAGGACGGCTTATGCGCGGCCACGTCTTCCGGCGTACCGGAAATCAGGATGGTGCCGCCGCGATGTCCGCCTTCCGGGCCCAGGTCCACGATCCAGTCGGCGGTCTTGATCACGTCCAGATTGTGTTCGATCACCACCACCGTGTTGCCTTCGTCGCGCAGCTTGTGCAGCACGCCGAGCAACGCTTCGATATCGTGGAAGTGCAGGCCGGTGGTCGGCTCGTCCAGGATGTACAAGGTGCGCCCGGTATCGCGACGCGACAGTTCCTTGGACAGCTTGACGCGCTGCGCTTCACCGCCGGAGAGCGTGGTCGCGCTCTGGCCCAGCTTGATGTAGCTCAATCCCACATCGACCAGCGTTTCCAGCTTGCGCGCGATCGACGGCACCGGTTCGAACAGGCGCAGCGCATCTTCCACGGTCATCTGCAACACGTCGCTGATGTTGAAACCCTTGTAGCGGATCTCCAACGTTTCGCGGTTGTAGCGCTTGCCGTGGCAGACATCGCAGGGCACGTAGACATCGGGCAGGAAGTGCATTTCCACCTTGATCATGCCGTCGCCCTGGCAGGCCTCGCAGCGGCCGCCACGCACGTTGAAGCTGAAACGCCCCGGCGAATAACCGCGTGCACGCGCCTCCGGTACCTGCGCGAACAGCTCGCGCAACGGCGTGAACATGCCGGTGTAGGTCGCCGGATTGGAACGCGGCGTGCGCCCGATCGGCGACTGGTCGATATCCACCACCTTGTCGAACAGGTCCAGGTTTTCGACTTCGCGATGCGGCGCCACGGTGTGCGATGCACCGTTGATCTCGTTGGCCGCCAGGGTGAACAACGTATCGTTGATCAGCGTCGACTTGCCCGAGCCGGACACGCCGGTGATGCAGGTCAGCAGGCCGGCCGGAATATCCAGGTCGACGTTCTTCAGGTTGTTTCCGGTGGCGCCGCGCAGATGCAGCATCATCTTCGGGTTGGGCTTGTGGCGCTGCTTGGGAATCTCGATGCGGCGCTTGCCCGACAGGTATTGGCCGGTCAACGAGCGCGGCGATTTCAGGATGTCGTCCAGCGTGCCTTGCGCGCAGATTTCGCCGCCATGCACGCCGGCGCCGGGGCCGATGTCCAGCACGTGGTCGGCCAGGCGGATCGCATCTTCGTCATGCTCGACCACGATTACCGTGTTGCCCAGGTCGCGCAGCCGCGTCAGCGTGCCGAGCAGGCGCTCGTTGTCGCGCTGGTGCAGGCCGATCGAGGGCTCGTCCAGCACGTACATCACCCCGACCAGGCCGGCACCGATCTGGCTGGCCAGGCGGATGCGCTGCGCCTCGCCACCGGACAAGGTGTCGGCCTTGCGTTCCAGGGTGAGGTAGTCCAGACCCACGTCGACCAGGAAGCCCAGCCGCTCGGCAATCTCCTTGACGATCTTGGCCGCGATCTCGCCACGCCAGCCCGGCAACGACAGGCCGCGGAAGAAATTCAACGCCTCATTGACCGGCAGCACCACCAGCTCGGGCAGCGGGCGATCGGCCACGAACACGTTGCGCGCAGCGCGATTCAAGCGCGTGCCGTTGCACGCGGGGCAGGGCTGCTGGCTGACGTACTTGGTCAGTTCTTCGCGCACCGCTGGCGATTCGGTTTCGCGGTAACGGCGTTCCAGGTTCGGCAGGATGCCCTCGAAGCGGTGCTTGCGCGTGGTGCGCCCGCCCGCATCGGTGAAATAGGTGAAGCTGATCACCTCATCGCCGCTGCCGAACAGCACCGCCTGCCGCACCTTGGCCGGCAGCGTATTCCACACCGCGTCCACGTCGAACTTGTAGTGCTTGGCCAGCGAGGCAATCAGCTGGAAATAATAGGCGTTGCGCCGGTCCCAGCCGCGCACCGCGCCGGCCGAAAGCGACAGCTCCGGATGCACCACCACACGATCGGGGTCGAAGAATTCGGCCACGCCCAAGCCATCGCAGCTGGGGCAGGCGCCCACCGGTGCGTTGAACGAAAACAGACGCGGTTCCAGCTCAGGCAGCGAGTAGTCGCACACCGGGCAGCTGTACTTGGACGAGAACAGGTGCGGCGCGGCCGCCGGGTCGTCCAACGACTGCACCGCCACCATGCCTTCGCCGAGCTTGAGCGCGGTCTCGAAACTTTCCGCAAGACGCTGCTTGATGTCCTCGCGCGGACGGAAGCGGTCGATCACTGCCTCGATGGTGTGCTTCTGGCGCAGCGCCAACGGCGGCACCGCATCGATTTCATAGAGCTCGCCGTCCACGCGCACGCGCACGAAGCCCTGCGCACGCAGTTGCTCGAACACCTGCGCATGCTCGCCCTTGCGGTCGCGGATCACCGGGGCCAGCAACATGTAGCGCTGCTCCTGATCCTGGGTGAGCATGTGGTCGACCATCTGGCTGACGGTCTGCGCTTCCAGCGGGAAGCCGTGGTCCGGGCAACGCGGCTGGCCCACGCGCGCGTACAGCAGGCGCAGGTAGTCGTAGATCTCGGTGATCGTGCCGACCGTGGAGCGCGGGTTGTGCGAGGTGGATTTCTGTTCGATCGAAATCGCCGGCGACAAGCCTTCGATGTGGTCCAGGTCCGGCTTTTCCATCACGCTGAGGAACTGGCGCGCATACGCCGACAGCGACTCGACGTAGCGGCGCTGGCCTTCTGCGTAAATGGTGTCGAACGCCAGCGACGACTTGCCCGAGCCGGACAGGCCGGTAATCACGATCAACTTGTCGCGGGGCAGGTCGAGGTCGATGTTCTTGAGGTTGTGCGTCCGCGCGCCGCGGATGCGGATGAAATCCATCGCCATGGGGGATCCGATGTCGGGCCGGCGAACCGGCAGTGGTGCGAGCGTGCTCAGCAGGAATGAGTGGCAGTCGATCAGCCTACCCGCCGACCTAGGTGAGGGCAATTGCCCCAAATGCCAGTCTGCCGGGGCCGTTGTGGCGGCCGGATGATGCGTTCTACCAGCCCAGTGCGGGCCAGTCGCGGCCAGGCCGCTTGCGACTTGACCCGAAACCGGCTAGGCCAGTACAATTCCGCTCCTGTCTGCCCCATGGGTAAGTCAGGCGACCATAATAACTACAGAGGAACACCTGGTCATGTACGCAGTTCTGGTAACCGGCGGTAAGCAATACCGCGTCGCGCAGGGCGAAACGCTCCGCGTGGAAAAGCTCGAAGTCGAAGCTGGCAACGAGATCAAGTTCGACACCATCCTGATGCTGGGCGATAGCGATGGCATCAAGCTGGGCGATGCGCTGAAGGGCGCCTCGGTCACCGCCAAGGTCGTGGCCCACGGCCGCGCCGACAAGGTGCGCATCATCAAGTTCCGCCGCCGCAAGCACCACATGAAGCGTCAGGGACACCGTCAGCACTACACCGAAATCGAGATCACCGGCATTGCCGGTGGCGACAAGAAGTAAGGAGAACCAGTCATGGCACATAAAAAGGGCGTAGGTTCCTCGCGCAACGGTCGCGATTCGAATCCGAAGTACCTCGGCGTGAAGATCTTCGGTGGCCAGGCCATCGACGCCGGCAACATCATCGTGCGTCAGCGCGGCACCCAGTTCCATCCGGGCGCCGGCGTCGGCCTGGGTCGTGACCACACGCTGTTTGCGCTGGTCGACGGCAAGGTGGAGTTTTCCACCAAGGGTCCGAAGAAGCGTCGTACCGTCAGCGTGGTTGCCGAGGCGTAATCGCCCGCTCCATGCAGGCCAGTCCATGAGGCGGTAATGCCTTACGGGCAAGACGGAAAGCCCCGCTTTTGCGGGGTTTTTCGTTTGACGGCTGGGAATTGGGAATGGGGAGCAGGGAATCGGAAAAGCGATTCTGCCCCCCGGCCGGATTCCACGGCTGTGCTGGCAAGCATTCTTGCTGGCAGGAGGCGGCCACTCGCTGTGCCGATTCCCGATTCCCCATTCTCCATTCCCGGTTGTCATCCCATGAAGTTAGTCGACGAAGCAGAAATCCTGGTCACCGCCGGTAATGGCGGCAACGGCTGTGTCGGCTTTCGCCGCGAGAAGTTCATTCCGCTGGGTGGGCCCGATGGCGGCGATGGCGGTGCGGGCGGTAGCGTCTGGATCGTGGCCGACGAGAACGTCAACACGCTGGTCGATTTCCGCCATGAGCGCACCTTCAAGGCGCAGCGCGGCGAGAACGGCATGGGCCGCCAGGCCTACGGCAAGGGCGGCGAAGACCGCATCATCGTGGTGCCGGTCGGTACCGTGGTGATCAATGTGCAGACCGACGAAGTGATCGGCGACCTGACCCGGCACGGCGACCGCTTGCTGGTCGCCAAGGGCGGCAAGGGCGGCCTGGGCAACATGCATTTCAAGAGCTCGGTCAACCGTGCGCCACGCCAGGCCACCACCGGTGAGGAGGGCGAGGAGCGTCTGCTCAAGCTGGAACTGAAGCTGCTGGCCGACGTTGGCCTGCTGGGTTTCCCCAATGCCGGCAAGAGCACCCTGATCCGCGCGGTGTCCTCGGCCACACCGAAGGTGGCCGACTACCCGTTCACGACCCTGTACCCGAATCTGGGCGTGGTCAGTGTCGAGGCGTACCGCAGTTTCGTCATTGCCGACGTTCCGGGCCTGATCGAAGGTGCTGCCGACGGTGCCGGTCTGGGCACGCAGTTCTTGCGCCATCTGCAGCGCACTCGCCTGCTGCTGCATCTGGTGGATATTTCGCCTGCGCTGGGCGTGTATGGCGAGGGTGGTGTGGACGGCGTATCGCCAGCCGATCAGGTGCGCACCATCGAACGCGAACTGGAACGGCACGATCCCGAGTTGCTCAAGAAGCCGCGCTGGCTGGTGCTCAACAAGGCCGACCTGATGTTCGAAGACGAGGCGCGTGCCGCCGCAGAGAGCATCGTGGCCGAGTTGGGCTGGACGGCGCCGTGGTACCTGGTGTCCGCTCTCGGGCGTGACGGCACGTTCCCGATCATGAAGGACGTGATGGCGTTCTTCGACCGCCAGCGCGAAGACGAGCTCGATGCACGCAATGCAGGCTGAGTGCAGGCGCAGGCACACAAAAAACCCGGCCAAGGCCGGGTTTTTCTGTATTGCCGGAAGCCAGGCTCCCGGCAATGCGCAAACCGATCGCTTACGCGGCCTTGATGGCCTTGATGCGCGCGGTCAGGCGGCTCTTGTGGCGTGCAGCCTTGTTCTTGTGGATCAGGCCACGGGCGCTGAAACGGTCGAGGATGGGCTGGGCAACGGCGAAAGCAGCTTCGGCGCCTGCAGCATCGTTGGCGTCAAGGGCCTTGATCACCTTCTTGACGGCGGTGCGCAGCATCGAGCGCTGACCGGTGTTGCGCTCATTGCGCACAATGGTCTGCTTGGCGCGCTTCTTGGCGGACTTGATATTGGCCACGGTGGTGGGTTCCTGAAAAATCGGTATGGTGGAAAAAGCAAGCGCGAAAGTATGATGGACCCGGATATGTACGTCAAGTCAGTTGTCAAGAGGGATGCAGAGTGAGCAAGCCCGGCATGTTGAGAGGCCTGCTCTCATTCAGCAGTATGACCATGATCTCGCGGGTGCTGGGTCTGATCCGCGACCAGGCGATTTCCACCACCTTCGGCGCCAATGCGGTGACCGACGCGTTCTGGGTGGCCTTCCGCATTCCCAATTTCCTGCGCCGGCTGTTCGCCGAAGGCTCGTTCGCCACTGCGTTCGTGCCGGTGTTCACCGAGGTCAAGGAGACCCGCCCGCATGCCGACCTGCGCGAGCTGATGGCGCGCGTGTCCGGCACCTTAGGCGGGATGTTGCTGCTGATCACCGCACTGGGGCTGATCTTCACCCCGCAACTGGCCGCGGTGTTTTCCGATGGTGCGGCCACCAATCCTGAAAAATACGGTTTGTTGGTCGATCTGTTGCGCCTGACCTTTCCGTTCCTGCTGTTCGTCTCGTTGACGGCGCTGGCCGGCGGCGCGCTCAACAGCTTCCAGCGCTTTGCCATTCCGGCGCTGACGCCGGTCATCCTCAATCTGTGCATGATTGCCGGCGCGCTGTGGTTGGCGCCGCGGTTGGAGGTCCCGATCCTGGCGCTGGGCTGGGCGGTCCTGGTGGCCGGTGCGTTGCAGTTGCTGTTCCAGTTGCCGGCGCTGAAGGGTATCGACCTGCTGACGCTGCCGCGCTGGGGCTGGAATCACCCGGATGTGCGCAAGGTGCTGACCTTGATGATCCCGACCTTGTTCGGCTCGTCGATTGCGCAGATCAACCTGATGTTGGATACGGTGATCGCCGCGCGCCTGGCCGATGGGTCGCAGTCGTGGTTGTCGCTGGCTGACCGGTTCCTGGAACTGCCGCTGGGTGTGTTCGGCGTGGCGCTGGGCACGGTGATCCTGCCGGCGCTGGCGCGCCATCACGTCAAGACCGATCGCAGCGCGTTCTCCGGCGCGCTGGACTGGGGCTTCCGCACCACCTTGCTGATCGCGATGCCGGCCATGCTCGGCCTGCTGCTGCTGGCCGAACCGTTGGTGGCGACGTTGTTCCAGTACCGCCAGTTCACCGCGTTCGACACCCGCATGACGGCGATGTCGGTCTACGGTCTGAGCTTCGGTTTGCCGGCCTACGCCATGCTGAAGGTGCTGCTGCCGGCCTTCTACGCGCGCCAGGACACCCGCACCCCGGTGCGTGCGGGCGTGGCGGCGCTGATCGCCAACATGGTGTTCAACTTCGCATTGCTGGCGGTGGTGTACCAGATCATGGTGCCGCCCGAACTCAAGGCCCAGGGTGTGATGCAGGCGCTGGGCAAGCAGCCGGGCCTGCATCTGGCGTTGGGTATCGCCAGTGCATTGTCGAGTTATCTCAATCTGGGATTGCTGTGGTATTGGCTGGGCAAGTCCGGCGTGTACCAACGCCGCCCAGGCTGGGGGGGCTATACGCTGCGTCTGCTGCTGGCGTGCGCGGCGATGGCGGCAGTGCTGTTGAGCCTGCTGTGGTGGCTGCCGTCGTTTACGCAGATGGATAAATGGAGCCGCATCGGCTGGCTGGCGGTGCTGGTGGGCAGTGGCGGGGCGACGTATCTGGTCGCGCAGTTGGCGCTGGGGCTGCGGCCGCGGCATCTGCGCGAAGGCTGAGGCGACAGCCGAACGAATGCGCGGCACGGTCGCCTGCGCTGGCTGAGGTTGCGCATCCCCGCGCACCGCAGGCGGTGGCGCGCTGCCACGCCAAGGTGCCCATACGGCTTGACAGGCACGGCTATACTTGCAGGTTATGTATCAACGAGGGTCGGCCGGCGGGCCGGCATCTGTTTGGATCGAGGAATGAGCAGGCTGTTTAGAGACGTCGAAGGCGGGACGCTGTTCCCGCGCGGAAGCGTGGTCTGCATCGGTGCCTTCGATGGCCTGCATCTGGGGCATCGGACGCTGGTGCAACACGCCGTGGCGCGTGCCCGCGCACTCGGTGTGCCGGCAGTGGCGGTGAGCTTCGAGCCGCTACCGCGTGAATTCTTCGCACCCGCCGCGCCGCCGCCGCGTCTGACCCTGGCGCGCGCCAAGATCGAAGGCTTGTACGGATTCGGCGCCGACAGCGTGGGCATGATCCGTTTCGACGGTCGCCTGTCCAAGATGCGTGCGGAAGATTTTGTGCGGCTGGCGCTGGTTGGCCGGCTGCGCGCGCGCGAAGTCTGGATTGGCCCGGAATTCCGTTTCGGCCATCGACGCAGCGGCGACATCGGCCTGTTGCGTACGCTTGGCGAGCAGCATGGGTTTGTGGCGGGCGAGATTGCGCCGGTGCATCTGCATGGGGAGCGGATTTCGGCGACGCGGATTCGCGAACTGCTCGGCGCCGGCGAATTCGCCCACGCTGGCGACTTGCTCGGTCGCCCGTACGCCATCGGTGGCCGGGTCGTGCGCGGCAAGCAGCTTGGCCGGACCTTGGGCTATCCCACCGCCAACCTGCGCTTTCCGCGCACGCCGGCGTTGTCGGGGATCTATGCGACCTGGGTGCACGGCGTGGCCGAACGGCCGTGGCCGTCGGTGTCGAGCTTCGGCACGCGCCCCACGGTAGCGGGCGTGGAGCCGCTGCTGGAAGCGCACTTGTTCGATTTCCAATGCGATCTGTATGGTCGGCACATTGCCGTGGAATTCGTCGCCAAGCTGCGCGACGAAGAAAAATTCGATGGCCTGGAGGCGCTGACCGTGCAGATGCACCGCGATGCCGAGCAGGCACGTGAGGTGCTGGCGGCGCATATGCGTGCTGAGCAACAACCCTCGACTACGGCCAGTCCCTCGCAAGAGCCTGTAGATACTGCGAGTCCCTCGCAAGAGCCCGCACATCCATGTGCGGACTTCTCAAGCAATCCAGCGCAACGGTAGATTCCTGTGACCCAAGACTACAAAGCCACTCTTCATCTGCCTGCGACGGAATTTCCGATGCGCGGCGACCTGCCCAAGCGCGAGCCGGCGATGCTGGAGCGCTGGGAGCGCGAGGGCTTCTACGCGCAGCTGCGTGCCAATGCCGCCGGCCGCCCGTTGTTCGTGCTGCACGACGGCCCGCCGTATGCCAATGGCCAGATCCATCTGGGCCATGCGGTCAACAAGATCCTCAAGGACATCATCGTCAAGTCGAAGTATCTGGCCGGCTTCGACGCGCCGTACATCCCGGGCTGGGATTGCCACGGCCTGCCGATCGAGATCGCGATCGAAAAGAAATACGGCAAGGTCGGCGTCAAGCTCGACGCGGCCCAATTCCGGCAGAAATGCCGCGAGTACGCCACCGAGCAGATCGATCTGCAGCGGCGCGATTTCAAGCGCCTGGGCGTGATCGGCGATTGGGACAACCCGTACAAGACGCTGGATTTCCGCTTCGAAGCCAACGAAATCCGCGCGCTGGCCAAGGTGGTCGACAACGGCCATCTGACCCGCGGCGTCAAGCCGGTGCACTGGTGCTTCGATTGCGGTTCGGCGCTGGCCGAGGCCGAGATCGAATACGCCGACAAGGTGTCGCCGACGGTGGATATCGCCTATCCGGCGCGCGATCCAGGTGCAGTGGCTGCCGCATTCGGCGCGCGCCTGCCGGCGGGCGTGGGCGTGGCGGTGCCGATCTGGACCACCACGCCGTGGACGCTGCCGGCGTCGCTGGCGGTGAGCCTGGGCGCGGAGCTGGACTATGTGCTGGTGGAAGGCCCGGCCGATCGCGGCCAGCCGCGCTGGCTGGTGATCGCCGAAGCGTTGGCTGCCAAGGCGCTGGCGCGCTACGGCGTGGATGCGGTCGTGGTGCACGGCCACGCCAAGGGCGCCGCGCTGGAGCAGATGCTGCTGAACCACCCGTTCTATGCAGAACGCGAGATCCCTCTGCTGCTGGGCGATCACGTGTCGGCCGAGGACGGTACCGGCGCCGTGCATACCGCACCGGGTCACGGCCAGGAGGACTATCAGGTCTCCAGGCACTACGGTCTGCTGGAGCGCTATGGCGCCGCGCAGATCAATCCGGTGGACGGGCGCGGTGTGTATCTGCCGTCGACGCCGCCGCTGGGCGATACCGCGCTGGCCGGCCTGCATATCTGGAAGGCCAACGACGTCATCATCGACGCGCTGCGCGGCACCGGTGTGCTGCTGGCGGCCAGCAAGATGGAGCACAGCTATCCGCATTGCTGGCGGCACAAGACGCCGATCGCGTTCCGCGCCACGCCGCAGTGGTTCATCTCGATGGAGCAGGCCAATCTGCGCGCCGATGCGCTGAAAGCTATCGAAAACGTGCACTGGTATCCGTCCTGGGGCCAGGCGCGGATCGCCGGCATGGTCGACGGGCGCCCGGACTGGACCATCTCGCGGCAGCGCACCTGGGGCGTGCCGATCGCCTTGTTCGTGCATCGCGAAACCGGCGAGCCGCATCCGCGCAGCACCGAGTTGCTGCGCCAGGTCGCCGACCGCGTGGAGCAGGGCGGTGTGGATGTCTGGTACACGCTGGACGCGTCCGAGCTGCTGGGTAGCGAGGCGGCCGACTACGAGAAGATCACCGACATCCTGGATGTGTGGTTCGACTCCGGCGTGACGCACGAAGCGGTGCTTCCGGATCGTGGCCTGCCCAAGCCGGCCGACCTGTATCTGGAAGGTTCCGACCAGCACCGCGGCTGGTTCCAGTCCTCGCTGCTGAGCGGCGTGGCGATGGACAAGGCCGCGCCGTACAAGCAGTGCCTGACCCACGGCTTCACCGTGGACGAGCACGGCCGCAAGATGTCCAAGTCGCTGGGCAACGGCATCGAACCGCAGGACATCATGAAGACGCTGGGCGCGGACATCCTGCGCCTGTGGATCGCTTCTGCCGACTACAGCAACGAAATGTCGCTGTCGCAGGAGATCCTCAAGCGCAACGCCGATGCCTACCGCCGGCTGCGCAACACCGCGCGCTTCCTGCTCGGCAACCTGCATGGTTTCGATCCGCTGCGGCACCTGGTGGCGCTGGACCAGATGGTGCTGCTGGACCGCTGGATCGTGCATCGTGCCCACGCGCTGCAGGAAAAGATCGTGGCCGCCTACGCGCGCTACGACTTCGCCGAGATCGTGCAGGCGCTGCTGAATTTTTGCAGCGTGGACCTGGGCTCGCTGTACCTGGACGTCACCAAGGACCGCCTGTACACGATGGCCGAAGACGCACGCGGCCGCCGTTCGGCGCAGAGCGCGATGTACCACGTGGCCGAGGCGTTCGTGCGCTGGATCGCGCCGGTGTTGAGCTTCACCGCCGAGGAGCTGTGGAGCTACCTGCCGGGCCAGCATGTCGACAACGTGCTGTTCGCCACCTGGTACGACGGCCTTGCGCCGTTGCCGGCCGATGCTGCATTGACCAGTGCGGATTTCGACAAGTTGCTGGTCCTGCGCGAGCAGGTGGCCAAGGTGCTGGAGCCGATGCGTGCCAATGGCGCGATCGGTGCGGCCCTGGAAGCGGAGATCACCGTGGCCGCCGATGCGCAGACCGCTGCGCGCTGGCAGCCGCTGGCCGAGGAACTGCGCTTTTTGTTCATCAGTGGCGATGTCACCGTGACCGCAGCCAGCACCGACGACATCTTCGTCAGTGCGCAGCCGACCACCAAGGCCAAGTGCGTGCGCTGCTGGCACCACCAGGCCAGCGTGGGCAGCGACCCGCGTCACCCGGAACTGTGCAGCCGTTGCGTCAGCAATATCGAAGGTCCGGGCGAGCAGCGTCGCTGGTTCTGACGCCGCCGCCGTCACTGTCTCCCACCCAGGCGTCTTCTCCGGCATCGGAGCAGCGGCCACCAACTGCGATCCTTCGACATGAGTCAACGCCCCAATCCCTCCGCCCTGATCTGGCTGCTGCTCTCTGTGCTGGTGGTCGGCCTGGACCAGTGGAGCAAGGCCTGGGTGCTGTCCAGCCTGCCCGAGTACACCCCGGTGCCGGTGATCGACGGCTTCTGGAACTGGTACCGCACCTACAACACCGGCGCGGCCTTCAGCTTTCTGAGCGATGCCGGCGGCTGGCAGCTATGGTTCTTCACTGCATTGGCGGTGGGCATCAGCGGCCTGCTGGCGTTCTGGCTCTCGCGCACCGCGCGTGGGCAGTGGCGCAGCGCGCTGCCGTATGCGCTGGTGATCGGCGGGGCGATCGGCAATGTGATCGACCGGCTGATGCACGGCCACGTGGTGGATTTCATCCAGTGGTACATCGGCAGCCATACCTGGCCGTCGTTCAATATCGCCGACTCGGCGATCGTGGGTGGCGCGATCGGAATTGCCGTGTTCGGCTTGTTCGACAAATCCGGCAAGCAGGAGCCGGGAACCGGGAATCTGCGCTGAAGCCTGCCTGCAGGCGCATGCCGCCCGGTCCGACCCCGCATCCCTCATTCCCGTAGAATGCCCGCCATGGATGTCCTGCTCGCCAATCCCCGTGGTTTTTGTGCCGGTGTCGACCGTGCAATCGAGATCGTCAAGCGTGCGATCGAGACGCTGGGCGCGCCGATCTATGTGCGGCACGAGGTCGTGCACAACCGCTTCGTGGTCGACGACCTCAAGCAGCGTGGCGCGATCTTCGTCGAAGAACTCGACGAGGTGCCCGACGATGCCACCGTGATCTTCAGCGCGCACGGCGTCTCGCAGGCGGTGCGTCAGGAGGCCGAGCGGCGTGGACTGAGGGTGTTCGACGCCACCTGCCCGCTGGTGACCAAGGTGCATTTCGAGGTGGCGCGGCACTGCCGGGCCGGCCGCGACGTGGTGCTGATCGGCCACGCCGGGCACCCGGAAGTGGAAGGCACGATGGGGCAGTGGAGCCGCGAGCGCGGGGCGGGCACGATCTACCTGGTGGAAGACATCGAACAGGTCGCTACGCTCGATGTCCGCCAACCCGATAACCTTGCCTACACCACCCAGACAACGCTGTCGGTGGACGACACCATGGGCATCATCGAAGCCCTGCGGGCTCGGTATCCGGCCATGCAGGGGCCGCGCCACGACGACATCTGCTACGCCACCCAGAACCGCCAGGACGCGGTCCGCGATCTGGCGCGCCAGTGCGATCTGGTGCTGGTGGTCGGTTCGCCCAACAGCTCCAATTCCAACCGGCTGAGCGAACTGGCCCGGCGCGACGGGGTGGAGTCCTACCTGATCGACAACGCCAGCGAGATCGACCCGGCCTGGATCGTGGGCAAGCAGCATATCGGCCTGACCGCCGGCGCCTCTGCGCCGCAGGTGCTGGTCGATGGCGTGCTGGCGCGCTTGCGCGAATTGGGCGCAGCCGGCGTCTCCGAACTGGAAGGCGAGCCGGAATCGATGGTCTTCGCGCTTCCCAAGGAGCTGCGCTTGCGTCTGGTCAGCTGACGCGACTGCTTCCGGCATGACGGTGCAGGCGCGACGCGGTGCCTGCAGTGATTGACCCGGGGGCGGCTGCGCTCCTACAATTGGCGGCTCGCCGGAATAGCTCAGTTGGTAGAGCGGCGCATTCGTAATGCGTAGGTCGTAGGTTCGATTCCTATTTCCGGCACCACGCTTCAAGACTGGGTCGGCCTGTGCCGGCCCAGTTGCGTTTTGAGGCGTCGAGTGCCGCGTTTCACGCATTGCCCGCGCGTGTTGCAGCCGCGCAGGCGCTTCCCGTTCGGCGGCCGCAACGGCGCAATTCTTGCGTCGCGCTGCGCTGCGACAACATGTCGCACAAATTGGCGCGCTTTTATTGCGTCAGATCATTGCCAATGGGTTTCGTGCAGGTGCAGCAAAGACTAAAATTAGCGCGCTAACCCGTGTCTTCGGTCTGCGCAGTTCATCTCCCCCAGGAAGACAGCTGCGTCGGGAACATCCCGCGACCGATACGACGAACGAGGCTGGCGTTCCTTCGCACTTGGATCGACCGATGATTCCGCTGAAACAGCTCGGGCGTTTACTTCGTCCAGGTCTGATGTTGCCCTTCCTGCTGCTGGCAGGCTGCAACTCGGCCATCCTCAATCCGAAAGGCCAGATCGGCCACGACGAAAAGCAACTGCTGATCACCTCGGTGGTGCTGATGCTGATCGTGGTCATCCCGGTGATCGTGATGACGATTGCGTTCGCGTGGAAATATCGCGCATCCAACACCAAGGCGCGCTACGAGCCGGACTGGTCGCACTCCACTGCCATCGAAGTGGTGGTGTGGTCGATCCCGTGCGTGATCATCCTGGTGCTGGCGGTGCTGACCTGGCGCTCGTCGCACGCGCTGGACCCGTACCGGCCGCTGGATTCGGACGTCAAGCCGATCAACATCGAAGCGGTGTCGCTGGACTGGAAGTGGATGTTCATCTACCCCGACCAGAACATCGCCACCGTCAACGAGATCGCGTTCCCGGTGCACACGCCGCTGAACTTCAAGATCACCTCCGACACGGTGATGAACTCGTTCTTCATCCCGCACCTGGGCACCATGATCTACGCCATGGCGGGCATGGAAACCAAGCTGCACCTGGTGGCCAACGAGCCGGGCGAATACTTCGGCCTGTCGACCAACTACAGCGGCCACGGCTTTTCGAAGATGAGCTTCAAGGCGCACGCCGTCGATCAGGCCGGCTTCGAGGCCTGGGTGGCCAAGGTCAAGGCATCGCCGACCGCGTTGAACGCTGCCGAGTACCAGGTGCTGGCAGCCAATCGCAACGACAAGGAACAGTATCCGGTCACCTACTACTCGTCGGTGCAGGACGGCATGTTCCGCTCGCTGGTCGACAAATACATGAATGGTCCGGGCCACAGTAAGGGCCACGGCGACCATCAGGCATCGGCTACGGAGCCGGTCGCCATGTGCACTTCTGGAGACAAGTGATGCTAGGCAAACTCACCATCGAGGCAGTTCCGTACCACGAGCCGATCATCATGGTCGCGCTGGGTGGTGCCGGCCTGCTCGGCCTGCTCATCGCGGGCGCCATCACCAAGTACAAGCTGTGGGGCTATCTCTGGAAAGAGTGGTTCACCTCGGTGGATCACAAGCGCATCGGCGTGATGTACATCATCGTGGCGCTGGTCATGCTGCTGCGCGGCTTCGCCGACGCGGCGATGATGCGCACCCAGCAGGCGCTGGCCGGCGGCGGTGGCGAAGGCGTGCTGCCTCCGCATCACTACGACCAGATCTTCACCGCGCACGGCGTGATCATGATCTTCTTCATGGCCATGCCGTTCATGACCGGCCTGTTGAACCTGATCGTGCCGCTGCAGATCGGCGCGCGCGACGTGGCGTTCCCGTTCCTGAACTCGCTGAGCTTCTGGCTGTTCGTGGCCGGCGCGGCGCTGATCAACATCTCGCTGGGCGTTGGTGAATTCGCGCAGACCGGTTGGCTGGCGTACCCGCCGTTGTCGGGGCTGGAGTACAGCCCTGGGGTCGGTGTCGATTACTACATCTGGGCGCTGCAGGTGTCCGGTTTAGGCACGTTGCTGACCGGCATCAACTTCTTCGTGACGATCATGCGCATGCGCGCGCCGGGCATGACCCTGATGCGCATGCCGATCTTCACCTGGACTGCGCTGATCACCAACATCCTGATCATCGCCGCGTTCCCGATCCTGACCGTGGCGCTGGCGCTGCTGGGTGCCGACCGTTACCTGGGCACGCACTTCTTCACCAACGACGGTGGCGGCAACGCCATGATGTACGTCAACCTGATCTGGATCTGGGGTCACCCGGAGGTCTACATCCTGATCCTGCCGGCATTCGGCATCTTCTCCGAGTTGATTGCGACCTACAGCCGCAAGCGCCTGTTCGGCTACACCTCGATGGTGTACGCCACCTCGTGCATCGGCGTGCTGTCGTTCGTGGTGTGGCTGCACCACTTCTTCACCATGGGCTCGGGTGCCAACGTCAATGCCTTCTTCGGCATCACGACGATGATCATCTCGATCCCGACCGGCGTGAAAATCTTCAACTGGCTGTTCACCATGTTCCGCGGTCGCGTGCACATGACCTCGCCGGTGTTGTGGACGATCGGCTTCATCATCACCTTCACCATCGGCGGCATGACCGGCGTGATGCTGGCGATTCCTGCCGTGGACTTCGTGCTGCACAACAGCCTGTTCCTGATCGCGCACTTCCATAACGTGATCATCGGCGGCGTGGTGTTCGGTTACCTGGCGGGCTTGACCTACTGGTTCCCGAAGGCGTTCGGCTTCAAGCTCAACGAGAAGATCGGCAAAGCCTCGTTCTTGTGCTGGATCATCGGTTTCTTCGTGGCCTTCATGCCGCTGTATGTGCTCGGCTTCATGGGCATGACCCGTCGCATGAACACCTACAACCACCCCGAGTGGGCGCCGTGGCTGTACGTGGCCGCGGTGGGTGCTGCCATCATCGGCATGGGCATCTTCTTGAACCTGGTGCAGATCGGTTACAGCGTGTGGAAGCGCAAGGAGCATATGGACTACACGGGCGACCCGTGGGATGGCCGTACGCTGGAATGGGCAACCTCCTCGCCGCCGCCGTTCTACAACTTCGCCGTGCTGCCGCACATCGACGACCGCGATCAGTTCTGGGCCGACAAGCAGAATGGCAAGGGCTGGGTGCGTCCGTCCAAGTACGAAGCGATCCACATGCCGCGTAACACCGGCGCTGGCGTCTATATCGGTGCCTTCAGTGTGCTGCTGGGCTTCGGTCTGATCTGGCACATCTGGTGGCTGGCCATCATCGGCCTGGTGGGCATGATCGGCAGCTTCATCGCGCGCACCTTCGATGACGACATCGATTACTGGGTGCCGGCCGACGAAGTGGAGCGCATCGAAAACGCACGTTTCGCCCTGCTCGAACAGCAACAGGCGGCGCAGGCCGCGAAGGTGGTATGACCATGGCTTCCTCGACCACGCTTGACCACGCCGCCCACGCGGGCGGCCACGATCACGACCACGAGCATCACGACGGCGGTGGCAACACCGTCTTCGGGTTCTGGGTCTATCTGATGAGCGACTGCCTGCTGTTTGCCGGTCTGTTCGCCACCTATGCGGTGCTCTCCGGCGCCACGGTGGACGGGCCGACCGCCAAGGAGCTGTTCGATCTGAAGTTCGTGCTGGTGGAAACCTTCCTGCTGTTGTTCAGCAGCCTGAGCTTCGGCTTTGCGATGATTGCCGCGCACAAGCGCAAGATGGGCGGCCTGTACGGCTGGCTGGCCGTCACCGCGCTGCTGGGTATCGGCTTCCTGTGCATGGAAGTATGGGAGTTCAACCACCTGATCCATGAGGGTGCCGGCCCGGGTCGCAGTGCGTTCCTGTCGGCATTCTTCACCCTGGTGGGCACGCACGGCCTGCACGTGGCCTCCGGCCTGCTGTGGATGGCCGTGCTGGTGATCCAGATTTCCAAGAACGGCCTGACCGCGCGCAACAGCACGCGTCTGGCCTGCCTGAGCCTGTTCTGGCACTTCCTGGACATAATCTGGATCGGTGTGTTCACCGTCGTCTATCTGCTGGGAGCGCTGTAATGGCCAATCACCACCACACCGATACCGCTGCCGATGCGCATGCCGGCGGCCTGAAGTCCTACCTGATCGGCTTTGTGATGGCCGTGATCCTCACCGTCATCCCGTTTGCGATGGTGATGAGCGGCGCGTTCTCCAAGGGTGTCACCATCGTCGTGATCTCGGTCATGGCCGCGGTGCAGATGCTGGTGCACATGGTGTACTTCCTGCACATGGACCGCACGCCCGAGCAGCGCTCCAACGTGCAGGTGGGCCTGTTCTCGCTGCTGATCATCGGCATCGTGATCGTCGGCTCGCTGTGGGTGCTGCACAACATGAATGTCAACATGATGCATTGAGACGGCGACACGCCGAATCGCCGCAATGTTGAAGAAGAGGTCGCCAAGTGATTGGCGGCCTTTTTTTTACGCGTCAATCGCCCGCAGCATGACCAATGGCATACGGTCAAGCACAGGCAGGCGCTTAGCATCGTGGGCTTGCCTGTCCAGGTCACCTGCGGAGTTGCGATGAAAATGCCCACCCTGTTGTCCGTTTCGTTGTTGGCGGCGTTGTCGCTGCCGGCGGCTGCGCAAACCGCACCGCCGCAGGACGTGCCGTTCGACGGCACCTTGAAGATCGACGTGGACGCCACCGATCTGGCGCACCGCATCTTCAAGGTCAAGACGACCATGCCGGCCAAGCCGGGCCCGATGACGCTGCTGTACCCGCAGTGGATTCCCGGCAACCATTCGCCGACCGGACCGATCGACAAGCTCGCCGGTCTGGTGATCAAGGTCGATGGCAAGGTGGTGCCCTGGAAACGCGACCAATTCGATGTCTATGCGTTCAAGGTGGACGTGCCACAGGGCGCCACCGAGCTGACGGCCGAGTTCAAGTTCCTCTCGCCGCAGGCCGGCAACCAGGGCCGGGTGATGATGACCCCGGAAATGCTCAACCTGCAGTGGAACACCACGGCGCTGTACCCGGCCGGCTATTTCGCGCGCAACATCAAGGCGCAGGCCAGCGTCACGCTGCCGGCCGGCTGGAGCTATGCCACGGCACTGGAAACCGATCGCCGCGTCGGCGACACGGTGAGCTTCAAGCCGATCGATTTCGACGACCTGGTCGATTCGCCGATGTTCGCCGGCAAGTACTACAAGCGCGTGGAGCTGAGCAACGGCAAGCAGCCGGTCTACCTCAACGTGTTCGCCGATGAAGCCAAATCGCTGGAGGCCAAGCCCGAGCAGATCAAGGCACACGCCGCGTTGGTGCAGCAGATGGACAAGCTGTACGGCGCGCGTCACTTCGACCAGTACGAATTCCTGCTGGCGCTGACCAAGAAGCTGGGCGGCATCGGCCTGGAGCATCACCGTTCCAGCGAAAACAGCGGCCCGCCGAATTACTTCACCGAGTGGGACAAGAGCTGGACCATGCGCGACCTGCTGGCGCACGAGTTCAACCACTCCTGGAACGGCAAGTACCGCCGTGGCGCCGACCTGGCGACGCCGAACTTCAACGTGCCGATGGGCGACAGCCTGCTGTGGCTGTACGAGGGCCAGACCCAGTTCTGGGGCGAAGTGGTGGCCGCACGTTCCGGCCTGTGGACGCAGGACCAGGCGCGCGACATGCTGGCGGGCGTGGCGGCAACCTACGAGCGCGGCCGCCCCGGCATGGCCTGGCGCACGGTGCAGGACACCACCAACGACCCGACCATGTCGATGCGGCGCCCCAAGGCATACCGCAGCTACCAGATGAGCGAGGACTACTACTCCGGCGGCCAGATGATGTGGCTGGAAGTGGATAGCAAGCTTCGCGCGCTCACCAACAACAAGCGTTCCATCGACGATTTCGCCAAGGCGTTCTTCGGCATGAAGAACGGCGATTGGGACGTCAATCCGTATACCTTCGACGACATCGTCAGCACGCTCAACGGCGTGGCCGCCTACGACTGGGCCAGCCTGTTGCGCGAGCGCATGGACGGGCACGGTTCGTTGAATGGCGGCATCGAAGCCAATGGCTGGAAGCTGGTCTACAACGACGAACCGAACCTGGCCATCAAGACCTACGAGAGCAACGAAAACGACGTCAGCCTGACCTATTCGCTGGGCCTGTCGCTGGAGGGCTCGGGCGAAGTCAACGAGGTGTTGTGGGACAGCCCGGCATTCAATGCCGGCATCATCAACGGCAATACCCTGGTGGCCGTCAACGGCCGCGCCTTCAGCGCCGATGTGATCAAGGATGCGATCAAGGCGGCCAAGGGCACCACTGCACCGATCGAACTGCTGGTCAAGCGCGGCGACCGCTACGAAACCGTCCGTATCGACTACCACGGCGGTCTGCTGTATCCGCATCTGGAGCGCATCGCCGGCAAGCCAGATCGCCTGAGCGATTTGTACAAGGCGCGCTGAGTGGCACACGCCCACGTCGTTGCCCGACGTGGGATCAGTGGAATCCAAGCGGCATGGCCGGTCGTCACCGGTCATGCCGCCGTTGTGTGGGCGCAGCTGGTCAATCGCTTGCACTGCGCATCAGCAAATCGTCGACTTGTCCGAATCCCGAATCCCGAATCCCGAATCCCGAATCCCGAATCCCGAATCCCGAATCCGCAAAGTCCTGCGTCGCGCACACTGAGACCGTCAGCCACTATCCTGCTGCTTCAATCACGATGGGCAAGAGCGATGGCGAAGGCGAAAACGGCCTATGTCTGCGGCGAGTGCGGTGCCGAGTACACCAAGTGGCAGGGCCAGTGCACCGAATGCGGTGTCTGGAACACGCTGAGCGAAATCGTGCTCGAGAGCGCCGCGCCGGGCGGCAAGGCCTCGCCAGCGGCATCGCGGCGTAGCGGCTGGGCCGGCAAGGCCGAGGCGCCCAAGATCACCGCGCTCAAGGACATGCAGCAGTCCGAGCAGGCGCGTGTGTCCACCGGTATCGGCGAGTTCGATCGGGTGCTGGGTGGCGGGCTGGTGGAAGGTGCAGTGGTGCTGATCGGCGGCGATCCCGGGATCGGCAAGTCGACGCTGCTGTTGCAGGCGCTGGCGAGCATGGCCTCCACGTTGCCGGTGTTGTATGTGACCGGCGAGGAATCGCTGGCCCAGGTGGCCGGGCGCGCTGTGCGCCTGGACCTGCCGCTGGAAGGCCTGAACGCCCTGGCCGAAACCGGCATCGAAAACATCCTGCAGCACGCCAGCGTGGCGCGACCGAAGCTGATCGTGGCCGATTCGGTACAGACCTTGTGGACCGAATCGTTGACCGCAGCGCCAGGCTCGGTGAGCCAGGTGCGCGAGAGCGCAGCGCGGCTGGTGCGCTACGCCAAGGAAACCGGTACCGCGGTGTTTCTGGTCGGCCATGTGACCAAGGAAGGCGGCATCGCCGGGCCACGCGTGCTCGAGCACATGGTCGATGCGGTGCTGTATTTCGAAGGCGAGAGCGGGAGCCGGTTCCGCCTGTTGCGCGCGTTCAAGAACCGCTTCGGTGCGGTCAACGAACTGGGCGTGTTCGCGATGGGCGAGAAGGGCCTCAAGGAAGTCTCCAACCCGTCGGCGATCTTCCTGTCCGGCGGCAGCACCCAGCAGCCGGGCAGTTGCGTGATGGTCACCCGCGAAGGCACCCGCCCGCTGATGGTGGAGGTGCAGGCGCTGGTGGATGCCTCGCCGTTGTCCAACCCGCGTCGGGTGGCGGTGGGTCTGGAGCAGAACCGGCTGGCGATGCTGCTGGCGGTACTGCATCGCCATGGAGGCATCGTGGTGGGCGATCAGGACGTGTTCGTCAATGTGGTGGGCGGCATCCGCGTGCAGGAAACCGCGGCCGATTTGCCGGTGCTGCTGGCGGTGCTGTCGTCGCTGCGCGACCGGCCGCTGTCCGAAAAGACCATCGCGTTCGGCGAAGTGGGCCTGTCCGGCGAAATCCGCCCGGTGCCCAATGGCGAGGACCGCCTGAAGGAAGCGGCGACGCATGGCTTCAAGCGCGCCATCGTGCCCCGCGCCAATGCGCCCAAGACCACCAGCATCAAGGGCATGGAAATCATTGCCGTGGAGCGCTTGAGCCAGGCATTGGAAGCGGCGGCCGACTGAAGCCGCGCACCGCGCGGATGTTGCGATAGGCCGGGTTGGCGGCCTACGAATGCGTCGGAAGTCTTTGCCATGTCCGGGGCCAGCCTGCTGCCATCGTCTCGGCCGGCTGCCGGGCGACCATCGATGATCGTCCGGCTTGGTCACCACCGGTGCGGCCGTGCCGCCACCCTCAAGAAACGCTGAGTGCAGAGGTCATTGCGTGCCTTTCAGACGTGCTGCGGAGGCGCGCATGGCATGCGTCGCAGGGCGGCCTGACGCCCGCAAGCCGTTTGTCGGACAAACGCCGGGATTTGGTAGTTGGTTGTCGAGAAAGCGTTTTCAGAAAGAGTGGGGCTATGGCAACATGCGCGGCCCGTTGCACTGTGCACCGGACCACAGACACCACTCACTGCGTTTTCAGGAGAATCACGATGGAATGGATGTTGCTGCCGCTCAAGCGTTACGCCGACTTCAACGGTCGCTCGCGCCGCAAGGAATACTGGATGTTCGCGCTGATGCAGCTCCTGGTGCTGTTCGTGTTTGGCGGCCTGTTCGCCGTCGCGGCAGTGGCGATGGGGAACGAGAACGGCCCGGGTGCGCTGGCTTGGCTGATCTGTGCGGTCATGGTGATCGTTTGTCTGGCGTTGATCGTGCCCGGTATTGCAGTCACGGTGCGCCGCCTGCACGACCAGGACAAGTCCGGCTGGTTTTATCTGATCAGCCTGGTGCCGTACGTCGGTGCTTTCGTGTTGCTGGTCTTCATGTGCATCGAAGGCACGCCCGGCCCGAACCAGTATGGCGAAAACCCCAAGCAGTAATTCGCGCGTTATGAAAGCGGACAACGGCGCAGGAGTTCCCTGCGCCGTTGTCGTGTGTGAATGTGCCAATCGTGCCATTGCGTATGGCGCATAGGCGCAAGGTCACGGCCTGCGTGCGTGAGAGTTGCCAAGTCTGCGCTCTGCAGAGTGGGCGTCCGCATCCGATCCCCAGAGATGGACGGCGGAGACACAGCGACATGCTTGAAGCGTGTTTCGCTGGACAGTCCCGGCGCAGCAGGCAGCGCCGCATTCGTCGCTGCCACGCCTGCTCACGGATGCAGCGACGTCGCTCAACGCCGATCAGCGTGCACCCCACGCTGTGCAGTGAACGATGCAGCCAGTCGCATGGCCGGTACCTGCAGAACTTGAATGACGGCACAGCTTGCGGGCCGGGTGCGCGTGCAGGCCGCTCCGTCGTCGATGGCGTGCCGACGCCCGTCCTGTCATCAAGCACCCTTCGCTGTCACGCAGGCGAGACTGCGCAGTGCAGCTCGCAGATCGCATCTGCAGCGGTGCGCTTGCTCAGCAGGCGGCTGCGTGATGTGCAGGGCCAAGACTTGGGCTAACGGCCTTGCTCATTGTCGTTGCCTCGGTATCGTGCAACGCGAGCTCCAGCTTGTAGCCGTGCGAATAGACGGTTCTGATGCGCACCGCGCTGCTGTCACCGCTCAGCTGCAGTTTCTTGCGCAACTTGTAGATGTGCTGCTCCATGGTGCGGTCGGTGAATTCGGTATGGCTGCCCCAGACCGCCTTGGCCAGCTGGCAACGCCGGAAGCACACGCCGGGGCTGGAAAAGAGCAGCCAGGCAATCGAGAACTCGCGTGCGGTCAACGCGATCGGCTTGCCTTCCAGGTAGACGGTATTTTCATCGCGGATCAGCTTGTAGGGACCCACGCTCAGGTGCTGCGTCTCCGGGCAGGCATGCGCCACCGGCGATATCGCCAGGGCCGCGCGCACGTGCAACTCATGCGAATTGAAAGGCAGCGCAAGGACCTCCTGCGCGCCTGCGCGATACCAGGCCAGAATGTTGTCGGCGCAATCGAAACGGCCAAGCACGATCAGCGGCGTGGGCTGGCCGCTATGGCAGCGCTGCCAGGCCAGCAGTGAACTGTCATCGGCGGCGACACAGCTGGCATCGAAGATCAGCAGCTCGCACGGCGAGTGCCGCAGCGAACGCAGGAGCTCCAGTTCATCGGAAAACGTCGAGACGTTGCGTGCGAGCGGTGCAAGGCTGGCGTTGACCTGCGAGGTCAGGCGCGCGTCCTGCGTCAACAGGAACACCGATCCGGCATTGGAGGGGGAGTGGTCGTTCATTCAGGCGGCCTTCGCGTGTCGGCGTACAAGCCACGCATGGGACGGGCGCCGGTGCGGGTCGGCCAATGCCAGGACAAAATCCATCTTCAAAGATCGCTGCATCGTCGGACCAGTCGGTTGGCGGGGGAGAGTCCAGTGGAGCTGGACGAATGGTATGTACCATTGCAGAGACCAAAAGTTTCACGCTTGCGTACGCGTCTTCGGATTTGTCGACATCGGCTTTAACTCGCGCTCATTTAGACGTAACAGAGCTCTTACATAGCGGGCATGTCTGGGACGCATGCAATTGCGCCATGCGCGTCATGCAGTAGCGAGTAAGCATGGACCGACGCGCGCGGGCAGAGGCATCCGGTTGCCGAGGTCTAGACCAATCTATTGCGATTGGTCGTGGGATCGCGCGCGGCTGGAATAGGTCAGCAGCGATTTTCCTTCGTGGCATGCCCGCTTCTCGCGATCAAAAACGCTTCGGCGTACGTGTCCGTACAGTCACGGTGCATCGTGTTGAACATCGCCGATGACCATCAATGCGCATGGAAGCGGCGCGTTCGCAGACGTTGTCCGACTGTGCCTGGGGATTGGCGTAGACCGGCGATATCAATACTCAACCGGATGGCGCGAAATGTCTGGCGTACGACAATGCCAACGATGTGCAAATGCGCTTTGCGTCGGGAGAAAACGCATCACATGGTTGTTTGACAGAGTGAGCTTTTTTGATTTTTTCAATGGCTTTCAGAGGGAAATTCTATTGGATCCGCTGCATACAATCGTTTGCGCCAGCGAGTTCGGCGCCTGTTGTCTTTTGCTCCGCCCCCCAAAGAGAGAGACCGGCATGATCCTTTCCACCTACTTTGCAGCGATCTCTGCGTTGTCATACGCAGAACGTCTTCCTACCTATACGAGCAGGATGCTGGTTGGTGCTTGGCCACAGGGACTGCAACATCTCCAACAGCGACGCGACGGACAGGGCGCAGCGGATGGCGCCGACGATGAGGTCAGCTTGTTCGGTGCCAGCGGCGATGCGTTGCTGATCCTGGAATATCAGGAAGAGGCCGAAGATGCGTATCGGCAGGCCTTGAAGGCCATGCGCGGGCATCAGCGCCAATTGCGCCTGCTGTCGTGCCGGAACACCGCCTGGTTGATGCTGAGACAGCGGCGCCTGAGCGCGGCGTTGAATTGCTTCGCGCAGTTGGCAATGGACCGCGAAACGCCGCCCAGCCTGTGCGGCGAGAGCCTGTTGGGCAAATCGCTCACCCACTTCCATCTGGGCCAGAGCACGTTGGCCTTACAGACCCTGGAGCGTGCCCGCGAGGTGCTGGCCGACCTGGAGAGCGGCGCGTCGGACTGGCTGCGGATTGCCACTGCGCTGCGTCTGGACATGATTGCGCAGCTGCGTATCCGTCGCTCCGACCGCATGAGCGACCATGTGTTCTGGCAAGCCACGCTGCGCCAGGAAGATGCCACGCATGCCTTCGAGCCCAGCGACCTGCGCGCCTGCATCGCCGATCTGGCAGAGAGCATGCCGGTGCTTGCGCAGCGCATGCGGCATGTACGCAGCCTGTTGCGTATTGCCGGCGGCGACACCTTCGGCTTCGACGCGCAGATCGACGCATTGCCGGCCGCAGCCACCGGCTGCCCGCCGTGTGCGCGTCAGGACGCGCAGGTGGAACTGGCGCTGGCGGCATTGGCGGTGGGCCGTGCCGATCTGGCCGAGCGTGCGCTGGCCGGTGCCGGCCGACATCATGCGCCGCGCTGGAACCTGGAGTTCGAGTACTGCCAGGCCAAGATCAGCCAGGCGATGGGGCGCACCGAACAAGCGTTGCTGCTCTACAACCGCTACGCGCTGGGCGCGGTGCAGTGCCTGCGCAGCGAAGTGCAGGCACCGCGCTTGCTGGAAAGCGGCACCCCGGCGCACGTCAGCGACGATATCTCCGCCCGGTTGCCGGCCAAGTATCGGCGCGCCTACAGCTACATGATCACCAATGCGCATCGCTCGGATCTGTCGATCAACGAAGTGGCCGCACAGATCGGGGTCACCGGGCGCGCGCTGCAGCAAGCGTTCAAGTCGGCTACCGGGCTATCGCCGACGCAGGTGCTGCGCCGCTACCGGATGCAAAGCATCCGCGACGAACTGCTGGCCGAAGGCGGCTGCGGCAGTGTGTTGCAGGCGGCCAGTCGCTGGGGCGTCGGCAGCCGTTCGGCGTTGGCCAAGGGCTATCGCCAGCACTTCAATGAGGCGCCGATGGAGACCCTGCAGCGGTAATCTCCGCAACCCACGGATTGGTAGCGCTACCGATCCGTGGTGGGTCAACCCGGCGTGCGGTGCAGTGCGCGTCGCTGTACGCAACGGAGGGCAGGGGTCAAACTGAGACGTGCGTGCAATGTGGGTTCCGGCTAGCCTTTCCGGCTGGCACTGGCACCCAGGGGGACGCGTCCGAGGATGGGCGTCGTCGCCAAGGAAACGACGACCGATCATGCAAGATCCCACTCCCGAGGCGACCGACGCCTCGCAGATCCGCCGGGCAGGCGTCGATCTCAATGGACTGATGTCGGTCCTCGGCAAGCACCTGTACTCCACCCCGGTGGTGGCGCTGCGCGAGCTGGTGCAGAACGCGCACGATTCCATCCTGCGTCGTCGTCTGGAACAACCCGATTGGGACGGCCAATCGCGCATCGAGGTGCATGCCGATACCGCGCAAGGCATCGTGCGCATCGTCGATACCGGTGCCGGACTGACCCAGCAGGAAATCCACGACTACCTGGCCACCGTGGGCGTGGGCTATACGCGTGGGCTGCGCCAGGGCGGCCACGAGGACAGCGGCCTGATCGGAATGTTCGGGCTGGGCTTCTTGTCCGCCTTCGTGCTGGCGCGGCGGGTGACCGTGCGCACCACCTCCTACCAGTCTCCCACGCTGGGCTATTGCTACATCTCCAGCAACGCCGAGCAGTACACGGTCAGCCCGATTCCTGCGCGTGCGCAGGTGGGCACCGAGGTGGTGCTGGAACTACACGGCGATTATCTGTCGTTGGCTCAGGAAGGGCGGCTGCGCGAGATTCTGTCGCGCTATTGCGCGCTGTTGCGCGAGCCGATCTGGATCGGCGCCGCAACGCAGCCGATCAATCCCGAGCCGCCGCCGTGGCGCGTGCAGGACGCCGTACCGTTGCATCCGGTGCAGGCCTGGCGCCGGCAACGCGAGTTCGCCGCGCGCTTTGAGCGCAATTTCGAGCCGTTGTGCTGCATGCCGGTGCGTGCGGAAGAGGGCAGCGATGCGGTCGGCCTGTTGTGGGTGCAGGACGGTGCGACCTACGGCACCAGCGACAACCGCAATCTGTCGGTGTTCCTGCGCGGCATGTTGCTGGATGACAACGCGCGCGAACTGCTGCCGCCGTGGGCGGGCTTCATCGGTGGGGTGATCGAATCCAATCGGCTGACGCCTACCGCAAGCCGCGAAGACCTGCAGCGCGATACGGTCTATAGCGCGGTGCAGCACGCCTTGTCCGAGGCCTTGGTGCAAGGCCTGGCCGATGTGGCGCGCCAGCAACCGGAGGCATGGCGACGCATCCTGTTGCGTCATAACGAAGCTCTGCTGGGCGCGGCGCTGTGCGATGAGCGCCTGTTCGAATTGCTGCTGGAACACGTGCGGGTACCGACGTCGCAAGGCGATCTGCCGGCGCAGCAATTGCCATCGCGCGGTGCGGTGCACGTGATCCTCGACAGCGACAGCGGTTTCGAAGAAATGCTGTTCCGTGCGATGGGCGTGCCGGTGGCCTACGGCAACCGGTATGCGGTGGTGCCGTTTCTGCGGCGCTGGGCGCAGGTCAAGGGTGTGCGTCTGGTCGAGCTGGGCACCGAGCAGGGCAACCGCCAGTTGTTCCAGCTGGACACGCTGCCGGCCGATGAACTGGCCTGGCTGGAACAGCACCTGGGCGATGGCGAAGCGCTGGTGCCGGCGCGTTTCAGCCCGCAGGAACTGCCGTTGGTGGTAGTGCCCGACCGCGAGGCCGAGCTCAAACGCCGCCTGGAGCAGGACGAAAACGACAAGCGTGTCTCTACCGCCGCGTTGCGCCTGGCGCGGCAATTCACCGCGCGCATCCAAGCGCGGCAGACCCAGCGGCTGTATCTGAATCTGGATAATCCGGCGCTGCAGGCCTTGCTGGGCGCGCAGCGCGCAGGCAACCCGCAGGCCGCGGTGGCGGCGCGCTTGCTGCGTGCGCTCAAGGTGATCGTCGCGGCGCAGGGGCGTACGCAGCCGCAGCCGGGCAGCACCGAATCAGGTGTTTCCGATCTCAACAAGGCCTTCGGCGATTTCGCCGAGACCGTGACCCAATTGCTGGCGCGCTGAAGCGCCGCATCGCAGGAGCGGCACGATGGAAATCTGGAACTGGGTGGAAAAACTGCAGGACGATCTGGGCGAAGCTGGGCAGCCGCAAAATGCGCAGTTGCTGACGCGCCTGACCGACCACATCTGCGATCTGCAGATCGACCGCGCCGAGGCCTTGTTGCCGGAGGCACGTGCGCTGGGCAAGACGCTGGCCAACCCGTGGCTGGAGGTGTTTGTCGGGCATTGGGAAATGCGCAACCGGGTCGGCAACCTGTGCGAAGGCGAGCGTGCGCTGGGCGATGCGGTGGCGCTGTTCGAGCGTGCGCATCGCGCCGACGCAGTGGAGTGCCCGCAATCGGTCTGCGTGACCCAGGACCTGGCCGCGTGTTATGCCAACATCGATGGCCCGGGTTGGGTGGAAGAACGTATCGAAGTGTGCGACGAAACCCTGGGCCGCATCGACCCGAGCTGGTCGTGTTACCAGTGCCTGAGCTGCGAAAAAGCCGATGCATTGCTCGACGACGGGCGCGGTGACGCGGCGCTGCAGTATCTGGAGCAGCAGTCGCAGGCCATCCTGGACCATGGCGGCGAAATCTACGACGGCGTGCCGGACATGCGCATCTCGATCCTGCTTGCGCTTGGGCGTGCGCAGGAAGCGCTGGCGCTGGTGGAACAGCGCGAACGCGACGCCGCGCGCGAAGGTGCCGAGTGGGCCAATTGCAGCCAGCCGCGGCGCCTGCAGAAGGCACGCGCGTTGGCGCTGTTGCAGCGCGATGACGAAGCCATGGAAGCGTTGCTGCCATGGCGCGAGATTGCGCCGCGTTATCGCCTGCACTGGCTGCGTGCGGTGGCGGTGCTGGTGGCGCGCGCGCCCGAGCGCAATAGCTGGGACCTGGGCAGCCGCGTGCAGCAGATGCTCGACCATTACGCGCAGGTTGGCGCGCATCGCATCCTGATCGAAGCGGCCGAGCTTGCGATCGGACTGGCGCTGCAACGCGGCGCGGTGTGGACCGCGCGCAGGCATCTGGCGCTTGCACGTGCGCATCTGCCCAAGTTGCGACAGGACCGTGGTGCCACGCTGGCGCTGGACGGTTGGGCTGCGCGCATCGCGGCCGTATCAGCGGGCGAGGAGTCACCGGTCGCTGCCGCGCAGTTGCTGGAATGGTTGAACGCGCAGGGCGATGATGTGGTGCGCAATCCCGAGCGCGAAGCGCAGTGGTTGCTGCAGGCCGTCGCTGACTGTCCGGACGATGCCGAGCTTGTCGACACCACTGCTTCTGCCTTGAGTGCCTGTGCGGCCGACGAGGAAGCGATCGCGTTGCTGTGGTCATTCGTGCAGCGGCATGCCGATCGCGAAACCAGCCCCACCTTCCGGCTGATGAATCTGTTGCTGGGCCGCGGCGATGAAGCCGGTGTGCGCCGGCTGGCACAGCTGTATCGCCCACAGGCGCCGGTGGCGGCATTGTGGTGCGAGGCGCAGCTGGCGCAGCGGCTGGGCGACTGGCCGGCGCTGGAGCAGGCCTGCACGGCACTGTTGGAGCTATCGCCCGGCTCGCACGGCGCACGCGGCTTGTTGGCGCGCATGTATCTCGATACCGGCCGGTTTGCCGAGGCCGCCGCGGTCTATCGGCAACTTACCGAGCTGCTGGAAGAACCGCGTTCTGCGCATTGGGATCACATGACGGCGGCCAGTGCGGCGCAGGATTGGGACGCGGTGCGTGCCTCTGCGCAGGCCATTGGCATGGAGCTGAGCAGCACCGGCGGCGTAGTCGAAGAGACCTGGGGCTGGGTGATCATTCGTTGCATGGATGATGGCGAAATGGCCGAGTACTACGCGCGCCGCACCGGCCCGGTCACTGCACGCATCGTCGAAAACGCGCCTGCGCATCGGCGCCAGCATGTCGGCGACTGGGTGGTGTTCGACGCGGAACTGTTGTATCCGCCGCCGGAAGACGAAGCCGAACGCGAGCGTTTCGTGCCGACCTACGCGCAGGTGCATGTGCTGCAACCGGGTGGCTATGCCAATAGCTGGCTGGTGGACGGCGTGCATCCTGGCGACGAGGTGATCGAGGCGATGCGTGCAGACCTGGAAATGCGCGGCTGGAAGATGTGGCTGCACAGTCGCGACGACTACCGCGTGGTCGACCCGGACCATCCGGACGCGTTCGACCCGGAGGATGCAACATCCGGACTGCCGGGCGTGTTGTTCACCGTGGCGCTTCCGGAAAACGTCGCCCCGCAGGAACTGCATCGCGTCCTGCGATGCACGACCTCGCGCTGGTCGCATCCGATGTGCTGGCTGCGGCTTGCCGAGGCCTGCGGCCAGGATCCGCAGCCGCATCTGGATGCGGTGGAGCGTTACGGACTATAGGGCGGCGATCGGCCTGATCCAACGGCGTTTGTCGCCGGGGTGGGTGGACATTGGCGATCGTGGCGTGCGTTCGGGCGCCACGCTGGATGCGCGGCGCTGCATCCGGCGTCAAGAACACGCTCATTGCTCTTGTGCAACGCGGCGGCATTCATGCCGGCACACCCTCCCGCTTTGGACGTGCCGCCACACCGTCGGCAGGGCGATGACGCAAGTGCATGCCCTGCGTGCAGGCGCAGGGCGCAGCGCTACGCACTGCCGTTTCTGCGGCGTTTGATCCTGTTTGGTCTCCAGTGTCCTGATGGAGCTCGCCATGGCAGTGGCAATGCCGATCGGAAGAGCATCGCTGCAGGCTCAAAACGCAGCGACGCGCCGTCGATCGGCCATCGCCAGGGCCCGGGGTGATTCCACGCCGACCGGTTGGCGTGTTGCCTTGCACGCGCGCTGGCGCGGCGCATGTCCGCAGGCGTGGACCGGCGCACGTTCGGCATGCGCGCGGCAATGTCACACTGCGCCCGTGGGCGGATGACTGCTACAGGTTGGCTCGCTGGTTGGTCAATCTGAATTGCTTTATTCTGCTGCGCATCGGCGTGGGGGCGCCGCGTCGGTCAGGGCGCAGTCCAGCCCGCATGCCCAACCTCTTTTCTTTTGGTGGGTGATCTCATGGTGGCATTGCAGCAGCGCTCGATCGATGCGATTGGTGGCCAGGAACATGCGTTGCTGGCCGCATGGTTGGAGTCCAGCCTGGGCAACGATGCGCGTCTGTCGCGGCAGGAATTCGAAGCGCAGGCCGGCGAATTCCTGCGCTTGCTGGTGGCCTCGTTGAAGCACGACGGTAGCAGCCTGGACAGTGCCGAATGGAGCGAGGTGCGTCGCTTCCTGGAACATCTCTCGCGCGACCGCGCCACGCGTGGTTTCGATTCGCAGGAAACCGCCAACTTCATCTTTTCGCTCAAGCGCGTGTTGTTCGCGCTGGTACAGCGCGAATACGCCAGTACCCCGGAAGAACTAGGCCAGCAGTTGTGGGCGTTGTCGGAATTGCTCGACCGCCTGGGCTTGTACACCGTGAAGGTTTTCCAGAAGACCCGCGAAGACATCATCGTGCGTCAGCAGGAAGAGATGCTGGAGCTGTCCACCCCGGTGGTGAAGCTGTGGGACGGCGTGCTGGCGCTGCCGATGATCGGCACACTGGATTCGCAGCGCACCCAGGTGGTGATGGAGTCGCTGTTGCAACGCATTGTCGACACCGGCTCGGAAATCGCCATCATCGACATCACCGGCGTGCCCACCGTGGACACCCTGGTGGCACAGCATCTGCTCAAGACCGTGACCGCGATCCGGCTGATGGGGGCCGACGCCATCATCAGCGGCGTGCGCCCGCAGATTGCGCAAACCATCGTGCATCTGGGCCTGGACCTGCAGGGGATCGTGACCAAGGCCAACCTGGCCGATGCCTTGGCGCTGGCGCTCAAGCGCACCGGCGTGACCGTCAGCAAGGCAGACTGACATGGAACGTATTCCGATCCTGCGGATGGGCCATCTGTTGCTGGTCACCATCCAGGTGGACATGCACGACCAACTGGCGCTGCAACTGCAGGACGACCTGTCCGAGAAGATCAGCGCCACCTCTGCGCGTGGCGTGTTGATCGACATTTCCGCGCTGGATATCGTCGATTCGTTCATCGGGCGCATGATCAGCACCATTTCCGGGCTGGCGACGCTGATGGGCGCGCAAACCGTGGTGGTGGGCATGCAGCCGGCGGTGGCGATCACCCTGGTGGAGTTGGGGCTGACCTTGCCGTCGGTGCGCACCGCGCTCGATGTCGAGCGCGGCATGCGCCTGCTGCAACAACCCGATGCGGCTCCATGACGGTCGGCTCGCAACCGGTACGCACCGAGCAGGATGTGGTGCTGGCGCGGCAGACCGTGCGCAAGCTGGTGGTGCAATGCGGGCTGCGGTTGGTCGATCAAACCAAGCTGGTCACCGCGGCCAGCGAACTGGCGCGCAATACGGTGATCTACGGCGGTGGCGGCGACATGGACTGGGCGCTGGTTGAAAGCGGCATCCGCAAGGGCGTGCAGCTGACGTTCCGCGACCAGGGCCCGGGCATTGCAGACCTGGAGCTCGCACTGACCGACGGCTGGACCTCTGGCAGTGGCCTGGGGCTGGGACTGTCCGGCAGCCGGCGGCTGGTGGACGATTTCGTGCTCGATAGCGCAGCCGGCAAGGGCACCCGCATCACCATCACCAAATGGAAGTAACCATGACCGGCGCGCTCACCCAGGTGATCCGCGTCGAAGAGGGTACCCAGGTCGGGCAGGTGCGCCGCGAAGCGGTGGCGCTTGCACAGGCCTGCGGTTTCGATGAAGACGGCTGTGGCCGCGTGGCCCTGGTGGCGACCGAGTTGTGCACCAACCTGCTCAACCATGCCGGTGGCGGGCAGATGCAGCTGTGCAGCGTCGCCGGCCGCGATGGTCTGGGCATCGAGTTGTGCACGCTCGATCAGGGGCGCGGATTCGTGCTGGCCGATTGTCTGCCGGACGGGTATTCCACCGGCAGCACGCCTGGCAACGGCCTGGGCACGGTGCAGCGACATGCCGCGTTGCTGGACGCCTATTCCGATGCCCGGGGGGCCGTGGTCCTGGCGCGCGTGTACGCCGATGCCGAGAACATGCCCGACCTGCCCTACGGCGCGCTGCGTCTGCCGCTGCAGAACGAAACGGTCTGCGGCGATGGCTGGCATCTGGCGATCGATGCGCAGGGCGTGACCGTGAGCATGATCGACGGCCTGGGCCACGGAGCGGGCGCGGCCGATGCCGCCGATGCGGGGACGCGCGCTGCGGCAGCGGCCCGTGGCGAACCCGGCGAACGCATCGCGCGCCTGCATGCCGGCATGAGCGGCACGCGCGGCGGCGCGGCGGCGGTCATGCAGTTCGATCCCGGCAGCGGCCAGGTGCGCTTTGCCGGGGTGGGCAATATCGTCGCCTCGTTGTGCGATGGCGACGGCGTGCGCGGCATGCCCTCGCACCCGGGCATCGTCGGGGTGCAGTTCCGCAAGGCGCAACCGTTCGACTTTCCACACGCCGCCGGCAAGTTACTGGTCATGCACAGCGACGGCCTGCAATCGCGCTGGACCCTGCGCGATCATCCGGGCCTGCTGTCGCGCCATCCACGCATCATTGCCGCAGTGCTGGCGCGCGATTACGCGCGCGGCCGCGACGATTGCTGCGTGTTCGTCATGCGCTTGGGAGGCATGCAATGAATTCAACCACCAAGATGCCGGCAGCCGAGGCGATGGCTGAACTGGAAAGCTTGCGCCAGCAGAACCAGGCCTTGCGCGAAGAGCTGGAAGAAATCAACCAGGGCGTGCTGGCCTTGTATGCCGAGCTCGACCAACAGGCCGAACAGCTGCGCGAGGTGTCCGAACTCAAGAGCCGCTTTCTGTCGTACATGAGCCACGAGTTCCGCACCCCGCTAGGCTCGATCCTGAGCATCACCCGGCTGCTGGAGGATGGCATGGACGGGCCGCTCAATGCAGAGCAGCTCAAGCAGGTGCGCTTTGTCAGCGGTTCGGCGCGCGAGCTCACCGAGATGGTGGACGACCTGCTGGACCTGGCCAAGATCGAAGCCGGGCGCATCACTATCTCGCCGGGCTGGTTCGACCTGATGGACCTGTTCGCGGCGCTGCGCGGCATGTTCCGTCCGCTCACCGATGTGGGCACGACCACGCTGATCTTCGAGGATCCGCCGGTGCTGCCGCTGCTGTACACCGACGACAAGAAGCTGGCGCAGATCCTGCGCAATTTCATTTCCAACGCGCTCAAGTTCACCCCGCAGGGGCAGGTGCGCGTGTTTGCGCAGCTGGAAGGCGACAGCCATGTACGCTTTGGCGTGCACGACACCGGCATCGGCATTCCGGCCGAGCTTCACGAGGCCTTGTTCGAAGATTTCGTACAGGTGGACTCGCCGCTGCAAAAACGCCTGACCGGCACCGGCCTGGGGTTGTCGATCTGCAAACGGTTCGCCGAATTGCTGGGCGGCCGGGTGGGGATCAACAGCGTGGTCGGGCAGGGTTCTGAATTTTACGTGGTGCTGCCGATGACACTGGCAGCGGAGGAAACGCGTGGGCAGTAAGCACCACATCCTGGTCGTCGACGACAACGCGGTGACGCGTTATTCGGTGCGGCGCGTGCTCGAACACCATCAGTTCGCGGTCGAAGAAGCCGGTACCGGGACCGAGGGTCTTGCCAAACTTGCCGCGCAGACGTTTTCTGCGGTGGTGCTGGACGTCAACCTGCCGGACATGAGCGGCTTCGATATCGTGCGGACGCTGCGTGCCGAGCCGCGCACCGCGTTGCTGCCGGTGGTGCATGTTTCGGCGGCCTCGATCGCCACCGGCGACATGATCACCGGGCTGGATGCCGGCGCCGACGCCTACCTGATCCATCCGGTCGACCCCAACGTGTTGCTGGCCACCTTGCGCACGCTGTTACGCGCACGCCGCGCCGAGGAGGCGTTGCGGGTCAGCGAGGCGCGTTTCCGCGAAATCTTCGAACACATCAGCGCGCCGATTGCGGTGGTGGATGCCAACCTGCACATGCACGAGGCCAATGCCGCATTCCAACGCTTGATCGGCAGCGCCACACTCGGCGCTGCGATCCATGCCGCCGGGTTGGATCAGGCCGCCGCCGTGCACGCACTGACCACTGCGTTGGCGCAACGCGAGCGCTGGAGCGGCACCTTGTCGCTGCTGCGCGATGGCAAGCTCTGCGAAACCGAATGGCGGGTGTCGCCCTACCGCGAGCCGGATCTGGGGCTGTTGCTGGTGGAAGACGTGACCGAGCAGCGCCTGCGCGAGCGCGAGCAGCGCCAGGAACTGGATACCGCCACCAGCGAGCTCGCGCATCAGATCGCGCAGCGTCAGCACACCGAAATCCAGCTGCTGCAGGCGCAGAAGATGGAAGCGCTGGGCAAGCTCACCGGTGGCATCGCGCACGACTTCAACAACCTGCTGACCAGCATCATTTCCGGCTTGGACATGATCCAGCTCGCAGTGGAATCCAATCGCATCGAACGCGTGCCGCGCCTGGCCGAGATCGCTACCGGCTCGGCGCACCGCGCCGCCGCGCTGACCCAGCGCATGCTGGCGTTCGCACGCAAGCAATCGCTGGACGCGCAACCGTTCGACGTCAACACCCGTGTGCGTTCGCTGGAAGACATGCTGCAACGCTCGATCGGCGAAAACATCGGGCTGGAGCTGGATCTTGCGTCCACGCCGCTGGTGGCCATTGCCGATGCCAACCAGCTCGAAAACGTGGTGCTCAACCTGGTCATCAATGCGCGCGATGCCTTGAAAGGGCAGGGCACCATCCGCATCCAGAGTGCGGCCTACACCGCGCGCAACGACCCGGAACTGGACGACGGCGACTATGTCGCGGTGAAGGTGATCGACAACGGGAGCGGGATCGAGCCGGCCATTCTCGACCAGGTGTTCGAACCGTTTTTCACCACCAAACCCATCGGCGAAGGCACCGGTCTCGGCCTGTCGATGACCTACGGGTTCGCGCGTCAATCCGGCGGTACCGCACGCATCACCAGCGATGTGGGTCGTGGCACCACGGTAGCGCTCTTGCTGCCGCGCGGGCTCTCGGCCAACGAAATGTTGCCGGCACCGGCGCCCAGCGCGCCGCGCACGCGCAACGAGCGCATCCTGCTGGTGGACGACACCGACGTGGTGCGCATGATGGTGAGTGAAGTGCTCAGCGATGCCGGCTACCAGGTCATCGAAGCCGAGGATGCCAACGGCGCGCTGGAACACTTGCGCACCGAGGCGCACATCGATCTGGTGGTCTCCGATGTCGGCCTGCCCGGCATGAACGGGCGCGACATGGCCGATGTGGCGCGCACGCTACGCCCGGGTCTGCCGATCCTGTTCATTACCGGCTATGCCGAAAATGCGGCCACGCGGCAAGAATTTCTGGCAGAGGGCATGGCCCTGCTGCCAAAGCCTTTCAGCCTCAACGATCTGCTCAACACGGTGGGGCAGATGCTCGACAGCAGCGTCCTGGCGCGGGCGTAGGGCGTTAAGCGGCTCCAAACACGCATGCGTCGCTGCGGGGCGGGCGCGGCCTGCGCATGCACCGGGCGTGCAGCCACGTTCCTGCACTTGGCTTAGCGCGCATACGCGTACGGCCCGAATGTGGCGCCAAGAAAACCGCCGGCCGACTCGGTACTGAGCACACTTGCATCGCCTTGTTCGAGCAGCGTCTGCCACTGCCCCTGGCCGACGGCGTAATCCACGCGCACGCGTGCGGCGTCCAGCGCAAAGCGCAGTTTCACCGGTTGCGTGGCATCGGGCAGTGGCGCGCGTGCCAGTTCGGTGCCGGTGCCGGGCTGTTGCGGTCCGGCGCGGCGATACAGCACCACCGCAGCGCCGCTGTCCTCGCGCACCAGCATTGCTGCCAGGAAGTTGCTCTCCTTGGCCACGATCGCCAGACCGGCCTGTTCGCCTGGTGCCAGCGCGCTGCCATCCACGCTGGCGACCAAGGTGGCGTGATGATGCTGCAGGCGATGACCCAGATAGGCCGGCTGACCACGGCCGATATCGCCCAGCGCAATGTTTGCCGGCGTCACGCGCAAGCCTTGCGCGCCGGGCTGATACCACGGCCTGATGGGTGGGTGGATGGTCATCCATTGCATTGGCACGCGCGCATCCCCGAAGCGCTCGCTCCACTGCATCGGCCCGGTGGTCGGCAGGGGCTGCGTGCCCGCCGGCAAGGGTGGGCGCGCTGCCACGACAGGGACCGCGGCGCCGTGCGGCAGCACCACCGGCCAGCCATCGCGCCATTGCACTGGCAACAGGAAGGTTTCCCGGCCCAGGTTGTAGTGATTGCCGCGGTAAGGGCGCGTTGCGAGAAACACCGCCCACCATGTGCCGTCCTTGAGTTCGACGAACTGTGCATGCCCGGCCGAGGTGATCGGCGCATTGCGCAATGGGTCCAGGTCGCGTTGGGTGAGTACCGGATTGCCGCTCCAGGTTTCGTATGGCCCGGTGATCTGGCGGCTGCGGTAGATCATCTGCGCATGCTGCTCGCCGGTGCCACCTTCGGCCGCGGTGAGGTAGTAGTAGCCATCGCGGCGGAACAGGTGCGGGCCTTCGATGTGTTCGGGATTGGTGGCCGGCTTGAAGCCCGAATCCACGATCACCTGACGGGTGCCGACCAACTTCATGCTGGCCAGATCCAGCCGCTGCAGCCAGATGGCGCGGTGCCCGTCGTAGCGCAGCTTGCCGGCCGGCACGTCGTTGTTGACCAGCCAGGCACTGCCATCGTCATCGAAAAACAGCGAGGGGTCGATGCCCTTGACGTCCAGCCAGATCGGATCCGACCACGGCCCGGCCGGATCGGTGGCGGTGATCAGGAAATTGCCGCCATCGCAGTAGAAACAGGTGTTGGCGATATAGAAGGTGCCAGCGTGGTAGCTGATGCTGGCGGCAAACAGGCCGCGGGTCAGTTCGTCGTTGCCGTAGTTGATCTGGGTTGGACGGTCGATCGCGTTGCCGATCTGGTTCCAGTGCACCAGGTCGCTGCTCTTGAACACCGGCAGGCCGGGGAAGTAGCCGAAACTGGAATTCACCAGATAAAAATCGTCGCCGACGCGCACCGCCGACGGGTCCGGATGAAAACCGGCCACGACCGGGTTGCGGTACTGCGCGGCGGTTGGCGCGGGGCCACCATCGTCGCCCTGGTAATCGATCTGCGTGATCAACGCGGTGCCGGCATGCGCCAGCTGACAGCTCAATGCGGCCAGCAGGCCGGCCACCCATGCGAGTCGTTTCAAGAGATCCCCTCGTGCCATGCCCTGGCGCAACGCCAGTACGACACCAGCATGACAGCACGCAGGGCGGCGTGGCATGACGTTTTGCGATGCCAACCCCGCGTGGTGGCATGCCTCCACGCGCGTGGCGGGGTGTGTGGACCGGGCGCTGCCACTTCGCTGCAACATTGCTGACATATCGTGCGCGCGGCGCCACGCGGCGCCGCCAACCGGCGTGCCATGCCAAACGGCTTCGACGCTGTGTCATCACCTCGCATCACTACCTAGGATCAACCCGCATGTCGTTGTACTCGCCTGTCTTTCCGTCGCCGGTGTCCGCTATTGCACAGGTCGCTGCGCGCCGCCGCACCGCCTTGCAGCGCACGCCGCTGGCCCGTGCCTGCGCCGGCCTGTTGCTAGCCTCGCTGGCGGCAACCGCGTCTGCGCAGCAAGCGCCGGCGACCCAGGGCGAAGCCAGCCCGACCGCGCTGGACACGGTCACCGTCACCGCCGAGCACCGCGAGCAGAACCTGCAGGACGTGCCGGTCTCGGTGGGCGTGGTGCAGGGCGCAGCGATGCGCGACTACACCGCCGGTGGCGATGACACGCTGCTGGCCCTGTCCGGCCGCGTGCCGGGCTTCTACGCTGAAACCACCACCGGGCGCATCTTCCCGCGCTTCTATATCCGTGGCCTGGGCAATATCGATTTCTACCTGGGTGCCTCGCAGCCGGTCTCCATCATCCAGGACGATGTGGTGCTGGAGCATGTCGTGCTCAAATCCAATCCGGTCTATGACGTGGACCAGGTCGAAGTGCTGCGCGGTCCGCAAGGCACGCTGTTCGGCCGCAACACCACCGCCGGCATCGTCAAGTTCGACACCGTCAAGCCCAGCGACACCTACACCGGTCGCGTCAACGCCAGCTACGGCAGCTACAACACCATCTCGCTGGATGGCGGCTTCGGTGGCCCCATCAACGACGTGCTGTCGTTCCGCGTGTCCGCGTTGTACCAGCACCGCGACGATTGGGTGGACAACACCTTTGCCGGCAGCAGCGCCGATGGCACGCGCACCCCGCGCAAGGACGCGATGGGCGGTTACAACGACCGCAATGCGCGCCTGCAGGTCTTGCTCAAGCCCAACGATGCGTTTTCGCTGCTGGGCTCGGTGCACACGCGCGATTACGACGGCACTTCCACCTTGTTCCTGCGCAACGCGATCACGCGTGGCAGCGACAAGGTGGACGTGCCGCGCGACCGTGTGGCCTATGATGAGGGGCACGACAACCCGCAGGCGTATCAAACCGATGGCGGCTCGCTCAAGGCGATTTACGACTTCGGTGGCGTGTCGCTGACCTCCATCACCGCCTACGAAACCACTTCCGGCTACAGCCGTGGCGACACCGATGGCGGTGCTGCCGCCAATTACCCGGTCAATGGCGTGCCGAACGGCTTTGGCCAGTCGATGGGACAGATCCGCGACCTGGACCAGTACACGCAGGAACTGCGCCTGGCCAGCGAAGGCGACGAGGCCCTGCAGTGGCAGGTGGGCGCGTTCTATTTCGACGGCCGCGACACCACCGATTTCTATCAACGTGCCTATTTCCTGCAGACCGCCGCGCGCAACCCGAATAACTGGGTGCGCCTGCGCAATACCAATACCTCATGGGCCGGCTTCGGGCAGCTCAGCTACAAGGCGACCGACGCGCTGACGCTCACCGCCGGCATCCGTCAGACCAAGGACACCAAGGAAACCCGTCTGCTCAAGACCGCCGATACCGCAGCCGGTGTGGTGACCTACCGCGGCCGGCGCGATGTGCGCATGTCCGACACCCAGCCCAGCTGGGATCTGAGCGCGATGTATGAGATCGACCCGCAGCTGAGCGTGTATGCGCGTGTGGCGCGCGGTTTCCGTGGCCCCACCATCCAGGGCCGCAGCGCAGTGTTCAATTCGGACTTCACTACCGCCGATTCGGAAACCATCCTGTCGTGGGAAGCCGGCATCAAGAGCAGCCTGTTCGAGAACCGTCTGCGCCTGAATGTCAGCGGCTTCACCTACACGGTCGACGATATCCAGCTCAACGGCAACGACTCGGACGGCAATGGCGTGCTGTTCAATGCCGACAAGGCCAAGGCCTACGGCATGGAAGCGGACCTGGACTGGCGCCCGATGTCCAACCTGTCGATCACCGCCGGCCTGAGCCTGTTGCACAGCGAAATCCACGATAAGCGCGTGTTTGCGCAGGCCTGCGCGCTCAATGGCGTGGTGGTGTGCACCGTCAACGACCCGACCATCCGCGTAGGTGCCAACACCTTCGCCCAGATCGACGGCAACCCGCTGCCCAACGCGCCCAAGTACAACCTCAACCTGGCCGCGCGCTACGACATCCCGGTGGGCAACGACGGCGCGTTCTTCGTGTCCACCGACTGGAACAAGCAGGGCCAGACCAGCTTCGTGCTGTACGACTCCACCGAGTTCCGTTCCGACGGTAATTTCGAAGGTGGCCTCAAGCTGGGTTACACCGGTGGCTACGGTGCCTGGGAAGTGGCGGCGTTCGCGCGCAACATCACCAACGAAAAGAACCTCAAGGGTGTGATCGAAAACTACATGGCCGCGGTCTACAACGAGCCGCGTGTCGTTGGGGTGTCGGTCAACGTCAACTGGCAGTAACCGGTTGATCGCCTGGTTGATCGGCTGATGCAGTCACTGCGGCAACTGCGCCGCAGTGATGTTTCCTGCAGGTGGATAGGCCGACTGCGTGTATGCGCAGCTGGTCGTCGTGTCGTTTCACCGCTTGCTCAGGACAGAGCGCACCCAGTTGACGATTTGCGCGCTGCTCACCGCGCCGGAATGACGGCCCAGTTCCTGCCCGCCCTGGATGACCAGCAAGGTGGGAATGCTGCGGATGCCAAAGCGCGTGCCCAGCGCCGGATGCAGGTCGGTATCCACCTTGGCCAGGCGCACCTGCGGTTCCAATGCTGCAGCGGCTGCGGCAAATTTCGGCGCCATGCTCAGGCATGGCCCGCACCAAGGTGCCCAGAAATCCACCACCAGCGGCAGTGCACTGCGCACCGCATGCTTGTCGAAATCTGCAGCCGACAAGGCCACCGGCGTCCCCAGGAACAGCGGCCGATGGCAGCTGCCGCAGTTGGGCGCATCGCGCAGGCGCGTGGGCGCAATGCGGTTCATCGCAGCGCAACTCGGGCAGGCGATCAGTAGTGGTGCATCGGTCATGTTGGTCTCCAGTCGGCGGCGCTGCCTGCGCTGTCTCCGGCCATCGCTGGCGGCGCATGCTGCATGCGGCCAGTGTAGCGATCACCACCAGCGATTCCGTGCCCAATGCCAGCGGCGGCACCAGCCTGCGCATGCCTGGCCAAGCTCCTGCGGGCCGCCACGCGCCACATCGCTCACGCCGATTGGCCCAGCGCCACGATCGGCACGAAGCCACCGTAGACCATGCGCTTGCCATCGAATGGCATCGGATTGACCGACGGGTCCATGCGTGGGTCTTCCATCATCTTGCGCATGCCCTCATCGCGGGTGGCCTTGTCCGGCCATTCGATCCAGGAAAACACCACGGTCTCTTCGGCGGTGGCATCCACGGCGCGATAGAAATCGGTCCATTGCCCCGGCTGGACATCGTCGCCCCAACACTCCACTACACGCAGCGCACCGTATTCCATGATGACCGCATCGCCCATGCGGGCATGCGCGATGAATGCTTCTTTGTTGGCCGTGGGGACGGCAAGCACAAAACCATCGATATACGACATAACCACCTCCGCAGACGGGGTGCACGGTGTGCACCCGAGGATGACCAAGGGATGTTCGTACGACCAAGAACTGGAGAGCAGTGGGGCAGGAGCGTGCGTCCAGCGCGCTGGCCGCACGAGCATACGGCGCATGGGGTGCAACGGCACTGCTTGAGTTGGCTGTCACCTGGGCCGCCTGGCGCACTGCCAAGGCGCTGGCTGTCGGGCTCGCTGACACGGCGGCAGCGGATCTGTTGTGCGTTGATCGACGGCAGCGCGCTGTTGGCCCCTCTTGCTGGAGGCCGCGGCAATCCATCGGCCAAGATGCGCTGGTCGCACACCTGCGCGCGCCTCGGCACTGCAGCCGCCGGGAACGTGCGGCGGTCAGGCTGCCAGGTTGTGGCGGCGCAGTCGTGCTTCGAAGACCACATCGCCGTCCTCGTTGCGCGCCTGCAGCGTGCCGCCGTGTGCCTTGACGAACTGGTCGGCGATGAACAGGCCCAGTCCCAGTCCTTGGCTGGCATGGAAGCTGGCCTTGAACGGTTCGAACAGGCGCGGCATCAGGCTGTCGGGGATGCTGCCGGCGTTGCGCACCGACAGGCGCAGGGTGTCGTGTTCGCGTCCATCCAGATGCACCTGCACCGGATGGCGTCCGCCATGCAGGACGGCGTTGCCGACCAGATTGGACACGACCTGCGCCAACCGGTCGCCATCCCCATCGCCATCCAGATCGCCCTCGGTGCGCAGGTCGATCGTAGTGTGCGGATTGGCCTGCGCCACTTCGCCCACCACGCTGTGCACCACCTCGCCCAGGTTGCATGGGCCGAACTGCATCGGCAAACCATCGGTGCGCAGGCGCGAAAAATCCAGCAATTGCTCGACCATGCGCGACATGCGGTGCGCGCTGTTTTCCAGGTGTTCCAGCGTGCGCGCCGCCGAACTGTCGGCATCGACATCCAGGCCGAGTTTGTCGGCGCACAGCAGGATCACCGACAGCGGCGTGCGCAGGTCGTGAGTGAGCACGGCCATCATGGTTTCGTTGAGCGTGAGCGCGCGTTCGAGCGAGGCATTTCTCGCCTTGAGCAGCCGCCGCTGCTGGTACAACTCGATGAACACGTTGACCTTGCTCAGGATGACGTGCGGCTCGATCGGCTTGTGCAGAAAATCCACGGCGCCGGTTTCATAACCCTGGAAAGCGCGCATCGGATCGTTTGGCGAGGCGGTCAGGAAAATGATCGGCACATGCCGGGTGCGCTGCGAACCGCGCATCAATTCCGCCAGCGAAAAACCGTCCATTTGCGGCATGTGCACGTCCAGCAGCGCCAATGCCACGTCGTGTTCGAGCAGCAGTTCCAGCGCCTGCGCACCGGAGGCGGCGCATAGCACGCGGATGCCGTCGCGTTGCAGCAGCGCTTCCATGGCCACCAGGTTCTGCGGCACATCGTCCACGATCAGGATCTTGGTCGATTCGGTGTCGTCGCTGCTTGCAGCCAGGCCGGTCGCGGTGAGGTTCATGCGTGAAAAGCTTCCAGTCGGGTGCAGATGGCTTGCAAGGTCAGCACCGCATCGGCGCCGGCGTGGGCGAGAGCGGAGGCGGGCATCAACGAGGCGGCGGCGTCATCGGGGCGCTGGATCCAGGCGGTACCGCCCACCGCACGCACCGCGGCCACCCCGGCGCTGCCGTCGCTGCTGGCACCGGTGAGCAGGATCGCCAGCAGGCGTTCGCCGAAGACATCGGCAGCCGATTCGAACAGCAGGTCGATCGCCGGGCGCGAAAACAACACCGGCGCATCCATCGACAACGCCAGGCTGTGGCGGGTTTCCACCAGCAGGTGGTAGTCGGGCGGGGCGATGGTGACGGTGCCGGGTAGCAGCGGTTGCTTGTCGTCGGCCTCGCGCACCGGCAACGCGCAGCGCGCATCCAGCAGCTCGGCGATGTGGCTGGGGCGGTCGCGCGGCAGATGCAGCACGACCAACACCGGCATCGGCAAATCTGCCGGCAGCCCGGACAACAACGCCTGCAGGGCCATCACGCCACCGGCGGAGGCACCGATCACGATCGCATCGAAACACTGGGCTGCAGACGCGCGGCTCATGCGGCCTTCCGATACAGCCGCTGCTCGCGCGCGCAGGCTTCAAAGGCCTGCGCGTGCGCGCCGAACTGCAGCGACTCCTTGCTGCCCAATCCGAGAAATCCGCGATGCACCAATGCGTCGTAGAACAGCCCCACCGCGCGATCCTGCAAGCTGCGGTTGAAATAGATCAGCACGTTGCGGCACGACACCAGGTGGACTTCGGAAAACACTGTGTCGGTGGCCAGGCTGTGATCGGCGAACACGATATTGCGTTTCAGGCGCCGGTCGAACACCGCACCGTCGTAAGCGGTGGTGTAGTAGTCCGACAGCGAGGTGCGGCCACCGGCGTCCAGATAATTGCGGCTGAACTGCGCGATACGATCGATGCCATAGGCGCCGGCTTCGGCCATGCCCAGCGCTTCGGGGTTGATGTCGGTGGCGTAGATCACCGCCTTTTCCAACAGGCCTTCTTCGTGCAGCAGGATGGCCAGGGACCAGACTTCTTCACCGGTACTGCAGCCTGCCACCCAGAGCTTGATCGAGGGATAGGTACGCAAGACCGGCACCGCATGCTCGCGCAGGACGCGGAAATATGCCGGGTCGCGGAACATCTCCGAGACCTGCACGGTGAAGAACTGCATCGCCTGCGCGAAGGTGTCCGGCTCGTGCAGCAGACGGTGCTGCAGATCGGCCACGCGCGCGCAGTCGAAACGCGCCATCGCGTGGCGCATGCGCCGTCGCAACGACGACACCGCATAGTCGCGGAAGTCGTAGTGATAGCGCTGGAAGACCGCTTCCAGCAGCACGCGCAGTTCCAGGTCGAACAGCTCTACCGCGTTCATTGCCGCGAGCACCACACGCGGCACAGCGAGACCAGCTTGTCCACGTCGATGGGCTTGGCGATGTAGTCGTTGGCGCCGGCTTCCAGGCAGCGTTCGCGGTCGTCGGCCATGGCCTTGGCGGTCAGCGCGATGATGGGCAGATCCTGCCATTGACGGTTCGTACGGATCTGCCGCATCGCGGTGATGCCATCCATCTCCGGCATCATGATGTCCATCAGGACCAGGTCCACCTCGTGCTTGGCCAGGTGCTCCAGCGCCTCGCGGCCATTGCGTGCGATCTGCAGCGTGACGCCCAGCGGTTCGAGCACGCTGGAGAGCGCAAAGATGTTGCGCACGTCGTCTTCGGCCAGCAACACGGTGGCGCCGTCCAGCACCGCGTCGCGGCGGCGTGCTTCGCGCAGCAGGCGCTGCTGATCGCTGGGCAACGAGGCTTCCACGCTGTGCAGGAACAGCGTCACCTCGTCGAGCAGGCGTTCCGGCGAGCGCACGCCCTTGATGATGATGCTCTTGGAATACCGGCGCAGGCCTTGTTCTTCGTCGCGGGTCAGGGCGCGCCCGGTGTAGACGATCACGGGAGGGAAGGCGACCGCATCGTTGCCGGCCATGCGTTCGAGCAGGTCGTAGCCGCTGCCGTCGGGCAAGGCCAGATCGGTGACCATGCAATCGAAGGTGGAGCCTGCCAGCTGATCCATCGCCTCGGCAATGCTGCCGACCGCGACGATGTCCAGCTGGTCGCGCGCCAGCAGCAATTGTAGGTTCGCGCGCAATGCGCTGTCGTCTTCGACGATCAACAAACGACGCACTGCGCGTGCATTGGTTTCTTCCAGCTGGCGGATCGCACCGGCCAGCAGTTCGCGCGTGGCCGGCTTGATCAGGTAGCCAACCGCACCAAGCTCCAGCGCAATCTGGCTGCGTTCCAGCGCGGACACCACGTGGACAGGCACATGGCGAGTGGCCGGATCGCGCTTGAGGCGTTCGAGCACGCTCAGACCGGACGCATCCGGCAGGCCGATGTCCAGCAGGATGCCGCTCGGGCGCATCTCGGCGGCCAGGCGCAGGGCCTCTTCTGCGTTGGGGGCCACCACGCAATCGAAATCCAGTTCGTGGGCCAGTTCCACCAGTGCTTGCGCAAAGCGGGTGTCGTCTTCCACCGCCAGGATCAGCCGGCCGGGGCGGCTGCGTTGGTCGCGATCGTCGTCGGCCCGTTGGATCGGTGCAGCGTTGGGCGATGCGATTGGCACCGGCACCGTGTGGGCCACCGCACCACCAGATGCGCCGGATTGCGCACCCATCGCGCTGCCGTTGCGTTGTTGCACATGGGCAGCAGACGCCGGGCCTGCGACCGCGGCGGCGTTCGTAGCTGTATCGGCAGGGCCGGTCACCTCCGCAGGTGCGCCATCGGTCGGCAATTCCAGCGTAAAGCAGCTGCCGCGCCCGGGCTCGCTGTCCACACTGATGCTGCCGCCCATGCGTTGGGCCAGGTCGCGCGAAATCGACAGACCCAACCCGGTACCGCCATAACGGCGGCGCGTGCTGCCGTCGGCCTGACGGAACGCTTCGAAGATCACCTCGCTCTGTTCGCGCGCGATGCCGATGCCGGTATCGGTCACCGCAAAGTGCACACGGCCGGGCGCATGCGCCTGGACCGTCAAGCTGACCTTGCCGTGTTCGGTGAACTTGATGGCGTTGGCCAACAGGTTCTTCAGGATCTGCTGCAGGCGCTGGTTGTCGACGACCAACTGTGCCGGCGCGCCGGCAGCTGCCGCGATCTCCAATGCCAGACCCTTCTGTCGCGCCAGCGGTTCGAAGGTTTCGCGCAGGCGTTGCAGCACCGAATCGGTGACGACCGTTTCGTCGGCCAGCTCCACGTGCCCGGCTTCGATCTTGGACAGGTCCAGGATGTCGTTGATAAGCGCCAGCAGGTCGTTGTTGGACGACAGGATCGCCTGCGCATATTTCACCTGCTCGGCGCTGAGCGTGCCGTCCTTGTTGTCGGCCAGCAACTTGGCCAGGATCAAGGCGCTGTTGAGCGGCGTGCGCAACTCGTGCGACATGTTGGCCAGGAATTCCGACTTGTAGCGCGATGCAGTGGACAACTCGTTGCTATTGCGCACCAGCTGATTCTGCGCGATCAACAAGGCCTGCTTTTGCGCCTCAAGCGCCTGCGTGCGCTCTTCCAGCTGCACGTTGGTCTGTTCCAGTTCTGCCTGCTGCACTTCCAGGTCGCTTTGCGATTGCTGCAGGCTACGGCTCTGTTCTTCGAGTTCCTCATTTGCCACGCGCAGTTCTTCCTGCTGGGTCTGCAGTTCCTCGCTCTGTCGCTGGGTTTCTTCCAGCAACGCCACCAGCTGCGCGCGCAGCAATGCGGTGCGCAGTGCCAGGCCGATGTTCTCGCCGCAGCGTGCCAGCAGTTCTTCTTCGCGCGAGCCGGCGGTGCGTGGGTCAGTCACGCGCCCGAGCTCGATGACGCCGATCACCCGGTCGTCGGCGGTGATCGGCGCCAGCAGCAGCTCCTGGCAGCTGCTCTGGCCCAGCCCGGAGGCGATCTGCAGATGCCCGGCGTCCATGCCACGGATGCGACGCACCGTGCCACGTTGCAGCACTTCGCCGAGCTGGCCGGCTGCGGTGGGCAGCGTCTGCGGCAGATCCGGCGGCAACGCGGCACCACCGGTGAGTCGCAGACGGTCGCCCTCGATGCGATACAGCGCGCCGACCTGCGCATCCAGTGTCTGGCACAGTGCGCGCACCGCGGCATCGGCCAGCTCCTGCGGTGCCTGATCGCCGCGCAAACTGGCTTCGACCGTGTTTTCTGCCTGCTGCAGCCACAGTGCGAATTCGGCCTGGCGGCGTGCGCGGATCGCCTGCATCACCACCAACGCCATTGCCAGGAACGACACGCCGCCAATGCTGCGATTGACCGAGGAAAGGCTCGAATTCGTGCTTGGTGGCGCGAGCTGAAAACCGATCGCCAGCAAGACACACGACAGCACGCCGACGATGAGTGGCACCTGCGGGCGGTTCTGAAACACCGTCACGCCCACTGCCACGAAGTAGGTCAGCCACACGGCATAACCGAGCGGGGTTACCAGTTCCATGCCCAGCGTTCCAGCCATCAAGGCCCCCGCGATGACCCACACCCAGCGGTCGCGTGTGGTCGAGATGGTGTGCATAAGGTGCGTGGACCGAACTGGAAGGGCGGTCATGGTAGCCGATAACTTTCACGCACAAATCGCCGGGAAATTGACGCTTTTTGCTGCCGGGTTGGCTTGCACGCAGCCTTCACGTCGCTATCAATATGGTCCGGCGCTTTCCGGAGAATCATCGCGCGATGGATGCGGAAACGGCCGTCGACAGCGCAGGGCCGCTTTCTTACGACAGCCGGCAGTGTCAGCTGTTGGTACAGAGCGTGTCCGATTACGCGATCTATATGCTCGATATTGGTGGGCATATTCGCAGCTGGAACCCCGGCGGCGAGCGCATCAAGGGCTACAGCGCAAGCGAGGTCCTGGGCACGCATTTCTCGCGGTTCTACCTGCCCGAGGATGCGCAACGCGACGAACCCAGCCGCAATCTGGAAATTGCCAAGCAAGAAGGGCGCTTCGCTGCCGAAGGGTGGCGCCTGCGCAAGGACGGCAGCCGGTTCTGGGCCAGCGTGGTGATCGAACCGGTGCTGGAATTCGGCGTGCTGGTCGGGTTTGCAAAAGTCACCCGCGATCTGACCGAGCGCCATGAAGCGCAGCAGTTGCTGCAACAGGCGCAGCAGGCGTTGCTGCAATCGCAGAAGGTCGAAGCCTTGGGCCGGTTGACGCTGGGCATGGCCCACGATTTCAACAACCTGCTCACGGTGATGGTGACCAGCCTGGACCTGATAGCGCTGAGCGCTGGTGAAGATGCGCGCACCCGCATGTTGATCGAAGTGGCGCAAACTGCGGTGGATCGCGGCACCTTGTTGACGCGGCAACTGCTCGCTTTCGCGCGCGGGCAACAGCTGAACCCCGAGCGCCACCCCGTCAACGACATCGTGACCCGTTCGCTGGAACTGTTACGGCGTGCCTGCCCGCCGGGTGTGAGCTTGGCGTTGCAGTTCGCCGACGCACTGCCGCATGTGCGCGTCGACCCTGGCCAGCTGGAGGCGGCGCTGCTCAACCTGGTCTTCAATAGTTGCGATGCGATGCCCGCTGGCGGCAGCATCGTGTTGCTTGCTTCTGCTGCGCAACGACCCGAACCCTCAGGCCACCAAGGCGTCCTTCGCCCGTACGTCGCCCTTGCGGTACGCGACGATGGTCCGGGGATGTCCGCCCACGTTGCACAGCGCGCCAGCGAACCTTTTTTCACCACCAAAGATGTCGGCAAGGGCTCCGGCCTGGGCTTGAGCCAGGTCTATGGCTTCGCATCCCAGTCCGGTGGCTTCGTCGAGCTTGAGACCGCACCTGGACGCGGCACCACCGTCACCGTGTTTCTCCCGGCCGTCGAGGAGGCCGAGCATGACTGAATCCCTTCGCCTGCTGATGGTGGAAGACCAAGAAGAACTGCGCGAACTGATCGGCGAAGCGCTGCGCGATGCCGGCATCAGCGTCGACACCGCCGATGATGGTCACAGCGCGTTACGCATGGTGCGCGACAGCGGCCCGTACGATGTGGTGTTCAGTGATATCCGTATGCCCAACGGCATGTCGGGCATTGAACTGAGCGAGCAGGTGGCGCAACTGCTGCCGCAGGCACGCGTGATTCTGGCCTCGGGATTTGCCAAGGCGCAGTTGCCGCCGTTGCCGGCTCAGGTCGATTTCCTGCCCAAACCCTACCGCCTGCGCCAGCTCATCGACATGCTCAAGAGCACCCCCGCCAACGCGTAAACGTTGGCTGGGCGTGCGGCATCGACGGCGCTGCTAGTGCGCCTTGTCGATGGCGCCTTCAACCCGGAGTGTCACGCCGGCACGGCGACGTGACCACCAGGCACATCAGATGCAACGATCGCGCCCCGTTTGAAGGCGCGTCCGAACGAGGCAATACGGCGCCCACACGGCTGGCGGTGCCCGACACGCCATGCGTCTGGGCAGGCTCTGTACATTGAATTCGATCGCTCATCGCAACTTGAGCATCACGATCGAATGCGCCGGCAGCGCCACGTTCACTGCCTTGCCTTGGACACGTGCGCCCTTGAATGCCGCCGGCGCAACGGCCTTTGGCTGCGCATAGGTGTTGTACGTGGTGATCGCCGGTGCGGTCAGGATCTGTCCCTCCACCGCACGCAGCGGCAGCCCTTCCACCTGCACGCTCACAGCCGCCGCCGCAGTCGCGTCCAGGTTGGTCAGCGCGAGATACACATGGCCGTCCTTCGCCTTGACCGCCGAGCCGTGCACGGCCGGCACCTGCGTGTCGCCATGACGATACGCAGGTGTCTGCAATTGCAGCGGCAGGTGTGTGGCGTCCTGGTAGGGCTTGTAAAGCGCAAACACGTGATAGGTCGGCGTCAGCACCATCTTATCGCCATCGGTGAGGATCATCGCCTGCAGCACATTGACCATCTGCGCGATGTTGGCCATGCGCACACGCTCGGCATGCTGGCTGAAGATGTCGAAGTTGAGCGACGCCACCAGCGCGTCACGCAGGCTGTTTTGCTGCTGCAGGAAGCCGGGATTGGTGCCTGGCAATGGCGCATACCAGGTGCCCCATTCGTCCACGACCAGGGACACTTTCCTGGCCGGGTCGTACTTGTCCATGATCGCGCTGTGCTTGGTGATCAGCTCGTCCATCACCAGCGTGCGCGACAACGTCTGGATCCACGCGGTTTCGTCGAACGTGGTCGAAGACGCGCGCGGCGGCCAGCCACCGGGAATGGTGTAGTAGTGCATGCTCAGCCCATCCATGAACTTGGTGGCCTCGCGCATCATCACCTCGGTCCAGTGATAGTCGTCGTCGCTTGGGCCGGGCGCGATCTTGAAAATCTTCTGGTTGGCCGGCGACTTGACGAAGGTCTGGTAGCGGCGAAACACATCGGCTGCGTACTCCACGCGCATATTGCCGCCGCAGCCCCACAGCTCGTTGCCCACACCGAAGTAGGGAACCTGCCAGGGCGCATCGCGGCCATTGGCGCGGCGCTCGTTGGCCAGGCTCGAGCGTGTCGGCGCGGTCATGTATTCGGTCCACTGCGCAATCTCCTCCGGCGCAGCATCGCCCACATTCCCGGCGACATAGGCCTGGGTGCCGAGCAATTCGGTGAAGTCCATGAACTCGTGCGTGCCGAAACGGTTGGACTCTTCCACACCGCCCCAGTGCGTGTTGACCCGGATCGGGCGCTTGCCCGGCGTGCCGACGCCATCGCGCCAGTGGTATTCGTCGGCGAAGCAACCTCCAGGCCAGCGGATGTTGGGCACGGCAATGGCTTTCAGCGCGGCGACCACGTCGTTGCGATAGCCGCGCGTATTGGGGATCGGCGATTCCTCGCCCACCCACACGCCACCATAGATGCCGGTGCCCAGATGCTCGGCGAATTGGCCGAACAGTTGCCGTGACACCTGCGCGCCGGGCTGGTCCACGCGCAAGGTGCCGCTGGCTTTGACCTCGGCAGCGAAGCTGGCCGGCACGCTGGCAAGCGCGGCGGCGACGAAAACGGCGTTCAACAGCTGCCTGCGCGATGCCTGCAACGCGGGGGAAATCCACTGCATCGGGTCGGTGCTCCTGTGCTGGTCGATGGTCGGGTGGGTGCTGCTGCGATGGGAAGTGCGCGGCTAGCGTAGTGCCGGTGGCCGCCCTTTGTATTGCTGCAGCGCGGCCGCTGCAGGCGAGCGCGGCAGTCGCTTCGCCACTGCAATCGCCTCGCCGGCCAGGATGTGCGCGGCGGCATGGTCGGCGGCCATCGCATGCGGCTATGCTCGCGGGCTACCTCATCGGCGGGACGATCCATGCAGCGAGTGTTCGGGCAGTTGCCAGACGGTGTCGAAATCCATGCGCTCACGCTACGCAGCCAGGCTGGTCTGCAGGCGGAGGTGCTCACCTACGGCGGCATCCTGCATACGCTGCAGTTGACCACCGCACAGGGTGTCGTGCCGCTAGTGCTGAACCTGCCGGATCTAGCCGCCTATGCTGCCGATGGCGACAGCCTCAACATTCTGGTGGGCCGCTTCGGCAACCGCATCGCCGGTGCGCGTTACACCCTGGAGGGCGTCACCCACGTGCTGGCCGCCAATGAGGGGCGTAACCAGTTGCACGGCGGGCTGCGCGGTTTCGGGCGACGGGTGTGGAGCGTGCTGGAGCAGGCGCCGGACCAGGTGCTGTTGGGCTACGACTCACCCGATGGCGAAGAGGGCTACCCCGGCAATCTGCATGTGCGCGCGCAACTACAGCTTCACGGGCTGAGCCTGCAGCTGAACTTCCAAGCGCACTGCGATGCCGCGACTGCGTTGAACCTTACCCACCACCCGTATTTCAATCTGTCCGGCGATCCGCAGCTGCGGGCCGCAGCGCAGGTGCTGCGCGTGCCGGCCGATCGCTACCTGCCGGTGGATGCCGAGTCGATCCCCACGGGCGAGATCGCATCGGTGACCGGTACGCCATTCGATTTCCGCCAGCCTGCTGCGCTGGCCGACAACATTCAGCCGGCGCATCCCCAGATCATCCTCGGCAAGGGCTACGACCAGTGTCTGGTGCTGGCCGCCGACGCGGACTGCGTTGCCGAGCTGTACTCCCCGCACAGTGGCGTGGCGCTGCGCATCAGCAGCGATGCCCCGGCGGTGCAGGTGTACGAAGGCCAGCATCTGGACGCCCACCATCCCGGACTGGGCCGTGGCGTATGCCTGGAGCCGCAGGACTATCCGGACGCTCCCAACCACCCCAACTTCCCTTCGACCATCCTGCGGCCGGGTCAGACCTACCGCCGCAGTATCAGCTATCGCTTTGCCAAGGCGGGGCCGGACCAGCCCTGGGACGCCGTGCGCGCCGCGCTGGATGCGTGAGAGATTTCAGCGCTTGGGGGTTGGCTGAGCTGCGTCGTGCGGGCGCGACCCGGCACCGCTGATCGCAGTGCCCACTCTGAAGTTGCAAGACCTTCAGTTGCCGCAAGCCTGGGTTGCCAATGCTCTGGTGTGCCTGCCCGTAGCAGGCCGCAGAAGTTCGATCCATGCGCGCGGCCAGCGCACCGGCCAGGATGTGCAATCCAGGCGATCGCACTTCGCCGTGTTCGATTTCACATCAGAGACGCTGGGCTAGGCCAACCGCGCTCAACGCGGCCCCAGCACCAGCTCGATGACGAACTTGCTGCCGAAGAACGACAGCACCAGCAGCGCCATCGCGGTCAGCGTCCAGTGCACCGCCTTGGTGCCGCGCCAGCCATTGCGCCAGCGGCCGATCAGCAGCGCACCGAACACGATCCACGACAGGATGCTCAGCACGGTCTTTTGCAACAGCCGCTGCGCCAGGAAGTCCTGCACGAACAACAGGCCGGTCAGCAGGGTCAGGCTCAACAGCACAAAGCCCACCGTGATCGTGCGGAACAGCAGCGTTTCCAGCTCGGTCAGCGGTGGCAGTGCGCGTAGCCAGCTATGGAAATCGCGCCGCCGCAACGCGCGTTCCTGCAGCCACAGCATGATTGCCAGCAGCGCCGCGATGCCCAGCGTGGCGTAGGCCAGCAAGGCCAGCCACGCGTGCAATTCGAGTCGCCAGCCCAGATCCGAACTGGGCTCATGGCCGTAGGCGTGGTAGCTGGCCAACAGGATCGCCGACAGCGGGAACACCACCACACCCACCGCCGCCATCCGCCCGCGGCCGCCGAACACCGCCGTCAGCGCAGCCATACCCAGCCCGCACAACGACAAGGCCGCGAAGAAGTGCATGTCCGGCCCGCCGGCGGTGCGCACGGCCACCAGCACGTGGTAACCGGCGTGCAAGGCCACTGCAGCCAATGCGGGCGCCAGCCAGTGCGCAGGCGATTGGTTGCCATCGCGCAACACCGCCCGGGTGAGCAGTGCCGTGGCAAGCAGATACAGGGCGAACGCGATGAGAACGATTGTCATCGTGGAAGTTTCGCATGGTGGGGCCGGGATTGGGGATTGGGGATTGGGGATTGGGGATTGGGGATTAGGGATTGGGGAATCGGGAATCGGGAATCGGGAATCGGGAATCGGGAATCGGAGAAGCCTGGGTGATGGATCGCTTGGGTTTTGCTGGCCGGCAAGGGGGGCGGTACCTCGCATGAAGCGGGGGTGCGCCGGGTATGCAGTAGAGCGTCTATTACCGGCCTTGCTGCCGTTCTGCTCGTCGCAGTCCCGGTCCCGGCGGATTGCCCGCCGCGCGGTGCGGTCGAAGAGTTCCTTAAAAGGTCACGTTTCCGGGGCTGGGGCCGGCCGGGGCCGGCCGCCAGCCGGTGCCGCTATAATCGGCACCCGTTTCCCCTCCGCGGTCCTTTGCGCATGTTCGAGTCCCTTACCCAACGTCTCTCCGGCACCATGGAGCGCCTGCGCGGCCGCGGCCGCCTGACCGAGGAGAACATCCGCGAAGCCACCCGCGAAGTGCGCATCGCGCTGCTCGAGGCCGACGTGGCGCTGCCGGTGGTGCAGGCGCTGATCGAGCGCATCAAGGTGCGCGCAGTCGGTCAGGAAGTGCTCAAGTCGCTGACCCCGGGCCAGGCGCTGATCAAGGTGGTGCGCGACGAGCTCACCGCCGTCATGGGCGCGGCCGCCACCGACCTCAACCTCAACGTGCCGGCGCCGGCGATCGTGCTGATGGCCGGTCTGCAGGGCGCAGGCAAGACCACCACGGTCGGCAAGCTCGCCAAGCACCTGAAGGAAAAGCGCAAGAAGAAGGTCATGGTGGTCTCGGCCGACGTCTACCGCCCGGCCGCGATCGAGCAGCTCAAGACCCTGGCCGAACAGGTGGGCGTGCTGTTCTTCGCCTCCGACGCCTCGCAGAAGCCGGTGGACATCGTGCGCGCGGCCATCTCCGATGCGAAGAAGTCGTTCGTCGACGTGTTGCTGGTCGATACCGCCGGCCGCCTGGCGATCGATCAGGCGATGATGGACGAGATCAAGGCGCTGCACGCCGCGGTCAACCCCACCGAAACCCTGTTCGTGGTCGATGCGATGACCGGCCAGGACGCGGCCAACACCGCCAAGGCGTTCGGCGAGGCGCTGCCGCTGACCGGCGTGGTGCTGACCAAGACCGACGGCGACGCGCGCGGCGGCGCGGCACTGAGCGTGCGCTACATCACCGGCAAGCCGATCAAGTTCGTCGGTACCGGCGAAAAGACCGACGGGCTGGACGTGTTCCATCCCGATCGCGTCGCCAGCCGCATCCTGGACATGGGGGACGTGCTGTCGCTGGTGGAGCAGGTCGAGCACAGCGTCGATCAGGAAAAGGCCGCCAAACTGGCCGCCAAGGTCGCCAAGGGCAAGAAGTTCGACCTCAACGACATGAAGGAACAGCTCGAGCAGATGCAGAACATGGGCGGCATCCATGGGCTGATGGACAAGCTGCCGGGCATGGGCCAGATCCCGGATAACGTCAAGCAGCAGGTCACCGGCAAGGAAGTGCCGCGCATGATCGCCATCATCAATTCGATGACCAAGAAAGAGCGCCGCAACCCCGCGCTGCTCAACGGCTCGCGCCGCGCCCGCATCGCCCGCGGCTCGGGCATGCAGCCGGCCGACGTCAACAAGCTGATGAAGCAGTACCAGCAGATGGAAAAGATGATGGGCAAGCTGGCCGGCGGCGGCATGAAGGGCCTGATGCGCAACATGAAGGGCATGATGGGCGCCATGGGCGGCCGCGGCGGCATGCCGTTCCGCTGAGCAACCTGCGTACGCCGCGCTGCGAAGACATTCGCAGGCGCAGTGCGTGCATCTTGCGCTGGCCCTTGTGCTGGCGTGGCAGACCACTTCAAGGTAGACGGGCGCGGCAGGTGCCCGTGCCCGTGCCGGCATCAGCGTTTCTCCATCGCGGTTACCATGCGCAATCTCATGGTGTGCGAAGTGATTGATGACCAGGTTTTCCAACGTCGATGCCTTCCAGCAGCGCTTTGGGCTGCGCTTGCCGATCCTGCTCAGTCCCATGGCCGGCGCCTGCCCGGTGCCGTTGTCGGCGGCGGTTGCCAACGCCGGTGGCATGGGCGCGATGGGTGCGGTGTTATCGCAGCCGCACGAAATCGTGGCGTGGATGGCGGCATTCCGTGAGGCCAGCGCAGGGCCTGCGCAGATCAATCTTTGGATTCCCGACCCGGCACCTGCACGCGATGCGGCCACCGAGGCGCGGCTGCGCGCGTTTCTTGCGCAGTGGGGGCCACCGGTGGCGGAGACAGCGGGCGATGCGACACCTGCCGATTTCGATGCGCAATTGGATGCCTTGCTCGCTGCGCGGCCAGCAGTTGCCTCATCGATCATGGGTGTCTTTCGGCCCGATCAGGTGGAGCGTCTCAAGAATGCCGGGATCGCCTGGTTCGCCTGCGCGACCACCTTGGACGAAGCCCTTGCGGCGCAGGCAGCAGGCGCCGATGCAGTGGTTGCGCAAGGGGCCGAGGCCGGGGGTCATCGCGGTGCGTTCGAGGCCGGCCGCGCAGCGCAGCAGATGACCGGGCTGTTGGCGCTGTTGCCGCGTCTGGTCGATCGTCTCGATGTCCCGGTCATCGCGGCCGGCGGCATCGCCGATGCGCGCGGCATCGCGGCAGCGCTGACCTTGGGGCAAGCGCGGTACAGATCGGCACCGGCTTGCTACGCACGCCCGAAGCTGCATTGCCGAGCGCCTGGGCCGACGCGTTATCTCAGGCAGAGCCGGAGCACACCCAGCCAACCCGTGCATTCTCGGGCCGGTTGGGGCGCGCGCTGACCACAGCGTATGTCAGTGCAGCAAGCGCTGCAGACGCACCGCCACCCGCGCCGTACCCGGTGCAGCGCGGGCTCACCGCGCCGATGCGCCAGGCGGCCGCGCGCGATAACCGTCTGGATGCGATGCAGGCCTGGGCCGGCCAATCCGCCTGGATGGCGCCTGCACAGCCGGCTGCGCATGTCGTGACGCAGTGGTGGGAACAGGCGCAGGCGCTGTTGTGCCGTTGATCTTCTGCAATGGCATGGCCGCCACCGCGCAGCAGCTCAGTGCCGCGGCGTTGAACAATTACGGCCACTTCACCACGCTGCAGGTGCGCAACAACGCTGCGCTTGGGCTGGACCTGCATCTGCAACGGCTGCAGCACGACAGCGCAGCCCTGTTTGGTGCTGCCGTCGATATTGAGGCCATCCGCGCGCAGTTGCGGGCCGCACTGTCGGTTGCCGGCAGTGCCGATGCGAGCGTGCGCATCACGGTGTTTTCGCAGGATTTCGACCTGCGCGATCCAGCGCGCGTCGTTGCACTGGATGTGTTGATCGCGCTCTCGCCCGCTGCGCAGATGCCAGCAACTGCTGTGCGCGCGCAGCCGGCCTGCTACGTGCGCGAGCAGCCGCTGTTAAAGCACGTCGGCACCTTTGCGCTGCTGCAACTGCGCCGTCAGGCAATGCTTGCCGGGTTCGACGACGCGCTGCTGATCGATCCGCAAGGCCGGCTAGTGGAGGGGGCATTCTGGAATCTGGGCCTGTGGCAGCAGGGCAGGGTCGTGTGGCCACGGGGGCCGGCCTTGCCCGGCACCCGGCAGCGGCTGCTGCAGGCCGGGCTGCAAGCGATTGGCATCGAGCAGGACACGCGCCCCGTCACGCTGGACGAACTCCACGGATTCGATGGCGGCTTCAGCTGCAATGCGCGTGGGCAACAGGCGTTGGCGGCGGTCGGGTCTGTGCAGTGGCCGGACGCCGCCGCCCAGCTGGCAATTCTGGAGCAGGCCCTGCAAACCCAGGCCTGGCAAGCGATCTGAGCGGTTCAGGGGTGACTTGGCTTCGCCGCCGGAGCCCGCTATAATCGTCGGCTTACCGCGCCACTCTGGCGACTGGGCAACTCAGGAAAACAACACCATGGTCAAGATCCGACTGACCCGCGGCGGCGCCAAGAAGCGTCCGTTCTACCACATCATCGTGACCGACGTGCGCAGCGCGCGCGACGGCCGCAACATCGAGCGCCTGGGTTACTACAACCCGGTTGCCCAGGGCGCAGAACCGCGCATCGTGCTGGACGTCGCACGCGTCGACCATTGGGTCGGCAACGGCGCGCAGCTGACCGACAAGGTGCGTAACCTGTATCGCGAAGCCAAGTCTCAGGCCGCTGCGGCCTGATCTTGAGGGCCGGGTGTTGCCACCTGGCCTAGAGTCGACGCAGATGAAGCAGACCGAGCGCCGCATCCTGTTAGGCAGGATTGTCGGCGCTTTTGGTGTCAAGGGTGAGCTGAAGCTCGAATCCTGGACCGAGCCACGAACCGCCATCTTCCGGTACCAGCCGTGGATCGTGCGCGCGCCATCCGGACAGGAGTCGGTGGTCAGCGGCGTGCGTGGGCGCGATCAGGGCAAGAATCTGATTGCGGTGTTCCCCGGCGTCACCGACCGCGACACGGTCGAAGCCATGCACGGGACTGAAATCTATGTCGCGCGCAGTGCGTTGCCGCCGCCCAAGCCCGACGAATATTACTGGGTGGACCTGGAAGAGTTGCAGGTGGAAACCGTCGAAGGCGTCAAGCTGGGCACGGTCTCGCACCTGTTCTCCACCGGCTCCAACGACGTGGTGGTGGTGCGTGGCGATCGCGAGCGGATGATTCCGTTTGTGTTCCCGGATTTCGTCAAGTCGGTCGACTTCGACGCCAACCTGATCGTGGTGGACTGGGATCCGGATTTCTGATCAAAGCGGTGCTTCGGCGCTGCGCTTGACTCTACCCATTCCCCAATTCGACTCCCGATTCTCCAGTGCGCATCGACGTCATCAGCCTATTCCCCGAGTTCATCGCGCAATGCGCGGCGTTCGGCGTGGTCGGGCGTGCGCAGGAGCGCGGCTTGTTGGAATTGCAGGGCTGGAATCCGCGCGAGCACGCGCAGGGCAACTATCGCCGCGTGGACGACCGTCCGTTCGGTGGCGGGCCTGGCATGGTGATGCTGATCGAGCCGTTGCGGGCCTGTCTGGAGACGGTGCAGGCCGCAGATACGCGGCCAGCGCCCGTGATCTACCTCAGCCCGCAGGGGCGTCCGCTCACGCAGGCGCTCGCACGCGAGTTGGCGCAGTTGCCGCGCATGGTGTTGTTGTGCGGCCGCTATGAAGGCGTGGACGAGCGCTTTCTGGCGCAGGCGGTGGAGATGGAAATCTCCATCGGCGATTACGTATTGTCCGGCGGTGAATTGGGTGCTGCAGTGCTGGTGGACGTGGTGGCGCGGTTGCAGGACGGCGTATTGAACGATGCCGAATCTGCCGCCCAGGACAGTTTTGAAGGCCCGCAAGGCCTGCTCGATTGCCCCCATTACAGCCATCCGGCGACCCATGCATGGGGCGATGTGCCCGATGTATTGCGTTCGGGCAACCATGCGGCAATTGCGCGCTGGCGCCGGAAGCAATCGCTGGGCCGGACCTGGCTGCGCCGCCCGGACCTGCTCGACGAGGCGGGGCTGGAGAAGAACGATCGCCGTCTGCTGGACGAGTTTCGCCGCGAACTCGCCCCGGACGACGAGAAATAAAGGGCTCACCCCTAGCTCTTGCAAGATTGATTGGGGTACAATATGCGGCTTGCTGGCCAGCCTTGCGTCTGGCCCTCCTACGAACCTCGAGCAATCGCCGTGCGGCGACTGCCGGTCCAATATCACCAGACACGCGGTGCCCACCATGAGCAAACTCAACAAGACCATCCTGGCTGACTTCGAAGCCGCCCAGATCCAGCGCAAGCTGCCGGAATTCAACCAGGGCGACACCGTTGTGGTGAACGTCAAGGTTAAGGAAGGCAACCGCGAGCGCGTGCAGGCCTATGAGGGCGTGGTGATCGGGACCAAGAATGCCGGCCTGAACTCCTCCTTCACCGTGCGCAAGATCTCGCACGGCTTCGGCGTCGAGCGCGTGTTCCAGACCCACAGCGCCATCATCGACTCGGTCGAAGTGAAGCGTCGCGGTAAGGTGCGCGCCGGTAAGCTGTACTACCTGCGTGGTCTGGAAGGCAAGGCTGCCCGCATCAAGGAAGATCTGGCCGCCGCTGCGCAGGCCAAGGCCGCTCGCCAGGCTGCTGCCAAGGTCGAGTAAGCCACATTGGCGGGCCTGTCCCGCCACTGCCAAACAGCCGCCTTCGGGCGGCTGTTTGCGTTTGTGGGAATGGTTTGTGGGAATGCCTGTCCGGTTGCGGCATCCACGCATGATGCACACTGCGCCTTGCGGGAATTCTTCAGCAACCCCGTGTTCTCGATCGCGGGTGGTCGAGATATGGAGGCTGGCTACCCTGATCTCATGACGGTTCCAAGCGCGTGTGCTCGGGATGGCTGCGGACCCGGCGGTACGCTGCCGCAAACGTAACTAACGCTGCGGTGTCCGCGATACTTGCTGCCCGCCTGGTGCGTCGGTGAGCGGGGCCGGGTCGGCGACCGGTGAGGCCGGATGCGCGGGTACTTCCGCTGCAGCCGCAAGCTCCGACGGATGCGTGGGTGCGGTCAGCATGCGCGCCTTGCGCCAGCCGCCCCAACGGTAATACGCCAGCGACAGCAGCATCGAACAGGCCGAACTGATCGGAAAGCTCCACCACACCGCATCGGCGCCCAGATGCGGCAGCAGCGCGTTGGCCAACGGCACGCGCACGCCCCACAGCGAAAACGCCAGGATCAACAACGGCGGAATCACCGCACCGGTGGCGCGCACCACACCCGAGACCACGAAGCTGACACCGAACAGCAGGAACGACCAGATCGCGATGTGGTTGAGGTGCCGCGCAACCTCCAGCGTGGCGCTGCCTTCGGGCAGGAACAGGGCCAGGGTCCAGCGATCGAACAGGATCAGCAGCACGATCAGCAGGCCCGTCATCAGGAAATTGGCAGCGATGCCGGTACGTGCGACCGCATCCACGCGTGGCCACAGGCCGGCGCCCACATTCTGCGCGGCCATCGACGAACAAGCGGCGCCCACCGCCATGGCCGGCATCTGCACATAGTTCCATAGCTGCAATCCTGCGCCGAATGCCGCAGCGGTTTCGGTGCCGAAGCCATTGACCAGCGACAACATGGCGATCATCGACAGCGAGATCATCACCATCTGCAGGCCCATCGGCACGCCTTTGACGATCAACGCGCGCAGGATGGCTGGGTCGATGCGAAACAGGCGCAAGTCGCTCCGGCCCAGCCACAAGACATGGCGTTTGTTGCGCAGATACACCAGCAACCCGGCCAGTGCGACGACCTGCGCGATCAATGTGGCCCAGGCCGCACCGGCAATGCCCAATGCCGGAAACGGGCCGATGCCGAACAACAGCAGCGGGTTGAACACGATATCCAGCAGCACCGACAGCAACAGGAAACGGAACGGCGTGCGCGCATCGCCGGTGCCGCGCAAGGCCGCCGACAGGAAGGCGAACAGATACAGCGTGGGCATCGCCAGGAAGATCACCCGCAGATAGTCTTCGGCCAGCGTTTGCGAGGCGGCGGGCGTGCCCATGGCGGTCAGCAGATGCGGCGCCAGGTACCAGCCGAGCACGGCAATCACGGCCGACAGCCCGCCGAAGAAGCTTGCGCTGGTGCCCATCACCTTGCGCGCCTGGGCGATATCGCGTGCGCCCATCGCCTGGCCGATCAGGATGGTCGAAGCCATGCCGATGCCGAACACCGAGCCGATCAGGAAGAACATGATGCTGTTGGCATTGGCCGCCGCGGTCAGCGCTTCTTCGCCGAGATAGCGGCCGATCCAGATCGCGTTGATCGAGCCGTTGAGCGACTGGGCGATGTTGCCGGCCATGATCGGCAGCGCGAACAACAGCAGGTTCTTGCCGATCGGGCCTTCGGTCAGGACAGCGGATTTGGGCATCGCAGTCGTATCGTCGCGCAGAAGGTGCGCACACTAGCATTGCCCAGGTGAGCCCGGATGCAGCGCACTTGCGGCGAGGCGGCGTGGGGCGCGCTGATCGTGGAGCACGCTGCGCATTTTGTCTGGCGGCGGCATGCGAAGTTGCCGCAGGCTTGCGCCCGCATAGGCAACGCGGCAGGTGCAGCCTGGCGAGGATGGGGGAGTGCGCGTCGGCTGGGGCGCAGCCAGGTCGGACGTGTTCGACAGTTGGCCTGCTGATGCGCCGGCCGATCGCTGCATCGCGGTTGGATTCCTATTGGTGCGCCCGTTCGTCTAAGACCCGAATGCAGGATCGCTATGCTGCCCAAGGCAGCAAGGACGCAAAGCCCACTATGCTGTCGCGATGGTGATCCGTGCGACCCGTTTGCTGCATCTGCTCGACGCCCTGCGCGGACGGCGTCGGCCCGTGGCCGGTGCCCAGCTCGCCACTGCGCTGGGCGTCAGCCTGCGTACGCTGTATCGCGATATCGGCACCTTGCGCGCGCAGGGCGCCGACATCCTCGGCGATCCCGGCGTCGGCTATGTGTTGCGTCCAGGCTTCCTGCTGCCGGCACTGAATTTCACCGAGGACGAACTGGAGGCCTTGACCCTGGGCGCGCGCTGGGTGGCGCGCCAGGCCGATCCGGAACTGGCACAGGCGGCGCAGCGTGCGGTAGCGCGCATCACCGCCACGCTGCCCGGCAACCTGCGCGCATCGATCGAGACCAGCGGGCTGCTGGTGCCTGCGGCCGATGCCGCGCAACCGCCCGCACCGTGGCTGCCGATCCTGCGTCGCGGCATCCGGCTCGAACACGTGCTGCGGATGGACTATGCCGATGCCGAAGGCGCTGCCTCGCAACGGCGGGTCTGGCCGTTCGCGATGGCCTTTCTCGGCGGCTACGGCATGATCGCCGCGTGGTGCGAACTGCGCGGCGATTTCCGCCATTTCCGCGCCGACCGGGTGCTGGCCCTGACCGACGATGGCGAACGCTATCCCTCGCGCCGGCATCTGCTGATCAAGCGCTGGCGCGCGGCGACCGGCTACGGAGCCGACTGCTGACAGCACCTGTCAGCAGGGCAGGACCAGACTGCAGGCTGTCCACCAGGAAAGTCTGCTCATGTCCACCGAGATCGTGCTCTACACCCACCCGTTGTCACGCGGCCGTGTCGCCCGCTGGATGCTGGAGGAAACCGGCCTGCCGTACCAGGCAGTCATCCTCGACTACGGCACTACGATGAAGGCGCCGGACTATCTGGCGATCAATCCGATGGGCAAGGTGCCGGCGCTGCGCCATGGCGAGGCGGTCGTCACCGAGAACGCGGCGATCTGTGCCTACCTGGCCGACCTGGTGCCGGAGCGGCACCTGGCGCCGCCGCCGGGATCGCCGGCGCGCGCCGATTATTACCGCTGGCTGTTTTTCCTGGCCGGCCCAGTGGAGGCGCTGCTGACCGCGAAGCAAAGCGGCGTGCTGGCACCGGCACGCAGCGCCGGCTACGGCCACGAAGCGGACCTTCTGCAGACCCTGGAACAGGCCATCGCGGGCCGCGAATACCTGGCCGGCGCGTGCTTCAGCGCGGCCGACCTGTACATGGCGGCGGTGGTGGGTTTCTACACGCGTACCGGCATGCTGGAGCCGCGGCCTGCGTTTACTGCCTTCGCGCAACGGCATGCCGCCCGACCTGCGGCAGTGCGTGCCAACGCTGCCGACGATGCGTTGATTGCGGCGCATCCGAACCCGGACATGCCGCGCACCGTGGACACGACGAACACCTAGCGGTGGCGACGGTCCACTGGCGGTGGTGCCCTGCGGTGCGGACCAGGACGCACCTGGTTCTGCCCGCTTGAGTTCCGCAGTCGTTGCCCAAACATCGGGTGTGGCGCACACCATGTTGCCGAAGGCGCCGGCAAGCGAGCCGGCGTTTGCGCAAGATCGCAGCGCTTGCACGCATGCAAGGCGTGCTGCGCGAGCCAACGCACGACACGAGACCGCGAGACGAATGAATCTAGAGCTGGAACAGGCGATGACGGTCAGGCTGGATGTCTGGCTGTGGGCAGCGCGCTTTTTCAAGACGCGTAGCCTGGCCAAGAATGCAGTGGAGACCGGCAAGGTCGACGTGGCCGGCCAGCGTCCCAAGCCGTCGCGTGCGCTGCGCAGCGGCGAACGACTGCGTATCGACCGCGGCGGCGAAATCTTCGAGATCACCGTTGCCGCGCTCAGCGATGTGCGCGGCCCGGCCCCGGTCGCACAGGCGCTCTACATCGAAACCGACACTTCGCGCGAGGCCCGCGTGCAATGGCGCCTGCAGCGCGCGGCCGAGCGCACCGGTTACCGTGCGCCCGAGGGTAAACCGGACAAGCGTGCGCGCCGCCTGATCACGGCATTGGGCGATATCGACGCGTTGTAGCGCGCTGTCGGCGCAGGCTGTCATGCAATCGACCCGCAAATGCGAACGCCCCGGCGATTCGGGGCGTTTGCATTAGGTGGCACACGCATCTGCGTGTTGGCAGGTGCGTGAGAGTGAGCACGCTCAGGCCAGATCGAAACGATCCAGCTGCATCACCTTGGTCCAGGCGGCAACGAAGTCGTGCACGAACTTCTCCTGCGCATCGGCGCTGGCGTAGACCTCGGCCACCGCACGCAGGATGGAGTTGGAGCCGAACACCAGGTCCACGCGCGTACCGGTCCAGCGAAGTTCGCCGGTGCTGCGGTCGCGGCCTTCGTACTCGTCCTTCGCCTCCGAGGTGGCCTTCCACTCGGTGCGCATGTCGAGCAGGTTGGCGAAGAAGTCGTTGCTCAACACACCGGGACGGCTGGTGAACACACCATGCTTCGAGTCGCCGACATTGGCGCCTAGCACGCGCAGGCCGCCGACCAGCACGGTCAACTCCGGCGCGGTGAGGGTGAGCAGCTGGGCCTTGTCGATCAACAGCGCTTCGGCCGGCACTGCGTAGCGACGCTTGGCGAAGTTGCGGAAGCCATCGGCCACCGGTTCGAGCACGGCGAAGGATTCCACATCGGTCTGTTGCTGCGACGCATCGGTACGGCCGGGTGCGAACGGCACGGTGACCTGGTGGCCGGCGGCTTGCGCTGCATGTTCCACTGCGGCGTTACCGGCCAGCACGATCAGGTCGGCCAGCGAGATCTTCTTGCCACCCGATTGCGCAGCGTTGAAGTCGGCCTGGATGCGTTCCAGCGTCGCGAGCACCTTGGCCAGTTGCTCGGGCTGATTGGCCTGCCAATCCTTCTGCGGGGCCAGGCGGATGCGCGCACCGTTGGCGCCGCCACGCTTGTCCGAGCCGCGGAACGTGGTGGCCGACGCCCACGCAGTGGACACCAGGTGCGCCACGCTCAGACCCGAGGCCAGAATGGTCTGCTTGAGCGCGGCGGCGTCCTGCGCATCGACCAGTGGGTGATCGACCGCCGGCACCGGGTCCTGCCACACCAACTCTTCAGCAGGCACGTCAGCGCCCAGGTAGCGCGAGCGCGGGCCCATGTCGCGGTGGGTGAGCTTGAACCAGGCGCGTGCGAAGGCATCGGCGAATTGTTCGGGATGCTGCTGGAAACGCCGCGAGATGGCTTCGTACGCCGGGTCGAAGCGCAGCGCCAGATCGGTGGTCAGCATCGTCGGGCGATGCTTCCTGGAGGCGTCGTGTGCATCGGGAATGATGGCGTCGGCGTTCTTGGCCACCCATTGGTGCGCGCCGGCCGGGCTCTTGCTCAGCTCCCACTCGAAACCGAACAGATGGTCGAAGTAATCGTTGCTCCACTGCGCCGGCGTGGTGGTCCAGGTGACTTCCAGGCCGCTGGTGATGGTGTCGGCGCCCTTGCCGCTTCCGTAGCGGTTATGCCAGCCCAAGCCCTGGCTTTCCAGCTCGCCGGCTTCGGGTTCGGCACCCACGTTGTCGGCCGGGCCGGCACCGTGGGTCTTGCCGAAGGTGTGGCCGCCGGCGATCAGCGCCACGGTCTCTTCATCGTTCATGGCCATGCGCGCGAAGGTGTCGCGGATGTCGCGCGCGGAGGCGATCGGGTCGGGGTTGCCGTCCGGGCCTTCCGGATTGACGTAGATCAGGCCCATCTGCACGGCGGCCAGCGGGTTTTCCAGGTCGCGGGTATGCGGCACCTGGCTGTCGTCGTCCTTCACCAGCACCCCGTGCGCTTCGTCCACGCCCGGCGAACCGCGCGAGTAGCGGTCGTCGCCACCCAGCCACTTGGTTTCGCGACCCCAGTACAGGTCCTGATCCGGCTCCCAGGTGTCTTCGCGGCCACCGGCAAAACCGAAGGTCTTCAAGCCCATCGATTCCAGCGCGACGTTGCCGGTGAGAATCATCAGGTCGGCCCAGGAAATGGCCTGGCCGTACTTCTGCTTGATCGGCCACAGCAGGCGACGCGCCTTGTCCAGGCTGACGTTGTCCGGCCAGCTGTTGAGCGGGGCGAAGCGTTGCTGCCCACGTCCGCCACCGCCACGTCCATCGCCGATGCGATAGGTGCCGGCGCTATGCCAGGCCATGCGCACGAACAGCGGGCCGTAATGGCCGAAGTCGGCCGGCCACCAGTCCTGCGAATCGGTCATCAACGCATGCAGGTCCCGCTTGAGCGCCTGCAGGTCCAGGCGCTTGAATGCGTCGGCATAGTTGAACGACTGGCCCAGCGGGTTGGATTTGCTCGAATGCTGGCTGAGCAGATCCACGCGCAGCTGCTTGGGCCACCAATCGCGATTGGTGGTTCCGGTACCGACGACGGCGTGGTTGAACGGGCACTTTGCTTCGGTGGTCATGGCAATACCTGTGTGCGGGAGCACTTGGGGAGCTGCGTGCCGAAGGTTGCAGACACGTGCTGTTGGAGTCGAAGTGGCGGACGGGGTTTAAGGCTGGGTCATCGGGATTGCGGAAGGTACGAGCGATACCGGTCTGACGTGGCCGCCGCGTTCGTCGATGCTAGCGCCTGCCTGGAAGGCCCGGAACAGGTCGACCGGGAGCGGACGGAGATCGCAAGGACACGCATCAGGCGGACTCATCATGGTGGTGTCTGGACACGATAAGGAGCATCGATCATTTGGTGAATTCGAATTATTCAACCATATCGATAGCGTGCCACTATGGATAGCACGCCGGTGCCCGACCGGCGTGCCGCACGCCCATTGCATGGGGGTTGCAGGCCGTCATCCGCATCTGCAACAGAGGACGCCGCCCGGTTGGCCTGCTGGCTCAGCGTTTGCCGAACAGGCTGCCGCCCAGCTTCATGACGTCGCCCATGCCCAGCTGCCCGTCGCCGTCCTGGTCCAGCACGCTGGTCAGTAACCCGCCGGCGTCGGGATGGCTGCGCACCTGCTGATGTTCCTGTGCCAGCGCAGGCCCGAGCTGGCTGCTGGCTGTGGCATCGCCGCCCAGAAAGCGCTTGGCCAGATATGCCATCACGATCGGGGCAAGCAACTGCAACAACTGACTGGCCTTGCTGGTCTCCAGCCCGGTGGCCTGGCCCAGGCCGGCAGCGGCCTGCGGCGCCTTGTCGCCGAACAGATGGCCGACAATGCCGGCACCGTTGCCCTGCGCACCGGTGGCCGAGCCGCCCAACAACGAGCCGAGCAAGCTGCCCAGGTCCGGGCTGGCGGCATGGTCGCGTTGCAGTGCGCCCAGCAACGCGTCGGTGCCACCGGCCTGCTGGCTATTGCGGCCCAGCGCACCCATCAGCAACGGCAGCGCGGCCTGCACTGCCGACTGCGCCTGCTCAGGCGCAATGCCCAGGCGGCCGGCGAGTTGCTGCAGCTGCGGGCCCTGCAATTGCGCGGCAAGTTGATCGGTCAACGAAGCGGACATGGTCATCGGAAGGTTTCCTGTCTGGCGAAGCGTTGCGGCAGGGTGCGCCCGTCGCGCCGACAGATCAATCCGGCGGCAAGCACACGCCGCGCGTTACGCACGGCGCGATGCAGGACATCGCAATCACGCAACCATGCCTCGACGGCTTCCAAATTCTGCTAACAAACCTCCGCAAAACAGCATCAAGCCGATCACCAATTCCCGCATGGCAAAGCATCCGCACGCGCAGCAAACGTCAGCCATGCAGCCCCGCTCCTACGAATCCCAAATCCCGACTCCCCAATCCCGGCACCTCAAAGCAACGCCTTCAACCGATACAGCGCCTCCAGCGCCTGCTTGGGAGTGAGCTCATCCGGGTCCAGCGCCTGCAAGGCTTCCTGTGCAGCGGAGGAGGGTGCGGTGAACAGCCCGAACTGTTGTGGCGCATCCAGCGCGGTGGGTGCCATCTGCGCGCTGTGGCTTTCGCCGCCGCGTTGTTCCAGTTCCACTAGCCGCCGCCGCGCCTGCGTCACCGCCGCCTTGGGCAGGCCGGCCAGCGCCGCCACCTGCAGGCCGAAACTGCGATTGGCCGGGCCATCTTTCACTGCATGCATGAACACCAGACGCTCGCCATGTTCGACCGCATCCAGATGCACGTTGGCGATGCCGCTGGCGCCACCGGCATGCGATTCGTCGGCCAGTGCGGTGAGCTCGAAATAATGCGTGGCAAACAGCGTGTAGCAGCGGTTGGTATGCGCCAGATGGCGCGCGACGGCATCGGCCAGTGCCAGGCCATCGTAGGTGGAGGTGCCGCGGCCGATCTCGTCCATCAGCACCAACGATTGCGGCGTGGCGTGATGCAGAATGTAGCTGGTTTCTGCCATTTCCACCATGAAGGTGGATTGCCCGCGCGCCAGGTCGTCGCCGGCGCCGATGCGGGTGAGGATGCGGTCGATCGGCCCGATCACCGCACGGCTGGCCGGCACATAGCTGCCGATATGCGCCAACAACACGATCAGCGCGTTCTGCCGCATGTAGGTCGATTTACCGCCCATGTTCGGGCCGGTGATCACCAGCATGCGGCGATCGCTGTGCAGGTCCAGATCGTTGGGCTCGAATGGTTGCTCGCGTACCGCCTCCACGACCGGGTGACGGCCGCGCTCGATGCGCAGGCACGGCGCATGATCGAGTTCCGGCTGCGACCAATCCAGCGCCTGCGCGCGTTCTGCAAAGCCGGCCAGGACATCCAGTTCGCTCAAGGCACCCGCGCAGCGCTTGAGACCTTCCAGCTCGGTGCCGAGTGCGTCGAGCAGACCTTCGTACAGCAGTTTTTCGCGCGATAGCGAACGCTCGCGCGCGGACAGCACCTTGTCTTCGAAACTCTTGAGTTCTTCGGTGATGTAGCGTTCGGCGTTGGTCAACGTCTGCCGGCGGCTGTAATGCAACGGGGCTTTCTCGGCCTGGCCCTTGCTGATCTCGATGTAGTAGCCGTGCACGCGGTTGTAGCCGACCTTGAGCGTGGCGATGCCGCTGCTGGCGCGCTCGCGTTGTTCCAGGTCGATCAGGAATTGATCTGCATTGGTGGATAGGCGGCGCAACTCATCCAGCTCGGCGTCGTAGCCGGTGGCGATGACGCCGCCGTCGCTGAGCTTGAGCGGCGGCGTCTCGGCAACTGCGCTGATCAACAGATGCGCGGTGGCATCGTGCTCGCCGAGTTCGGCATGCAGCGTCTGCAGGCGCGGCGAATCCAACGGTGCCAGGATCGTGCGCACCTTCGGCAACAGCGCCAGGCCATCGCGCAAGGTGGAAAAATCGCGCGGCCGCGCCGAGCGCAGCGCTACGCGGGTGAGGATGCGTTCCAGATCGCCGAGCGCACGGAAGGCTTCGCGCAGATCGGCATCGGCACCTGCATCGATCAGCGTGCCGACCGCATGGTGGCGCTGCAACAGCACATCGCGCAGGCGCAGCGGACGGTGCAGCCAGCGCCGTAGCAGACGCCCACCCATCGGCGTGACGGTGCTGTCCAGCACGCCGAGCAAGGTGTTGCGCGTATCGCCATCCACACGCGTGTCCAGCTCCAGATGCCGGCGCGTGGCCGCGTTCATCGAGATGGCCTCGCTGGCCACTTCCATCGCGATCGAGGTCAGATGCGGCAGGCGCTGTTTCTGGGTCTCTTCGACATAGCCCAGCAGCGCGCCGGCGGCGGCCGTGGCGCAGGGTTTGTCGTCGATGCCGAAGCCGGACAGATCGTGCAGTTTGAAGAACGCCAGCAGCTGTCGGCGCCCGCTGTCGGCATCGAATAACCACGGCGGCCGGCGCCGCACGCCGGTCCGTCCGCGCAGGAAGTCCGGCCAGTTGTCTTCGTCGGGCACCAATAGCTCGGCCGGTTCCAGGCGCGCGATTTCCGCTTCCAGCGCATCGGCGCTGTCCACTTCGTTGACCAAGAAGCGCCCGCCGGCCAGATCGGCCCAGGCCAGGCCGTAGCCGTGTTTGCTGCGCGAAATCGCCATCAACAGCGTGTCGCGGCGCTCGTCCAGCAGTGCCTCGTCGGTGACCGTGCCCGGCGTGACGATGCGCACCACCTTGCGCTCGACCAGCCCCTTGGCCAGCGCTGGGTCGCCGATCTGCTCGCAGATCGCCACCGACTCGCCCAGTGCCACCAAGCGTGCCAGGTAGCCTTCGTACGCATGCACCGGCACCCCGGCCATGGGAATCGGCGCACCGCCGGAGCTACCGCGCTGGGTCAGGGTGATGTCGAGCAGCCGCGCGGCCTTGCGCGCGTCGTCGTAGAACAGCTCGTAGAAATCGCCCATGCGGAAGAACAGCAGCAGGTCGGGGTAATCCGATTTGGCTGCGAAGAACTGCTTCATCAGCGGCGTGTGCTCGACGGCTCCGCTGGCGTTCTTGTTTTTTTCTTTTGTATCAGTGCTTTGCAAGAAATATTCTTCCGGGATGTGGCAGTCAATCAGGGGCGATTTCGACGATTCGCGATGCCTTGTAGCACGGCGATTGCGACGACCCTCTCAGCGGGACGAAATCCGTGTCGCGGCCAGACGGACGGGGAGCTGAAGTCATACAGCATGTGGTGAGGGACCATGAACCGCCCGCGTCAGCGCGGGCTCCAAGTTTAAGCCCACCCACCAAAAAATCCTTGGCAGTTCGGTATAGGGAAGGGCTGACATGCGTCTCAGTAGGCGATTGGCTGTCATGTCCAAGCGTCCGGGCGGAGAACGGAAGGCCGGCTGGCTTCTGGACGACAAGCGGAAGCCCTTGCCGGGGCCTGCTTCTACGTGGAAAAGCGGGCAACAACCTACGAATCGGTGCGTCGCCTCTAATCGGGCAGCGTCACCGTGATCAGCCTGGTACAGGCTCGTGTCGCAGCGCCGCAGCGGCTTGCGCTGATGCAAGAGCCGGCGACGATTTACCCATCAGCAAGTTTGGAACGCCAGCGAACAAGCTGAGGGCGGTCACAGTGATTCACCTGCGCGGGCAGCTTGGGGCGATTCGTCATTCGCATTGCCGCGCATCTGGCGCCCATCGCACACGGCTTCAGCGGGAGACTGCTAGCTTCGCTTGTCTGAAAAGCACTAATAACTTCGTCAGAATTATCTGATTGCAATGTAGGCCAAGCGCTCTAGTTCAAGGTTTTGCGAACCCGAACTCTTGCGCCGTCAACATCTTGGCATTGCCGAAGCCGTGGGCTGGGCCGCGTTAGCTCTCTGTAGCGCGTTGACAAGCCAATCCCTGTGCGCAACTTTCGTCTGCGCGAGAGCATTGGGGAATGACTGCTGTCGCGCTTCGCGCGCTCTCGAAACCTTCTACCTAGGGCTGGCCATTGCCTGCGTGAGCGAGCGCTGCTGCTTGCTGTGCGGAGCATTGGCCTGCCTATGGATACCGATGAGCTTCGTGCTGGCCTTGGTCAGTCGTCAACTTGGAAGATGCTATGGAATCGGGCAGGACCTCGCGTCAGATACGCGTGTTTGGATTGGCGCTGGCTGCTTTGGTTGGACTGTCGCCTGCACTGGGTGCGGCCGAGGATGTCTACGACGACTATGGCAAGTTGATCCAATCGGGCGCAGTGGTGAAGAGCCCCGGCGACAAGCTCTTCGGGGACAACATCAACCTCTATACGGGCTCAATGGAGATCGTCCAGACCGATGTGGATCTGAAGGGCAACAATGCTCTCCAAGTCCGTGTAGGTCGTCGGTTCACGGTGGGGAGCCCGACGAAGGGCCACTTCAAACTTTGGGATTTGGATATTCCCTACATGCATGGTGTCTTCGGCTTTCCGGGTGGGAACATCGCGCCCGATGGCTGGGTGGTCAACGGGACTAGGGACACGGCTTACAGCCGCTGTAGCCGTTATGAGGTTCCCCCCGCTTTTGAAAATCAAGGTGGCTACTTTGATCCTTCAGAGTTTTGGAGGGGAAGCTTTCTTTATCGACCAGGGAGCGGAGACCAAGAGCTTTTGCAGACCTCCTCTCAGGCGCTGCGGCCGAACGATGGCAGAACCTATCCCATCGTCTTGAAGGATGGTTCTGCCGTCCGCTGCCTGGCGTCCCTTGATGGCGCCAGTGAGTCAGGTGCTCGTGGCGAAGGGTTTGAACTGGTCGACACACAGGGCAGCGTGTATGCGTTCAACCACATGGTCTCGCGCTGGTATCCTCCCTTGAGCAAGTCTTCGCCTGTTCCCCAAGCCAATTCGGTGGGCACAGCATCTGCTGGCGGGGCGAGCATGACAACCGCAGGTATCGGGAACATTGTTCCCATGGTGGCCAACAATTACATTCTGGTTCGCAAAGAGGTCTTGATCTATCCAGCGCGAGTGACCGATCGCTTTGGCAACGCCGTGACCTACAACTGGAATCCTGGCGCCCCTTGGCAACTGCTAAGCATCGTTGCCAGTGACGGCCGTCGAATCGACTTGTCGTATGCCGGGGGAGACGGCAACACCATAACGTCAGTGACCACTGGCGGGCGAACATGGTCCTACGGCTACAGCGACACCGTGGACATGGTGACATTGCCTGACGGGAGTAGTTGGACGTTCGATTTGCTCGCTTTGTCGCGTGCACGTGTGACTTACGGCCAGCCGCCAGGCTGCGACAACATCCGCCCGTGGTCACGCACCAACGTGGTCGGAAGCATCACTGCGCCCACGGGCGCTCGTAGCGATTACACGGTCAACTCCATGCTCATGGGGCGGTCTTGGGTGCCAAGACTGTGCAATATCCAGGAAGCCTACTCAGAAATTCCCTACCAGTTCTACGTCATGGCCGTCACCAGTCGTCGGATCTCCGGCTCCGGGTTGCCCGCACAGGGACTCACGTGGACGTATGACTACGGCACGCCTAACAACTGCTGGCAGCCAAGCCCCTACCCAAATCCCAGCGACCCTGCCAAATACGTCGAGTGCAATGCCGGTTCCCCCATCACGCGGGACATCACGGTCAAAGATCCCGCGGGTCAGGCCACGCGCTACCGGTTTGGCAATCGCTACTGGTCCAACGAGGGTCTGCTTTTGCAACAGGACTTCGGATGGAACGGGTCGACGGCCAAGCGCACAAAAATGAGCGACTACGCAGCGTTCGATGCAGCACCTTACGCGGCGCGGACCATGTATCCAGCAGGCAGCTACGGGGACAATACCGTGGCTGCCAGGCAGCGGCCTGTGCGCCAAGTGATCACGATCGACAACGGCGACCAATTCGTTTGGCGCATTGCGGACTGCAATGGGCAGCCGTGCTTCGATGAGTTCGCGAGGCCAACGCGCACTGAGCGGTTTAGTCCTTGGCACAGCCGCACCGACGAAACCACGTATTACGACGAACGCGGCGCGTGGGTGTTGGGACAGACCGCCATGGCTCGGAACGTCAACACAGGCATCGCGACCTCTCAGATTGACTATGGCGCCAATGCGTTGCCTCAGACGGAATGGCGCAACGGGAAGTTGGTTGCAACCTATACCTACAATCCCGATGGGACCTTGGCCCAGGTTAAGGACGGCCTAGGAAATGCAACGACCCTGTCCGGTTGGAAGCGTGGCATTCCCCAGACGCTTACAAATGCCGATGGCACGGCCAAGTCCGCGTCGGTGGACGACAATGGGTGGATTCGTCAGACCACCGACGAGAATGGATTTGCGACCACGTATGGTTACGACGCGATGGGGCGGCTGAATGCCACGAACTACCCATCGGGCGACAGCACAGCGTGGAATTCGACCGCACAGGCGTTCGAGCGGGTGGGTAGCGACGAATATGGCATCGGCGCTGGCCACTGGCGCCAGACCGTGACTACTGGGAACGCCCAGAAAATTACTTACTTTGATGCGCTGTGGCAGCCGCTGTTGACGCGGGAATACGACGCGGCAAACTTGGCGGGAACGCTGCGGGCCAAGCGCTTTGCCTACGACCATGAGGGAAGGGTCGTCTTTGCGTCTTACCCGAGCAGCACCGAAGCGGCGAGCACTGGGATCTGGACCGAATTCGACGTGGTGGGTAGGCCCACAACGATATCCCAGGACAGCGAGCAGGGATTGCTGACCACGATCACGCAGTATCTGCCTGGCGCACAAACCCTAGTCACCAACCCGCGAGGTGCTCAGACGCGCACGGGTTACCAGGTGTTCGATCAACCGGTCTATGACGCACCTGTGTGGGTGCAGCTTCCCGAATCTGCCCGAACATCGATCACTCGGGACGTCTTTGGTAAGGCAATCACGATCGAGCGGGGTGCGCAATGACCGGTCGAAAGGAATCTTCGATAAGAGCGCCGGGAATAAATGTTTTTAGACAACAGAGCGGTAGGTTAAAAGTGCGCTGGACCATTGCCGCTCTGCTACTGCTCAGCGTCTTGGCTGGGCCGTCCGAAGCTGCACGGAAATGTCCTGATGGCTCGACCGCAGGATCGGCCAATGAGTGCCCTTCACCGGTCGAACCCAAAGAGAACGACTCCAAATACATCGGCACATCTGTCCCGACGACGATGGTCGTGGGACAGTCCTACTCTGTGAGCGTCACTTTCCAGAACACGGGTTGGAGGACGTGGACAGCGCAGGATGCATATCGCCTGGGAGTCTCTGGGTCGGCGGACAGCACAACCTGGGGAACTGGGCGCGTTGAACTGCCGTCCAGTGTGCGCTATGGCGATAATGTCACTTTCAACTTTACAGCACGTGCTCCGCTGTCTGCGGGCTCGACGTCGTTTCAGTGGCGAATGGTTAGAGATGGCGTTGCGTGGTTTGGTGGAAATGGCGCCCCTACCTACGTGAACGTTCTCCCATCCCTTATCAAAGGCAACATCGACAGCGTCACCTACGGTTCCATTTCAGGCTGGGCGTGCTCGACGAATCTGAATCGTTCTGTCGACGTGCACATGTATTTAGGCGGCCCCGCTGGCTCAGGCACCTTTGCCGCGGCTACCGCAGCTACGTTACCAAGTGATGCCGGCATCGCTAGCGCCTGTAGTGCTTCGGGCAGCAACTACCGATTCTCGTTCCCCATCGATGAGAACTTCATCATCCAGAACGGCGGTAAGGCCATTTATATCCATGGCCTGTCTCCGGTAGGAGCCTCAAACGACACCATTTCCGGATCGGGCGCAGTAGCCGTGCCTGCATCGGTGATCAAAGGGCGGATCGAGGGTATCCAAGACAACAAGGCGATTGTCGGCTGGGCGTGTTCTGCAGGACTACGCCGATCGATCGACGTCCATATGTATGCGGGCGGGCCCGCCGGCAGCGGCACGATTGCGGCCATCGCCAGTGCGAACCTTGCCAGCGAACCGGGCGTTGCCAGCGCTTGCTCATCGTCAGGAAGCAACTACCGCTTCTCAATTCCAGTTACCGAAGACCTGATTCGAAGCCAAGGCGGCAAGCCGTTCTATATCCATGGCATTTCTCCGGTCGGTCGGGACAACTCCCTCATTGATGGGTCGGGTGCACTCTCGATTCCTGCTATGCAGCGTAATGCTGCTTTCGTCTCTCAGAACATGCCTGCGCAGCTCCCAACCGGACGTTCTGTCACTGGGTCCGTGCGGTTCACGAACACGGGAAATGTCACTTGGCGCCAGGGGCAGGGCTATCGGGCTGTGTTGGTTGGCGATACGCGAGGATGGTCGCCAGGCGAAGTGCACCTGCCATCCGATGTTCCGCCTGGCGGAAGTGTGGACTTCAACTTCAGCCTCCGCGCCCCCCTTGGTGCGGGCGGCTACAACCTGCGTTGGCGAATGCGCGATGGTGCCGGTGATTTCGGTAATGAATCCAGCAACCAGGTCGTGCAGGTAGTGGCGCCGCCACCGGTGGCGCATGGCGTTGGCCTGGCGGCCCGTAGCTACGTCTACGATGCGAACCAGCAGCTGTGCAAAGTGATTGAGCCCGAGAGCGGGTCGACCGTCATGGCCTACGACGCGGATGGCAATCTGGCTTGGTCGGCCAGTGGCCTTGATCTTCCCAGCACGACCCGCTGCGACCTGGAAGCCGCGGCTGCCAGTGGCCGCCAGGTGGTGCGCACCTACGACACTCGCAATCGCCTCAAGACCCTGCGGTTCCCTGACAAGAATGGCAACCAGGACTGGTCCTACACGCCGGACGGCCTGCCTGCACAGGTCACGACATGGAACGATGCCGGTAGCTCATCTGTCGTCAATGCTTACAACTACAACAAACGTCGGATGCTGACATCCGAATCGTCTGGTCAAACCGGTTGGTATACCTGGTCCATCGGCTACGGCTATGACGCGAACGGAGCGTTGGCGAATCAGACGTATCCGACCGGCTTGGTCATCAGCTACACACCGAATGCATTAGGACAGCCGACTGCTGTCCGTGACCAGGCGGGGGGCAATTACGCTACGGGGATTGGCTACTACCCCAATGGAGCCGCGCGGCAGTTCACCTATGGCAATGGTGTGAGCCACTCACTCGTGCTCAACGGGCGTCAGATGCCCCAGCAGGTGCGGGACAACAACGTCGCTTCGTTCGAGTATCAATACGACGCCAATGGAAACGTCGGCGCCATCATCGATCAGCAGCGGGGGACGGGCTACAACCGCTACATGGGGTATGACGGGCTGGATCGCCTGATGGAGGCGGGCTCGGAGCGGTTCGGCGGCGATAACTGGAACCGCTACACCTATGACGTGTTGGACAACATCCTCACGGCCAAGCTTCCAGGTGTGCGAGAGAACAATTACTGGTATGACGCCAAGAACCGTTTGACCAATGTCCAGAACAATGCGGGCGCCACCACCGTTGGCCTGAGCTACGACCCGCAGGGCAACCTCAAGAACAAGAATGGCCAAGCCTACACGTTCGACTACGGAAACCGTCTGCGAGATGTCACCGGCAAGGAAAGCTATGCCTACGATGCCTACGGCCGCCGCACGATAGCTGGGCGCCCCACGACGCGAACCGTTCAGGTCTATACCCAGGCTGGCCAGTTGTTCTACACGGAGGCGTCGGGCAAGGGCAACACGGAATACGTCTATCTCAATGGAAGCTTGCTTGCCACCCGTAACTCAGGAACCATCAAATTCCAGTACACAGATGCGCTAGGCAGCCCTATCGCTGTGACGGACACGGCGGGGCAGGTCGTGGAGCGAACCGACTATCAGCCCTACGGCAGCCCCATCGGCAAGACAGTCGATGGCATCGGTTACACCGGGCACGCCATGGACGGGGCTGTCGACTCCCCGCAATTCAATGCCAGCTAAAACTAGAGGTCTGCGGTTGATGTTGATCACGGAACTCAGCGGGCGTTAGTCCGCCCAGGCTGTCGTGCGGGATCTGTTGGTTGTAGTCGGCAAGCCAGTGTTCGGTCTG
>JAAIGF010008935.1_pt1 | contig 246323 bp, 222 predicted proteins | sample 6487441 | NCBI WGS metagenome assembly JAAIGF01 (sample SAMN13974129, study PRJNA590717) | phyllosphere metagenome | biome: pepper field; feature: multiple bacterial spot infested pepper fields; material: pepper leaves; isolation source: leaves from pepper fields | host: Capsicum annuum ... | reverse complement strand
GTAACCGTTCAATGTTAATGCTGGCGTGAAAGGTGAAACAGAGGGCTTAAACTCAACCACAAGGTTTATAGCCCTGGCTCTCCTTCGAAGCTCACTCTGTTTCATGTCGTGATAGCTAATCACGACATGAGCAAGATACAAACCTCTCCTTGTCGTGCGTGCGATGATGTGGCAAAGAAACCACGCCGTTTATCCCGCACGAAATCATTCACTGACCAGACAAACTTCACCGTTCACAAAACAACCCGGCTGTTGGTTAACACCCTCACCGACGACTGCCGAACAAACGCAGCAGCATCAGGAACAGGTTGATGAAATCGAGATACAGGGTCAGTGCGCCCATGATCGAGTACTTGCGGAAACTGTCCCGGTCATCGACCGACAGCTCTTCACCGATGTTTTTCAGTTTCTGCGTGTCGTAAGCGGTCAGGCCGACAAACACCAGTACCCCGATGTAGGTGATGGCAAGCTGCAACCCTTCGCTTTTCAGCCAGAAATTCACCAGCGTGGCCAGCAGAATACCGATCAGCGCCATGAACAGCATGCTGCCCATGCCGGTCAGGTCGCGTTTGGTGACATAGCCGTACAGGCTCATGGCGCCGAACATACCGGCGGTAATCACAAAGGTGCTGGCGATGGATTCGCCGGAGTAAACGATGAAGATTCTGGAAAGCGTCAGGCCGGTCAGCGCGGAATAGAGCATAAACAGCGTGGTGGCGGCGCCGCCGCTCAGGCGGTGCACCATGCCGGACAGCACAAACACCAATCCCAGTTGGGCAATCACCAGCCCAAAGAAGGTGATCTTGCTGGAGAACACCATCTGCAACACCGCCGGGGTGTTAGCGGCATACCAGGCAACAAACGCGGTCAGCAACAGACCGCAGGTCATCCAGCCATAGACCTGCGCCATATAAGTTTGCAGACCGGTGCCGGCCTGCTGAACGATGGAACCGTTAGAACGTGGAAATCGATCCATGATGCAACCTTTGCATTGAGTGAAACAGAACGGGCTTACGCCCACCTGTTTTTCAGCTTAACACAAAATGCTACACGCAACGGATAACGCTTCCTCAACGGTCATCGCAATTTATGCAGGCTATGCGCCCGCAGGGCGCGTGATTACGGCCAGCGCTCCACAGTGAAGGCGGCCGCCGGAACTAATCCAGTCGGTGCGCCCGCCCGGCTACCGTCAGATTGACGCCGCAACCGATGACGATATCTTCCCGGCTGACGCTTTTCAGTTCGATCACCTGCGCGCTATTGGTCATTCGCAGGCGCAGCGTGGACACGAATCCGGCAAACTCGATGTTCGCCACCACCGCCTGCGGCGCCGCCGACGGCTCGGCCAGCGAGAGCTGAATCTGCTCCGGTCGCAGCATGATGCGTGCGGCGCCGGCGGACTGATTATCGTCAACCGCGATATCGCCCAGCGCGCACGCGGCGCGCCCGTCTTTCAGCTGCGCCGACAGCACCAGCGTGTCGCCAAGAAACGCGGCGGCGGCTTCATCCACCGGGCGCAGATACAACGACTGCGGCGATCCCACCTGCACCAGCCGCCCTTGCCGCATGACGGCCACCTGATCGGCAAACGACAACGCCTCCGCCTGATCGTGAGTCACCAGAATCGACGCCACGCCCGCCTCCGCCAGCAGGGCGGAAACCGCCTGCCGGGTCGCGGCGCGCAGGCCAGTATCCAGCGCCGAGAAAGGTTCATCCAACAGCATCAGCGTCGGGCGCTGAGACAGCGCACGCGCCAGCGCCACCCGCTGCTGCTGGCCGCCGGACAATTCATGCGGCCACAGCGATGCCAGCCGCGAGTCCAGCGACACCATCGCCATCAGTTCATCGATGCGTCGCTGTTTATCCTGTTTACTGCCCTCAAGCCCAAAACCGATGTTCTGCGCCACGGTAAAGTGCGGAAACAGCGCGCCGTCCTGCGGTACAAAGCCGATGCCGCGCTGATGCGCCGGCACCCACTGGTTCGCATCCGCCACGACGCGCGTTTGCAGCCGCACGGTGCCGCTGTCCGGCGCTTCGAAACCGGCAATAATACGCAGCAACGTCGTCTTACCAGAACCGGAGGGGCCGACAATCGCGGTACGGCTGCCCGGCGCAACCTGCAAATCGATACCATCCAGCACAGAGACGGCATTGAAAGATTTGCCAATGCCATAAAGTTCAAGCGTATTCATAAACCTGCCGTACGTTTCGATTGAGAATAGAGCAACCAGGTCAGCGGGAGCGACAGCACCACCATAATCAGCGCGTAGGGCGCCGCCGCCATATAGTCGATTTCACTGGTTAACGCCCAAAAGCCGGTCGCCAGCGTGCGGGTGCCGTTCGGCGCCAGCAACAGCGTGGCGGTTAATTCGTTGGTGACGGCGAGAAACACCATCGCCGCCCCAGCCGCCGCGCCCGGCGCCGCCAGCCGCAGCGTGATGCGCCACAACGCCCGTCCGGGCGAACATCCCAGACTGCGCGCGACGTTTTCCAGTTCCACCGGCGCCTGCGCAATGCCGGCGCGCAGGTTAATCAGCGCTCGCGGCATAAACATCAGCACATAGGCCAGCAGCAGGGTGAATTCGGTCTGGTACAGCGGCCGCAGGGTATGAATGGTTACGGTGACCAGCGCCAGCGCCACCACAATGCCCGGCAACGCACTGGTGATGTAATTACAGCCTTCCAGCAGGCGATACAGCCGCGACGGATGGCGCACCGACAACCAAGCCATCGGAAACGCGCACAGCGTCACCAGCGCCGCGCCGCTGACGCCCAGCCACAACGTCTGGCGCAATGCGGGCCACAGTTCGTCGTTGCGCCACACCTCCATGCCGCCGAGCCACAGCCAGCGAGCGAGCGTCATCAGCGGTACGCCCAGCGCCAGCACAGTTAACGCCAGCGGCAACAAAACGCAAACCAGCGCCGCCGGCGACGACAGCCGCCAGGGCGTCAGGTTACGGGCGCTGCCGGAGCCGACGCGGGCATAGCGCGCGCGTCCGCGGGTCAGCGCTTCCAGCAGCAGCAGCCCCAGACAGCACAACACCAGCACGCCCGCCAGCATGTTTGCCGCCAGACCGTTAAAGGTAGACTGGAACTGCTCGAAAATTGCGGTGGTGAAGGTATCGAAGCGAATCATGGCGTACAGGCCGTATTCCGCCAGCAGATGCAATGCAATCAGCAGCGAACCGCCCCACACCGCCAACCGTAGCTGCGGCAACACCACGCGAAAAAAAACGCGCCAGGGTCTGGCGCCCAGTGAGGTCGCCACATCTTCCAGGCTGGGATCAAGCCGGCGCAGCACCGCCGCCGCCGGCAGATAAATAAACGGGAAATAGGCGAGAACCGACAGGAACACGCCCGCCGCCAGGCCATGCATGCCGGGCAACAGGCTGATCCAGGCGTAACTTTGAACAAAGGCCGGCACCGCCAGCGGCGCGGTCAACAACAGCGACCACGCGCGGCGCCCCGGCAACGTGGTGCGCTCGGTCAGCCAGGCCAGCGCTACCCCGAGCAGCGTGCAGAGCGGCAGCGTCACCGCCACCAGCAATACGGTATTAAGCAGCAGTTCCCCGACCCGAGGCCGGAACACCAGCGCTTTTATCGTTTCCCAGTCGGTTTCAAGGGTGATACCCACCACGAAACCCAACGGCAGCAACGCCAGCAACGACAACAGCAAGGCCATCAGCGCCATGCCGCCGCCAGCAATCCGGTATGGCCGCGCGCCCGGTCGCACTGGGTGGGTCACACCGACGCCGGCGACTTTCCATTCCACATCGGCCATATGCCTTATTGTACTCCCGCCCTGCACTGACGCATTACAGCAGACCTGCTTCGGTCATCAGCTCAACCACTTTCTTGCCGTTAAGTTTGGCGGCGTCCACTTTCGGCGCCTGCAGGTCTTTCAGCGGCACCAGTTTCGGGTTGGACTCGGCATTCACGCCCACCGCGTATTCAAAGGCGGTGTTGGTACGCAGCACTTCCTGACCTTTCTTACCGGTGATCCACTTGACGAAAGCCTGAGCCTGTTGCTTATGCTTGCTGGAGGCCAGCACGCCGCCGCCGGAGATGCTGACGAACGCGCCCGGATCCTGATGTTTGAAGTAGTACAGACGGATATTTTTGCTGTTTTCGCCGGTTTTAGCGCCGTCGACAAACGGGTAGTAGTGGTAAATAACGCCGCTGTCGATCTGGCCGGCGTTCACCGCTTTCATCACCGTACTGTTGCCTTTATAAGCGGTGAAGTTGGTTTTCATCGCCTTCAGCCATTCCAGCGTCGCTTTCTCGCCTTTCAGCTCCAGCACCGCGCTGACGATCGCCTGGAAATCGGCGCCGGACGGGGATGCGGCCCAGCGGCCTTTCCATTCCGGTTTAGCCAGGTCCATCAGCGACTTCGGCAGTTGCGCCTCGGTCAGTTTCTCCGGATTGTAGACAAACACCGTCGAGCGAGCGGCGATGCCGATCCAGCGACCGTGGGACGGACGATACTGTGGCTCCACCTGCGCCAGCGTATCGGCGTCCAGCGGCGCGAACAGGTTGGCGTTATCCACCAGCACCATCGACGGCGAGTTTTCCGTCAGGAACACGTCGGCCGGAGAGGCATTGCCTTCCTGCACCAGTTGGTTGCCCAATTCGCTGTCGCCGCCATTACGCAGCGTGACTTTAATGCCGGTGTCCTGAGTAAAACCATCTACCCACGATTTCACCAGGTTTTCGTGCTGCGCGTTGTAAATCACAATACCTTCATCTTCAGCCTGCGCGCCGAAGGAGAACCCCATCACCAGGGAAGACGCCAGCAGGGTGGCGGGGAACAGGGAAGCAATACGCTGTTTCATACCATTATCCTTTTCACTGTATGGCAATTAACTGTATGACAATAAAAGCGAATCAGGCGGAACATAACCGCCGGCTCATTATCGTAGCACTAAAATAGAAATAAAAATGATTCTTATTAATTGTTTCCTTAACACTATTTTAATGCAAAATTTATAATTCACTGCTTTTTATCGCTTTTTCTTCAACGGTGAAATTATTACGCTGAAAATCATACAGCGGCGGCAATCAATCCGCCGCCGTTGCCATTACCAACGCTCCGCCGCCTGCCGATCGCTATCGCGGGCGTCCACCCAGCGGTCGCCATCCGACGTCGCTTCCCGTTTCCAGAACGGCGCGCGCGTTTTGAGGTAATCCATGATGAATTGCGCCGCCTCGAACGAGGCATGGCGGTGGGCGCCGCTGACGCCGACAAAGACGATTTCGTCGCCGGGATAGAGCGCGCCGACGCGGTGAATCAGGCTCACGCGCTGAATCGGCCAACGCTGCCGCGCCGCGTCGACAATCTCCGTCAGCGCCTTTTCCGTCATACCCGGATAATGCTCCAGCGTCAGCGCGTTGACGTGATCGCCCAGATTATGATTGCGCACTTTGCCGGTGAACGTCACCACCGCGCCGTCCGCATCGCTCGCCGCCAGCCAGGCGTACTCGTCGCCCACGCTGAACGGCGCTTCCCCTACCTGAATACGCGTCTCCATCACTCAGCCTCCGGTTACCGGCGGGAAAAACGCCACTTCGTCGCCATCGGTCAGCGGGTGCGACATCGCCACCAGCGACTGATTCACCGCCGCCAGCAACTTACCGTCTTCCAGCGCCAACGCCCAGCGGTCGCTCCGCGCGCACAGCGCCTGTCGCAACGACGCCACGTCCCGATATTCCGCCGACAGCGAGAGCCGATCGGTGCCGGTCAGTTCCCGCACCTGCGCAAAAAACAACACGGTAATCATGATGCCTCCGCCTTGAAATCACCGGATTTACCGCCGCTTTTCGCCAGCAACCGCACCGGGCCGATCACCATGTCTTTCTGCACCGCTTTGCACATGTCGTAAATGGTCAGCGCCGCCACCGAGGCGGCGGTCAGCGCCTCCATTTCAACACCGGTCTTGCCGGTCAGCCGACACAGGGATTCAATCCGCACCCGGTTGTGCTCCGGCTGGGCTTCCAGCTCCACCGCCACTTTGCTCAACAACAGCGGGTGGCACAGCGGGATCAGCTCCCAGGTACGCTTGGCGGCCTGGATACCGGCGATGCGCGCGGTGGCGAAGACATCGCCCTTGTGATGCCGCCCGTCGATGATCATCGACAGGGTCTGCGGCGCCATTTCCACAAAGGCTTCGGCGCGCGCCTCGCGCACCGTGTCCGCCTTATCGGAAACATCCACCATCGCCGCTTCACCGGCTGCGTTAATGTGGGTCAGTTGTGACATAACAGCTTACTTTTTCAAATGGGGATAGAGGTTACAGGGTTTCTGGCGCGCATCCAGTTGCTCGCGGATAATGCGCTCCCAGGCGGTATGACAGGCTTTGGTCGACCCCGGCACGCCGAAAATCGCCGTCTGGTTAGCCAAACCGGCAATGGCGCGGGACTGAATGGTGGCGGTGCCGATCTCTTCGTACGACACCATGCGGAACAGTTCGCCAAACCCGTCGATTTCCCGGTCGAACAGCACCCGGACCGCCTCCGGCACCAGGTCGCCCGGCGTAAAACCGGTGCCGCCGTTGATCAGGATAACCTGTACATCGTCGCTGGCTACCCAGGCGGAAACCTGCGCGCGGATCTGGTACAGGTTTTCGCTGACAATCGCGCTGCCCGCCAGTTGATGCCCATCATGCTGCAACGCTTCACGCAGATAATCGCCGGACGTATCGTCGGCGGCGGTGCGGCGCGACGACACCGTCATCACCGCCACGCGCAGAGGAATAAATTCGCGGCTGACCTTGCTCATAAACACTCCTTAACGCTATTGCGCGGCCGGTTCAGCCGCCGATAAAGGACAGATTCGGGGTAATGCCGCTGTTGCCGTCGTGCAGGAAATGCGATTGCCGTTTGCTGCTCAGGCCGCCGGAAATACGCAGCTTCAGCGCCTCCTGCTGATCGTCATCCGTCAGCAAATCGCGCAGCGGAATGCCCTGCTCGCCGAACAGGCACAGGTGCAGATTGCCGATGGCCGACACCCGCAGCCGATTGCAGCTCTGACAAAAATCTTTTTCGTACGGCATGATCAACCCCACTTCACCCTGATAATCCGGGTGCGAGAACACCTGCGCCGGGCCGTCGCTGCGCGCCCGCGCCTGCTGTTGCCAACCTTGTTGCAACAGACGCTCGCGGATCACCTGACCGGATACATGGTGACGGCGGAACATCGCCCGCCCTTCGCCGGTTTCCATCAGTTCAATAAAACGCAGTTGGATCGGCCGGGTGCGGATCCAGTCGAGAAAGGTGTGCAGGCTGCTGTCGTTGACATCACGCATCAGTACGGTATTGACTTTCACCCGGCGAAATCCGCTGGCGAAGGCGGCATCGATGCCGTCCATCACCTGACGAAATTTGTCCTGCCCGGTAATGGCGTGAAACTGGCGGGCATCCAGGCTGTCGACGCTGACGTTAAGCGCCGTCAGCCCGGCCTCGCGCCAGCTCGCCACATCCCGCGCCAGCCGGTAACCGTTGGTGGTGACCGCCAGCGTGCGAATCGCCGGGTTTTCGCGGATAGCGGCAATAATGTCGACAAAATCCCGGCGCAAAGACGGCTCGCCTCCGGTCAGGCGCACCTTTTCGGTGCCCAGATCGGCAAACGCGCGGCCAACGCGGCGGATTTCATCCAGCGACAGAAAACGATGGGGCGTCGCGCCGTTCGACTGATAGCCGTCCGGCAGACAATAGGTACAGCGAAAATTACAGACGTCCGTTATCGACAGGCGCAAATAGTAAAACTTGCGCGCAAACGCATCGGTCAGTTGACTCACCATAAACACCTTTCCAAATACGGGAGATGCGGGCATTTCTACCCTGCACCCTGGTGACCATCGGCCACGGCCAGGGAACCGTATCCTCGCTTGCGCGCGAACTTAGGCTCCGGGGCTAGGAGTTTGATTTCCCGGCGTCGCTTCACCGACGCCGAACAACCGTGATTGCTTCATGAAGTCTATCGCCAAATCAGGTTATCCGTCACTGAAAATGCGGTATATAATCCTGTATATAGCGGATTTCATTCACTATTTTGGCGCTCAGCATAGCGGAAATCCACTCAGCTTTCCTGACCTGAGTCATAGGATGACGCTTATCCCCTACCCCTCTGGAGGTAAGGCGCGCGAAATGAACCGGTTTGCCCGGTTAAAGAAACCTGCCCGCCGGATAACCGGCAGGCATGGGGTGCGGATAAAAAATACGGCAGATACTACGGCAAATAAATCAGTGCGTTTTCAACCCGGCGGCGGTCATCAGCAGGCGAAACAGCGTCGCGACCACGCCGAGCGCCAGCACGCTGGCGCTCCATAGCACCGCCATCCATACCAGCCGCCGCCACAGCGGCCGCACCGGCTTTGGCGATGTCGCCATGTCGATTGCACTTTCCCTGGCAACGGTTCGTACGGCAAACAGCTTCATCAGTGGTACCCCTCATCCGGCCGGACTTTTCCCCGGAAAACGTAATAACTCCAAAAGGTGTAACCCAGGATCACCGGGATGATCAGCAGCGCGCCGACCAGCATGAACCCCTGGCTCTGCGGCGGCGCGGCGGCATCCCACAGCGTCAGCGACGGCGGAATGATCATCGGCCACAGGCTGATGCCAAGCCCGGTGAAGCCGAGGAAAATCAGCGCCAGCGTCAGCAGGAACGGAGAATAATGCGCGTGGCGACGCACGCCGCGCACTATTCCCGCCGCACAGGCCGCCACCAGCAACGGAACCGGCAGGAACCAGAACAGATTAGGCAGCGAAAACCAGCGCTGTTTGACCGCTGGATGCGCCAGCGGCGTCCACAGGCTAATGACCGCGATCACCGCCAGTAACGCCACCACCAGCGACGGCGCCAGCGCCGACATGCGGCGATGCAGCCTCTGCCCGGTTTTCATGATAAGCCAGGTACACCCCAGCAGCGCATACGCCACCACCAGTCCAACGCCGCAAAACAGTGAAAACGGCGTCAGCCAGCCTAATACCGGGCCGGAAAAATGGCGATCGGTCACCTCAAAGCCGTTGAGCACCGCACCGACGGTGACGCCCTGAAAGAAGGTGGCGACCAGCGAGCCCCACATAAAAGCGCTATCCCAGAACGGGCGGTGCGACGGCGTCGCCTTGAAGCGAAACTCAAAAGCGACGCCGCGAAAAATCAGCCCGACCAGCATCAGCGTCAGCGGAATAGTCAGCGCATCCACAATCACCGCGTAAGCCAGCGGGAACGCGCCGAACAATCCGGCGCCGCCCAGCACCAGCCAGGTTTCGTTGCCATCCCATACCGGCGCGACGGTATTGACCATCAGGTCCCGGTCGGCGGCGTGGCGATGAAAAGGAAACAAGATGCCGATGCCCAGATCAAAGCCGTCCATCACGATGTACATCAGCGTGGCAAAGATGATGATGGCGAACCAGATGACAGAAAGTTCGATACCCACGTTATTTCCCCTCTTCCAGCGTTTCCGGTACCGCGGACAGCGGCCGCGCCGGCGTAGACGATTGCCCCGGCCCGCCGGTAGATGCGGCGTCGCCCTCTCCCGCTTGCGGCCCTTTCTTGATCAGCCGCACCAGATAGACATACCCGACGCCGAAGACCGACAGATACACCGCAATAAACAGCAGCAGACTGATGCTCATTTGCAGGTCGCCGTGCGCCGATACCGCGTCACGGGTGCGCTGCAGACCGTAAACCACCCACGGCTGGCGACCCACCTCGGTGGTAAACCACCCCGCCAGAATCGCGATCAGCCCCGACGGCCCCATCAGTAGGGTGAACCACAAAAACGGCCGCGACTGATACAACCGGCGACGCCAGCGCAGCCACAGACCGATAACGCCCAGCAGGATCATCAGCATGCCCAGCCCGACCATGATGCGAAACGACCAGAACACCACCGTCGAATTAGGACGTTCGTCTTTCGGAAAACTTTTCAATGCCGGCACCTGCTTGTCCAGGCTGTGGGTCAGGATCAGGCTGCCCAGATAAGGAATTTCCAGCGCATAGCGGGTGGTTTCGCGTTCCATATCCGGCCAGCCCACCAGGATCAACGGCGTCGGTTCGCCGGGCGGGTTATCCCAGTGGCCTTCTATCGCGGCAATTTTGGCCGGCTGGTATTTCAGCGTATTCAGGCCGTGCATATCCCCCAGCAGCGCCTGAACCGGCGCCACGATTAACGCCATCCAGAGCGCCATCGACAGCATTTTGCGAATCGCCGGCGTGTCGTTGTGACGCAGCAAATGCCAGGCGGCGGACGCGCCGACAAAGAAGGCGCTGGCAAGAAACGCCGCCGTCGCCATGTGCATCAGCCGGTACGGAAAGGACGGGTTGAAGATCACCGCCAGCCAGTCCACCGGCACTACTACGCCGTTATGGATTTCATGCCCCTGCGGGGTCTGCATCCAGCTGTTGGACGCGAGGATCCAGAACGTGGAAATGATGGTGCCAAGCGCCACCATGCAGGTGGCGAAGAAGTGCAGCCCCGGGCCTACCCGCTGCCAGCCAAACAGCATGACGCCAAGGAAACCGGCTTCCAGAAAAAAAGCGGTCAGCACCTCATAGGTCAGCAACGGGCCGGTGATACTGCCGGCAAACTGGGAAAATCCACTCCAGTTGGTGCCAAACTGATAAGCCATCACCAGGCCGGACACCACGCCCATGCCAAAATTGACGGCAAAGATTTTCGACCAGAAATGGTAAAGATCGCGGTAGTCGCGGTTATTGGTTTTCAGCCATAACCCTTCCAGCACCGCCAGAAAACTGGCCAGCCCGATGGTGATGGCGGGAAAAATGATATGGAAGGATACCGTGAAGGCAAACTGGATCCTTGCCAGATGAAATGCATCGAGTCCGAACATGTCTTACCTCTGGACTGCAAACAGTCCTGCTATCGATTTACTTGTCGGCTGGGCGCGGGCCGGAATAGGAGCTATCGCCGACGCGCGCCGAACGAAACAGCGCCAGCCGTACTCACGCTGATGGCGGAATACCACTGGCAAGGATCTTAGAATGGGCGGGAATAAATGGACATAAACAGTCTGTATTATTTACGCCATAACAGTTTACGCTATAACAGCATGATTTCGCTGTGCGTGACTTTTATTTACCGGTGAAAAATGCGCAAATAAAAAATACAAACAAACTTAAAAAACATAAACATAACAATAAATATGAAAAATATAACAGCATGCTTTATTACACTATTTATCAAGCCATCATATTTTAAAAAATCCGGTTTCCTGTTATTAACGATTATCGGCTAACCACTGATTTCCGCTGAAAAATCTATCCGTCGACGAACCTTTTTCTGGTTAACCGGCTGGCATTTCCTGCACCGCCGCCCAGCGCTTTTTTGCCGCCGGCTGTACAACCGTTAACCATCCGGGAAGACGCGTGGAAAATTTCTGTCGGCGCTTATGCTGCTTCAGGCCAAGATGTGGTATATATCCGCTACTTTTTACGGCAGATAACCGAAAGATAAGGGTATTTATGGGGAATCGCACATTGGCGGAGCTGGATCGTATGGTGGCGCTGGGCGGCGGTCACGGACTGGGGCGCGTCATGTCGTCGCTCTCCTTTCTGGGGTCACGGCTGACCGGCATCGTCACCACAACCGACAATGGCGGCTCCACCGGGCGAATTCGCCGTTCGGAAGGCGGCATCGCCTGGGGCGACACCCGGAACTGCCTGAACCAGTTGATCACCGCCCCCAGCGTGGCGTCGGCAATGTTCGAGTACCGTTTCAGCGGCAACGGCGAACTGTCCGGCCACAATCTTGGCAATCTGATGCTTAAGGCGATGGATCACCTCAGCGTGCGTCCGCTGGAAGCCATCAACCTGATCCGCAATCTGCTCAAGGTGGACGCGCTGCTGATTCCGATGTCGGAACAACCGGTAGACCTGCTGGCGATTGATGCCCAGGGCAATCCGGTGTACGGCGAAGTGGCGGTAGACCAGCTCGCCACCCTGCCGCAGGATCTGATGCTCTACCCGGCCGCCCCCGCCACACGGGAAGCGCTGACGGCGATTACCGAGGCGGACCTGATCCTGATCGGCCCCGGCAGCTTTCTCACCAGCCTGATGCCGCCGTTACTGCTTACCGATCTGGCGCAAGCGCTGCATGACGCCCGCGCCCCGGTGGTGTACATCGGTAATCTGGGGGACGAACAAAGTCGAATCGCCACCCGCCTGACGCTGGCGCAGAAGCTGCAGCTTATCGAGAGCAAAATTGACCGGCGCATCATTGACGCCGTGGTCGTCGCGCCCCGAACGGACACCCGCGGGGTGGACGATCGCCTGATTATCCAGCAGCCGCTGGCAGCGCAGGACGTGCCGCACCATCATGACCGCGTACTGTTGCGCGCGGCGCTGGAGCAGGCGGCACAGTCGCTGGGACTATGCCCTGCCTGAGGTTCACTCTCTGAGCCACGGCGTATGGGTCATGCCCAGCAGCAGACCCTCCGGGCTGAGGAAGCGGGTTACCGTCTGCCCCCAAGGCTCCAGCCGGTTCTCCACTAACAGCGGATATCCCTGCTGTTTGACCGCTTCGGTAGCGGCGGCGATATCCGCCACTTCCAGTTCCATCCAGCCCTGCGGCCTTGGATACGCCGACGGCCAGTCATCACTGCCGAAACAAGACTGACTGGCCTGCGCCAGCGGCCATAGCGCGAAATGCTTCACGCCGCCCAACTCGTCGCAGGAGAGGTAGATGTCATTGCCTTCCATCGGCTTTAGCGGCAGGTTCAACATCGTCTGATAGAACGTCTGACTAGCCGGAGCGGATACCGTTACCGGCCCAAAGCCAGCCACGAACAGCACGTCTACGCCAGGAATCGGATTATTCATCACTCAGCCTCTCTTTTGTATATGCTCTGCATCTGTGTAGGTTCTGCATCTGTATATAGGCGCTGCCTCGCCATGCCGCCGGCCGGGCGACAACGCCAGCACAGCGCTCACGCCGGTATCATCATGACGCGGCGATAAACTGTTCGCGCAGCGCGTGAATCTCGTCGCGCAGCCGGGCGGCTTCCTCGAATTCCAGATTCTGCGCATGGGCCAGCATCTGACTTTCCAGCTCGCGGATTTTTTGATCCAGCGCTTTTGGCGACAGTTGCTGGTAATGCGCCGCCGGTTCGGCCGCTTTCTTGCCGCGCCCTTTGCCCCGGCCGTTAGTCGGCTGACCAATCTGCAGGATGTCGCCAATCTTCTTGTTAAGCCCCTGCGGCACGATTCCATGCTGTTCGTTGTACGCCTGCTGTTTCTCGCGACGGCGCAGAGTCTCATTCATGGCGCGTTCCATCGACGGCGTAATCTTGTCGGCATACAAAATCGCCTTGCCGTTAAGATTACGCGCCGCCCGGCCGATGGTCTGAATCAGCGATCGTTCCGAACGCAGGAACCCTTCCTTATCGGCATCCAGAATCGCCACCAGCGACACTTCCGGCATGTCCAGACCTTCACGCAACAGGTTGATGCCCACCAGCACGTCGAACTCGCCCAGACGCAAATCGCGGATGATCTCCACCCGCTCCACGGTATCAATATCAGAGTGCAGATAACGCACCCGCTCGCCGTGCTCTTCCAGATACTCGGTCAGGTCTTCCGCCATCCGCTTGGTCAGGGTGGTGACCAGCACGCGCTCGTTGATGACGGAGCGTTTGCGAATTTCCGACAGCAAGTCATCCACCTGGGTGGTCACCGGGCGGACTTCCAGTTCCGGGTCCAGCAGACCGGTCGGCCGCACCACCTGATCGATCACCTCGCCGCCGGATTTTTCCAGCTCGTAATTGCCCGGCGTCGCCGACACATAGATAGTCTGCGGCGCCAGCGCTTCGAACTCCTCGAATTTCATCGGCCGGTTGTCCAGCGCCGACGGCAGGCGAAAACCGTACTCCACCAACGTTTCCTTGCGCGCCCGGTCGCCACGGTACATGCCGCCCAGTTGCGGAATGGTGACGTGGGATTCGTCGATCACCAGCAGACCGTCGGCCGGCAGGTAATCGAACAGCGTCGGCGGCGGTTCGCCCGGCCCGCGGCCGGACAGAAAGCGGGAGTAGTTTTCAATGCCGGAGCAATAGCCCAGCTCATTCATCATCTCCAGATCGAAGGTGGTGCGCTGCGCCAGCCGCTGTTCTTCCAGCAACTTATTGCCGGCGAGCAGCACCTGACGGCGCTCCGCCAGCTCAACCTTGATCTCTTCCATCGCCTGCAGGATGCGTTCGCGCGGCGTGACGTAGTGGGTTTTGGGGTAGATGGTGTAACGCGGCACCGTCTGCACAATATGCCCGGTGAGCGGGTCAAACAGCGACAGCCGCTCCACCTCTTCGTCGAACAGTTCCACCCGCAGGGCGATGTCTTCAGATTCCGCCGGAAAAATATCGATGATCTCGCCGCGCACGCGAAAGGTGCCGCGCGAAAACGCCTGATCGTTGCGGGCGTACTGCAACTCCGCCAGCCGCCGCAGGATGGCGCGCTGGTCGATCAGCATGCCCTGAGTCAGGTGCAGCATCATCTTTAAATACAGGTCCGGATCGCCCAGACCGTAAATGGCGGACACCGACGCCACCACCACCACGTCGCGCCGCTCCAGCAGCGCCTTGGTGGCGGACAACCGCATCTGTTCGATGTGTTCGTTGACCGAGGCGTCCTTCTCGATGAAGGTGTCCGAACTCGGCACGTAGGCTTCGGGCTGGTAGTAGTCGTAGTAAGAGACGAAATACTCCACCGCATTATCCGGAAAAAACGCTTTCATCTCGCCATACAGCTGCGCCGCCAGCGTCTTGTTGGGCGCCAGCACCATCGTCGGCCGGTTGAGGTCGGCAATCACGTTGGCGATGGTGAACGTTTTACCGGACCCCGTTACCCCCAGCAGCGTCTGGTGCGCCAGTCCGTCTTCCAGCCCTTCTTCCAGGCGGCGTATCGCCTCGGGCTGATCGCCGGCGGGTTTGAAATCAGAATGCAGTTTGAACGCTTTACTCATGGATAAGGCACCCGGATAAAAAACGGTTGGAATCACGCAACGGACATCGGCGGGTTAGGCCAGCGTCGCCGACAGGGAGAGACACACCTAGTATGAAAATCCCCGGTCAGATTTGCCAGCCACATATTACTGGATATAAAAACAGCATCAAGCAATTCTTAACCATTGACGGCACAACCATAGCGCCCTGCTTGACTAGCACAGAGTGATGCCGCTAATCCAGCAAAAAATAATGCATTTATCCCCAGAAATGCCGTTTCTCAAATTAGCTGCTACGACCAGTGCCGGTGATTTATTCAAACGGGTCCCGCTGCAATAAAAGTGACTTGCTTTTAATTAATTATTTGATTTTTAATGATTTTATAAAAAAGCGGAGATTAGCATCAAACCAGGCGCAACCCGCGCCAGCTCTCGGCTGGCGCGTTTTTTCTAACCCTAATGCACACGGTTATCCACAGAAATAGTGGATAACTCCCACAAGCGCCCGCGCCTCCTGTATTGGCGTGTTTTACTGTTTTTTTCCGCCACGAAAGCGCAAGGCGCTTTTAAACAAGATTTCCGTGTTTGACCCGGCGATCATTATAAAAAAAAGTGCTAAATGACACAGACTTAGCAAGAAGAAAAACTGCTGGCCCAGTGGATTCAGCACCTGTTTTCAAGATGGTTTTTTCTATCAATTTCAACCAGAAGAGGGGGAAAAGCTGCGACTCATGCAACATTTACTCAGAATCGTTAACCTCTCAGTAAAGTGATGTTTAAGTAATCGCCGATATCCTGCTGAATTGGCTCGGATAAGTAAGGGATTTCCCCCAGTTGCGGCGCCGGAATCCGCGCTTGCAACGTTTGCAGGTAGGCGTGATGGTGACGACCGGGCGGCTGCACCACGTTGGCGACCCAGCCCGCCAGCCGCAAACCGGCTTGCTGCACCGCCTGCGCCGTCAGCATCGCATGGTTGATGCACCCCAGCTTCACCCCCACCACCAGAATCACCGGCAGCGCCTCTTGCTGTACCCAATCGGCGAAGGTCTGCCGTGTGGAAAGCGGCGTAAACCAGCCGCCGGCGCCCTCTATCAGCACCCAGTCCGCCTGACGCTCCAGCTCGCGCAACCCCTGGCTGAGGGTGGAAAACGCAATCGGTCGCTGTTCGGCCGCGCTGACGATATGGGGCGACGTCGGTTCCAGAAACGCCAGCGGATTGACCGCATCGTAGGGCAGCGCCACGCTGCTGTTAGCCTGCAACTGCAATGCATCGCTGTTGCGGATGCCGTGTGGCGTCACGTCGCAGCCGGAGGCCACCGGCTTATACCCGGCGGTACGGTATCCGGCGCGGCGGGCGGCCTGCAGCAGCGCCACGCTGGCGACCGTTTTGCCTACTTCAGTGTCGGTTCCGGTAACAAACCAGCGTTCAGTCACGATAAATCACTCCAAAAACACGTTGATACGTCAGGGGATAGCCCTGCGGATGACGGCTGTAACGCGTGGTCAGTTCGGTCAGTTGCCGACGGCTCAGGCCGCCGTGGTCACGGCCGTCACGCAGCCAGGTGGCGCCTACCCCTTTGACCGAACGCATCAGGCTCAGCACATCGGGGAAATAGCAGGTCACCGGCGCCAGCGAGACATCAGCGTGGTAGAGACGAAAGGAGGAGACGATCGCCTCCAGCGACATAAAGCGGTTAATGCGACGCGAGCCGTCCAGTTGCTGCCAGGCGGCATCCAGTTCAGCCAGCGTGCCTTCCGCCAGCGTACAGACGGCAATCGCCCCGCCCGGCCGGGTGACCCGGTAAAGTTCAGCCAGCCCGGCGTCGAAATCATCACACCATTGCATCGCCATGTTGCTAAAGCTGATATCCACGCTGCCATCCGCTAACGGCAGATGTTCGATATCGCCTTGCAGATAGCGCGTCGCCGCCCGCCGCTGACGTGCTATCGCCAGCATCTCCGTCGATAAATCCAGCGCCGTCACCTGTTTTCCGATCGCCTGCCAGCGGTCGCTGAAATAGCCGGTGCCGCAACCGGCATCCAGCACCTCGCGGCCGGCATGGTCGCCGACCAGCGCCATCAACTGTTCCCCACTCTCGCGCTGCAGGGCGGCAAAGCGGTCGTAATATCCGGCCGCCCGGCCGAAGGCGCGGGCAATCGCCTGCTTATGGGGAGGATGCGGCATCAAGAGCGTGTTACCCGGCGTCATACAATACCTCCAGCAGACGGTCGATATCCTCCGGCTGATGACTGGCGGTCAGGGTAATGCGCAGGCGAGCGGTGCCCGGCGGCACGGTGGGCGGCCGGATGGCGTTCACCCACAACCCTTGCGTACGCAGTTGCTGCGCCAATGCCAGCGCCCAGGCGTTATCGCCGACGATCAGCGGCTGGATAGCGCTCGTCGACTCCAGCAGACGAAACGGCAGCCCGGCCGCACCGTCGCGGAAACGACGGACCGCCTGCGCCAGCGCGACACGTCGCGCCTCGCCGTCAGCGCCGCGAACGACCGCCAGCGCCGCGTCCAGCGCGCACGCCTGCGCCGGCGGCATGGCGGTGCTGTAAATCAGATGACGGGCGAACTGCAACAGGTATTCCGCCACCGACTGGCTGCACAACACCGCCGCCCCGCTAACGCCAAACGCTTTGCCGAAAGTGACAATCAGCAATTCGGGTTTCACCCCTTGCTGCCAGCTACAGCCGCGCCCCTGTTCGCCGACGATGCCGATGCCGTGGGCATCATCCACCATCAGCCAGACGCCATGATCGCGGCAGCGCGAATGTAACGCCGCCAGCGGCGCGGTGTCGCCATCCATGCTGAACACCCCTTCGGTGACCACCAGCGTCTGGCCGCCGACCGGTTTTTCCAGCAGTTGCTGCAACGAATCCGGCTGATTATGGTGAAAACGGCGTAACGTCGCGGGCGACAGGCTGGCCGCTTCCAGTAACGAGGCATGACTGAGGCGATCCGCCAGAATTCGGTCCCCCTCCGTCAACAGCGCCGTCACCACCGCCTGATTGGCGGCAAACCCGGAGATCATCAACAGCGCCCGGTCGTACCCCAGCCAGTCCGCCAGTTGCCGTTCCAACTGCTCATGCGCGTTGGTATACCCGGTCACATGACCGGAACCGCCGCTGCCCACGCCGTAGCGCTCTGCGCCCTGCTGCCAGGCGCGCACAATCGCCGGATGCTGGCTCAGCCCCAGATAGTCGTTACAGGAGAAATTGAGATAACGCTGCTGCTCGCGCACCAGCCAGCGGCCGCTGCCGCCGTCATTGGGCAAGCGAACCCGGTAGGCGTCCTCCGCCTGCCGCTGCGCCAGCGCCTGATCGATCCGTTGTTGCCAGCCCATTCACACCGCCGCGTTGTAGTACTGAGCGGTATCGGCATGCAGCAGTCGTTCGGCCAGATGCTGCTGTTGCTGATTGTCGCCGTATTCGGTTTGGGTCTGCCGCGGGTTAAGCCCCAGTTTGCGGAACAGCAGCAGGTCCTTGTCTTCTTTCGGGTTCGGCGTGGTCAACAGCTTGCAGCCGTAGAAAATCGAATTGGCGCCGGCCATGAAACACATCGCCTGCGTCTGCTCGTTCATCTGCTCGCGCCCGGCCGACAGTCGCACGTAGGAGGCCGGCATCATGATACGCGCCACAGCGATGGTGCGGATAAAATCGAACGGATCCACGTCCTCGTTTTCCGCCAGCGGCGTCCCCTTCACCTTCACCAGCATGTTGATCGGTACGCTTTCCGGCGGCGTCGGCAGATTCGCCAGTTGCACCAGCAGTCCGGCGCGGTCGCGCACCGTTTCGCCCAGGCCGACGATACCGCCGGAGCAGACTTTGATGCCGGCTCCACGCACTTTGCCCAGCGTATCCAACCGTTCCTGATAAGTACGGGTGGTGATGATATTGCCGTAAAATTCCGGCGACGTATCCAGATTGTGGTTGTAGAAATCAAGCCCGGCCGCCGCCAGTCGTTCGGCCTGATCGCCATGCAGCGTGCCCAGCGTCATGCAGGTTTCCATTCCCATCGCTTTCACGCCGCGCACCATTGACTCCAGATACGGCATATCGCGCTCATGGGGGTTTTTCCACGCCGCGCCCATGCAGAAACGGGTAGAACCGGCCGCTTTGGCCTGACGTGCGGAATCCAGCACCTGCTCGACCTGCATCAGCCGTTCGGTTTCAATGCCGGTACGGTAGCGCGCGCTTTGCGGGCAGTATTTGCAGTCTTCCGGGCAGGCGCCGGTTTTGATGGATAACAGCGTGCTGACCTGCACCTGACGGGGATCAAAGTGCTGGCGATGCACCTGTTGCGCTTCAAACATCAGTTCCAGAAACGGCTTATCGAACAGGGCCTGCGCCTGCTCCAGTGTCCAGTTTACGCGTTCGGTCATCATCATTGCTCCGGGTAAAAAAGTCTCGCCAGTGTAATTTATGTGGGTATACTGTCAACCAAATTGAGATCCAATTGGTTTACATCAGTATGAATCAGGACGACCTGAACTTCGACCAGCGCCATATCTGGCACCCCTACACGTCCATGACTGCTCCCCTGCCTTGTTACCCGGTGATCGCCGCCAGCGGTTGTCGGTTGCAACTGGCCGACGGCCGCCAACTGGTGGATGGTATGTCTTCATGGTGGGCGGCCATTCACGGCTACAATCACCCGCGGCTGAATCAGGCGTTGACGGACCAACTGGCGCAGATGTCGCACGTGATGTTCGGCGGCATTACCCATCCGGCGGCGGTGGCGTTGTGCCGCCAACTGGTGGCGATGACCCCGGCGGCGCTGGAGTGTGTGTTTCTGGCGGATTCCGGCTCGGTAGCGGTGGAAGTGGCGATGAAGATGGCGCTGCAATACTGGCAAGCGCGCGGCGAACGCCGCCAGCGCTTCCTGACGCTGCGCCACGGCTATCATGGCGACACCTTTGGCGCCATGTCGGTGTGCGATCCTGATAATTCGATGCACAGTCTTTATCAGGGATATTTGCCGCCGCATCTGTTCGCCGACGCGCCGCGCTGCCGCGTTGACCAGCCCTGGCAGCCGGAAGACATCACCGACTTCAGCGCACGGTTGCAGCAGCATCAGCACGACATCGCCGCCGTGATCCTGGAACCGATCGTGCAGGGCGCGGGCGGTATGCGCTTTTATCATCCCGAGTATCTGCGGCAGGTCCGCCAGTTATGCGATCGGCACGGCATTCTGCTGATCGCCGACGAAATCGCCACCGGGTTTGGCCGTACCGGACGCCTGTTCGCCTGCGAACACGCCGGGATAACGCCGGATATCCTGTGTCTTGGCAAGGCGCTGACCGGCGGTTACATGACGCTCTCCGCCACGCTCACCACCCGCGCGGTGGCGGAAACCATCAGCAACGGCGAGGCCGGATGTTTCATGCACGGCCCCACCTTCATGGGTAACCCGCTGGCCTGCGCCGTGGCCCATGCCAGCCTGACACTGCTGTCGGAAAACCGCTGGCAGACGCAGGTCGCCGCTATTGAGGCGCAGTTGCGCCAGGCGTTGCTACCGCTCAGCGAGGCGCCGACCGTTGCCGACGTGCGGGTGCTGGGCGCCATCGGCGTGGTGGAAACTCGCCAGCCGGTCAATATGGCGCGTCTGCAACGCTTCTTTGTCGATCGAGGAGTATGGATTCGGCCGTTCGGCAAGCTTGTCTATCTCATGCCGCCCTTCATCATTCAGCCGGACGAGTTGCAGGCGCTGACCGATGCGGTTCGGCAGGCGGTTTCCAATCCGGCGCTGTGGTGAATCTGGCGTGAGGTAAATCCCCGTCTGCCAAAAGCCGGGCCGCAAATAGCGCCCGGTTTTATTTTTCTTTATTTGCCGACTCCGCTTTTCGTCCTCTTTCTTGTTATTTCCCAGCGATTGAAATCAAACAATCACAATAAGAAATTATCACCAATGACGGTGATTGAATAATTCTCACCCACCGGCAACAGCTGCGCCAATTCTTTGATCCATCTTCAGAATTACTATTTACCCGCTTGAACCCCCAATTAAGACTGGCATAGCGTGACAGGAATTAATCGCTGGCGTTCACCGTTATTCCACTCAGCGGGCACAGGCTGTCTTTTCTTTTTCCGATGGTCTGTCGCGTTGAACCTTCACGGGCGCTCGCTGTTTTTTCCTCTGGCCCACACATAATGAGAAAGACCACCATGAAATCACGATTCTCGCCGCACACCGCGGTGGTTCTGCCCTGGATTGCCACCCTACCCTTGCTGTTTTCCCCGCTGGCGGGAGCTGTGCAGCAAGCGGTGCTTGATACCCGCGAAGCCCCGCTGATCACCGTTAATGGATTGAAATTCAAGGATCTCAACCGCGACGGTAAACTCAATCCGTACGAAGACTGGCGTTTGCCGCCGGCGCAACGTGCGGCGGACCTGGTGTCGCGTATGACGCTGGCGGAAAAAGCCGGGGTGATGATGCACGGATCCGCCCCCACCGCCGGCAGCGTCACCGGCGCCGGCGCCCAGTACGACCTCACGGCGGCCAAAGCCATGATCGCCGAACGCTACGTCAACAGCTTTATTACCCGGCTTTCCGGCGATAACCCGGCCCAGATGGCGGAAGAAAACAACAAGCTGCAGCAACTGGCGGAAGCCACCCGGCTGGGTATCCCCGCCACCATCAGCACCGACCCGCGCAACTCATTCCAGTCGCTGGTCGGCGTTAGCGTGTCGGTCGGTAAATTCAGCAAATGGCCGGAAACCCTCGGTCTGGCCGCCATCGGCGACGAGGATCGGGTGCGGCGCTTCGCCGATATCGTGCGTCAGGAATACCGCGCAGTCGGCATCACCGAAGCCCTGTCGCCCCAGGCCGACCTGTCCACCGAACCACGCTGGCCGCGTATCGACGGCACCTTCGGCGAAGATCCCGAACTGACCAAAAAGATGGTGCGCGGTTATGTCACCGGCATGCAGAACGGCAAAAACGGTCTTAACGGCCAGAGCGTGATTTCCGTGGTGAAACACTGGGTCGGCTACGGCGCGGCGCAGGACGGCTGGGACAGCCACAACGCCTATGGCAAATACGCGCTGTTCCGTCAAAATAACCTGCAATGGCATATCGACCCGTTTACCGGCGCGTTTGAAGCCCACGCCGCCGGCATCATGCCCACCTATTCCATTCTGCGCAACGCCCGCTGGCACGGCAAACCGATCGAGCCGGTCGGCGCCGGTTTCAACCGTTTCCTGCTCACCGACCTGCTGCGCGGCCAGTACGGTTTTGATGGCGTGATCCTCAGCGACTGGCTGATCACCAACGACTGCAAAGGGGACTGCCTGACCGGCGTCAAACCCGGTGAAAAACCGGTGCCGCGCGGCATGCCGTGGGGCGTGGAAAACCTGACGCCCGCCGAGCGTTTCATCAAGGCGGTTAACGCCGGGGTTGATCAGTTCGGCGGCGTAACCGACTCGGCCTTGCTGGTGAAAGCGGTACAGGACGGCCTGCTGAGCGAAGCCCGGCTGGATACCTCGGTCAACCGTATCCTGAAGCAGAAATTCCAGACCGGGTTATTCGAGCGCCCTTACGTCAACGCCGCGCAGGCCAACGATATCGTCGGCAGAACGGACTGGCAGCAACTGGCGGACGAGACCCAGGCGCGGGCGCTGGTGTTGCTGCAAAACAACAATCTCCTGCCGCTGCGTACAGGCAGCCGGGTCTGGCTGCACGGCATTGACGCAAAAGCCGCGCAGGCGGCAGGGTTTATCGTCGTGGATGCGCCGGAGAAGGCGGACGTGGCGCTGATTCGCACTCATACCCCGTACGAGCAGCCGCACAAAAACTTCTTCTTCGGCAGCCGTCACCATGAAGGGTCGCTGGCGTTTCGCGCCGACAATCCGGACTATCAGGCCATCGTGCGCGCCAGCGCCCGCGTGCCGACGCTGGTCACCGTCTATATGGAACGTCCGGCGATCCTCACCAACGTTGTGGACAAAACCCGGGCGCTGATCGCCAACTTCGGCGTCAGCGATAGCGTACTGCTGAGCCGGCTGGTCTCCGGCGCGGCTTACACCGCAAAATTGCCCTTCGAACTGCCATCTTCCATGCAGGCGGTGCTGAAACAGCAGCCCGACCTGCCGTACGACAGCAATAAGCCGTTGTTCCCATTCGGCTACGGCCTGCCCCACTGACCCGCGTTGCCCCGGTTCGTCCGGGGCGACCATTTCCCGCCGCAGGGGATCGTCCAGGGAAAACCACACTCCGCGTTTTGTGATTCGTAGCACACTGACAATATTAGCGTTATCATCACTTCTACGGTTAATCAGGATTTTCCCTTATGCGTAATACCATCACGCTTTGCTGGCAGTATTTACGCGCTTTCGCATTGATTTATCTGTGTCTGTTCGCCGGCAATGCGATATCCGCGTTACTCCCCATCACCATTCCCGGCAGCATCCTCGGCATGCTGATTCTGTTCGCGCTGCTGGCGTCGCAGATTCTGCCTCCCAACTGGGTCAAACCCGGTTGTCATCTGCTGATTCGCTACATGGCGCTGCTGTTCGTGCCCATCGGGGTCGGGGTGATGAACTACTATGGCGTGCTACGCGACCAGTTCGGCCCGATTGTCGTTTCCTGTCTGGTCAGCACCTTTGTGGTGATGATCGTCGTCGGCTACACCACCCAGATGATGCACGGCGACCGGCAGGCCGGCAGCCGGAACGGCACAGAAACGAAGGAAGAAAAATAATGCTGAATTATCTGTGGTGGTCGCTGCCGCTGACGCTGGCGGTGTTCTTTGGCGCCCGCAAGGTGGCGATGACGCTAAAAATGCCGTTGCTCAACCCGTTGCTGGTATCGATGCTGGTGATCATTCCGCTGCTGCTGGTGCTGGATATCCCCTACAACCACTATTTCAGCGGCAGCGCCATCCTCAACAGCCTGCTGCAACCGGCAGTGGTGGCGCTGGCGTTTCCACTGTATGAACAGCTACATCAAATCCGCGCGCGTTGGAAATCCATCATCAGCGTCTGTTTTATCGGCAGCGTCACCGCCATTATTTCCGGCACCGTCATCGCCCTGTGGCTGGGCGCTTCGCGGGAAATCGCCGCCTCGGTGTTGCCGAAATCGGTCACCACGCCGATCGCCATGGCGGTCGCCAGCTCCATCGGCGGCATTCCGGCCATCAGCGCCATGTGCGTGATTTTCGTTGGCATCGTCGGCGCAGTACTCGGCCACGCGCTGTTCAACCGACTGAAAATCCATGCCAAATCCGCCCGCGGACTGGCAATGGGCACGGCGTCGCACGCGCTGGGCACCGCCCGCTGCGCGGAAGTGGACTTTCAGGAAGGCGCCTTCAGTTCGCTGGCGCTGGTGATTTGCGGCATCATCACCTCGCTGATCGCCCCGTTTCTGTTTCCGGTGATCGTGCGCCTGATGGGCTAATGCCACCGGACGCCCTGACGTCATCCAAATTGCAGGTCCGCACCTTGAAACACCGGTCGGCCTGCATCCCGCCACATGATAAGAAAACATTCAGACTGCCACATGGACGAACAGACATTTTATACCTTTCTTGAAGATAAACATTTCATCGAGTTACAAGAGCTGCTCAAGACATCGGATGACATCCTTGATGTGATTACGCTAACGGAAAATCAACACTCCCATATGTTGGCCTGGTGCCTGAATCCGAATGAAGGCCACGGTCAGCGAGACGCGATAATTAAAGATTTTCTGACCGCCGCCTATTACGCCAGTACCGAACATAAATACGACAATAAAAAATTTTTCCATATCTGGACCCCCGGCTTAATCCATCAGACCAGCTTTGGTTCGCTGTTTGTCTGCCGGGAATTCAGCATTGTCGACCTTAACGGGGGTCGCCGCCGTCTTGACCTGTTTTTGATCGACCCGCAAAACAAATTTATCGTCACGATAGAGAATAAAGCGGGCTCAACCCCCGATGTCGCTCAGCTTGACGACTATCACGCCGCGGTGAAAAACGCGCTGGCGCGCAACGCCTGTTTCCATGGCTATAACTTCCTGTTCGTCGCCATCGACAAATGGTTTAACCAGTCAGCCGATAACGATTTTGTCAGCCAGGCCAAGCGCTGGGCATTTATGAACTACCAGTGGCTGGATAAAGCGGCGCACCGCGCCCGCCTGCAATCTGAAAATCATCATGCCGCGGTGCAGTTGCTGTTGTCGTACTGCCAGAAACAGGCCGACTGGCAAAGCCCGGCCGAGCAAAGAATCTCAGAACTCTCCGCCACGCTGGCAATCCGCTATGCGCCGCTGGTGGAACACTTTTACCAGCAAAGAAATCACTCGCCTGTCCAATGGCGTGTCAGCAAATTTGCCGGCATCGACGCCGAAATGCTGCTGTTCCTGCAACAGCACCGCCCGCTTTGCGACAAGCTGATCCAATCCCGCGGCATCGCCGGCGTGCTGGTTAACATGAAAAAAGCTCTGCCGGATTTGCAGGGTGACGACGGCTCGTACAGCAATAATCTGCAAATCAGCCGCACCTGGTTTAATTTTGCGACCGACGCCATGCTGGAAATCAGCGCGGAGACGTACTGGCCTCTCTACGTGAACATTTTCAGAGAAAAAAGCGAAAACAGCCGTCATCCTCGCTTCGGCCTACGGGTGTTTTATGCCGAGGCCTACCTGAATGAAGCCTTCTCCTCTTCGCATTGCGCCTTCACCGACTTGCTCTATCAACATTTTCCTGAGGGAAGAAAATCCAGAGCCTATGACTGGAAAACACTCAGCCATCAATACGGGTTGAGCGCAACGGAGGTGGTTGAGCAGGCGAAAAGACTCGCACAAAAAATAGATGCGATCATTCAGCAGGAAAATGAAGCGGCATTGCCGGACGGCGGTTCATAACCGCTGCCGCAATACCAACCGGACCTGCGGCCGATAAACTTGAGATACATCTCGCATTTGTGATTTCTTTTTCATGTATTTCATATAAAAAGTGATAATAATCACAAATAATCGCCGCGTGTCTGACCAGACTCTGGTTAACATGCTCTGAAAACCGGGAAAGAGAGACCATCATGCAAGCACGCTTCCACGACGCTTTCACGCAACTGCCTGCGGCGCTGCAAGCCGCGCTGGCGCCGATACTGGCGCGTGATGATTTTGCCGCCATGCTGACCGCCGACGATGTCAGCAGCATTTGCGCCCAGAGCCAGCTCGACGCCGACAGTCTGGCTTTCGCCCTGCTGCCGCTGGCCGCCGCCTGCGCGCTGACGCCGGTGTCTCACTTTCACGTCGGCGCGATAGCACAGGGCGTCAGCGGCGCCTTCTACTGGGGCGCCAATATGGAGTTCGACGGCCTGCCGCTGCAACAGACCGTCCACGCCGAGCAAAGCGCCGTCAGCCACGCCTGGCTGCGCGACGAACCGGCGCTGCGGGCGGTGACGGTGAACTACACGCCCTGCGGGCACTGCCGCCAGTTCATGAACGAACTCAATAGCGCGCCCGAACTGCGTATTTGCCTGCCAGGGCGTTCACCCGCGCTGCTCGGCCACTATCTGCCGGATGCGTTTGGCCCGCGCGATCTGGCGATCAACACCCTGTTGATGGATGACATCGATAACGGGTTGACGCTGACGACAGACGATCCCCTGCGCCAGCTGGCGCTGGCGGCGGCCAACCGCAGCCACGCGCCGTACAGTAAAGCATTCAGCGGCATCGCGCTGGAAACCCGCCGCGGTCGCCGTTACGCCGGGCGTTATGCGGAAAACGCCGCGTTCAACCCCAGCCTGCCGCCATTGCAGGCGGCGTTGAATCTGGTCAATCTGGCCAGCGAGCCGTTCAGCGATATTCAGCGGGCGGTTTTGGTGGAATCCAGCCATGTGACGCTCAGCCAGTGGAGCCTGGCCCAGCCGTTGCTGGCGTCATTCGGCTGTACCGATCTGTGCCGCGAACCGGCGCACTAAAACATAGCGCGCCGCCATGCGTTCATATGGCGGCGCTGCGTCGATTCGGTGGTGGAAAATTCACACCGTGTGAGTAAGACCGGCCCCCCAACCCCCCCTCTTTTTCCAGCAGAAGCGCGATAATATGTGACTTTCCCCACATATTTTTCATATGCAAGTCATCTGTAATTATTTTAATTAACAATCCCTGTACATATTTTTGGGGTACTTTAAGATCCGCGTTATCCTATCGTTTCGTTGGTTCTTCGAACCGATTTCCGCTACCCAAAGAGTCGAAAGTCATGGAATTGGAATACGAAAGTAAACGTCCGCTTTATATCCCTTATGCCGGTCCTATCCTGCTCGAATTTCCCCTGCTGAACAAAGGCAGCGCCTTTACCGAGGCGGAGCGCGCCCAGTTCAACCTGCACGGCCTGCTGCCCGAAGCGGTGGAAACCATTGAAGAACAGGCAGAGCGCGCCTGGCGGCAGTATCAGGAATTCAAGAACGACATGGAAAAGCACGTGTACCTGCGTAACATTCAGGACACCAACGAAACCCTGTTCTACCGTCTGCTGGAAAACCACCTGAGCGAAATGATGCCGATCATTTATACGCCGACGGTGGGCGCCGCCTGTGAACACTTCTCCGACATTTACCGTCGTGCCCGCGGCCTGTTTATCTCCTACCCTAACCGCGAGCATATCGACGATATGCTGCAAAACGCCACCAAACAAAACGTAAAAGTCATCGTGGTGACGGACGGCGAGCGTATCCTCGGTCTGGGCGACCAGGGCATCGGCGGAATGGGTATTCCGATCGGTAAACTGTCGCTGTACACCGCCTGCGGCGGCATCAGCCCGGCTTACACCCTGCCGGTGGTGCTGGATGTCGGCACCAACAACCCGCAACTGCTCAACGACCCACTGTACATGGGCTGGCGTCACCCACGTATTACCGGCGACGAATACTACGAGTTCGTGAACGAATTCATTCAGGCGGTGAAACGCCGCTGGCCGAACGTGCTGCTGCAGTTTGAAGACTTCGCACAGAACAACGCCATGCCGCTGCTGAACCGCTACCGCGACGAAATCTGCAGCTTCAACGACGACATTCAGGGCACCGCCGCCGTAGCGCTGGGCAGCCTGATCGCCGCCAGCCGCGCGGCCGGCAGCCAGCTGCGCGACCAGACCGTAGCCTTCCTCGGCGCCGGTTCCGCCGGTTGCGGCATCGCCGAGCAGATCATCGCCCAAATGAAATCCGAAGGCCTGAGCGATGAAGAAGCCCGCGCCCGCGTATTCATGGTGGACCGTTTTGGCCTGTTGACCGACAAACTGCCGAACCTGCTCGACTTCCAGAGCAAACTGGTGCAGAAAAGCGAAAACCTGGCCAAGTGGGACATCACCAGCGACGCTATCTCGCTGATGGACGTCATGCGCAACGGCAAACCGACCATCCTGATCGGCGTATCCGGCCAGCCCGGTCTGTTCACGGAAGAGATCATCCGTGAAATGCACAGCCACTGCGCCCGTCCGATCGTGATGCCGCTGTCCAACCCGACCTCCCGCGTGGAAGCGCGTCCGGAAGACATCATCCGTTGGACCGACGGTGCGGCGCTGGTAGCGACCGGCAGCCCGTTCGCCCCGGTACAGCACAAAGACAAGGTTTATCCGATCGCGCAGTGCAACAACTCCTACATTTTCCCCGGCATCGGTCTGGGCGTACTGGCCTGTGGCGCCAAGCGCATCACCGACGGCATGCTGATGGCCTCCAGCCGCGCGCTGGCCGACTGCTCGCCGCTGGCAAGCCAGGGCGAAGGTCCGTTGCTGCCGGAAGTCAGCACCATTCAGGAAGTCTCCAAACACATTGCTCTGGAAGTCGCCAAAGCGGCCCAGTTGCAGGGTGTGGCGGAAGTCACATCCGAAGACGCGCTGGTAAAAGCGATTGCCCACAACTTCTGGCAGCCGCAGTACCGCACCTACAAGCGCACCTCTTTCTGATTGCGCTTTCCGATCGCGCTGCGTTCAGCGCGATCGTCGTTTCAAGCGCGGCTCCGGCCGCGTTTTTTTATCCCCTGCTCCTCCGACACGCCTCATTCTCCCGCCCGACGATTTCTGCCATAATGGCAACCTATAGACACATCAATACCATACCTGTTTTCAATACGATGCCTGTTCTGCCCGCTTAGTGATGCGGCGAACAGACCTGTGGAGCTGTCATGGATACTTCGGGTTTACTCTCTCTGGAACAGGCGCTGCAAACCATGCTGGCGCAGGTTTCACCACTCACCGCCACAGAAACGGTTTCGATTTATCAGGCCGCCGGTCGCATTACGGCGAGCGCGGTAAACTCCCCCCTCGACGTGCCCCCGTTCGACAATTCTGCGATGGACGGCTATGCCGTGCGTTGTCATGAACTGACCGGTCAGCCGTTGCCGGTGGCGGGTAAAGCGTTTGCCGGCGCACCGTTTGACGCCGACTGGCCCGCAGGCAGTTGCATCCGCATCATGACCGGCGCGCCGATTCCTGTCGGCGCCGACGCGGTGGTGATGCAGGAAGACACGGAAAACGATGCCGACGGCCGGGTCCATTTCACCCGCGCGGTCAAACCGGGCCAGAACATCCGCCGCATCGGTGAGGATATCCGCCGTCAGGCGCAGGTGCTGCCAGCCGGCACCCGACTGGGCGCCGCCGAACTGCCGTTGCTGGCGTCGCTTGGCATTGCGACGGTCGAGGTGGTGCGCCGTCTGCGAGTAGCGCTGTTTTCCACCGGCGACGAATTACAGCCGGTCGGCGAACCGTTACAGGCCGGGCAGATTTACGATACCAACCGCTTTACCGTGCGCCTGATGCTGGAACAGCTGGGCTATGAGGTGATCGACCTCGGTATCGTGCGTGACGACCCAGCGGCGCTGCGTCAGGTATTTCAGGAAGCGGATCAGGCGGCTGACGTCGTGATCAGCAGCGGCGGCGTGTCGGTGGGCGAAGCGGACTACACCAAACAGATGCTGGAAACGTTGGGCGATATTCGCTTCTGGAAACTGGCGATCAAACCCGGCAAGCCGTTTGCCTTCGGCAAGTTGAGCCACGCCTGGTTCTGCGGGCTACCGGGCAACCCGGTGTCCGCCGCCGTCACCTTTTACCAACTGGTGCAACCGCTGCTGGCACGGCTGTCCGGTCATACCGGCTGGTCATTGCCGGCGCGTTTTCGGGTTAAGACGGCGACAGCGTTGAAAAAATCGCCCGGTCGACTGGACTTCCAGCGCGGCATTTTGGCCCGCACCGCCGGGGGCGACCTGGAAGTGCGCACCACCGGGCACCAGGGGTCCCACGTGTTCAGTTCATTCAGTCAGGGCAACTGCTTCATCGTGCTGGAAGCCGAGCGCGGCCGGGTGGAAGCGGGCGAATGGGTGGACGTAGAACCGTTTAACGCCTTGTTGCAGAGCCATTACTGATGTTGCCTGAACTGACTGATGAAGAAACCCTGCGCTATAACCGGCAAATCGTCCTGCGCGGATTCGATTTTGATGCGCAGGAGCGCCTGAAAGCCTCACGGGTATTGATCGTCGGGCTGGGCGGACTGGGTTGCGCCGCCGCGCAGTATCTAGCCTCGGCAGGGGTCGGTCGGTTGACCCTGCTGGATTTTGATACCGTTTCATTGTCCAACCTGCAACGTCAGGTGCTGCACCGTGACGATCGTATCGGCATGCCGAAGGTGGAATCCGCCCGCCTGACCTTGCAGGGCATCAATCCGCATGTTCATATCACGCCGGTTCAGGACAATCTGGACGATGACGCGCTGCTGGCGCTGGTGATGCAACACGATGCCGTGGTGGATTGCACCGACAATGTGTCGATTCGCGATCGGCTCAACCACCTCTGCTTTATGCAAAAAACGCCGCTGGTATCCGGCGCGGCGATTCGGATGGAGGGGCAAATCAGCGTCTTTACCTATCAGCCGGAGGAACCCTGCTACCGCTGTCTCAGCCGTCTGTTTGGCGACGGCGCGCTAACCTGCGTCGAAGCCGGCGTCATGGCGCCGCTGGTCGGCGTAATCGGCTCATTGCAGGCGCTGGAAACCATCAAGCTACTGGCCCGCTATGGGCAGCTGCTGGCCGGTAAACTGCTGCTGTTTGACGCCATGACGATGCAATTTCGTGAGATGCGACTGCCGAAAAATCCGGACTGCGACATCTGCGGGCAAACAAGCTAAGAGCCTATCCCAATAGACGTAATTGGCGCAGCCAGTTTGGACTCGGGCAGCGCGGAGAACCCGGGGCGTACACGCAGTACGTGAGGCGTTCGAGCACTGCCCAGGGCCAAAATGACAAGTAAAATAGCCCTGGTGGGATAGGCTCTAAATCCCGCCGGGGATGAAATTGATGTAAGATGACGATGTTCTGATTATCCACAAGGTCGCCGTATCATGACGCAATCCTTAACTATTGAAGAGCGTATTCAGCATTCCATCACCCGGGTCGCCAAAGTGGTCTTCCCCACCAATATCAACCACCATTCGACGCTATTTGGCGGTACTGCGCTGGCGTGGATGGATGAAATTTCGTTTATTACCGCCACCCGTTTCTGCCATAAACCGCTGGTCACCGTTTCCACCGAAAAGATCAACTTCACTACCCCTATCCCGTCGGGCACCATTGTCGAACTGGTCGGGCAGGTCAGCCGGGTCGGACGCACCAGCCTGACGGTCGATGTATCGGTGTATCTGGAGCAGATGTACGCCGAAGGCCGCACCAAAGTGATTACCGGTCAGTTCAATTTTGTGGCGGTCAATGACGAAGGGCGCCCGATTCCATTATTCTGATCGCCGGCTGCTTTCATTTTTCAATGAATGAGGCAACACTGACGCACTAATGTTTCGTCAACGGTTTCCTCTGGTCGCCGTGGCATCATTAACCTTTTTCTGGCGGGTGAAAATAATGATTTCCGTCTGCATGATAATCAAAAACGAGGCCAGGCATCTTGCCGGCACGCTGGCATCCATCGCCACCCATTTTGACGATATCGTTATTGTCGATACCGGTTCCACCGATAACTCCAGGGCCATCGCCAGTCAGTTCACAACCAATATCCATGATTTCGAATGGATAGCCGATTTCTCCGCCGCGCGTAATGCATCGCTGGATTATGCCCGTCACGATTGGGTGCTGGTGATCGATGCCGATGAAGAAATCGAATCGATTGATATCGATGCGTTATACGCACTGATAAAAGCACACCCGCAGGCGATCGGGCGCGTGGAGCGCATCAATTATCTGGATGAAGGAAGCGATACCACGACCGTCCGGGAATCGATCAATCGTTTATTTCGCAAAGATCGTTATCATTACAGCGGCATTATTCATGAACAGGTTACGCCGCGGGAAATCAGCGCGCCGCCCGCCCCTTCATTTATCGCCCCGATACGCCTGAATCATGTGGGATACAAAAAAGAAATACTGCAGGAAACCGATAAAATTTCGCGAAACATCACCCTGCTGAAACAGGCGCTTGAAACACAGGCTGACGACCCTTATCTGCTGTTTCAACTGGGAAAAAGTTATTACCTGAAGCGGGACTATCCCTCCTCGATTGACTATTTCCGGCAGGCATTGCGTTTTGAAACCAATTTTACGTACGAATATACCGAAGACCTGGTCGAGACCTATGGTTATGCGCTGATCAATCAGGGCGACTATGCGGCGGCCATGGATATTCTTCATTATGAATCCCATTTTTCATCCACTGATTTTATGTTTTTAAAAGCATTGATTCTGATGAATAATGGTCAGCTTCAAAACGCGGTTGATTTGTTTATCCACTGCACAAAGATGCCGCCGGGGAATAAAGAAGGCGTCAATTCCTATAAAGCCAATTATAATATCGGCGTTATTCTGGAATGTGTCGGCATGAAGCAGAAGGCGCTGGAGTTTTATCAAAAATGCGGTAATTACGCGCTGGCGCGTGACGGCATTCAACGGCTGGTTCATTGAAGCGATTTGATACGCCTCCTCTGACATGTTTTTCCAGTGGAGGCGTGTATACCCTAAATAATTCGAGTTGCGGTGAATCCCGATGCGCTTACTCAGGTAAGTGATTCGGATGAACGACAACGCTGCCGGGAGCAGAGTTGAACGCTGCTGGCAACGGCCCCAAAGGGGCAAGGCCCAGGGATGGGCCGAGTAATAAAGCCAGCACGCCTGCAACGTGACGTACGACGGATATAAAGCCGAATCACTTATTCATATTCTTCATAATCTATTTTAAAACGATGCGGCATCGCTGCATTCTATTAATATCCCTGATCATATTACCGTTATATGGTTACCGCGAAGTAACCTAGGCACTTTCAGGTAATTCATTGTTTATGCAAATTTGACGCGATAATATGTCGCCATACCTGAGCAGAATTTATCGTTTTTAAGTTCTGTTTTTATCTGGCCATACTTGAGGAAATGCTATGAGCAAGATTGCAGTTGTCTACTATTCTGGCTACGGTCACACCAAACTTATCGCTGAACTGGTTGCGGAAAGCGCCAAAGCCAGCCTGATCGCTATCGACAGCAATGGCGATATCACCGACGCGGACTGGGAAACACTGAACGCCGCAGACGGCATCATCTTCGGCGCGCCGACCTACATGGGCAACGCCCCCTGGCAGTTCAAGAAATTCGCCGACGCCAGCTCAAAAATCTGGTTTACCCGCGGCTGGCAGGACAAGGTGTTTGGCGGCTTCGTCAACAGCGCCAGCCTGAACGGCGACAAACAAGTGACGCTGATTTATCTGCAGACGCTGGCTGCACAGCACGGCGGCATCTGGGTCAGCCTGGGTCAACTGCCGGCTAACGCGCTGGCTTCCACCCGCAACGACGCCAACAACCTCGGTGGTTCCGGCGGTGCGCTGATTCAGTCTCCGTCCGACGCCGGCGCCGATGCCATTCCGGCAGGCGATCTGGAAACCGCCAAACTGTACGGCGCGCGCGTTGCTGAAATTACCCGTCGCCTGCACGGTTAATCACGCCATACCCTCTGAAATTCACATGCCCGGTTTCCCGGGCATTTTTATTTATCGCCATTCTTTCCCGGCTAATGCCGTTCAGGGCGCGTTTGAATCCAGAACGCATGGATCAGGCCAGGCAGGTAACCCAGCAACGTCAGCACGACATTCAACAGGAATGCCCAGCCAAGACCTTTGCCCAACAAAACCCCAAACGGCGGCAGAATAATGGTGAACAGAATACGCCAGAAACCCATTGGTAACCTCCCTTGCGGCCAGTAATCGGGTTAGATACGCCAGCATAATCGGTTGAATGTCAATTTCTGATAGCTGTGGGTAAGGTTTTTCATACAGATGAAAAAGCGGACTGAGAATATCAGTCCGCCCGTGTTATTTAGGGATACAGTCAGGTATTACGGCTGTTGATAGGCCAGCTTGTAGTTACCCGCCGCCACGGTTTTAAACGTCACTTTATCGGGATACCAGCGAATTTCCACTTCGGCTTCGGTCTGTTTTTTCCAGGCGGAAGCATAATCTAGATTTAGAGTAATAGAATTCACTGATATTGAGTCACTATTCGGTTCTGGTAGATCCAATGCATATGCAAATGCAATCTTGTCAAGATTATTGTTAAACAACTGAGTCCATTCATGAGAAGTTAAAGAACTCATGCTCACAGATGTCATACCCTTTTCCAGCAATGCGGAAGCCCCCGATTCGTCCGCTGTAAGTGGCCCAAGATTAATCCACTCGTTGCCATTCCATACATACCAGTTTATCAAATCTCGGCTGACCGCCATCTTCATTACACCGTTAGCATTCTTAGTCGAAGAAACGTTCACGTTATTTAATTTAAGATATGAGCTTAATGATATCAATGAATCAGGTATGGCAATTTGGCTATGCGGCCAATATGTAGTTGATACTGTAACTGGCTCTGCAGCTACTACCCGCAAAGGCAGTTTATCATTCAACATACCCTCAGATATTTTACCAGAGGAATAGAATCCATAAGTATCAAAATCCAATCCGCCTGACGTGGACGAAACCAAATTCAACCTATCGTTTAAAACAGAGTAATACCCCCCATCAGATAACTGTAGCAACACTTTCCCTTTATATACATCATTAAATAAATTAAACATGGACACACATACGTTCATATCAGGACTGCTATTAACATCACTGACATAAAGACGATATTTAGAATATGACGCAGGTTTAAGTAATTTAAAGGTTTTGATTTCAGCGGCACTATTCCAGACAATATTTTTTTGACTATCAATTGTTACCCATGTTTCATCGTCATTTGCCCCCTGCAATTCAAAAACTGTAGCTTGCTGTTTATAATTCCCCGAAGGGTTATTCCTTCCCGATATTTGATAGCCAGTAACAATTTCCTCTGATGGTAAATCAATACGCAGCCATGCAGGCAAGCTATTAACAGCAGAAGCCCAGCTAGATGATGATGGACCATTTTTTTCTGAAATGCAAAATAAGCATAATTCCCAGGATAGACACTGGATGCAGACAAGGAATAGCCATCAGGAGATTTATTTGATGTCATAACTGGGACAATATCAACCTTATCAATAGCACTAACAGAAATAGCGATACCTTTCCCATCAGATTTAATTTCTTTAGAATACACCCCCCCGTCTGATAGTAATGAATACTGCCCACCAATATAAGGAAGTAAACTCCCATGCCATAATAATGCTGAGGTTTGTCTGTAACTGCTACTTTTTAATTCATCAAACCCTTCCTGAATGGCGTTTTGATTGGCCAGACCTGCCTCTTCCTTCAACGCAAATGCCTCGAAGCTATAGTCCATCTGACCATTCGGGCTAATCGGGAAGGCAAACACCTGATTTGCCGTCGCACCACTACGCGTCAGCACGGTATAACCAGTGCCACCATTACCACTACTGCCGCCTGTCGCACTGACAACCAACTGATTGCTGTTTGTATCATAATTCAGTGAAACACTCTGACCAGCCGCCAGCGTCGCCACCAGTACCTTGCGCACCGCGTCGGTGAAGTCGGTAATTTGCGAGGCAGTATGGGTATGATTAGCAAGGTCGGACTTATGCACCACATCGCTCAATCCAAGATTAGCGACAAACTGGGCTTTATCCGGGATATCCGCACCATTGAGGGTTTTATCCATCATCCGGCTGACGGCGTCGGTCAAATCCGGCAGCGTTTTCACCACCACGTTCTGACCATTGCTGTCCGTCAGGGTCACCTGACCGCGCTCGGTCAGCACCTGTTTCCACTGCGTCAACTGGGATTGATAACCTGCCAGCATCGCCGCAACCTGCGCCACATAGGCGGCGTGATCAAACGTGTCACTGCTGCTAAATGCCGGAATCGCGTAATGCACGCCATTTGCCGTACAACCACTATATTCGCTGGCCAACACCAGCTCAGTATCCGATACCACTGAGGCAATTTCATAAATTTTAATGCTGCAATCAGCAAAAATCAGCAACATGCCGCCGGCAATAACGCCATTATTCTTATCTGTCCAAATCGTATTATTCCCCAGAACAACCTTACTACCAGAAAATAAAGATAAGCTACCTGATTTATACCACATAAATTACGTCCTTTATTCCATAAAACAGTAAAAACCTGCCCAGCACAATGCCAGGATGGAAGTTAACCCAGGATGGAAATTAAATTCACTCGCTGAGGAAATAGTTAGCGAGAAATATCAACCTCCAGTGTCATACGGAACTTTTCGTATTCCACATCGAAGTCGTTATATTCGACAGTTTTATTCGGTTGCAATGCTGAAAGGGCCATTCCGACCTGCTCACGCAAGGCCCGAGCTTCGGCTACCGTATGAGCATAGCAATCTGCCGTGACGGTGACTTTCTGGCTGCTCAGTTGTTGCGAGGTATCGTAATTATTCTCCTGGATCAATGAGAAAAGGATAAACGGACATTTCTGATGAGGTGCATGATAATCGCAACACGGTACGGCATACGCATAAACACGACCATTAGCCAATTTACCCAGCAGTGGATAGATATCTTCTTCAGTCATTTTAATCGCCTACTTTGATAATAAATAAAATAGATTCTTTCGAAAACCTACCGTTTCGAACATGATCATAATGGCTTTATGACTAGGCTTCTTGCTTTCACTGTTGTGCCGTCAACCAGAAATAACAATTCTGGTCTATTAATATTTATCCCTGTTGAACGATAAAAACTTAAAAAATGACGGCAATCCACGAGATTAGGCCGGTTACCATAAATCAACGCATCAACAATGATAATTCATGATGTAAAAATGGTGATTTCATGACGCTTCTGCCAGAAACATCACCCAATTGGGTGTTAGGCTGTGCCATACGTAATGGCGAGAGAAAAGGACAAACAACATATCAGGAAGAAAAGGATAATTCAGACAGGAAAAAGACAAAGAACTAAAAGAGGGTTAAGTGGCGGAGAGAGGGGGATTTGAACCCCCGGTAGAGTTGCCCCTACTCCGGTTTTCGAGACCGGTCCGTTCAGCCGCTCCGGCATCTCTCCGTAAAAGTGGTGCCTATAATGCCCTGTTTTATGGCATGTTAACAAGAACAAACCGACGCCTTTGAATTCAAGTGATGACTTAGCGAGCAACACCATGATGAAGTGGCAATGGAAATCCCCTACCCCCGACGCTTTTTCGGACTGGCAGCAGGCGTTGTCAATCCCGCTGTTAACGCCGCTGGCTGAGACTGAACGCCAGCGTATCGCCATACTGGCCAGGCAGTTTCTGCGCCAGAAACGCCTGGTGCCGCTGCAGGGGCTGGCGCTGACTGAGCTAATGGCGCAGCGCATCGCGCTATTGTTTGCGCTCCCGGTGCTGGAGCTGGGTATCGAATGGCTTGACGGCTTTCATGACGTACTGATTCACCCCGAACCTTTTATGGTTGATGGCGAGTGGATGGATGAATTCGGTCTGGTGCATAGCGGCCCCAGCGTACAATCGGGTCAGAGCTGGGATCAGGGACCGATCGTACTGAACTGGCTGGAGATTCAGGATTCGTTCGATCTTTCCGGATTCAATCTGGTTATCCACGAAGTCGCGCACAAACTGGATATGCGCGGCAACGAACGCCCGTCTGGCGTTCCTTCCATGCCGCTGCGTGATGTAGCACGCTGGGAGCAGGTGCTGCATGCCGCGATGGAGGAACTGCGCGAGGAAATAGAGCTGGTGGGCGAAGACGCCGCCAGTATGGACCCTTACGCCGCGACCGATCCAGCGGAGTGCTTCGCCGTGTTGTCCGAGTATTTTTTCAGCGCGCCAGACCTGCTGGCGGAGCGATTCCCGGCGGTATACCAACACTTTTGCGGTTTTTACCGCCAAAGCCCGTTGGAACGCTTGCAGCACTGGCAAGCGAGCCATCCACTGGCTGATTTGTCATCAGAATGACGCTGAATCCTACGGATTGTACAGAAGCCAAGCAGTCAGCGCAGAATGTCGATGTTGCCCGTTGACAGCTTACGGGCACCACGGATAAGATGCGCCCCGTTCAAGCGATTCCTCTGTAGTTCAGTCGGTAGAACGGCGGACTGTTAATCCGTATGTCACTGGTTCGAGTCCAGTCAGAGGAGCCAATTTAAAGAAAGCAGACGTTCACTGACGTCTGCTTTTTTGCTTTTTATCAATTGGTTATCCCCTTCTTTAGCTTCACCCTCGTTCACCAAAAAACGCTACTGCCCACGACTTTTGTTGGTAGAATTGTTGGTATTTCTGGTTCGATTTTGCTTATACCAACAACTCAAGGGGGCAAATCATGTCTCTAACTGATTCCAAAGTAAAAAATGCCAAATCTCTTGAGAAGGAATATAAGCTTACTGATGGCTTTGGTATGCACTTGTTAGTGCATCCTAATGGGTCTAAATACTGGCGCTTGTCTTATCGTTTCGAAAAGAAGCAAAAAATACTCGCTTTAGGCGTCTACCCGGCTGTTTCACTGGCGGATGCCAGACAACGGCGAGATGAAGCGAAAAAGCTGTTAGCGGCAGGAATTGACCCCAGCGCTAAAAAGCAGGCTGATAACAAAGCGATTCAGGAAAAACGCAACAATGCCCGCGCGTTCAAAACGGTAGCCAGAAACTGGTTTGCCACCAAAACCACATGGTCGGAAGATTATCAGCGTTCTGTCTGGACCCGTATTGAAACCTACCTGTTCCCTGATATTGGCAACAGAGATATTGCTGAACTGGATACAGGCGATCTGCTGGTTCCCATCAAAAAGATAGAAAAGCGGGGCTATCTGGAAATCGCTATGCGGGTGAAACAGTACGCCACTGCCATTATGCGTTATGCCGTCCAGCAAAAGATGATCCGCTTTAACCCTGCCTATGATTTGGAAGGTGCGGTTCAGAAACCACAGACAGAGCACCGCCCCGCTATCGAGCTGGAAGAGATACCTGCCCTGTTGGAACGCATTGAAGGCTATCAGGGACGTAGCAGGCTGACCCTGCTGGCGATAAAACTCACTCTGCTGATATTTATTCGCTCCAGTGAACTCCGCTTTGCCAGATGGTCAGAGATCGATTTTAACAGTGCCTTATGGGTTATCCCTGAACAGCGTGAAGCCATTGAAGGGATCAAACATTCAGGCCGTGGTGCCAAAATGCGCAGAAAGCACTATGTTCCGCTATGCCGTCAGGCGCTGGACATTCTGAAAGAGCTAAAAACCCTCACCTATGACGTTAACGGTGACGACGGCTTTATCCTGACGGGCTGTTATGATGCGATGAAACCAATGAGTGAAAACACCATTAACAAGGCGCTGCGTAAAATGGGCTATGACACCAAAACCGATCTGTGCGGCCACGGCTTTCGAACGCTGGCGTGTAGTGCGTTAATCGAATCGGGTATCTGGCCTGAAGATGTGGTTGAGCTTCAAATGAGTCATATGGAAAAGAACAACGTTCGCGCTGCCTACACCCATAAGGCCAAACACCTTGAGCAACGTCGCCTGATGCTGCAATGGTGGGCTGATTTTCTGGACGCTAACCGCAACGGTATGGTCAGGCCGTTTGAGTTTGCGCTGAGAGAATAAATGCAGAAAATCAAGGATGGTTCATAACCAATCTGGTATTTTCGCTATAATATGCGTAATCTAACTCCTTAATTAGACCTGATAGCTGGCTATTTTTTCAACAGCGGACGTTCATAGCTCTGACTCTAGGTAACACAGCGATGTCAGAGCAAACATTGCCGTAGTAAGTCAGCTCATCATATGGATTGCCACATGATATTCTAAGTCTCGCACCAATGAAATGATCGGTGAAGATTCATAAGACATGGTATTTTATATTAGCAGCGTGATAGGAATACACCGAAATTGATACACAATCATACTGTATGAACCAAGATTTTATGCGATTAGTTATTAACAGGGGGATAGTAATGAGAGTAAACAAATTACACTTAGGTGCTAGAGTTTCTCTATTTATCGTATCTTATCTTCCCTTATTCTTTATTATGTGCTTTGTGCAGCTTTACACCTACAGAAAATATTTAAACTGGAAAGGTATAAATATTGAATCTGTAACCATTTTTTTAAAATACTTCGGTGCCACAAGCCTTTTAATTGCATTGTCATTATTTGGTATTGTAGGCCTGAGCATCTTCTTAAAAAATATAAAACGTCGATGTGAAACAAGTGGAAGGACCATTCGTATTTTGGATATAGAGAACAAAAACAACGAATCAATTAGTTATCTTTTCACATATATAATACCGTTCGTCTTTCAAGATTTATCAAAGTTATCTAATGTTGTACCTATAGCGACCTTGCTGATAGTCACAGCATTAATATATATTAACTCCAGCATGATACTTATAAACCCAACAATAAGCATCAAATACACATTATATCAAATTAATTATTTAGATATTGAGAGCAATAAAAAACGCAGTGGAATGATTTTAACCAAATCGAAGTATTTAGAAGAAGATGATCTTCTTGACATAGAAGATGTAGGCCCCAAACTTTTTTATGCTGAATCCCACAAGGAATAAAAATGTTGAAGATTGAAGATTTGTTAGAGTATGCGGAGCAATTAAAAAACGATAAAAAAGCCAAAATAACTTTATATTTTGTTACCAGAACTCTTAAAGCAGGCATGGGTAAAAATGCCAAAGTTACCGATAAGTATGACTTCAAAGTTATCAAAGCTCCCATAGCTACTGATATTGCTAATTTTTTCAAATGTACATTGTCAAACCAAATAATTACTCATGCATCAAAAGATGACATCGAGATGAAAAATTACACTGTTATTGACGATGACATTGATAATAAAATCTATGCATATGCGATGAATAATGCCATTTCATTCTCAAAAATTATAAATGAAGACATAAAAAGTGACAAGACGAGTGTCCTTACCTCTCTGGCTGATATTCAGGATGACTTGTGGGCCTACTGTATCAAAGTTCAAAATGGATTAGAGTTCACTTATTCCTTCAGAAAAATAAGTAAAGGAAAAGTGACTACCAATGAGCCACAAGATATTACTCAGCGTATATTTGCTCTATTTGATAAATCAGAAAAAGAGTTAATAGCATTTGATGGTAGTGCTATAAATTTTGACGACAAAATCGACTGCATATATATAAATGAACAGTTCTATGTATTCCACAAGAAGAGTTTTGAAGCTATCGTAGGATTAGAGGCTGAGTTTACCGAAGCTGCGCAAAAAACTATAAACACAATCAAGGAGCTTGGCTTAGTGGATGGTTTGGATGTTATTGAACGGGCTATTCTTCATAAGCCATCGTTAAGAAAAACACTTGCTCATATAGCAGAAAAAGGTAATCACACAACATTGAACAAAAGTGAAGTACAATCAATGAATGGTGTGCTTAAAATGTTTCAAGACGAAGAGTTCACTATCAATCCAGATGGAAAGATTGTAATTGAAGACGAAAGGCAAGGTCGAAATTTCCTAAGACTCCTTAATGATTACTACAAACAAGGAATGACTACCAAGAAATACTACGGCACTGACAGCGGTAACTTAGTTAATCCAGTTAAAAAGTAGCATCATTTATTAAGACGCTCTTGCATGAGCGTCTTAATAATACCCTCTCTATTAATAGATACCATCACCAAATCGGATCATTTGATAATAAACCCAACTAAGCCTACACTGACTTATAACCAAGATTGTTAGTTGACTATGATAAATATAATTCAATGATTATATATAAGCTACAACTGGCTTTAACACACCGTATTTTTGAATGTTATTCTCTATTGCTAAAATCAAACACGCAGTTATTAATCTGACTTGGTGAAGAACAAGTAATATGCAACTCAAGGGAAATCACCTTTAGGGGATTCAACATAAAGCATTGAGTATAAAAGAATTCGAAGCAGTTTTATCTCACTCCCCACACAGAGCTGAGAAAAAGGGAGGCGACTTAACAACCGTAGATTCCCTTGTGTTAAGTTTAGCAATTGACTAGCACCAATCCTAGCCTTACATTGCAGCCGATCAGGTACGAAACCCTATCACAACTCACCTGAACACCCGTTTCGCCCCTGAAAGGTACGCCAATACCAGACAGGGGCTAACCACACCGTTATGGAGCTAACGCTATGGCTGTTTATCAGTTTACCCATTCCCCACCTGAAAATCTGCATCTGGATACGGGCTTTTTTGCTTTGGGCCAGTCTGTTCTGGAGGTGTACTATGTTCGATAACACGCCGCTGGAACCAGAAGAAATTATCGATCAGTGTCGGGCATTGATTTACGCCGTTATTGAAATTGATAATCCCCAAGCCAAAGAGATACTGAGTTTTGTGCTGTGGGAGCGCCTTGATTTCCTGTATCGGACATTTCATTCCGAAAGCACTGACGACACAAGGGACGAATTTCAGGCATAATCGATAGAAAAAAGTCAGATTGGCCTTGTGGTGGATCTGACTTTTAAACGATGTTATGGATAATACAGAGTGAAAACAAATGCTCTGTCAGTTTGATGAACAGAATACAGGCTCATTCCAGTTTGACGCATAACCGCCGCCGCATCCTTCACCTAATGTACGCCATGAACTCCAGTCGCCATTATGTTCAACACGCCCCACTTCGAGAGGCCATTGCCCACCACAATAATTTGCACAAACCTTAATGGAATTACCGTCAGCCGCTTTCCAGATACCATTAACACAGGAAAGAATCGCGCCATTTGCTGCTCTGCCCTGCAAGCCATTCGGTGAACATCCCCAACCAACATTGGCTACGCCATTTATCTGTAAGAACTCTCCTGTTGTTAATCGTTGGCTAGCAGTAATTTGAGAATACGAGTTAATATTTCCATTTGCATTAATATTTCCATCTAACTGGGCATTTCCAGAACCATAGATATTACCATCTTTATTCATATAGGCTTTTGTTGAGGATTCATTTCCGGTATAAATACTGTTTTTGGCATAGACGCTATCTCCCGTACTGATACTTCCATTTGCTGTTATAGTTTGGCCTGAAAAAATATTTCCTGATGCATAAATATAACCATCTTTGTTAATCATTGTAGCAAACTGAGCATCAGTTCCTGTTGTTCCCGGCTTCAGGGTTGCAATGGTTCCTCCAGCTATGATGTCCCATGTTCTTAAACCTCCCCCCCATCCAGCCGGATGATCACCGGGAGACAAACCATTAGTTGCCATATTACCATTTGCAATCACACTCTGGCCTGAATAGACATTGCCTGAAGCAGTAATATCACCACCAACACTTGCATTACTACCCACAGTAAGTGTTGTTCCCACCTGTGTTTCGCCGGTTGATTTCAATGTCCCTGACATCGTTGTCCCGGCTGCTGTGATGTTTTGAGCGTTGTATATGTTCTGACCACCCATATTCAGATCGCCTGTCATAGGGAGCGTTCCATCACGACGCAGGTAAACAGAATACATTGCAGAATCATATCCCACACGATAAGCCAGAAGCCCCGCAGCGGTGATATTGCTGTAGTCCGTAGAGAGATCTGACCACTGACCACCATAACCTGATGCAGCGGTAGTTGTTTTTGTCATTCCACTGTCAATGCCAGCCGCCTGCATTGCCTTACCCAATAAGTCATAACGAACCTTGCTGCCATCAGCCCATACGTTCGTCGTCGTGATCAGGCCATTAATGATGTAGTTGGGAACGTTCCCTGAACGTCTCAAAAAAATTTTATATGAAGACTTTTGCGCATTAACACCAGAAAAAGAGGAAGGTAATAACCCTTCATTAACCAGCGTCTGATAAGTAATTTCGCAGACTGACCCCGAACATGTTCTTGGCCCCGGATCACTTGACTGGCTGCTACTCGATGTCAGGGTAGAAAGTTTGTCATAACGGATATTGATATAGCCATTTACCGCCTCACCCATTTGCTTTATCTGTTCCCCCACGGCTTTAGCAACAACAGTTTCCTGTTCATTTTTCATATCCTGAAATTTCATAAAAGTCACTGTGGTTCCAACACCCAGCACCAAAATGAGTTCTAACAATGAGAACCCTTTCTTATTTTGTTTTTTCATTTTCATCGTCCTTTTTATTTCCACGTACTATTCAATTAACAAAAATAAAAAAGAGGTCAATATAAACAATAGGGTTTTAATCAATCAAATTAATAATATCTCTGGTATATTCTCAAATGAGAATATTAATCAATACTTACTTTTTTATTTACGATGAATCATTTTTATATACTATAGAACGAACCTGAGTATAGAATATAATCACCCACATAAATCAGACACATTTAATTCTTTCAAAAAACACCTTAATCATTAGAAATAGCACTTCAGGATCTTTTATTGCTGATTGAGTAATGCCGTGGATAAAAACATCATTAATATAATTCAAAATCGGCGCATCAAATTTATGTTCTCCGTTTTTTACAATGATTTCATTTATTCGCTTATATGAATCCAAGTCAAACACTACATTGCTTTTAATTTTTTCAACATTTTCTTTAATAACATATAAATAAACCCGAATAACCCAAGCATCTTCGTCCTGTATCAATCTAAAGAAAGGTTGTTCAAAAATGATTATATTTTCCGTTTGGCCTTTATTTTCTCTTATTGTATATAGCATTACACCTCCATTTAAAAATAATACGAGGTCTATGATGCCCCCCGTTTCTGTTTATATCTATTATATAATTTGTATTTTATCAAATTCAAATTTTTAAACGCTAAATAACACATCCTCTCGTTTTATTTTTCAGATATATGTATACTAAAAATGATTCTCAACCATCAGGATAACTAACAATGAGTGAAGCCCTAAAAATATTAAATAACATTCGCACTCTTCGCGCTCAGGCCCGTGAAACCGATTTGGCAACACTGGAAGAAATGCTGGAAAAGCTGACCGCCATTGTTGAAGACCGTCGTGAAGAAGAAGCCAGCGCACAGCAACAAAACGCAGAACGTCAGGCTAAAATCGAAGCCTTACGCGCCAGACTGTTAGAGGATGGTATTGATCCGTCTGAACTGCTCGACGCAGGTGTTACCAGCAAAACAGCAAAAGCTAAACGCACTCCCCGTCCTGCCAAGTACAAATATACCGACGAAAACGGCAACGAACAGACGTGGACAGGTCAGGGGCGGACACCTAAAGCTATCGCCGCAGCGCTGGAAAGTGGTAAAACGCTGGAAGACTTTGCTATCTAATCAAATGACTCCCTGTTGTATTGGATGCAATGGGGAGCAACTTAATCGGACAGGCTGTTCTGTGCCAGAAGCAGACATTTCTGACTTCTCGCCAAACGATGAGTGCTGTAATTATATCCAGTTTATATCTGGATGCCTCTATTGCTGTTAGGCGGGTTAACCAGTATTTGTTGGTTCAGCAAATTTAAGCGACCGCATAATATATTGGAATATTTGGGAAATAAATGTAATTATCTGCACATTAAACTTATAAAGGTGTAATAATAAGTGCTTAGTACAGAACTTTCCGTCGAGTAAGCATTAGCCTCACGAATCGGAGATCGAATATGGAAGAAACTTGGGCGTCCGGCTCATTAGAGTTGTTAAGACATGCGGATTCGCACATTAAGCTAGAGACCGCTTTTGATAGCAGAATTGCTTTCATTAGCGTTGATAATTCAGTTGAGACCTCCATCAGAACTTTCTTATCTCTTCCGGAAAAAATATCGGGTGTAAGATTCCAACGAAAGGAAGTTGAAGAAGCTAGTAACAGCTTTCCAAAAATGATTGATCTTCTGTTTAACAAAGCTAAGCCAAAACTAGCTGGATTAAATGACGGTGATATCGAGCATTATCATCGCATCAGAAATCAGCTATATCATAATGGAACTGGTTTAGGAGTTGATCGCCGATACTTGGATGCTTATCGGCAAATAGCAGCCGTTCTATTAAATAATTTATTTGGTGTGAAAGCTGTTCCCAAAGGCGCAGAGGTCACTCTCGAAAACCTTATATTACTATTTAACGAAGTAGAGATATTAGTTCGCAAAATATTCGAAGGCTCTGGTGTAGACACCAGCCATACATTCAAATGGGAAATGGCAATACGTGAGGGAGTGTTGGAAATGGAAGATATCAATCAGCTTACAGAATTACGCATGATTCGAAATTCCCAAGTACATTCTACGGCAGAAAATATTGACAAAAAGCGTATCGAATTGGGTGTCGAAATAGCTGAAAAATTAATCAAAAAACTAAAAAGCTAACAAAATATTGCATCGGAAAAGCCGTTCTCTGAGTTGACGCTTATTGCACCAAGATAACTATAATGGACTGCCCCTTGTATGGAGGCAGTCCAAGGCCACTTCCGCAGCGTCTATAATTAGTAAACCTGAACAACTTCAACAGGAGGCCCCATTCCTTCTACTTCTAAGTAATACCGTGAGCCATCAGTATACAGCTTTGCTTTAGGGCGATAGCTGTAACTATAACTGTATGTATAAGAAGCTAATTTCCACTTAGTACCATCATCAAACTCATAAATCTTGTCATCATCCCATCCTTCAAATTCGTCTGAAAGATTTGAATTTTTTAAAACTTTCATATGCGCATCCACGTTGAGTAAAAACACCGAAACTATGCTTGTTGTACAAGATATCATCATCTTAAACATCAGAGATGTGATCTGCTCGGTGTTAATTAACACATCTCTATTTAAGTAATGCCTTAATCAGTGTGAGTAACAAATGTGAACATCCTTCCCTTACTCAATGCAGTCTGTCAGATTTGATTGTGATCTATCGGCGAAAATTGTCAGTTTAAGTTTGAGTTAATGCACCTAAATACACTGAAACAAGCTACCGCGCCCTCTAGGGCTTGCTCAACAGTTCACCGACCTAAAAGCAAGTTTTAGGCCGGTTCACCGTTCGGACGTGAAAAAAATAATTAACATTTGGATTTATTTATAACATTTTCGATATAGACTTGGCCCTGTGCTTTATACCTTTCAATATCACGCTCAGATAGATTAGATATGTTAAGCAGAACTCCAAAGACTAATTCTTTATCTACATAACCAATATCACATCCTAAGACTTTGGCAACCTCTGCACCGAAAATAATTTTCTGGCGTGTGTTTTCTTTTTTTGTTTGCTGTTTCTTTTTAGCTTCCAAGAAATATAAACGTTCCTGTGCTGAAGCAATTTGTTGTTTTATATCCTTTCTGGTCATTTATGTTCTCCCCAATGTTTTTTCTTGTTGGCATAAGGGACATCCGCATAATCATAACCATTACCAATTTTTTTCTTGATTGACTTAATTTTCAATTTAAATTGTTGCTTTATCTGGTGCTGCTTTGCTTGTTCCCTAATATTTATTACTATTTTCTCTGCTTCTAAATAGGCTTGTTCTGTATCGGTATAGATACCATCATCTAAAAGTCGCTTGGCTTCCCAATCAATGGCTTCATCGTTATTTTTATACATTACACCTCCTTGTTTTTTATATATTATTCTTTATCATATTTTTTATAATTATCAATATAGAAAGATGTTTTTATTTAAAAAATAAAAAATCACAAATCCTGTGTCGTTGTCCCATATCATAGAATCTATTTTCATTAGGATTAATACTATTTCATCCAGATCACTAAACTGTATGTTATTCTCTTTTTAAAATTAATTTAATCAACACATATTGGTTTAACTTAGGGATTTTGGTGTTATATAACAGAGCAATTGCTTAAGATATGAAATGGCACAGAAAACTGTTCCTTTTCAATAGAATGAAAACGCATCTCGAATGTTAATATGCCTAGTCATAAATGTTTATCGAGTTATCACGATTGTATGAACCAATATATATATTCATATTATTTATATCAAGATGCAACATCAGATGCTTTTATTTATTTCAAAGTTATCTTTATTTCTCTAGGTTTTATTTTATATCTAATACAACTATATTTTACAAAAAAATCGAGAGTTAAAAATAAATCACTAACTGAATTGTACCATTTTACCTCTAGTGAATCTCTGGGAAAGATCATTGCACAAAAAAGAATCAATAATATGAAGGGAGGTAGGATATTTACTACATTTGATGTAAACAAAAAAAATATAGGTACTGGAAAATCAAAAAACAAAACCCCCTCAATAGTTATTTTTAGAGGACAATCCTTAGCCCTATTTCAATCAAATAAAGGAATGTTACCCACCGGGAATAAATTCTTCGGTTCTCTTTTTTCTGAGTATGTAACTAAGAGTAAGGGTGATCTATTAATAAAAAAATCCAAGTCATACTTAAACGTAATTGTAGTAAGTGAAGCTTGTTTTATACCAGAAAAAGGCAAAAGAAAATTTTATTTGTATTATCTATCATCTTTGACCACCACATATAAATTAATAATAGATTTGATCTATATTTTTGCATTTTTTGGGATCATGAGTTTTAAATTTCACATGCCATTATTAGAGAGGAATTGGATTGTTTTAATGATTATAACATTAATAGTAATTTCATTTACACCGCGCTTAGGAATGTTTTTTAAGACGAAATTTTGGGATAGATAAAAACAGTAAATACTTTATCTCTAAAGCAACCCATTAGCTAGTTTCAAATTAGTTAAAATTGCTTCGCACAGGAAAAAAACCTATTGAAATTATTCGCCTTTCACAGTAATAAATAAAAATTCAAAATATAGCCTATCCCAGTGTGGAGAGTCTATATCATTTATTGAGCTTCGTAATACTACCATTTAATTCTGTAATACTTGCTTTTAGTACCTGAAGACAAATTTTTGCTGTGTGCTCTCTAGGTTTAAATTGTGTTGATAACTGTTGATATGGGTGTATATAATTTCTAAAATCCCTGAGGGTATGACTAAATCGATATGTATCATACTCGATTAGACCTAACTCTTTAACCACCTCAATAAATGAGGATAATGACCACTCATGAAACTGTTTTATTTTCCCACTATTATCTTTAGGAGACGACTTTGTTGTATTGAACGCTTTAGGATATTTCGAAGCAACCCCAAGCAAAAAACCTTCCAGAGTGCTCCCAGCAAGAAATATCACAGATAAATACGCACCAACGGGATAGCAATCCTCGATTTCTTTTATTCTTGCTTTCAATACATCTGCAATATATGGATCAATCAAATCAGAAGAGAACTCAACATTGTTGAATTCTCTTCTCAAAAAATCATCTTCAGGATCACTCTGTTGACTACCGACATCTATTACGACCTTATCCTTTTTCTCAAAAATAATCTCAGTTTCTAATCGTTTAACAGTCCATTTATCAAATGCCATGTACTTATTGAATTCAGCAATCAAGGCATCTAATCGGGGTATATCTCCAACAAAGTTAATTGGAGCAAACAATTTCTTGATACAGCGATCTAACCGTGGACTACCATTTATCACGTTCAACTTTTCATCGGTATATATCCACCTTGACGGAAATCCCTGCCCATAAGAATCTTGAAAACCAAGATCATTAAAGAACTGAACAAGTTTTGGGCCGGAGCGATACTCCGTATCCTCATTGATCAAAACCCTCAGCTTCTCCAGCGTTTTCTCAGACAGAATCATTTTGGCCTCCTTTCTACTTTAATAACATTAATAAATACCAGTTTACATAGAAAATCAACATCATTTGTAGAGTTGAATTGCTCGAAATGGTCTGCGGCGTTGAATTGCCGACAGCAATCACTAGCTGTAGGAGCTTATTCCGATGATGAGAGTTCAATCTCAATACAAGTTTTTATTGTCTTTCACCACACACAGGTATGACCAGTTTAAAAAACGCATAGGACAGGATGGCGAAACAAAATTTAAAAACACAATACGATAGTAATCACTAACTATTTTGTCTAATACTCTCCGCGTTACTTATTTTTGTTTATTAGTGCTTTTCATTTCACCTGTTAAAATTTAATCCTGATTTCCATAGTTGACCTATGAATTGTGCAACAGGGAAAACTACCGATAAACTTACCTGTTTTCTTGTTTTAGAGCTTTCCCGCCTTACGGCGGGATAAATTAACACTCTTTTGTCCTTCGGACGCCATCTAAAGCCCATCGCTATAATATCGAGGGAATACTTCGCCCGTTTATCCAGATTGCGCCGCTTAATTCGGCGTTTTGTTTTACAGGTATTCATATATTTCGTATTAATTAAGTAGGGAGGCTTTTACATTGTCTCTATTTTTAATAAGACAATGCCCACTTATACACTGCTACGCAGTGTGTGGGGTCTACCGACGGTTGCCTGCCGCAGGCTAACACCGTTTCCTTCGGAAACAACGTCAACGTCAACCCCGAAGTTTTTCTTGCGAAAAACTAACGGCAGCATAGTTATCGTTGCGTTTTATATTTTGGTTTTATTTTATATTGAGATCTTTTATTATATGGCGATATTTCATCTGGAGTTTAAAATTGTGAAACGTTCTGAGGGTATGTCTTCCTGCAGGAAGGCAGCCTATCATGCACGTTGCAGAATAACAGATGATCGCACTGGCAATACCTACGATTTCAGCCACCGAACAGATTTATTCCATCATCTGATATTAGCGCCTGTTTCAGCACCTGCTCATATTGTCGAAAACTCAAGCTCCTTGTGGAATGAAGTTGAAAGGGTTGAGCGTCAGAAAGATGGTCAAACAGCCCGTTATTTTGATGTGGCTATTCCCTGCGAACTGAACAATGAAGACAAGATAAAACTGGTCGTTGAATACTGCCAGAAGAATTTCGTTGATAAGGGGATGATTGCCGATATCGCCTTCCACGATTTGGATGGTCAAAACCCCCATGCACATGTGATGTTGACATTAAAACCGATCACCGCTGATGGCTTTGGTAAAAAAGAAAGGAGCTGGAACGACAAGAAGAACGTAATCCTGTGGCGTGAAGCGTGGTCTGCTCTTGCCAATAGCTATCTTGAAGCTTCCGGCGTGTCAGAACGTATTGATCATCGTTCTATTGAGGCTCAACATAATGAAGCACTCGAACATGCTGCGATTACCTTGGATGCAGAAGAAAAAGCACTATGGCTTGCCAAAGCAACAGCAACCAGCCGCCCGGCAATGCAACGTATTCATCGTGCCAAATGGAACAGTCGAAGCGTTCAGGAAAAACGTGCTGCTGAACAGGCTGTTCGTGATGAGATGAAACAGGAAGCTCAGGCCACATATAGTGTCTTCAAAGAGTTGGATCTTCAGATCGTTGTTGACCTCAGAAGCTTTACCGTGTCGCAGCTTCCTGAACCTGTTGAAATCGTCTTGCCTGAAATACAACCTCGAACAGAGTTCACTGAAACAGGTTCGCAGTCATCATCATCAGAAGACCAAAAGCCTGTTCTGGTTGCCCCTGCGCCTCATACACGCACCAAATTGAAAACCCCATCCTCTTCAACTGCAAGTAAGGTTAAACGCGCTCATGTTAAAAATAAGAGAAAGCAAGCTAAACCCCGTCAGGATGGTATCTTTAAACGTTTCACTTTACTGGTGGTGGAATATATAAAAGAGAAATTCGTCTGGGCTAAGAAGAAACCCGCTCCTGTTTCCGTTGATGCGGATCACGATAAACGTATAGCTGAAAACTATGTGTTTGATGAGGTTCGAGGCATCTATGTTTCACGCGCTGAGTTTGAAAAGCGTGCCAGATTTAACAGTGATGCTTATAGTCCAACAACGGATGAGATCAGGCGTTTTCCAAGTCGTCCGGTTAAGTCAGTCCAGCCTGATGACGATCTTGACTACATCCCAACACTAGCAGCGAATAGGAAAAAATCAGTACCTAAATTGAGACCGCCGGGTTATCGCCATAATCGTGATTATGAATAACACTGTGTTTGCGTATATCGGCTCAGACTTAATTTGATAGTCGGTAACGAGCGATGAGCGGACCTTGCATCTGAGTATTGTTAGTTTCGGTAATCCTTTTCTAATGAACATGTTTTACAAAGGCTAGGGTGTGTCCAGTGACTATTTTTTGCACAACAAGCATTGTTAGAACTGTGCAAAAAACGCTTTAAGCGATAAAGAATATCCAGAAACGATAAATATTGAACCAAAAATCACCTTTCTAAAATGATTTTTGCAGCATTTTTTAGCGGGCAGGGAGAAGGAGGCTAAGGGACAGCCCCTAGAGCCTGACAGCACGCTATCAACCTGCGACAGAAGTATGGTTTTTATTCTTGGGAGAAGGTTTCTGCGCTTTTTTATAGGTTTTAGTAAATTATTAATAGTGAAGAACCATCAAAAACTTCACATATTGACGTCTTAAGTGTATGATATAGTAATTTATTATTACCATTTGATAATTTGGTACTTTTCCTTTAATTACTTCCTTATGGACTAACTGGATAAGTTATGACAATACCTTCACAGAGGGATATCCTATTAGCTATCCTTCAAAATAAGATAAAAGTATCAATATTGGCTTTTTTTTATATAACCTCGTTATTTCTTATATTAAGGGGTGGCGCTTTTTTTCAATATTTCACAGCGACATTCAATCAAGGGAATTGTTATGAATGCTCAATGAAAATTGACTATATAAAGCAATTTTATTTCTCCTTGGATACACTTTTTTACTTTATTCCGGCCATAGTTATCTTTATAGCATCTTTATTTATAAGACGGAGAATGCAAAGTTACTTAGCCATATTAACTGTTATTTGGATTGTTTTGACATTAACAGATTTAATTATCTCCTTTATATATAAAAACTTAATATTAAGTGATTTTATTCTCAATGTGATTTATAATTTAGCCGGGGCGGTAATTTTATCATTCTTTGTTTGCATATCGAACTCAATAGTTTTCCATTTACATAAAACTAAAGATTTGTCGATATTTCTATCTTCTATGGTCCCATTTGTTATATATATAATAATAACATTGTCGCTAACAGTTTTAGTTTATCTTCTATACGCAAGACAGCCCGTTGAGGTGGAGCTTGATGTTTCCGAAGGTGCTAATATTGCTTATGTTGGAGTCAAGAATAATGAAGACTCATTCGGATTCTTAAATGATAAATTAACTAATACCCCTACCTATATAGATGTTATGAGAAAAGGCGAATTTTTTTATAAGGACAAGAAAGGAATAAGTTCTGCAAATATATTTATTATCTCAGGGTGCTATACAATGCCCGGTCTTCTAGATAATCCTCCAATTGATAAAAACAAAACGATACTTAATACCAAGAGTATTGAATTAAAACAAGATTTTCCAATGATGGGTTATATTCAAGGAGATTCAATAAATGTAACACCACACGGAGCTTCCCAGTTAAGCTTGATCAAAGACGATAAGCAGTACATACTTGCATCCCGTATCACTAAGTCAAAAATTGAATTTAATTCAAATAACTCTAAAATAACTGCTGCATTTAATTTTATGCCAATTAGAGATGGCGATTATTCAAGTGAATATACATATGATGTCATCATCAATGATAGCAAATACACGATTATTAATACTGTAGATCCTTTATCAAGGTCAGATGACAACAAAAAAATGAAGTGCAACTATCAACAGCTTTCTATTGATAATCACACCTATACAATTAAAGGTAAATATTTGACCGGAATTCTAATATCCGTGATACCTGATGAAATTGTTGTTTTTAAAAATGTACCAACCTTAACATTAAATGCCGACTTTGCATTTTACAAGAAAACATATCCAAAACTTGAAAAAATATATGACGACATTAGCAATGGTAAATTAACCTCTTTGAGAGGGAAGGGACTTAGTCAATTAACTATAAATGGGAAACTGCAAGGTCTTAAGCCTGAGTCTGAGGTGATTATCTCCGGTGGAAAACTGATTGGACTTGTAAACAAAAACAAAAAAATTAAAATATATGGCACTGCTGATTTATTGTTTGTTGATGACAAGATGTTGAACTTAAGAAAAATAACATATCTTCAGTCAAAATTGGTTGTATTTGGCTCCTCAATTTTTGATATGGTAAAATACGTTTTTAGTTTAGGTTTTCTGGCTATTATGGTGCGTTTCACTTATTTTTATTTCAAAAAAGAATCAAATGAAAACTTATTTATTTGATTTAATCTCAGGGGCCTCGTTACCTTATAGAGTTTTCCCGAATATTTGAAGCATCATAGTTTGGATAACGTCCCCTCTGAGTTACAAACGTGTCAGCTCACATCAATTACGGATATTCTTATACCTCTTACACATATAAGAAACCATATCCTTATAAATCAGAGATATGGTTTCTTATGTTAGAAATTATTACATCCTTCGCCTGAAAACAACATTATCAGAAAAGATAGCCTTCCCAGCGACAAACCCAACGGCAGCTATTATTGGCAGACTGATAGTAGTCCCAGCTATGCCTGTAGACATACCGATCAACGCTGACAAACCAAAAGCTAGCAGCATAACAACAGCTGCATACCATTGCGGAAAAGTTCCATATAAAACAGTCGCCATACAGCCAGTGCAAACGTGAACACCGCGCTGGCTTTCCTTTAAGCAGAAAGGACACTGGATAGTTTTGTTTTCCATAATAGCCTCTTAGTTAGCCTGCCAGCCGTTATTGGTTTTCACCAGAACAGTTTTGGTTTCTTCGGGTGTAGTCATTCCCTTAACGCCAGAAAAGGCTTTCTTATCCACCCAGCCCGGCACACCATCGAGTTTCCACGTATAGGTCACTTGCGTCATTTTAACGCCATTACCTTCGCTGGGTTCGGTCCAGCTTTTAACCTCCGCAACAACACGATGACCCACACAGGCACCGTCTTTGCGATCCCAGAACTCAACCTCCTGACCTTTATCGGTAACATCCAGAACATCAACGCTGCTAAACCCGTTAGATTCTTGTGAAACCTTTAACAGCCCCTGTTCAACAAGCCCTTTAAGGATTTCATCACTGGCACTGTATCCGGCAGAGCGGAAACCACGGTTCACACGTCTGGGGAAGCCTTTATTGAATACAACATCATTGTCATTGAGTGAGTAGCACACTTTGGACGATGATATTTTTGCGTTGATAGCCTTCTCAAGGTCGCCTTTCTCACCACAGCCCGCCAGAACCAGTGCCGTGCCAGCAACGAGCAAAATCTTCTTCATCTGCTTATCCATCCTGATAATCAAAAACGCTGTCATTTAAGGGAGGCGACTGTTTACCGGTGTCAGTTACAGCTTGTTCTGACAGACACATAAGAGCAAAGCCACCTCATTAACCAATTGATAGCTTTCAATTATTTCTGCTGGCCGTCATATCGTTTGTAACGATCAAAACTGAAATAATGATAGTTATTAACTATCGTTATTTTTATATCGATCGATTAAAACAATTAGAACACCGATCGATAAACCTATTTTAATCGTTATTATCTATCAATAATTGATTATCGATCTGATATAACGATCATTTTGCTTGCCATACCTGACGCTGATAGATAGAGTTAACCAGAGGCTCATAAAGCGATTTGCCACGTACTTCTGGCTCAGTAAAAACAAAGCCTTTCAGATGGTAAGAAACGCGCTACAGGCTGTTTCATGGGGCAGAAATGGCTGTTATGCACATCAGGGAAAACGCGCAGGCAAGGTTTCATATGGAATAACGTGACAATCACTTAATTTACCCGATTACTCGTTCACCGAATGCTTTTCCATTTTCTGTGGAGGCATATGTTCGCCAGTAATCAATGAAACAGGCTTGTGGCGGTTTATGACCAACACGATTTTTAATCTCCCTCATACCACTTTTTAATTGTTATGTTTTATCGGAGTTAATATGAAAAAATTGCTTATTGCGGCACTGGTGATCCTGCCTCTTTCCGCCTGCACGACTTATGGTGATAAATCCCTGAAAAACGAAACCCAACAGACCGTTAAAACCAAAATCGTTAAAGGGAAAACTACGCAGCAGGAAATCTTGGCTGCATTCGGTGAGCCTCAAACACGCGCCACAAACGATGGTCAGGAAATGTGGTCTTACTCCAGTATGTCAGGCGAGAGTCAGATATCGAACTACGTTCCCGGTCTGGCCCTGCTGAAGAACAGCAACACCGCTCACATGAACTCCCTTGAAATCTGGTTTAAAGGGAACGTTGTTGACCGATATAATTTCAGTCAGACAGCAAGTAAGGTTTCGCGTGGGTTGTTAGATTAGTTTTTATCAATCACAACAAATTTAGGAGCTAAATCGTATTAGCTCCTAATTCCGGCACACAGGTAGATTAACCTTTATCAGTAATGCTGATTAAACAATTGTTCGTTATATAAAAAACACTTCCTTTATATTTTCAAGAGTCTTAGCACCAATACCTTTGATGTTTCCTAATATACCAAGGTCAAGCTGACCTTCTCGAACCCGTGCTTTAATTATTTCTTTGGCAACTGTTCTATTTATATTTAACAGAGCTTCCAGCTCATCCAAGGAAGCTGTATTGATATCTGGTTTGGCTATAGAAACTTTAGCATTCTCCATGTACTCTAGTAGATCAGCCACAACTAAGTATGTATGGAATACTGACTTCACAGCTTCAATACGATCTAATTCAGCATGAACTCCTTTATTTGTTAATTTATTAATTTTATCCAACCATGAACCAAGGAAATCTATATGTGATTTAGCAAGCTCTTTATTGCTTTCGGATTGAATCGCTCCATCCATGAATGCCCAAAGGCGGTTAACATATTGGCCTTGCCCAACAGATCGACCATTAAATTTTTCCTTAGATGCCGGATAAAGCTCATCAGCTAACCCCTCCAGAAGTCTACGGCATGTAGTTAAGGCCTGAGACCATTCCTCTTCTTTATCCGAAGAGATAGCTTTAAATGCCAACATCAACTGTTCAGCAATAGTTGGATTCAGATCCAATAATTTGTCATCGACTGCAGTTTTTAATATGTCAAAACAGTTGCTGATAGTTCCAGAAAACTTCAATTTATTATATATTTGTGATGCCAATTCATGAGCTTTTTTTCGAACATAATTAATGTGTCTATTTAAATTATCTTTGTAATACGTCCCATCATTTCCTTTTTTTCGCCTAACAAGATCTGCATATTTTTCCTCAATAAACCCAATATTGGCATATCCTCCACCACTTTCAATATTTTTTAACGTAAGCTCTTCATCTGAATAATGTACATTAGCTTTAATCCCTATATTGGCAAGTTCTTGTATCCGTTTATTTAACTTTTCTTGGAAAATCTTGGTTTTTGCATTTTCAGTCTCTACAACAAATTTGAGAAAATCAATTAGAGGATTTATAAATTTAGAATCACCTAATTGAATAGCACACCATATTTTTTTATCAGTATCATTGATGATATCTGCTGTTCGCTGTAATTTTTGGATAGCTGATAACAAAGAACCTTTAGGTGATTCCAGTTCCTTAAGCGTTTCCTCAATGAGCTGTAATGCAATTTGTTTCTGCGGCATACGGGACATCCTTTAGCTTGTATAATCACTTAATCATTTGAAATGATAAAACACAAAAAAACAAATTCGATTATTGATTTATTCATTTTTACGCAACAAAACAGCGATCTTAAGCCCATCAAAACCCTGAGATAACGCCTCATAGAGATCTCCCTCATGCTCGAACTCACCGTTCCTGAACATTGCCACATAGCCATTGGTCAGATCTCGCATAGAGGCAAGGTTTATCGGCTCTATAGCTATTCTGATGTCTGTACCTTTGTATTCCGCTACTGGATAGCCCATATCGGTGTGAAGTACGATACCGCCAGAGGCTTCCTGTTCGGATAAGAAGATATCTTCTGTTATGACTTCATGCAGATCCTGTAGGCCAAGAGCATTCATCAACACCAGTTCGTCAGGTGCATTGGCCTTTACTCTGCCACAGTAAGATTAATCATCCAGAACACTGACGGGTGTGTTGGGATGATACTTGTTATAGGTTCAGGGTTATGGCATCAGCGATCTTACTGTTTCTTAGTTGACTTGGCTGATTTCAGGAATCAATTTCCAGATTATTATCCGCATTTACAAACGTTCTAATGTCAACTTATAACGCCAATTTTCTTTGGATAGCCCAGAGCAAGGAATACCACTGACTATTGAAACAGGTTTCGATTTTTCAGTAGTAATGTTTATTCTTTGCATTATCTGTGATGTAATGGGAACTTCAGCATAAACAATACTATTTTGATCTCCAATCTTTTGAATCCCATCAATGCTTGTAATGGTGTAGTTCAGTAAAACATCAACTGTATCTGATAATCCATTATGCCTTTTCGGATAAAGAATGGCAGAAACTGAGCTAATAGATGATGTTTCATTTTTAATATCAAATTGAATTGGAGTAATATCACCACCAGAGGTAGATGCAGTAATATAAACTGGTTTAGATGGATCAGATCCGTCACATGAATCAACGAAAGAAATTTTAAACTTTAAAACCTCATGATTAGACTGAACCTTATCTGTTTTTGCATAGGCGACTCCATTTAAAGAAAATAAATAAATCGCTACAACAGTCACTAATGTTTTTAAAAACCCGATGTTTTTACCTTGAGATTCTTTTTTATAAAAATGAATCCTGCCATTCCCCGATATAACTTTTTTTATTGTAATCATATTTACCTCTTTTATTAATATTTAATAAATATAATATATACCCATAATCAAAATCAAATTTATTACTCTCTTCAGAGTAAAGTAATTACCACAGAGATCATCTGATTCTTTTTTATTTTTTTCAATATCTGAATTTCCCTAGCGTTAGTAATTTAGCATGCTGTCGTTTTTACGCTTGAAAATGACATAGAAACTGATTACAGAGTCAGGAACACTGACTGTGCGGTCAGTCATATACTTTCGTCCTAAGTCTTATACTGTAAGAGCTACAGGCCAATTTTTCCTTAATTTAATTTTGCAATAAGTAAGATGTAATACTTAAGAGGATTAAAAGAAACCGGGCGATTTTTATGATCGCCATGAGGGGTTTCGACATTAAAAATGATTAGTTGTTTATGAATGAAATTTATATTTTTTATTGTGAAGCTTTCCTTCCTGTTTCATTAAAATCCTTTTTTGAAAATCACTGCCCTCTATGAGCTAACGCTCATGTGCTATCGAAAACGATGAACCTGTTTTCATAAGCACGGCTACGCCCTAACTCTGATATAAATATTTTTATATTGATAATGTATTTTTCGATGATTGATGATGAAAGAGGAAAAGATCTATTTCAGATCGTTTTATCATCAAGTTAATAATTTGATCCTATGTTTAAACATAGCATTACCGCGATAACATATAGCATTTGCTCTTAAACGTATAGGAAAACTATATTCAAAGAAGCAGCACTTCGTGATTGTCCGAAACAATCACATTGCTGGAACAGGGCTTGCCTCTGTTAGTGATGGATTTATCCATAAAGAATTGCGGCGATAGCCGCCAGTAAAACAGAAGGAAAACAATTTCAGTATTTCTAAGATGCCAGCAGCGCTCCGTGATTGTACGAAACAATCACATCGCTGAAAATTAGCATCAAGAAAACCGCATATTTTCACGTAAAACTCTCTTTACATAAGAAAAAGGGAAAACTGGACTCTCTTAACTTCTTACTAATTATTTAATTATAAGCACTGTCCCAGCCCAATAAAATCAAGGCTTCACAACTTTTTTTGCTATGTTTAAACATAGCAGATACCTATGTTTAAACATAGAATCGTCCTATGTTTAAACATAGCGGGATCTATGTTTAAACATAGTTTTTTTAACATATAGCAATATCATAATAATAAAAACCCTATTTTATTTATAGTTTAACTATTGACTTTTATTTTTCTGCATAGTATTAAAAATAACATAATAAAAACTATAAGAGATAATAATATGAATACTAATGACACTGAACTACTTCACCTATTTGAAACATTAACAACGGAACAAAAGATTGATATCGCAAGACACTTACTGCAAAACAAGGATATAAAATCGACCACTGTTTTTGCAACAGAAGAAGATAAAGCAATCTCATTTGCACAGCCTTATGTTTTTGCTTTCACTTCCAACTTTCGTGTTTTTTCTGATTTAGATATATCTAAGAATGAATTCCGTGTATTAACTTATATTTTAGAGTACATGGAGTTCGGAAACCTTATCAACCTTTCACAGTCTTCACTCTGTAAAGCGCTGAATATCGCATCCGGGAACATGTCTAACATATTCAAAAAACTCAAGCAGAAAGGAATACTCGTTGAACATCATGGACACCTGTATATCAACTCAAATATTTTCGCTAAGGGTATGAGTCATCAACTTGATGAGAAGCGTAAAGAGCATTTAAGCAATGCTAAAAGCCTCAATGCCGATATTGAACAATATCCAGAGTATTATGCAGATCTTTCACAACAAGAAAGACGAAACTTAGCTTTAGAAACAGAAACGAAAGAGATCTACACGGATGCCTTTATTTTTAGTAAGAAGAAAAAGAATAATGCTGTTCCTAATGCTAAAAATAGTATCAAGATCGATAAACCCCGAAAGGTATACAAACGAACGAAAGAAAATGAAGTGGCAAGAAAAAACTTAGCTGATGGCACAAATCTTTTGAAAGCAGTATCCTGATAAACCAATAATAACAAGGAAAAAAATGAAAAAACTACCCGGTTCACTTGTGATAAAACTTCATGAAAAACTATCTAAAAACGACATTCTGAATGTCTTAGCTGAACAGATGGCTATGCTTGAGGAAACATTTGGCATTGAAGAGTTCAAACTCTATTCTTATCTTGAATGTTATCGTGACAATAAAAAACAAGCTTTATATCACAATAGCCGAAACACCGTTGTAGGTTCATTTAATTTAAGAAGTCAGGAAAACTTAGAGAATACAGCAAAACTAATCGCAAAAGAGGGTAATAATCGTATTATTTCTTTTGATAAAAAACTTGATACAAATAAAATATTCACTACAGTTGAAAACATTCAGTCGAGTAATCCTTATCGATATTGGGAAAATAACATTCAGGTTATTCCAGCTTCGCAGGTAAGTAGCATCATTCAAAATGAACAAAATTGATCTTCCCCAATGCCGCTAATTCACCCGGTACATTATTTAATACAATATGGATGTCATACATCTGTCTGACCTCTGGTTTCTGATGAATAGTCTCTGAGCATATGGGCAATACGGATTCGATAAAAAGCGAAAATAGATTTGCGGCCTTCTGTCTGAGCCGCCTTATGCAGAACGTTTTGCTTCCATCGCAATACCGCCTCTTCATCCCGCCACCAAGATAACGACAATATCTTTCCCGATGTTGTCAGACTCTGGAAACGCTCTATAGAAATAAAACCATCAATATCGGCTAACAGCGGTTTCAATTCAGCAGCAAGCTGGAGATAGCGCTCTTGCTGTGAGGGAACAATATCTGCTTCAAAAAGCACGGCAATCACATTCCTACCCTCTATGTATTAGACACGGGTATGACTGTAGCGTTTTCAGCGCTGAACACTTCGATGGAGGGCGAAATGTGAATGTCATCATCAATAGCACCTATGTCAGGTGTCAGCAATAAAGATCTTCTGGCGAAATACGGTCACTTTCCATTTTTTCAAGCAGCTTCTGTAATCTTTTCTCCTTCAGCTTACGCGCCTTTTTCTCACCAATCTCCTGATAGTATTCTTCACGGCGCTCTGCTACCACCTTGCGGAACTTCTTCAACAGTTGGTTCAGGGTTTTAAGGCCTGTCGTAGCCGCATCTGCTTGGATTTTTCTGTACATAAACATTACGTGAAATTCATCAATCATATTGATTACCTCATCTTTTTATTTATATTATTTCCCTCTCAGCGAGGGAATATAGCCATTTGTCATTGACGATTTACTGTTATTTTAAGTTTCCAATAAATACGGTCATCAGTGCCATCTTGCTCTATGTTTTTTAACACCAGTTCAATGATGTGTTCTTTATGCCAATATAAAATCTTTTCCTTCAACTCATCAAAGTTGATATCAGATAAATCTTTATACCTCTCATCTTTAACATATGCATCAACCTCATGCGCAATCAGAACGTCATAAAGTATCTCTGACAGCATTTCTACTGATAAAATATTCATTGCTGTTTCAGGCTCTGTTTCATTTATGTGATAAATCGTTTCACAATACCCCTGTAACACTGTTGAAATAATATATATTGCTGCTTCACTTTTTTCTTTCAATACTATCTCTTTCATTTTTAATCCTTATGTTATATTTATGGCTGTTAGCCCCTTGCGGGGCAACGTTAAACTTACTTTCTAAAACTATCTGAATACCGCACCAACATTGCCGCGACTTGTTCAAAGTTTACTTCGGTAATATCACCACGATTACCTTCTTGAGCCGTAAACCTTTCAAAGTTCCTCTGAATATGGTCAAATACATTCATAATGAATGGACTCATAAAATCAGGATCATCCAGAAGCTCCGTACTTTCACCATTAATCTGTTGCAGGACTTTCCAGCTTGCCTTAAACGACCTTTTAGCAAGATCAAAGAACAGCTCTGTGGATTTATTTTCAATAACGGTTTCTTTAGACATATTTGTTCCTCATAGTTAAATGCTTTTATATTTCAGTTTGATATTACTTACCTCCAACGAGGCAGATAGAATAACTACTGGTAGTCGTTTAAAATATAGCAACTCACTGCATTGTGTATTTCGCGTAGATTCACAAGAACCTCATCAAAGTGGACGTCATTAAGCGAACCTTTATATTTGTGCCTTTTTAAAAACTTGTTAAAACCTATCTTGCTGTTTCCTATGACTGCTTTTAAAATATCTTTCATATACTCATCCTCCTCAAGGAGGAAATAGAACCTTTCCCCCATACATTCCTGCATACGTCGTAAATATTTATCATAACCCTCACAACTTTTTAATATAAAATATCTTGTGGAATCATTGGTGACATTCATTTTCATTGATGGCAATACCATACTCTTCATTTTATTTCCTCTTGTTTATATTATTTAGATACACTGCGTGATTGTGAAATTGCGTTATCAATCCACGCATCAATCTCACTTTCGATAAAAGCTACTGCTCTTACACCCGTTTTTACCTGTGCAGGAAAACGTCCGGCTTTGATAAGTTCATAAATCCACGTCTTACCAAATCCTGTTCTTCTTATTACTTCCGGTAAACGAATAAGGCGCTGTTTTTTATTTTCTTCGATTTGAACCATATTTATCTCCTGTGTTGTTCGATGGAGATAATTCTAGGATTTTGTCTGATTCTAAACTAGGGATGTTCAGAAAAGAGTTTTTTACGCAGATTTTTGGGAGGATAAAAATTGGGTATGTTCAGATTCAGTGAATATAGGCGATATCTGCATTGCGCAACACACCGCCTCTTGAAAGGTCAGTTCTGATCAAGTTCCTCCTTGCCCTTACCAAGTTCATCTTCGATCAGTTCCTGTACTTTCCAGTGTCTTCTGTCGTCGTATCTGTACGTAAAATCGACAAAAGACTGATAGTAAGCAAGCTTTGTCAGATACTTGACTGCCAGTGGATGATCTGTTGACTTCACTTTTTCAACATCACGAATACCGTCTTTGAACTCATCAGGGTATAAAAAGCTGGTCAGTTGCGGCATACCAATCCTGACCTCTTCACCCTGCGCCCAGAACAGCAAATCCATGATGGGAATGATGTTGTAATCAAGTATTCTTTTGAGGTTGCTAACCCCAAAACGGAAATCTCTTGCTGGAGGCTCAGGAGCCTGTAGTTGTTCTTTCCACTCAGGCACCATCACTTTAAGGTGATTTATGATTTCTTCGGATGACGTTTCCGCCAGATTAATTTGAACCAGCATCAGCCCCTCGTTGTTTACCCCGGCTTCCTTCAGATAGCGCGAGACTTCCATATGAGGTAGGGGTTTTCCTTCCGGGTTAACGTATTTATCGAAAGCAGCAACATAACCCGCCACCTCCCATAGCCCTTGGTGTGTTACAGGCTTGATGGCATAGCTGGAAGAAAGCTCTTTCTTTGGCCCTTCGAAGATATCCCCAAAAATGACTTTACCATCCAGCAAATCATCATAGTAATCATCATGTATCTTCCTGTTTTCGTAACTCATCGAAGCCAGACGGCTTTCCATCCGGTAAACGATAATTCGGTTCTCTATCTCTTGGAAAAGCTCTTCGACCGTCAAATCATGAAGCTCGCTGTAATTCTCAATATTGAACCATTCCTTAACAGCTTCGGCGATCTCCGCTTTGGTCATAACGTATCCTTTTGGTTTTACTTATCTCTTTGATATGTTATGCCTAAAGATATCGGTTTTGATGTTGCTAATCTATTGAAATAAAGCGGGTAAAAGCAAAAGCATACCAAGCCCAAGCATGCATATTGTTCAATAGAGTTCAGCACCGCATGTTGTCATAACCAATTGTTTTTAATTGACATTTTATACAAGCAGATTAAATAATGTTGGTAGAAGTGTTGGTATAACAAACACTGATATTATGAAAACCACGAATAACAGGAGTTACAGATGAAGTGCGAGTCCAGTCAGAGGAGCCAAATTTAGAAAAGCAGATGTCGAAAGGCATCTGCTTTTTGCTTTTCAGACACTCACTACCCTCCCCTTCTCATCTATACCCGCCCAGTAAAGCACCCTGTAGTCATTACTCTTGTTGATATCTCTGTTTACAACGCGCTTATACCAACAGTAAAGAGGAATGCGCGCTGCCTATTATTGATACTAAATAAAACATTGAGCAGGAATACCGCTCACAGATAGCCTTGTTATAACAGCGCTATCTGCTGAATATTAAGATGATGCGATAGCTCGCGCACAATGACCAGATAGCTGATAAAGCCCGTGTCATCCGGGAATTCGCCGTCGTGAAAGGGGCTGCCGGAAATGACATCCGCCACCCGGTTGAACACGTTCTCGATTTGTTGCTGAGTCAGCATGTCGTGGCTGCCGGCGCTGCGGGCTATCTCTTTAAGATAACTGTCGGCAGAAGCAATATGTTGCGCCACCTCACGTAGCGCCGGTGTCGCCTGCAGTTGGTCTTCAATGGTGGCGATCGCCATTTCCACTTCATAAGGCGACGGGATTTTGCGGCGGAAAAACTGGCGGGCAATGGCGCGGTATCCTATCGACAAGGCGATATCGGGGGTAGTAAACCGCACATGCTCTTCGTCGATAGTGAACGAATCATTCATCATCGTGATTCCTGAAACAGGCATTGGATGACCAAAACAATAACGCTGATTAATCGGAAAAGGAAACCATCCCCGCTGGTTTTTGCGGCTTATCCGGCTCTCCAGGGTGAGAGTCGCCTCCCCCACTATCCGCCTTGCGCCGTAATCCGTCTATGTCACGCTTGGGCGGCGCCCCGAAAAGGCGCGTGTACTCACGGCTGAATTGCGACGGGCTCTCATAGCCGACGTCGAAGGCCGCGCTGGCCGCATCCAAATCCTCGTTCAGCATCAGGCGCCGGGCTTCATTCAACCGCAGCCACTTTTGATACTGCAAGGGGCTCATGGCAGTCAGTTGCCGAAAGTAATGATGCAGGCTGGATGTGCTCATCTGCACATAGGCCGCAAGCTCATCAATCCGGAGCGTTGCGGTGTAATTGAGTTTCAGCCAGTCGATAGCCCGGGAGACCCGGTGTCCCTGGCTTCCTACCGACGCGATTTGCCACAGCCGCGCGGCCTGATCGCTCATCAGCAGGCGATAGTGGATTTCCCGCTCGATAAGCGGTGCGAGCACCGGGATCGAGCCGGGCTCATCAAGCAAATCCAGCATCCGCCTGAAGGGTTCAATCAACACCGGCGTGACCGTACCGATACCAATGCCTCTGTCATTTGCCCGCTGCGTGGGCAACGGCAAACCGCCCTGAGCGATCAGCTCCGCCATGATGCGAAGATCGAACTTCATGGACAACCCCAGACAGGGCTTGTCCGGGCTGGCGACGTTCACTTGCGAATTAGCCGGAAGATCCAGCGATGTGATCAGGAAATGCCGGGTGTTATAAGAGTAGGCTTCGCCGCCCACCAGCATTTGTTTTTCGCCCTGAACCACGAGGATAATGCTGGGCTCGACCAAACAGGTGGTCGGCGGCATCGGAGCTTCACGTCGAAAGAGCGTCAGGCTCGGAATCGGGGTGGTACAGTCCGTCTGAGCGGCGGTCCATCGCCCGATAACCTGCGCCATCGCCTCACTCGCCACGCCGACTGCGTCGACGTCGTGTCGTCTTATCTGTTGTTCCTGATTCGGCATACCACGTCTCCAGTCAGTGCCTTTTGGCAGCATATCCTCACCACACGATAGAGCCAATCGACAATCCCGGCAGTTGGAGGATCAGGCAATAAATGCGGAGTATCTGTCTATCGATGGGCTGACAAGATCACGAAAAATGCATCCTGCAAGAACGTTAAGCGGTCAGCGTAATCCCGGTCATCCCTCAGCACGTGTTTTCGCTCCGTTCCGATATATGTCGATTCAGTCCGCTCATCCCTCAGCCTGTGTCCGGCGACAAAATGAGCAACCAGACAGATTCAAAGGATGTAAATATGGAAAACTTCACTTTCTTTAACCCGACCCAAATCGAATTCGGCGTCGGCAAGGAACAACAGATTGGTCAGCATCTGGCCGATCATGGCATTAAAAAAGTGCTGCTCTGCTACGGCAGTGAGCGCATCAAACGCAACGGTCTTTTCAACACCGTCAGCCAGAGTCTCTCCGGGCAAGGCATCGAACTGATCGAATGCGGCGGTATCGTCAGTAACCCGGTTATCTCGAAGGTGCGGGAAGGGATTGACCAGGCAAAAGCGCATCAGGTCGACGCCATTCTGAGCGTCGGCGGCGGATCGGTGCTCGACAGCGTCAAGGCGATCGCGGCCGGCGTCCGCTACGACGGCGATGTCTGGGACTTGTTTACCGGCAAAGCCCCCGTCGAGTCGGCGCTGCCGCTGTTCGCCATTCTGACGCTGGCCGCGACCGGCAGCGAAATGAACCCGGGCGCGGTGGTCACCAATGACGAAACCAAAGAGAAGTTCTTTATCTCGTCGCCCGCGTTGTTCCCTAAAGTATCCATCGTCAACCCGGCGCTGATGCAGGACGTACCTCGTGACTATCTGGTGTATTCCGCTTCGGATGTCATCGCTCATTTGATCGAGGTTTATTTCACCGCGACGGCGCATCCCAAGCTGCAATCACGGCTGGTTGAATCCCTGATCAACACGGTCATCGAGACAACCGAGGCGTTGCTTGCTGATGCGACAGACTATAGCGCTCGTGCACAGTTCGCGTGGGCCGCGACCTTGGCGCTGAATGGCCTGACCTTTTCCGGCGCAGCGGGCTTTAGCTATCCCAACCACGCCATCGAACACTCGCTTTCCGCGCTGTTCAACGTACCGCATGGCGCCGGCCTGTCGGTGGTGGTCCCGGCCTGGATGAAATGGTACATCGACCGCAACCCGGCGCAGTTCGAACGATTTGCCCGCAACGTATTTGGCGTCGATACCGGCGAGCAAGGCATCGCCGCACTGGAAGGCTGGTTCAACACCATCGGTACTCCTACGCGTCTGCCACAGCTGGGTATCCGGGAAACCGCTTTGCCGGGCATCGTTGAAAACGTACAGAGCAACGTCCGTATCTTTGGTATTGCCGACACCTATTCCCCGGACGTGGTGACCGCCATTCTGAAGAATGCGTTGTAGCCGTTTAGTTGTGACATCCCCCTGATAAGGTCAGTGTCCCTTATCAGGCGGTATCCCGTAATCATTCGAGAGATAATCCACATGAACAGCCTGCTTTCCCGCAATACGTTCATTCAAAACGCTATCGCTATTTGTGTAGCGACAGTATTGACCAGCGTCCAGCCGGTGCTGGCGCAGTCCCCTTCCGCGTCAGCCAATGGCGATGCCCTGCAACTGACTCAGGAATGGGATAAAACGTTTCCGAAAAGCGATAAAGTCGACCAGCGGAAAGTCACTTTCAAAAACCGCTACGGCATTACCCTGGCCGCCGATCTGTATTTGCCAAAAAACCGTGGCAACCAGCGACTGGCAGCGCTTGCTATCAGCGGTCCCTTTGGCGCGGTAAAAGAGCAGTCTTCCGGTCTGTATGCGCAAACCATGGCCGAACGCGGCTATGTTACGCTGGCCTTCGACCCGTCTTATACCGGCGAAAGCGGCGGAGAGTCTCGCAATGTGGCTTCACCGGATATCAATACCGAAGATTTCAGCGCCGCGGTCGACTTTCTCGGTTTGCAGCCCTTTGTTGATCGCAACCGTATCGGCATTATCGGTATATGCGGTTTCGGCGGCATGGGGCTAAACGCCGCCGCGGTGGACAAACGCATCAAAGCCGTTGTCACCACCAGCATGTATGACATGTCCCGCACCATGGCGAAAGGCCTGAACGATAGCCTGACCAACGCGCAGCGCACCGAAATGCTGGAGCAAATGAGCCAGCAACGCTGGGTTGACGCCCAGAAAGGCACGCCCGCCGCCGGTCCCCGCATTTTGCCGGAGAAACTGGACAGCAACCCCAATCCGATCATCAAGGAGTTTTTCGAGTATTACCGCACACCGCGCGGCTATCACAAGAACTCGCCGAACTCCAATGGCGCCTGGACTGCCACCTCGCCGCTATCGTTCATGAATATGCCGCTGCTGACCTATGTCAACGAAATATCGCCGCGCCCGATCCTGCTCATCGCCGGCGAGAATGCGCATTCGCGTTATTTCAGTGAAGATATCTATCAGGCGGCAGCGCAACCGAAGGAACTCATGATTATCAAGGATGCCAACCACGTCGATCTCTACGATCGTCTGGATAAAATTCCGTTTGATAAGATTTCCGATTTCTTCAGCAACAACCTGAAATAAGCAATACGACGGCCATCGGGAGCGAGATGATATTCGTTGCCAGATGGCCTGTCGGCATTTTATATCCGCCATCGTTTATAACCGCACTGGTTTTACTCGTCCAGCGCGGACTGATCGTCGTATTTATCGCGCACAACCACTCCCCCCGCGCAGAAAGCGCATGAAACTACAACCATTTACACCCAAAACAATTTACTTCGTGGTGTTATTGAGGTGTTAAATGTAGTCTGTTAACATAGCGCTGTTTTTAAATGAAAATGGTTATCATTATCATTGTTGGGAGAGTGTTATGTTTACGGCCTTTCAGATGCGCAAGACGTGGTTATCCTTCCCGTTTCCCTTTTCTGCTGCTGCGCTATCAGCGGCTCTGCTGGCGCTGCTGTTCGGTTTTTCGCTACCGGCGACGGCAAAACTCAAGGTGGTCACCACATTTACCATCATTCAGGACATCGCCCAACATGTTGCCGGCGATGCCGCTACCGTCGAATCGATCACCAAACCGGGCGCGGAAATCCACGACTACCAGCCCACGCCGCGGGATATCGCCAAAACGCAGTCGGCAAACCTGATTCTGTGGAATGGCCTGAACCTGGAGCGCTGGTTCGGTCGGTTCTTTGAAAACATTCAGGGCGTGCCGTCCGTGGTCGTCAGCGAAGGCGTCGCCCCTATCGCGATCAGCGAAGGCCCCTACAACGGCAACCCGAATCCCCACGCCTGGATGTCGCCGAACAATGCATTGATTTACATTGAAAATATCCGGGCGGCGCTGGTGAAATACGACCCAGATAATACGGAAACCTATAACCGCAACGCCAAAAATTACGCCGCGCAAATCATGGCGCTGGATCAACCGCTGCGGGCTCGGCTGAACAATATTCCGGCCGAACACCGCTGGCTGGTGACCAGCGAAGGCGCGTTCAGCTATCTGGCGCGCGACTACGGCCTGAAAGAACTGTATCTGTGGCCGATCAACGCCGACGAACAGGGCACGCCGCAACAGGTTCGCCATGTTATTGATGAAGTGCGCCAGCATCAGATCCCGGTCGTATTCAGTGAAAGCACGGTATCGGACAAACCGGCGCGTCAGATCAGCAAAGAAACCGGCGCGCGCTATGGCGGCGTGCTCTATGTGGATTCACTGTCGACCAAAGACGGCCCGGTTCCCGACTACATTTCGCTGTTGAAAACCACCGTAGACACCATTGCAAAAGGTTTTAACCAATGACCCGGCACGCAGAAGACGCACAGTTGACCGTGCAGGACATCACGGTCACCTACAACAATGGCCACACCGCCATCCATAACGCCAGTTTTCAGCTCCACGGCGGCACCATCTGCGCGCTGGTGGGGGTAAACGGCAGCGGAAAGTCAACGCTGTTCAAAAGCATTATGGGCATCGTCCGCCCCACCACCGGCAGCGTGTCGCTCAACGGTTTGCCCGTCAGGCAGGCGCTTAAAAGCAATCTCATCGCCTATGTGCCCCAGACCGAGGAGGTGGACTGGAACTTCCCGGTGCTGGTTGAGGATGTGGTGATGATGGGGCGCTACGGCAAGATGTCGATGTTTCGCATTCCGTCAGCGGAAGACAAAAAGCAGGTGGCGCTGGCGCTGGAACGCGTCGGCATGGCGGAACTGCATCAGCGCCAGATTGGCGAGCTGTCCGGCGGGCAAAAGAAGCGGGTGTTTCTGGCGCGCGCGCTGGCGCAGCAGGCGCAAATCATCCTGCTGGACGAACCGTTCACCGGCGTTGATGTGCAGACGGAAAACGCGATTATCAAATTGCTGAAAACGCTGCGCGAAGAGGGCCACCTGATTCTGGTGTCCACCCATAACCTCGGCAGCGTGCCCGAGTTTTGCGATCAGGTGGTGCTGATCAACCGCACCGTACTGGCGGTCGGCCCGACGGAGAGCACCTTCACGCACCCCAATCTGGAGAAAACCTTCGGCGGCGTGCTGCGTTACCTGCGCCTGTCGGGGCAACAGCTGCATCAGGACGCCGATGCCCGCGAGCTGACGGTGCTGACGGACGATGAACGCCCCGCGGTCTTTTACGGCAAGGGCAGCCTGACGCCGCCCCATCGCGCATCCGCGGATGATGAGGATAAACGCCATGATTGATGCGTTGCTGGCGCCCTTCCAGTATGAATACATGGTCAAAGCCATCCTGATAAGCAGCCTCGTCGGCGGCACCTGCGCCTTTTTGTCCGCCTACCTGATGCTAAAAGGCTGGTCGCTGATGGGCGACGCGCTGTCGCATTCGGTGGTGCCGGGCGTGGCCGGCGCTTATGCGCTGGGGCTGCCCTACGCCGCCGGCGCGTTTTTCGCCGGTATTCTGGCGGCGCTCGCCATGACCTTCATCCGGCATCTGACCCGTATCCGGGAAGATGCGGTGATCGGGTTTATCTTCTCCACGTTTTTTGCCGCCGGGCTGTTGATCATTTCGCTGAACCCGACCGCGGTGAACGTGCAGTCGATCATCTTCGGCAATATTCTGGGCATTGCCGATGAAGACATTTTGCAGGTGGCGCTGATTATCGGTATTTCACTCATCGTGCTGTGTTTTATCTGGAAAGATCTGTTCGTCACCTTTTTTGACGAAATCCACGCCAGAACCATCGGCCTGTCGCCGCTGCGGCTGAAAATCATCTTCTTCACCCTGTTGAGCGCCTGCACCGTCGCCGCACTGCAAACGGTGGGCGCCATTTTGGTGATCGCGATGGTGATTACGCCCGGCGCCACCGCCTGGCTGCTGACCGACCGCTTCCCGCGGCTGGTGCAGATCGCCATTGCGCTCGGTACCGTCACCAGCGGCGTGGGCGCCTGGCTGAGTTTCTTTCTGAACGGCGCCACCGGCGGCATCATCGTTTCACTGCAAACGCTGATGTTCCTGCTGGCGTTTGTCTTCGCGCCCCGCCACGGGTTGCTGGCCGCCCGTCGTCAACGCCGTCTGGCGATGAGGAAATAATATGGAATGGTTGACCTTGTTAGCCGAACCCTTTGCCTTTCCGTTCATGGTCAAAGCCATGCTGGCGGCGGGCGTGGTCGGCATGGTGTGCGCGGTGCTCTCCTGCTTTATGGTGCTCAAAGGCTGGTCGCTGATGGGGGACGCCGTTTCCCACGCCGTGCTGCCCGGCGTGGTGCTGGCCTGGCTGGCGGGCATTCCGTTGGCGATCGGCGCGTTCGCCTCCGGTTTGTTTTGCGCGCTGGCTACCGGCTATGTGAAGGAGCGTTGCCGCATCAAAGAAGACACGGTGATGGGGATTTTGTTTTCCGGCATGTTCGCCCTCGGTCTGGTGCTGTTTTCACGCGTCAATACCGAGCAGCACCTGAGCCATATCCTGTTCGGCAACGTGCTGGGGATCACCCGCTACGAACTGCAGCAAACGCTGACCATCAGCCTGTTGGTGCTGGCGGTAATCCTGATTAAATGGCGCGACCTGGTGCTGTACTGCTTTGACGCCACGCAGGCGCAGGTCTGCGGCCTGCCGGTAAAACTGCTGCACTATGGCCTGTTGACCCTGCTGTCGCTGACCATCGTCGCCGCGCTGCAGGCCGTCGGCGTGATTCTGGTGATCGCCATGTTGATCACCCCCGGCATTACCGGGTTTGTGCTGTGCAAACGGTTCAGCGCCATGATGCTGGTGGCGGTAACCAGCGCCACCTTCTCGTCGGTTTTCGGCACCTGGCTCAGCTATTTCCTTGATGGCGCGACCGGGCCGTGCATCGTGCTGATTCAGTCGCTGATTTTTATCATCGCGCAGTGCACCGCGAAAATGCGAAAACCGCAACACTGACCGAGATAGGCCCGCGTTGAGCGGGCCTTCTGCGTCATGGCGGGCAATATCAGGTCGCTGCGGCTACATAACCATCTGACTCCCCTTTTACCACGCATTGCAGGTACAATTCCCTACCCGTTACCCCATTTACATCCGCGCGCTATCACGCAATGAGTCCGATATGTTAAAAGACGGCGACATCACGTTCCGCAAGCTTGAGATTTTCAAGACGTTCATGGAGAGCGGCACCATCACCCGCACCGCTGAACTCCTCGGGCTCAGCGGCGTCAGCGTACATCGAGCGCTGCATACGCTGGAGGAAGGGGTACGCTGCCCGTTGTTTATCCATAAAGGGCGCAATCTGGTGGCGCTGCCGGCGGCGCATACGCTGCTGGAGTACAGTCAGGAAGCGATGTTGCTGATGGAACGGGGGCTGGAGGAAACCCGCAAGACCGCGGGGGTTGGTCAGGGGCGCTTGCGCATCGGGACACTGTATTCGCTGACGCTGGAAACGGTGCCGCGCCTGATTATGGGCATCAAGCTGCGCCGTCCGGATCTGGAGCTGGATTTAACCATGGGGTCGAATCAGCGCCTGCTCGCCATGCTGGATGATCAACAGTTGGACGCGATTCTTATCTCGCTCTCCGACAGCAACATCGACCGTAACCAGTTGGAATTCCTGCCGCTGTTTGAGGATGACATCTGTCTGGCGGCGCCGGCCGCTGCGAAGCTGGATACTCGTCAGCCGGCCGACCTGCGTGATTTCCATCACCAGCGGTTCGTTTCGCTGTCCGAAGGGTTCGCCACCTATGCCGGTTTTCAGGAAGCGTTTCATATCGCCGGGTTCGAGCCGGAGATCGTCACGCGGGTGGACGACATTTTCTCCATGCTGAGTCTGGTGCAGGCCGGCGTCGGCTTTACCCTCATCCCCGAGCGGATGAAAAAAGTGTACGAAAACGATGTACAGTTGCTGAAACTGGCGCCGCCCTACCAAATGCGCCAGCTCATCGCCATCGTGTTCGCCCGCAACCGCGAGCATGACCCGAATCTGCTGGCGCTGGTGGCGGAAGGCCGCATGTACGCCCGCGGCCTGAACGCTACCCCTGCGCCCTAAGCTGGCCGGCGCGGTGGACCACCACATCGATGCCGCTGCGCTCCAGAGCAAACGCCTCGCCACGGCTAAACGCCTGCTTCGCCAGACAGGTCAACACGCCGCCCGGCGGCATCTCAATCGCCAGCCGCACATCGCGCTCTTCAGCCGCAATCATCGCCTCATGCCAGCGCACGGTACGCGCCATGTTCAGCGCCAGGTCATCCGCGATGCGTTCCGGCTGCCAGATTGCCCGGGCGGAACTGCCGCTCAGGTAGCCGCATTGCGGCGGCGACAGTTGCAGCGAAGCAAACGCCGCCGCCAGCTGTCTGGCGGGCGCATCCAGCAACGCACAATGCGACGGTACGCTGACCCGCAGACGTTGCGCCCGGCTGGCGCCGCGTTGCAGCGCCCGTTCCGCCACCTGCGCCATGTTCTCGTCGCTGCCCGCAATCACGATTTGCCGCTCGGCGTTCAGGTTGGCGAGATACGCGCCGCTGTCAACCAGCAACGCCTCCACCTCCGACTGGCTCAACCCCATGATGGCGGTGAGCCCATACCCTTGCGGATAGGCTTGCTCCATCAGGTCGCCGCGCAGCGCCACCAGCCGTAACGCATCGTCAAAACGCAGCACACCGGCGATCACCGCCGCCGGAAACGCGCCAATCGACAGGCCGCTGACCATATCCGGCATCACGCCGCGCGCCATCAGCGCTCTGGCCCAGCCAACGCCCGTGATCAGCAGGCACAGCTGTACCGCGCGGGTATGGCGCAGCGCCTGCGGGCTATCCAACTGGCGAACCTCGTCGCCCAGCACCGCCGCCGCGTCATCCATCACCCCGGTGTCGGCCGGCAGCGACTGCAACATACCGGCATGCTGCGCCCCCTGTCCGGGGAAGGTAAACAGAATCTTCATCTCACCACTCCATTGCCCACGGGTCGCTGACCCGCCGCGGCCCGCGCTCGGTTTTCAACAGCGCTTGCCCGTCTCTCAACCACTCAGCCAGCGCGAAACCGCCGTTGGGCGTTTCCACTTGCGTGTCGGCTCGACACAGCCCCGACGACAATTGCCGTTGCCAGTCCCGCAGGGCTTCCAGGTCCGGCGCCCGAGGCGCGCGAATCAGCAGGTCCAGGTCGCTGTCGGCATGCAGCACCGGCATCTGCGTCGCCAGCGCGTATCCCGTACTGCCGGTTACCCCCCACTGCCACGGCCAGTGCTGCTGCGCCAGTTGAATCGCGACCTGCACCGGCGGTTGCGACACAAACGGCGATGCCAGCAGTGCGGGCAGCTCACCCAGCATTTCCGGGGTCGCCGCGCGTACAATATGCGCCGCCGCCACCCACCCGGCGGCGCGCTGGTCCCGGCGCATGCCGCGCACCCCGACCGGAATACGCCCGGCCGGGTCAACGTCACGCCGCACCACCACCGGCAAAGCCGGTCGCCATTGGCTGTCCACCCAGGGCGCGTCGATACCTTCCAGCGCCTCGCGGGACGCCAGCCATAACAGATCGTGCGGACGTGTCGTTACCATGCTTTAGATTCCTGATGTCAACGTAATAAATAGCGGCAGCGACAGGATACAGAGTACCGAGCTTAACAGCAGCACCGCTTCCGCATCCGGCGACTGCACGCCAAACCGGTTACCGAAAACCACGCCGAAAAAGCCGGCGGACAGAGCAATCATCAGAATCGCGGTGATCGCCACCGCGCCGTGCAGCCCCAACATCAGCACCACCGCCCACGCCAGCGCCGGTTGTACCAGCAGCTTGGCCAGCACCGCGGTGGTGACCACGCGGTTAAGCTTCAACTGGCGCGCCGAAAGAATAACGCCGGTCAGGAACAATGCGGTCGCCGTGGCGGATAGCCCCAGCGGCTTGATCGCCGCCAGCAGCAGTTCCGGCATGCGAATACCAATGGCGGACAGCACCACGCCCAGCAACGGCCCCAGCACAATCGGCTTTTTCACCGACCGCCACATCAGCACCGGCAGCATCGCCAGCGTAGAGGTCTGGCTGCCGCCTGACGCCCGCGCTTTTTCGCGTTCTAGGATCAGCAAACAGAACGGCGTCATCAGCACCGAACCACAGGCGATGGACACCGCCACCGACAGTGAGGTAGACGAACCGTCGCCCAGCACGCTGCCAAGAATCGGCAGGCCGAGCGCCGCATAGTTGGGCAGCGCCACGGTGAGCGTCAGCACCGCTGCGTCCTGCGGCGTTTTATGAAACAGCTTGACGGCCAGAAAATAAATGGCCGCATAGGTTACCCACATCGCCAGCGTCAGCACCACGATCAGCGGAGCCTGCTGGACAATGCCGGACCAGGGCGTTTGCACCGTGGCGCTGAACAACGCCGCCGGCAGCGCAAAATCCATGACGAAAATATTGAGCAGGGCAACGTTCTTGTTATCCACCATTTTGGCTTTGCCAGCCCAGAACCCCAGCAGCATGATGATAAAAATCGGCGCGAGGGCATGAACAATTACATAAGTCATATCGTATTCACCTGTAATAAAAGAGCATGAGTTCCAGCGCGATGGTTAGGCGGTACCCGCCATTATTCGTGTGGCGGAGCACCGCATAGTTTTTCAGACAAAGGGCGTCCGTGGGCATCCAATGACGCCCATTACCCTTTTCTGGCAGGTCTCTTTACTGGCTTACCGATATCAGGCGGCCGATCCTTGTTAACCAGGATGCTGACCGCCTGTGTGGGGCTGATTACCTGTGCGAGGCTTCTCCCCGAGTGACGTTCCCCGGTGACGCTTACACCGGCGCGTGGTTTACCCGCGGACGCGGCTTACCACTGCGCCCGCATCCGTTCGCGGACCAGCGACGAACTGCGCCGGTTGTCCGCTCCCAGCCGCGTTTTCAGTGAGCGGTCGCGACGGGCGTCGGCAATCGCCTGCTGCAACGCGGCGATCACCTGCGCCGAATCGTCGGCGGACGGCGCATCCGGATTGCTGATATCCAGCAACGCCGACAGCAACCCCAGCGTGGCGTAATTGCGGATGTCATACGCCATCGGCGGGATAGTGGCCGCCAGTTTCTCCAGTTCCTCGACGCTTCTGAGCGTGATGCGCGCGGCGGAGGCCTTGCCCATCGCGTGAATCTGCACCGCGGGGTCATTAAAGGCGATCAGCCGATTGGCCTGATAGCCGTGGGCCAGAAACGCGCCGGACATCGCTTTGCCGACGATCAGCCCGATGACCGGATGCCCGGCGAGGCGAGCCTGCGCATACGCGCCCGCCGCTGCCGCCAGCGCCTGATGGATGCCGAACGCTTCCTCCCGGCGGCCATACGCCTGACTCGGCACGTCGATCACCGCCACAATCGGCCGTTTGTTATCGCTGTGCCGGTCCGCGGCGATAGTCTCATGCACCACTTTCGCCAGCGTCCAGCCTTCAAGCAGCCCCACCTCGCCCTGCGCGGCGCGCGGGTAGTGGTTATCCGCGTCAGGAACAACGGCGATAAAACGGACCGGTTCGCCGGCGATGTCGCCGTCAGCTGCCTGCACCGACGGGCATAGCCCGACCAGTCGCGGTTTACCGTGCGCCAGCGTTTCCAGCCATAACGCGCCGCGATGTGCTACGTGACTCATGGGTTTACCTCCCCGAAAAGCTGTTGGATCTGTTGCGTGTCGGCCTGCACCCGCGTATCGGCGTCGGTCAGTCGCGCCAGATACCACGCATAGTTATCCGACCGGTGTTGCGCCGGAACGCCGCTGGCGAGCGCGTTATCCACCGCCTGTTTGACGGCGTTAACGCCATCGGCCACCAGACTGTCGGCCAGGCCACTGCGGCGACGGATTTCCCCGCCGGTCATGCTCCAGATAAAAGGACGGTCGCGTGAGTCGTACTCGGCAATCCCCGCTTCCTGTTCAATTACCTGCGGGCCGTTGAGCCCAAGACGCGCCTCGCGGGTGACGATCAGGTGGCTGCACAGCGCGGCGGCGATCGACATGCCGCCAAAGCACCCCACCGTACCGGCGATGATGCCGATCACCGGCGTGTAACGGCGCAGGTCGACGATGGCGGCGTGGATATCGGCGATCGCCGCCAGCCCCAGATTGGCCTCCTGCAACCGGACGCCGCCGGTTTCCAGACACAAGATCGCCTGCGTCGGAATACCCTTGCGCTGATCGTCCGCCGCCAGCTCCAGCGCGGCGGCCATTTTGGCGCCGGAGACTTCGCCCATGCTGCCGCCCTGAAACGCACCCTCAATAGCGATCACTACCGTCGGTTTGCCCTGCAGCGTGCCTTTCGCTACCACCATACCGTCGTCGGACTGCACCACGATGCCCTGCGGCCCCAGCCACGGCGAGACGATGCCGTCAAACGGGTCGAGCAATTCGCGGTAGCTGCCCTCATCCAGCAGCGCGCGGGCGCGCTCCCGCGCTTTGAGTTCGATAAAACTGCGATCGTCACGCATGATTCACCCCTTCAAAAACCTGTTCGATACGGATGCGCGCCACACCGGGCGTGGCGCCGAAATCATGAATCTTCATGGCGCCGGCAGGCAGGCCGCCGAGCGAACTTAACCGGTCGAACAGCGCCTGCCAGCGCGCCCGACTGTTATCCACCGACGTGGTGATGTCGATGGAGAGCGTCTGTCCGGCGTTCGCCGTCAACAGCACTTCCATATCACCGGACCCCACCACGCCCGCCAGCGCGTTGCCGCTGGCCGTGCGGGTAGCCGGGAATGACAATGTAATGTGTTCCATAACACCCTCTTAATGGTATAAAGATGGCTGTGCGATACCATCAAGCAATAGCGTGGCGGCCAGCAGATCGGCCGCGCCGCCCGGCGACGCGTTCAGCGCCAGCATATGCGCATCCAGTTGCGCCAGCGCCTGCCGCCCGGCGGGACGAGATATGCCGCCGGCCGCCAATACCGCCCGCGCGCCGCGCTGCATCGTTTCCAGCCCGTCCAGCCCGGCGCGTGACAACACGCAGGTATCGCTCAGCGAGGTCATAATGCTCATCAGCGCATCCAGACGCGCCGCGTCTTCACCGGCGCCTTGCCGGCGGCTATGCAGCAACTGCGGCAGCGCCAGTCGGGTAATGTGCGGGAACCCCTGCTGCGCCTCTTCGCGCGCGCCAGGGACCTGATAACGCTGCGTCGCCCGTCGCCCTTTGCTAAAGACCGTCGGCGCGGCGCTATCCGGCTGGCGGGCAAGACGCGCCGCGGTGTCCGCGATAGCCTGCGAGTCGCCGCCGCCGCCGAGCATCGCCGCCGCGCTGACCAGCAGCCCCAGCGCCCAGATCGCGCCGCGGTGCGTGTTGACGCCGCCGGTCGCCAGCATCATGCGCTGTTCGCCTTCGCGCCCTACCCGACCGACCAACTGGCGCAACGCGGCATCCACCGGGCGTTGCCAGCTCTGAAGCGCCAGCGTATGGAATGTGTCGGTCAGGCTGCGGGCGGAACGCTCCATCAGCGCGAGCGTTAAATCCTGATGCGCGCCGCTGCCGCGGCTATCGACCAGCCCCGGCTTGGGGCTGAGCCGCGCTTCCTCAATCAGGCAGCGCGTCGCGGCCTCGGCCAGCCATTGCGCATACCCCTGCGCGTCGGACTGTCGCTGCGGCTTCATTACCAGCTCCGGAATTTCGCCGGCGGGTTGTACAGGCCGCCCGACCATTCCACCAGATCGGCCACGCTGCCGGCCGCCAGCAGCGAGCGGGTCGCTTCGGTACGGCGAATCCCCAAATCTTCCGGGTAGGCGACCTTGCCGTTGCGGCGGAACTCCGCCACGCGCTGCGCGTCCACCCCCAGCCCGATATCGGTGATCCCGGCTACCGCCGCCACCATCGCCCGGCGTTCCTCCAGACTGTCGGCGCGATAGAGATAGGCGATGCCTTCTTCGGTCAGCACATGGGTGACATCGTCGCCATAAATCATCACCGGCGCCAACGGCATACCGGCCGCTTTCGCCACATCCACCGCGTCGAGTTTTTCCACAAAGGTCGGTTTGACGCCGGCCTGGAAGGTTTCCACCATTTGCACCACCAGCTTGCGCCCGCGCTGCATCGGGTCAGGTTCGTTAATCATGGCGAGCCATGCCGGCGTGGCGTGACGGCGACCGTGCGGGTCATGCCCCATGTTGGGCGCGCCGCCGAATCCGGAAAGACGTCCTTTGGTGACGGTGGACGAGTTGCCCAGCCCATCGACCTGCAATGTCGAACCGATGAACATGTCGACGGCGTACTGCCCCGCCAGTTGGCAAAACGCGCGGTTGGAGCGCATTGAGCCATCGGCGCCGGTGAAGAACACGTCCGGCCGGGCGGCGATATAGGCTTCCATCCCCAGTTCGCCGCCAAAGCAGTGGACACTGTCGACCCAGCCGCTTTCAATCGCCGGAATCAGGGTGGGATGCGGATTGAGGGTCCAGTGCTTACAGATTTTGCCTTTCAGCCCCAGACGCTCGCCGTAGGTCGGCAGCAGCAGCTCAATCGCCGCGGTGTTGAAACCGATGCCGTGGTTGAGCGACTGCACCTGATGCTCGGCGTAAATGCCCTTGATAGCCATCATCGCCATCAGGATGTGCTCTTGTTTGATCAAGCGCGGGTCGCGGGTAAACAGCGGTTCGATAAAGAACGGCTTGTCGGCGACCACCACATAATCAATCCAGGAACCGGGAATATCGACGCGCGGCAAATCCGTTTCGTCGTCCACCAGCTCATTGACCTGAGCGATGACGATACCGTCATGGAACGCGGCGGCTTCAACCAGCGCCGGCGTGTCTTCGGTACTGGGGCCGGTGTACAGGTTGCCTTTGCGATCGGCTTTATACCCCGCCACCAACGCCACATTGGGGATCAGGTCGACATACAGGCGGGAATAGAGTTCGATATAGGTATGGATGGCGCCGACTTCCAGCGCGCCATCCTCCAGCAGTTGCGAAATGCGCAGACTCTGCGTGCCCGAGAAGGAAAAATCGAGCTTGTGGGCGATGCCTTTTTCAAAGATATCCAGATGTTCGCTGCGCCCGACGCTCGGCATGATCATATGCAAGTCATGCACTTTTTGCGGATTGACCTCCGCCAGCGTGCGGGAGAGAAAATCAGCCTGCTTCTGGTTATTGCCTTCCAGCACCACCTTATCGCCGGGAGCGATCAGCTTTTCCAACATCGCGGCAAGATGTTCCGTGGGAAGCACCTTGCCCGGGACGGGTATCGACGCCTTGCGCCGTTGTTTTTCACTGCGGCGCGTATTCCAGAGCCGCGGTGACGTTTGCCCAGACAACATTATTAACCTCCTGATTCAGCTCATCATTTTGATTTGCCTTGGTCTGGTTAAAGTATGTTCCCCGGCCGATGCCGCTTCAATAAAGCCGGTATCGCAATCATTAGCTTTAGAGTAAAGATTAATAGCGCGCCGCGGGTCGTCGTGATGCCAGCGCGCGTCCGCTCACGGGTTGCCCCTGCGGCCCGGTTTTGACTCATTGTGATCGACATCGCGCTTTTTAACGCGGGATGGGTAGGCGGTGGCTCGGCAAACGCCGCCGTTAACAGGCAGGGCAATACGGTACAGGCGGGGATGACCGTCTGCGGAGGTTATTGGTCATTCAGGAAAACAGTCCGGGCGGTTACGCTGTCAGCCCTGACCGGACAGGTCAGGGCTGTGGAGAACCGATTACATCACTTGGAGGGAGGGACTTTTTTGTCCACCACGCTGTGAATCGCGGCGGCCAGTTCATTGATTTCGAATTTCGCTACATACGAATCCGCGCCCACGTTACGCACATGGTCTTCGTTCGCGGTGCCGGACAGTGAAGAGTGGATAATAACGGGAATGCTCTTGAGCGTATCATCACGTTTGATATTACGCGTCAGTGTAAAACCATCCATCTCCGGCATTTCCAGATCGGTCAGCACAAAGGCAATCTTGTCCGAAATCGGCCGACCTTCCGCCTGTGCTTCCTGCGCCATTGCCTTGATCTTGTTCCAGGCTTCCAACCCGGTGATATGCATGATGTACGGAATATTCATCACCTTCAGCCCCGTTTCGAGCATCGTTCGCGCGACTTTGGAGTCTTCGGCTACAATCGCCACCGCACCGGGCTTCAGTTTGAAGGTTTTGGCTTCTACGCTTTCAATCTTAATCTCGCGCTCGGTCGGAATAATGTCGTGCAGAATCTGTTCGACATCCAGCACCAGCGCCAGACGGTTACTCGATGGATCGCTGTCCAGACGCGCAATACTGGTAATATAGGTATTGCTGACGCCTGCTTCGGCGGTATTTACCTGACTCCAATCCAGACGAACAATGTCATCAACGGATTCGACCGCAAAAGCCTGAGTGCTGCGTGCATATTCCGTCACCAGCAGGATATTGCGGCCGGTACTCGCAGCACATCCCACTACCGCCGGAAGATCGATAACGGGAATAATCTGCCCGCGAATATTAATCATGCCAAGCATCGGCGGTGTCATACCCGCAGCCTTGGTCAAGGTTGGCATCGGAACGATTTCACGAAGCTTGAACACATTGATGCCGAACAGCTCGGATGGCCCCTCACCGGTAGCCGACCCTAAACGGAACAATAACAATTCAAACTTGTTGGATGAGGTAAGATTGGTTCTCTCCTCAATCTCTCTTTGAAATTTATCCATTCTGTCCTCAATGCAAATAATTATTAATTGTGTGGTTACAAGGCAACATCAGTAATGCAGGCAAATCAGGGCAATACCCTGCCACCTCACTCTACGCGATCGCTGGCGCGCTTCAAATAGCTCTTACTTCTTATACACCATCAAAAAGAAAAATATGTGTCTCACGTCATCCGTCGCATCTTCCTGTTTTAAAAAGCATAGACCACCGGTCATTTATCCACCATTTTCCTGTGACAATTGTTCCGCATCCTGTGAGCAGTGGTTAAACCGCGTCATTGACATAACGTCTGCCGCGGTTTAACCACGAGGCGCTGATCCATTTTGCCGGCAAACTGCCCGCGCGATGCGCAAACCGTCGGGACGGCGCATGACAAAACGCGCACGCTGGAAAGGGTTAAATAACAACCTTTCTCGCCGCCCGGCCAGATAGTCGATAAGCGCGGCTATTTATCGCCACGCTTATCGAAAAAAAAACCTCGCAGCGGCATCCGCGCCGTCACTGTTATTAACTTTATAAATAAGGTCACATTTAAAAACACCCGAGAACAGGATTTAACAAAAAGCTTAAATGAATAAGAGAAATCCCAGAGCATGAAATACTCTGTCGTTTACGCTCATGCACCACATTCTCCATCTATATTATATTATCGCCGCCGTCTGGCGTCATATAGATTGAAATAATGCCATACATTGGAAGTCATTCCATAGATTAGAAAATTTCCACAGGTTTGAAAATTACAGGGTTATCCATAATGAAGTTTTTATTCACAAAAAATGTATTACTGCACAATAAATCCTGGTTTTTGCTATCAGGGACATTCTTATCCGTATTATCGTCATTTTTTATTATCCCCTATTACGTTGTGTATTTATACCAGACCCTGGGGATGAGCGTATTTCAGGTTTCGCTATTACTGATGCTACGCGCCACCCTTGAAAAAGGGCTCACCTTGCCCGCCGGCATGATGGCCGACAACATCGGCGCCAAAAAGGTGGCGCTGCTGGGCATTGCCTTGCGTATCATCGGGTTAATCTTGCTGGCGGATGCCCATACCTTTGCCGGGCTGGTCGCGTCCGCGCTGATCAACGGCGTCGGTCTGGCATGCGGCATGATAGCCAGCAAGAAAGCCATGCTTGAACTGATTGACAGCGACATGAAAGCCTTCGCGTCTATCGGTCTGGCGATCAACATGGGGGTGGCATTTGGTCCGCTATTTGGTTACCTGATGATCGGTTACGATTTCGCTTTTCTGTGCTACGCCAACGCCGCCTGTCTGGTGGTAGTCGCGATAATCTACCTGATTACGTTATCCAATTTCCGCAGTTATCATAACGATCGCGAACGGGCATCGCCCTGGCAATGGCTCTCAATGCTTCGACAGGTCAATATCCGGCCGTTATTTTTAATGCAATTATGCTTTTTTTATTTCTATACCTTTCTCGAACTGGTCTTTCCGCTTTATTCCTCTCTGAATATTTCATTACTGGCATCCGGAATGACATTTACCATTAACGCGATCACCGTAATTTTTTCAAACCTGTTTATTATCAGCAGAGTAAAAACAGTCGCTCTTGAGCTTTCCTATGGTTTTCTGGTTTTTTCCGTCGCCTTTATTTTAATTGCTATTTCGTCATTAACAGACTCCCCGTTGCAACTGGTTTTTTACGCCATTGGAATATTTTTCTTCAGCATTGCCGAGGTATTTTTCACGGTAATGATAGACGCTCAGGCAATAACCCGTGCGCCGGCAAACGCCAACGGCACCGTCATGGGCTTACTGGGGTTATTTTCGATGACTGGCGTCGGCCTCGGCTATACCCTGAACGGCATCCTTTTCGACTATTTCCATTCTCGTGACATCGTCCCCTGGTTCTGGGGGCTTTTTATTGCGATCAGCGGACTCTTTTTCGTTATCGCGCTCACGGTCAGCCGATGCTGTAAAGAGAACACGGCGCGCCCCAGGCGCTTTTGACCTTAACGTCTGGCCTTAACCTCGCCCACGCATCATCGGCAAATGCGGTGGGCGAGCCGCGTTTGCCGACAGGGCCGCGATTATCCGGCCCGGTGAGGATTATTTGGCCGCGCGGAGATTATTTGGCATAGCTGTAAACCGAGGCGCGAGAAATCCCCAGGTGCTGGGCGATGGTTTCCATGGATTTTTTCACGTCGAGCAAGCCATTTTCCCGCAGTTCCCGGATCAGCTGGCGCCGTTCCGGCGCTTTAAGCGCGCGCGGCGTGGTCGCCAGACGCGCCGCAAACCGATCGATGCGCTGACGAATCGCTTCGGAACCAGACGGTTCCAGGCTTTCGTTAAGCACGCCGGTACTGACCTGATTGAAGCGGGCGAATGCATGCTGAATGCCGCGAAACAGCGTCATATCGACATTGAGACACAGCGACGCGACATACTCGCCGCTGGCGTCCTTGATGCCGATCGAGGTGCTTTTCACCGGCCGACCATCGGCGAACTGGTTGGCGTAATTCGCCACGATACGGGGAAATTCCGGCGATGCGATACGCGCCAGCCCCAGTTCGGTCGCCGGTTGCCCCACTTCCCGTCCGGACAGGTTGTTGTAGATAGCCAGAATGGCGTGTTCCGGGTTTTTCAGATCGTGAATCACCACTTCGCAGAACGGCGCGAACGTCTCTCCCAGCCCTTGCGCAATGGTGCCAAGCTGCTCAAACAGTAGCGAATCAGGCAGATGCGTCATCGCGTTTATCCTTTCATCGACTCATTTTTGGATAAACTATTTACAAATAGACAATATGTCAAATTCAGCCCGGACCTCATCCAGCCGGGCAACGCCGTCAGCCCGCTAAAAACGGTTGGCAACGCCCAAAATACAGGCTATAAAAAATAAGACATTTTGTTTAAAACTGGATAAATCGTTTACACAGGTACCGCCATGAACCCGATTGTTCTGCCTACTTATGACGACGTCGCCGCCGCCAGCGACCGGATTGCTGGTTATGCCCACCTCACGCCGGTTCTCACCTCCCGTACCGTTAACGATGCGTTCGGCGCGGAACTTTACTTCAAATGCGAAAACTTTCAGCGCATGGGCGCGTTCAAATTTCGCGGCGCGATGAACGCGTTGTTGCAATTCACCGATGAGCAGAAAGCCGCCGGCGTGGTGGCCTTCTCTTCCGGCAACCACGCGCAGGCGATCGCTCTGTCGGCAAGATTGCTGGGGATTCCGGCCACCATCGTCATGCCGCAGGACGCCCCCGCCGCCAAAGTCGCCGCCACCAAAGGGTACGGCGCGCAGGTGGTTACTTATGACCGCTACACGGAGGACCGTGAGGCTATCGGCCGCGAGCTGGCGCAACAGCACGGTATGACGCTGATCCCACCCTACGACCATCCGCAGGTCATCGCCGGTCAGGGAACCGCGGCCAAAGAGTTGTTTGAAGAGGTCGGCGAGCTGGATGCACTGTTTGTCTGTCTGGGCGGCGGTGGGCTGCTGTCCGGTTCGGCGCTGTCGGCACGGCGGCTGTCGCCCGGCTGCCGGGTGTACGGCGTCGAACCTGAAGCCGGCAACGACGGCCAGCAGTCCTTTCGTTCCGGCCGCATCGTGCGTATCGATACGCCCAACACCCTCGCCGACGGCGCTCAGACGCAGTATCTGGGCCAATATACGTTCGCGCTGATTCGCGCCAACGTGGATGACGTTCTGACCGTCAGTGATGATGATCTGGTCGCGGCAATGCGCTTTTTCGCCGAGCGGATGAAAATGGTGGTGGAACCGACCGGCTGCCTCGGTTTCGCCGCCGCCCGCGCCTGCCAGCACGAACTGCGGGGGAAACGCGTCGGCGTGATCATCAGCGGCGGTAACGTCGACCTCGTCCGCTACGGCCAGTTACTGGCTGGCTAATCCTTTCAGTCAACACGCAAAGGCGCCGGCGATTCCGGCGTCTTACCGGCACGATGCCGCCGCCCACAGCCATCGGGGCGACGTAGCATTGAGTTTGCGGGCAATCTCCAGGTAGCGCTCATCCAGCAGGCTGGCCGACCAGTACAGGGCGGACGCGGTTTTGGCCGGCCATAATCCGTCGAATCCCGGCACGCCGGCCTGCCGACGCTCGATATCAAAACGCACCGTGGTGCGGGCAAATTCTTCGTGAGTCTTCACGCCGTCGGCGTAAGGTTTGAGCCACGCCAGCGCGGCGCGCAGACTTTGTCCGTCACGGCCTTTCAAATCAAGCCAGTCATGCCCCTGCGTGCGAGCGGCCAGCGCAGCGCGCACCAGCGGTTCCAGGCTATACACCACATAGTGCAGCGCATCGCGCTGGCTGAAATCCAGCACTTCGCCATCGGCGCGGACATTGGCGTTCAACTGGCGTACAAAGGCCTGCTGCGCCGCCGCCATCAGGCGGGGATCGTCCAGCGCGGCCGCCCCCATCGTCACCAGCTTGACGCGGTGACTCTGCCAGTTATTGTTCCAGGTGCCGCGTTTATCCTGCTGATGCGCCTGCATCCGTTGCAGATACCCCGTCGTCAGGTCGTTCAGAAAACGGCGGGTACGCTCCCGCGTGGCCTCCGGCAGGTCGTTTCGGGTCAGCTGATAGGCGTCAATCAACCCGTCAAGGCTGGTTTCATCAATAGGATTGAAGCTCAGGCGGTAAGTCTTGATCCAGTCGTCCAGATAGACCGCCAGCCGTGACAGCGACGCCGCATCCCCAGCCATGCGCCACGCCAGCGCCAGATCGCGCATGTAGCCGAAGTCGCGTTTGGCCGCGTTGGAAATATCATAAATGCCCTGATGAGGCAGCGTGCCTTCGGTGTGCATGACCGGTATCGCCTGCGGTTGCGGCGACGGCGGGCGGGAGGCGGTCGACAGCAGGGCGGATTTTGACGGCGCTTTTACCGCCAGACAAAACGATTCGCCGGCCTGCGCCGACGTGATGAGACCGGCGGCGATCGCCCCCAGCATCCACCGGGAATGGCGACCAAGACGGACAACGCCCGCCTTACCGTTGACGTTTGACGTTATGGTTCCCACGCGAAAAACTCCTATCCATGCCCGGATCGGCGCACCGTTATCGGTATTATTGACGTTATAAAAATGAAGGATGTAACGCATCGTGGACTGCGGCGCAAGCCCGACAATCCTGCGGCAGACGGTCAGCGTGGCGGTTTGTGCGCCGGGTCACGGCCGCCACGCCTGTCGCCGGGCACGCCGCTATAAATGCCACCTGTTTTCCGCCTCGGTCACCCGTGACTCAAAATGGCTCAACTCCGCGTTTTTGCACGTCAGCCACAGCTGGCTAAATTCGCGGCCAAGCAACGCTTGCAGCGGCAAACACTGCCGAAACAGCGCCAGCGCATCCTGCTGATACCGCGGCAACGCCACGCGCTCCGCGAGCGGAACCGCATCGTGCCGTCCGTTGCCGGGAAGCGGCAGGTCATGCTCAAGGCCGTGCCACATGCCGCTCAACAGGGCCGCCATCACCAGATAGGGATTGGCGTCGGCGCCGGCCAGACGATACTCGATACGCTGATTATCGCGATCCGCACAGGGCAATCGCAGCGCCACGGTGCGATCGTTGTATCCCCACGATGCGTGGAGCGGCGCATGTCCGCCCTGCCGCAACCGGCGAAACGCGTTCACATTCGGCGCCAGCAGCGCTACCGACGCCGGCATCAGCGCCATCATCCCCGCCAGCGATCGCCGCATCGTCTCGCTGAGCGCCTGCCCCGGTTCACCGGCGAGCAGGTTGATGCCGTTCCTATCCTGCAAGCTGATGTGCACATGCAGGCCGCTGCCCGACAGATGCGCGTACGGCTTAGCCATAAAACAGGCCGCATGGTTGAATTTTTCCGCCAGTTGTCGCGTCATCCGTTTCAGCGTCAACACCTGTTCACAGGCCTCCAGCACCCTGTCGCTATGCTGCAAATTGAGTTCGTACTGACCGGCGTCCGCTTCGGCGACGATTCCGGTCAGCGGCAGACGCTGCATTCTGGCGTGCTGTTCAATCTCATCCAGGAGGTAAACATGCGGTTCCGGCTCATCGACCAGAAAACAGTGGGAAGGCTGGGAGAGCGACGGTTCGGGCTGCTCGCGGTCGCGCAGATAAAACTCCAGTTCGGCCGCCGCCACCGGATACAGGCCGCGGTCATGAAAACGGCGCAGCAGGTTTTGCAATACCACGCGCGGTTCCAGCTCGCAGGCGGCGCCATCCGCATTTTTCATGGTCAACAGCAACTGGGCGTGACGCGCCGGATCGCTGGCGCAAGGCCGCAACGTGCCGCTGACCGGCAGGCACAAGCGGTCCGGCTCGCCCACCTGTTTACCCAATCCGCTCTGCTCGATGACGTGCCCTTCCAGACTCATGGCATACACCGACAACGGGAAATAGCATCCCTGTTCCAAAGAAAACAGCGTGCTGACCGACATACGTTTACCGCGCACGCAGCCATTCAGGTCATGGAGGTAGATGTCGACATGTTCGGTATCAGGATAGTGCTTCAGGTAGGTTTCCACTTCATCGCGAAAACATCGCTCAACCGGGTCGGGAAATGGTCCGCTAACGACGTTGGCGTTCATGACGCGTAATGGCATAACGATATCAGCCTCATCAGATAAGTGACGGGGTCGACAAGGCAGGAGCATAATCAGCCGCGCTGAGTGCGACCACCCTGCCGGCCCCAGTTAACGTCGGGCTGATTATTGGCTGGCAGGGATAAATTTTCTGTAAATTCTCCGCGGCGGGAAATAAAAATCCTGTAGGGCACCAGGCGAAAACCGCCGAAGACGCATTACCCCTGACGGCGCAGCCAGCTCAGGTAGGCCGCCGGCCAGGCCGCTGCCGGCGTGCCCGGCTCACCCAACCCAAAACCGTGCCCGCCGACCGGGTAACGCCGCATCTCCACCGGCACCTGCGCACATCGGCAGGCCTGCGCCATGATCAGGGTATTGTGCGGGTCAGACACCGGATCATCGTCCGCCTGCACCAGAAAGAACGGCGGCGAGCGCCGCGACACGTAGGACTGCACCGACCATTCGGCTTCCGCCGCCGGCGTGGCGTTACGCCCCACCAGCTCCCGGTGGGTGGCGGTGTGCTGATAGGGTTTTTCCAGCGTAATCACCGGGTAGATCAGCGCGGCATGGTCAACCTGAAGCGGGAGGGTATCACGCGCATCCTGCGGCGCATAAGCGGCGTCATGCCTGAGCGCCGCCATGCCCACCAGATGCCCGCCCGCCGAAAACCCCAGCACGCCGACACGCTGCTCGCGATGACGAATCAGGCGCAACGCGCGCTGGGCATCCTGTAACGCCACCCGGTTGCCGTCATGCCAGCCTTCGCCGGGCAAGCGGTACGCCAGCACATAGGCGGTATAGCCCTGCGCCGCCAGCCAGGCCGCTGCCGGCCAGGCCTCCTTACCCATTTCGATACGCTGATAGCCGCCGCCGGCCGCCACCAGTATGGCCTGACCGTTGGGTTTTTCCGGCTGAAACACCTCAAGATAAGGGGCGGCGATCTGACTGAGCGCGCCTCTGGCGCTCAACCGCTGCGCGCCGGATGGTCCGCCGCCGCCCGGCGGCAATCCATCCCACAGTGGGATGCAGGGACGCGACGTCGGCAACGGCACACCGAACGCGCCCCCGATTTTCAGCGCGACGGCAGAAAGGGTAACGGCGGTCAGAAAACGTCTGCGATTCATGCTGATAGCCCTCTTCATGCCGGCGGCGCGATGCTTCATCCCAGCGTATGGCAGGCGCCACACGCTGCCCCATCGCTCAGGATACTAGCACCAGATGGCCGTCGCCAACCTGCTGATAACGGCGCGTCGGCGGCTGATAGTCCGCCGGGCGCAGCGGGCTGTGCAGTTCATCGGCCTGCGTCGATCTGAGCACGCGCTTTTCCGGGTCGGGTACCGGCACGGCGGCCAGCAGGCGGCGGGTATACGGGTGCTGCGGATCGTTGAATACCGCCTGACGCGGGCCGATCTCCACAATTTCGCCCTGATACATCACCGCCACCCGATGGCTGATGCGCTCGACTACCGCCATGTCGTGAGAAATAAACAGGTAGGCCAGCCCCAGTTGCTGTTGCAAATCGAGCAGCAGGTTGACGATTTGCGCCTTGACGGTCATGTCCAGCGCGGACACCGCTTCGTCGGCGATAATCACCTGCGGATTGAGCGCCAGCGCCCGCGCGATGCATAAGCGCTGACGCTGCCCGCCGGAAAACTGATGCGGATAGCGGTCGGCCATGTCGGCCTGCAACCCCACCTTCTCCAGCAGTTCCGCCACTTTTTGCGGCGCCTGTCGCGCTGACGCCAGGCCGTGGCTGATCATCGGTTCGGCGATCGCGCTGCCCACGGTCAGCCGTGGGTTGAGACTGTCGTAGGGGTCCTGAAAAATCATCTGCGCCCGCATCCGCAACCCGGCCAGCGTCGACGCGCCGGCCGCCAGCATGTTCTCGCCGCACAACGACACCGCGCCGCCATTCGGCTCCAGCAGCCGCAGAATCGCGCGCCCGGTGGTGGACTTGCCGCAACCGGACTCCCCCACCAGCGATAGGGTTTCCCCCGGTTGCAGGCTGAAAGAGACTTTCTCCACCGCATGCACCCGGCCGGTCACCCGCCGTAGCCAGCCGCTTTTCACGTCAAAACGCTTGATCAGATCGCGCACCGCCAGCACCGGCTCTCCCGGCGTTACCGTGTCTGTCAGCGGTTCGCTCGCCGCCGCGGACTGCCCGAATAGCGCAAACCGCCGCGGCAGACGGCTATCAGCCATTTCGCCCAGTCGCGGCACCGCGGAGAACAGCGTCTTGCTGTACGGGTGCTGCGGCGCACGAAACAGCTGGCGGGTATCCGCCATTTCCACCCCTTCACCGTGGTACATCACCATCGTGCGGTCGGCCACTTCCGCCACCACCCCCATATCGTGGGTGATGAACAGAATCGACATGCCTTGCTCGTCCTGCAACGTTTTGATCAGCGCCAGAATTTGCGCCTGAATGGTGACATCCAGCGCCGTGGTCGGTTCATCGACAATCAACAAGCGGGGATTGCAGGCCAGCGCGATGGCGATCACCACCCGCTGGCGCATACCGCCGGAAAAGCTGAGCGGGTACTCGTCCAGCCGGGAGCGGGCGGCGGGAATGCGCACTTTTTCCAGCAGACGCACCGCTTCCGCCCGGGCGCCGGCGTGGTCCATTCCCCGATGGCGCCGCAAGACTTCGGTAATCTGGGTGCCAATTTTCAGCACCGGGTTGAGGCTGGTCATCGGCTCCTGAAACACCATGCCGATATGATTGCCGCGGATGCGCTGCATCTCGCGGACCGGTAGCGCCAGCAGGTCGCGGCCGTCGAACAGCACCCGTCCGGTGGTGCGCACCTGCGGCCCGGCCAGCAGACGCATGATGGACAGCGCGGTGACGCTTTTGCCGGAGCCGGACTCGCCCACCAGCGCCACGGTTTCCCGTTCGCCAATGTCAAACGACAGATCCCGCACCACCTTCAGCCACTCACCGTTGACCCGAAAAGCAGTGTTCAGTTGTTCAACGCGCAGCACCGGCTGATTCACGCCTCACTCCTCTTGTCTGGTATTCAGCGCATCACGCAGGGCGTCGCCGATCAGGTTAATCGCCACAATCAGCAACAGCAGCATTACGCCGGGGAACAGGCTGATCCAGTAATCCCCGGACAGCAGATAGTCAAACCCGTTGGCGATCAACAACCCCAGCGACGGTTCGGTAATCGGCAGGCCAATGCCGAGAAACGACAGCGTCGCCTCCAGCATGATGGCGTACGCAATACGCATGGTGGCGACCACAATCAACGGCGGCAGGCAGTTGGGCAGCATATGGCGAAACAGAATGCGCGGAGCGGAAAATGCCATGCCGCGCGCCGCATCCACATAATTACGGCGGCTCTCCAGCAGAGCGGAGGCGCGAATGGTGCGGGCGTAGTACGCCCACTGGGTAATCACCAGCGCCAGAATAATTTTGTCCACCCCCTGCCCCAGCACCGCCAGCAGAATCAGGGCGATAAGAATGGGCGGAAAGCTGAGCTGGATATCGACGATACGCATCAGCAGCGCATCGGTTTTGCCGCCCAGCCAGGCGCTCAACATGCCGGCGGCCATGCCGATGACCAGCGCCACCAGCGCACTACTGACGCCGACGATCAAGCTGGTGCGGGTGCCGTAGAGAATGGCGCTCAGCAAATCGCGGCCCTGATCGTCGCTGCCGAGCCAGTAAGTCAGCCCGCCCATGCCGGTTGAACCCGGCGGCAGGCGGTTATCCATGATCATCAGTTGGGTCAGGTCATACGGATTCTGCGGCGCAATCCAGGGCGCCAGCAGCGCCAGCGCCACAATCAATGTCAGCGTAAACAGCCCCAGCCGCGACAGCCGGTCATGAAACAGCATCGACAGGGTACGCGCCAGCGCCGAACGCGCCGCCGGCGCGGCGGATGGGGTATGTACCGAGCGTCCCGACATGCTCATTGCCCTCCTCCTAACCGGATGCGCGGATCCACCACCGCGTACAGCACGTCCACCAGCAGATTGATCAGGCTGAACATCACCACCGTCATCATCAGGTAGGCCAGAATCACCGGGCGATCCAGCACCGCGATGGAGTCGATAATCAGTTTGCCCATCCCCGGCCAGGCGTAAATGGTTTCGGTCACCACCGCAAAGGCGATCAGCGCGCCCAGTTCCAGGCCAATCACCGTAATCAGCGGGATCAACGTATTTTTCAGCACGTGCACAAACAGGATGCGGCGCTCCGACAGCCCCTTGGCGCGGGCAAAACGTACGTAGTCCTGTTGCAGGCACTCGCGCACGCCGGCGCGGGTCAGGCGGATAATCAGCGAAATCTTGAACAACGCCAGATTGAGCGCCGGCAGCAGCAGGTGCTGCCAGCCGTCCGACGTCAGCAGGCTCAGCGGCACGCCCGCCACCGTCACGGTGTCGCCCCGTCCCGACGACGGCAGCCACCCCAGCTTCACGCTGAACAGCATGATCATCATCATGCCGATCCAGAACGTCGGCAGGCTAAAGCCCAGAATCGACACCGTCATCACCGATTTCGCCGCCAGGCTGTCCGGACGCAGGCCGGCGAACACCCCCAGCGGAATACCGATCAGCAGCGACAGCAGAAACGCCACCAGCGCCAGTTCCAGCGTGGCGGGCATGCGTTGCAAAATCAGGTGTAGCGCCGGTTGGTTGAAAATGAAGGAGTTGCCCAAATCGCCCTGCAGCGCGTGGGTCACAAACAGCAGGTACTGTTGCCACAGGGTTTTATCCAGTCCGAACGCGCGGATCACCGCCTCGCGCTCGGCCGGGGTGGCGTTGCTGCCCAACAGCAAATCCACCGGGTTGCCGACCAGATACACGCCGGCGAAAACCAGCACCGACATGACCGCCAGCGTTATCAGGGTTTGCAGAAAACGACTGAGTAAAAAGCGGGCCATGACGCATCCTTGTTGGTTAGCGATGGGTTAAGAACCTACCCCAATAGAGCGATTTTACTTGCCATTTTGGCCCTGGGCGGTGCCCGAAACCCTCACGTACTGCGTGTACGCTCCGGTTTACTCGCCGCGCTCGCCCGTTGGGCCGGACCAATTGCTTTGTCCGTTCAACATGCATTGCATGTTGTCTCCGCGCTGCCATGTCCAAACTGACTGCGCCCATTACGCCTATTGAGATAGGCTCTACGCGTGACGCTCCGGGATATCCGGCCGGCCGTAGCGGCTAAGCACCCGAACCAGCAACGACAGAAAACCGGGTTCATCTACCGACTGCATCACCTGCGCATTAGGCGCCTGCGACAGCTTGCCATAAAAATCCGCCCAGGTATGCCCGGCGGTTTCACCGGCGACGGTCACCCCGACCAGCGCCTCCCGTCCGGCAAACAGCGACGGTTGCAATAGCCAGGCCACGGTGGTGGCGTCATGCACCGGACCGCCTTCGCGGCCGAAACGCGCCATGTCGCTGCGGTCAAAAGCGCCCAACAGGCGGGCGATGGCCTCACCGGGCCGCCCGGCGTCACGTTGCAAAACGTCGATCTCCTGTTGGGTAATCAGCGCCTGAAACGTCATGTCCAGCGGCATGATCACCAAAGGAATGCCGCTGCCGAATACCCGGCGGGCGGCGTGCGGATCGGCATAGATATTGAATTCCGCCCACGGCGTGCGGTGGCCGAGCGCGGTAAAGGCGCAGCTCATGGTCACCACCTGACGGATGCCGCGCGCGACGTCCGGGTGCTGAATCAGCGCCAGCGCCAGATTGGTCATCGGCCCGATGGCGCAAAAGGTAATCGGGTTCTGTTCTTCCGCCGCCCGACGTGCGGTGCGAACGATAAAATCCACCGCGTGCTCCTGCACGACCCGGCACTCGCCCGCCGGCACCAGCTCATCGCTGAATGCGCCGATATGGGCGTACTTGCCGTAGCGCTGCGGACCGATCAGCGGCCTTTTCGCACCGGCGAACACCGGCACGTCATCACGACCGGACAGCGCCACAATCCGCCGGGCGTTCGCCAGCGTATTATCCAGCGCCACGTTGCCGGCCACCACCGTAATACCCAATACGTCCAGTTCCGGCGAGGCCAGCGCCAGCCACAGCGCAATGGCGTCGTCTACGCCGGGATCGGTGTCAATAATGATTCGCTGACGTGTCATCACGCGGTTCCATAAGCTGAAAACAGCTGACAGAACAACTGAAACACCTCGTCGACCGCCACGCCGGTGACCACATCGACGTTCGCCGACAGGCCGGATTTACCGTAGATATCCATTACGCTCTGTCCCATACACAGTTCGCTCTGATGCTCCACCAGCACTCGCGCCCGTTCGGTCTGGAACAAATCGGGGCGCAATACCCAGGCGATCACCAGCGGGTCATGCAGCGGCCCGCCGCGGGAGCCGTAACGTTTAACGTCATTGCGATCCCAAAACGCCATCAGTTGACTCAGCGGAGCGCGCAATCGCCCGGCGTGAGTCACCAGTTCGCTGACACGCTCCGGCGTCAGAATCACCTGATGGGTGGCGTCCAGCGGCAACAGCGTCATCGGCAGTTCCTGCGAAAAGACGATGTGCGCCGCGTGCGGGTCGGCCAGCATGTTGAATTCCGACGTCATGGTGCGGTTGCCCAGCTCCCGGCAGGCGCCGCCCATTGATACAATTCGTTCGATGCCGTCCACGATATCGGGCGCGATACAGAAGGCGCTGGCCAGGTTGGTCAACGGCCCCAGCGAGCACAACGTAATGCGTTCGCCGCTCTGCGCCGCCGCCCGGCAACGGGCGATCAGAAAGTTAACCGCGTGCTGCATTTCCGCCGCTTTACGCGGCGCGGGAAAATCGCTGTCGCCCAACCCATTCTTGCCATGAAACTGACCGTGGATCGGCTCGCGCAACATCGGTTGCCAGCAACCGGCAAACACCGGAATATCGGTACGCTCGCCCAGTTCGACGATCTGCAGCGCATTGCGCAGCGTGTTGGGCAACGGCTGATTACCGTTCACCACGGTAATGCCCTGAATCGCCAGCTGTGGGGCAACAAACGCGCTCAGTAACGCCAGCGCGTCGTCAATACCGGGGTCGCAATCGATGATGATGGGAATCGACTTCACAGAGCGCCCACCAGTTTCAGCACGCTGGCGATCTCTTCCCGCGCGTGATGATTCAGCGGCTGTTGCGGAGCAATCGGGTTGCCGACCGCGAATCCCTGCATCTCCAGCGCGGCCTTGATGCAGGCGGCCACCGAGTATTTGGCGAAAATTTCATTCACCCGCCACAACGGGCGTTGCAGTTCCATCGCCAGTTGCCAGTCGCCGCGTTTGGCCGCCTCGTACAGCGCCAGGCTCTGACGCGGCACGATACAGGCCGGGCCGGCCATCCAGCCGACGCCGCCGATCAGCATGACGCAGGCGGGAATATGGGCCGAGGCGGCGAAAACCTGCATGCGTCCTTCGGTGCGTTCGATGATCGACAATAACCGGCCGGTATTGGTGGACGCATCCTTGATGTAACGGATGTTATCCACGTGGCTTAAACGCTCGATCACCGGCAGGCTTAAGTCGGAACGCTGGAAATGAGGATTGGTGTACAGCACCACGGGCGTGGGATGCGCGGCTTCGGCAATCGCCCGAAAGTAGCTCTCCACGCCGGCATCGGTCAACGGGAAATAAGCCTCAAGTATCGCCAGAATGCCGTCGACGCCCAGGCCGAGGTAAGCCTGCGTCTGCGCCACCGCATCCTGAATGGTGGTGGCGGCTACGCCGGCGATCACCGGCACCCGGCCGCGCGCCGCGTCAACCACGGTGCTGACGACATCAAAACGCTGCTTTGCGGTCAGATAAGCGAATTCGCCGGTGCTGCCAAGCGGCGTCAAACCATGTACGCCGCTGGCGATAAGGTGCTCGACCAGTTCGGCGAGGACGGTTTTGTCCACATCGCCATTCGCTTTTATAGGTGAAACCAGATAGGGAAATACGCCGAAGAATTCGCTCATGGAGTGACCCTGAAAGTGGCAGGCGGAGTGTCCCGCCGCGCAATGCAGCGGGACACGGCCTGATGGGAGAACCCTGGTGTTAACGTAAAAATCGCACTATACCCGTCATACTTCGAGTTGCAGGTGTGTTGGCTGCCCTCACTCACCCCAGTCACTTACTTATGTAAGCTCCTGGGGATTCACTCGGTTGCCGCCTTCCTGCAACCCGAATTATTTGGGTATACATCATTTTCATTCACCACCAGCGCCGGGTGAAAAACTCACCGTTTTACTGCTTGTGAACGAAATAGGGCAATGTGTAGCCGTCTGTGCGGCCCACGTAGCTATAGCCTTTTTTCATTGCCCAGGTATTGGAGAGAAACAGCAGCGGGATAACCCCTTGCTCTTTCATCGCCAATTCGGTTGCCTGCTGCAGCAGAGCATCGCGTTGCCGTTCATCCAGCGTGGCGCGTGCCTGATTCAGCAGCTTGTCAAATTCGGCATTGGAATACCGTCCCCGGTTTCCCTGGCCGGCATTCGGGCCAAAGGTTTCCAGCAACGGCCCCAGCACGCCGGACGCCTCGCCGGTTTCAATCGCCGCGCCGCCCATCACCAGGCTGAATTCACGCTGCGCCGCCTTGGCGAAGTAGACGTTGCCGGGCATGGTGACCACCTCGGTCTTGATGCCCGCCTGACTGAACATCTGCCCCAGCGCCTGCGCGATTTTGGCGTCGTTGGGATAGCGATCGTTCGAGGCGTGGAACGTCAGGGTAAAGCCGTTCGGATAGCCCGCCGCCGCCAGTTTTTGTTTCGCCTGCGCCAGATCGTAAACCGGCGCCGGTATCTTGGCGGAATATCCCGGATACCCTTGCGGCACCAGCTGCGACGAAGGCAGCCCCTGACCGTCGAGGATACGCTGCACCAGCGCGTCGCGATTGATCGCCAGCGACATCGCCTGACGCACCTCCGCTTTTTTCAGCGGATTCTTGCCGTCGTCGCCTTTGGCGAACGGCGACTCGTCTCTGTCCTGATCCGGGTGCAGATACAAAATGCGGTTGCCCGGCACCGACTCCGTGGCGAAAGCCTGCTGACGCGCGATAGACGCGCGGTCTGCGGTCGGCACGCTTTCGATCATGTCCACATCGCCGGACAGCAACGCGGCAATGCGCGCGCTGCTGTTCTTGATGACGCGCAACGTCACCTGGTCCCACTCGGCTTTGCCGCCCCAGTAGTGGTCGTTACGGCTCAGCACCACCTTGTCATCCGGGGTATAGGAGACAAATTTGAACGGGCCGGTGCCAATCACGTCTTTACCGCCGTTCAGCACGTCGGTCGGCTGGTCGGCCAGCCGCGCCGGCAGTATAGCGATGCGGCTCAGGTTGTTGAGCAGCAGCGCCGCCGGTCCTTTGGTCTTGATTTCCACCGTCAGCGGGTCGATTTCACGAACCTCGCTGATGTCCGCCACGTAGGGCGTGTAAGCGCTGGGGCTGTTTTTCGCCGCCAACGCGATGCGTTTCACACTGGCCACCACATCCCGGGCGTTAAAATCGGTGCCATCGTGAAACTTGACGTTCGGTCGCAATGTAAATTGCCAGGTGGTGTCGTCGATAGCTTTCCATGACACCGCCAGAGCAGGGGTAATTTGTTGTTTTTCGTTTTGGTTAACCAGCCCGTCGAACAGATTGCGGGCCATTGCGCTGTTAGCGCCGCCGACATAAAACTGCGGATCCATCGAGGTGGTGGATGACGCCAGTCCAATCGTCAAATCCGCTGCCTGCGCGATGGGCATCAGCGTCATCAGGCCGGCAACAAACAACGTTCCTTTCATGGTTACTCCTTTAAATTCGGATCCATCCCGCATTCGGGTTTATCACGCTTTGTGCAAATCTATGACAAACTGTAACCTTCGGGATGGAGTCTACGTGTTGGTTAAAATAATTAAAAATCGTATTTTGTACCGAATTCATAAATAAACATTATGGTTGGTAACATCTATGAGCCGTATCAACTTAAGACAGGTTGAAGCATTCCATAAGGTGATTCTGACCGGCGGCATCACACAGGCCGCCAACATCATGAATATCACCCAACCGGCGGTCAGCCGGCTGATCAAGGATTTTGAGTACGCGGTTAAACTAAAACTGTTTGATCGGGATGGCCGGGGACTCGAACCCCGTGAAGAAGCACTTAAGCTTTTCCGGGAGATCGAACGGCTGTATCTGGGGTTGGATCACATTCTGCGGGTGGCGGACGACATCCGTCACGCCAAAGGCAGCGTGCTGCGCATCGGCGCGGTGTCCGCGCTCGCCAACCTCTGTACCGAACGCATTTTCCCCTCGCTGTTGAAGAAATACCCGGATGTGGCGCTTTCTATGGATGTGGAAAGCACGCTGGCGATCACCGAAATGGTGCTGAGCAACCAGTACGACATCGGTTTTATCAACAGTACGCCGGCAATCAAGGGTTTGCAGGCCGACCTGCTGGGCGTCGCCCAGGCGGTCGCGGTCGTCGCGCCAACCCACCCGCTGGCGGGCCGCGCCGGTATCACCCTTGACGACCTGAACCACTACCGCTCAATCCTGCCGGGGCGCAAAACCGTATTACGGGAACAGCTGGCGCAGGCTATCACCGCGCAGGATGTGGCGTTGCAAAGCCCGATCGAAACCTCGCTGCGCCATTGCTGCGTCATGGCGGGCGCCGGATTAGGGGTGGGAATTGTCGATGCCATTACCGCCCGCACCAGCGAAGCGACGCTGCTGATCAAACCCTTTGAACCGAAGATTGACGTCGCCTATCTGGCGATCTTCCCGCCCCAACATGCGCGCAGCCTGCTGGTGGAAGAGGTCGTTCAGGTTATCCGCACGTTGATCGGCGAGAGCGCGTCGGCCGATTGATCGGCATCGGCCGGCTGTCATCATGGCGCCATCTGCGCACGGCACTATGCGGCGCGTCATCACACGAATGCAGCCTGTCGTCATACGACGAATCACCTTGCAACAAATAACGTTGCGACAATTGCGTTGCAATCAATAACCATGCGGCAACAACCCTTCACGGAATCCTGCCATGATACGCAAGAAATACCTTCTCGGTTTGATCGTTACGCTGCTGCTGGTCGCCCTGCTGCTCTATTTCTGGCAGCCTTTCGCCCGCCGCGGCAATGGCAACGCGCTGTGGACGTTCGTCAGCCAGCAGTGCGTACCCAACCAGCAGAAAAATAACTCGCCCGCCCCTTGTCTGGACGTCAATCTGCAAGGTCATTACGCCCTGTTCAAAGACCGGCGCGGACCGTATCACGACCTGCTGATCCCGACCGATCGCATCAGCGGCATTGAAAGCCCATTGCTGTTGCAACCCGGCACGCCGGCCTATTTTGCCGCCGCCTGGAGCTACCGCGACAGGCTGTCGAGCCAAATGGGCAAACCGATCGGGGACGACGCGCTCGGGCTGGCGATCAACTCGCTGTACGGCCGCACGCAAGGCCAGCTGCATATCCATATTTCCTGCCTGAAACCCGAGGTCTACCAGACGCTGCGCGCCCAAAGCGCTAACATCGGTTACGACTGGGTGTCGCTCGGTCAGCCGCTGTTGGGCCACGACTATCTGGCAACCAAGCTGAACGGCAGCGATCTGACGCGAACCGATCCGTTCAAGTTGCTCAATCAGTATGTGCAAACGCGCGGGGACCAGATGGAAAACTACGGTCTGGCGTTAACCGCCAACGCTCAGGGCGAACTGATTCTGCTGGCGGTGCGGCGTGATTTTATCGGCCTGTTCAACCGCGGCTCGGCGGAAGAAATTCTGGATGTGAGCTGCGCGCTGGCGCAGACCTGAAACGTTTCTTTCACCGGATGGCTGGGGAACAGGGTTCCCCAGAAAACACAACACCCATAGCCTGACGCGATCTACAGATTGCGCAAAAACACAAGTTAATCAAAACATACCTGTTATTAACAGTATGTCGAAACCGTCTCCAGAATACCGTAATGTCGTGTCACAATAAGTCAAACATGGGTTTATCGGGAATACATCAGTGCTTCTCTAAGAATGCCACATTTCTCGAATAACACCGCTGCTTTTGCTATTTGTGCTGTCGCATCATTAATAGCTCAATTTGTATTATCTGGTTGTAACAATATATGGAGGATGTAACTCCACAGCTCGTGGAATAGCGTAAAAATTACATAGGGAGATAAATATATGACAAGAGCCAGTGTGGATAATACTGAAGGATGTAGCACCCCATTGACGTTTGTAAGGACACCGCCATTAGATTCGAACGTGCCAGCAAGAAACCATTTTCTGGTACGGGTCGGATTTGTTGCATCTATAGCAAGTTTGCTTTTTTCTATTCCCTCTTCAGCCGTCGCAAAAGAGAACGCACCCGCCGAACTAGTTTTGCGTAATGGCACTATTTTCACCGTCACTCAGCATCAACCGTGGGTTGAAGCGATTGCAGTACGCGATGGTCGTTACGTATTTATTGGTTCCAATGCACAGGTCGCCAACCTCATCGGCCCCAACACCAAGGTTGTTGACCTCAAAGGGGGAATGGCGATGCCCGGCATCAATGACGTGCATGCCCATCCGCTGGATGGCGGATACGAGGATCTCTTCTCCTGTAATTTCCCCAGCAAGAGTTCGCTGGACGACATCCTGAAGCAGGTTTCCGAATGTGTGAAACAAGTAGGACCGGGTGAATGGGTTGTCGGCTCATCATGGGGGAGCCCACGCATGTCTGAACTTATGAGCGCCGACGCCCTGGCCAAACTGGATAAAGTCAGTAACGGGCATCCTGTTATTCTGCGTGACGATTCCTATCACAACCGCTGGATCAATAGTGAAGCGATGCGTTTGGCAAACATCACCTCCGCGTCCGTCAGCCCTGCCGGCGGCGTGATTGTCAAGGATGCGGTGACTGGCGAGCCTACCGGATTGTTGCAGGAGTTCCCTGCCTTCCAGCATGTGCAAAGCCTTGTTCCTGCACGAACGGAGGAGCAACGCCTGACCTCTGGACGAGGTGCAGCAAAGACGATGGTTTCTCTGGGTATCACGGGTGTACAAGAAGCCGTTAGCTCCGAAGTGAATCTGCGGATCTGGAGCAAAATCGATCGAGCCGAAGGCTTACCACTGAAGATTTTGGGCTCTGTCGTCTCAACCCCATTACTGGATGAAGGCGCCGCCGGCATGGAACTGTTTGCCAGACGCGACGTCTATCGTACGCCGAACTTCCTTCCCGATCGCTTCAAGTTCGTCCTTGATGGTGTGCCACCCGCTTACACGGCTAAACTTCTCGCTCCTTATGTTCCTGACCATGTCCACGGCAATAATTTTCATGGCGAAACACACTACACGGTAGACCAGGTCGTTGACATTCTGACTAAGCTCGACAAGCAAGGTATTTCCACCAAATTGCATGCGGCTGGCGATGGTTCATTACAACTTGCGTTAGATGCTGTCGAAAAAGTGCGTAAAATCAATGGGCCGAATGGACCGATGCATCAAATTGCCCATACGCATCTGATTGCGCCACAGGATTTGCAGCGTTTCGCCAAGCTTCGTGTCGCAGCCGACCTGTCGCCGATGTTGTGGTTCCCATCGGATATGACGCAAGCCAGCGTTGTTACTGTCGGTGAGGAGCGTATGAGAGATTTTGTCCCCACGATGAAATTGCTCCGCGCAGGGGCGCTGGTGGCCGGAGGCTCTGACTGGCCTGCAGGTGGTCCGACACCGTCTCCGTGGATCGGTATTGAAGGTTTGGTAACACGACAGAACCCATTGGGTGATGTCCCTGGAACGCTGGCGCCCGATGAAGCTGTCGATCTGGCAGAAGCGATCCGCATTTATACTATCAACAGCGCGAAGGCGATGGGGCTGGAAAAGGATACGGGGTCGATCGAACTTGGCAAGTCCGCGGATCTTATCGTGCTTGATCGGAATCTGTTCAAAATTCCTATCAAACAAGTTCATAAAACTAAAGTATTAAAAACCTACTATAAAGGAAAACTGGTTCATTCGGTTCCAGAAATAGGTATTTGAGCCATTCCCTATAGGGCAAGAAATGTAACAATCGTGCCGTTAACCATTAATAAATTTTGATTAGAACCGATCCGAAAACGGCTTTTTTCACAGAAAGTCGTTTTTATTTTTAGTGCCGATTCTTCAGCAGACGAGCAAGATGATTTCTGTCCGGCGGGTAATATCCGGCATGCGGTTACCCTGCATTAAAAATAAAGGAATGGCTCACAGGTGCGCTAAAAAAGCAGAGTCACATCGACTATACCGTTATATTCTCACGAGAGATGGAGGACACGCGCCACGTTTACGAAGTGGCGCATGGAATTCCCCACTTTTAGGTTTTACAGGTAATTATTGAGAAAGAACTGCCGCAGAGCACTGCTAATTCATATCAATCAGGGAGAGAGTCCATCATGAAGAGAATACCACACACGCTGCAGCGTGATTTTCCGTCGACACCAGAAGCAGACGCCACGCCTGTGACTACTCAAAAACAACTGGACTCCATGCCACGGCGTCGCTTTCTGCAAGCTGGCGCGAGTATCGTATTCAGCGGGCTGCTGGGGCGATTTAGAAGCAGTTTTCTAACTCGTGCAATCGTAGCCGCAGCAACGGGCACCGTTGCGCCGGCGCTTCACGCAGAAAACCGCACCTTCACCCATCCCGGCTTGTTGCACACTGAAGATGACTTCGTCCGTATAAGCAAGAAGCTGGCAACCGGTGAGAAACCCTGGGTAGATGGATGGGAACCGTTTGTAAAAGATGCCTATTCACAGTTGGGGGCGACCCCGCGCGCCACTGAGACAATTGTGCGGGGAGGTGACGGGCAGAATTTTTCATTACTGTATGTTGATGTGCAACGTTCCTACCGTCTGGCGGTACGCTGGAAAATCACGCAAGACACCGCGTATGCAGAGGAAGCGATCAAGTATCTTAATGCGTGGTCTTCCACGCTAAAGACGGTCACTGGCAACGCCGATCGCTGGCTGGCCGCGGGTATCTACGGCTATCAATTTGCCAACGTTGCTGAAATCATGCGCAGCTATTCCGGGTGGGCTGCTGCAGACCTGGAGCGGTTCCAGAATATGATGTTGACGGTGTTCTATCCGATGTCGAGGCAATTCCTGGATGTGCATAACGGTGCGGATATCACCAATTACTGGGCCAATTGGGACCAATGCGCGATAGCTAATATTCTGGCGATCGGCGTGCTGTGCGATCGCCCCGACATCTATCAGGAAGCGATTGACTACTACAAATACGGTCAGGGCAACGGAGCCGGCATGCAAGCAGTGGTACATGTGCATCCCGGTTACCTTGGGCAATGGCAGGAAAGCGGTCGCGATCAGGGACACACTACGCTAGGAATAAGTCTGGGCGCGGCTTTCTGTGAAATGGCATGGAATCAAGGCGATGACATTTATGGATACGACAATAACCGTTTTCTTGCCGGTGCAGAGTTTGTCGCGAAATCAAACCTGAACGACGAAACGGGCGGGTTCTATGCAATGCCCTGGATGAACTACCGCAACAGGCATGGCTTGATGGAAGCCGTTTCCTCGTCGAGCCAAGGGAATAAACGGCCATGCTGGGAGGCTATTTATAACCACTATGCAAAGCGAAAAGGTATTGCAACGCCCTATGTGTTCAAACAGGTACAAAAAGTGTACCCGGAATACGGCGGCGGGGGCGACGGAACGGGATACGGTACTTTACTGTTCTCACGCGACCTGGCCGTTGAGACGGCGGCGTTGCGCCCTTCCGGCCTGACTGCCAACCGCCGTGGCGACAAGGTAGAACTTTCCTGGTGGGGGGTTGTTGGCGCTACGCGCTATACCCTCGAACGCGCCACCGTTGCTAATGGGCCGTTCACCGTCATTGCGCCTGACATCATTGATCTTTTGACCTATTCGGACAGCGATATTACGAGGGCAGCGAGCTACTACTATCGCGTGAAAGCGTTCATTGCGGGGGGAGAAACCGCGGCGTCGGACACCGTCAGAGTACCGATTCAGGTGGAAGAAGTACTCCATCTTGCGTTGAACGAAGGCTCTGGTATTACTGCCGCAGACAGCACAGGCAAGTGGGGAGTGAGTTCGCTGTCAGGCGGTGCCAGTTGGGGAACGGGACCGGATGGCACGGGTACTGCGCTGGTGCTTGATGGCGTAGATGGCTACCTGAAACTGCCGGATGGCCCCCTGTCGAAACTGGGTGATTTCACAATTGAAACCAGATTCTGTGCGGACGATTCACGTTCGTGGGGCAGGATTTTCGACATTGGTTCTGGCGAACGTCGCTGGATCAGCCTGACACCATTTGGAAATAACGGGAAGCCAACGTTTAGGATATCGATCCTACATGGTTATATGGTCGAAGGCGTGACGGCAGACACCACATTCCCCGTCGGTAAATGGGTACATGTTGCGATGACATTGTCTGGCAATATCTGCATCGTCTATATCGATGGCATAGAGGTCGGACGTAATGAAAAATTTACGCTAGCGCCCTATCAGCTTGGTGTGGCCGAGTCGGCCTATCTTGGCCGCTCGCAGTACGCGCGCGACGCCAATATAAAGGGGCGTTATGACTATTTCAGGATCTTGTCGGGGGCGTTGAGCAGCGTGGATATTGCCGCATTAGCCAGAAAATGACGCCATACTTCGCGACGTAAAAGGGTGACAACGCTGCACATGGATAAAGAGATAACGCACCGGATGCATCGGCTTATAAAGCTGAGTTAGATTGCTCAGACCGGGATCCGCAGGCTTCGGCAAGCGGGTCTCGGAAGAGCGGGATATTCCAGCCGGTGTCTCCACCATCTATCGCCCGGACAAAACCGACAGATAACCTGTTATAAGTTATGCGTTTTTGTTCATTGCTTTGCCAACGCCCGTCAGCCTAGGCTGGCCCGGATTTCCATGCCCGGGCGAGAACATCATGCATCTGGATTTACGACAACTGCGCAATTTTCTGGCGCTGGCGGAACACCGCAGTTTTGTGCAGGCGGCGGAGGCGGTTTGCCTGTCGCAATCCGCGTTCAGCCGCAGCATTCAGACGCTGGAGCAAACCCTCGGTCACCCGCTGGTGGAGCGGCACAGCAAGCAGTTCACGCTCACCTGGCAGGGCAAAAAGCTGCTGCCTTTCGCCCAGCGCATGCAGGCGCTGTCGTGGGAGCTGATTCAGGACATGCGGCAACTCGGCGAGGATGACGCCGGCGAGCTGGCGTTCGGCTGCGGCCCGGCGCCGGCGGCGGCGCTGATCCCGCAGGCGATATCCGCCTTTCACCTGCTGCGGCCGCGAGCGCGCATCACCTACTGCGTCGACAACTGGCACGCGCTGCATCAGCGGCTACAGGCCGAAGAGTGGCCGTTTTTTGTGGCCGACGCCTGGCAAGCCGAACTGGACCCGCAGTTGCGGGTGCAGCCGCTCAACCCGCGCCGCTGTTTCTTCATCTGCCATCGCGACCACCCGCTGGCGCAGCAGGCGCAGGTCACGCCCGACGACCTGCTGCGCTTTCCGCTCGCGTCGCCCTATTTGCCGGTCGGCATGCGTAAAGTGCTGGCGGCGTTGACCGGCCAGCCAGACTATCGCCCGCAGATTCAGTGCGACCACATCCATTCGGTGTTCAGCGTACTGCGCCATACCCAGGCCATTAGTTTTTCCAGCGAGGACGGATTTGCGCTTGGCCGCGACAGCCATCAACTGGTGGAGATCGCCCTCACCGAACAACCCGCGGAATGGGCGCAGATGCAGACCCGGTTCGGCGTTATCTCCAGCCTGCAAAAACCGCTGCCGCCGCTGGCGCAACTGATGATCGACGCCATTCTGGAACAGGACCGGCTACGCCAGCCCGCTCCCGTATAAAGCATTACTGCGGTTTGCCGCTGGCGTCATACGCCGGCCACTGATGTTCCAGCTTCAGGTCGGTCAGCGCCTGATCGACAACGCGATTATCCAGCCACTCCTCCACCGAAAAAGCGGAACGAATTAATCCGGCCGCGCCGGCGCGCTGCACGCTGTCCTGCAGGTTGCTGCGCAGGAACAGGTCCAGACGCGGCGACGTTTGCAGGTTGAGCGAATCCGGCCGGAACTGCTCTTCAAACAGCGCCGCCGGAATCTGGCTCTGGTCCGCCATCAGTTTGATATAGTCCGCCAGATGCGCCGGGTCGCTGGCCCACTGTGCTTCCTGCACCAGCGCCGCCACCAGTTGCTGAGTGACCTGCGGGTAGCGCTGGATAAAATCCTGCGTCGCCAGCACGACCGCCTGAGTAGTATTGGCCCAACCCAGGTCGCGGCTGGAGGTTATGATGCGAATCCCCTGCGGGCGCAGCGCCAGCAGCGACACGCCGCCCCACACCGCGTCGACGCGCCGGGCCGCCAGCGCCGCTTTGCCGGCGGTCCAGTCAAGGTTGATGACCCGGATATCCCGCTCGTTCAGCCCGGCGCTTTTCAGCGCCCGCTCAAACGACAGCTGGTCGGCAGTACCCTTGTAGACCGCTACCCGTTTGCCGCGCAGGTCCTCAATACGCTGAATGCCGGACTCCGGCGTCGCCGCCAGATACGAACTGGAACCGCGCGACCCCAGCAGCACCCGGGTAGGCAACCCGCCGGAGCGGCCGATGATCGCCGCCAGATCGCCGAGGTAGGCCACATCCAGTTGCTGGTTGGCCAACGCCTCGTTCACCGCCGGTCCCGCGCCTTTAAAGAACGACCAATGCACCTTGATGCCCTGTGGTTCAAACGTCTGTTCCAGACTGTGGCGAATATAGGCCAACCCCAGCGGTCCGCCGATAAACGGCTTGCTGCCCGCGCTCTGATCCGGCAGCCCGATGCGGATTTCCGTCGGTTTGGCCTCCTGCGCCCGTGCTGAATTCCCCAGCGCCGCGACCGTCAACAGCACCAGCCCCGCGCCTTTAAACAGGCGGCGCCAGCCACGGTAACGATGACGATCTTGTTGTTGTTGCATGATTTTCTCCACTCATTGCAGGCGGTTTCAATGGCGAGAAACTAGCGAACGCGACCGGTGCGCCGTAAATAACATTTCCATGATTTATCAGCAAAAAAAAGCATAAATCAGCACCGGTGCCGGGTAGCGGGTCATATGCATTTCTTGCACGCCCAATATCGGTTTATTGCATTGGCGTATCACCGGGAAATCAGGTTTTTATACCCTATCCCTTCGTTTTGACTGAGCTTTCAAAGAAAAATGAATAAGCCATTGGTCATGCATAAATCCTGGTTTGTGAAAGCCCCGCAGGCGACACGCCCGCTCGCGCCGCGTCAAACCCGGCGTATCGCCGCGCCGTTGCTGTTGCCGCTGGCGGTGTTGCTGCTGTGGATCCTCAGCAGCCTGCAGGGATGGATGCCGCCGCAAATCCTGCCCGCCCCGTCGCGGGTGGCGGCAACGGCCGTCGCTCTGTTGCAGGGCGACCTGCTCAGTCAGTTATTGATCAGCCTGCACCGTCTGGTGAGCGGGCTTGCCGCCGGCGTACTGGCCGGCACGCTGCTGGGCGCGCTGATGGGCGCATCGGTGCGGGCGGAACGGCTACTGTATCCCACCGTCTACGCGCTAGCCCAAATCCCCACGCTTGGGTGGATCCCGCTGTTTATGGTGCTGTTCGGCATCGACGACGGCCTCAAACTGGCGGTGCTGATCAAAGCGGTGATCGTGCCGGTGACGCTGCACAGCCAACGCGGCGTACGCGACGTCCCGCCACACTTGCTCGACGTGGCGCGCACCCTGCGCCTGCCGCGGCTTACTCGTCTGACCCGGCTGATTCTGCCCGCCGCGTTGCCGGTGTGGTTTACCGGCCTGCGGCTGGCGCTGTCGCAAGCCTGGGTGTCGCTGATTGTGGTGGAACTGCTCGCCTCGTCGCAGGGCATCGGCTATCTGATGGTGTGGGGACGCCAGCTATTCCAGTTGGATATCGTGTTGGTGTGTATCGCCGTCATCGGGCTGACCGGCCTGCTGATGGAATGGGGCATCAACCAGTTGGACAAACGGCTGATCGCCTGGCCGCATCCACCGGTCGGTCGGCTGCACGCCGTACCCGCCGGTCAGGCCATCGGGCTGGCGGCGCCGCTGCTATTGCTGGCGCTGTGGCAATTGGCCAGCTATCACAGGTGGATCGACGCGCTGCTGTTGCCGCCGCCCGGCGATGTGCTCCGCGCTATCTGGCATGGCGTGAGAGAGGGTTCGTTGCCCGATGCCATGCGCCACAGCCTGTGGCGCGCGCTGGCGGGCGGCGCCCTCGGCGCAAGCGCCGGTCTGCTGGCCGGGCTGGCGCTGGGGCTGAGCGCGCGCGCCGAGGCGGTATTTACCCCGACGCTGACGCTGTTGCGTCAGGTGGCGCTGTTTGCCTGGCTGCCGTTGATTACCGCCTGGGTCGGCAACGACGACGGCGGCAAGGTGACCTTCATCGCGCTGGTGGCGTTCTTTCCGATGCTGGTCGCCAGTCATCGCGGCGTGCGCCAGCGCTCCCTCGCCTTGCAGGAAGTAGCACAGGTGCTGCGCCTGCCGTGGTTGCGCCGCCTGCGCGTACTGATCCTGCCCGGCGCGGCACCCGCGCTGTTCACCGGGCTACGGCTGGCGATGATTTACGCCTGGCTCGGCGCCATCGGCGCGGAATATTTCATGTCGTCCGGCGTCGGGATCGGCAGCCTGATGATCAACGCCCAGCAATTGCTGGATATGCCCATCATTCTCAGCGGCATGCTGCTGATTGGCGTCACCGGCGCGCTGATCGACTACCTCGGCCAGCGGCTGGAACGCCGCGTGACCCGCTGGCGCACCACAGGAGACACCCAATGACGCAACCACGCCCCCAACCGGTGGTCGCCTTCGACCGCCTGAAAAAACAGTTTCGCGTCGGCGGCAGCCCGCTGACGGTCATCGACGACCTCTCGCTGGCGATTTATCCCGGCGAGCTGGTGGCGATTGTCGGCAGCAGCGGCTGCGGCAAATCCACGCTGCTGCGCCTGTTGGTCGGGTTGGATGACGACTATCAGGGCCGCATTCTGGTGGACGGCGCGCCGATTAACGGCATCGGCGGCGAGCGCGGCATCGTGTTTCAGGAACCGCGGCTGTTTCCGTGGCTGACGGTGCGCCAGAACATCGAGCTGGGGCTGGCGAGCGAGAAGATCGGCCGCGCCGACCTTACCCGCCGGGTCGACCATTTCATTCGGCTGGTGCATCTGAACGAGTTCGCCGACGCCCTGCCCGCCCAGTTGTCCGGCGGCATGGCGCAACGAGTGGCGATCGCCCGCGGGCTGGTGGGCAACCCGCGCATTCTGATGCTCGACGAACCGTTCGGCGCGCTGGACGCGCTGACCCGACAACAGATGCAACAGGAACTACGACGGATTCATCAGCAGGAAGGCACCACCACCCTGCTGGTCACCCACGATGTGGAAGAAGCGGTCTATCTGGCCGACCGCGTCGTGGTGCTGGCGCCGCGCCCCGGCCGTCTGAAACACATCGCCACGGTGACGTTGCCGCATCCGCGTCAGCGCGACAGCCAGGCCTTCCACCAGCAGTGCAGCGAACTGCTCACGCTGCTGACTCACTCCGACGCCTCGGCCTTGCCCGACGCCACGATTATCACTGACTAAATGGAGTAGCACATGGGACACCCTTCCGTTTACCCGACCGGCACCACGATTTACCACCCGGACAAAGCCTGGGGCGGCTACACCGTCTTCCAGGCGCTGGAAACCGGCGCGGTCTTGATCGACATGAACGGGGCGGCGCTGCGGCTGTGGGAAGGCCTGCACGGTTTTCCCAATAAAATTCTGCCGGGCGGTTATATCCTCGGCCACAGCGGCCAGCGCGACGCCCGGTACGGCATGCAGGACATGGTGGATGTGGTGCAACTGGACTGGGACGGCAACCGGGTCTGGCAATTCAACGGTTACGAACACATCAGCGACCCGGATCTGCCGCCGGAGTGGATGGCGCGCGCCCATCACGACTACCAGCGCAGCGGCAACCCGGTGGGGTACTACGCGCCGGGTCTTGAACCGCAGGCGCTCGGCGGCAATACGCTGATTCTGGCGCACCAGAACCTGCACAACCCGAAAATCAGCGACAAGTTGCTGCTCGACGACACCATCATCGAAGTGGACTGGAACGGCAACGTGGTGTGGGAATGGCGCTGCAGCGATCACTTCGACGAACTGGGCTTTGACGACGCCGCCAAAACCGCGCTGTACCGCAACCCTAATATGCGCAGCAGCGGCGGCGGCATGGGCGACTGGATGCATATCAACTCCATGTCGACCCTTGGCCCCAACCCGTGGTTCGATCAGGGCGACGCCCGTTTCCATCCGGACAACATTATCTGGGACGCACGCGAGTCCAACATCATCGCCATCATCGACAAGCAGAGCGGCGACATCGTGTGGCGGCTCGGCCCGGATTACAGCACGCCGGAGCTGAAACATCTGGGCTGGATCATCGGCCAACACCATGCGCACATGATCCCGGCCGGATTGCCGGGCGCGGGCAATATTCTGGTGTTCGACAACGGCGGCTGGGCCGGTTACGGCGCCCCCAATCCGGCGTCGGCCGACGGGGTGAAGAACGCCTGGCGCGATTATTCGCGCGTACTGGAAATCAACCCGGTGACGCTGGACATCGTCTGGCGCTATTCGCCGTACGAAGCCGGTATTCCGCACCCGACCGACGCGTTCCGGTTTTACAGCCCGTATATCAGTAATATCCAGCGCCTGCCGAACGGCAACACGCTGATCAACGAAGGCGCCAATGGCCGCCTGTTCGAAGTGACGGCCGACCATGAGGTAGTCTGGGAGTACATTTCGCCGTTCTGGGGCAAGAGCGTCAACACCAACATGCTGTACCGCGCCTACCGGGTACCGTACGACTGGGTGCCGCAACTGCCGCGCCCGCAGGAAATCCCGGTGCAGGCGCCGGACAACACCCGCCTGCGTCAGCCTGGCGCCGCGCAGCCCGGTTTCGCCAGCGTCGTTCCCGTCAGCGATACCCGGCCATACAAGCGCGGCGGCGATGCGCTGTGCGTCGCTACCGACAGCGAAGAGCTGAAACGCAGCCCGAAACTGTTCGCCGTCAACCGTCAACGCTTTACCGCCTTATCGCTGGCGCCGGATGAAGCGCTGTCGCTGCCCGCCGGCAACCAACTGCTGCTGGTGGGCGCGGAACGCTGCGTGCACTGTAAGAGCCTGTATCGCCAGTTGGAAACGGTCATCGGCGACGTGACGTTCAACGGTCTGTCCTGCCACTATCTGGACGCCGACCATCATGTGCCGCACGCCGCACAGCTACAGGTTCGCTCGCTGCCCACCCTGTTGTGGCTGAAAGACGGTCAGGAACAAGCCCGACTGACCGGCGCACAGAGCGCGGACAAGCTGCGCCAGTGGTTAGGCGACATTCAGAGCTAATCGCCCCGCTTCCCGGCACGACGCTGGCCGGGAAGCGTCCCGTTGGCCGAGAGATACCAAATCACGCCATTATTATTAATTAGTGATTATTTTATTTATAATTATAAATACGATTGAATAAGTAAGCGCGAATATAATTGAGATAGATTAATAACGAGAGTAATATCCCCCCGCTTTTCTATTTGCTCTCTTTTTATTATTAATCAGGATGATTTATGGCTCTCTCCGTACGTTTAATCAGCCAGCTGGCGCTGATATTTCTCCTTTCCTTTTCTCTTCGCAGCATGGCCGCAGACAATGCCGCGCCGCAGGTTCACAGCGCGCTGGACAACGCCGTTGAAGCCATGCAACGCGCCGGTGTTGAAGGCCCCAAAGAGATCGGCCTCGGTAATCAGGCGGTGCTGAAACTCCCGCAGGGATTTATTTATATTCCGGTGCGAGAAGCGCGTGTATTTATGCGCGAACTGGGAAATTATGTGGGCGGTAATTTTTATGGTCTGGTGTTGCACCCTGACATCGATGGTTTTATTTCCATCGACTACACCTCGTCGGGTTATATCAAGGATGACGATGCCAAAGAATGGAATGCCGATGAATTGCTGGATAACCTGAAAGAAGGTACCCGTGAAGCCAATAAAGAACGGGTGAAGAAAGGCATTGCGTCGATCGAAATCCTCGGCTGGATTGAAAAACCCAACTACGAGCAGGCGACCCACCGGCTAGTCTGGTCCGCCGCGTTGCGCGATGAAGGCAGCAACATGGCGGAAAACGATCAGGGCGTCAACTACAACACCTATCTGCTCGGCCGCGAAGGCTATCTGTCGCTGAATCTGGTCACCAATCGCGGTACCGTCAACGAAGAAAAACCCAAAGCCCGGCAGTTGCTCAATGCCGTGACCTTCAACAATGGCAAGCGCTACAGCGATTTTAACGCCAGCACCGACCGCGTCGCGGAATATGGCCTGGCGGCGCTGATCGGCGGGATTGCCGCCAAGAAACTGGGCCTGCTGGCGATGATGGGCGTGGCGTTCGTGAAATTCTGGAAAATCATTCTGGTGGGTATTTTCGCCGTCGGCACCATCTTCAGAAAACTGTTTTCCGGTAAGAAAAAACCGCAGCCAGCGCAAGACGATGCCGGGAATGAAACCGTGCCGGAAACAAGCGCGGAAATAGTCCCTGAAACCGCAACCGTAACCGCAGCGGAAAAAGAACAACAGAAAGTCTGACATTAATAGCGCCAGCCCAAATAGCGCAAGCCCAGCTTCATCGCTGGGCGTATTAACATCGTCCGGAAATGCCGGCGCTGGCACACACCCGGCACCGATGCCTGCCCCGACGGCGATATTAATGAGTCCCGGCTGGGCATCATACCTGTTCTCTGCATCAGGCAAAAAACAGACGATGACCAGCCGGGAAATAAGGGCGCCAGCCCGATGATGCCTCTTCGGTTATTACTGACTCCCTTCAGTGACTGGCATAATTTTTAATTACAGCAATAATCCATTATTCTGTTTTGGCGGAAGTTATCGGTGTGGTTGTTTTTTTCTCATCAACGTTATTTTTCTTTTTTTCCGCCGTTATTTTGTGCCCGGTTACTTTTTCTTCTTCCGCTTTTTTCGACGCGACCGTTTCTTTTTCCGTCGTTACCGCTTTTTATGTACGACTTTTTTCTCGTTGTGCGTTTTCACCTGGGCATCGGTGCTGGCAGCCGTCTGTTGCGCTGCCGTCAGCGTTTTGCCGCTCGCCTCCTGACTCGCTGTGGCGTCGGTGGCGGCCGTGGTTTTCACTTCCGCGCTGGCTGCCGTTCCGGTTACCGGTTTGGCGCTCACTTCGGTCGATGCCGCGTGTGCGTAAGAAGCAGCCAGGATAACGCCTAAAAACAGGGGTTTCATATTCATTATGAATTTCCTTTAACAAGTCATTTGCGATTAACCGGAAATAAAGTTTTATTCTCTGGTTAATAACTGAAGCGTTTAGGTAACCGCCTCGGGAGTGATTAAAGCAAAGCTGGAAATAAAAAGAATATGGAATATTCCTAGAAATCACTCCACTCATCCGACCTGATTATTTTATATTCTGTCCACCTGTATGGATAAATAACATGTTATACCTTATTTTTATTTGATTCGTCCCATCGCCGGGGGATAAGGCGAATTACACCATCAAAATTACTCACAGCCAATCGATTGAATGGCGGGGAAACTGGGGATAAGCGCCTGCCGGGCAGGCGAGTACCGTTGGAAAGCCGTGATTAGCGCCGGTAGGCCAGCGACCGTACCAGCCGATCGCCCAGCGATTGCACCAGTTGCACCAGCAGCACCAGAACGATCACCGTTCCCGCCATTACTTGCTGATTAAAGCGTTGATAACCATAGCGGATTGCCAGATCCCCCAGCCCGCCGCCGCCAATCACCCCCGCCATTGACGAAAAGCCAATCAGCATCACCACCGTCAGCGTGATGCCCGCCAGAATCGACGGCAGAGCTTCCGGCAACAACGCCTTGGTAATCACATGCCAGACGGTGCCGCCCATCGACACAATCGCCTCTATCCGGCCGCGATCCACCTCAGCCAGCGCATTTTCCACAATGCGAGCGAAAAACGGAAACGCGCCGACGGTAATCGGCACCACCGCGGCGGTGCTGCCCAGCGTCGTACCGACCACCCAGCGGGTAAACGGGATCAGGGCAATCAACAACACCACGAACGGCAGCGAACGTCCGACGTTGATCACGCCGCCCAGCACCGCGTTCACCCGCGGCAACGGCATGATGCCCGACTGGCGGCTGATAAACAGCAGCACACCGGTCGGCAGCCCCACCAGCACGGTAAACAGCGCCGCCAGCCCCACCATGTACAGGGTTTCCAGCGTCGCGTTCAGCATAATCGGGAAAAAATCCTCCCAGCTCAGGCGACTTTGCACAATTCGCCCTCCTCTACGCCGTGCCGCCGTAAAAACGCGCGTTCGGCGTCCAGATCCGGCAACAGCGCCTGTCGCAGGCGGGAAGTCGGGTCCGCCAGCAGCGTTCGCAGCGCGCCGCTTTCCGCCACCCGGCCTTGCTCCAGCAACGCCGCATGATCGCAAATGGCTTTGACCACCTCCAGCTCATGGGTGATCAGCACAATGGTTAGCCCCAGTTGCCGGTTGATGTCGGCCAGCAGCGCCAGAATCGACGCGGTGGTTTCCGGGTCGAGCGCGCTGGTGGCCTCGTCGCACAGCAGATAACGCGGCTGGGCCGCCAGCGCGCGGGCGATGCCGACCCGCTGTTTCTGCCCGCCGGACAGCTGCGATGGATAGGCCTGCGCCTTGTCGCTCAGCCCGACTAACGCCAGCAACTCCGTTACGCGCGCCTCCCGCTCGCGCCTGCCGACCCCGGCGATTTCCAGCGGCACCGCCACGTTATCCCGCACAGTACGGGCATGCAGCAGATTGAAATGCTGGAAAATCATACCGGTGCGCTGACGCTGCTGGCGCAGCACCCGCGGCGACAGGCTGGCGATATCGCAGTCGTCCATCAGAATACGGCCCGAGGTGGGCCGCTCCAGCAGATTGAGGCAGCGAATCAGCGTACTCTTGCCCGCACCGCTACGGCCGAGAATGCCGTACACCGCCCCTGACGGAATGGTCAGCGACACATTCTCCAGCGCGGGCTGCGCGCAGCCCGGGTAGCGTTTCCCCAGCCGTTCAATGCGAATCATGCGTTATTGCCCCGCCACCGCAATCACCGACCCTTTGTAGCGCTGGCTGATGAAGTCAGCCGTGGCTTTGGACTCCAGATCCTTCGCCAGTTGTTTGATGCGCGGATCGTTTTGCAGCGCCGGCGTAGTCACCAGAATATTGGCGTATGGGTTATGGCTGGCGCTTTCCAGCCCCAACGCATCGCGGGACGGCACCAGCCCGGCTTCCAGCGCATAGTTGCCGTTGATCACCGCCAGATCGACGTCATCCAGCGAACGGGGGATCTGCGCCGCTTCAATCTCTTTAATCTTCAGCTTTTTCGGGTTTTCGGCGATATCTTTCGGCGTCGCCTGATCTTTCGACGGGTCGCTATAACCCGCCTTGAGTTTGATCAGCCCCTGCCCCTGCAACAGGTACAGCGCCCGACTGAGGTTGGTGACGTTGTTCGGCACCGCCACGGTGGCGTTCTCCTTCACCTCGCCGAGCGATTTGTATTTTCGGGAATAAATCCCCAGCGGTTCGATATGCACCGTGGCCGCCACCACGAATTTTTTGCCCAGCGCTTTTTCCTGATCGCGCAGATAAGGCACGTGCTGGAAGTAGTTGGCGTCCACATCGCCGCTGGCCAGCAGTTCGTTGGCGTTCACGTTGCCGCTCAGTTCAACCACCTTCAGCTTCAGCGACGGATCCGCCTTTTGAATCTGCGCCAGAATTTCCGCATGCGGCACCGGGTCCGCCGCTACCCGCAAAGCATCGGCCGCCTGAGCCGATACCGACAGTCCCATTGCCAATGCCATCGCCGTCAGAGCAAAAAAATTATGATTTTTCATTTTGTTATCCCTTGATGATTTTCATTGTGATGACTAACCGAACTCAGGCGGTAACCGCCTGCTGCTGCGCCTGCAACACATCGCCGTAGTAGCGTTTAGCCACTTCCGGGTGAGAGCGCAGGCGCCCTTTCAGATAGTTCCAGCCCACTTCGCGCAACAGCGGGTTGTTGGGGTCACTGGCCGGCCCGCGGGCCAGTTTCGCCAATGCCGGCGACAGCGGAAACACCGGCACCACTGCATCCAGTTGCGCGCCGAGGAAAAAGGCCACCGACAACCGATCCTGACTGGCCGGCGGCGACACCACCCGGTGCACGGTGGCGCGCAGATAGCCGTCGGTCGCCAGTTCCAACAGTTCGCCGATATTGACCACGAACGAACCCGGCAGCGGGTGCGCCTCTACCCATTGACCCGGTTCAACCTCCACCTGTAAACCGGACTGTTGGTCCTGCAACAGCAGCGTCAGAAAGCCGGAATCCTTGTGCGCGCCAACGCCTTGCTGGCTGTCCGCCGTCGCCCGGCCGGGGTAGCGAATCAGCTTGATATGTTCGCTGGGTTTATCGCCGTACAGCGCATCAAACGCGGTTATCGGCAACCCCAGCACTTCAGCAAAAGCGCGCAGCAGGCGCAGCGAAATGCGGGTCAGGGTTTGCTGCCACTCCAGCAGTGCGATTTTCAGTTCCGGCAGCGACGCCGGCCACTGATTCGGCCCCTGCAACCGTCGCCAGGCGGGATCGCCGGATAACAGCCGCAGCGGCGGGCGCTCCGCCCCGATATCAAACTGCTCGCGCCAGTCCGGCTCGCTGCGGGTACGCTCCGCGCCAGCGAGGTTGTAACCGCGGAAATGGGGAGAGTGAATCATCGCCACCCGCTGTTTTTCCGCGTCCGGCAATGCAAAAAAAGCGCGCGACAACCGTTGAACGCGTTGTTGCAGTTCCGGGTCGACGCCGTGGTGGGTCAGGTAGAAGAAGCCGGTTTCACGCGCGGCGTGATTCAGGCGTTGCAGAAAACCGGCACGTTGCCGGGCATCGCCGTCAAGCTGGGAAAAGTCGAGTACAGGCAGGGAAACGGGTTGACTCATGGCGGACTCCATTAATGAAATTAACAAATGTCGAAATCTTCGGCATGGAGCAACCGCAACAACACAAACGGGACATGGTGATTCCTCTTGGTCGATAAATAGGAAACCGGTTGGCAAAACGGACCCCAAATGACGCATTCAGACCGTGCAAGCCACGCTGTGTAGCGTGACATCGCCTCGCTGATACGGCGAGCGTCCGGCGCCCTTAGCAGCGTCGCCTGCGCGGCCTGAGAGCCAGCGCGGGCAGGCTCCCGGCGTGTGTAAAGTATTAATCACCATTTCCCCCGGCAGGTAAAATATCAATAGCGGCAAAGGTAAGCCGGAAACCGGCAGAGCGGTCGGCATCGGTTTGCCGTAATTGGTAACAAATTTGTAAGCAGCTTTACCCGACAATCATGTATTAGCCCGGAGGAACGCAGTAGGATGGCGGCGAAGGGTGTGACAAAACAGCCGCAGGACCGGCCTGAACGGGCGGGTCCGCAATCCAATATCTCTTGAGGTAATCCTATGCAATCTGAAGAACAACGCCTTATTGATGGTCTGTTTAGCCGACTGAAAACAGCCGAGACCAACACGGGCCCTCGGGATCTCAAGGCAGAACAGCAAATCAATGACCACATTCGCCAGCAGCCGGCCGCGCCTTACTACATGGCGCAGGCGATGATTATTCAGGAAGCGGCGCTGAAACAGCTGGATCAGCGGGTGAAAGAACTGGAAGCCGAGGTCAACCGGCTGACGCAGGAAGCGGCTGCCCGTCCGCAGCAAAGCAGCGGCGGTTTTCTGTCCGGCCTGTTTGGCGGCGGCAACCGCAGCAGCGCGCCGCAGCCGTCGCAACCGGCTGGTTATGGTCAACCGGCCGGATACGGTCAACCGAGCCAGCCGATGGGATATACGCCGCCGGCGCCGGGTTACGGCCAGCCGGCACCGGGCTATGCGCAACCTGCGCCGTCCCGCGCGGGCGGTTTTCTGAGCGGCGCATTGCAGACCGCAGCCGGCGTGGCGGGCGGCGTGGTGCTGGCCGACATGCTGACCGGCATGTTCCACCGCTCGCAGCCGGAAGAGATCGTCAACATTATCAACGAAACCCCGATACTCAACGAGAATCCGCTGGGTAACGTCAGCGACAGCTTCCGGGATTTCGGCGCGAATAATCTGGACACGTTCAACGGCACCGGCAACAACTTTTGGAACAGCAACGCCGGCGACGAACCGCAGAACAGCGACTACGACAATTACGCGGCTGATGATTCCTACGACGACGACGATTCCTACGTCTAATCCCCGCCCCTCCCGCGCCCGCGGGAGGGATGCTCTTCCCGCCCGAACGCACCGTTTGCGACATATAACAACCCGTAATATGGCCGCCCTATTGGTTATTTGTTGATGGGGGCGCCAGGCTGATAGCCTGTTCAGTCTGTCCGCCGCACAACATTGCCCTGAATGCCATGAACATCGACCTGCGTCAGTTACGCCACTTTATTGCGCTGATCGAGCACCGGAATTTCACTTCGGCGGCGCAGGCCATGAACATTTCACAGTCGGCGTTCAGCCGTAGCATCCAGTCGCTGGAACAGAGCGTGGGCGCGCGGCTGATTGACCGTCACCATAATCTGGAACCCACCAAGAAAGGGCTGCTGGTGCTGGAGCACGCCCGCCGCCTCACCCGCCACGCGCAAGATTTGATAAACGACATCGAGCAGTTCAGCGAAAAAGAGAGCGGCGAGGTGCATTTCGGCTGCGGCCCGGCGCCGGCGGCCTGGCTGATGCCGCAGGTGATCGGCGAATTCTCCCGCCAGTATCCGCGGGTGCGGCTGGTGTTCCGGGTCGATAACTGGCAGGCGCTGGGGCAACGCCTGATGGCGGAAGAGTTTGTCTTTATCGTGGCCGATACCCGCCATTTCGAGCTGGACGCTCGCTATAACGTGCAGCCGCTGAGCCGGCACCGCTGGGGCTTCTGCTGCCGTCAGGGGCATCCGCTGGCCGCGTTTGATGAAATCAGCGTCGAGCAACTGTTCAGCTACCCACTGGCGGCCACCGTGCGCCCGCCCAACCTGCGTCAGGCGCTGGTGCGGCTGAGCGGTCAACAGGATATCCGCACCGGCATTGAGTGCGAAAACGGCTACAGCCTGCTGGATGTGATCCGCCAGTCCGACGCCATCGGCACCACCAATCACCGTCACGGACCGCTGCAACAGCCGCCGGACGGCATCCACATGCTGAAAATCACCGGGCTGGATGACGACACCGACGAGTTCTACACCCATTACGGCATCGTCAGCCGCGCCGACTCCCGCCTGTCGTGGCTGTCGCAGCGGCTGATCGCCATGTTTTTACAAGTGGATCAGGCGCCGCATCGCGCCAGCGCCTCTACAGCGGCGTAACGCTGAATTCGCTGATCGCCTGCCGTGAAAATACCGTCCGCAAGCCAAAATAGCCGCTGGCGGGCGGCTCGGCATAGTGGGCGCGAAAGTAGAGTTGGTTATCGATCAGGAAACGGGTTTCAGTGCGGTCCACCTCGATGGTCACCCGATAACGATGCCCGGCGCGCAACAGATGCGCTTCATCGGTGAATTCCCCCAGCAGTTGCCGCTCGCCGTGGCCGTTGTAGTAGCGAAAACGGGTGGTGCTGTTCCAGTTACCGCCCATGCCTACGTAATACAGCGCCAGATTATCGTATTCGCCCAACACGCCGTGGCGGGTGAACAACGAGGCACGGGCGGGGTCCCGCGCCGCCCAAAACTGATTGAGATCGGAGAGCCGATCGTTCGGTTGCCCCTGTACCAGCACTTCGCGCAGATAGCTAATGCGATACCTGCCGGATAGCGGCTGGTCGAGCCATACCGTTAGCCCGGCGGCGGTATCCAGCGTCAAACTGTGTTCGTCAATGTCGATACGGGTGCGCGCCGGCTCTTCCTGCTCCACCCGCCAGCGGAGTGGCTTTCCGTCAGCGGAGTGCGCCCATTGCAGCGAGAACTGCCGGGCGTCTGATTCCCGATGAATGCCTGATTCCCGCTGGGAACCGCCTTCCGTGGCGGCGGTACACGCCTGACCGGCGTGACTTTCCATAACCGTGTTCTGTGCGCTATAGCCTGTGTCCGTCATTGATAATGTCCTGATGATGTCCTGTTGAAGCCCGCCGCGGCGGGCGTAATTATCCGGCGTTCACCGTTATCGGGCTGTCGTTATCGGGCCTGTCGCTGGCTGAGATATCGCTATCTGGACGGCGCGTCTCCCGCCAGCGCCAGCATGGCGATGGCGGTCAGCCCCCACTGTGCCACCGCATTGGTGGACAGATTGGTGTCGGCGGCGCTGCCGGAACGCTGATCGATCGACGAGTCGATCTCCGCTTCTTTCACCGGGTAGAGCACCGCAGGCGGCGTTATCAGCCGTACCCGCCGGTTGGGGTGGACAATGCCGCCCTCGCCGTCCAGAAACTCGCGCCAGGCGCGCCGGACCAGCGCCTTGTCGTGCTGACGCCAGCCGGCAAACGCGCTCAGCCGGGCATGGCCCTGCACCAGATTGCGTTTTTTCACCGGCTGGCCGACAAACTTGCTCAGCGCTGCCGGGTCGTTGTACAGACGGCAATAGTCCAGCCAGGCGCGCTCGAACGCCGGGTCCGGCAATACCTGCAACAGTTCCGCGCACACCTCTGCCAGCCCAAACACCGCGCTCAGATGCGAAATAAACCGTTGATCGGCCGCGGCAGGCCGGAACACGCCGGTATCCGGGTCCATCTCCGCCAGCCCGGTGAAGAAGCCGTGCGGCTGGGCCGCAATCGACCGCATACTGTTAAGCAGACGATCGCGTATCGCCGCATCATGTCGCCGTTCCCAGGCGGTCAGCCAAGCCGCCGCCACCGCGCCCCAGTCGGTGCCGAAATAGAGGCTGACCAGACGCTCGTCGGCAGGCGGTGGCTGGCCGATCTTGCGGCCCGGCATCACCCGTTGCAGCGTGCGCAGCGCCTCCACCTGCTCATCCATCAGCTCGCCGATGCGTTCATCGGCGGTCAGGTAATACAGAAAACGCCGGTTCGCCACGGTGGAGATGCGCAGTTGCTTGGCGCTGTCGCCCCAGTGGCGCACGTTGTGGCGCGACCCAAGCGGCTGGAAGCGCCCGGCATGGTGTACGTCCACCTCGCCGGTGTGGCGGGTCATCGCTTCCGCCATGCGGAACACGTCCGCCCGCCCGCTACGCAGAAAGTAGTACCACAGCCACAGATCGGTGCTCAGCTCCGAGTTATCCCAGGCATAGCCTCCGACGTCATAACGCCAGACGTGGCGATCGCTATCGTAGGTGTGCATCACGTCGCCAAAATCCCAGAAGCCGTACCATTTCCGCTGTTCCACTTCCTGCTGATAGAAATCGAAATACCACGCCAGCTGTGCGTCCAGCGCCGGTTGCGGCTGATGCCCCGGCGCGGCTGGCGACCATACCGGGCCAAACGCGCCGGCGCGCTGTAAATCGGCGCTGTCGGCCACCAGCAGCGGCGGTTGCTGGTGACGGCGGGCCAGCGCCAGCAGCGTGTCGCTGTCCGGCGTAGCGGGCAGCACATCGAGAAACAGTTCGCTGGTGCGGGCGACGCCTTCCGGGGTGGCGAACCCCGGTTCGTAATCCTCGTAGGTGATTTCCAGCGCCTCACGCTGCTGTTCGAAACTCGCCTGCCCCATGCCGTCGTGATAGAAGCGCAGATCCATCGGTTCCGCGTACGGCGACCACAGCCACAGCGTGACCGTGGCCAGATCGGTATGCGCGCGCTGAATCTCCAGGCAGGCCGGGTAGCTCTGCCAGAAATGACGGATGCCGAACGCCACCCCGCCGGCGGGCGACCCCAGATAGCCGGTGCCGGAGGCCCGCTGCCCGGTGGCGGACAGCAGCCAGCCCTGCCCGGCGGCGGTGCGTTTATGGATTTGGTAGCCGTCGGGGTGATGCTGGGTCAGCCGGTAACTGCCGAACGCCGGAATGTAGTCCAGCCGTTTGCCCACCGCCGGGGGAAACCGCGCGACCGGCGGCGTGGCCTTTCCGGCCAGTTGCGCCGCGATAACCGCCTCGCCCGGATCGCGCCGCAAGCCGGTCAGGCCGCGCACCGCCTCCCGAAACAGCCCGCCCTGCGCCGAGGTGAACCGCACGTGGCGGTCGTGCAGTTCACCCTGCTGCGGCGCATCAAACGCCACCCCCAGCCCTTTGATGAAGGTCTGTTGCTCATCGCCGTCGTAAATAATGGTGTGCAGCAGGCGCAGCGACGCCGAACCGGCATAGAAATAGAGCCGCACCACAAACGGCAGACGGGTGACGCCATCCTGCGCGGCATGGCGATGCACACCGCGCAGGGCGATGACCGCACGCTGCGGCCCGTTCTGCTCCAGCGTGACGCGCGCGGCGTGCCCCTGAAACGTCTCCACCGTCAGTGGCCCGTCCGTCCCTTCGCCGGACTGGATCTGCAACACCAGCCGACCGTTGCCGAGCGCCAGCCTGCCGTCCTGCCACAGCTCACCGATCAACCGCTCGCCGTTTTTCGGCACCTGACAACGCAGTCGACCGGTATCCACCACCCAGTCCTGCGCCGTTTCGGTGACGAGGGCGGCGTCCGTTGCGGTAACCGGCGGCGCGGGCCGCAGCGACAGCCCATGACCGGGCGCGTGCCCGCCGCCGAGCGCATGGGCCGACCACTTCAGCGAGCCGTCCGGCCAGTAGGCCAGCGGCCAGCTCTGCAACACGCGATCCGTCTGGCCGTCTTCGCGCAGCACGAACCCGCTGTCGGCAGGCACCTGCCCTTGCGGCCAGGGCACGCCCCAGGTCACGCCGCCGAAGCTGGCGGGCGGTTGCCGCTCCAGCCAGTTCAGCCGTACCGTTGGCGTAGCGCCGGCAGCCGCGCCGCCGCCCGGTGTGCGCGCCGCCAGCGCCCGGTTCCACAGCGGCGCCGACAGCGCCAGCAGGGCGCCGTTACGGATGAAACGACGGCGCGAGGTATCATGCAGTGGCATCGGCGTATCCTTAGAAGTCATAACCCAGCGTGATCCCCAGCGTGCGCGGTTCGCCCAGTACGCCGTACGCCGACCCGTAATCGCCCGATCTGACGGTGCGGTAATAAGTCTTATCCAGCGCGTTATTCAGCCACAGGGTGGCGCGCCAGGCGTGTCCGTCCTGTTTGCCGCTCACGCCGGTGGACAGGTTGAGCACGCCGTAAGCCGGAATGCGGGTAAAGTCGGAATTGTCCACCGTGCCGTAGGCCCAGCTGCGCCAGGCCCAGCGTCCGGCCACAAACGCCTGCAGATTATTGAAGGCTTGCCACTCATAGCGGATGCGGGCGTTGTAGGTCAGCCTCGGCGAACTGAACACCCGCTCGCCGCTCAGGTCGCAGGAGGCGGGCGGGTTAGCCGCCAGCGTCACTTCCGGCGGGCATTTGGCGTTTTTGAAGTCCAGATAGCTGGCGTCCAGCAGGGTGCCGTTAAGGCTCACCGTCAACCCATCGACCGGGCGCAACGCCAGTTGCGACTCCACGCCGCGCGAGCGGAATTTACCGGCGTTCACCAGATAGCTACTCAGCGTTTCTTCGTCGTAGGCCGTGGTTTGGAACTCGCTGACCTCATTCCAGAACAGCGCGGTGTTCCATTCCACCCGGCGTTGCAGCCAGTGCGTTTTCACCCCCAGCTCCGCGGCGCGGGTTTTCTCCGGTTTGATATACAGGCTATCGATGCCCGCCTGCTTCGCCGCCCCGGAGGAGATGTTGAGGCCGCCGGCCTTTTCGCCGTAAGCCAGCGTCAGGTACGGCGTCACGTTGGGCGTGGCGTACCAGTTAAGGCTGACGGTGGCGGACGGCAGGTGATTACTCTGCGACAGATCGCCGGAGTCGAAATCGTTTTTGTTGATGCGGCGGAAGGTGCCGGTTTTCTTCTCGTAGGTTTCCCGCACGCCGGTGGTCAGGTCGAACCGGTCGCCCAGATGCCAGGTGCTGCGGGCGAAGGCTGAATACACCGTGTCTTCCAGCGAGCCGAAGCGTTGTACGAATTTGCCGGTGTTGCTGGTGTTGCCGTACCAGCGGGTGACGCGCGCATTATTGTAGTAACGGTCATGCGCGAAGGTGTCCAGATTCTCGCCCCAGTAATCCACCCCGAACGAATAATCCGCCAGACCGCCTTTGGGCGAATCCACCCACAAGCGCTGCCCCCAGGTGCGGTCGCGGGCATCCGCGCCGCTGTCCTGATACAGCGGAATGCTCAGGCCGTCGGCGGTGCCCGGCAAAAAGCGAAAGTAACGCAGCGATGACAGCGAATTCAGGGTATAGCCGTTGCGCAGCCGCCAGTTGGCTTCCACCGAGCCGCCGCCCTGCGCGACGCGGTTTTTGGTTTCGTCGTCCAGCGCCACCTGACGGCCGTCCACCACCCGCGCCCCGACCGCCGCCGCGCGCGTCCGGAACTGATCCACGCCGCCGACCGGGTAGCTGTCCACCAGCGACATCACCGGGTAGCTGGTCGCCTCGCTGTAATCGCCGATGATACGCAGGCTAAAGCCGTCATCCGGCTGGTACAGCAACTGACCGCGCACGCCGTTGCTGTTGCTGCCGCCCAGTTGGTGGCCGTTTTGCACGTTGTAGACGTAGCCGCCCTTTTCGGTGTGCGACAGGTTGATGCGCCCGGCCCAGTTATCGCTAAGCGCGCCGGACGCCATCAGTTTGGACTGCACGTAGCCGCGCTGGCCGAACGACTGTTCCAGCGACACTTCCGGTTTGAACGTCGGCCTGCGGCTACGGATATCCACCGCGCCGCCGGTAGTGTTAAAGCCGTACAGCGTACCCTGCGGCCCCTTCAGCACGCTGACCGCATCGATATCCAGCAGGTCGTTGGACAACATACCGGGACGGGACAGGTAGACCCCGTCCAGAAACAGACCGACGCTGCTTGGCATGCCGATGTTGATTTCGCTGCCGCCGCCGTCGCCGATGCCGCGAATGGTCACCCGGGTATCCAGCGCATCCGCCGCGGCGATATCCACGCCGGTGACCACCTGCGACAGATCTTCAAAGCGGTAGAGCCGATCCTGCTCCAGTTCCTTCCCCTCCACCACCGACGCCAGGCTGGTTTGCTGCTGCGCCTGGCGGCGCTGCGCGTTGACCTGTACCCGTTTGAGCCGTACCGCCTGGGCGGAGGCCGCCGTGGCTTCGGTACTTGTCGCGGCGTCCGGCGTCGCCACGGCATTTGCCGCCGTCGTCGGCGTATCGGCCGCCTGCGCCATCCCCTGCATCGCCAGCACGCTGCCGATAACGACCGGGTATCGCCAGAACATCGTTTTTTTATTGCGCATATCCACCCCAGTTTTTAAATAAAGCCGCCCTTGCCGCGTCAGCGCGACAATAAATAAGGCGGAGAGAAAAATAATGAATGAAAAACAAATCAGCGCTGATGTTTTAAAAATGTGCTATCAAGCCATTCCTCCACTGCAAAGGATTTACGGATTAATTTCGCGTCATACGCCAGTGCAACGGACTGTTTGAGAATAGCGACAAAAGCGGAGTCCAGTTCCGGCGATAATAATTGGGATAACGGCGGCATACCGTCTAAATCTTCACGCAGCAATTTTTCCGGATAACCGGATTGCGCCGCCAGCAACTGAATATAATTATCCCGGTTGGCGGGTTGACTGGCCCACGCGGACGCTTCTTTCTGCACCTTGATAATACGCGTCAGCAAATTCTGATTCTGACGGGCAAAATCGCCGGCGACCAGAATCAGCCCGGTCAGTTGGCCCGCGCCCTGCAAATCGCGGGTGGATACCGCGATATCCGCCAGTCCTTTATCGCGTAACGCCAGCGCGTTGCTGCCGCCCCAGGTGGCGTCAATCTGGCCGGCGGCCAGCGCGGCGCTGGCGGCGGCGAAGTCCAGATTAATGATTTTCATATCCGATTCGCTCAGCCCGCGGGAGTGCAGCGCAGTGACGAACGACAGTTCCGCCGCGGTGCCGCGAAACAGCCCCACCCGCTTGCCTTTCAGATCCTCCAGCCGGCGGATCGGCGAGCCGCGGGACACCGCCAGATAGTGGTTGACGCCGCGCGCCGCCGCGCCAATCACCGTCGAATCCAGCCCGCGCGAACGGCCGATGATGCTGGCCAGATCGCCCAGATACGCCATGTCGATCTGATGATTGGCGAAGCCTTCGTTAATCACCGGTCCGGCGCCTTTGATAAACAGCCAGCGCACGCTAATGCCGTCGCGGGCGAACTCCCGCTCCAGCAGTTTCTGGCTGTAAATCAGATCCACCAGCCCGCCGCCGCTCGGTTGAGAACCGGCGCCGATATCCGATACCGCAATGCGGATCTCGGTGGCGCCGGCCGCCTGCGCTCCCGCGTGCCAGAACGCCGTTAAGGCCAGCAGGCCGGACAGTAACCAGTGTTTTCCCGTTTGCTTCATGTTTCCCCCAGCGTGAAAAGTCATCAGCGGACCCTGTTGTTGTGTTTGCTCCGGCAACATTTAAAGGGTGGGAAATAAACTGGCTAATATAAAAATGTCATTTGTATTTTTATGAATTAACTAAAACAGGAAATACCGGCGTTGTCCGCCTCATGCAGCAAACGCAAAAAAACTATACCGATGATGCATTAGCCTTTTTTTCCTGCCGACGATTAGGGTAAATGCCATCTGAGCGGGGAAATAACATAAATAACGGCTGACGCTGCAGGAATTCCATTCAGGATCAACCGATAAAAGACGGCATATTGATATAGAGATATGGCATTTGACATCAAAAGCAAATGATTAAAAATCGACAACGCCGTTATTTATTTTATGGCCCGGTATTTTTGCTAAAAACCGATCCGACAGGCGCTCAGCCACGCGAATATTCGCTACGCCGGCCTCATTGACGCGTAAAGCACATGGTTGGCGAGTAACGCATACCGCCTGAACGGCCCAGACGGGTCAGGCTCTTATTCAGTTGAGGAGTAACGCCATCATGACTCATCCCCTGTACGCCGGGGCTGCCAGCGTCAACTGGCCGGACACATCGGGCAACGGCGCGGCCCCCCGACCAGCTAGCGCCCGCGCGATTGCGCCGGTCTGGCCGACGGCTTTGTCCGGGCGGCGTTCGGAAACGTGGCTCACTCTCACGCTGGCGCTGGCGTTGCACGCCGCGGTACTGGTGCCGCTGGCGCTGCGTCCTTCGCCGACGCCGGTTCCGCCGCGCCCGCTGCCGGTAATCATCGAATTCGCCGCCGCGCCGGCCGAAGCGACGCCGGCTGACACAATACCGCCCGAAGCAATACCGACAAAAACAGCACCGTCGGAACCGACGCCAGCGACCGATAGCGCGCCGGTCGAACCACCGCCCGCTGTCGAACCGCCAGTGGATGAGCAGGCGCTGACGCCGCCACCGCCGCCACAACCAACGCGCGCCACTGAAACCGCGGCGCGGAAGACGCCGAAACCGGTCAAACCTCTCGCTAAAAAACCGTCGCCGCCGCGCCAGCCGGCGACGCCTGCGCCGCAGAGCGCGCCCGTCAGTACCGCCACGGCGGCCCCTGCCGCGGCACCGGCGGCGGCTGCAACGGTGACGCCGCCTTCCGCCAGCGCGGCGTATCTGCGCAACCCGCCGCCCGCTTACCCGGATGTGGCGATCAACCGCGGCTGGGAAGGCACGGTGCTGCTTAATGTCCAGGTACGGCCGGACGGCAAGGTGCAAACCATTCGTCTGCAACATTCCAGCGGCTACCCGGCGCTGGACGACGCCGCCCGCGAGGCGGTGCAGCATTGGTCGTTCGTACCGGCCCGCCGGGGCGACCAGCCGGAAAGCGGCTGGGTCGTGGTTCCTGTCGATTTCACCCTGAACTCATAGAGGCATCCATTATTATGACGCTCGAACACATCGCTCTGCTGTCCCCGGAAGGGGGCGTAATCCTGCTGTTGCTGTTTTTCTCGCTAGTCACCTGGTCCATCGGGCTGCTCAAGCTGGCGCAGTACGCCCGCCAACGGCGGCGTAATCAACAGTTCCGTCAGCTGTTCTGGCAACAGGAAAACATCGATACCGCGCTGCGCGATGTCGCCCATCCCGGCGCGCTGGCGAATCTGGCGCGCGCCACGCAACTGACGCTGGAACGGGTGAAAGACCGCATTACACCGGTCGCGCATCTGCAAGACCGGGTCGAGCGGGCGTTACAGCAGCAAATCCAGCGCGAGCGTCGCTCGCTGGAAACCGGCCTGGCACTGCTGGCCAGCATCGGCACCACGTCGCCGTTCATCGGCCTGTTCGGCACCGTGTGGGGCATCATGGCGGCCTTGCAGACCATTGGCCAGTCGGGCTCCGCCAGTCTGGACACCGTCGCCGGCCCCATCGGCAATGCGCTGATCGCCACCGGCATCGGCATCGCCGTCGCCGTGCCCGCCGTGCTGATTTACAACTATTTTCTGCGTCGGCTGAAACTGGAAGTGGCCGACATGGACGACTTTGCCCATGACATTTACAGCGTGGCGCAGGCGCAGGAATTCCGCCTCGCCCCGGAACAACCGGCCGCGCCTTATGCGGTGCAGACGATCCGGGAGGTGGTGTAATCATGGCGTTTGCTTCCCGCGACAATGACGAGGTGATGAGCGAAATGAACATTACTCCGCTGGTGGACGTGATGCTGGTGCTGCTGGTGGTGTTTATCGTCACCGCGCCGATGCTGACCAACAGCATCCCGATTCGTCTGCCTAAAACGACGGCGGTGGCGCCGGCCGACTCGCCACGCCCGCTGGTGGTAAGCCTTGATGCATCGCAGCAGTTGTTTATCGACCAGGAAGCCCTGCCCCGCGAGGCGCTGACGGCGCGCCTGCAACAGGCCAAAGCCGCCAATCCGGAGCTGGTGGTGCAGGTGCAGGCGGAAGACGCCGCCAACTATGGCGCGGTGGCCGCGCTGCTGGCCGATCTGGAAAAAGCGGGCATCACTCGTTTGTCGCTGCTAACCCGCAAGTGACCACGGCGCGCCATCATAATGTCGACGATGCCCAAACTAACGCTGACCCCGCCGCGGCCGTGGCCGACCGCCCACCTGTCGGCGGTGTGCAGCGCACTGCTGATGCCGTTGCTGCTGCTGTGCGGCTGGTGGCTCGCCAGCCACTACGACTGGATGTCGGAACAAATTCTGCCCTCCCCCGCCACGGTGGCCGACAGCGCCCGCGACTTCATCCCGCAGGAACTGGCGCCCCAGTTGCGGGTTAGCCTTGCCCGGCTGGCGATCGGGCTGGCGGGCGGCATCGCGCTTGGCCTGACGCTCGGCGTGCTGTTCGGTCTTAGCCGCACGCTGGACCGGCTATGCATGCCGCTGTTCAACGTGCTGGCGCAAATCCCGACGCTGGCCTGGATCCCGCTGCTGATGCTGGCGCTGGGCATCGGCGAAGCGCTGAAACTGGTGGTGCTGATCAAGGCAGTGACGGTGCCGGTCACGCTTTGCACCTGCGCCGGCATCCGCCAGACGCCGCAGACGCTCTACGAGCTGGCGCGCACGCTGCGCCTGCCCTGGCTGACCCGGCTGCGTCGGCTGGTGATCCCCGCCATGCTGCCGTATGTGATGACCGGCACGCGGCTGGCGTTCTCGCAAGGCTGGGTATCGCTGATCGCGGTGGAGTTGCTGGCGTCCAGCGAAGGGTTGGGTTACCTGATGGTGCAAAGCCGCCAGCTGTTTATGCTGGATCTGGTATTCGTGTGCATTCTGGCGATCGGCGCTTTCGGTCTGGCGGGCGAGCAGGCGCTGCAACGGCTGGAGCAGCGCTGGATTTTCTGGCCCGCGCCGGTGCTGAGTCACGAAGGCCCGACGCCGCGCGCCGCCTGGCACTCGCTGGCGGGCTGGTGCCTGCCCGCGCTACTGTGCCTGCTCTGGCAACTGGTCACCTATCAGCGCTGGGTGCATGCCGCGTTTCTGCCCGCACCCGATGAGGTCGTTACTGCCCTGCTGGCCGGGTTTGGCAACGGAGAACTGACATCCGCGCTGAGCGCCAGCCTGTCCCGCACGCTGGCGGGGTTCACGCTGGGGGCGGGTCTGGGTTGTCTGCTGGGCTGCCTGTTAGGCCGCAGCCGCGTTGCCGATCGCCTGTTGACGCCGCTGCTCTCCGCCCTGCGCAGCGTCGCGCTGTTTGCCTGGTTGCCGCTGCTCACCGCCTGGTTCGGGCTGGAAGAGAGCGCCAAAGTGGTATTCATCGCGCTGGCGGCGTTTTTCCCCGCGCTACTGGCAAGCTATCAGGGCATTCGCCATCTGCCGCCGTCGCTGCTGGAAACCACCCGCGTGCTGCGCCTCAGCGCGTGGCAGCGGCTACGGTGGCTGACGCTGCCCGCGATGCTGCCTGCGCTGTTTTCCGGGCTACGGTTGTCGCTGATGCACGCCTGGGTCGGCGCCATCGGCGCGGAATACTTCATCTCCTCCGGCAACGGCCTCGGCAGCATGATGATCCGCGCCCAGCAACTGTTCCAGTCGGAACGGGTGATCGCCGGCGTGGTGCTGATAGCACTGGTCAGCACGCTATTTTATCGGCTCATCACGCTGGCGGAACGGCGTCTGACCGCCTGGCGTTTCCGCTGACGCCCGAAATCGCGCTTCCCGCATGACCGTTATTTATCGCATAAGCGCCGGGTCATCCGGAAAGTGGTGCGTCCAATCGTCAGCCGGATCGCCGGTGGCCTGACGATTGTCATTACGGTAGGTTTATTGACGGAACAATTAATGTGAGAAAAAGTTAATGCCCGGTATCACTGTGACAGGATTAAAAAGCATATACCCGTCATACTTCAAGTTGCAGGTGCGTTGGCTGCCCTCATTCACCCCGGTCACTTACTTATGTAAGCTCCCGGGGATTCACTCGGTTGCCGCCTTCCTGCAACTCGAATTATTTAGGGTATAAACCGTATGGCGGTCGTCGTGCGGCGAACCTAGTGAGAAGCCTATCGGCGATGCCGCCCGGATGGCTGCTAACGCGATGATCTATCGCTATATTCTTTCCGTTGCTCTCCTATCCTGACCATCCCCTTATTTATCGCATGCCGATGCCGCCGGGCGCGGGCCAGCGCCAATCACAAAGGGAAACACTACCTCATATTCGTTTGCTTGCTCGTTACGAATTGTCAGAAATAGAATAGAAGGGAAACAGTGCTAAACAGGCTTTTTTCATACCTTTTATCTATAACGATGTATCATACCGGTTCTACGCATGACCCACCGCTGCCAGAACGCAGCAAAGGCCGCCAGCGACATAGCGCCAGGGGAAGGCTATAAACGGAAAGTGGATTGACGGCATGCATCTGAATTTGGCTTTATTTAAAAACGACAGCACCGGGTTAAACAGCCTGAATGTCTTCATGGTGACGCTGATTGGCTGCAACATCGGTGCGCACGCCCGGCTTTCCGAGCTTGACCTGTCCGTCTTCTGGCCGGTGAACATCATCATCGCTGCGCTGTTTTACCGCTGCCGGTATCTGAACACGCCCTGGTACTACGCCGTCTCTTACGCGGCGATGATCCTGCAGGACTCGCTGTTTTACGGCTGGGGACTGACCGCGTTTACCATCAATTCCGCCAATATCGCCTTTATCGTCGTCCTCACCCAGTTGCTCAACTGGCCCGGTTTCCTTGCCCGCCGGGAAACCGACATGATCAGTTCGCTGTATGTTTTCGTCGCCTGCATGATCGCGGCGCTGGCCTGCGGTATCGTCGGCGCGCTGGCGCAACAACCCTGGCCCCGATTCCCGGCGGCGGTGTTTCGCAGCAACTTTCTCAACTGGTTCAGCGACCAGTTCTACACCGCGGTGCTGTTCCTGCCGCTGCTGTTGACCCTGCGCAGCCAAATCCCGCTGCGTTTCCCGACGCTGCGGCTGCCGGACGCGCTGCCGCTGTTGCTGTTGCTGCTGTCGATCTGCGTGGCCCCGTTGCTCGGTCCGGTCGCCATTCTGGCGTTTCCGTTGCCGGCGCTGACCTGGTGCGCCATCGTCTATCCGCTGTGGCTGATTCGGTTGATCACCTTGTGTATCGGGTCCGCCGAGCTGATTCTGACTGCGGAACATGTTTACGCGCTGTATGGCTCGCAAGATCCGCTGTTTATGCATCAGGTCACCATCGCCCGCATCGGCATTGCCGCCACCATTTTCAGCCCGCTGATGATGGCGACCAACGCCCGCACCATTCGCCAGTTGAACGCCCGCCTGCTGCAACAGGCCAGCCATGATTTTCTAACCGAAACCCTGTCGCGCTACGGTTTTACCGAAGCGCTGACGGCACAGGGCCAGAGCGTCAAATCGCTGCAGAGCTCGGTCAATATCATGCTGATCGACATCGACCATTTCAAAAACATCAACGACAGCTTCGGGCACGACTGCGGCGATGAGATCCTGCGTCAGGTGGCGACCGTGATAAAACAGACCATTCCCACGCCGGGGCTGGTCAGCCGCATCGGCGGAGAAGAGTTCGCCGTGGTCTGCTTCAATCACAGCCCGTCGGCGTTTTACCGGCTGGCCGATGGGCTGCGCCAGACCATCCAGCACACCCCGTTTATGTTCAACCAGCAGCAGGTGCCGGTCACCGTCAGCATCGGCATCGCGCATGCGCCGACGCCGGGCAAATATCTGGTGGATACGGTGCATCAGTTATTTCCGCTGGCGGACAAAAACCTCTACACCGCCAAACGCGAGGGGCGCAACCGCACTATTCAGTAGCAGTAGCCGATACGGACCCAGTAGCCGGTGCGAGCTTGAATCAGCGCCGGAAAGACCTGATGACCATCACTGCTGACCATCACTGCTGACAACAGCTGTCAGCTGTCGCGTGTACATTCTCTGGGACTCAACCGAGAAGGAAACGCCATGTCATCCCATGCCCCAATCGCGCTATTTCCCCATGACCAGAACCCACCGCGCCACTACTGGGTCGGCGTAGTTTCCGCCGAACACGTCCAATACGCGCTCGACGGGGGGTACATTCAGGTTTGCCACGGCAAACTTAGCGCGCTGAAACGCGCAAGGCCCGGCGACGGGTTCGTCTATTACTCACCCAACCAGACTTTCAAAGGGAAGGAACGCCACCAGCATTTCACCGCCATCGGCATCATAAAACGCGGCGATCCCTACCGGTTCGATATGGGAGACGGCTTTGTGCCACATCGCCGCGACATCGACTGGGCGGGCGGCGTGGAAGCGCCCATCCGCCCGCTGCTGGACCGCCTTGATTTCACCGCCGGCCGGACGAACTGGGGCTACGCGTTGCGCTTTGGCCTGTTCTCCATCAGCGAGCATGACTTCCGCCTGATTGCCGAAGCCATGCAGGCGGACCAGTCCAGACTGTTCCCATGACCGCGCTGGGCGCGGGCATCGACGCTAACGCAACGCGCGCCAGCCGGGCGGAGAAGGAGGCCGGACATCATCCGGCCCGACGCGGCATCCGCTGACCAACGCGGTGCAGTACGCAATCAGACTATGCCATCAGCGCCTTACACATCACCCGCGTCCTGCGCCAGCTCGCGCATGCGCTCAGAAGCGGCGTGCGCACGGTGGTCACGCGCCAGCAGGGTATAAATCGTCGGCAGTACAAACAGGGTGAAGAACGTGCCGATCAACATGCCGGTGACCACCACAATGCCGATGGCGAAACGGCTGGCCGCTCCCGCCCCGCTGGCAAACAACAACGGCACCAGCCCCACCACCATCGCCGCCGTGGTCATCAATACCGGACGCATACGGATAACCGCCGCACGGTGCATGGCGTCAAGCGGCCCCAGCCCTTCATGCTTCTGAATGTCGTTGGCGAAGGACACCATCAAAATCCCGTGTTTGGAAATGAGGCCGATCAGCGTCACCAGCCCGATCTGGGTATAGATATTCAGCGTGGTGTAACCCAGCCAGAGCGGCAGCAGCGCGCCACAGATCGCCAATGGGACGGTCACCAGAATCACCAGCGGGTCGCGCATGCTTTCAAACTGGGCGGCCAGCACCAGGAAAATCACTACCAGCGCAAACGCGAATGATACCGTCAGGCGGTTGCCTTCTTTGACATATTGCCGGCTGTCGGATTGCCAGTCGATTTTCGCCCCCGGCGGCAGCGGCTGGTTTTGCAGGAACTCGACCGCCTGCCCCATCGTTACCCCCGGCATCAGCACCGCCGACAGCGTGATGGCGTTCATCTGGTTAAACTGCGGCAGGCGGTTGGCTTCCGGCTGGATATGCACGTCCACCACGGTAGATAGCGGCACCAGCTTGCCGGACTGCGCGCGCACGTAATACCCGCCGAGATCCTCCGGGGAAATGCGCTGTGCCTGCGGCACCTGCGCAATCACGTCGTAGGAGCGATCGAACCAGTTAAACCGGTTGATATAATTCTCCCCGACCAGCACGGCCAGCGTATCGGCAATGGCGCTCATGCTGACCCCCATTTCCCCCGCTTTAGCGGCGTTGATCGTCAGGTTCGCTTCCGGGCTGTCAAACGCCAGGTTACTGTCGACAAACGCAAACAGCCCGCTGCCCCAGGCCGCGCCTTTGATGCGCTCGACCGCGCCGTACAAACTGCGGAAATCATCCGGCGAGCGCACCACCATCTGCACCGGGAATCCGGCGGTGCCGGCCGGCAACGGCGGCGGCTGGAACGCCGTGGCGTACACGCCGGTGATTTCGCCGCTGCGGGCATTCAGCGTCGCCTGCACCCCGGTCGCGTTCTGATGCCGTTCCGTCCACGGCGTCAGGATCACGCCGCCGAAACCATAGCTTGGCCCGTCGGTGCCGTTGACAAAGAAACTGCTCTGGTAATCCGGCAGCGCGCGAAACAGGTTCTCCACATCATGCGCATAGCGCTCGGTGTAATGAATGTTGGCGTATTGCGGCCCACGGGTCTGAACAAACACGTATCCCTGATCTTCCTGCGGCGCCAGCTCTTTCTGCAGCCCCATAAACAGCAGCACGATCCCGGCCAGCACCGCGGCGCATACCAGCAACACGGCAGCGCGGGCATGCAGCGTGCGCGCCAGCAGCCGCTCATAACGGCCAGCCAGCCCGTGCATGGCATGTTCAATACGTTTAGCCAGACGCCCTTCCGAAACGCTGGCGTTCAACAAATAGCTGCTCATCATCGGGGACAGCGTCAGCGCCACAATCCCGGACACGATGACCGAGCCGGCCAGCGTGAAGGCAAATTCCCTGAACAACGCGCCGGTCAACCCGCCCATCAGGCCGATCGGGGCATAGACCGCAGCCAGCGTGATGGTCATCCCGATGACCGGGCCGATAATTTCACGCGCCCCCAGCAATGCCGCCCGCGGCGGAGACAGTCCGTCTTCAATGTGGCGATGGATGTTTTCCACCACCACGATGGCGTCATCCACCACCAGACCAATCGCCAGCACCATCGCCAGCAGCGTCAACAGGTTGAGGGAAAAGCCGAACGCCAGCATCAGCATCGCCGTTCCCACCAGCGACAGCGGGATGGTCACTACGGGAATAATCACCGCCCGCAGCGAGCCGAGGAAGAGGAAGATGACCACAATGACAATCACGATCGCTTCCAGCAGGGTATGCATCACCTCATCGATAGCCGCATTCACAAACCCCGCGGTATCAAACTGGCTGGATACCGTCATGCCCGGCGGCGCGGCGCGTTGCAGGTCGGGAATCAGGGCTTTCACGCCTTTTACGATCTCCAGCGGATTGCCGTCCGGCGTCGGTGAGATCGCCAGCGCCACCGTGCGCGTCCCATTGGTTAACGCGCTGCTGTCGTAGTTTTGCCCACCCAGTTCCACCGTCGCCACATCGCCCAGACGCACGATGCCGTTACCCGCCCGCTTAAGCACCATCGCGCGGAAATCGTCAACGCTTCGCAGGTCCGTCGCGGCCATAATCGGAACTTGCGTCACGTCGCCCTTGAGCATGCCCGGCGCCGCCTGCACGTTATTGGCGCGCAGGGCATCGGCCAGATCGGAAGCGGTCAGGCCGCGGGCCGCCAGTTTGACCGGGTCAACCCACAGGCGCATCGCCAGCGTCTGCCCGCCTTCAATACTGGCGGACGCCACGCCGGGAACCGACGTGATCAACGGCTGCGCCACCCGGGTGATAAAATCCGTGATTTCCGGGATGCTCTGCCGTTCGCTGGCGAACCCCAGGTATTGCACCGCGGAGGCGCCGTCGGTGATTTTGGAAATGACCGGATCGTTAACGCCCTGCGGCAGGCGATATTTCACCTGCTGCACCTTGGCGAGAATCTCCGTCATTGCCCGGTCCGCATCCGCGTTCAGCACCAGCTTCGCTTTGATCTGACTCTTGCCCTGAGTCGACGTCGATGACAGGTATTCAATGCCGTTGGCGGTCGCAATCGACTGCGCGATCGGCGTCGTCACAAACCCCTGCATGACATTTTGCGTAGCGCCCGGAAAGTTGGTGTCCACCACGATGGTGGCGCTTTCCATTTTCGGGTATTCGCGCATCGGCAGGGAAAAGAGCGACGCGACGCCGACCAGCAGGATCAGAATGCTGAGCGCGACGGATAAAATCGGCCGCCGGATAAAGATATCGGTAAACCGCATGCTTACTCCTTACCCGCATCAGGGCGGGCGACAGCGGCCGCCGGTTTTTGCACTACGTTGACGTCGGCGCCCGGCTGGATGCGCAACTGCCCTTCCGTCACCACCACGTCTCCGTCCTTGAGGCCGCGGGTGATCATGACCCGATCGCCGAGCCGACGCCCCGTCGCCACCGGTACGAACTCCGCCTTGCCGCCTTTTTCCGGCGATTCGCCGCGCACGGCGATCACCGCATCCCCGGACGACGAGGTCATGATGGCGGTCGCCGGCACCAGCAACCCGTCGGGCGTGTCCGGCAATATCACCGTCGCCGTGACGTACATGCCGGGGCGCAGTTGCTGCGCGTCGTTATTCAGGCGGGCGCGAACGGTGGCGTTGCGGGTATCCGTCCCGACCTGCGGCTCGATAGCCGTCACTTTCGCCACCGACGCCGGCACGTCCGGCATGTCGCTGATGACATCCACATCCTGACCGGGCCGGATGCGGGACAACATCTGCTGTGGAACCGTGAAATCCACATACAGCGCATCAAGCGCCGTCAGCGTCGCCACGGTATCGCCGGCGTTCAGGTACTGACCGGCGTCGACCTGCCGCAGCCCTAACTGGCCGCTGAACGGGGCGCGAATCGCTTTCTGGCGGATCCGCGCCTCAAGCTGCATCACCTGCGCGGCGGTGCGATCGCGCTCGGACTGGCGTTGTTGCAGGACTTCCGTCGAGATGGCGCCGGTTTCCGCCAGTTTACCGGCGCGCTGATACTGCTGCTGGGCGAAGACGGCGGCGGCGTTGGCGGCGACAAGGTCGGCGCGCTCAGGCGCATCATCCAGTTGCACCAGCGGCGCGCCGGCTTTGACGGTCATGCCCGAATCAAAACCGATTGCCGTCACCCGCCCGGCGGTTTCACTGGCCAGCGTGACCTGATTAACGGCGCGCAGATTGCCTAACGCATCGAAACGGTCCGGCACCGGGGCGGCCTGAAGCTTCAGCGCCACAACGTTGACGGGCGCGCCCGGCGCATATCCCCACGCGGTGTTGCGGCTGGCGCGCCAGAACCAGAGCAGAGAAACAATCAATGCCAGTACAACCACGGTAACAATGACGATCTTCCAGGACCTGTGCCTGTCGGTATGGGCAAACGGCGCGTGCTGCGAATGGTGATTCATATCTACTCCAGAGAAAACAGACTGAAAGTCTAATTACGCCGATTTTGTACTTTCAGTCGGTTTTTTGTCAAAGAATTATTTTCAGTGCAAAATACCGTCCGTATACGTCACCGGCGCGCGCTTTACGCGGCCCGGTCCTACCGATGGAAGGAGAAGCCTTTGCCGCAGGAAACGCTGTCTGAACGGAGTGAACACGCCGCGACAGGAAGAAAAACCCAGCCGCGGGGACGCCGCAGCGCCCGTAAACTACTGGATACCGCCATGGCGCTATTTGCGGCAAAAGGCGTTGAAGCCACCACGGTGGATGAGATTGTTGACGTGGCCGGACTGTCGAAAGGCACCTTCTACCACCATTACGACAGCAAAAGCGCATTGCTGGATGCGCTGCGCGCTGAGTTTATCCGGCGCTTTCACGAGCATATCAACGGCGCGCTGGCACGCTGCGCCAAAGAGGATTACGCATCCCAACTGGAAAGCTGGGTGCGGGCGGCGATCGAAAGCTATCTTGAGCTGGGAGAATTGCACGCCATTGTATTCAGCGGCGCCGACTACCTGCTGTGGAGCGCCAGCGATGAAGCGTTTATGGGGGAGTTCATCGCCATACTGGAACAAGGGCACCGGGCCGGCGCGTGGCGGGTAACTGACGCGCACCTGACCGCCACGTTTATTCTGCGCGGCTTACTGGGCGTGATCGATGACCGTCTGCTCAGTGGTCAAGACGCCCTGTCGGCCTGGCCGACGGTGGCGGCGCTCGTCGCTGCGCTGGTGGGCCTTCCCGGTCAGGTCGAGCCTCGCCAAGAGTAATCAGGCCAGTCGCCCGCACGGTCTGGCTCGCGGCGAACCAGACCTCACCTCACCGTTCGGCGCCTTACCGTTCAGCGCCTTGCCATTGCGGCAGACTGCTCTATGATTAGTGCGTTTCACTACCCTCAACGCGCGCCACAACGCGGAATAACCATGCGAAATCGCCAGCTTGTCGGAAACCTTTTTTTAGCGCTTGCCTGCCTGAGCATGCTGACCTGCCTGATACAGCGGGTCGCCAGTTTGCAACTGCTGCTGGCGAACCCTATTAGCGCGACGGCGTCGGCGTTCGCACCAAGCGAGGATCCGCCCGCCGCCATAACGCCCTGCCAGCTAAGCGCGCATTCGCTGCTGATGGTGCAGCCGCTGCTGATGGAACACATTATCCCGCTCCTCACCCTGGTGTTTGCCGCCGTGGCTCCGCGGGTAAAGATCAGGCTGACGTTTACGGTCGCCCACCTGTTTTTCCCGCCGCTACTGCGCATACACCTGAAGCATTGCGTTTTTCGTGAATGAGTTAACCGTCACCCCGGTTTTCTTCGCTGGCACAATGACATTCAACGCATGAAATTTATCGAGATATCACGATGAAATACCGTTACTTACTGCTGTCCGCCCTGCTTGCCGCCGTATCGGCGCAGGCCGAAAAGCCGATTCCCCCAGCCGTCAAACAGTTCGAAAAGCAGGGGATTAAACTCATCAAACCCTTTTCTGCGCCGGGCGGTTTACAAGGCTGGCTGGGCGAATATCAAAAAATGGGCGTCACGATTTACCTGACGCCGGATGGCAAGCACGCCATTTCTGGCTACATGTACGACGAGAAGGGCAACAATCTCAGCGAACAGCTGATTGAAAAAACGCTCTACCTGCCGGCGGGGCGGGAAATGTGGAAAAAACTGGAGCGCGCGCCGTGGATTGCCGAAGGTAAAACCGACGCCCCGCGCACCATCGTGGTGTTCGCCGACCCGTTCTGCCCGTACTGCAAGCAGTTCTGGGAAATGGCCAAACCCTGGGTGGAGTCCGGCAAGGTCCAGATCCGCACCTTGCTGGTCGGCATCATCCGTCCGGACAGCGGCCGTTACGCCGCCGCCATCCTCAGCGCGAAAGACCCCGCCCAGGCCTGGCGCGACTTTGAGTTATCAAACGGGAAAACCGTGCCGCCGTTCCCGGAGTCCACACCTACGGTGATTGTGAAAAAACTGCAGTACAACCAGCAGTTGCTCGACGAGCTGGGCGCCAACGCCACCCCGGCGATCTACTACATGAATGCCGACAACGCGTTGCAACAGGTCGTTGGTCTGCCCGATGAAAAACAACTGGCCGATATGATGGGGAAATAAACCATGCCCCGGCGCAGGCCGGGGCATGCTGTCACCTATTCGCCCGGTCGCAACGGCGCCACCGGGCGAATACCACGATGTGGGGTCAGGCGAACGGCGGGGTCAGGGCAACGGCAAATCGGCATGCGTCATCTCTCTGATGAAAAACAACCGGGCTGATGAAAAATAACCGGGTCGATGAAAATAACCGGGCTGATGAAATAACGGTTTCGATGAAAAAGAACGGTCCTGTGGAAAAACGGGCTTCAGTATGGCAATAAGCCGCCAGTTGCCGCGCCGCGCGCAGCAGCATGGCGGTGTGGCCGTCATGCCCACAGGCATGGTGCGCGCCGCTGTGCTGACTGCGCCACGGTTGCCCGCTCTGCTCGTCCATCGGCAGCGCGTCCATGTCGGCGCGCAGCCCGCCCCAACGGTCGCGGTTTCGGCCGTGCAGTACGCCCACCACGCCGGTGCCGCCGATGCCGGTATGCACTTCCAGCCCGCAGGCGGCGAGAAAATCCGCCACCCGCTCAGCGGTGCGATGCGCCAGAACCCCTAACTCCGGGTGCGCGTGCCGATCGCGGCGCAACGCCGCCAGCTCGTTATCCGTCATGTTTAATACCCTCGTTGACGGTCGATCACGCCGACCATCGGCTCGCCCCGCTCAAAACGGGCGATGTTGTCCATCAACGCGCTCACCGCACTGTCCGCCTGGGTCTGGCTGGCGATATGCGGCGTCAGCCACAGCGCCGGGTGCGACCAGAACGGATGCGTCGGCGGCAACGGCTCCGGATCGGTGACATCCACCACTGCGCCCCGCAGGCAACCGCTATCCAGCGCCGCCAGCAGATCGTCGTGGTTCAGCTGCGCGCCGCGCCCGACCTGCACCAACGCCGCACCCGCCGGCAACTGGTCGAATAGCGACGCGTTGAGCATGCCGTGGGTGGCGGAGGTCAGCGGCAGCAGGCACACCAGAATGTCGGTGTCGGCCAGAAACGCCGCCCGCTGCGCGTCGCCGGCAAAACACGCCACGCCCGGCAAGGATTTGGGCGTGCGGCTCCAGCCGCGACAGGCGAAACCAAGCGACTGCAACTGCGTCACCACCGCCTGCCCAAGCTCGCCCAGCCCCATCACGCCGACGCGGCGTTGCGACGCCGGCACCAGCGGATGTCCCTGCCAGCGTTGTTCGCGCTGCTGTTGCAGATACAACGGCATGTCGCGGTGCAGCCCCAATACGGCAAAGGTGACGTACTCCACCATGCCGCTGACGATGCCCGGTTCCACCATTCGCGCCACCGTCAGCGACGGCGGCAGCGCCGCATAGTCGAATTGATCGGCGCCGGCGCCCACGGAAAACAACACCTTGAGATTGGGCAGGCTGGCGATCAGGTCCGCCGACGCGTCCCACGCCACCAGATAGTCCACCGCCGCCGGGTCCGGCACTTCGGGCCACTGCCAGAAACGCGCCTGCGGATAACGGCGGGTGATGATTTCCGCCCACTGCCGCCCACGCTCCGCCATCGACTTATACAGAATGTTCATTACGCCATCGCCTGCGTCATCAGCGCCCAGGCGCGCATTCCGTGCGCCTCCGGCTGCCACGGCGCACCCCGGATCATGGTGACCGGCGCGTCCACCTGCTGTAGCCCGCAGTCGGCCAGCCAGCTTCCCAGCCCGAGCGCGGCATCGCTATCGATACGGACAAATTCGCCGCTGACCTCGGCCATCAGCGCGCCGATCAACCGACGGGCGTTATCCGCGCTGTCGGCAATCACCGGGCCGATGGCGTAACCGCGGCCAAAACGGCGCAGCGCGGCAAAACCAGCGGTACGGCCGTGCTGTTCCAGCACCCGACTCTGCGCCGACTGACGCAGCAGCCAGGCGATCAGCGCCGGACGCGCCAGCCCGTGCGCCTGTTGATCCAACGCCGTCAGGTATGGCGCATCATCCAGCGCGGCGGCCCGCAGCCGTTGCCCATCGAGCAATACGGGCGCGGCGAACGCCGGCAACCGCGGACACTGGTACTGATGAATTTCGCCCACCGGCGCAAATCCCAGCCGGGCGTACAGCCCCTGCCCGGCGGCCGTGGCGTGCAGCCGCACCTGATAGCCGTCAAGGCCGGCTAACAACCCTTCCATGAGCATCCGGCCGATGCCGCGCCCCTGCTGCTGCCCGTCCACCACCACCAGACCGATGGTGGCCCAGCGGTCGCCCCAGTGCCAGCACAGCGCGGTGCCCACCGGTTGCCCCCGGTCTTCCGCCACCAGCCCTTCACCCAGTTGCAGCGCGTCCCGCCAGTCTTCCAGCCGGTGCGGCCAGTTCATCTGCTGAGTCAGCGACCAGCCGTAGTCGGCATCCGCCGCCGTCATGGCGCGTAACGTTATCGTCATGTCTGGTCCTCACATCATGCCCGGCGCCTTCAGCCCGGAACCGTCCACCAGTCGGGCATAGCGGAACGGGGTCGGGTCCACCACCGGCGTCTCGCCGGTCACCAGATCCGCCGCCAGCCGACCGGCGCCCGGTCCAATGCCGAAACCGTGCGCGCTATACCCGGCGGACAACACCAGCCCCGGCAGACTCTCCACCGTCGAAATCACCGGAATGGCGTCCGGCGTGCTGTCTATCATGCCGCCCCACGCCTGTACGGCGCGGACAGCGGCCAGCGCCGGGTATTCACGCCGCATCGCCGCCAGCCCTTCGCTCACCATCGCCATGTCCGGCGCCGGGTCGAGAATGCGGGTTTTCTCGAACGGCGAAATGCCGTCGAATGACCAGCTTGCCCACGCCTCCGGCCCGCACAGGAACGGTTTGATGCCCGGCCGGAACGACAGGTTTTTACGCCGGGCGCGGAAGGTAGGGTAAAATTGACGGGCGTAGCGCAGGCTCTGGAAACCCGGCTCCAGCCGGCCGCGCCCGGACACCGACACCGTATAGCTGCCGTCCAGCTGCGGGCGGCAGGCAAACGCGGCGGTGTAAAACGGCAGGCCGATCGCCTGCTCGATCGGCGCGGTGCGAAACGCGGTGCCAATCACGTTGCCCAGCGGCAGTTCGATGCCGTGACGACGGCAGAACAGCGAGCTCCAGACGCCGCCGGCGCAAATCACCGTTGAGGTTTTCACCCGCCCGCGCTCGGTCCACACGCCGCTGACCCGCCCGCCGCTGATGTCCAGCCCGCGCACCGCGCACTGTTGGATCACGCTGGCGCCGAGGCGCTGGGCGGCGATCGCCAGCCCGGCGCAGGCCAGCGCCGGTTCGGCATGACCGTCGGTGGGCGACGACACCCCGCCCAGCCACGCGGTGGTGCTGCCCGGCGTCATCGCTTTGGCCTGCTCGGCATTCAGGATGTCGCTGCGCACGCCATAGCCTTTCGCCATCTTGCCCCACTTGTCCCAGGCGTCGATCTCCGTCTGATCCTGCGTGGTGTACAGCAGGCCGGAGCGGCGGAATCCCAGCTCTTCGCCGGTTTCCTGTTGCAGTTCCTCCCAGCGGCGCAGCGCGTAGATAATCAGCGGCAATTCGCGCTCGTCGCGGTTCTGCTGCCGACACCATCCCCAGTTGCGGCTGGATTGCTCGCCGCCGACCAGCCCTTTTTCCAGCAGCAACACGCTGACGCCTTTTTTCGCCAGTTCATACGCTGCCGCCGCGCCGGCAATTCCGGCGCCAATCACCACCACGTCCGCCTGATCCGGCAACTGGCTGCTGTCCTGAACATATCTGATGGGTGCAGGCATGTTGTTCCTCTGTAATTCCCTAAGAATAGAAAAGGCGTCGTTGACGCCGGGGCTGTTAACCAACAGCCCAATTGTTTTTGTTACCAACCCGTCCATACACGTACGATAAGCGACGCTGCGCAGAATAAACAGCCATGTTGCGTTGCAACGCCCTCGCCCGCATAAGCGGTGAAGGCGCAAGCTAGCGGTCTGTCGCCACGGCGTTCCGTTTATTCCGCCCGCAACTATTCCGCCCGCAACACGTCGGCCGGTAAGGACTCATGCTCTTCCAGCCAGCCCAGCCGCAATTCCGGCACCGCCCGTTTGAGGCATTCATCATAGCGTTCCGACGACGGCTTATCGTAATCGGCGCGGGCCACCTGCGTCACTTTATGTCCATCTTTCATCACGATAATTTCATCGCATACCACCAACGCCCGCGCGACCGATGCGCATTCGACAGGATGTAACGAAACAAACCACGGTGTTACCGGCGCAAACCGCATTTTGTGCCGTCAGCGGCAGGCGAACGGCGCTGACGGACGATGCCGGATTTTCCGGGGTCATATCCTGCAACAGACGGTTATCAGCCGGTCACGATCTCTCAACCCATTCCGATAGCTGTATCAAGCGCATCGTCAACAATGGGCGGGAACCCTACGACCACGAGGTGGATTATCATGCTAACCAAAAGACGTAAATCCCTGCTGGGCTACATTCCTGATATCCCGGATATCCGCGACCATTTCTACGCGCCGGACCCAAGCGTACTGAAAGTCTTGCCGGCCAAAGTAGACCTGACCCCGACGTTCGAAGTGTACGATCAGGGCCCCATCGGCTCCTGTACCGCTAACGCGCTGGCGGGCGCCGTACAATTCAGCCGGTTAAAAATCGGTGAAAGGCCGAACTTCACGCCTTCCCGGCTATTTATCTACTACAACGAACGCACCATTGAAGGAGACGTCAAGCACGACTCCGGCGCCATGCTGCGCGACGGTATCAAAACCCTGCACAAACTCGGCGTCTGTCCGGAAGACGAGTGGCCCTACGTGGCGACGCCGCCGCAGGAAGACGGCGGCGAGTTCCCGCCCGGCGCGCCGGCCGCCACCAAGCCACCGGCACGCTGCTATCAGGATGCGCAGAAATATACCATCACCAACTATCAGCGGCTGCACCAGGACCTGGCGCACCTGCAAAACTGTCTGGCCTGCGGCTTTCCATTTGTGTTCGGTTTTACCGTGTACTCCAGTTGGGTTGATTTGAAAAATCTGCCGGTGGTGGTGCCGTTGCCCTCCGGCAAGGACAGACCGGAAGGCGGTCATGCGGTGCTGTGCGTGGGGTATGACAACGCCACTCAGCTATTCAAATTCCGAAATTCGTGGGGAAAAGATGTGGGGGAGAACGGCTATTTCTACATGCCGTACGCCTACCTGCTGGACCGCCGGCTGTCGCAGGATATCTGGACCATCAATACGGTTAAGAATTAGGCGCTCTGATTGTCCGGTATCCGGCAATACTTCGTGCAGCTTGCGCAGCGTCCCGCACACCGCGATGAAAGTACGGACAAGGCCGGCATCAGGCGGCAGACCTTGTCCTGTCTTTTTTCAGGATAGCGTTGTGCGATACGCGGGCTGCGCCTTGGCGCGCGAGCCGGATAGCGTGAACGCCGAAATAATAGTCACCGTCAGGGCGATCGCGCCAAGAATCAGATAGGTGTGCTGAAAACCGATGCGGTCATACAGATTCCCCGCCATCGCCGACAGGAAAATCGCCGCCGACTGTTTGGCGAACTGAAAGCCAATCAGGTAGATGGTGGCGGACAGTCGGGTGTCGAAGGTGGTGGTGATGTACTTGAACGCGCCCACCAGCAGGAACGGCACCTCCAGCGCATGCAGCATTTTCAACGCCACGACTTCCACCGCCGTGGTGGCGAACGCCGACCCGACGATGCGTACCGTCATGATCGTCCCCGCCACCAGTAACGTGTTTTTGGCGCCGATGCGGTTGATGATCCACGGCGAACAGAACATGATGACGGCATTAGCCAGTTCGCCAAGCGTGGTGGCAAAGCCAAATACCTGATTGCCCTGTTGCGGCGTGGCGAAAAACGATTTGAAGAAGTTGGCGAACTGCTGGTCGAACACGTCATACACGCAGGCCACCCCCACCACGTACAGCACAAACATCCACAGTTTGCGATCGCCAAATACCCCGGCCGCCATTTTCAGCGTCATTTGCGGTTGATTGGCGCCCAGCGCGTCCATCACCTGCGCCGTCGGATGCGGCTCGGGACGGGCTATCAGCAGCAACACCAGCAGAATCACCGCCGCGCCGGACCCCATCCAGAACACCAGCGCCGGGTTGACGTTAAACAACATGCCCGCCGTCGAGGCGCACAGCCCCCAGCCCAGGCAGCCGAACATGCGCGCCTTGCCGTACTCGAAACCGCTCTGGCGGCTGACGCGCTCAATGTAGGCTTCCACCGCGCCGGAACCGGCGGAAAACACCAGCCCGATATACACGCCGCCCGCCATCGCCCCCAGCAGGCTGTTGACCCTGAGCAGCGGCGCAAACACATACAGAAAGAACGGTGCGAACAAAAACAGCAAGATGGCGATAACCCACAGCAGGTGTTTTTTCAGCCCCAGCCGGTCCGACAATACGCCCATCAGCGGCTGAAACAGAATGGCGAACAGCGAAATGGCGGAAAACACCACCCCGGTCTGGGTTTTGTTCAGGCCGATCACTTCCGCCAGCCAGACCGGCAGAAACGGAAAGCAAGTCGCCATAATGAAGAAGTACAGAAAGAAGAACAGGCCGAAAATCCAGAAATTACGATTATGTTTGTGGGTGGTGATGCGTGGGGTCGGGTGGCTGATGTCCATATTATTATCCTCAGAGGGTCCAGACTGGGGAGAGGTCGCCCTCTCCCGCCGTATTACAGACGTTCCAACGCCAGCAGCAGCGCCGTTTCCGGGTTGAGGATCGGCAGGCGCAGCCCGGCTTTCATCAGCCATTCACCGCTGTATTCCGCCGGCGTCGCCATCCACGCCGGTAACTGGCGCATGGTGCTGCCGCCTTCAATCACCGGCTTCAGGTCAGGATGATCCACCACGGTCAACCGATAGCGAGCCTGCGGGTCCAGGCCGGGGAAGCGCAGCACCCCGGCCTGCGCGTAATCCGGCATCGCCAGTTGCGCCGCCAGAAACAGCGCCTGACGCCGATCGGCGCTGACCACCCCTTGCACCTGGGTGGAGGCGTCCGGCATGTCGACCCGCCACAGGCAGCCGGTGTGCAGCAGCGCGCGGTAACGCCGGTGCAACGCCACGTAATGGCGAAAACCAGCCTGCTCCTGCGCATCGGCACGCACCGGATCCAGTTCGATGCCCATATGGCCGAACAGCGCCGTCAGGCCGCGAAAGGCAATGCCGTGCCGGCGTCCGGTGGCATGACAGCGATGATGACCAATGTGCGCCCCCATCACCTCGGGCGGAAAGAAGTAGCTCATACCGCGTTGAATCGTCTGCCGCTCCAGCGCGTCGTTATTGTCGGACGCCCAAAAGCGGTGGCAACGCCGCAGCACCTCATAATCGATACGCCCGCCGCCGGACGCGCAGGACTCAAACTCCACCTGCGGGAAGCGCTCGCCCAGCACATCGAGCAGACGGTAAAACGCCTGCGTCTGACGGTCGGCCGCCGCCCGTCCCTGATGCGCCGGTTGCACCAGCTCGCGGTTCATATCCCATTTCACGTAATCGATAGGGTGCTCGCCCAACAGCCAATTCAGGCGCGCCAGCAGGTAATCGAAGACCTCGGGGTTAGACAGGTCGAGCACGTACTGGTAACGACCGCTCGGCTGAGCGTAGCCGGGCAGCGCCAACAGCCAGTCCGGGTGGGCGCGGCAGAGATCGGAATCCGGGTTGACCATCTCCGGCTCCACCCAGATACCAAACTCCATGCCCAGTTCCCGCACATGGTTTATCACCGGCATCAACCCCTGCGGGTACTTGCGTTGGTCCACGTACCAGTCGCCGAGCGCGGCGCGGTCATGGTCGCGGCCGCGAAACCAGCCATCGTCGATAATGAAGCGCTCAACGCCCAGCGCCGCCGCCTGACTCGCCATCTGCATGATGTAGGCCGGGTCATGCTCGAAGTAGATCCCTTCCCAGGTGTTGAGATGCACCGGGCGCGGCTTACCGTGCGGAAAACGGATAATCTCCTGACGCAAAAACCGGTGAAACTGCTGGCTCATGCCGTTCAGCCCCTGCCCGGAATAGGCGGCGTACAGCCACGGCGTGGTCAGAGACTCCCCCTGCGCCAGCGCGATTTCGCCGGGCAGATAGAGCGCCTCCGCCTGCAACAGCCGCCGGCCGTCGGTTTTCACTTCCGCGCGCAGCCGGTGATTGCCGCTCCAGCCAAGGTGTACGCCCCACACCTGACCATGCTGCTCGGCAAACCCCGGCTCGCCGCCGATCATCGCCGGAAAATATTCGTGCGACGTGCGCCCGCGGCGGTTTTCCTGCACCAGACTGCCGTGCGACAACAAAGTGCGATGCGGCTGAAACTCCCGCACCCAGCGGCCGTGAAACGCCATCACCTCCGCCGCCGACTCCGGCAGCGGCAGCGTCGTCGCCAGCCGCTGTACCTGCCAGTCGCCCGGATGCAGATTGGTCAGGCTGTGACGCAGTTGCAGTACCCCGCTGTCGGCGTGCAGCCGTAATTCTGTGGTCAGGCGCAGGCCGGCCTGCGGGTCTTCCGCCACGATAACCAGTTGCTGCGGGTCGGGTTGCCGTACCTCAACGGTGGTCAGCACCGCAAAGGCGTCGAGGCCGTTGCGATGACCTTCGATCCCCGGCGAGCCGAACAGCCCGCGTCCGGTTTCCGCCGCCAGCGTCACCGGCACATCCACATCCAGCCGTCCATTCGCCACCGGCCGCGACAGGCTGTCGGCATCCTGCGGTGAAAACGTCGCCAGATGCGGCCCCCAGTACAATATTTCCGCCGCCGGCCGGCAGCGGACAATCACGTCCGTCGCCGGACTGGCGAGACGAATCAGCGTCGTATCCATCCTCATCCTCCTGAACGATTGATGAGGTTAGTTGTATTCCGAAACGTTTCGGATAGGAACCGAAACGTTTTGGTTTTGTGATCGGGTTAAAAAGCGAACGATGAAAGCGATGATATGAACGCGTCGGCGGGAACGGCTATCCAGCCTGCGCCGGCGGTGGGTTATCGGTCTGCCCGGCATACAATTGCGGTTGCCACAAGACCTGCAACGACGCAGGTTCGTCTCCCGCCAGCAGGCGAAATACCATATCGGCGATCTGCTGCCCGACCTGCGCGCGGGTGGCCTGCGTAATAGCGGTGACCGGTATCTCCACCAGCGAGTCAGCCGGCAGGCCGTCATAGACGATCAGCGATACCGCCTGCTCGCCCTGCAGGCGTCCGCTGTCGCGCAACGCCAGCGCTGCCCCCTCCCCCTGCGTACTGCCGTCGACAACGATGGCGGTGGGCGGCTGCGGCAGTGCCAGCCATTGCAAGGTGGTCTGGTATCCTTCCCGCCGTGATGGCGCGACCTGACGCAGCAATTCGTCACGCCGGTCGATACCGGCGGCGGCTAGCGCGTCCAGATAACCGGCGCGCCGCTGGACAATGAACGACTGCGGATGGTGTTCGCCAAGAAAGGCGATATGGCGATGGCCGAGCGCGATCAGGTGACGGGTGGCGAGCGCGGCGCCGGCCTGACTGTCGAAATCGAACCAGGCATAGGGCGACGGCAGGTCGCTGCGCCCGAGCGCCAGAAACGGAAAGCGGATCGATTGCAGATACTGCAGACGAGAGTCCTGTTGCAGGGTGTGGGCGACAATCAGCGCATCCACCCGGCGGCTTTCAATCATGCGCAAAAACGCAGGGTGGTCGGACTGCTCTTCGTCGGCGATCAACAGCAGGTCAATCTCCTGCTTCGACAATTCATGGCTGATCTCCGCCACCATCTCCATAAAGGTGGCATTGCTGAGCGGCGCAGGTTGCAACGGGAACACCAGACCCACCGCATCAATGCGGCCCATTTTCAGGCGGCGGGCAAAGGTGTTCGGACGATAGCCGAGACGTCGCGCCTCCTCTTCCACCCGCAGACGCGTCTCGGCGGCCACGTCATCGTAGCCGTTCAGCGCCCGACTGACGGTAGTGACCGACAGCCCCAGCGTTTTTGCAATCTGTTTCAGTGACATGGCGCATCACCCACCCTGAATTCCGTTACGCGCCAGACTATCACAAATCGCCGCAAGGGGGGATGTGAGAGGCTGTTGACAAACAGCTGGATGTCTTGTGAATGGTATTATCCGTCTGGACTGTGGATGATTTCGTGCGAGGTAAAGCCAATCTTTCCTTTGTAATATTACCGCTCGCACAACAAGGAGAGGTTTGTATCTTGCTCATGTCGTGATTAGCTATCACGACATGAAACAGAGTGAGCTCAAACGCCACCTCTCCTTGTCCACTGGCTGAGGGCTAAACAGTGCCGCTTCGCGGTTCCTTCGGCGTTCGCCTTCACTGTTCGGGCCGCCGCGTCCATGCGGCTCACCCGGCGAAGTCGGCCACCTCAGCACCGTTTTTAACGCCGGAAACCCCTTCGCCTGCCATGAAAGGCACTACGAGAAGGGAGCCTTATTTCTTGTCTTTATTGGCCTTGGCGATCACATCACGCGCCCAGCGCGGGTGATGTTTCAACGCCCACTTCTCGGATACCTTGCCTTCGATCATCCCTTTGATCGAGCCGCGCACCCAGAACGCCATGTACATGTGAATCAGGATGGCGTGGATCAGCACGATGGCCGCCGTGGCGTGCAGCAGAATGGCGTAACGCACCACGTCGATCGGGAACAGATGCGCGAAGTACGGGCGCCACATGATGATGCCGGTAATCAGCAGCACCAGCGTCAACCCCATGATGCTCCAGAACATCATCTTCTGGCCGGGGTTGTACTTGCCCACGTCGGCGACTTCATGCTCATTACCCTTCAGCACCTCGATGATGTTGAGGAACCACGGCAAATCACGCAGCTTCGGAATGTTATGCCCGACAAAGCGGAAGAACATCGGCACCAGACACACCACAATCAGAATACCGAAGAACGGGTGCATGATGCGTCCCATCTGCGGCGTACCGAAGGTCTGCGTCAACCATTGCAGCGTCGGGAAAAACAGCGCGATGCCGGACAGCGCCACCATAAAGAAGCTGATCACCACAATCCAGTGGCAGACACGGTCAATAAATTTGGTGCGCACAATCATTTTCGGGTTACTCATGCTTATCTTCTCCTTCGTGCGGTTGCCCTTCATGCGGGTGCGCGGTCTCTTCCGTGTTCGGCCCGATGCCGATGTAGTGGAACATCAACCCGGCGAAGGTGGCGACGAAGCCCAGCGTCGAAAGCGGTTTGAGAATGCCTTTCCACAGGTTGACCGGCGTCGAGATTTTCGGGTTGTCCGGCAGGTTATGGTACAGCGACGGTTTATCCGCATGATGCAACACATACATCACGTGGGTGCCGCCGACGCCCTGCGGGTCGTACAGGCCGGCCTGGTCGTAGCCGCGTTTTTGCAGATGCGCGACACGTTCAGCGGCGAGCTGCTTCATCTCTTCCTTGGTGCCGAAGTGGATGGCGCCGGTCGGGCAGGTCTTCACGCAGGCCGGCTCCTGTCCGGTGCTGACGCGATCCACGCACAGCGTGCATTTGTAGACGCGGTTATCCTGCTTGTTTAAGCGCGGAATGTTGAACGGACAGCCGGCGATGCAATAGCCGCAACCGATGCAGTGCTCGGACTGAAAATCGACGATGCCGTTGGCATACTGAATGATGGCGCCCGCCGATGGGCAGGCTTTCAGGCAGCCCGGTTCGGCGCAGTGCATACAGCCGTCCTTGCGGATCAGCCACTCAAGACGGTCTTCGCTTTCCACTTCGGAGAAGCGCATCACCGTCCAGGATTTGGCGCTCAGATCGGCCGGATTGTCGTACACCCCGGCGTTGTGACCGACGTCATCACGGATGTCGTTCCATTCGGAACAGGCCGCCTGACAGGCTTTACAGCCGATGCAGGTGGTGACGTCGATCAGTTTGGCGACTTCGCTTTTATCATCCCGAACCTGTGGCGGCGGCGTCAGGCTACTGGTGGCCGAGCGCTGGATAATATCCTGAGATTGCATTGACATAACGTTTTACCCTTACACCTTTTCCACATTGACCAGGAACGCCTTGTACTCCGGCGTTTGCGAGTTCGCGTCGCCGACGCTCGGCGTCAGGGTATTCGCCAGGAATCCCTTGCGCGTGGCGCCCTCAAATCCCCAGTGACAGGGAATGCCGACGGTTTCGATCGCTTTCCCGGCCACGGTCAGCGTCTTGATGCGCTTGGTCACCACCGCTTTCGCTTTGATGTAACCGCGCTGGCAGGACACTTTCACCATGTCGCCCGCCTGAATTCCTTTGCTTTTCGCCAGGTTCTCGCCGATTTCGACAAACTGCTCCGGCTGAATGATGGCGTTCATCCGCGCGTGTTTGGTCCAGTGGCGGAATAGCTCGGTAATGGAATAGGTGGTGGCGACGTACGGGAAATCGCTCGCCTTGCCCATGGTTTTGGCGTCGCGCGCGAACAGGCGCGCCGCCGGGTTGGACACCACCGCCGGGTGCAGCGGGTTGGTGCCAAGCGGGGTTTCTATCGGTTCGTAGTGCTCCGGGAACGGGCCGTCCGCCAGCTTGTCCAGCGAGAACAACCGGGCCACGCCTTCCGGCAGCATGATGAACGGCATGGTGTCTTTGCCCGGCGGCACGGTGGCGGCAAAGTCCGGTACGTCGATACCCTTCCACTTCTGGCCGTTCCATTCCAACAGCTTGCGTTTGCTGTCCCAGGGTTTGCCCTGCAAATCGGCCGACGCGCGGTTGTACAAAATGCGGCGGTTCTGCGGCCAGCACCAGGCCCAGCCCGGCGTGCTGCCCAGACCGACGTCGGTATTGTCGCGGTTAGCCATCTGGTTGCCGGCGTCGGTCCAGCTACCGGCGTAAATCCAGCAGAAGCTGGCGGTAGTGCCGTCGTCGCGCAGTTGCGAGAAATCGGACAGCTGCTGGCCTTTCTTCAGCACCAGATTGCCTTTGTCATCAAACACGTCCGCCAGCGCCATGCCGTTACCTTCGCGGGCGATCTCTTCCGGCGTCGGGTCTTCCGGGTCCTGATAGTTCCAGTTGATGTTCATCACCGGTTCCGGACAGACGCCGCCCTCTTCATGGTACAGCTCACGCAGGCGCATCATCAGCCGACCGAGGATTTTACCGTCGTGCAGCGCTTCACCCGGCGGCTCGGCCGCGGCCCAGTGCCATTGCAGCCAGCGGCCGGAGTTGGCGATGGAGCCGTTTTCTTCGGCAAAACAGCTGGACGGCAGACGGAACACTTCGGTCTGAATGTCAGCCGAATTCACGTCGTTAAACTCGCCGTGGTTCTGCCAGAACGTGGAGGTTTCGGTAGCCAGCGGGTCGATCACCACCATGTATTTCAGTTTCGACAGCGCGGCGGTGGCCTTGTTTTTGTTGGCGAACGCCGCCAGCGGGTTAAAGCCCTGAACGATGTAGCCGTTCATTTTGCCGTCCAGCATCAGTTCCGTCTGGACCATCACGTCATAACTGCGGTCCCACTTCGGCAGCCAGTCATAGCCCCAGTTGTTGGACGCCTGCGCGTTATCGCCCCAGAAGCTCTTCATCATGCTGATAAAAAACTTCGGCGTGTTCTTCCAGTAGTTCACCTGATCCGGCAGCAGCGCGTCCGGCGTGATCTGGCTGAGGTAGGTTTTCAGATCGCCCTGTTTCTCGGACGGCAGCGGCATGTAACCCGGCAGGTTGAGGCTCAGCAGCCCCAGATCGGTATAGCCCTGAATGTTGGAATGGCCGCGCAGCGCGTTGATGCCGCCGCCCGCCATGCCGATGTTGCCCAGCAGCAGTTGGATCATCGCCGCCGCGCGGATAATCTGCGCGCCGTTGGTGTGGTGGGTCCAGCCCAGCGCGTACATGAAGGTAGCGGTTTTGTTGGGTACGCAAGTGTCCGCCAGCGACTGGCAAATCTCTTCGTAGGCTTTCGCCGGCGTGCCGCACAGCGAGGTCACCATCTCCGGCGTGTAGCGGGAAACATGTTTTTTCAGCAGGTTCCACACGCAGCGCGGGTGGGTCAGGGTCATATCCCGTTTGGCGAAACCGTCCGCCCCCAGTTCGTACTGCCAACTGCTCTTGTCATACTGGCGAGTCTGTGGGTTATAGCCGCTGAACAGGCCGTCGTCGAAGCTGAAATCCTCACGCACGATCAGGCTGGCGCTGGTGTAAGACTTCACATACTCGTGGTGAATCTTGTCGTGGGTAATCAGGTAGTTGACGATGCCCAGCAGGAACGCGGCGTCTGAACCGGCGCGAATCGGCGCGTACAAATCGGCGACCGCGGCGGAACGGTTGAAGCGCGGATCGACCACAATCAGTTTGGCATCATTGTGGGTTTTGGCTTCCACCGCCCATTTGAAACCGACCGGGTGCGCTTCCGCTGCGTTGCCGCCCATCACGATAATCACGTTGGCGTTTTTAATATCCACCCAGTTGTTGGTCATCGCCCCGCGGCCAAAGGTCGGCGCCAGCGCGGCAACGGTCGGGCCGTGGCATAGGCGGGCCTGGCAATCGATGGCGACCATCCCCAGCGAACGGGCGAACTTCTGGTCGAGAATGCCGGTTTCATTGCTGGCGGCGGAAGAGCACAGCATCCCGGTGGTCAGCCAGCGGTTGACCAGCGCGCCTTTGGCGTTGACGCGCTCGAAATTGGCGTCGCGGTCTTTTTTCATCAGGCGGGCGATGCGGTCAATGGCGTCATCCCAACTGATGCGTTGCCATTTGTCCGAACCGGGCGCGCGGTACTCCGGGTATTTCAGGCGGCCTTCGCTGTGGATGTAGTCCACCAGACCGGCGCCTTTCGGGCATAACGAGCCGCGACTGACCGGATGATCCGGATCCCCTTCGATGTGAAAGATGGCGGGTTTGGCGTTTTTCGCCCCGTCGCCCAGGCTATACATCAGCAGCCCGCAGCCGACGGAACAGTAAGTGCAGTTATTGCGCGTTTCCTTTGCCCGCAGCAGCTTGTACTGACGGACCGATGCCATCGCTTCCGTTGGCGTAAACCCTAAGACAGCGAGTGTCGTCCCAGCCATTCCCCCGGCACAGACTTTAAAAAAGCCCCTTCGATTAACTTGCATGCTTTTCCCTATAAAATTTATGTATTTTTTTTGTTGCGGGAAATCTAACAACACGCCACGAGGAGATTTTGAGCAAAATCAAAAATTACGGTTTTAATGGTACATTCACCCCCTTTATGGGTATTGGCAGACGAATTTTCGTTATGTAATTAAATACATAACGATTAAAATGCTTATTTAATCGACATTGTGGCGCTGTTTCGCCCCCTATTTTTTTCGGTATCAGCACCTCATCTCACCATCACCGCCCACCCGCCATTACCCATACCAATAACCTATCGCTACGAATGCGTAACAATCGCGCCGTTCGGCAATGGCGTGAAGAAACCGGCCTGACGCGATTTTGCAACATACCGTCAACAGCCGGTTTTGCTGATAAACCACTGGGACCGGACGCTCCGGCACGATCAGCCGGCAGACGGCGCGCAGCCATAACGCATGGCCGCGATGAAAATGGGGGTACGCCTTGAATCCTGCCGCTTTTGGCACCACATCTATACCCATACGCTGATATAACCTGTAACCACAGTTGCACTGATCCGGAGGCCTTATGGCGGACCCGCAAGCAAAGCATTATTCTCCCGAAACCGGGCGTTTCTTTAACCTGCGTCCGGCTACTGCGCCGCGGATGAGCCTGTGGCAAAGTTTGTCGTTGCTGTGGCGGCTCGGTTTTCAGCGCAAGGGGCGCGTGCCGGACAAACGGCTGCCGGAGATATCCCCCGACCTCAATGCGTTCCTCGCCGCCGACGAACGCCTCAAATTTATCTGGTTCGGGCACTCGACCCTGCTGCTCAATCTGGATGGCGTCCGAATTCTGACTGACCCGGTGTTCTCCGCCAGCGTCTCACCGTTCAGCTTTATGTTCCGCCGTTTTCAGCCGCCGGCGCTGACGCGCGAAGCGCTGCCGGATATCGACATCATCCTGCTGTCGCACGACCACTACGACCATCTTGACGAGCAGACCATTCGCGCCTTCCGCGATACCACAACCCGCTTTATCGCCCCGCTAAAAGTGGGCGAACATCTGCAAAAATGGGGTATTGAGGCACAGCGGATTCAGGAACTGGACTGGTATCAGTCCCATACGCTCAACGGCATCACCTTTACCGCCACGCCGTCGCACCACTTTTCCGGCCGCAGTTTGTCCGGGCGCAACACCACGCTGTGGGCGTCCTGGGTGATTCAAGGGCAACGGGAGCGTATTTTTTTCAGCGGCGATTCCGGCTATGGCGAGCACTTCCGCGATATCGGCGAACGCTTCGGCCCGTTTGATCTGGCGTTTATGGAGAACGGCCAGTACAACCACCGCTGGCCGGATTCGCACATGCACCCGGAACAGACCGTGCAGGCAGTGCAGGACGTGCGCGCCCGCCAGTTCATGCCGATCCACTGGGGTATGTTCGCGCTGGCCTTTCACGACTGGGCCGACCCGGTGCGCAACAGCAGCCAACTGGCGCGAGAGCGGCAGTTACCGATCATCATGCCGATGCTGGGGGAAGTCGTCACACTGGGAGCGCCGACGACAACGCCGGCATGGTGGGAGAAATGCGCCGACGCCCGGCAGGCATCACTGATCACCGATACCGCCGTGCAGGATGTGGAATAACGGAGAGTGGGGATGAACAGCAAACGAGTATCGCCGATTTCACCCACTCAACCGACTTAGATATCAGCAAAATAGAGATCCAACGGCTGACGTTGAGACATACGCCCTTTGGCTGGTCAATCATGCGTTTCACGATCTGACGGGGCCTGTAACGCATTCAGCCAGAACGGCAACAGGAATACGTTGCCGCTACTGTTAGAGGTATCCTGTGCACAGAACATATATGGATGAATGACTGAGAAAGGATCATTTATGATCCTAAATTGCTAGATGAAAACTACCATCGACCAGCAGCGTATAAAGCAAAAGACACAGAAATAACGGGAGATTTACCAAAATAGCCTCCCGCAGAAAGTGGAGGCATTAGATAAATAGCTAGCGAAGGCCATGCAAGCATGGCCTATGTTTTGCTTATTTTTCATCAAAAGTATTACAACAAGGACATTTCCAGTTTTTACTATTGCTTGGGCGATCCGGGTGAATCTGATTTTCTGGTGGATTAAAATCATGCCAGTTCTGACATTCCTTTTCGAATGCAGCTTTGGGTGACGAGGCTGTCGAAAATTTGAAATGTGTACATAAAGGGTGCTTACCAATATGGCTTTTTAGCCGTTGATTTACATCACTATCAGAGCGACCTACATACCGCACTATAAACTTATCTTTACTGATATACCCCAAGGCGTAGTTTCCGACAGTTTTTGGAACAACACGATCAATTTCCTCAGAAGTTAACTCGTAGCGCTCACTTCCCATATTTAATGAGGCCATTTGCTTTTTTCCTCAAAACACCACGCCAATTGCGCATACTTCATATGGTTTTCCCAAAGAGCATTTTCAAGCAAAATCGAAAAAAAACAATTAAAAAAATTAATGTTTATTTATGGTTATAAGGTGCAAAAAAATCTGCACACAAAGACACAATTAGCCTGTGCAGCATTGCGGGAGCCTTGCACGCGCAGGGTGTTGAACGACAAGTCATAAAGCCGCATCTGAGGTGATAAGAAATATAACCCTAATGACTCTATAAAGTTGTTTTTTGGGGTTATCAGAGTTATTCTTTCTTCATGGCAGGACTACAGGGTTTAAGGATGGATAGCAGGACGTTGATAGCAGAAATCAAGGCCGATGGATGGGAGCTGGTAAGGGTTAACGGCAGTCATCACCATTTTACCCACCCAACCAAACCAGGATTAGTGACCATCCCACACCCTAAGAAGGATTTACCGATAGGCACGGTAAAAAGCATCAGAAAACAAGCGGGGATATCATCCTCACTGACTCAAAGAGGCTGAATTATGTTTTATCCAATTGCCATTGAAACAGGCGACGATACTCATGCATACGGCGTGACAGTGCCCGATCTGCCGGGCTGTTTCTCCGCAGGTGATACACTTGATGAGGCTATCGCCAATGCTAAAGAAGCGATCACCGGCCACATAGAGCTGCTGATCGAGATGGGCCAGGATATTCCCGCCGTGTCATCCGTAGGTGTGCTGGCGAAAACACCGGAGTACACCGGTTACACCTGGGCTGTTGTTGATATCGATGTCACTCGGCTGATGGGAGGGGCGGAAAAAATCAACGTCACACTGCCGAAGTCGCTGATTGACCGTATAGACCGCTGCGTAGCGAGTAACCCGGAATTTAAGAGCCGCTCAGGATTTCTTGCTCAGGCAGCGTTAGAGCGGATTTCATCCATTCGCTAACCTTTTATTTTGAAACCTGCTTCGGCAGGTTTTTTTGCCTAAAAAACCATACCATTTTGCATAACGTTTTGGATGCTATTTTCCCCATTTCCGCCGCAGCGCGTTCCGCCGTTCTGTATCCGCGAGTTCCTTGTGTTGCGCCTTCTCCAGCCAGTCGCGGGCAGCGGACGGACTGAGAATAAACACCCCATCGTCATCGCCGATCGCCACATCGCCGGGTTGCACCGTCACGCCCGCCACTGTCACTGGTACATTGACCGCCCCTGCCGTTCCCAGCGTGCGGGTGGTAATGGCGCTGACGCCTTTGCAGAACACCGGCAACCCCAGTTGACGCAGCGCGCGCGAGTCGGTCACCGCGCCGGCCACCACCACGCCCGCCAGCCCTTTCACGCGCGCCGCCAGCGCGCGCAGTTCGCCCCAGCAGGCGCGTTCTTCCTCATCAGACGCATCAATCACCAGCACGTCGCCGGGCTGGCTCAGCAGCAGCGCCTCACGCAATACGCCGCCGTCCGGCGGGCACAGTTTCACCGTCACCACGTTGCCGACCATCTGCACGTCCGGCAGCAACGGCCGGATGCCGGACAAATACCCCGCCTCCGTCAAATGACCGAGGGTCGAGGTGCTGATGTGGCGGTAGCCTGCCAGCAGGTCATCACTGAGCGGCGGCACGCGGGGAATAATGTGATAATTCATCGTCTATCCTGCAACAGGTTGAACTTCCGGCTTCACGCCATCGGCGCGTCTTCCCGTGGTTTCTCGCGCCCGAACGGAATACACAGCGGCGTATGGAAAAACGGGTCGGGGATGATACGGCAATCCAGATTGAACACCGTTTTAACCAGCGTTTCGTCGAGGATTTCAGCCGGCGCGCCCTGTGCGAAAGCGGTGCGATCGTGTACCGCCACCATGTGGTCGGCGTAACGGCAGGCCAGATTGAGGTCGTGTAGCACCATAATGATGGTTTTGCCGTGCTGGCGGTTCAACTCACGCAGCAAATCCAGCACCTCGATCTGGTGCGCCAGATCGAGGAACGTAGTGGGCTCGTCCAGCAGCACCACCTCGGTGTCCTGCGCCAGCGTCATCGCTATCCATACCCGCTGACGCTGGCCGCCGGACAAGGCATCCACCGGTCGTTCCGCCAGTTGCTGGGTACCGGTCTGCGCCAGCGCCAGGTTCACCATCCGCTCATCTTCCTGCGACCACTGCTGCAACCAGTTCTGGTAAGGGTAGCGCCCCAGGCTGACCAGCTGTTTCACGGTAATGCCTTCCGGCGCGTCCGGCATCTGCGGCAAAATCGCCAGTTCGCGCGCCACCTCGGCGGTGGACTTGCGGTGGATATCCTCGCCATTGAGGACAACCGTCCCGCTCAGCGGCCGGAGCAAACGGGCGAAGGATTTGAGCAGCGTACTTTTGCCGCACCCGTTGCTGCCAATCAGCACCGACACTTTGCCCTTCGGCAACTGGATATCCAGATTGTCGATAATGGTCTGGCTGGCATAGCCGAGGGTCAGTTCCCGGCTGGTAATGGCGGTCATCATCCGTTTCCTTAATGACGTTGTTTAATCAATAAATACAGAAAGAACGGCGCGCCCAGCGCCGATACGAAAATCCCGGCGGGCAGATCCAGCGGCAAAAACAACGTTCGTCCGCACAGGTCCGCCACCATCACTAGCCCGGCGCCGCAAAGAAACGCCATCGCCGCCTGCCCGGCAAAGGTCGGCGCCACCAGCCGTTTGGCGATGTGCGGCGCGATCAGCCCGACGAACGCCATCGCGCCGCCCCAGGCAATCGCCGCGCCCGCCAGCGCCACGCTGAGCAACAACAGCGCCAGACGCAGCCACTGCACCCGCACGCCGATGCCCTGCGCCAGCCCATCGTCCAGTTGCTGGACCCGCACCTGACGCGCCAGCCACACCAGCCACGGCGCAATCAGCAGCAGCCAGCCGCCCAGCTCACGGGTTTCGCGCCAGCTGGCGCCGTAGACGCTGCCGGTCAACCAGACGTAAGCCGACAGCGTGGTGGTCAGCGGGCTGAACACCAGCATAAAGGTGGTCGCCGCCATCAACAGCGCCGACACGCCGACGCCGGTCAGCACCAGCCGCTGCGGCGATACGCCCGCCTGCCACGCCAGCCAATACACCGCCAGCGCCGCCGTCGCGGCCCCGATCATCGCCGCCAGCGGCAGGTAGTGCGCCCCCAGCGTGGTGGCGAGAAACGACAGGTAGAACACCGCCGCGGCGCTGGCGCCGCTGGTGATGCCCAGAATATCCGGCGAGGCCAGCGGATTGCGGATCATCGCCTGCAGAATCAGCCCGGACACCGCCAGCGCGCCGCCCACCAGTGCCGCCAGCACCACCCGCGGCAACCGTAACTGCTGCACGATCAGCGCCGCGCCTTCCGGCTGCGACGACCATAGCGCCCGCAGCACCTCCCACGGCGACAGCATCAGTTTGCCGACGCCGAGCGATGCCACCATGACCGCCAGCGCCAGCAGCAACGCCAGCGCAACCCGGCCTACGGTGGTCAGGTTGATCTGGCGGGAAAAACGCCCCTGCCGCCATACCAGCACATGGCTCATCCCCCCATGCTTATCCATAACGACCTCCGCGCCGCAGCAGGAAAATAAAGAACGGCGCGCCGAATAGCGCGGTCATCACGCCAACCGGCACCTCCTGCGGCACAATCACCACCCGCGCCAAAATATCCGCCAGCAACAGCAAAGCGGCCCCCAGCAGCGCGCAGCCGGGCAGCAGCCAGCGGTGGTCGGCGGGCAACAGTTTTCTTGCCATGTGCGGCACAATCAAGCCGACAAAACCAATGCTGCCCGCCATCGCCACCGCGCCGCCGGCCAGCGCCACGACCAGCAGGCTCATCAGCAGCCGGATGCGCCCGGTGCGCTGTCCCAGCCCACGGGCTATGGCTTCCCCGGCGTTCAGTACGTTGACCTGCCCCGACAGCAGCAGCGCGCCGACCAGCGCCGCCAGACAGTAACCCATCAACGGCAGCACCGTCGCCAGCTCGCGATCGGCCACCGAGCCCGCCAGCCAGAACAGTACCGTATCCAGCCCTTCCTGATTCACCACCAGCATCGCCTGACTGAAGGCGGCGAACATGGCGGTGATGGCCGCGCCCGCCAGCACCATGCGCAGCGGGTTAAGGCTGCCTTTGCCCATAGTGCCGATCAACCACACCAGACACCCGGCCGCCGCCGCGCCGGCAAACGCCGACCACAGCCACACCGACATCGCCACTTTGGGAAACAGCGACACACAGACAATCAGAAAAAACATCGCCCCGGCGTTGATGCCGAACAGCCCCGGCGACGCCAGCGGGTTACGGGTCAACACCTGCATCAATGCGCCCGCCACCGCCAGACTGGCGCCCACCACGATGGCGATCAGCGTGCGCGACAGGCGGGTAGAGGTAACCAGAATATGGCTGACATTGAGCGGATCCGGATGCCACAGCGCGCCCAGCACTTGCGACGGCGCAATCCACATCGGCCCGACCATCAGACTGAGGACGGCCAGCGCCAGCAGGCAAACGCCGCCGCCCGCCAGCACCTGACCGGGCGCCATCCGCTTCCCGGCCGGTATCACGGCATGACTCATGACGTGCCTCCGGCGATACCGGTGACCCGGGCGATGTCGTCCAGCATCATGTTGGCGCCCAGAATGCCGCCGGACAGACTCCAGGTGACGCCGTTCACCACCCACACCTGATTGCGCCGCGGGGCGCGTAACCGCTGCCACAGCGGGTGACGAATCAGGGACTCATAGTTGCGTTGCACAGACGGACTCTCGGATCGCAGGAAAATGAAAAAGATGTCGGCATCCACCACCGGGATACTCTCTTTGCTGGTCAGTTTGAGCGAGACGCCCGGCTGGGCGAGGCTGGCGTCGCTCCAGCCAAACCCCAGTTCGCTCAGCACCGAGCCGGGAAAACTGCCGGGCAAATAGCTGCGGATATGGTCTTCGCGGATATCCAGTATCGACACGGTCGGCGGCCAGTCGCCGCCGAACTTGCGTTGCAACTGCCCGCGCAGCCAGCTCACCCGCTGCTGCCAGTCCTCCAGCAACCGATCGGCCACCGCCTGACGCCCAAGCGCCTGCCCCATCACCTGCACCGTTTTTTTGAACTGGTAGATTTCATCCAGCATCACCACCGGCGCAATCTGCGACAACAACGGCTCCAGCCGCTGATGGCGAAAGCGCGACGCGATGATGGCGTCGGGCTTCAGCAGCACGATGTCTTCCAGACTGGGTTGGGTTTCCAGCCCCACATGCGGCACCCCGGCCAGCGCCTGACGCAGGTAGCGGTACATGGGCTTCTCGCTCCACGAATCCACCACACCGGCGGGCGTGATCCCCAGCGCCACCGCAGTATCCGTGGCGCCCTGAAACAGGGTGATGACCCGTTGCGGCATAAACAAGGACTGGGCCAGCGCAGGCCGGCCCAGTCCCAGTGGCAACAGGCTTAACGACAACCGCAGCAACCTGCGGCGCGAAAGCAAATACTCATTCACGATTCTGTGTGATCTACCTTTTCCATAGTGACGACCAACCCGTTAAGTACAGAAGGGAGATCTCTGGCGTCAGAAACTGTGCTGAGGTGTACGGCTTCGCCGGGTGAGCCGCATGGACGCGGCGAAAGCCCGAGCCGCGCCGGGAGCGCGTCACGGGCGGCCCGAACAGCGAAGACGAACGCCGAAGGCACCGCGTTAGCGGCACAGTTTAGCCACCAGCCAGTGGTCAAGGAGAGGCGGCGTCTGAGCCTCTCCTTGTCGTGCGTGCGATAACGTTGCAAAAGTGAACCGCAGTTTATCCCGCACGAAATATCTCCCCACCCTTACATGAACCCGATAACAACAGTCTATTGGCTGAGCAATCTATTTACTCATAATCGTCTGAAACGGGTTAATCACTTCCCCTTTGCCGAACGGCATACTCCCCGGTCCGCCGGCGCGGGCGATCATCGGGGTGATCAGCAGTTTCTGCGGCCAGTTCGGTACGTCGAACAACCGGGTTTTCAGCATTGTCTGCGTATCGGCGGCGAAACCGGCGCGATCAATGGCGCCGTTGATTTCACTGCGCATCACGCCCCACAGCGTCGCAGCGTCTATCTCATAAGTCAGCGACAGCGTTTCGATAATCGCCCGCATGTTGACCTGAATGCCCAACGTTTGCAGCCAGAACAGCAGGTCGTCCAGACGCTCGTGGTAAAGCGTATTGGCATGGCCTTGCTTGATACGGTACACCGGGTCCTGCATGCCGTTTTGCTCCAGCGTCGGTACATGGATGCGCAGCGAGTCGTGATCGCGCAGCAGCAGACCGTGGGCCTGACCGGCTTTCCATACCAGCACCGCATTCTGACCGTGGATCTCGCCCAGCATCCCCAACCGGAACATGCGGAAATTAATGTCGAAGAAACAATGACAAAGCTCAGCAAACAATGTCAAGACCGAATCAGCGTTCGTCGGCAAGCCGCGATACGCCAGCCAATCGTCGAAGAAATGACGGCGGCTGCCCGGCAGCGGCGTACCCAATGCGGCCATCGGTAACAGGCGGTAATCCGGATCGTCGAACAGCGCTGACGGATAACTGCGGACCATCGCCGACAGGTGGCGCGGCGCTTCGTCAAACAGCGTGGCCTGCGGCGGCATGAACGCCCACCACTTGCCTTCATCGCACAGATACAGCCGTTCCTGCAACACGGCGTCTTTGTCACGCGCCTGCCGCAGCAGCGCTTCGCTCAGTCCGCCGTTGATCATTTTCACCGCCGGCAAATAGCGTGATGCCCCCAGCGAGTAAACCGCCATCGGCAGCTTGAGGTAATCGGCGCTGGCGAAACACGGCGTCATTGAGCGCAGTGACGACGTCGGCAGATAGCGGGCGGCGCTGAAATCCAGCCGGTGGCAGTCGCCGTTGCGAAAAGCGTCGCCCAGTTGGGTTTCCAGAATGTGGTCGAACTGCCACGGGTGTACCGGCAGCGCGATATGGCTCTCAGCAAGGCCGCGCGTCGCCAGTTCCTGCTGCAACGCCGCCTGCTCCGCCTGCGGCAGCAGGTAATGCGCCGGGTACGAGTCAATCGCGTCGCTGATGCCGTCGCCGCATTGCAGGCGATTTTTCGCCACCGCCACCCAGTTCAGCGCCACCGGTTCGGCGAACTCGGCCACGTACCGGCGATACTCCTGCGCATTCAGCCCCTGTTTAGCCTTGGCGGTCGGATGGAACGGACGATCGCGCAACGACGCCCACTGCTCCATCACATGGAAGAAATCGGCGTTGCCGCGTGCGAGCAGGTTATCGGTATCGATGCGGTGCTCGCGCGACAGCGCGGTCTGCTCGACGCTGGTGTTAAGCACATCCAGAAACAACGCCTGCCCTTTGGCATTATTACCTTCTCCGGCATGGTCTTCTTCGGCCTGATCTTCTCCGCTATGCTGACCGGCGAACACCAGATGCATGAAGCTCTCCGGTTCCAGTTCACGCCAGTCATCGCCGCCCTGCTGCCAGGCGTAAACCGTGGTGCCCGGTACTTTTTCCCACCGCTGGGTAATACCGGGGCGCAGCGCCACCACCAGATGACGCTGTTCGCGTTCATCGCTGCACCAGCGCCACAGGCGGGCCGCGCTATCCAGCGCGCCAAACGGTGTCGCTTTCCCGTATTGCTGCTGCCACTCATCGGTGGTGTACAACGCCAGCGGCTGAGCACCAAAAAATTCTTCGGCCAACAGGCAATCCACCAGATCCTGCATCACGCTGTGGCCGGCGTCCTTGTAGTGAGACGTGCTCTTAATCACACTACTTTCCATCGCATTACTTTCCATCGCATTACTTTCCATCGGATCACTTTCCTTCTGCTGAAATCGTTGCGGCCAGTCTGGCCTGTAAAGCGCGAAACGCGATACCGCGCTCGTCGCCCAATACAAATGCGCGCACGCCCTGCTCACGCCAGCGTGCATGATCGTCGTGCTGGCGGGGAATGGCGCAGTACGTCACGCCATGCGCGTCGGCAGCCCGCCGCACCTCGGCCAGCGCCGTCTGCACCGGCGCCGCCGCGGTCTGCCACGGCATCCCCAGCGACTGGGAGAGATCCGCCGCACCCTCAAGAATCATGTCCAACCCCTCTACCGCCGCGATCGCCTCGGCCTGACGCACGCCCCCGGCGCTTTCGATCATCGCCACCAGCATGATTTCCCGGTTTGCCAACGCGACGTATTCCGCCAGACTGTGCTTGCCGAATGCGCCGGGGCGGCCGCTGTTCAGGCTGCGCTCGCCCTGCGGGTGGTAATGGCAGGCGCGTACCGCCGCGCGTACCTGCTCAGCCTGTTCCACCATCGGCAGCACGATGCCCTGCGCGCCGCCATCCAGCAGGCGCAGCATGGTCTTGGGGTTATCATCCGCCACCCGCACCAGCGGCGTCAGCGCGTAGCTTTCCGCCACCCGGATCATGTTCTCCACCGTTTCCGGGTTAATCAGCACATGTTCGCTGTCGATAATCACGAAATCGAACCCGGCTTCGGCGATCAATTCCACCGACACCGGCGAGGGAATCGAGGCAATCAACCCGTATACCGGCGTACCTGCCGCCAGCTTGCGCTTGAGCTGGTTGGTTCTTAGCATGACGACGGCCTGAACGGATGCAGCGGGTTCGGCACCGATTTGAAGCGACGCTCGCCGTCGCCCAGCAACCGGCGCTTAGTCAGTTCCTCCACCTCGTAGGTCGGCGCGAACACATCGAACAAGGTGTAACGCGAGCGATGTTGCGGGTGCTCGGCCTGATAACGCAGCACCACCTCCGCCGTCATTTCCCAGAACTGCGCTTCCGGCAGTTGATAATGCTGGCGCAGGAAGACAGCCATTTCCGCCAGACAAATGAAGAAGAACGAGTCACAGGTAAAATCGCGCACCGCGTCGATGTCATCGGTCAGAATGAACGAGTTACGGTTGATTTTGGCGTGGCTGGCGGGCAGCGGCACCAGATCCGGGCGCATGGCGGGGCGCGCCAGATGGTCCGGCGAATAACGCACGCCGTCATGGAAGTCCTTGAGCGCAATGCGCTGCGGCCAGCCGTCACGCACTATCAGCACGATATTCTGACCGTGCGATTCCATACCGATGCCTTCGGCGTACAGCATGTGGATAATCGGCGACACCGTGACCTGCAACAGTTGTCGGGTCCAGGCTTCCAGCCCGTACTGACGAATCCAGGCATCGATAAACGGCGCCTGCTCGCCGCCGTCGTAACGGTGTTCGACGTGACTCAAACCGTTGAACGGCACCGCCTGCTCGTCCGGCTGCAGATACTGATGGATGCTTTCACGCCAGATCGCGCCCATCACGCCGTAGGCCTGCGCCATACGCGTGGCAGGCAGCGGCTGGGTATCGAAACTCACGCCGGCGACTTCGCCGAGAATCACGAACTTCAGGTTGCGGGCGGTCTGGTCGGTGTCGATCAACTGCTGCAGCCAGTCGGTAATAATCGGTCCGTTCATTACCGTGTGCCGTGCCAGAATGCGGGTGCTGGAGGTGTTGGTCATGCTCATCGCCAGCTTGACGTAAGGCCGCGTTTTCTCCGTCACGTTAGCCAGCGTGCGGATAGACTGCTGCGCCTGCCAGCGGTCATCGGACGCGCCGAGGTAAATCAGCTCGCCGCTGACCAGCTCCGGATAAAACACCGGCGCAATCACGTTTTTCCACTGCCACGGGTGCACCGGCACCAACTGGTAGTCTTCAGGCTTACGGCCCTGACGCGCCAGCTGTTCGCCAAACGCCTGCCAGCGCGCCGCGCCGAATTCGGTCTGCAGGAAATCGTCCAGATCCAGTTTGGCCGAATGGTTGGCGGACGCCCGCTGCTTCGCCAGCGCCAGCCAGACAATGGCGAAAGGCTGGCCGAACTCCGGCCCCCATTGGGCGTTATCCTGCAGGCTGAAGCCGATGCGCGACTTGTAACAGGGGTGGTAGCTGTGGGCGTCCATAAAGTGGCGTTCCAGTTCGTCGAAACTGAGCTGATGCGCCGGTTTGCCGGGTTGATAATGTTGCGCCCGCGACTGCAAATCCTTCAGTTGGGTCTGCTCCAGTTCCTGTACAAAACGCGTCAGGAAGGGATTATTCTCCTGCTCGCCCAGCAGTTCTTCCAGCATCTGGTGCAGGTTGGGCGACTGCGCGTCGCCGTCAGGGCCGATGCGTCGCACGCTGGCGTAGTCGAGGCGGATCAGACAGAAGCTGTCGCTAAACAGCCCGCTGCACCGGTACTCCACCGGCACCTGCTGCGCATCGCGCCCGGTTATCGCAAACTGGCTGTTGCCGTCGCCGATCGGCGTGCGGCGATAAGGCAGCACATCCTCGTACAGCAGCGTCTGCAGCAGCTGTCCGACCACACGCTGTTCCACCAGTTGATAACGCTGCGCATCCATGTGCGACAGCCACTCGCAGGCGATGTCCTGAAATACGGCGGGGGATAATGTCTCCATGCTATTACCTTGTCAGTGTGTCGGTTGAGTCAGACTGAACGGGCGGCGTCGGTTCGAAACATGACGGCGCCCGGCCTGAAGAAACAGTAGGCTGTTCCCCATCGTGCAGTGACCGCCAGCGCCGGTCACACGTCATTACGGGGCACGACCTAAACATCAGCGCGGCCCTCTGACGCCGGTCAGCGCGTCTGGCGCGCCGGACTCGTCGGAGGCGGCCGCCTCATCGGTTGCCGTGGGAAAACGCAGGGCGCACGGCAGCGCCAGCAAGATCAAAATGCCGGTGGCAATAAAGGTTTCGCTAATGGCCGCGGCGCGCACGGCTTCGTGCGCCAGCCCGCTGCCCGCCAGCCGGAATTCGAGGTACAGCGACGCCACCACGATCGCCAGCGACGACACCAGCCGGCGCGAAATGTTGTTCATGGCGGCGCCCTGCGTGACCAGCGTTTCCGGCAGCACATTCAGCCCGGCGGTGGTGACCGGCATGTAGGACAGCCCCAACCCGGCGCCGCGCAGCATCATCCAGCCGAACACCACGCCAATTGAGGTCTGCGCGCCCGCCATGCCTAACCCGATGGTCGCCAGCGCGGTCAGCAATACCCCGGCGCCCACCACACGCGACGGGCCGTGGCGATCCAGCAGGCTGCCGCCGACCTTGCCGAACAGGCTGGCGAACAGCGCGGTGCACAACAGCGCCAGCCCGGTCCAGATAGCGCTGTAGCCCATCACCATCTGCACCAGCATCGGCAACAGCACCAGGCACTCGAACATCCCGACCGACTGCACCACGGCGATCACCACGCTCAGTCGATAGCCGTGCAGTTGAAAAATACGCAGGTTAAGCAGCGGCTCGCGCTTACGCAGTTCGACGCGCACAAAAGCAATCAGGCAAACCGTAGCCGCCAGCAGCATCAGCAGGTTGAACGGATTCGCCAGCGCCGCGGCATGGTGCAATCGTCCGGCGCCGATCATCAGCAACCCGATGCCGGCGGACACCAGCAGATAACCGGTCATATCGAACGGTTTGCGCTCACCCGGCGCGGTTTTCGGCAACACCACCAGCCCCATCAGCAGCGCCAGCGCCCCAATGGGAATATTCATGGCGAACAGCGCCCGCCAGCTGAACCACTCCAGCAGGATGCCGCCGCACAGCGGCCCCAGCGCCGGAGCCAGCATCACGATAGCGCCCCAGATGCCGGTAATACCGCCCCGCTCCTGTTTGGGGTACACCGAAAAAATCAGCGTCAGCGACAGCGGGATCATCAAGCCGCTGGCGATGCCCTGCACCGTTCGGGCGGCGATCACCAGCGAGATGGAATCCGCCATCATCCCCAGCAACGAACCGGTGATAAACAGCGCCACGCCCAGCAGGTAGAGTGGTTTGTTGCCCAGCCGGTGACCGAGATAGCCGGTCAACGGCATGGTCATGCCCATGCTGACCATGAACGCCGCCACGATCCAGGTGGCGAGCAGCGGCCCGATCTGGAACACCTCGATAAACGCCGGCAGCGCCGGATTGAGCGTACTGTTATTCAGGCTGACGGTAGTGGTGCCGAGCAGCACATTGACCACCACCAGCCAGCGGGGAATAGCGTTATTCCACACGGCGCACCGCTCCGGCCGCATCCACCGTCATGCCGTCGTCAGTGATGAAATACTGCACGGGACGCGGATGACACAGGAAGTCGGCATGAGAAATGTTGTAGCCGTAGGCGCCCGCCAGCGGCAACACCAGCAGATCCCCGATGTTGACGTCGGTCAGGCGCTGGTCGCGGCTAAGCACGTCCTTCGGCGTGCACAGCTGACCGACCACCGTCCAGTCGCGCGTTTCCCCGGCCGTCGGCGCCGCTGCCAGCGGCAGATGGACCACCGGATGGTCGTGTCCCTGCGCCACCGGCAGACGGAACTGGTGAGTGCCGCCGCGGCACACCAGAAAATGTTTGCCGTGACTGCGCTTTTTATCCAGCACCTCAATGGCGTAATAACCGCAGTAGGCGCTGATGAAACGCCCCGGCTCGAAGCGGACTATCGGCGCGTCCGGCTGTTGCGCCAGCCGCGTGCGCAGGTAATCGCACAGCGCCGGCCAATCGAAACGCTCCGGCGTCAGATACGGCACGCCGATGCCGCCGCCCACGTTCAGATGGGTGATGTGCTGCGGATGCGCGGACAGCGCTTTCCACTGCGGCCAGCGCGTCAGGTAGAGATCCAGCAATTGCTGGTGCCGCGCCACCACCATCTGGTGCGACATCGCGTGGACATGAAATCCTTTCAGTTGCAGGTGGCTGGCGTTATCCACCTCCCGCACCGCGTCCGCCAGGTCGGCCTCATCCATGCCGAACGGCGTCGGCGTTCCGGCCATCGCCAGTTTACTGGTCAGCGACGACGCCAGTTCCGGATTGATACGGATGAACACCGGCTGGACCACGCCATGCTGCTTCGCCCGCTGTTGCAGGCGGGCAATCTCGTGGCGACTTTCCACATGAACCGCTTCCACGCCCTGTTCCAGCGCCAGATCGAAGTCTGAGTCCAGTTTGCCCGGCCCGGAGAACACGAACGGTTTGCGCGTGTCGCAACCGGCCACACGCGCGATTTCACCGCCTGACGAGATTTCAAAGCCATGCACTAACGGCGCGATCGCGTCCAGAATCGGTTTTTCGCTGTTGGCTTTGATGGCGTAATAGAGTTCCACACCCGGCGGCAGCGCCGCCATCACTTCGCTGACGTGTTGGCGCAGCGCCGTCAGGTCGTACACAAACGCCGCCAGCGGGTCGGCATGCTGCTGTTGCAGGCGGACAATCACATCGTGGACGTGCAAAGGCAGCTTAGCCATGCTGCACCTCACCATGCTGTGCTTCGCTATGTGGTACTTCGCCATGCTGTACTTCACCAGACGGTACTTCGCTGCCGTGCTGCACGGCCTTACCCCAGGGCGACGGCAATCGGACATAGCTGGCCTGACGGTCGGCTTCGGCCGCCAGCCTGACCTTGAGGTTGGTTTTGCACGCCACCGGATGGCCGGCGATCAGTGCGTCCAGCTCCGGCGACGGTTGTTTCAGTTCCCCCTGAATGGCACGCAGTTGCTGTCGCACCCGTTGCCACATCAAGGGCGCCAGATGCGCACGTCCCTGACTCAAGGCCAGAATGGTTTCGGACAGATGATTAATGAACAGGCAGTACATGATGCGATTCCAGCCCTGCTCACGCGAGTACAGCAACGACTGGCGCACACGGGGATGGATGTCGTCGCTAATATAGCGGGCACCAAGATCATCGGTCAGCTTCACGCCTTCAAAGTCGCGCAGCAGCACCTGCTGCGGCCGCCCGTGTTGATGCACCAGCACGCTGTTTTGCAGATGCGGCTCCATCACCACGCCGTGATTGAAGAACAGCGACAGCACCGGGCGCAGCAGTTGCGTCTGGTAGTCATCGAACCAGTACAGCAATGCGTTGTCATCCAGCGCCTCGCCATAGTGCGTGCGCAGGAAGGTTTGAATCATCGGCTGCAAATCCACGCCGCGTGCAAACAGCGTACCGGCCATAATGCTGCGATCCGCGCCGGTATGACGGCAGAAATTCTCGCGCAGGATGCCGCCGGTCTGCTCGCGGAACCAGTGTCTGTCCGACTCGCTGGCGGCGACCGGGCTCCAGCTCACCACGCCGGGTTCGGCTGCGGCGACCAGCCCGCCCAGCGTGTCGGCATGCTGATCCAGCAACTGACGGAACAACCGGTCGATCAGCACCGTGCTTTCCAGTTCATACCAGGCGTTTTTGCGCACACAGTTGGTGATGCGCACATTCAGCGAACCTTTGATGAAGTAATCGTGATCGTCGATGAACCAGGTGCGAATAGAGGCGGTCGGGCTGGCGACGCGGCCGCTCTGCCCCAGATCGCGGATCACGTTATCGCGCAACAGCTGCTGCACGCGCTCATCCTGCATAAACAGCTGCGCCTGCACCGGGTGCATACAGATAATGGCGTGCCCCGTAGAGGCTGACTGCTGGTCGGCGAACCCCTCCAGCACCTGTTGCGGCGTCAGGCCGTTGGCGCCGATGTGCAATCCGTCCACCGGCACTTCGAACTGATGCAGCGCCGCACGGGCCTGGAATTCAGGCGCCCACTGTTCCTGACCAAGATGCGCCGGCCACAGACGCGCTTTGGGCGCGGGGTGGCTGGGGTGGCCGAACCACAAACCCTGTTCGCTCTGCAGATAGTGCTGCAGCGGCGCGTCCGCGCGCTGACGGCCGTTGTGGCTGACAATAGCGCTCACCAGCCGCTGGCTCTGGAGAATCTGCTCGTACAGCTCCGGGTTTTTCCTTCCGGCGATTTGCTCGCATGCGGCCAGCAGGCGTGCGACCAGACGTTCAAAATCGGGGCATTGCCATTCACTCTGCGCCTGACGCAGGTAAACATCAGACAGGTAATGTTGGCTGCCGAAGGTGTCGCGGCGGTCTACCATGACAAACAGTTGCAGTTGGTCGGGCAAGCCGATCATCATCGGGATGCCCTTCCAGTTTGCACCATCAAAATAGGCCCCCGGCGGGATCCCTTTCATTTCGTCTGGCCATTCATATCGCAAATACCCTTCCGGTATCGCGAACTCTTTGATAAGACAATTCAGTAACCCATGTAAGGCTGCTTTTTCGCTTATCATTGTGGACAAAACATCATGATTTCGGTTGTTCATCTCTGCTCCGTAAGAATAACAATCGGCCGGTGGTGTAGAGCCTATCCCAATAGGGCTATTTCACTTGCCATTTTGGCCCTGGGCAGTGCTCGAAATCCTCACGTACTACGTGTACGCTCCGGTTTCTCCGCGCTGTCCGAGTCCAAACTGGCGGCGCCAATTACGCCTAGTGGGATAGGCTCTTATTTCGTGGCGAAGGTTAAATATCCTGAATAAATCACTGAATAATGCCCCGCCTTACGGCGGGGTTATTATCAGAAGTCAACGCTGTATCCTAATGTCACGGTTCTTCCCCGACCGGAGAAATAACGTAAGGGGTTCACAATCGCACTTTGCGAGTAATACGTGATGTACTCCTTGTCGAACAGATTGGAGACCGCCAGATTAATTTTACCTTTCGGTAATTTATAACCGACGGCGGCATCCACCAGCAGATAACCGTTAAAGTCCTGCTGACGTTTATCCATAATTCGGTCAAAGGCATAATTAGCCTGAATAAAGGATGACCATTGCGGCGTCCAGTTGGCGGACCAGCTGGCGGTCAGGCGATCCGGCGGGATATTCAGCCCGTCCAGCTTGCCGTCCAGACTGCCGTTGCCATCGCTGTCATACCAGCCCTGAATATGGGAATAACCGAGTTTCAGACGGTGATTGTCATTCACCTTGTAACCCAGCGACGTCTCGATGCCATCGATACGGGTTTTCTGACGTTCGCTCTGGAAGGTGCCGCTCACATCCACCACGCGTTCGCCCAGCTTGGATGTCGAGCGGTAGTAGCTCAGCTCAAACTCCACCGGGTCTTTCTGGATCCGCAAGCCGGTCTCAACGTTGTCCGTCACAATCGGTTCCAGCGGCAGCATGCTGACCGATTGATCGGCTTTTCTAATACCACGTAGCGTACGGCCCACGTCCGGAATACCGAAGCCCTGCGAGTAGTTGGCGAACAGGCTCAACGGCTGGTAAGGCGTGGTCCACACCGCGCCGACGTTGTACAACGTCTTGTTGAAACTCAGGCGCCCGCCCTGAACATCTACACTGTTATTAGATTTTTGTACGGTGCTGGCCGCCACCGTGCGGAAGCTGTCGATATCCAGACGCGCGTACTCGTAGCGCACCCCGGTGGTGATTTTCAGCGACTCGATCGGCTGGATATCAAACTGCATAAACGGCGACAGATCGGTGTATTTCATCTGCGGCGCGTACAGGCGTTTGGTCAGCCAGAAATCCTGTTTGCCGGTATCGAACAGAGTATCGAACCCGACCGTCGCTTTCAGGTAATCGTCCCAGATATCGTCCTTGGTCAGCGCCACTTTGCTGCCGTAGCGGCTGGAGGTCACCCGCGACTGATCGTACAGCTGATTGAGCGGCGCAATGCGGATATCCTGGAAAGAATCCGAATTATCGGCGCCGAACAGCGACTCGTAATTCTGGTAATACACCAGCGAGTTCAGCTTCATGCCCGCCAGATTGTAGTTATCGTAGGTGGCGCTGGTGGTCCAGACGCTGTTCATCGGCGCATCGCCGACCGGGCGCCCGGATATCGAGGTGGTCGGGATGCCGTTATTACGGTCGCCGGCGACACCTAAATAGTTCATCTTGCCTTTGATCTGATAGCGGTTAAGGCTGAACTGTATCCGCTGATCGTTATCCAGCCAGTAGCCCACTTTCGCCATCACATCGTAAGCGCGCGAATCCATCAGGTCGCCCTGGGTGTTATCAACCCCGATAGGACGATCTTTCCCGTCCAGAAATAGTCCCTGATCTTCGTAACTGACTGAAAACAGGTAATCCAGATACTCTTCACGGCCACTGAACCCGTAGGTGGTTTTGTAGCTCATGGCGTCCGAGCTGACTTTCGTCGGCGAGGTGGTTTCCACGCTGAAGTGCTGGTTGAACGAGCCTGGCTCCGGGCGGCGGGTAATGATATTGATCACCCCGCCGGTCGCGCCGATGCCGTTGCTGGCGCTGGCGCCGTGAATCACTTCGATGCGATCCACCATCGCGAAATCGATGGTGTGCATTTCACGCCCGGTGGGGCGCAACGGGTTGGATTGCGGAATACCATCCACCAGAATCAACGGGGCGCGGCCGCGGAAGGTCTCGCCGCTGCCGCTCATTTTCTGGCGGCTCGGCGCCATCGACGGCAATAAGTTGCTTAATATCTGGGAAGAATCACTGGTAATTTGTCGCTGCTGTTCGATCTGTTCTTTAGTAATAATCGTCACGACCTGAGGCGAATCTTTTTTCTCGGTATCCGTTCGGGACGCCGTCACCACCATTTCGTTGTCATTTTTGTTTGTGCTGTCTGCTGCGTTAGCCTGTGCAAATAAAAATAATGGCGTCAACGCATATAATGCCCGAACCTTCATTCATTCAACCTCATTATTATCTTCCCAGTAAATAAACGCTGGCGGTTCCGCCAGCATACGTCGTTAATATTATTGTTTAGCCTCAGGCTATATCCGTAATAACGCCGGTTACGTTTTCTTTTTATTATCTCGTCGTCATTATCATTACGGACCATATACTTACCTCTGGCATTATGGATGACGGACTTGCGCCACGGCTTCGATCAACGCGCGCTCGAAGCGCTCCACTACGCTGCGGCACTGCTCCTCGGTAATAATCAGCGGCGGCAGCAACCTGACCACGTTACCCTGTCGTCCGCCCCGCTCCAGCAACAAGCCCTGACGGAAACAGTGTTGTTGAATCGCGACCGCCAGTTCGGCATCCAGCGGATAACAGCCGCCCGCCTGCGTTGGCCGGCGCTCATCCACGATTTCAATCCCCAGCATCAGGCCGCGGCCGCGTACCTGTCCCAGGCAGGGGAAGCGCGTCTGTAACTGGGTAAACTGCTGCTTCAGCCAGTCGCCGCGGGCAGTCGCCTGCGCCGCCAGCTTGTCGCGCAGCAGAATTTCGATGGTGGTTTTGCCGGTGGCCATCGCCATCTGGTTACCGCGGAACGTGCCGGTATGGGTACCCGGTTTCCAGACATCGAACTCGCGGCGAATGCCCAGCACCGCCATCGGCAAGCCGCCGCCCACCGCTTTCGACATCACGATGATGTCCGGCTCGATGCCGGCCTGTTCGAAGGCGAACAGCGTGCCGGTGCGGGCGAATCCGGCCTGCACTTCATCCACAATCAGCAGAATGCCGTGACGGCGGGTCACCTCGCGCAGCGTTTGCAGCCAGCTGGCCGGCGCCGGGTTGACGCCGCCCTCGCCCTGCACCGCTTCGACAATGACGGCGGCCGGCAACGACATGCCGCGCTCGACATCCTCAATAAACGTGGTGAAATAGTGGCTCAGCGCCTGTACGCCCGCCTCACCGCCAATCCCCAGCGGGCAGCGGTATTCATGGGGGTAAGGCAGGAACTGGACGCCGGGCATCAGATTCTGCACCGCATCCTTGGGACCGGTATTGCCGGTGACGGCCAGCGCGCCGTGCGTCATGCCGTGGTAGCCGCCGGAGAAGCTGATGATGCCGCCGCGGCCGGTATAGGTTTTCGCCAGTTTTAATGCGGCCTCAACCGCATCCGCTCCCGAGGGGCCGCAGAACTGCAGGCAGTACTGGTTTTCGCCGCCGGGCAGCTGCGCCAGCAGGGTTTCGCAAAAGGCGTCTTTCAGCGGCGTGGTGAGATCCAGCGTATGCATCGGCAGGCCCGACGCCAGAAATTGCTGGATGCTGGCCACCACTTCAGGGTGGTTATGCCCCAGCGCCAGCGTACCGGCACCCGCCAGACAGTCCAGATACGGATTGCCGTCTACATCCGTCACCCACACGCCTTGCGCTTTCTGGATCACCAGCGGCAGTTTGCGCGGATAACTTCGAACATTGGACTCAAACCATCCCTGTCGCTCCAGATAATCTGCATTGGTTCTCTGCACATGATCCGTAACCGCAAACTGTGTCTCTGACATCGTCTTCACCCCCTGTGATATTGATAATGACAACAATTATCATTAACAATAATGACGCTCAAGTGTTATTTAAATGACAGTTTTCATAACCAAATCCTTACAATTAATGACGCTATATTCACTAAATGCATACAGCGCGAGGGTTTTGGCAACACACTGTCGCCTAAAAACGGGGGAATCGCCGATAAGATGAAAAAACGATTTTGTGATGCAAGTCACAAAATATGCGCTAAATAAAATCTGCATTTTGCCGAAAGGCAATTCCAGCGGAAATATGCTGCCAGTGGCGGCGATCTGGCATGGAACAGACGGAATCTGTCGCTATCCGGCATTAGACGGGGCGGCCTGCGATAAAAACCGGTTTTCGCCTCGACAAACCGGTTCGCTGATAAACGCTTTTTGGCAAACGCTGTTGAGAAACAAAAAAGCGGCTTAGCGCGCTGATGTCTCCGACTCAAACAGCGGCAACGGCTTGCCGATGATGTAACGCCGGCGCAAATACGCGGACAAGACATCCATCAGCATCACCACCGCCACCAGAATCAGGGTGATGAACATCACCACATCCCAGTTCCACAGTCGCATGTTTTCGGCGTACACCAACCCGACGCCGCCGGCGCCGACAAACCCCAGCACCGCCGCCGACCGCACGTTGGACTCCATCTGATACAGGCTTAGCGCCAGAAAAGTGGGAAACGATTGGGTGAAGATGCCGAAACGGTGTTTTTGCAGGCTGTTGGCGCCGACCGCGCCAAGTCCGCGGCTGGGTGAACGTTCTACCGCTTCATGCCCCTCCGCGTACAGCTTGCCGAGCAGACCGGCGTCCTGCATCAGGATCGCCAGCGCGCCGGACAGCGGCCCCATGCCCACCGCCCGCACGAAAATCAGCCCCCAGATCGCCATGTCGATGCCGCGCAAGATATCCAGCAGACGACGCACCAGCAACGCCACCGGCCGCAGCATCGGTTCGTGCATCACGTTGCGCGCCGCCAGGAACGACAACGGCAGCGCCACTATCGTGGCGGTCAGGGTACCGGCGAACACGATGGCGATGGTGATGAATACCTGCGACAGGTAGTAACCGAACGGCCAATCGAGAAAGTCATGCCACACGAACATACGCACAAAATAGCGCCCCAGCTCGCTGAAGCCGCGCAGCCACTGTTCGGCGCTGATGCCGAAAAACGTCAGAAACGCCAGATAGTAAAGCAGCACGGCCGCCGCCATCAGCCCGACGCGCCGCAAGTAGCGGCGTTGCTGGCTGAACAGCGCCGGGTGCAGCTGTTTCATCGCGGCGATGTCCGCCGGCGTCAACGGGGTCATGTTCATTTGCCGCCCTCCACCACTTGCCGCCGCAACCGCCCGGACAGCGCATCCAGAATCGAGACCACCACGATGATCAGCAGCATGGTCATGCTGACCTGATCGTAGCGGTCCAGCTTGATATTGGTCATCAGTTCCTGACCGATGCCCCCGGCGCCCACCAGCCCAAGAATGGTGGACTGACGGAAGTTAATTTCCAGCCGCATAAAACTGTAGGACAGCACGATCGGTTTGACCTGCGGCCACAGCCCAAAACGCATACGCTGCAACACGCTGGCGCCACAGGCGGCCAGCCCGCGCACCGGCCGTTCCGAGGCGCTTTCAATCGCTTCATAAAACAGCTTGGTCAGGCAACCGACGGTATGCAGCGCCAGCGCCAGAAAGCCGGGAATAACGCCGATACCGAATGCCATCACGAACATCACCGCCCACGCCAGCTCCGGCATGGTGCGCAGAAACGCCAGCAACGCACGGAGAGTAAAACGCACGCCCGGCGGGCTTTGCGTATTGTTGGCCGCCAGAAACCCCAGCACCACCGACGCCGCGACCGACAGCAGCGTCGCCGCCAGCGCCAGGTTGAGCGTCTCCCAGATCAACGGCAACTGGATATTGAGGCGGTATCCCCAGTAGGCCAGCGAGCCTTCGGTATGACCGTCGGCGAACAGCAGCGGCCAGTGCAGCACCGGCAGCGTCTCGATCAGGTAGTCAAAAAAGTGGGGAAACGAGGTCCACAGGGTATGCAGATTGAATTCGGACAACGCGCCCGCGCCGATGTACAGCACGACCAGCACCAGTGTCCATATCAGCGACTCGCGCTTCTGCCGTGTGCGTATCCGCTGGTAATAGCGTTCAAAATCAGGGTTCAGCATGAGTTTGGTCTGAATGGTGGAAAAGCGATGATGGGTTTGGAACCGCAACAGTGTGAAAAAATAGGCATCCTGCCTGTGCCGCAGTCCGTCAATGTTGCGCCGTTGCGCGCCGCCGGTCGGGAAAACGCCGAGCCTGACGACCCGGCGCGCCGCCCTCAGCGGTTGCCTTTGGTCAGTTCACGCTTCATGGCGATAATGGTTTTGTAATCGTCCACGCTGGCCGGGCCGATGTGCTGTTTGCCGCCCATCGCCTTGATGAAACAGGTATGATCTTCTTTATCCAGCTTGTTCACCGCGGTAATCAGTTTGGCTTTGAAGTCGGCCGGCAACGCGTTGCTCACCAGAATCGGGCCGTTCGGGATCAGCGGCGATTGCCAGATGATGCGAATCTGTTTCATCAGATCCGGGTGGTCCATGCGAATCAGACGGCCGAACGCGCCGCTGGTGTAGCCGGTGTTGTAGTCGCCAATCATCGACGCCCAGGTCACCGCGCCGTCAAACTGGCCGTTCAGTACGCCGAGGATGTCCTGCTCATGCCCGCCGGAGAAGGTGACGCTGGAGAAGAAATTGTTGTACTTGTTATCGACGCTGCCGCCGAATTTCTCTTTAAACGCCTGATTGGGAATCAGGTAGCCGGAGGTGGAATCCGGGTCGGCGAAACCGACCGCCTTACCTTTCAGATCTTCCAGCTTCTGGTACGGGCTGTCGGCCTTAACGATCACCACCGAATGATAGCCGCGCGACTGGTCGACGTCGTCCACCGCGATACCGACGACATCCACCGCGTTGGGATCTTTGATGTATACCGACGCATACGACGACGGCGACATGCTCAACACCAGATCAATCTTCTTGCCCAACAGCCCCTGAATAACCCCGGCATAGTCGGATGAGTTGCGCAATTGGGTATCGACATTCAGCTCTTTATCGAGAAACTGTTTAACGCACTGGTTATCGCCGATCTGCTGAGTCGCGTTCTGACCGCCCAGGATGCCCAGATTCAGCGTTTTCGGTGTTTCCGCGGCGAATACGCTGGCGGACACTACCGCACCGGCCAGCAAGGTGGTCAACGTGAAGGTTTTTTTCATCAGTTTTGCCTATGTTGTCGTTATGCCAAGGTGTGTTGTCGTTATGCCAAGATGTAGCGATGTGATGTCGAAAAATCCGCTACCCGCGTTAAAACCACCGGGACGCGGGGAGTGCCAAAAAGGGAATCAGTGCACCGGCTGCAGATCGTCGCCGTACAGGGTACGCAGCAGGCTGTCGGTCAGTTCTGACGGCGGGCCGTCAAACAGGATGCGTCCCTGGGCGATGCCAATAGCCCGGGTGCAGTATTCTTTCACCAGCTCGACCGAATGCAGGTTCACCACGACGGTGATGCCGTTGTCGCTCACCTGTCGTAGTACGTCCATGATGCGGCGGGTGTTTTTCGGGTCGAGCGACGCCACCGGCTCGTCGGCCAGCAGGATTTTGGGGTTCTGCATCAGCGCGCGGCAGATAGCGACGCGCTGCATCTGGCCGCCGGACAGGTTTTCCGCCCGCTGCAACGCATGCGGCAGCAGGTTCATCCATTGCAGCAGCCCAATGGCATGCGCGCGATCCTCATCGGAAAACAGTTTGAAGAACGACTTCAGGGTGGAGGTCCGGCTCAGGCGGCCCAGCAGTACGTTGGTCAGCACATCCAACCGCGGCACCAGACAAAAATCCTGAAAGATCATGCCGCATTCGCTGCGCCACTGGCGCATCTGCCGGCTGCTGAAACGCAGAATGTCCTGCGTGTCGCCCTGCCCGCCATCGTGCTGGGCAGGATAGCGCAGGATTTGCCCTTCGCTGGCCGGAATAGTGCCGTTCATCACGTGCAACAAGGTGGACTTACCGGCGCCGGAACGGCCAATCACCGCCACCATCTCGCCGGCGTGCAAATCAAAACTGAGGTTCTCCAGCACCCGTTTCTGCTGACCGGAATAGGCCTTACACAGCTGACGCACCGACAGAATGGTCTGCTGCGGTTGCGTCTGGAAATGATGTGCGCGCAGTGGAGTAGCGCTTTCGGATGCCAACAGTGCCTGTGCCATGAGTTTCGTCATCGTTTAGTCAACAATATGGACGTTATTAAGCGCAGCGCAGATGAATACCTGATGACAGCTTTGTGATTAAAAAATGAACTCACGGACATTCCACCTCGCCTCATAACCGTTTCTGTCGCCGCTTTCGATGAGGGAATTTACGCCGACTCCCCGAAGCGCATTCTGAGCGCGTCGACAACGCTTTTAATTTTAACGGTCTGCCGCCGCCCTGCCGGCACCAGCACATGCATAGGGCGAGCAGGTCCTTCATACTCAGGCAACACCTGGACAAGACGCCCTTGCCGGATTTCTTCGCGCAGCACATCTTCTGGACCTAACGTGACGCCATAACCCTCTATCGCAGCATGTAGCAACGCCTTCCAGTCATTTGAGCGGAACCGGCCTTGCGGCCTGACGTCTTCGGTCTTGCCCGCTCGATGGAACACCCAACGGCAAGGGGCGGCGGGTGACCATATTCCGTAAACGAGGCAGGCGTGATGTGCAAGCTCAGCCGGTACTGCCGGTAAACCTTCGCGCGCGACATAGTCTGGCGAGGCACAGGCGATTAAACGGTAAGGCCGCAGCGGCCACGCCAGCATTGAACTGTCGGCCAGTTCACCGATGCGAATGATGACTTCAAAACCCTCTTCAATCGGGTCGACCAGACGATCACTCAACGTCAGTTCCACCTGCGTATCCGGATAATTTCCGAGATAGTGTGTAAGAAAAGGGGCCAGAGTATACGAGCCAAAGGTCACCGGCGCGTTTACCCGAATAACACCGGAAGGTGTGGCCTTCATGTCCAGCACAATGGCATCGGCGGCTTCTGCTTCAGCCAGTACCATCCGACACCGTTCGTAATAACTGCGGCCAATATCGGTCAGACTCTGGCGGCGCGTGGTGCGATTCAGCAATCTGACGCCGAGCCGTGCTTCCAGCCAGGCCACATGTTTCGCCACCATTTGCGCAGAGAGACTCAACGCCTCGGCTGCCGCTGCAAAAGAGCCAAGCTCCGCCGCCTTCACAAAAACGTTCATGCTGGTCAGCCTATCCACCATTCCCTCCATTTTGTTGTTTATTTATGTTTTATATTGCGCTTTATCTCCGATTTGTAGGGAACTATTTTCTTGTTATCTCAACACGAAAAAGGAAAAAACGATGAAGATTGGCATTATTGGCGCAGGTTTCGTCGGACGGGCAATAGCAACGCTGGCCATTAAAAACGGCCATCAGGTGATGCTCAGCAACTCACGCGGCCCACAGACGCTGTTCAGTCTCCGGCCAATGGTTGGCTGTGACGTTGGCACCGCCACCGAAGCCGCCATTTTTGGCGATGTCGTCGTCATCGCGGTTCCCCTCTCGGCTATCAGCCAGCTTCCTGTCGCGGAACTACGGGGAAAACCGGTGGTGGATGCCGTCAACTACTATCCTGAACGCGATGGGCAAGTTGAGGCGCTGGACAGACTGGAAACCACTACCAGCGAGCTTCTGGCCGGCTATTTGCCCGGCGCGCTGATAACAAAAGCATTTAACGCCATCCCCATGACACAGCTTGAAAGTGACGGGCTTCCCTCTGGCGCGCCGACGCGCCGGGCGCTACCGCTTGCCGGAGATGATGCGACAGGTAAACGGCTGGTCACCGAACTATACGAAGCTTTTGGTTTCGATGTCGTTGACGCAGGTGCTCTCGCCGAAGGATGGCGCTTTGAGCGGGGAATGCCGACTTATTGTGTACGGATGACAAAAGAGACGCTGAGCACAGCACTGGATAATGCTCAACGCAGTGAGGTCGCTGTTTCCGGCAGATGACGCCGCAGCAATACCGCGACACGGACACGCCGCAACATATTCCGGCTTAGACCTATCCGGTCGACTGATTTCTGAGCGGGAACTGACGCTATCTTCCCGTCTCAGCTTGTTCAGTTGCGGTTTTCGTCGCTACACGTTGATCCACGCGCCATCGGCCGCCGCGCGCACCCCGTCCGGCAGGTCGTTTAGCATCAGCCAGGCGTCGGTTTCGTGGCTGACATGGGTCAGCCAGGTCTGCGTCGGCCGCAGCTGTTCGCGCACCCGCAGCACGGTGTTGAGGTCGCTGTGGTTGAGCGGCGGCCTATCCCGCGGCGGCTGGGTGCAGTCCATCACCATATGATCGAGCCGTTTGCCGCGCAGAAAATCCAGCGTATCGTCCGGCAGCCCGCAGGTGTCGGTCAGGTAAGCCACGGCCTGCCCATCATGTTCCAGCAGATAGCCGAAGGTGGGTTTGGAATGGTTGAGCGGCAGCGCGGTCACCCGCAACGCGCCCATCGCCACCGTCTGAAACGGCGTCATCGCTGGCTGGAAATCAAGCCGACGCGGATGCTTGTAAAGGTCGTCGCATCCCTGTTCATCCGGCGGCCCAAACACCGGAATGCGATCGCCGATGCCCCAGCGCAGCGAAAACAGCCCCTGCACATGGTCGACATGGTAGTGCGTCAGCAGGATGCGACGAATCTCGTTGACGCCAAAGCGCTGCTCCAGTTGCGTGACGCCGGCGTCCAGCAGCGTCGCCTCACCGTCGCACCGAACCAGCATGCTGCTCGGTCCACGCCGAAAGCGCGGATCCAACCGCGCCCGCTCGCAGGCGATGCAGTCGCAACCGGTCAGCGGCACCTGCTGCGCGTCGCCGGTCCCCATAAACATTAGCTCCATAACATTAGCTCCACTTTTGAGGCTGTTAACAAACGGCCGTGTTGTTTTGTTATTGGCGAATAGATGTCAACGCCGTGAAATGTTTCGTGCGTGATGACCTCAATGATCTCTTTGTAACGTCATCGCACGCACGACAAGGAGAGGCTCATCGCCGCCTCTCCTTGACCTCTGGCTGGTGGCTAAACTGTGGCGCTACGCGCTACCTTCGGCACTCGACTTCGCTATTCGGGCCGCCCGTGACGCGTTTACTCGCCCCATACCTGGGGCTCGCCCTACGGGCCAGCGTAAACGCTGTTCAAAAACGCTCCCGGCGTTTTTGTCAGACGCGGCACGGGCTTTCGCAGCATCCATGCTGCTCACCCGGCGAAGTCGCCCACCTCAGCACAGTTTTTGACGCCGGAAAAAAACACTCCCCCCGGGCTAAAGGGGGGTATCAGCAATCTCATTTTTCAGCCGCTAACAGGGTGTGAAACGCCAGCAGCGTTTGCGCCAGCGCACCATCGTTATTCAGTCGCCGGCACGCCGCCGGAACCGGCATCTCGCTGGCCCGCTGTAGCCGCTGCGCGATCGCCGCGTCATCTTCCCGCCCGCGCTGACGCAAACGCTGCGCCAGCACCTCCGGGGATACCTGCAGGCACACCGGCAATAAGCGGTCGCCGTAGCGCGTTTGCGCCTGCTGATGATGAAAGCGCGATCCATTGACCACCACATCCAGCCCGGCGGACAGCCACAGGTCGATTTCAACGCCGATGCCGTACTGATAGTGGTGCGCCTGCCAGTGCAATGCGAACAAACCGCACTCGCGGCGCTGCGCGAACTCCGCGTCGCTCAGCGCAATATGGTTTTCGCCGCCGGCCTGCGCCGGGCGGGTAATATAGCGATGCGCCACCAGCAGGCGCGGCGGATTCGTCTGCCGCAGGGCATCCAGCAGGGAATCTTTGCCGGAGCCGGACGCGCCGGTCAGCCAGATTAGCCGCGCCATCAGAACACCTGTCGCCCCTGCGCCCATACCTGACGAATCCGTACCTGACCGTGCGAGTGGTGCGCCAGCACCAGATCGGCGCGCAGCCCGTCGGCAATCCGCCCCCGATCGTCTAACCCGACCGACTGTGCCGGATTAGCGCTGACCATCGCCACCGTCTGCGGCAACGTAAACGGATTACGCTCATCCGTCGCCAGACGAAACGCCGCATCCAGCAGGCTGGCGGGGTAATAGTCGGATGACAGAATATCCAGCAACCCTTGCTCCGCCAGCCGGGACGCCGCCACGTTGCCGGAGTGGGAGCCGCCGCGCACAATATTAGGCGCCCCCATCAGCACCTTCATGCCGCTGGCGTGCGACGCCTGCGCCGCCGTCTCGGTGGTGGGAAATTCGGCGATCACGCTGCCCAGCGCTAGCGATTCATGCACATGCGCAGCGGTGGCGTCGTCGTGGCTGGCCAGCGCGATGCCGCGCTCGCGGCAATGCGCGGCAATCGCCAGCCGGTTCGGCGTCGACCAGCGTTCGGACAGCGCCCGCTGTTCGGTTTCAAACGCATCCATCTCGGCATCGTTCAGGTGGTATTTGCCCTGATAATACTCGCGGTATTTTTCCGGCGTGGCGAACTGCCGCTGCCCCGGCGAGTGGTCCATCAGCGACACCAGCGCCACTTCCGGCGTGTTCATCAACGCTTCAAACAGCGGCAAGGTGGTGTGGTGCGGCAATTCGCAACGCAGGTGAATCAGATGCTGCGCCCGGTTCACCCCCAGTTGCTGGCTGTGGACGATGGCATCGATCATGCGACGCAGGTTATCGAGCCGGTGACCGCCGTCGCGCACATCGCCTATCGCCACCGCATCCAGCACCGTGGTGATGCCGCTGGCGACGATCAGCGCATCGTGGCTGCTCATCGCCGAATGCGCCGGCCAGTCGACCTTCGGACGCGGCATGAAGAACTTGTCCAGATTGTCGGTATGCAGCTCCACCAGCCCCGGCAGCAGCCAGCCGCCTTCGCCGTCCAGCGCCTGCGGCAATTGACTGGGCGTGGAGGAAAAGGCCTCGATCGCGCCGTTGCGCCAGGCCAGCGATCCGCTGACCACCTCATCCTGCAACACCAACTGCACGTTATTGATAATCCGGGTAGTATCGCTGCTCTGAGTCGTCGCGCTCATGGCGTGAGCTCCTGCGTTACGGGTGTCATGTGATGCAGGCGGTCCGCCACGCGGGCGCGCACCTGCGCATCGTGGAAAATGCCGACCACCGCCGCGCCGCGGGCACGCGCTTCCTCAACCAGTTCCACCACCGCATCGCGGTTGGCGGCGTCCAGCGAGGCGGTCGGTTCGTCCAGCAGCAGCAACGGATAATCGGCGATAAACCCGCGGGCGATGTTGACCCGCTGCTGCTCGCCGCCGGAGAAGGTGGCGGGCGCCAACATCCATAGCCGGCGCGGGACGTTGAGCCGGGTCAGCAGCGCGTCGGCGCGCGCTTCGCATACCGCCCGGTCTTCGCCGCGCTCCAGCAACGGCTGCATCACCACCTCCAGCGTCGGAATGCGCGGGATCACCCGCAGAAACTGGCTGACCCAGCCGATGGTGTCGCGCCGCACCGCCAGCACCTGCCGGGCCGGGGCGGTCACCAGATCGACCCACGCCTCGCGGTGGCGCACCCAGACATGACCGCTGTCCGGCTGATAGTTGGCGTACAGCGACCGCAGCAGCGTGGACTTGCCGCTGCCGGAATGGCCGTGCAGCACCACGCATTCGCCGGCGGCCACCGTCAGGCTGGCCTGATGCAACACCGGCAGCCGGGCGGCGTGCTGGTTGTGCAGTACAAAAGTTTTACTCAGATTTTCCACGCGCAGAACCGTCATGGACGTGCCTTCGGTTGTCATGTTTCACCTCATCGCCATTCACGCTTATCCCAACACCGACGACACCAGCAACTGGGTGTAAGGGTGATGAGGATCATCCAGCACCCGGTCGGTCAGGCCGCTTTCCACTACCCTGCCCTCGCGCATCACCAACAGCCGGTGCGCCAGCAGACGCGCCACGCCGAGGTCATGGGTCACGATCACCACCGCCAGACCGAGGTCGCGCACCAGCGTGCGCAGCAGATCCAGCAATCGCGCCTGCACCGACACATCCAGCCCGCCGGTCGGTTCGTCCATGAACACCAGCTTCGGATGGGTCACCAGATTGCGGGCGATCTGCAACCGCTGCTGCATCCCGCCGGAAAAGGTGGTGGGCAGGTCGTCGAGCCGGGACAGCGGGATCTCCACATCCTGCAGCCACTGACCGGCCTGACGACGAATATCGCCATAGTGACGGGCGCCGACCGCCATCAGCCGTTCACCGATGTTGCCGCCCGCCGACACGCGGGGACGCAGGCCATCCAGCGGATGCTGATGCACCACGCCCCACTCGGTACGCAGCAGGCGGCGACGATCGCTTTCGCTCATCGCGTACAGCGAGCGGCCCTGGTAGTCAATCTGCCCGGACTGCGGCGTCAGCCGGGCGGAAATCGCCCGCAGCAACGTGGTCTTGCCGGAACCGGACTCGCCGACAATGCCCAGCACTTCGCCGGGGTACAGATCGAACGACACCTCGCAAAACCCCTTGCCGGGCGCGTACAGGTGGGTCAGGTTGCGTACCTGCAACAGCGGCGTCTCGTCGTCGCGGCCAGCGGGGGCGCCCGCAACCGGCACGCCTGCCGGTTCCAGGTCTGCCTGATCAATGTGATTCATGGTGCCCGGCCTCCTGACGCTCGCGGCAATAATCGGTATCGGAACAGACGAACAAGCGAGTGCCCTGATCGTCCATCACCACCTCGTCGAGGTAACTGTCGTGCGAACCGCACAGTGCGCAGGGCTGGTCCCAGCGCTGAACGCTGAACGGGTGGTCGTCAAAATCGAGGCTTTCCACCCGGGTATAGGGCGGCAGAGCGTAAATGCGCTTCTCGCGCCCGGCGCCGAACAGTTGCAGCGCCGGCATCATGTGCATCTTCGGATTGTCGAATTTCGGGATCGGCGACGGGTCCATGATGTAGCGGTCGTTCACCTTGACCGGGTAAGCGTAGGTGGTGGCGATGTGGCCGAAGCGGGCGATGTCTTCGTACAGCTTCACCTGCATGATGCCGTACTCCTCCAGCGCGTGCATTTTGCGTGTTTCCGTCTCACGCGGCTCGATAAAGCGCAGCGGTTCCGGGATCGGCACCTGATAAATCAGGATTTGGTCTTCGCGCAGCGGCGTTTCCGGGATGCGGTGCCGGGTCTGGATCAGCGTGGCGTCTACCGTACGTTCGGTGACGGCGGCTTCGCTGACCCGCTGGAAGAAACGGCGGATCGACACCGCGTTGGTGGTGTCGTCGGCACCCTGATCGATCACTTTCAGCACGTCGTCATCGCCGATCAGGCTGGCGGTCAGTTGTATGCCGCCGGTGCCCCAGCCGTAGGGCATCGGCATTTCCCGCCCGCCAAACGGCACCTGATAACCGGGGATCGCCACCGCTTTGAGGATGGCGCGCCGAATCGTGCGTTTACTCTGTTCGTCCAGATAACCGGGGTTATATCCGCTCAGCGTGTTCATCGCGCTCCTCCTGCGGTGACTGGCGCAACTGGCGCAGCAGCGCCAGTTCAGCCTGAAAGTCGACGTAATGCGGCAACTTGAGGTGGGAGACGAAACCGGCCGCCTCGACATTGTCCGCGTGCGACAGCACAAACTCTTCGTCCTGCGCCGGGCTGCCGACCGGCTCCTGATAGGCCGGCGCCTGCAATGCCCGGTCCACCAGCGCCATCGCCATCGCCTTGCGCTCGGCGCGGCCAAACACCAGCCCGTAGCCGCGGGTAAAGTGCGGCGGCTCATCCTCCGGCACGGTAAAACCGTTGACCATCTCGCATTCGGTCAACAGGATGTCGCCGATTTCCAGCGCAAAGCCCAGTTCTTCCGGCTCGATTTCCACCGTGACATAACCGGTGCGAATCTCGCCGGCGAACGGATGGGTGCGGCCGTAACCACGCTGGGTGGAATAGCCCAGCGCCAGCAGGAAACCTTCGTCGCCGCGCGCCAGTTGCTGTAACCGGGCGCTGCGCGGCATCGGGTAGGCGGGCGGATCGCGGGTGATATCCAGCGGCTCGCCGCCGTCGTCATGTTCGGCCGCCGCCAGCCCTTCCGCCGTCATCATGGCGAACATGTGCGGGCAGTGGTCCGCCAGCGGTTCCTGCGCCTTTGGCGCGAGCGGCGGCTCGCCTTCCGCCAGCAGGACAAAATCCAGCAGCCGGTGGGTATAGTCATAAGTGGGGCCAAGCACCTGCCCGCCGGGCAGATCCTTGTACACCGCCGAAATACGCCGCTCCAGCTGCATGCGGCCGGTATCCAACGGCAGGCTGTCCGCCAGCCGCGGCAGCGTGGTGCGGTAGGCGCGCAGCAGAAAAATCGCCTCCACCAGGTCGCCGCTGGCCTGCTTGATCGCCAGCGCCGCCAGTTCCCGGTCGTAAATACCGCCTTCGGTCATCACCCGATCCACCGCCAGCCCCAGTTGCTGTTCAATCTGCGCCGCCTGCACCTCCGCCAGCCGGGTGTCGCCGCGCCGCAGGTTAGCCTGTAACTGATGAGCGGCCTCAATGGCTTTTTCGCCCCCTTTCACCGCGACATACATCAGCACACCTCCACATGCGTAGTGCGCGGCAGCGCCATCAGCGTGCCGCCGCAGGTAAAAATGAAGTCCAGCCCGGCGGGAAACGGATGCGGGCGCTGTTCCAGATAATCCCGCACGCTGGCGGGTAGCTGCGGCGCAATCATGCGCGCTTCGGCAATCCCCGGCCCGGTCAGGCGCAAGGCGCGTCCGCCGCCCAGCGCGGGCACCTCCAGCACCAGCGTGACGCTGTTTTCCGGCGTCATCTCGTCGCCGGCGGTAAAACCGTCCAGCGACAGTTCCCGGCTGACCGGCAACAGCGCGAACGCCGCCGCCTCGCGTTCCACCAGCTTCACGCCGGTGTGAAACCGCAGGTTGGTCAACAACGTCTCCTGCGACAACGCCGGGTCCAGCCACAGCGGCGTTTCGCGATCCATCAGCGTCAGCGCCACCGCGGTGGCGGACGGCGATAAGCCATCCCAGCCGATATCGTGATTCAGCGACACCACCACGCCCGGTTCGCTCATCGCTTTAAGAATGCGGCGAAACGCGTGCTGCGCATCGCGCCAGGGATGGGAAAATCCTGCCAGTAGCGTCATGCGTTATCTCCTCGCACCAGCGTAAAGAAATCGACCTTGCTGCTGGCAATCTCCCGCGCCCGTTGCTGACGCAGCTCGTCACGGGTAGCGGCCAGCGGCACGATCAGTTGTTGGTAGAGCGCGCTTTGCGTCCCCTGTTGTTGCAGCAGGGCGTCGATTAACGCGCACAGTTCGGCGTGAGGCTTGTTGCGGCCGGTGACGTAGCTGTAGCCGCAGGTACCGTCTTCCAGCCGCACCACCGCGCGGGTGACGGTGACATCACCCAGCACGAAGCGATTGCCGGTAGCGCCGATACGCGCCTGCAAACGAGCCAGCCCGGTTTCAGGCGCCCGTAGCGTTTGCCAGACCGGATGCAGACTCAGCGGTTGCCAGTGGCGCCGCAGTTGATCCGGGTCGCTGTGCGCCAGTACCGACAGCCAGCGTTGCCTTGCGGTTTGGGTTGCCATTCAGTGCTCCATTGTCAGTTCGATCATGTCGGCCCGCGCCAGACTGACGGAGTACTCCGCCACCCGGCCGCTGCCGCTACAGATATTGAGCGTGCGAATGCACATCAGCGGGGTTTGCCGCGCCACTTCCAGCAATTGTGCTTCTTTCGCCTGCGACGCCCGGGCGCTGATGCGGGTCTGGCGACGGGTCAGGGATTGCTGTAGTTCGCGGGCCAGAAAATCGTGCAGCGAGCCGCTGGTGAAACGCTGTAACGACGGCCACCATTTCAACTCCGGCAGGTAGTGATCGATCACCGATACCGGCACGCCGTTGACCCGACGCAGGGTGCGCAGGTGGATCACTTCATCGCCCTCTTCCCGCCCCAGCGCCGCCGCCACCTCGGCGTTGGCCGGGCGCAACACCGCCAGCAACCGCTCGCTGGTGGGATGGCTGCCCTGCTCCAGCAAGTTCTGGCTGAAACGCGCCTGCGCATGCAGCGGATAGTCATAGGGACGCATCAGCACCAGAATGCCGACGCCATGCCGGCGCTGCACCAACCCTTTGTTGACCAGTTCGTCCACCGCTCGCCGCAGCGTATGGCGATTAACCTCGTAGTGCGCCGCCAGTTGCTGCTCGGACGGCAGATAGTCGCCGCAGCGGTAGACGGTGCGCAGTTCTTCTTCCAGCCGGGCGGCGATGGCCTGATACACAGTGGTAGGATGTCTAGATATCATGTCCATAAAAAAACTCCTGCTCGCAGGGAGCCTTTCCGGGCGGACATTCGCTCACGGATCGGTTAGCCACGAAGCGCGACCGGAGTGCTGCCAGCGGGCAACGCGGTACATCGCTTCAATCAGGGGGATTGGCGATTATGTTGGCAAAGCTGTGTGACAGACTGGCGAAGCGTGGATGACGAAATAGTGAAGGAAAAAGGACAGGTGGTGAGGCGGGTTGATTTAATAGAGAGGCGGGTAGTGAACGAGGAACGTTTATTCGCTCAGATTTGAGCTGATGCGTTGTGGCTCAGGGCTGTGTTTAATCTGATGGGTGGCTTTGAGCCAGGGAGACGTTGATAACGCGATGGCTGGCGCGTAAATCGGAGGCAGAATAAGAACACTCATTGACTCTCAGTTCCTTGAACTGTTAGTCCCAGCTTTTCCGGCACGATATCTTTAAGTATTGCTATCAACTCGGGATCCATAAAGAGGTAATCGTCAGGGATGTCTAAGATATATAAGGGCTTAAATGCAATGATTCGTCCATACTCTGCCACTAAACGGTTCTTGTGCTTCTGTTCCATAACACAGATAGCGTCGGCCCATTGCAGCAGCTCGGGAGACACCCTTTTTTTAGCATTCCGACTGGTGCCAGCAGAACGTACGGAAAGTGATGGATGACGGCGGAACACCTGTTCCGCCGTGGGGCTTCGCCATTGATTACGACTGCATATAAAAAGTACGTTCATCAGAAAGTTGGTATTCTTCCCAACCTCGCGTGGCAAGCTGTTGGTCGGTAATACGTGGATACTCAAGCCCCAGTTGTGCGGCACGCAACAATTTATCTGACCGCATGTAAAGCATCTTCCAGTTTTTTTCGCCACGGAAGGTTAACAAGGCTGAGTGAACATCTCGAGACTTATTGCGTTGCTTTTGCGCATTGCGCCAGCCTCGGGTACGAATTGTTTCCATTATTTTTCTCTCTGAGATTGATCGGATTAGCAGCCGCGATAATACGGAGAGAACGAAACAGAGCGATTCTAACTTTTTAGGGACAATATGTATCTCTGTTTTTAGTGGGTAATGTTCAACCTTCTGGCCTGGTGGGATCAGGAAGCCTTAGGTCTGTTCAGAATTGGTGGAGCGTCCAGTCTGGCACAGGTTTCGTCATCACTCATACCAACGTTGAACGTCTACTGTGTGCCAACAGCGGACATTATGAAAGGTCAGAATTAAAGATTAAAATGGGATGCTATGTGCAAAAGAAACCGCATTTTTTGCGGTTTTTTCAAAGTTTTGCTCTGCATCTTTCCGGGATACTCCACCGACAGAAAACGAAAATCAATAATATCAATGGGTAGGAAGTGTCTAGATTATCCGTGGCGATTCACACTACAGGGCAGGATTGTCTAACAGGGCGGAGTCAGCCCATCTAGGGATGGGAAATCCCATCCAACGGCTTATGCTTCATGTTGCTTTTTGAGATCGCTTCTAGCATAGCTCCACTCAATAATGTTGTCGGGTCGTTGCTGATCGAAAAGGATTCGGGATTCAATACCATTACCTAAAAAGCTGGTATGCCCATCTACGTAAGAAGCTATCCCTTGCGAACCAACATGAAGAATATTTTCTAATGGCTGCTTTGTTCTTGCCGCATCGCTAAGGAGAAATAAACCTGGGTACGTTTTGTTAGCACGGTGAAAAAAAAGTTCATTGTCAAAACACATGACGATGATTATTTGTCCCGACATGAGGTCGGAGAGCATTTCAGTTGGCAGATGCAAACTCATAAATGGCCGAGACAAAGGGTCAAAGAATGAATCATTTATATTCACAACAGAGCTTTTTATACCGAGACTATCCATCCATCCATTGAAGGCAAAAAAGCCCATTTCAGAATCACGGTACATACCTAAGAACAAACATTCATCAATAGTATCAATTGCCCAATTTTTTCCTCCGCGAATAATCTCCCACATTTTAACTAAGCGGTGGGTATAAAATTCAGACGGATGATCTATCTCATCGATTTTAACTTTAGACTGATGAAGGTTGTCAAAGCCCTCGCCAGTATTAATCGCCTCCAGCACATTCATGCCACGAACGATTTGCCTTTTTATGCGATTAAATTGCTTAACATCATTGTCAGGCATATTGTTAATGAAGTTTTCTTCAAAGTGCTGACACTCTGAGATAACAGAAAATTCGGCAGCTTCATAAAGCTCATTATTCTTTTCACCTGTTTTAACTTCCACGAACTGGAAGCCATTCAGTGGATTAAAGGTGACTAAATCCCCCACATGAACAAATGTGCTCATGTCAGAGACAATTGCTACGGCGTGTTTGTCCTGATTGATAAGATCTGCTGCGACCATAGAATCAATTATGTTATCTTCTGATAGATTGTCATTACCTGCATTAATAGGTAAACGCCGCAAACTCGAGTGTTCTTCATCAAGAATGCTCCAAATTAGTGAGTCAATACAACGGCGAAGAATTAGAATTTCAAATTTTTTTAAATTTATTTCATCAATACACTTTTCTTTCTTTTCTTTATCCTTGTTTCGATGACACTCTTTTTTTTCAACTTCCAATTTTTTTATATCTCTCAGCCGAAAAATAATCTCAAAAGATATAATTTTCTGTGCATCTTTCCAATTTTTGAGACAGATTTCATACTTTGTAAGAAAGTCCTCATCATTGGAAGGTGGGTCTTGGATTGGAACTTCCCCCCTTATCATTTTAGCAAGTGAATGCAGTAGCGATACAAAATGAGGTGAGAAAATTGTCCAGAATTTCCTAAACGGTTTATGCTTTTCAAGAAAAGTTGATTCGTCAGTATAATCTATCATAACTAAACCTCATGCCTCCTATCTATTTCTTTCAAGGTAAAAACTACCAGCATTATTTTTTTACATGATTATGGTTATAATTTGAAGTCTCATTCAGATATCTTCATATTGTACGTAATAAATACTTGAGCCTCTGACATCATAATCTTCTAAACTGCCTGACTTTGTCTCACCTCTATATAAAGCAACTATCCATCGAGCATTTTCTTGGATGCTTTTATTTATTTCAGCAAAGTATTTACCGTCAACTTCGGCAAGCGAATGGCCTAAAACAATGACCTCATCCACATTTTTAAGCGACGAGAAAAAAACGCTCTCTTCTTTAATTATGTCTTCGCTGGGCTTGAATGTATTACCGAAGTATTCGTCTATGCTGTCGTATGCCTCTGCTATTCTTGTATCTTGATCCGGTCCTATATATGGATTTAGTGATTTTTCCACCCTAAAACTGTGACCCAGTATGAGATCGTCATCGTAGCCACAATTGCCGTGAATATGTATAATTTGCGCGTCTGGAACGGCATAGATCTGCTGCAAGGTATTTGTATAGTTAAATGAAAAATAGAGACTTTCTCTTGGTATAGGCGGGATGTATTGCTCAGGATTGTAAGCATCGGCTATGTTAATCCCTTTAACCCAATCAGCGAATTGCTCCTTCAAGCGAGCTGACAGCATACGTGTGATTTTATCTACTTCATATTGGTAATCGTGATGATAGGCATCGCTCCAATCATCGGTATTGTACGAAGCCAAAAATATCTCACTGTTTTGAAGGATAAGCTCATAATCAATTTCACCTAAAGCACTTTCTAACTCGTTCCACTCGTCTCCAGCAGGAATGTATTCTTCTATCGCGTCATATAGTTCTTGGTCATTTTTTGCTACATACGACTTAAAGTGCTTGTATCCTGTTGGTAAGCCATGTCGAATGTCAAATCCGTTCCCTATTATGTAAAGCCTCATCGCTTTTCCCTTAGTCGAATTGTTAAATGATACTAACCTGACCTGCTCCCCGTTGACTACCCCCACCCCTTTGTAATGCCTTCATCAGATGTAAAAACATCTGCGAACTTCTGCAGTTCGCTCGCAGCGGATCTTTAGCTCAGCTAGTTTATCCGCTTTGTGCTGTGATGAGCGGTGAGCGGTGAGCGGTGAGCGGTGAGCGGTGAGCGGTGAGCGGTGAGCGGTGAGCGGTGAGCGGTGAGCGGTGAGCCAGATAATCAATGTGGTATCTGAGGGGATACAGCAATGGCAGACGGTTTTCCATATCCATCAGGAACTATTGCGCTATAGTATTTTTAAAGCTAAGAGAAAGTAACAGGTGTTTGGATAGATAAAGATTCTGAGAGCAATCATTTTGAGTAGGTGTTATTGTCAACGGTACCATTTGGCCGCGAATAATAAAATTTAATTTTTACTAACGGATTGAAATATGGCTATTTATTACTACGAGGATGTATTCAGAAAAGCAATAGCAGATCTTGAGTCATTTTATAAAGAGGAATATGGGTTCTCTGTCAAAGTGAATTGTTCTGATAATTTGTGGCAACATGCTTCTATTGTTGGGAAAAATGAAAATTCAACCATTAGGTTCTCTCAAGATTGTTGTGCTCGGAAAGTAACTGACTCAACAGAGCTATTTGTGGCATTATTAATTGTATGCCATGAACTTGCCCATTATTTAAATCATCATAATTATTACAGATCAACTAGCGATGAAGATGATCGAATCATAGAAGCATGGGCAGATAATTTTGGTTCTAAACTTTTCATGGTACTTATAACCTATGGCAGTAACATTATACGTATGTGTGAAATATTTTCTGTGCCGAGCGATGCTGGTGATAAAGTTAACTTAATTGGATCTGCATTTAAAAATGTCTGCAATATGTTTTATAGAAATGAAAGCAAAAAGTATCATTATCGGGTTGAAAGAATGATGCATATCTGCTCGGGAATTAGCAGTTTTCTTCAGTTTTATTGGGGGAGATTAGACCTTCAGTTAACCTTCGATATTTATCTAAGGCTTTACGCTCATTCAGGGATGTACGATATAATTGAGGCTGATTATAATTCCTTTCCAGTAAGCAATGATGATTTCAATAAGGTTGTTGACATACATCAACCTCTTCAAAAAGGTAATGCTGCGATCACTTTGGGTCTTAAGAAAAAATATAGGAAATATATTGACACATCATTCGTTGAAGATATTTCCTTTGCCAATCTATACAGGGATGCATTCTCTTTTAGTGCTCAGGCTCAACTGGAAAATGGGGAATATCCCGAGGATTTCAAAAAAATGATGCTGGATAAGCTGGAGAGGAAAAATTCGTGAACTTAATCTGTTTGAAGAGCTAAGATAATCAAATTATCAGCTCTATCATCACTAAGAGCTTGGTAACTCAGAATTAAGTCAGTGAACATACGGAAACAGTTGAAGATGTTAAAAAGTATTTGGGATCAATTTATTAGCACTTCCGTACTGGCTTATACAATCGAGAGCACATGCCATGGCGATAAGATGTAAGTCATGGCCTGCGCCCCATCGATTAAGACATCTCAATGTTGGTCATGTTGTTGTTGGAGTTGCGAACTTCCGCTCCTCGCTCTGAGCGGACCTTGTCGCGAAGATGTCCGCCAAGTGCCAATAGTTGACTATAAGGGTTGATTGTTTGTGGAACTGAAAGCTGCCAGATCAAATCAAAGCCAATACAGTCAGGCATCTTCCCACCGAGGCTCCAATTCAACAGGAAGCTGATCCCTATCAAATCCAACAAACCAGTAAACAGTACCTTTTAGCCCAACCATCGGCACTTCTCCCCAACCCGGATGAAACAATGCACGGTCCCAGTCAGGCTTGAGACGACCACGTCGTTTAAGGCGCTCACCATTACATGCAGCTGCGCGTATTGAAGGAAAGTTAATAAAGAAGCTTAACGACATTCCTTCTTTTTGTGCACGTCGCAATTGCATAGAGATCCAAGCTTGGTTACGCCGACGAAGCTTTCGTTTCATTGGCTGCTCCTTGGGTAAAACGGCTGATGAACCCGATAATAATTGTAAGTCTGGTAAGACCTCTCACGTACTCAGCTAATCTTGCTAACATATTTTCGATAAATGGCCGAGTCACTGTAATTCTCCATAATACCAACGTTCGCCTGAAAACCACTCATCAGGGTCGTCACCACCATAGTAATTAAGTGTAATGCCCAATTCCTGCACTCCATCGGGAAGAATAAGCCCCCACTCCCTGGCAAGGCTTCGTTCTCTGAGGAGTACTGATGAACCATTTTCAGAACCCCCCTCTGTAATGAAGCTTTGAAAGTATTCCTCCGAGCGAAATAAACAGACTTCACTTGTAAACATATCCGGGAGGCAAATTACGGTAGTTATTCGAGGAATGTCATCACAATCTGCTGTGGCGAGCATCAAGTTGTAACAGGCATTAATCATGGCCTGCGCACACTCTGCCTTAGTTTTCTGTTTACTGTGCTTTCCTTGAATAAGATTAATTTCTACGGGTATCTTGTAATTCCAGTAATGTTGTTCCTCAGAGAAAACTGCGCGATCTGGGTTATGAAAGGTTTCAGCCCAACGGTTAAGTGATTTTATACGACGGGGAATGTTTCGTACTTTTGTGCAGTTATCCCTGCATAAACGCCTGCTCATATTTTTAACTTCCTGCTTTTTTATTGACTATCAACTTAGTAGCATAACTATACCACTGTTATTTTCTATACCAAACACAGACCAAAATAAAGGCAGAGAATCCCAGAGTCAATCTTCCCCATATCTCTGGAAAAAACGCCAATGTGATAACGGCACACATTACAATGAGAATAACGGGAATCACACCCCATAAAACGTCGCTGGCAAGATTCATCAGAAACTTTATAATATCCCCAACCACATTAATTATCAGATTTAAAATGATCACATCTAAATTTTATGGTAAAAATTACGTGGTTACCACTCTTATATACCCTAAATAATTCGAGTTGCAGGAAGGCGGCAACCGAGTGAATCCCCAGGAGCTTACATAAGTAAGCGACTGGGGTGAGCGAGGGCAGCCAACACACCCGCAACTTGAAGTATGACGGGTATAAACACACCATTACAACATCAGTTGACACCAAGAACCACGTTTGGTATTTCGATCTGCAGCAGTGCTATTTAATTTATCCAAAACAGACGGTAGTTATGAAGAAAATCAGCAACAGCAAATCAAGCATCGTCATGATCTTTTGCCTGTTACCGTGGCAGGTTACGTTAGCGAATACCGGCCATTTTCCTGATGACGTGCAGCGATTTTTAAATAACGCGGAGGAATGCCAATATTTCTCCGGAGAGTGGGACAGCGCGCTGCCTAAATCACGCCAGCGGGACATTGAGCGGAAAGTGGATAAATACTGCAAGCCAGCGAAAAAGCAGCAGAACGAACGCAGACATAAGTACAAAGGAAATCAGCCGATAGCAGACAAACTCAGCGAATATAATTTTTAATTTCGCTTCAATACCCGACAGATTTGCCAAAAAAAAGCCAGTCGAATAATCAGACTGGCTTAACGTATCGGCTCAGCACCGGGCTGAACGCATAAGGGTGGGTGTTCACTGGAGTGCGAGTTCCTTATTGATAGGTTTGGGTTTGGCGTCATCCACACCGGTTGCCCGTAGCCTCGCCAGCGCTCGTTCCGCCTCCTGAAGTACGTGCTGACATTGTTCGTGGGTGATGGTCAACGGTGGTTCGATGCGAATCGACTTGGCGTTGTTCAGCGTGCCCGCCACCAGCACCCGGCGCTGGAACAGTTCGCTGGCAAAGGCATAGCCAATCGCGTTTTCTTTAAATTCAATTGCCTGCAACAGCCCTTTACCGCGCGCTTCCACGATCAGGTCCGGGTACGCCGCCGCCAGCCGTTGCAGCCCGGCCAGCAAAAACGCCCCCTGACGCGCCGCCTGCTCCGCCAGATTGTCGCGCAACAGCACGTTGACCGTCGCCAGCGCCGCCGCACAGGCCAGCGGGTTGCCGCCAAACGTGGTGGTATGCAGGAACGGGTTGTCAAACAGCACCGAAAACACCTCTTCGGTGGCGACCGTCGCGCCAATCGGCATTACGCCGCCGCCGAGCGCCTTGGCCAGACAGAGGATATCCGGCTGTACGCCATAGTGCTCGCAGGCGAACATCTTGCCGGTGCGCCCCATGCCGGTCTGCACTTCATCCAGAATCAGCAACGCGCCAATTTCATCGCACAATGCGCGAACAGCGGGCAGATACTGCTCGGGCGGCACGATTACCCCGCCTTCACCCTGAATCGGTTCCAGAATCACCGCGGCGATGCCTTCGCCGTTGCGCTGACACTGTTCGACTTTCTGCCGCATAGCCTGAATATCGCCAAACGCCACGTGGTGGAAATCCGGCAATAACGGCATGAACGGGCGACGGAACACCGGCTTGGCGGTAGCGGACAACGCCCCCAGCGACTTGCCGTGGAACGCGCCGTGGGTGGCGATGAAGCTGAACTTGCCGCGCGGAGACTGATAGGCTTTCGCCAGCTTCAGCGCCGCTTCCACCGACTCGGTACCGCTGTTGCTAAAGAAGCTGTACTTCAGCTTGCCGGGCGTGATGGCCGCCAGCGTTTTCGCCAGCATGGCGCGCAGCGGGTCCAGCAGTTCCTGGCTGTGCAGCGGCTGTTTGGACAGCTGTTTTTCCACCGCCGCCACCACCGTAGGGTTACGATGACCGACGTTGAAAATGCCATAGCCGCCAAGACAGTCGAGGTATTCATTGCCCTGCGTATCAAGCAGCGTGTTGGGGCCGCTGGCGCGCCATTCTACCGCACCGTAGCTGCCACCGGAGGTGACGGATTTTCTGTACTCCAGAAAACCGGGATTGACGTATTCACGAAAAGCGTTAAGGGTTTCATGGTTGAGCGCCGCCATCGCGTCGGCGGATAGGGTATCGCTCATAATCAAGTCAAGGGCCTGCTGAGAACACTCTAGCGGGTTAAGATGTGACAGTGGTCTGGACAAAATGAGCTCCTTGGGGGTGAGGTATCACGTGATACCAATTTAAGTAATGCATATAACGCACCACTTGCCCACCCGATTTGGAAATCACGATTTCCTCCTGCCATTGTCTATTTTTGAAACACTTTATAAACAAAATAATATATTTCGTATCACCCCCTGCCGTTAGCAGCCTTATAAAGAGCAAAAAACGCTCAAAAAACAAGGCGGACGCACTATTGCTGTGCAATCCGCCCCAGCACCGGGCACTTTTTCGTCACCGGTCCATACTCGTCATACCGTCAATGACGGATCATGATGTGCCGCACCACGGTGTAATCCTCCAGACCGTAGACAGACATGTCCTTGCCGTAGCCGGACAGCTTCTGGCCGCCGTGCGGCATCTCGCTCACCAGCATAAAGTGGGTATTGACCCAGGTGCAGCCGTATTCCAGGCAAGCGGCGACGCGATGCGCGCGACCGATGTCGCGCGTCCACACCGAGGACGCCAGCCCGTAGCGTGAGTCGTTAGCCCACGCCACCACCTGCGCTTCGTCGTCAAACGGCGTAATGGAGATGACCGGGCCAAACACTTCCCGCTGGACGATTTCGTCCTCCTGCCGGGCATCCGCCAGAACCGTGGGCTGAAAATAGTAACCGCCGCCGGGCACCCGCTCCCCGCCGGTGATCAGCCGAATATGTGATTGCGCGCGGGCGCGATCGACAAAACCGGCGACCCGCTCCAGTTGCTCGGCGGTAATCAGCGGCCCCAGTTCGGTAGCGGGATCGTCAGGCGCGCCAATCTTCAGGGTAGCGACCGCTTCGCCCAGCTTCGTCACCAGTTGTTCATACACCGGACGCTGCACATACAGGCGGCAGGCGGCGGTGCAATCCTGCCCGGCGTTGTAAAAACCGAAACTGCGAATACCATCCACCACCTGCTCCAGGTCGGCATCGTCAAACACAATCACCGGCGCCTTGCCGCCCAGTTCCATGTGGGTACGTTTTACGCTGGCCGCCGCATTACCGATGATATGCGAACCGGTAGCGATCGAACCGGTCAGCGATACCATGCGCACCCGCTCGTGGCCGGTCAGCGCATCACCGATTTCTCGTCCCTGTCCGAACAAAATATTGACCACGCCCGGTGGGAACAGGTCGGCCAGCAGGCTGGCCAGATACAGCGTCGTCAGCGGCGTTTGCTCCGCCGGCTTCAGCACCGCGCAGTTTCCCGCCGCCAGCGCCGGGGCCAGCTTCCACGCCGCCATCATCAGCGGATAATTCCAGGGGGCGATAGAGGCGACGACGCCGACCGGATCGCGGCGAATCATTGAGGTGTGCCCTTCCAGATACTCGCCCGCCGCCGAACCGTTCAGGCAGCGCGCCGCCCCCGCGAAGAAGCGGAACACGTCCGCCACCGCCGGAATTTCATCATTCAGCGCCGCGTGATAGGGTTTGCCGCAGTTTAGCGACTCCAGCCGGGCCAGCGTTTCGCCGTGCGCCTCAATCAAGTCCGCCAGTTTCAGCAGCAGCGCGGCGCGTGTTTTCGGCGTGGTCTGCCCCCAATGGGCAAACGCGGCGTCCGCCGCCATCACCGCGGCATCCACCTGTGTCAGGTCCGCCTGCGCAATGGCGGCGATGGCTTCGCCGGTCGCCGGGTTGTATACCGTGTAAGGCTCCCCTTTGCCCGACACCCGTTTTCCGTCAATCAACATGTCAGTCAGTAAATTGTCGTGCATACCCTGTCCCTCGAAGCGATAGCTGTAGACGTACCGTAGCGGTTGTATTGCGAAACACTCGTGTAAAAGACCTCTGTGCCAAATAGTGCAAAATACCTGCCATCTTCACGGCGACGACGCGCGCGCCGCTGAAAAACCGCATTTACCCTACTTCAGGCGTAGCTGAACCCTTCAAGCGTAGCTGAGAGATTGCAAAGAGAGCGTGACCGGGAAACAACATCAATAACATCAGACGGGCGCGATTAGAGCATCGCCCAACTTAACGGCATCGTAGGGCTGGAAATCCCGATCGCGACACTCGACGGTAAATGGAAAGTCAGCCAGAACAGAACGCCGGAAGACCGACAGGGGGTGATTGATGGGTTGCAACGTGAGAACGGCTGCCCGGCGATAGCCGAATGGGTCGGCGCCTGCGGGGCAAAATGAATGCTGACCTGTCATTCCCGTTTCAACGGGCTTTAGTCTGCCCCCGCACTGATGCGTGACGCACGCTTAATAGATAAAAACACGCATGACGGTTTTATTTTAATAACCAGAAAAACTATTAATCGTTCTTCGTCATATTCATTTTACCCACAAATGAAATAATGTGATGCCATCGGTAGATTTATAAAATAACACACTCAGAACCGCCGTGAATTATTATCATTTATTCCCGACCACTTCCATACTCGGTTGACATTAAAAAATAGAGTGATAGCGAAGAATTATATTTATAGAAAATTCTTTAAAATCAACACATTGAAATAATAATTTATTATTGCCACATTTTTAAAACGATGTTCATTTTCACCCTACTCACTTTACTGGAGCAAAAACACAACCATAAAAAAACACCAGCACAACAAAAACAAAACACTTATCAAAACAAACCGCTGCAATAATAAAACCAATGAAACAAATTCACGACAACTCATCTTTATTAAGAATTATAAAATTAATCTTATAATTAATAAACTAAAAAAATCAGCCGTTTTTTATTCTCGCCGCGCATCCCGTTAATTCGCCATCAGGGAAAGAAACAGTTGGAATAGTAGATTTAGATCAAGAAAAAACAGACGGAATAATCTCTATAGTACCCATGACGACAGTAATCCAATCTCAATTAATTAACTCGTCATTTTGAGCAATGGGGAATCTATGGACTTTATCATTCAACTTATCATAGTCCTGATCTGCCTGTTTTACGGCGCGCGAAAAGGTGGTATCGCGCTCGGATTATTAGGGGGTATCGGACTCGTCATTCTGGTTTTCATTTTTAAACTGGAACCTGGGAAACCGCCGGTCGACGTGATGCTGGTCATCATTTCCGTGGTGGCCGCTTCTGCTACGTTGCAAGCCTCCGGCGGGCTGGATGTGATGCTGCAGGTGGCGGAAAAAATGCTGCGACGCAACCCGAAATATGTGTCGATCATTGCGCCGTTCGTGACCTGTACGCTGACTATTCTGTGCGGCACCGGCCACGTGGTGTATACCATTCTGCCGATTATTTACGACGTCGCCATCAAGAACAACATCCGTCCGGAACGGCCGATGGCCGCCAGTTCGATCGGCGCGCAGATGGGGATCATCGCCAGCCCGGTATCGGTAGCGGTGGTGTCGCTGGTCGCTATGCTGGGTAAATTCACCTTCCACGGCAAACACCTTGAATTCCTGGACTTACTGGCAATCACGATTCCCTCTACCCTGTTGGGTATTCTGGCCATCGGGATTTTCAGTTGGTTCAGGGGTAAAGACCTGGACAAGGACCCGGAATTCCAGAAATTCATTTCCGTGCCGGAAAACCGCGAATACGTTTACGGCGACACCGCCACCCTGCTGGACCGCAAACTGCCGCGCAGCAACTGGGTCGCCATGTGGATCTTCCTTGCCACTATCGCTGCGGTAGCACTGCTGGGCGCGGTGGAAAGCCTGCGTCCGTCCTTCGGCGGTAAACCGCTGTCGATGGTGCTGGTGATTCAGATGTTCATGCTGCTGTCCGGCGCCGTCATCATCATCGCCACCAAAACCAATCCGGGGTCGATTTCGAAAAACGAAGTGTTCCGCTCTGGGATGATCGCGATTGTCGCGGTGTACGGCATCGCCTGGATGGCCGAAACCATGTTCGGCGCGCACCTGACGCAAATCAAGGATACGCTGGGCTCGCTGGTGAAAGAGTATCCGTGGGCGTATGCGCTGATCCTGCTGCTGGTGTCCAAGTTCGTCAACTCGCAAGCCGCTGCGCTGGCCGCAATCGTGCCGGTAGCGTTGGCGATTGGCGTTGACCCGGCGTACATCGTGGCGTCCGCGCCGGCTTGCTACGGTTACTACATTCTGCCGACCTACCCCAGCGATCTGGCCGCCATCCAGTTCGACCGCTCCGGTACCACCCACATCGGCCGGTTTGTGATTAACCACAGCTTCATCCTGCCCGGTCTGATTGGCGTCAGTACCTCCTGCGTGTTCGGCTGGGTGTTCGCCGCCATGTACGGGTATTACTGAGTTATCCTGCTGCGCCGGGCACATCGGCGCAGCGGACGTTTCTCCCTCCAACCGCCCGTTCGGTCCCAGCCGTCGGGCGGTTTCTCGTTACAGGTCCGCCTGTTCCCGCCACAGCGCGACGCAGCGCCGGGCCAGCGCCTCGGTGCTGTCGATACTGCGCGCCAGCCAGCGCGACTGCGCTGCCGCCAGCCCGGGCGCCACTTCAGTGCAGGCCAGAATCAGCTGGGTGGCGCCGCGTGCAGCCAATCGATCGGCCAGTTGCCCGAACAGCGCTCCGCCCGCCGCGACTTCGCCACGTTTCACTGCATAACAACCCGGCACGAACAGATTATCCATCTCCTGCTCGTCGGGCAGCACCGTTTCGATATCCAACGCCGCCAGCCGCTGCTGATACCAGCCCGCCGCCAGCGTACCGTGGGTGGCGATGACCCCCACCCGCGGCGACGGCGTGCCGACCAACGCCAGCTGCGTCTGCGCCAGCGTGGCGTCGGCGATGTGCAACACCGGCGCGCGGCTGGCCGAGCGTAGTTCATCAAACCAGTGATGCGCGGTATTGCAGGGAATGATCAGGTGACTGACGTCCAGCCGGTTGAGATGTTCAATACCGTCCAGCAAGGCGGGCAACGGCGACTCGCCAATCCCGGCCAGCGCCCGCTGGCGATCCGGAATCTGCGGCACATTCCATACCGCCATCGGTACATGTTGCTGGTCGCGCTGCGCAGGCGTGGCGGCGATGATTTTCTGCAACAGATCGACGGTGGCGAGCGGCCCCATCCCACCCAGCACCCCGATCAGAAAACGCGTCGGCATCACCAGCCTTCCTGCTGCTCGAACGCCTGACGGTAGCCAAACAGTCCCGCCGCTCCGCCGGTGTGAATAAACAGCACGGTGTCGTCTTTACCAAACCGCCCTTTACGCACCAGATCGATCAGCCCGGCCAGCGCCTTGCCGGAATAGACCGGGTCCAGCAAAATCCCTTCCAGCTGCGCCGCCAGTTTCAGGGCTTCCAGCGTCCCGGCGGTGGGGATGCCGTATCCCTGCCCGACGTAATCACTGTTGACCTGAACAGCTTCGCGCGGCACCTCGCCCGCCAGCCCCAGTTTCTGCCAGGTGCGCTGCGCCAGTAGCCAGACATTCTCTTCCTGCTTCGCCTTCGGCGCCCGCACGCTGATACCCAGCACCGGAATGCCGCTGTTGCTGGCGGTCAGCCCGGTAACCAGCCCCGCCTGAGTGCCGGTGCTGCCGGTGGCGTGCACAATATGATCGATGCGCAGCCGCTGCTGGCTGGACTGATACAACAGTTCTTCGGCGCAGGCGACATATCCCAACGCGCCGGTCGGGCTGGAGCCGCCGCCGGGGATCACATAAGGCCGATGGCCTTGTTCGCGCAACGTCGCCGCCAGCGCTTCCATCGCCTGCTGCATGTCGGTGCCGGCAGGCAGGTGATCGACAATTTCGCCGCCCAGCAACTTGTCCAGCAACACGTTGCCGGAGCGCTGGTAATCAATGCCGTAATCCTCGACCCGCTTTTCCAGCAGAACCTGAGTCTTCAGCCCCAGCTTCGCCGCCGCGGCGATGGTTTGGCGCACATGGTTGGACTGGGTGGCACCCTGAGTAATGATAATGTCGGCGTCCTGTTGCAACGCTTCCGCCAGCAGAAACTCCAGTTTGCGGGTTTTGTTGCCGCCGGTCGCCAGCCCGGTGGCGTCATCGCGTTTGATATAAATCGTCGGGCCGCCGAGATAAGCCGATAAACGCGGCAGCGGTTCCAGCGGCGTGGGAAAATGGCCCAGCGACAAACGGGGAAAACGGGCGAGATGCATATTCTTCTCCTTGGGAAATAATCAATGTGTTTTAACCATCTCGTGTTTCATCTTATTTCAGCCACGATAATGAACTGACGAAACAATAAAAACGTGTTGCAGAGAGCGTCATGAAATAAGGAAAAACGCAGGATGATAAAAGTAATAAAAATAAGCGCGGCGCACAGATTGGCCGCCGGATCAGGCCACCTGGCGTTCCAGCTCGGTTAATTGCCGCCAACTGGTGTCGTCGACGAAAATACCGTTCGCCAGCCGCTGGCGATACGCCTGCTGTTCCGGATCGCCAGGCAGCAGCAATCCGCCGTCGGGCCGCGACTGACGCACCCAATCCAGCAACGCCGGGATTTCCTGTTGATAGCTGGCCGCGCCGCCCAGTCGTTCCGGGTCGATCAGTATCGACAGCATGCTGTTGATGATCTGCTTACCCTGACCCGTGGCGGTGCGCTCCGTGGCCCCGCCGGTCAGCGCCGCGCCAAGCAGCGAGCACACCAGCGCCAGACCGGAACCTTTATGCTGGCCGAACGCCAGCAGCGCGCCGAACGGCTCTTCCATCAGCCAGCGCGGGTCCACCGATGGCTGGCCCTGATTGTCGACAATCTGTCCCGACGGCAATGATCGGCCTTCGTTCCAGGCGATGCGCGCCTTGTTGCCGGCAATCACACTGGTGGCGAAATCGAGAATCACCGGCGAACCGCCTTCTACTGGGATCCCGGCGCAGAACGGATTGGTGCCGAAACGCGGTTGCTGTCCCTGCCAGGGCATGACGATCGGGCGGGTGTAGACATTGGCGAAATGCAGCGACACCAGCCCCGCTTGCGCCGCCTGTTCCGCCCAGGCGCCGATGCGCCCGAGATGGTGCGCGTCCGCCAGGCTGAGTACCGCCACGCCCTGCTGTTTCGCACGTTCAATCCCCTGAGCAATCGCCTGCCGGGCCACCACCTGGCCGAAGCCATGCTGCCCGGAAAACGCCAGCATCGGCCCGGCGTCAAGCGTCTTTTCCGCCTGCGCATGCGGCGCCAGCCCGCCTTCGCGAATCGCGGCGATATAGCGCGGCAACATGCTGACGCCGTGAGAATCATGGCCTTTCAGGCTGGATTCCACCAGATTATCCGCCACCAGACCGGCCACCTCCGCGTTCACCTCCGCCTCGTTCAGGCGTTCGCGCAAATAATGACGTAAATAATCGTGAGAAAAGACAGGCATGCTCCGGGTCCCCGTAAATCAGAAAGGTTTTACTATAATCCTCGCGGAAACCGGGGTAAGTGAATAATACGGGAAACCATAGCAATATTATTGCTTAGCAGAATATCGACCCTACTTAGCAGAAATCACTATAAATAGAATTTAAATAACTTATTCCCAAACAAGCTTTGCCGTCGGGGATTATAAAAATAGCATGCGAAAATTATCTGGTTAGAAATGAAAAAATGATCGCCGACTTTTATTAATTAAATAATTAACTGACTGTGAGACTATACCGATGGCGCCAGTGGAAATGCAATTCATAGCAATAAACCGGGTTGTAGAAATAAACCGGGTCGTAAAAATAAATCGAGCTGAAAACACGACCGGGCAGAATACATCCTCCAGCCACGTCAAACGCGGTTGGCTACTGGCACTGATGCTCGCGCTGGGTGCGGCGCCGCTGGCGGCACAGGCGGAGGGCAGCATCAGCATCGCCCAGCAGTTCGGCATCGGCTACCTGATTCTGGATGTGGTGCGCGACCAGCAGTTGATTGAGAAACACGGTAAACAGCAAGGGCTGGACATCAAGGTCGACTGGCGTACGCTGTCCGGCGCCACCGCGATCAACGAGGCATTGCTGTCCGGCGCGCTGGATGTGGCGTCCGCCGGGGTGCCGCCGATGCTGACTCTGTGGGACCGCACGTTGGGCAAACAGAATGTGCGCGCCATCGCCTCGCTGGGGTCGATGCCGAACTATCTGCTGAGCAATAACCCGGCGGTGAAAACCCTGCGCGACCTGAGCGACCGCGACCGTATCGCCACCCCTGCCGCCGGTGTCGGCTTTCAGTCGCGCACGTTGCAGATTGAAACCGCCAAACTGTTCGGCGACGGCGACTACAAACGCTTCGACAATATTACCGTCAGCCTGCCGCACCCGGACGCCAACGCGGCGCTGATCGCCAGCGGGTCGGAAATCACCGCCCATTTTTCCAGCCCGCCGTTCCAGTATCAGGCGCTGGAACACCCGAACGTGCACAAGATTCTGAGTTCCTATGACGTGCTGGGCGGGCCGGGCACCTTCAACGTGCTCTACACCACCCAGAAATTCCACGATGAAAACCCGAAAACCTACCGCGCCTTTTACGACGCGCTGAAAGAAGCCTCCGACATTATCAACGCCAACAAGGCCGCCGCCGCTGAAACCTATATCCGGGTGGAAAACTCGCGCCTGCCGCTACCGCTGGTCAAACGCATCGTCGAAGACCCGGAGGTGAACTTCACCATCGTGCCGCAACGAACGTCGGTATACGCCGAAAAACTGCAACAGCTTGGCGTACTGAAAAACAAGGCCGCGTCATGGAAAGACTACTTCTTCAATGAAATCCACGATCAGCCGGGCAGTTAACTATCCGGCTACAGGAGATTGCGATGTCCGCTCATCCATTGCATCCGCTGTTGCAGGTCAACGGCGTTGACCTGCGTTACCGCACCCATCGCGCGCAGATACAGGCGACCCATGACGTCAGTTTTGACGTGTTCCCGGCGGAGCGCTTCGTGCTGCTGGGGCCGTCCGGCTGCGGCAAGTCCAGTCTGCTGAAAGCGATCGGCGGATTTCTGTCGCCAGTCGGCGGTAGTATCCAGTTGGAAAACCAGCCGGTCACCCGCCCCGGTCCGGATCGCATGATGGTGTTTCAGGAATTCGACCAGTTGCCGCCGTGGAAAACCGTGCTGGAAAACACCCTGTTCCCGCTGGTCGCCAGCGGCACACTGGCCAAATCAGAGGCGCGCGAACGGGCGTTGCACTTTCTCGACAAGGTCGGGCTGGCGAAATTCGCCGATGCCTACCCGCACACGTTGTCCGGCGGCATGAAGCAGCGGGTGGCGATCGCCCGCGCGCTGGCGATGCAGCCGAAAATCCTGCTGATGGATGAACCCTTCGCCGCGCTGGACGCCCTCACCCGCCGCAAGATGCAGGAGGAATTGCTGGCGCTGTGGGAAGAGGTGCGCTTCACGCTGCTGTTCGTCACCCACTCCATTGAGGAAGCGCTGGTGGTCGGCAGCCGGATCCTGCTGTTGTCCCCTCATCCCGGCCGGGTGCGGGCGGAAATCAACTGCCATCAGTTTTCGCTGAACGATGCCGGCGGCGATGCTTTCCAGCACACCGCCCGACGTATCCACGATCTGTTATTCCCGTCGACGCCGGCCTCTCGCGGCGCGTCGGCTTCACCTGAGGTACCCCATGAATACATCTCCCCCGGTCAGGCCCGAGTATCAGCGTGAGCTGACGCCGCTGCCGCCCGACACGCTGGAAGCGCCGCTGCCGTGGCTGACCCGGCTGGCGCAGCACACCTTACTGCGTCGGCTGATATTGGTGCTGTTGCTGCTGGCGTTGTGGGAAGTCGCCGCCCGCTGGCAGAACAACGACCTGATGCTGCCCGGCTTTCTCCAGACATTACAGGCGTTCCGTCAGGATATGTTGAGCGGCGAACTGCCGCAGAAAATAGCGGTCTCCCTCGGCACGCTGCTTAAAGGCTATGTCATCGGCAGCGTGCTGGCGCTGTTGCTCAGTACGCTGGCGGTGTCGGTGCAACTGGGGCGCGACTTACTGGCGTTGCTCACCGCGATGCTTAACCCGTTGCCCGCTATCGCGCTGCTGCCGCTGGCGCTGCTGTGGTTCGGCCTCGGTGAAAAAAGTCTGGTTTTCGTGCTGGTGCATTCGGTGATGTGGCCGATGGCGCTCAACGCCTACAGCGGTTTTCTCGGCGTTTCCGACACCCTGCGCATGGCCGGGCGCAACTATGGCCTGACCGGTTGGCGCTACGTCGCCCACATGCTGATCCCGGCGGCGCTGCCGGCGATCATTTCCGGGCTGAAAATCGGCTGGGCTTTTGCCTGGCGCACGTTGATCGCCGCCGAACTGGTGTTTGGCGCCTCCAGCGGTAAAGGCGGGCTGGGATGGTACATCTTTCAGAACCGCAACGAGTTGTATACCGACCGCGTGTTCGCCGGGCTGGCTTCGGTGATCCTGATCGGGTTACTGGTGGAAGGGCTGATCTTCTCCACGCTGGAGCGCCTGACCGTCCGCAAATGGGGTATGCAGCGCTAGGCTGCGCAGAAAAATCGACAGGAGAAGCGAGAGCATGATCGCCATACAGGTTCCGGACACGTACCTCAATCAGGACGGCCTGCTCGCCCAGGTGGGCGACTATATTCAACCACTGGCTAAACGGGTGCTGATCATCACCAGCCCAACCGCCTGGCGGCACACTGCCGCCATGCTGGAAGCCAGCCTCAGGCAACACGGCCTGCACTACCGGACCTTATTTCTCGAAGGCTATTGCACCGAAGAGAGTATCGCCGCGCTGCGCGAACAGGCGCACATCGAACGCGCGGAGCTGATTCTCGGCGTCGGCGGCGGCAAGGTGCTGGATACCGCCAAAGCGGTGGCCGACCAGTCCGGCGCGTTACCGATGATCGCCGTGCCGACGGTTGCCGCCACCTGCGCCGCCTGGTCGCCCATCAGCGTGCTGTACAGCCGCGACGGCATGCATCAGGGGCGGCTTAGTCTGCGTCGCCTGCCGGTGTGGGTGCTGGTGGATAGCACCGTGATTGCCCGCGCGCCGGTGCGTTATCTGAAAGCCGGCATTGTTGACGCGCTCGCCAAATGGTACGAATTTCAGCCCTACCTACGGCACGGCGACGATGCCCTGTCGCTGCATATCAACGCGCGTATCGCCCGGCTGGCGGTCGATATTTTTGACGCGGACGGCGAGCAGGCGCTGGCGGACAACCAGCGACAACAGGCGACGCCGGCGCTGCGCCGGGTGATCGACGCGGTGATCGCGCTGGCCGGTATCGCCAACAGCGTCAAGGACGAGCGTGCCCGGCTGGGCGTCGCACACGCCATTCATAACAGCCTGACCCGCCAGCCGGAATCCAAGCGCTGGCTGCACGGCGAAAAGGTCGGCTTTGGCCTGGCAGTCCAGGCGCAACTGGAAGCACGCCACGGATTCGACAGTCAGGAGCTACTGACGCAATTGCGCCGCTACGACAGCCCGCAGACGCCGCAGGCGCTGGGCCTGACCGACGAAGCACGCTGGGACCTCGTTGCCGCACAGGTGACCATCCCGGCCGATGTCGCCGCCCGGCTGCCGTTCGCCGTAGACCGCAGCGCGTTAAGGCAGGCGTTGGCCGCTACGGCGCAACCCGCCACGACCGAGGCGCACTAATGCTGCGCCTCAATCAGAAAGCGGATTAATCCCCGCAAACGTATTGATGATGTCATCCCGCACATACGCAACACCCGAACTGTTGACTGTACGCTTATGCCAGATAAGGTATCGCTCGTTGGTCGGCGCGCCGTCGGGTTTGATTATGGCGACCTCAATGCCATTTGGCATTCAATGCCAATTTCTGGGGGATTTCACTAAATCAATGCCACCACTTTCGCCGGTAAGAGAACAATCGCAATCGCATGCCAGATTGTTTGGGGTAGGATATTAAACGGTGTCCTGCGCCGAGGCGTACCGAGGAATGCTCGCCTACTGTGATCACACATACGTGATCACACATAAATGACAGGGCACCACCTACGACTCATATACGCCAGCCATGAAAACAGGAGACACCCGGTGACATCCACCCCTTTGCACCTTTACGTCGACGCCCAGTTCGTCAGCCCATTTGCAATGTCGGCGTTCGTTGCCCTGCGCGAGAAAGCATTGCCGTTCGAACTGTCAACGGTAGACCTGGGTAACAAGGCGCAGCACGCGCCGGAGTATGCTGCGGCATCGTTGACCAGCCGGGTGCCGACGCTGGTTCACGACGGTTTTTCGCTGTCCGAATCGTCGGCGATTACCGAGTACCTTGACGAGGCGTTCCCCGGCACGCCGCTCTACCCTCAGTCTCTACAGCAGCGGGCGCGGGCGCGTCAGATACAGGCATGGCTACGGACGGACCTGATGCCCATCCGGCAGGAACGCTCATCGGAAACGATGTTCTACGACGCCACGTCGGCGCCGCTGTCCGCACCAGCGCAACAGGCGGCGGAAAAGCTGTTCACGATCGCGGATAAACTGCTGCCGGCAGGCGCTTTAACGTTATTCGACGCATGGAGCATCGCCGACCTTGATCTTGCGGTCATGCTAAACCGGCTGGTGATGAACGGCGATGCCGTACCACAGCGGCTGGAAGAATACGCCCGGCACCAGTGGCAACGACCGTCGGTGCAAGCGTGGGTTATGATGGAACGTCCATTGCGTTAACCGCCCTTTCTCTGACGAATGTAATTATCAGGAGGTTTGCCATGTCCCACTCATCCGAATACATCCCGCCGAAAGTCTGGACCTGGAATACAGCCAGCGGCGGCCTCAATCGCCCAATCGCCGGCGCCACGCACGACAAAGACCTGCCGGTCGGTCGTCATCCGCTCCAGCTCTATTCGCTGGCGACGCCAAACGGCCAGAAGGTGACCATCCTGCTTGAAGAACTGCTGGCGCTGGGTCATAGCGGCGCGGAATACGACGCCTGGCTAATCAGAATCGGCAACGGCGAGCAGTTCAGCAGTGGCTTCGTAGAAGCCAACCCTAACTCCAAGATCCCGGCGCTCGTGGACCACTCCGGGCCGCAGCCGGTGCGCGTGTTTGAGTCAGGCGCCATTCTGCTTTATCTGGCGGAGAAATTTGGCGAATTCCTGCCGACCGACGCCGCCGAACGCGCCGAATGCCTGTCGTGGCTATTCTGGCAGATGGGCAGCGCGCCCTATCTTGGCGGCGGTTTCGGCCATTTCTACGCTTACGCGCCGATCAAGATCGAATACGCTATCGATCGCTTCGCGATGGAAACCAAACGCCTGCTTGATGTGCTCAATCAGCGGCTGGCGCAAAGCGACTATCTGGCCGGTTCTCACTATACGATCGCCGATATCGCCGCGTTTCCCTGGTACGGCGGTCTGGTGAAAGGCTGGCTTTACGACGGCGCCGAATTCCTGTCGGTTCACGAATATCCGCACGTGCAGCGCTGGGCGGACGCTATTCTCGCCCGTCCTGCGGTTCAGCGCGGCCGCATGGTCAACCGCCTGAGCGGCGATCCCGCCACCCAGTTGCATGAGCGTCACGACGCCAGCGACTTCGAAACGCAAACACAGGACAAAGTGTCGGCACCGCGCTGACTGTACTCATCCCGCCGCTGCACTGACGGGCGGCGGGCTTATTCTTCGGTGAGAGGGAAATGAATACCGCAACATTCCCTGGCCTGCTCCAGCACATTAGAGACGATGAGAGCAATATCCAGCAATTGATGGCACCGGGACATATCCTGTGCGTTAACGATATCCCTGAACGCCTCAAATTCATAAATCATGTGATTTCTATCCGTCGTGTCGTCATGTTTTATCAGCGTTCCCGCTGTCGAAAATTCAACATGCTTACATACACTCGGTATATCGGTAATTTTCACATAGCCAGCCGTCCCCTGAACGGTTAAATAACCCGGACTGGCCGAATCTTTCGCACCGGTGCAGACAGCAATGAATTTCCCGTAATTCATGACCAGAATACCGGAAGTGTCGATGCCGTTGTGTCCCTTATTACAGCTATAGCTCACGCTCTCCGGCGCCCCAAATAAGGCGCAGACATCATATATATTATATAAGTTGATATCGTAAAGCGCGCCGCCCGATTTGGCGGGGTCGAATGCAGGATGCACGATACCGTTGAGGTAGTCGTCATAGCGGCTTGAATATTGCGAGTAATTCGCCTGTATCAGCTTAATCTCACCGATGTCGGCGACATGAGTCGCCAGATAATGAAAACCGGGCGTGTGAATCGAAGTGATGGCCTCAAAAAGATAACGCCCTGTTGATTTCGCCAGCGTGACCAGTTCCAGTAATTGCGCATAATTCGACGTGAACGGCTTTTCACAAATAACATGCTTTCCGGCGGACAGCGCTTTATGGGAATAGGAAAAATGCAGGTGATTGGGTATCCCGAGATAAACAAAATCAATGTCGCTATCCTGCAACAGGGCATCATAATCGGTATAAATCGCATGGATATTATATTGGCTTTTTAATGCTTCGCCTTTTTGCAGACTTCCCTGCCGGACGCATAAGGCAGCAATATCAATGCCTTCAATGTTTTTCAGTGCATCAAGACAGGACAGCACTATTTTGCCTGCCCCTACCAGCGCGATTTTCATGGGATAACTCCTGAGCGTATTACCGAAATACGACTGACTATACAAGATAGTCGTTATCGGTTATAGCCATCAGCGCTCAGGCTGCGTCCCGCCATTCTCTGCACCGGGCTGCGGTGAAATGCTGTCACGCCTCATTACGAGTACAGCCGAAACAACAGGCCACACCGGCGTGGCCTGTCAGCATGGTTCAGAACGGTTATCTGACTCTCTCACTCAGCGACTGATTGCTCATTAGTCGCGCCCATGCCCGCGTGACCTCATCAGGAATATCCACATGTCCAATAAAACCGGCGCCTGACGGCCCATAGCCATTCTGATCATCTCTCAGGCGTTTAACCTCGCCTAAAACCATCGCGGTATAACGCTCAATTTCCCACACTTCCGGCATTTGCCCGCCGGTAATCATCGGCTCGCCGCCAATCATGATGAGCGACGGGGTAAACACCGGCCAGCTGATAAACCGGCTGTCCATCCCTTTCTTATTCCAGCTGAACAGGAAGGTTTCTGTCGTGCGCCGTTGCATCAGGGGATCCTGCACCAGAATAATTTCCTGACGCGCTATCTCTTTATCAAGCACCAATTCCCGACTAAAGTCGGCGTTTTCTCCGCAGTTTCTGGAAGCGCTTTCAATAAATAGTTTCTCCGCGGCGATGCCGAATACGCTCATGGCGATGCTGGCAAGCATTTCCGCCTCGCTTTTATCCGCGGTATCGATCGCAGCGGTCAGACGATTATTTTTCACCGCCTGCTGTAACAGCACCGTTGAATGACCGATCCCACCGCTCAACAAGACCGGAATATCCGCCTTCTTCGCCAACGTCAACGCGCCGAAAATGTTGGGTAAAATGGCATGACCAGCGATAATCATCAGGTCGGGATTCATGGTTTTCACCTGCGGGAAATCATCCAGCGCCAGCCAACTTGCAATATCGTTAAGGTCGTGAATCACTTCATCGGATAAATCCATAACACCTCTCTTCGCCATCGCCACATGAAAAAATCCATCGTGTGGATGGCTATTCCATACCCGAAAGCTCGGGCAGCCAGATTTGCCAGCCGCCAGTATGCATCATTCAATTCAACTTCGTCGCCGCTGACGATTGCACAGGCTGAAAGACGGCGACCTGTCGACGTAAAAAAACCGGGCCAGGGCCCGGTTGTCTGACGTCACGCGGCAGGATTATTCCTGACCGGCGGGACGTGTCGCCAGCGTCATCCGTTCCTGCTCGTACGCACGCGCCTTATCTTCATCGAATTGCCCTTCCCATTTGGCGATCACCAGCACCGCCAACGCATTGCCCACCACGTTAAGCGCGGTGCGCGCCATATCCAGAATGCGGTCCACCCCGGCGATGAACGCCAGCCCTTCCAGCGGAATGCCGACGCTGCCCAGCGTCGCCAGCAACACCACAAAGGAGACGCCCGGCACGCCGGCAATGCCCTTGGAGGTGATCATCAGCGTCAACACCAGCACCAGTTCCTGCCACAGGCTGAGATCGATACCGTACAACTGGGCAATGAAAATGGCGGCGATGCTCTGGTACAGCGTGGAGCCGTCCAGATTGAACGAATAACCGGTCGGCACCACAAAGCTGGTGATGGCTTTCGGCGCGCCATAGGCTTCCATCTTCTGGATAATGCGCGGCAGCACCGTTTCCGAGCTGGCGGTGGAGTAAGCCAGGATCAACTCATCCTTCAGAATGCGGATCAGCGTCATGATGCGCAGCCCGCACAGCCGCGCCACTGCGCCCATCACCACCAGCCCAAAGAACAAAATCGCGATATAGACCAGAATCACCAGCTTGGCGAGCGGCCACAGCGAGGCGAAACCGAAGTTGGCGACAGTCACGGAAATGAGCGCAAATACCCCGACCGGCGCGTAGCGCATGATCATGTTGGTGACGCGGAACATGGTTTCCGACGCGCTGCGGAACACGTTAAGCAGCGGTTCACGCTGTTCGCGCGCCAGCGACGACAACCCGAGGCCGAACAGCACCGAGAAGAAGATCACCGGCAGCATTTCGCCCTTGGCCAGCGCGGCGAAAATGTTGGACGGAATCAACGACAGAATGGTGCTCACCAGGCTGTGCGAACCGCTTTGCACTTGCTCGGTGGTTTTCTCGTACTGGGAAATGTCCACTCGGGTGAGCATCGACATGTCAATGCCGTGCCCCGGCTGGAACACATTGGCCAGCGTAATGCCGATCACAATCGCCAGCGTGGTAATAATTTCAAAATACAGGATGGTTTTGAAACCGATGCGCCCCAGTTTTTTGGCGTCGCCGACGCCGGCGATGCCTACCACCAGCGTGGTGATAACAATCGGCACCACAATCATCTTAATCAACCGGATAAAAATATCCCCGGCCGGGCTCAGGATGTTGGCGATCAACCATTGCTTGTTGGACGGGTTTTCATGCAACCAGGCTCCGACGGCAATACCGATGACCAACGCGATGAGAATTTGCCAGGCAAGGCTAACTTTCTGTTTTTTCATGATACGAATCCATTGTCTGTGCTCCCTGCGACTACTTGCCGATGGTGAAACCACTGCCATCGGGCATTCCAGCTGACTGCTGAACTACGACAGATAAGGGGAGAGGTGAAGGTTGTTTTTTGCACAATTACGTGACCCACAGGCAAACATGTGACTCACCAAAACAGAGTGCGTAATCAAATAGTTATGCATTTAAAATGCGCAACTATTTGTATCGCAAAAGAAAATAAAAAAGCATAACCTATTGTTATGCCGCGGCATGCTACTATTCCCTCCCCCTGAGATCAAGCGCTTCATTCAGGGAACTTTTCATAATTATGCGTTTCATCACTGTGCGCCGGCTGCCCCAGCGCCGATGACCATCACAAAAAAATCCGGCCGCGCAGCAACAACACGCGGCCGGATTTTCGGGTGCAGGCGGCTGAATCGCCGTCGTCAGATTTGATAATCGATCACCGCTTCGTTGTCTTCGGCGAACACCCGAGCCTTGATGTCATCCTGCGTCAGCTCCGGGTTGCACAGTTGAATAAACTTCCAGGTGTAATTGCGTTGCAACTGCCCGCGTTTAAGACCCAGCCAGACCGTGCTGGCTTCAAACAGATGGCGCGCATCCAGCCGCACCAGTCCGGGATCGCGCGTCGCGTCAAACGACATGTCGGCGACGATGCCCACCCCCAGCCCCAGTTCGACGTAGGTCTTAATCACATCCGAGTCCTGCGCGCTGATGGAAATATGCGGCGTCAGGCCGGCGGCGGCGAACGCGCGATCGATACGGGAACGGCCGGTGATACCCTGCCGGTAAGTAATCAGCGGCACCGCGCTGAGCTTATCAAGCGTGACCGCCGGCTCTTCCGCCAGCGCATGCCCTTCCGGCACCAGAATGGCATGATGCCAGCGATAGTAAGGAAATGCCGCCAGCGAATTCACATTCATCAACTGCTCGGTGGCGATGCCAATGTCCGCTTCGCCGGATTCCAGCATCGCCACGATTTCATCCGGCGTACCCTGATTGAGCACCAGTTGCACCTGCGGATAAAGCGCGCGAAACTCCTTGATCACGCCCGGCAAGCTGTAACGCGCCTGCGTGTGGGTAGTGGCGATCACCAGTTGCCCGACGTCGTTGTCGCTGAACAGGTTCGCCAGCCGCCGAATATGATTGGCATCGTTGAGAATACGTTCGGCCATGACCAGCAGCTCTTTGCCCGGTTCCGTCATACCCAGCAGGCGCTTGCCGCGGCGGATAAAAATCTCAATACCCAGTTCTTCTTCCAGCTCGCGGATGTGACGGCTCACGCCAGACTGGGAAGTGAACAGGGTATTGGCGACTTCGGTCAGGTTATAGTTGCACCGCGCCGATTCACGGATAATCTTCAGTTGTTGAAAGTTCACGCCCTTGTCCCTTGTCCGTCGTTCTTGTTATCACTATTCATACGAAGTATTGTTATTCCGTACAAATAAGGAAAATTTACTATTTATAACTTTTTGTGATATGACGGCGTATTTCACCCCCGTCGCGCAACGGCAGTCCGCGGTTGCTTTTCGCAATGTGTGTGATGGCGGGTATATATAAGTGATTGCAGGAACATAGACGTATCAACAGGAAAAAACATGCTAAGTGGGATCTTTTTTGCCCTGTCCGCCGGACTGATGTGGGGACTGGTGTTTGTCGCGCCCTTGCTGGTGCCGGATTACCCCGCCATGCAATTGTCCACCGGACGTTACCTGGCATTCGGGCTGATTGTATTGCCGCTGGCATGGATAGACCGAAAACGGCTGCTACAGCTGACGCGCCGCGACTGGCTGGAGGCATTCAAACTGGCGGCGGTAGGCAATTTACTTTATTACCTGTTCCTGACCGCGGCGATTCAACGCATCGGCGTGCCGATCACCAGTATGCTGATCGGCACGCTGCCGGTGGTGATGGCGGTCAGCGCCAACCTGCTGTACGGCCGTCACGACGGACGTATGCCCTGGCTGCGGCTGGCTCCGGCGTTACTGTTGATCGCGTTGGGGTTGCTGCTGGTGAATATGGCGGAACTGAACGGCGAAGCGGCCGATGTGCCGGCCGGGCGTTACCTTGTCGGTATAGCATTGGCGCTGCTGGCGCTCGTCTGCTGGACATGGTATCCGCTGCGCAACGCGCGCTGGCTGCGTCAGAACCCGGAGCGACTGCCTGCCACCTGGGCCACCGCGCAGGGGTTGGCGACGCTGCCGATCGCACTGGCCGGATTCATCCTGGTCAACAGTTATCTCGCTGTCACGACGCCGGATTTTACGCTGCCGTTCGGCCCGCAGCCGTGGCGTTTCCTGACGCTGATAGCGGTCATCGGCCTGTTCAGTTCCTGGCTCGGCACCCTGTGCTGGAATGCCGCCAGCCAGCGTCTGCCCACCGTACTGGTAGGGCCGTTGCTGGTGTTTGAAACCCTGTCGGCGCTGGCGTATACCTTTATACTGCGCCAGTCGTGGCCGCCGCTGATGACCGCCGTCGGTATTCTGTGCCTGATCGTCGGCGTGATTTACGCCATGCGTATCAAGCTTGAGCCGGTGGTCACCCGGCATTCTCCCGATATGACCGGCGCCTGACGCTGCCAGCCGCGACACCGCTATTAAGAGATAACGGTGTCGCCTGGCAGTATAAATTCAGGCTGCATCTTCAATGAACTGCGGCGCCGGCACGCCCTTTGCGCAGTAGCCATGCCGATAAAAGAGACACGGTCTGGTATTTGTAAATTACGACCCGGCCCGGCTGTCATAATCACTAGAGCCGCTCAATGTGGCAGTGACTGAAAAAGTTTGTCACTTCATGAAAACAGCCAGTCCATTCCCCGGAGGGAAACAGGGTCTGGCAAAGTGTAGCGGTATTAGGTTCAACCATTTAGTTAACCCTTCCCTCTTGATGTCCTTTTTTAAGGTATTTACGTCCTTTACGCCACAACCTATCACTTCCAGAATGAAACGAAAGATCGAGCCAGGGTAGCGCTATCACAGGGATTGCGCATCGCTCCTCTGGCTTGATCACTCCCAAACAGGATTTTCTGTGAAGGCTTTCCGCTGACCCAGCAAGACTGCAAGGAATCTCAACCCTGGAGATAATTACCATGACAGATGATATTAAAAATAACGCCCCTGGCGCTCAATTAAGCAGCAGGGGCCAGGTTTCAAACGAACCTCTCAACATTGTTTTTGCTGTATACAATGGAGGTACGCTTCTCGACTTTGCCGGCCCCAGCGAGATCTTTCACCGACTGCCAAATACAAACGTTCGCTATGCCAGTCTCAACGGAGGAACCGTAACTCTCGAATTCGGCGTTAAGTACGGCAATACAGAGCGACTGATGGATATATTTAAGACTGATTTGATCATGGTACCTGGTGGCTCAGATATGACTGAAGCCATGCACCCTGAGTATCTGGCTCAGATAGGCCGACTGGCTAAAAACGCTAAATATATAACGTCGGTATGCACAGGCTCGCTCTCGCTTGCTGCGGCAGGCGTCCTTAAAGGCAAACGAAGTGCCTGCCATTGGGCTTTCGTCAACAGACTGGCAGAATACGGCGCCATTCCGGTTTCGGATCGTTTCGTTGAGGATGACAACGGCCGATTTATGAGCGGCGGAGGTGTAACGTCAGGTATTGATTTTGCGCTTCATGTTGCCGAAAAGCTGAAGGGAAAGCAGCATGCCGAATTCACACAGCTTGTCATCGAATATGATCCCGCTCCGCAATTCAGTTCCGGTCACCCAAGAAGTGCTTCGCCGGAGGTGCTTGCGATGGTTGAAAAAGTACTGCCTGGTGCCACCAAGGGCCTTGCACGAATTCCTGTCATTAAATAAGGGCCAACTGCTGAATGCGCAGGACTACAGTCGTGGTCTAACCATTACTCAATCCGCCATTTCCTCAACAGATCTAAGATAGGCTGTCACAACCGGCAGCAACCGGATGAGATGCGGCTATATAATTTATGGTGTAGGCGCTGGAGCCTAAATAAGCTCAGAGTTCTCTATCCATTCTGCCAGCTCTTCTTATTGATTGCGGCGGGTGTCCAAGAAGTTTGATAAAAGCACGTCGCATACGCTCGGGGTCATTGAACCCCACGGCAAGGGCGATTTGCTCTATGGGTTCGCTACCATCCTGCAGTCGCAATCGGGCAGCCTCAACACGTAAGCGTTCGACAGCCTTAGCCGGTGTTTCTCCCGTTTCACGGCGAAACACCCGTCCAAATTGCCGTGGGCTTAGCCTGGCTGCTTCTGCGAGACGCTCTATAGGCAACGTTTCATCCAGATGTTCTCTGGCAAAATTCAGCGCCATGCGAATACGGTCCGACTCAGGTTCCATTTGTGACATAGCTGAAAACTGAGACTGGCCTCCAGGCCGGCGATAGGGAACAACTAAATGCCTGGCAATAGCGCGTGTAATTTCAGCACCCAAATCTTTTTCAATCATAGCGAGCGATAAATCGATTCCAGCCGTGTGCCCTGCCGATGTCCAGATTGGTCCGTCAGCGATAAAGATACTATCAGCGTCGACCGTGATGCGTGGAAAGGCAGACTGTAGCTGGGCGGCATGACGCCAATGAGTCGTTGCCCGACGCCCGTCCAGCAAACCGGTTTCAGCCAGCAGAAACGCGCCCGTACATACGCTTGCTATCCGCGAGGCGTTGGTGCTCAATTGCCTGGCCGCGTCTATGTTCTCAGGCGACTGCATGGCGTCAATATTTCCCCCGACAAATATGACGGTGTCAAATGTATGTACCCCAAACGGTTTCGTCTCAAGTGCAAGACCCGCATTACCCACGATCGGGTTCCCGAATCGCGAGATTACATACAGTTCGTACGGGCTATACCCGGCAACCTTAGCCACATGAGCAAACGCTGCAAGTGGGCCGGCAAGATCAAGTACCTCGTGGCCGCTGCAAACGAAGAATCCAATGCGATGCATGATCATGGTAATCCCAAAATCCCGCTGAATGTCTTATTTTACGGAAAAGCCTCTATTAAAGCCAAAGTGTTATTTCCTGGCGAGATCGAGTTGATCCATTTTTGTCTTTAAATAGGGGAATACTTTATTTCCTACAAACGTGAGCATTCCTACCGCCATCCGCACCGCTCAATCTGGCTGTTACTGCATAAGGTGCACCATTTCAAGGAAACGACCAGCCCGTTCCGAGAAGAAGACATAGTTTGGCGAAAGTGTAGCGGTATGAGGATCAGCAACTCAGACCGACTTAGCCAGAAACGCGCCGACATCCGGCTCCACCTCTTCCATCTGCCGTAGCGCATCCAGCGTATCGCGCGCTTCCTGCTCGTCCAGCCGGCTCATGGCAAACCCGACGTGTACCAGCACCCACTGGCCGATCAGCGATGACGGTTGCCCGTCTTCCAGCACCAGCGCCACATTGACTTCGCGCCGCACGCCGCACACCTCCACCCACGCCAGTTGATGATCCGCCGACGCCCATTCCACCACCTGCCCCGGAATTCCCAGACACATAACGATTTCCCGTTGATCCTGACCACATTTGCTCGTCACCTTGTCCGGCGACAGCACCGTCTCCTGCTGATTCTCAGCGCGCCGCATAACGCTAGACGACCGAAAACACAGCGCGCCATCGCCGCCGCCGTTTGAGGCCGACGTGTCACGCCAACATGCTAAGCAAATTTGGTGCCAGCCGTCTTGATCCTGCGCCGGCCGCGAGCGGAAAGTGCTCTGAGTAATAGTATGTTGTAACTAAATCGCCATCATCCCGTAAAAACCGGCGGCGCTCGTCAAAAGTGTCGAGTTTTCACCCCCACCCGATGCTGTCGACGGTGACGACAATCGGGTAAAAACCGGCGGCAAAATGTCGTCACTAATGTCGAGCGGCAGGTTCGACTAGCCGCTGTTGATTGCACGCCTTTATCTAACTGACTGATTTTAAAAACCATCACTCCACTATTTTTCTTATGGCATGGAATATGCTTCCGGCGCAGGAAACATTTCTATCACCCCGGAGGGTATGGCTATGAACCGCTTCGTCATTGCGGAGCCAACGCGTTGTATCGGATGCAACACCTGCATGGCGGCCTGTACGCAGGTGCATCGCCAGCAGGGCCTGCAATCTCACCCGAGGCTGGCGGTCGAGCGCGATGCCAACGGCACCGCGCCGGTGTTATGCCGTCACTGTGAGGATGCGCCCTGCGCCAGAGTGTGCCCGGTCAACGCCATCAGGCATCAGGACCACGCCGTGCTGCTGGACGAAAACACCTGCATCGGCTGCAAACTGTGCGCCATCGCCTGTCCGTTCGGCGCCATCACGCCATCCGGCAGCACGCCGCTGGCAATCCCTACTACGTTTGATCACCACATCCCGCTGTCGCTGCTGTCCGATGTGCCGGTGAGTCAGCCGTCGGTTCATCCGATGCTGGCGTGGAACGCCGGGGTGCGCAGCATCGCGGTGAAATGCGATCTGTGCGACTTCCGCGAACAGGGGCCGGAGTGCGTGCGCGTCTGTCCGACACACGCGCTGTATCTGGTGGATGACGCCGCGCTGGACGACGCTATCGCCGCCAAACGCCGTCAGGCGGCGGAATGGCCGGAAGGCAACATCCCTTTTCCCGCCGCAGGGACTGACAGGGAGCAAACTTTATGATGATGCCACTGCAATTGATGACGCCTCTGCAATGGCTGGGCCTGTCGCTCACGCTGTATCTGGCCGGCGCGCTGCTGTCGTTATGTCTGTGCCGCCAGGAGTCGCTGGCGATTCGCTTAAGCGGGCTGTGCGCGCTGGCAGGCGGTTGTGCCGGTGCGCTGGCGGCAGCGCCCGTCCTGCTCGGCGGCGGCGTACTGACCGCCGTGTTCGACGGGCCGTTTGACGCCTTCGCTCACCTCACGCTGCGCTTCGATACTCTGGCCGCCTTCATGACGCTGGTGATCTCGCTGCTGGTGGCGGTGTCCGCCCTGTATTCGCTGGCTTATCTGGAGGAGTACCGCGGGCGCGGCGCCTGGGCGATGGGGTTCTTCATGAACCTGTTTGTCGCCTCAATGGTAGCGCTGGTGGTGGTGGACAACGCCTTCTATTTCATTGTGCTGTTCGAAGTGATGTCGCTCAGCTCCTACTTCCTGGTGATCGCCGATCAGGATGAAGAGGCGGTCGGCGCCGGGTTGCTGTATTTCCTGATCGCCCATGCCGGTTCGGTGCTGATCATGATTGCCTTCTTCCTGCTCTATCGTCATAGCAGCAGCCTCGATTTCGCCGATTTCCGCCACGCCGCGTTGTCGGCGCCGCAAGCCTCGGTGGTGTTCCTGCTGGCGTTCTTCGGCTTCGGCGCCAAAGCCGGGATGCTGCCGTTGCACGGCTGGCTGCCGCGCGCGCACCCGGCCGCGCCATCGCACGCCTCGGCGCTGATGTCGGGCGTGATGGTCAAGATCGGCGTATTCGGCATCATCAAAGTCGGTGTTGATTTGCTGGGCGCGACCGAAGCCTGGTGGGGCGTGGTGGTGCTGGCGTTCGGCGCGGTGTCGTCGGTGCTGGGCGTGCTGTACGCGCTGGCCGAACACGATATCAAGCGTTTGCTGGCGTACCACACGGTGGAGAACATCGGCATCATTCTGATGGGGGTCGGCGTCGGCATGATCGGCATCGCCACCCATCATCCGCTGCTGGCGCTGCTTGGCCTGTTAGGCGGGCTGTATCACCTGCTCAACCACGCGGTGTTCAAGGGGCTGCTGTTTCTCGGCGCCGGCGCGGTGATCTACCGCGTTCACACCAAAGACATGGAAAAAATGGGCGGTCTGTCTCGGCTGATGCCGCGTACCGCGCTGGCGTTTTTGGTCGGGTGTATGGCGATATCCGCCCTGCCGCCGCTCAACGGTTTCGTCAGCGAATGGTTTACCTACCAGTCGCTGTTCACCCTCAGCCATGACGGCGGCATCGGCCTGCGGCTGGCCGCGCCGATCGCCATCGTGATGCTGGCGATCACCGGCGCGCTGGCGGCGATGTGTTTCGTCAAAGTGTACGGCATCAGTTTCTGCGGCGCGCCGCGCAGTGAGAAAGCCGCTCACGCCCGCGAGGTCCCCTGGCCGATGACGGTCGCCATGTTACTGCTGGCGCTGCTGTGCGTGCTGCTCGGCGTCGGCGCCAGCGTGGTGGTGCCGGTGATGACCCGCATCGCGGCGGACCTGGCGCACACCCCGGCCGTCATGATGGCCGCGGGGCTGGGCGTCTTCCCCGGCGACCACCTGCAAACCCGTCTCAATACGCCGCTGATTTTCATCCTGCTGCTGGCGCTGCCGTTGCTGCCGCTGATGCTCTACAGCCTGCTGCGCGGGCCGCGTCTCGGCTTTCGCCACAAGGGCACGCCCTGGGCCTGCGGCTACGGCTACGAGTCCGCCATGTCGGCGTCGGCCGGCAGCTTTACCCAGCCGCTGCGGGTGATGTTCGCGCCGCTCTACCGCGTGCGTAAAACCCTCGATCCGGCGCCCGCGATGCAACAGGCGCTGGAAAAGACCACGCAGGCGGCGGCGTACGTCGAACCGGTATGGGACGACCACGTGGTGATGCCGGTGGTCAGCGGCGTGCAGCGCATCAGCCGCGCGGTGCAATGGATTCAGCACGGCGATTTCCGGGTGTACTGCCTGTATGTGGTGGCGGCGCTGGTTGCCCTGCTACTGGCCACTCTGGCTTAAGGAGACCGGAACATGACTTACGTTTCACTCGTTTTTCCGCTGCTGGGCGCGCTGTTGCAGGCCGTCCTGCTGATGGCGGCGGCTCCGCTGTTGTCCGGCATGTCGCGCGTGATCCGCGCCAAAATGCACTCCCGGCAGGGGCCGGGCCTGCTGCAGGATTACCGTGACATATTCAAGCTGCTGCGCCGTCAGGAAGTGGCGCCCGAGCATAGCGGCGGCGTGTTTCGCCTGATGCCGTTCATCCTGCTCGCCACCATGCTGCTGGTGGCGATGACGCTGCCGGCCGTGACCGACAGTTCTCCGTTCGGCGCGGCGGGCGACGTCATCACCCTGCTGTATCTGTTTGCGGTATTTCGCTTTTTCTTCTCCCTGTCCGGCCTGGACTCCGGCAGCACCTTTGCCGGTATCGGCGCCAGCCGCGAACTGACGCTCGGCATTCTGGTCGAGCCGATTCTGATGCTGGCGTTGTTGGTGGTGGCGCTGGTCGCCGGCTCCACCAACATCGGCAACATCAGCGTCAAACTGGCGAGCGGCCACTGGGTGTCCCCCACCGCCACCGCGCTGGCGCTGCTGGCCTGTGCCTTCGCCACCTTTATTGAGATGGGCAAAATCCCGTTCGACGTGGCGGAAGCGGAGCAGGAACTACAGGAAGGGCCGCTGACCGAATACGCCGGCGCCGGGCTGGCGCTGGTGAAATGGGGCATCAGCCTCAAGCAGGTGGTGGTCGCCACGCTGTTTCTGTCGATTTTCGTGCCGTTCGGCAAGGCCGAAACGCTCACGGCGGTCAGCCTGCTGTGGGGCACGCTGGCGCTGATCATCAAGCTAGTGGTGGTGTTCGTCATCGCCGCGATTATCGAAAACAGCCTGGCGCGTGGGCGCTTTCTGCTGACCGGCCGGGTAACCTGGCTCGGCTTCGGCGTGGCGGCGCTGGCGTTCGTTTTCTACCTGACCGGACTATAAGGAGTCGGCATCCATCATGGAGAATATTGCTCTTGCGACCCTGCTGCTGCCGTTTCTCGGCGCGTTGTTGGTCGCCTTTGCGCCGCAGCGCTTCGCCAAAGGGGTGTGTACGCTATTCGCCCTGCTGGCGACGCTCGGCATGGCGCTGCTGGCCTGGCGTTACCTCGACGGCGGCAAAACCGACCAGGTCGTCACCCTTTACCGTTACGGTCAGGCCGATCTGTTCGGTTTTGTGTTTGACCGCATCAGTCTGTTGATCGGCTTTGCGGTGGTGTCGCTCGGTTTTCTGGTCAGCCTCTACTCCTGCGGCTACCTGACGCTGGGCAACCGCGAACATCCGCACGACGGCAGCAATCGCTACTACGCGTTTCTGCTGGTGTTCATCGGCGCAATGGCCGGGCTGACGCTGTCATCCACTATCCTCGGCCAGTTGCTGTTCTTTGAAATCACCGGCGGCTGTTCCTGGGCGTTGATCGGTTACTACCAGAAACCGAAATCGCTGCGCTCGGCGCTGAAAGCGCTGCTGGTGACCCATATCGCGTCTGTCGGCCTGTATCTGGCGGCGGCCTGGCTGTTCGCCACCACCGGCACTTTCGCGCTCAGCGCCATCGCGCAACTGGACGACAGCAGCAAAATCATCGTGTTCGGCGGCATTCTGTTCGCGGCCTGGGGCAAGTCGGCCCAGTTGCCGCTGCATGTCTGGCTGCCGGATGCGATGGAAGCGCCGACGCCGGTGAGCGCCTACCTGCACGCCGCCTCGATGGTGAAAGTCGGCGTGTATATTTTCGCCCGCGCCATTCTGTCCGCCGTCGAGGTGCCGCACATCATCGGCGTGGTCGGCGTCATCATGGCGACCATCACGCTGGTGTACGGCTTCCTGATGTACCTGCCGCAAAAAGACATGAAGCGGCTGCTGGCCTACTCCACCATCACCCAGCTCGCCTACATCTTTCTGGCGCTGTCGCTGTCTATTTTCGGCTCGCGCATGGCCTTCGACGCCGGTATGGCCTACATCTTCAACCACGCTTACGCCAAGAGCCTGTTCTTTCTGGTGGCCGGCGCGCTCAGCTACAGCTGCGGCACCCGTATGTTGCCGCAGTTGCGCGGCATGATGAAGCGCCTGCCGCTGCTCGGTGTGGGTTTCTGCGTGGCGGCGCTGGCGATCACCGGCGTGCCGCCGTTCAACGGCTTCTTCAGCAAATTCCCGCTGTTCGCCGCCGGGTTTGCGCTCTCAAACGACGCCGTGTGGCTGCTGCCGCTGCTGATCATCGCGCTGGTGGAGTCGGTCGCCAGTTTCGCCTGGTTCCTCTACTGGTTTGGCCGCACCGTGCCGGGCGAGCCGTCTGAGGAAGTAGCGTCGGCCACGGCGGTGCCGGCGTCGATGAATCTGGTGCTGCTGGTGCTGATCGTGATGTCGCTGTGCTCCAGCGTTATCGCCGCACTCTGGCTGAAATAAGGAACTCCCATGACTGGATCTCTTCTCGTCAATAATCTGGCTGGTTTGCTGATCATCACCTCGCTGCTGGTGATCGCCGCCAGAAAACCCACGGTGTCCGCCGCGCTGTACGCGTTGCAGTCGCTGGTGCTGGTGCTGATCTTTGTGGCGCTGGGCGGGTTGCTGGGCTCCCACGAGCTGTATCTGTGGTCGCTGACCGCCTTCATCACCAAGGTGGTGATGGTGCCCGCCATTATGAGCTTCGCCTTCTGCCGGCTGGCTGACCCGAAAGCCGACGGCGGCGTAATCGGCACCGCGACCCTGATACTGATCGCCACCCTGATTGTGTTGCTGAGCTACTTTGCCGTCGCGCCGGTAAAACTGCCGATGGTCAACGACCTTAAACCGGTGCTGGCGGTATCGCTCGGCCACTTCCTGATCGGCCTGCTGTGCATCGTCAGCCAGCGCAACATTCTCAAACAGGTGTTCGGCTACTGCCTGATGGAAAACGGCGCCCACCTGACGCTGGCGCTGCTGGCCTACCGCGCGCCGGAGCTGGTGGAGATCGGCATCGCCACCGACGCCATTTTCGCCGTCATCGTGATGGCGCTGATGGCGCGCAAAATCCACCGCACGCTGCACACGCTGGATGTTCAGCAACTGACCGCGCTGAAAGGATAATCACATGACGACTTTGGATCTTTTTTCCCTGCTGCTGGGCGTGCCGTTTGCTGCCGCCCTGCTGGCGTTCGCCTGCCGCTTTACCGGCTCGGCGGCGCGTGCGCTGGTGAGCCTGATTCATCTGCTCGGCATCAGCGCGCTGCTGCTGACGGCATTGCTGGCGGTATGGACGGTGTACCAGCAGGGCGAGCTGCTGGCGGCCCACCGCTGGCTGCATCTCGACAGCCTGAGCGCGCTGTTTCTGGCGATTCTCGGGGTAATCGGCTTTCTCACCGGCCTCTACTCGATGGGGTACATGCGCCACGAAGTCGACGGCGGCGAGATTAGCGTCACCACGCTGTGCCACTACTACGGCTTCTTCCACCTGTTCCTGTTCACCATGCTGCTGGTGATCACCAGCAACAACCTGATCCTGATGTGGGCGGCGATTGAAGCCACCACGCTCAGTTCGGCGTTTCTGGTGGGCCTGTACGGCCAACGCTCGTCGCTGGAAGCGGCGTGGAAATACATCATTATTTGTACCGTCGGCGTCGCGTTCGGCCTGTACGGCACGGTGCTGGTGTACGCCAACGCCGCCAACGTGATGGCGGAACCGGGCAACGCCATTTTCTGGACCGAGGTGCTGCAACACGCCGGCGAGCTGGACAGCACGCTGATGCATCTGGCGTTCATCTTTATTCTGATCGGCTTTGGCACCAAAACCGGCCTGTTTCCGATGCACGCCTGGCTGCCGGACGCCCACAGCGAGGCGCCCAGCCCCACCAGCGCCCTGCTCTCCGCCGTGCTGCTCAACTGCGCGCTGCTGGTGATCGTGCGTTACACCATCCTGATCAGCGCCGCCATCGGCCCGGAATTTCCGCAACGGCTGTTGCTGGTGTTCGGCCTGCTGTCGGTGGCCGTCGCCGCGTTCCTGATTCTGGTACAGCGCGACATGAAGCGCCTGCTGGCCTACTCCAGCGTGGAAAACATGGGGCTGATCGCCGTGGCGCTCGGCATCGGCGGCCCGCTCGGCATTCTGGCGGCGCTGCTGCACACCCTGAACCACAGTCTGGCGAAAACCCTGCTGTTCTGCGGCTCCGGTAACGTACTGCTGAAATATGGCACCCGTGATATGGACGCGGTGAAAGGCATCCTGCGCGTCGCGCCGGTGACGGGCACGCTGCTGGCCGGCGGCGCGCTGGCGCTCGGCGGTATGCCGCCGTTCAACGTGTTCCTGAGCGAGTTCATGACGGTGACCGCCGGCATCCACGCCGGTCAGTTGCCGCTGGTGCTGGTGTTGCTGGCGCTGCTGACCGTGGTGCTGGCCGGGCTGGTTCGCATGATCGCCACCAGCGTGCTGGGCAGCCAGCCGGAAGCGGTCAGCAAAGGCGAACTGGGTTGGCTGACCACCGCGCCGATGCTGATTCTGCTGGTGTTGATGCTGGTGATGGGCACCCGCATTCCGCAGCCGGTCATCCATTTGCTGGAACAGGCCACCGCCATTGTTTTAAACGGCAGCCATGCCGGCGAGCCAACGCCGCCGAGTCTGGGCTGGCCGTCGCTGAGCGCCCGTACTACCACGTCGGGTACTACCACGTTGGATACTACCACATTGGGTACTACCACGCCGGACACGGCGCCTGCGTCATCGTTAACCCCTTCCCGTCAGGAGATGTACCGTGATTAATTCATCCGCCGCGACCAGCGCTGAAAATTTAGGCGCTAATTACGTCGCCCATGTCAGACAGCAATTCCCGACGGCGATTCTGGAAGAAGAACGGCAAACCGCCAATCAGTTGACCATCACCGTCAAACTGCACCAGTTGCCGGAGGTGGTGGAATATCTCTACTACCAGCACGGCGGCTGGCTGTCGGTGTTGTTCGGCAACGACGAGCGTACCCTCAACGGCCATTTCGCCGTCTACTATGTGCTGTCGATGGAACAGGGCGAGAAGTGCTGGGTGGTGGTGAAAGCGCTGGTCAACCCAACGGTGCCGGAGTTTCCGTCGGTGACGCCGCGCGTGCCCGCCGCCGTGTGGGGAGAGCGCGAGGTGCGCGACATGTACGGGCTGATCCCGGTCGGCCTGCCGGATGAGCGCCGGCTGGTGCTGCCGGACGACTGGCCGGACGAACTCTACCCGCTGCGCAAAGACGCGATGGATTACCGCCAGCGCCCTGCCCCCACCCGTGACGACGAGTCCTACACCTTCGTCAACGACGCCACCGGCGACACCCGGGTAGTGCCGATCGGTCCGCTGCACATCACCTCCGACGAACCGGGGCACTTCCGGCTGTTTGTCGACGGCGAACAGATTATCGATGCCGACTACCGCCTGTTCTACGTCCATCGCGGTATGGAAAAGCTGGCGGAAACCCGCATGGGCTACAACGAAGTGACGTTTCTGTCCGACCGGGTGTGCGGCATCTGCGGTTTCACCCACAGCGTGGCGTATACCTCGTCCATCGAGAACGCGCTGGGCGTAGTGGTGCCGGCGCGCGCCCATACCATCCGCAGCATCCTGCTGGAGGTAGAGCGCCTGCACAGCCACCTGTTGAATATCGGCCTATCCAGCCATTTCGTCGGTTTCGACACCGGCTTCATGCAGTTCTTCCGGGTGCGCGAAAAATCGATGCAGATCGCCGAGATGCTCACCGGCGCGCGCAAAACCTACGGTCTTAACCTGATTGGCGGCATCCGCCGCGACATCCTGAAAGAAGATCGGCTGAAGACCATCCGGCTGATCCGTGAAATGCGCGCAGAGGTGACGCAGTTGACCGATATGCTGCTCAACACCGCCAACATGGCGCAACGCACCCAGGGGGTCGGCGTGCTGAACCGTCAGGTGGCGCGCGACTACAGCCCGGTGGGGCCGATGATTCGCGCCAGCGGTTTTCAGCGCGATGTGCGCGTCGAGCACCCGTTCGCCGGCTATCTGGACCTGCCGATGGAGCTGCATCACCTCGACGGCGGCGACGTTTACTCCCGCGTACTGGTGCGGGTGCGTGAAGTGTTCACCTCTTTGGCGATGATCGAATTCGGGCTGGACAACATGCCGGACGGGCCGATCCTCAACGAGCACATCCATTATCAGCCGCACAAGTTCGCGCTGGGCTTTACCGAAGCGCCGCGCGGCGAAGACATCCACTGGAGCATGACCGGCGACAACCAGAAGCTGTTCCGCTGGCGCTGCCGCGCCGCCACCTACGCCAACTGGCCGGTGCTGCGCTTTATGCTGCGCGGCAACACGGTGTCGGACGCGCCGCTGATCATCGGCAGCCTCGACCCCTGCTACTCCTGTACCGACCGCGTCACGCTGGTGGATGTCCGCAAGAAGAAAGTCACCACCGTGCCGTACAAAGAGATCGAGCGCTACGGACTGGAACGCACCCGTTCGCCGCTGAAATGAGGGAGGCCCCATGATTAAATTGTTCAAAACCATCCTCAAGGCGGGCAACAGCACGGTGAAATACCCGTTCGCGCCGCTGGCGGTGCCCGCCGGATTTCGAGGCAAACCGGAGTACGACCCGGAGCAGTGCATCGGCTGCGCCGCCTGTACCATGGCCTGCCCGGCCAATGCCCTGACGATGGCTAACGACCTGGACAACGGCACCCGCACCTGGCAGTTGTTCCTCGGCCGCTGCATCTTCTGCGGCCGCTGCGAAGAAGTGTGCCCGACCCGCGCCATCGTGCTGTCGCAGGAGTTCGAAATGGCGGTCGCCAGCAAGGCCGACCTGTACCAGCGCGCCACCTTCCAACTGCTGAACTGCCATGTCTGCCAGCGGCCGTTCGCGCCGCAGAAAGAGGTGGAATACGCGATGGCGCTGCTGGCGCACGCCGGGGTGCCGGAAAACGAGGTGGAGGCGCGTCGCCACCAGTTCGAAACCTGTCCGGACTGCAAACGCAAACAGAACATGAACCATCAGGGCAACGTGCGGCTGAGTCAGCACCTGTCCGCCCCGACCACTCACAAGGGGAATGCGCAATGAGTATGCTGCCCAACGGGGTCGATCACTACCACACCACCCCGATTACGCTCGACGAACAGGCCCAACAGCTGAAAAAGACGCTGTTGAAAGATATCCAGCGCTCCGCCTACGTCTACCGCGTGGACTGCGGCGGCTGCAACGGCTGCGAGATCGAGATCTTCTCCGCCATTACGCCGCTGTTCGACGCCGAACGCTTCGGCATCAAGGTAGTGGCGTCGCCGCGTCATGCCGACATCCTGCTGTTTACCGGCGCGGTAACCCGCGCCATGCGAAGCCCGGCGCTGCGCGCTTATGAATCGGCGCCGGATCCGAAAATCTGTATCTCCTACGGCGCCTGCGGCTGCGGCGGCGGCATCTTCCACGACCTGTACTGCGTGTGGGGCGGCAGCGACAAAATCGTGCCGATCGACGTCTACATCCCCGGTTGCCCGCCGACCCCGGCGGCGACGATTTACGGTTTTGCGGTGGCGCTGGGGCTGCTGGAGCAGAAACTGCACGGCAGCGACCACCAGCAGGCCGAACATGAGAAAGCGGCGCTGATTCATCCGGCGGTGCCGCTGGATTTGCGGGTGCGGGTGGAGCAGGAAGCCCGTCTGATGGCGGGGTATCGCCAGGGGCGGGAAATCAGCGACCGTTTCCTCGACTTGCTGGAAAACCAGCCGCTGGAAGGCTTTGAGCATCGCGTCACCCGTTGGCTCAACCAATATGAAGACCCGCGGCTAAACGAGATCGTCGGTCATCTGCTGCAGATTTATCACGCCATGCTGCGCGGGGAGATCCTGTCATGAGCAGCGTTCGTTTTTATGCCCTGAACCGCAAGTTTCTCGACAGCCGCGACAAGATACCGGAGCAGGCGCAGCAGGTGATGTATTACTCGCTGGCTATCGGCCATCACGTCGGCGTCATCGACTGCCTGAAACAGGTGTTGCATTGCCCGCTGGCGGAGTACGAAGGCTGGGTCGGTCAGTTGAGTGATGAGGAAGCCCGCCGCAAGATGCTGGGTTTGCTGCGCTTTGGCGAAATCACCATTGACCACACCCACACCGCGCTGCTGGGCGCTGCCTTCACCGCACTGGCGGCGGGGGATCGCTACCCGGAATGGACCGCTACGCTGGTGGACTATCTGGCGGCGATGCAACGGGAACCGGCTATTTATCTGATGGTGAAACGCCTTGATGACTGAACACCCTTTACACACCGAAGCCCCTTTATATATCGAAAACATGGTGCTGACCGTCGGCAACACCCTGATGGGGGACGACGGCGCCGGCCCGCTGCTGGCGGAACGCATGAGTCAGCAACCGGTAGCGGGCTGGTCGGTGATTGACGGCGGCGCCATTCCGGAAAATGCCGCTCACACGCTGCGGGAACTGAAGCCTCGCCGCCTGCTGGTGGTGGACGCCACCGACATGGGGTTGGCGCCGGGCGCCATCCGCATCGTCGATCCGGATCGTATCGCCGAAGACATGCTGATGAATACCCACAGCCTGCCGCTGAACTACCTGATCGACAGCCTGAAGGAAGACATTCCCGAGGTCATTTTCGTCGGCATCCAGCCTGCGCTGGTGGCGTTCTATTTTCCCATCAGCCTAGAAGTAACCCGGGCGGTGGACACCCTGTATCAGCGATTATCCGGCTGGGAGGAGAACGGCGGGTTTGAGGTGCTGGCGTAAGGCGCACGTGCATTGACGTGATATTGGCCTGATAGGGCTACGGGCGGAGCAGACGCCAGCTCCGCCCCTGGCAGGCCCACGGCTTACTTCTCTTCCAGTTGCAGCACGGTATGCGCCAGGCTGACCACCGTCGCAAGACTGACATGGGTATTTTTATTCAGCGACTTATACAGACTGGTGCGACTTTTCGCCCCCGCCTCTTTGGCTACTGTGCTGTTGCCATGTTTTTCTACCGCGATTTTCAACGCCGCTTGCAGAATTTCCGGCCGGTTCTCAATCACGGCATCATAGAAGGCGCGAGAGATGACATCAGCGAAGTTCTTTTCTCGCACCGCAAGCGTGTGGCTGACATACTCCCCTTTTTTCCGCAATTCCGACGCGGAAATCTTAATATCCGGCGACCATTCCAGCGAACCATCCGGCAGCAGCCCAAACTTGATAAATAGGCTGGCGTTCGAAAATACCGGGCTGGAGGCATATTGATAAAGATTGATGTCGCAAACCAAACCATCCTCATAGGTCAGGCGCAACGAAAAGTCGCCAATCACGTCAACTTCCACGATTTTATGCATAAATGCCTCACAATTTTCCCGGATTTCTCCCCACTACCGCCCGCTCCCACATACTCAGCAGTTGTTCCCGATGGGCTCTGATATGCGCAAGCGCCATCTTGCGCTTGTTATTCGGCAGATATCCTTCGATCTCTGTTCCAGTACGAATACTGATGATCAGCTCATGGTTGCCGTAGCAGACATGCACATGCGGCAAGTGGTGCCGTTCATCATCGTAAAAGTACAAATGGAAAATTAGCCCTGCCAGTCTGTCAATCTCAGGCATTGGCACTCCTTGTCAATGAGCAGATTAACACCGTATCCCAAAGGATACAATCATCCAATTTCAGTCTTACCACCTGCAAAAGGCTTCATGTTGATTTCACTGAAAAATAAAAAGCCATTGCGCGCCGCTGAAACGCGCGGGTAAAGCGCCATCGCGCTGAAGACACAATAAGGGCCAGACTTTCTAACCTCGATAGACAGTTTTCAGAGCTGGAACACGCTTCGCAACAGATTGGTTTTTCTCTGCCTGTTGCTGCGGCCTGCATCGCGCCGGGCACACGTCGTCAAATCTGCCGAACCTCGTCGACTGACACTCGTCACCGGCCGGTCACAGGCTGCCCCCCCCAAAAAACTCACTTTAAATCTCTTATAAATCAAACTTATAAACCATAAGCATTCATTCTGGCATAAACCCTGCTTTATATGTGGCGATGTGTCGGCGGCCGAGCCTTCGACATAACCCTTAGTCCATCAGAGCCGCGGAAGGAGACCCTGTCATGAACCGGTTCGTTTTAGCAGACCCCAGGAAATGTATTGGCTGCCGCACCTGCGAAGTCGCCTGCGTGCTGGCGCACAGCGACGGTAACCCGTCGTCGCTGTCGCCAGAGCATTTCACACCGCGCCTGAAAGTGGTGAAGGGACTGAATGTCAGCACCACGATTCAATGCCGCCACTGTGAAGACGCCCCCTGCGCCAATGTTTGTCCCAACGGGGCGATCGTACACGCCGGCGATCATATCCGGGTGCAGCAGGAAAAATGCATTGGTTGCAAAACCTGCGTGGTGGCCTGCCCGTACGGCGCCATGACGGTGATCAGTAAACCGGTGGCGCGTATCAGCCATTATCAGACACTGGGTAACTGCATCAAGGCGGAGGCGCACAAGTGCGACCTGTGCGAAGGACGCGCCAACGGCCCGGCCTGTGTCGAAGTCTGCCCGACCAAAGCCCTGCGCCTGATCAGTCGGGAAGACATTCAGGAGATGATTCAACGTAAACAGCGGCGCGCAGCACTTGATGAAGCCGCGGAAATGAAATTCTGAGCGTGCCGCCGGTACGATGAAGGAGAGCAATGTCATGCAGAAAGTGATTACCGTCTGCCCTTACTGTGGGTCAGGCTGCAAAATTAACCTGTTGGTGGAAAACGGTAAAGTGGTCGGCGCGGAAGGCGCCAACGGCCTGACCAACGAAGGCGAACTATGCCTGAAAGGCTATTACGGCTGGGATTTTCTCAACGACACCAAGCTGTTAACCCCGCGACTGAAGCAACCGATGATCCGCCGCCAGAAAGGCGCGCCGTTTGAGGTAGTGTCCTGGGACGAAGCCATCGACTTCGCCAGTTCCCGCCTGAAAGCCATCAAAGAAAAATACGGCCCGGACGCCATCATGCACACCGGTTCTTCCCGCGGGCCGGGCAACGAAACCAACTATGTGATGCAGAAATTCGCCCGCGCGGTCACCGGCACCAACAACATCGACTGCTGCGCCCGCGTTTGCCACGGCCCGTCAGTCTCCGGTCTGCAGGTGACGCTGGGCAACGGCGCGATGAGTAACTCGATCTGCGAAATCGAACACACCGACTGCATTCTGGTGTTCGGTTACAACGCCGCCGATTCTCATCCGATTGTGGCGCGCCGCATCATCAAGGCCAAAGAACGCGGCGCCAAAATCATCGTCTGCGACCCGCGCCACATCGAAACCGCACGTATCGCCGACCTGTGGCTGCCGCTGAAAAACGGCTCCAACATGGCGCTGGTCAACGCCTTCGCCAACGTGCTGATCAATGAAGGGTTGTATAACGCGAATTTCGTGGCCCAGCATACCGAAGGGTTCGAGGAATACCGCAATCTGGTGGCGAAATACACGCCGGAATACGTAGCGGACATCACCGGTCTCGACCCGCAGTTGATTCGCGACGCCATTCGCCTGTACGCCGCCGCGCCGTCCGCCACCATTTTGTGGGGCATGGGCGTCACCCAGTGGACGCAGGGCGTGGATGTGGTGAAAGGCTTGTCCGGTCTGGCGTTGCTGACTGGCAACCTCGGCCGCCCGAACGTCGGCGTCGGCCCGGTGCGTGGTCAGAACAACGTACAGGGCGCCTGCGACATGGGCGCACTGCCGAACCAGTTCCCCGGCTACCAGAAAGTCACCGATGCGGACCTGCGCGAAAAGTTCGCCAAAGCCTGGGGCGTACCGTCGCTGTCCGACCGTATCGGCTACTCGCTGACCGATGTGCCGCACATGATCAAGGAAGGCAAGATCAAAGCCAATTACCTGATGGGCGAAGATCCGCTGCAAACCGAACCGGATTTGTCGGTGGTGCGCGAAACCTTCAACCAGTTGGAACTGCTGATCGTTCAGGACATCTTCATGACCAAGACCGCCGCCGTGGCGGACGTGATCTTCCCCGCGACGTCCTGGGGCGAACATGAAGGGGTGTATTCAGCCGCCGACCGTGGTTTCCAGCGTTTCTACAAGGCGGTGGAGCCGCAGGGCAACGTCAAGCCGGACTGGGAAATCATCAGCCTGATGGCGACCGCTCTGGGTTACCCGATGCATTACAACAACACTCAGGAAATCTGGGATGAGCTGCGCAATCTGTGCCCGCTCTACTACGGCGCCACCTACGAGAAAATGGCCGGTCTGGGCTATGTGCCGTGGCCGTGTCTGACCGAAGACAGCCCGGGCACGCCGTGGCTGTATGCCGGTAACCAGTTCGACCGCCCGAACGGTAAAGGCTTGCTGTTCGCGACAGAATGGCACCCGCCGATGGAGCAGACCGACGCCGACTACCCGCTGGTGCTTTCCACGGTGCGCGAAGTCGGTCACTACTCCTGCCGTTCCATGACCGGCAACTGTACCGCGCTGCAAACGCTGGCGGACGAACCGGGTTACGTACAGATGAACCCGGAAGACGCCGCACGCCTCGGTATTCGCGATCAGCAACTGACGTGGGTGGCGTCACGCCGCGGCAAAGTGATCAGCCGGGCGATGGTCAGCGAGCGCATCAATAAAGGCGCGGTTTACATGACCTATCAGTGGTGGATCGGCGCCTGTAACGAACTGACGCTGGACGAAGTGGACCCGATCGCTAAAACACCGGAATACAAACACTGCGCGGTGAAACTGGAACCGATCGCCGACCAGAACTGGGCGGAGAACTACGTCACACAGGAGTACAGCGCGCTGAAAGCCCGTCTGCGTAAAGAAGCGGAAGTCGCGGGTTGATCCTTCGCCATCCTCCCCGGTCGGGGAGGATGGTTTTTTCAGACCCTCTCACCACCTCATCGCCTTAATCAGGAAATCCCTTCGATTTCCCGGGCGGAAATTCCCATGCGTTGCATCCGCGACAACAATGTGGTGCGTTTAAGCCCAAGCCGGGCGGCGGCGCCTTTCGGACCGGCGACGATGCCGTTGGTTTCCCGCAATACCCGGATAATCCGCTCGCGTTCCGATTCCTCTTCGGCATCCAGCTGCCCGGATGACGGCTCGGCCGCCACCGGCGGCGGCGTAAAGTCGCGGTGCGCCGGTTTGGGCACCTCCAGCGGCGACAGATGATGCTGCAATTCATCTATCTGCAAATTAAGCGTGGTGCCGCGCGTCAGGATCACCGCCCGCTCCACCACGTTTTCCAGTTCCCGCACGTTGCCTGGCCACGGTAAACAGCTCAGCTGACGCAGCATGTCGGACGGAATGCTGTCGATAGTGCGGTTCATGCGACGGGCGATCTTGCGGGTGAAAAACTTCACCAGCAACGGAATATCTTCCGGCCGCTCGCGCAACGGCGGAATAACGATGGGAAACACGTTGAGTCGGTAATACAGGTCGCTGCGGTACTCGCGGTCCGCCACCATCTGTTTCAGGTCACGGTTGGTGGCGGCAATCAACCGCACATCCACCGCGATGACTTTGCTGCCGCCCAGCCGTTCTATCTCCCGCTCCTGTAACACCCGCAGTAGTTTAGGCTGCAATTCCAGCGGGATATCGCCCACCTCATCCAGAAACAGCGTGCTGTTATCCGCCAGTTCAAACCGCCCCTGACGCTGGCTGGTGGCGCCGGTAAACGCGCCCTTTTCATGGCCGAACAGGTCGCTTTCCAGCAGGCCGGACGGAATGGCGGCGCAGTTCATTTTCACCATATGCCGGGCTTTACGCTGGCTCAGGCTGTGGATAGCGCGGGCAATCAGCTCCTTGCCGGTGCCGGTTTCACCCAAAATCAGCACCGTACTGTCGCTGGCCGCCACCATCTCCACCTGTTCCAGCACCTGCCGGATGGCGGCGCTGCGGCCGATGATTTCACCGAACTCGTCGCCGCTGCGCTGATGAATATGCTCGGTAAGCTGTTCCGTCAGGTAGAAATTCTCATGCACCAGCGAATCTTTCATGCGGGTGATCTGCTCATAGGCCAGCGCGTTATCCAGCGCAATGGCGATACGCGCGGCAATTTGCCGCAGCAGCCGGAGATCCGCTTCGCTGACCGCCAACGCTGAGCGGTGCGCCAGCTCCAGCACCCCCAACGTCCGGTTGCCAAACGCCAGCGGCAACAGGCAGACATGAGACAACGCATGGTCAAACCACTGACTGAGCGGGCGCGGCTCGCCGGCCTGGGGGCGCTCCGCCACCCGAACCAACTGCGGCTGATGCTGCGCCATCACGCCGTCTGCCAGCGTTTGCGCCCGCTCCACCTCGCCTTGCACCGTTTTCGGCGCGCCGGCCTGCGGGTAGACGGTGGCGAGATACTTGAGCGCTTGCGCTTCGCCCTCGCCTTCTTTTAACACCAGCGCGATAAAATCAATGCCGAAGAAGCGGTGGATCTCGCGCGACACCTCCAGCGCCAGCGCCTTCAGCTCCAGTTTGGAAATCACGGTATTGGTGACATCCACCAGAATGCGTAGATGGTCGCGCTCATGGCGCAACCGCTCCTCTTCTTGCAGCACCTGCTCGCGTTCACTAATGTTTTCCACCACCAGCGCCACCACTCCAGCCAGCGCCTGGAAAAAGTCGAGTTCGTTATCGGTGAAACGGCTGCCGTCGGTCTTGAGGAATTCCACTCCGCCCAGCCCGCGGTGCGTGCCACACAGCGGCAACTGACAATAATCGCTCAGTCCGGCGTAGGCCGGCTGGTCGGTCAGGTGGGGAAAATCGCGCAGGAAGTGCGTGCGATCGCAGTGCAGCGGGGTCTGGGTGCTCCACACCACTCCGCCGGGACCGTTCGCCAGCAGAACCGCCTCTTCGCTGCACTGGGTACGCCCGGATTCGCGATCGTAACGGTAGAAATTCATCTGGTTATGCAGCGGATCAAGCAGGATCAGATTGACCCGGCCAAAGCGCACCACTGAAAACGACACGCCATCCAGCGCCCGCAACAGGTCGGGAATGCTGCGCTGTTGCAACAGTGACTGAGAAATTTTCAGCAAGGCATCCTGCCACAGAATAGACAGCCGGGACGGAGAGTCTGTCAGTCGTGTCGCCATAACCACCGTAATCCAATTTCCATAGATAGTGTGGGGAAATAGTGTAAGAGCTTCACTGACGAAATGACACGTCGCCTCACCAATAGCTTGATCTGAATCGTGCTAAACCGGAGCACGCCGGCAACAAGCGGTTACCGGATGAGCGATTATCGCCTGTCGCGTCAGATAATAATAAGAACCGTTTACTATTGTGGGTGTATTTTATACAGCGACCATTACCGATGCTTGCTGAGGTAATATTGTCTTGGTGTATATTATCGCGCTGAATTGGTTAAAACGCCGTCATACAAAAACCAAAATCCAACATTTCAGTTACATCCAGAAAGAAGAAAATAACATTTGCCCGCCCGTTCAATGCAATTAAAGCAGGTCATTAAAATTGCTGCTGTTTTTATTAAATTGCGATACGGTTTTTTCGTATTACGCCAGATTATATTTTCATGAATAGAAGGGTAATTACTGTTTATTAATCACTCATGTCATCAACCAATAATAAAATCGTGAATGGATAAAAATAGTTCAACGGCGATTATTGGATTTATTGCTGACTCAGATGATGATATAAGAAAAAGTTATGATTAACTCAAAAAGTGCCTGTCGTCTCACGACATAAAAAACACAACCAATTGATAAATATAAAATTATATAAATAAATACACCTATTATTTATATGGTTTTTACCCATAATCAACAGGGAAATAACGCATTTTTGACCTCATTCAGTGATGCATTTCATTTTATCAGCAGAAAAAAAGGGCAAAAATCCGATTTCGTTGTAATATTTCGCGCGGCAGACACAACACCCCACAAACAAATCAGGGTATCGGCCTGCGTATGTCTCACGACATCTCTGACCGCTACGCTGCAATAACACTGTGTGTTGTCTGAATACATTCATCAACATGAGGTTAATATGCAAAGGCAGAAGTTATTAATACAGATATGCTTGGCGATCGTGCTCGGTATTCTGATTGGTTGGGCATGCCACACCTATCTGGACGGTGCCCGCGCCAAAGAGGTGGCGTCTTACTTCAATATGGTCACCGACATCTTCCTGCGCCTGATCAAGATGATCATCGCGCCGCTGGTGTTCGCCACTCTGGTCTCCGGTCTGGCCAGCATGGGCAACTCTTCTGCCGTGGGCCGCGTCGGCCTGAAAGCTATGACCTGGTTCGTTACCGCGTCTTTCCTGTCGCTGCTGATCGGTATGATGCTGGCGAACTTCTTCCAGCCGGGCGTCGGCATGAATCTGGTCGCGCCGGTCAACCATGTCACCACCGGTCTGAATACCGATGGTTTCACGCTGAAAAACTTCATCAGCCATATCTTCCCGAAAAGCATCGTGGAAGCGATGGCCAACAACGAAATCCTGCAGATTCTGGTGTTCTCGCTGTTCTTCGGTTCTGCGCTGGCTTACGTCAAACACCATAACAAACAGGCCAACTTCATTCTGTCCACCATCGAAGAGCTGGCCAAAGTGATGTTCCGCGTGACCGACTACGTGATGGCGCTGGCGCCGATCGCCGTGTTCGCCGCCATCGCGTCCGCCATCACCACTCAGGGTCTGGGCCTGATCTACGACTTCGGCAAGCTGATCGGCGAGTTCTATCTCGGTCTGGCGCTGCTGTGGGCGGTGCTGTTCCTGGTCGGTTACGCCTTCCTTGGCCGCTCCATCGCGGTGCTGGCCCGTCTGATTCGCGAACCCACCATGCTGGCGTTCGCCACCGCCAGCAGCGAGTCGGCCTACCCGAAAACCATGGATGCCCTGACGCGTTTCGGCGTACCGAAGAAGATCACCAGCTTTGTGCTGCCGCTGGGTTACTCCTTCAACCTGGACGGCTCCATGATGTACCAGTCGTTCGCTATCCTGTTCATCGCTCAGGCGTACAATATTGACCTGAGCCTGACCCAGCAGATCCTGATCCTGCTGACGCTGATGATCACCAGTAAAGGCATGGCGGGCGTCGCGCGCGCCTCCGTGGTGGTGGTAGCCGCCACCCTGCCGATGTTCAACCTGCCGGAAGCCGGCATCCTGCTGATTCTGGGTATCGACCAGTTCCTGGATATGGGCCGCACCGCGACCAACGTTATCGGCAACAGTATCTCGACCGCCGTGGTGGCCAGTCTGGAAAAAGACATCACCGACGACGAAGAAGAGCCTGAGGCGGAAGTGGCGCTGCAACAGGCCAGACAAGACGCCTGACCGTTCCCGACAACAGCTTAGTTCGTCAAACAGCGGCCCTGCGGCCGCTGTTTTTTATTGCGCCGAACGCGGCGCGGTCATCGCCCGCCAGAATGACTCCGACGCCACGTTAAGCCGCGCATCCAGCCGGTACAGATACACCTGCATCTTCATCACCGCCTGATCCAGTTTCAGCACCGTCAGCTCCTTGTGCGCCAGTTCATCGCGGATGGAATAATCCGGCAGCCAGGCGATGCCGTGGCCCTGCTTCGCCATACGTTTGAGCAAGTCGCTCATCGAGGAGACAAAACTCACGGTAAACCGCTCGGGCGCCAGCGTGGAAAGATAGCGGTTGACCTGACGCCCCATGTAGCTGGTGTCGGTGTAATTGAGCAGCGGCAGCCCGGCGGCACGGATGTCAAACAACGGTTTGCCGGCCGCATCGCAGGCGCAAACCGGGTACAGGGTGGAATCCATGATGCGTGTATGGCGAAACGGCTCCGACATCAGTTCCTCGTTGTAAAACGAAAAAATAAAATCGCTGCGCCCTTCTTTCAGATTGAGTACCGCATCATCCACATCGATCGATTCAACATAGAAAATCTTCTCCTGCCGATCCGGCACGGTTTTAAGCAGTTCCGGCATCACAAACACCGACAGCGAATGCGCCGCCGCAATCGTGATCTTGTTCTTGTAATGGCTGCCGCCGTGCAGTTTGTGAATCTGGTATTCCAGATCGTCGAGGGTATTGCGGATATGGGCGTGAAAAATCTTGCCCGGTTCGGTCAGTTGCAACGGCTGGGCGCCGCGGTCGAAAATATCGAACCCCACCGCCTCTTCCAGCGCCCGGATTCGTCGGCTGAATGACGACTGGGAAATGTTGCGCGTCTCGGCTGCCAGCGTAAAACTGCGGTGCTCCTCCAGTGCGATAAAATCGTATAACCATTTGGTTTCAATATTATTTAGCATCGACACTCACCTTTCAGAAAAACGCATTACACGCATAACACCAGCACAGTTATGCAAAACATACATAGAGGATGGGAATTTCGCAATTCACATTTCCGGGCGCTGTGCGATGATTTTTCCACTCCAACATCACCATCAATGAGGCGGAAAACGTGAATCCTGTAGTCGGCATTCTTGGCGGCATGGGACCCGGTGCGACCGTGGATGCCATGCAAAAACTCATCCGGCATACTCCGGCCAGAAAGGATCAGGAACATATTCCGATGATCGCGGTTTCTATCCCGGATATTCCCGATCGTACCCAATGTATTCTCAATCACAGCGCCTCACCGTTGAAGAAAATGGTGGAGTACATGAAAATTCTGGAGAGAGCCGGCGCGACCTGCATCATCATTCCCTGCAACACCGCGCATTACTGGTTTGAGGATTTGAAGCGGCATACTCAGTTGGAGATGATCAGCATTATTGATGCTACCTGTCAGCAGGTGGCTGAGCAGCGCGTCCGTCACGTCGCCATCCTGGCCACCACCGCCACCGTGCGCGGCGAAATTTACCAGCACGCACTGGCCGATCAGCAGGTACGCTGTACATTACCGACCGACGAGCAGCAGGACGCGGTGATGAACAGTATCTACGCCTACAAGGCGGGCGATGTCGCGCAAGCCCGGGCGCTGCTGCTGCCGGTGGTCGACTCGCTGCGGCAGCGGGGCGTGGAAAAAATCATTCTGGGCTGTACCGAACTGCCGCTGATTCTGGAGCCGGAAGCCGTCGCCGAGCCAGACGCCTATCTGGATGCCACCGATGCGCTGATCAGAAAAACCATCGCCTGGTATTACCAGCAGGTAACGCATCCGCCGGTCGCCGCGTAATTTTTCTCTGTCGGTCGCAGTCTACTGTCGCCAGCCTTTGTTATGATAACGTCAGGTGACAATACAGGGACTGATTAACAGAGAATCATGAAAGCGAAACCAGTAACGCTCAATGACGTGGCGGCTTACGCCGGGGTATCGTACCAGACAGTCTCCCGGGTGCTGAATCAGGCGCCTCACGTCTCAGATCGTACCCGGGGAAAAGTGGAGCAGGCGATGGCCGCGCTCCACTACATCCCCAACCGGGTGGCCCAGCAGCTGGCGCGCCGCAGCGCCACCACCATCGGGCTGGCGACCATCGACCTGTCGCTGCACGCGCCTTCCCAAATTGCCGCCGCGATTAAAACCACCGCCAGCGAACTGGGATTCAACGTGGTGATATCAATGCTGCGCGCCGTCGATGGCAATGACGTTCAGCGCGCGGTCAATGAACTGCTGGCGCAACGGGTGGACGGCGTAATCGTCAACGTGCCGCTGGAACAGGAAGCGGCGGAGCAAATCCACCAGCTGTGCGCCGCCACGCCGGCGCTGTTTCTCGACACCTCCCCCGCCGCCGACCTGCCCAGCGTGATATTCGACCCGCATCAGGGCACCAAACTGGCTATCGATCATCTGGTGGAGCTGGGCCATCGCCGGATTGCCTTGCTTGCCGGCCCGCAAAGCTCGGTATCCGCCCGGCTGCGTTATGAAGGCTGGCAGCAGGCGCTTGCGGCCCATCTGCTGACGCCCTGCGCTATGGCGGAAGGCGACTGGAGCGCCAGTTCCGGCTATCAGCAGGCGCATCTGCTGCTGGCGAATGCGGTTCGCCCGACTGCCATTGCCGTCGCCAACGATCAAATGGCGCTGGGCGTTCTGCGGGCCATCCACGAGTATGGTCTGCGGGTACCGGAACAGATCTCAGTGATCGGCTTTGACGACACCCGCGACAGCGCCTATTTCCAGCCGCCGTTGACCACCATCCGTCAGGACTTCCGGCAACTGGGCCGGGAAAGCGTCAACCGGCTGCTGGAATGCCTTCAGCACCCGCACACCCCCGCCCCGCTGCGGCTGAAAACCACGCTGATCCCCCGTCAGACCACCGCCGCCTGGCAACCCTCCATCCTGTCGCCGCAAGACGTAGCGCTACAGCTGATTACACTGGCGCGGCAATTACAACGCTAATCCATTCCCCAACGCCGATTGGTTTTGTGATCGACGCCACTTTCCGGCGTCCTTGCGCTTTACTCACGCCCGGCAAGCCGCGATCCTGCTCTTCGGCGCTCGGCTGGTTCACCTTCG